>Ga0315336_1000044_pt1 | contig 736561 bp, 589 predicted proteins | sample ASW5metaG_FD_204512 | JGI IMG/M metagenome (GOLD analysis project Ga0315336, IMG submission 204512) | Ammonia-oxidizing marine archaeal communities from Monterey Bay, California, United States - ASW #5 | ecosystem: Environmental > Aquatic > Marine > Intertidal zone | place: USA: California... | reverse complement strand
CTCGAACGTCTACGTCAAGTTGTCGGGGCTGGCGATGCCATGCCTCGGTTGGGCATATCACGACGGTGATCCCCCCGAGGCCAAACGAGTCGCCTCCGATTTTGCGCCGCTCTTCGATCACGTCATCGATGCGTTCGGGGCCAACCGCTGTATGTTTGCCTCGAACTTCCCGGTCGACAAGGTTTCGATGTCATGGGCGACGCTGTTCGATGCGTTCGAGCAAACAGTCGCCGAGCGCAGCGCTGAGGAGCGGCAAGCGCTGTTCCACGACACCGCAGCATCGGTGTATCGACTCGAGCTGTAGGCCGACTACTCGGCGTAGCTGGGATCCCGGCGGTCGAGCATTCTCCTCAGCGCCGGCCAGCAAAGCTGGTTGACCACGATCTCTCCGTATTCGGGGACGGCGAGTTGCGCGGCGACCTTATCGGCCACCCCCGTTGGGGCCGCGTGGATACCTGGACGTGATACAGCCGGGTGGGCGCTCGGGCGGAAGGCGCTGGCGAATGTTGCTGCATCGTTACGCCGGATACGATCTGGCGTTGGTATCGAGAGTTGATCGCGACGAAATACACGGCAGCATGCAGCGGCGGCCGGGCCGACCGCGGAAGGCGAAGGAGCTGCGTGAACTTGTGGTCCGCATGGCGCGAGAGAACAAGAGTTGAACGCAACCATGAACGCGACCGGGTCACGGGGTTCGCGCCTCGATGAAGTCCTCGACCAACTTGGCGAAGTAGGGCGGCGTCTCGCTCATGGGGTAGTGGCCTGCGTTCGCGACGAGCTCAATGGTCGCGTCGGTGTACCAGCCGCCAATGGAACTCTCGTAGACCTGTGGGCTGAAGGCCGGGAAGTCGTGCTGGCCGGCGATGACCAGCGCCGGTGTCGCGAGGTCGCGCATCTCCGCCGAGAAGTCGGTGTTGCACCACATGTTCAAGAATCCGGCAAAGGCCTCCGGATCGACCGCGGCTCGGTGGGCGGCCAGCTTCGATGCATAGAATGCTGGCCCGAGCCGCCCGCCGGTAACCGCCTTGGCGACCTCGATCCATGCGTCGTCATCGACAACAGCGCCCTCGAACAGCCGTTGGCCGTCATTGTCCAGTGGCATACCCGCAGCAGTGACGGGCGTGACGAGCACTACGGTCTGAAGGCGTGCCGGCGCGTCGATCGACAGCCGTTGGCCGACCATGCCCGACATCGAGTGCGCGACCAGGTGAAACCGCTCCCACCCGAGGGCGTCGGCGAGCTCGAGCACGTCGTTGGCCGCACGCTCGACAGTGAATGGACCGCCGAGGTCACGCGATCGGCCGTAGCCTCGGTGATCGGCGAACACGTACGTGAAGCGCTCGCCGTCCAGGTACGACCTGACCGCCGCGAAGCCCTCGTGGGTCGACATCCAGTCGTGCAGCACGATCACTCCATTCGGTCCGGTTCCTTGGGTTGTGTATCCGATCATCTGGTCTCACTTTCTGTTTTGAAACGTTCAGTACAAAATGGGCCGAGCGAGCTGCCCAGCCGCGAAACTGAAGCGGCTACGGCCGCAAGTGCGCGCGGGCTATCTCGATGGTGTTGATCACAGCCGAGGTGCTCTCGCCGCCGGCAGCCGCGGCGAGGACTCCTCGCACAGTGGTGACCAGCCAGTCGGACGCGCGCTTCGCGGTCAAGTCCGGGTTGACCGTATGGTCGACCAATCCCTCGCTGTAGGCCCGGCGCAGCGCCTTGCGCAGGAGCGAGAAGTGATTGGTGACCCGTTCATCGACCTGGTCGTCAACGGGCTCCTCGAGGCTCGTGTTGAGCATGAGACATCCGCGGCTGGCGAGGCGAGAGCGCACGAATGTCGCGAGCTGTTCGAGGTAGGCTTCGATAGCCTCGTAACCGCGTTGTTCCCGAAGTGGGCGATGCAGCTCGCGGCAGGGGCCGTCGCGGTATGCATCGAGTGCGCGGCAAAACAGCTCCTGCTTGCCGCCGAACGCGTTGTATAGGCTCGAACGATTCAGCCCGGTCGCCGCCTCGAGGGCCTGATACGAGCTGCCGTGATAGCCGCTGTCCCAGAACAGGTCCATGGCACATGCGACCACGTCATCCGGGTCGAATTCGCGCGGGCGGGCCATGTTTTGAAACGTACAGTACAGAACTGCGCGCGTCAAGCCGTATGTCGTCGACTCCACATGGAGCAAGGGGAGCTATCTGCGGACCAGCACGGTCTGCTGCTGGGGCCATGGCACCGAACGTCGGTGAGCCTCTTGAAACCCTACTCGTTGCTAATCACAGACCATGAACCGCGCAATGCTGATACCCAGGCGAAAGTTTTCTGGTTAACCCTCCGCAACCCAGGCTACAGGGCGTCGGCGCAAGCTTGGACAAGCACCTTGAAGGCCGTGATTGCTTTGATCGTTCCTTTGAGCACCCGCGCTTTCTCAAACGCGGCCACCAGGTCGTTGAGCTTCTTGCGCTTCGATCGTTTCGCCATGCCACGGAGCTGCTTGCTGATGATGTACGTGGTCGCGAGGCTACCGGCCGATTGGCACAAACTGTCGCTCAGGCGAACGCCGACGCCAAACGAAATGCTCCCCCCTTTTGACTTCACCGCGGCGACGCTTTTGTTGATGCACTTGATAGTGCTGAACACGCGCGCCAGGTTGCCGAACACGAAGGAGCATGCCTGCTTTACACCGAAACCGAGACGGCTGCACGCATTGTGCGAAGGGGGCGGCGCGAGTCTGCCTATTGCAGGCACCAACGTACACACCATGCCCTGGGCAAACGATATGCCGCAGCGACCACCATAGTCGGCCATAGGACTTCTCGGCAGCTTGCCTTTTAGTTCGTTGAACACCATGGCACATGCACTGGCGGTCTTGCGGTGGCATGCTTCTGTACTCGTAACTGCAGTGAACGCCTTGCGGCTGTATCCTGTCGGGCACGACCAACACTGACCACCGTGGCGCGGATCGTGAAATGAGCCACCGAAGCAGCCTGGCTTGCCACGGTACGTTGCTCTGGCATGGACGGTCCGCGCAGGGCGAGTACATGCATTGCTCGCATACACAGCGGCGCCCGATCGATTGCCGCCGTGACACGTCCAACACCAGCCGCCGTTCCAGGCATCCCAAAACTGCCCACTCGGGCAATCGGTTCGGAGGATGCCGCCTCCGCGTCCCTTCTTGCTCGCTCGAAACGCAGTGCCTCGAATCGAACGTGAGCAAGCATGGGTGCTCGTGACAGCATGGAGGGTTCGATTGTAACCACCCGGGCACGACCAGCATTGGCCTCCCCCTCGTGGATCGCGAAATTGTCCTGCGCTGCAGGGCCACTTGTTGCGGAAGGCGGCGCGTTTGTATTTGGGAAAGGAGACCGCGGCGACCGTTGTTGGGCTCGTCAGGGGGGCTGCCCACAATTTGTTGTGCAATGTCGTGACGAAGAAGTGACCGCCGGAAATGGCGAACCCTGTAGCGGCGTTGACGGTGCCCAGCTTGCTCCACTGCATTGCACCGCCGCTGGCGGGCCTCGTCCACAGCTCATTTCGGGAGGTGGTCAAATACAGCCGGCCGCCGTAGCCAGTCATTGAAGTACCGTAGTAAGCATGACCGGCGCGTTGCCAACGAATCGCGTTGGTGCCGGTTTTCCACACGACGTTTCTGGATGTGACGGCCCAAAGCACGCTGCCATGACCACCAAGGCCGGTTATGTAATTCGCCGAACTAATCTGGGTCCACGTGGATTTGTGGGGGACAGCCGGTCGGCGCCAGAGCTTGTTTTGGCTGGTGGTCAGATACAGGTAGCCATTAACCGCGGCGAGGGCCGTGCCAAAGAACGCCATGTCGATGCGCTTCCACGGCGCCGCCCCTGCGACGGCGCGGCGTACGTACAAACTGTTGTCGGTGGTGATCGCGTACAAGTTGCCCTTCCACGCAGCCATGCCTCGCACGCCGTGAGCGCCGCCGATGTGCTTCCACGCTGGGTACGCTTCCGCTGTGCGAACGCTTGTGATCAAAACGATGAGCGCGCCCGCAACTGTGGCGATAGTCTTCCAGCTTTTCATGTGTCCCCCAAGACGCTACGTCGAAGCCAGCTTAGCTCGTTTCTGTTTTGTTGGGTTCTCGGATGTATCGAAACTCTCACGAATTCACTGCTGAATAGGGAGAACGAATTCACGCGTACGAGATCGGCGAGGCTGTTGCCAGTCGCATTCGGTAGGGCTCGCGTCCCGCCATCCCGCGGCGATGGCTTCATTTACGATCGCGCCAGTGAGGCCCCGCTGATTGCCCAGTCTGTTTCGAGCTTACAGGTTCGCGGGGTGCGGCACGCCGACGACCGTGCGAGTGTCGGTGACGCGCACGCCGTTTGCGTCTACCACCTCCGCATCGAAGCGGAGCTCCACGCCGTCGAGCTCGTCGTCCGCCTGGATGTCGAGAATCACCAGACGGCCGATCATTTCGTATTCGCTTGTACCGGCAACGGGATCGAGTCCCTGCGTGTAGTTGGCTGCGCCCAGGTCAACGCGATCTGTTCCGCGAAACACGCTGAACTCAGTGGTCGGGTTGGACGGGTCCCGGAGATCGTCGGGATTGCCGGTCTCGATCCCCGAGGCGCGGATCGATCCAATGAAATGAAACCCGCCCTGGGGGCCCTGGATGATCCAGACGTCAGCGCCATCAGCGAGCGGCTCGAACCCTTCGAAACCCGTGCCCAACGTGAGGGCCGGGGGACCTGCGTCTGGTCCGTCGTCGCCGCCACCGCAACCAGGGAGTATGAATACGACCGCCGCTACCGCGACGGTGAACACACAAACGGTCCTACAGGCAGAGACAGGTGCAGTCATCGTTACGTCGAGCACAGCTCTCGCCAGTTCGGGCCTCGATCAATTCGGTCCAGGTATTCGAGGCGAGGTCGAAACGCCAGGTGTCGTCGAGGTGGTCGCTACACTCGGCGTGCATCCCGCCGAATAGCCAGAGGCTGTCATTGACCAGGGCGAACAGCCCGCGGTGCCGCCGCTCCGGCGCCGAAAGGTCCTGGTCGACGTAGTTTGCCGGGACCTCGCTCGAGTCGCCCAGACAACCGAGTCCTGCACCGGTGAAGGTGTCACCCGCGTAGATGGTGCTCCAACCGCCGCCGGTTGGATCGAACGCCCAGAGGTCGTTGGCATCGCCGATGTCGGTGTGGCCGCCGAAGAGAAGGTAACGATCGCGTGTTGCATCATGGGTCAAATGGGCGTGCATGCGGGTGGAAGGGCCGGTGCCGCTATCCAGCTCGCTCCACACTCCGGTGTCGAGATCGAGGCTGAACAGGTCATTGTAGGCCAAGCTGCTGAAGTTGCCGATTTGGCCGCCGAACACGACGAGGTTGTTGCGAACGGTGTCGTGGGCGGAGCCGAAGAACAAGCGCGACGATGGTGGAGTCCCCGACGTAGTCACGACACGCCAGCCGCTCGCATCATAGGCCCAGACGTCAGTGGCCTTCGTGATGGACAGTGGGTTGGCGTTAGTGCCGCCGCCGAAGACATAGAGGGTATCGGTCGCAGCGTCGTACGCCGAGGCCGGATAGTAGCGTGGCGATGGCGCTGTGCCGCTGCCGTCGTTGAGCTGTGTCCACGTTCCGGCCGCGAGGTCCAGCGCCCACAGGTCGTTGTACAGAGTGTAGTTGCCAGTGGTTCCAGTTTCGCGCCAGCGTCCGCCAAACACCAACATCCGGTTTCCGTTCGGATCCAAAACAGCGGTGTGACGGCCACGCGCGCTGGGCCCCGTTCCGGTCAACTCGGACCAACCCGTCACCGGGTCCAGCACCCAAGTGTCGCCCAAGTACGCCGCAGATGGGATCTGGTTGACGACCGGGCCGTTGTTACCGCCGAATATGATCATGGCGCCCGTGGACGGGTTCACCACAGGGAGCATCTCGCTGCGCTTGGTAGGTCGCACCGCACCGGGAAACGCGGCGGCGTCGATCGCGCCAGCATCTACCGCGTCGGAGTCACCGCCACAACCTACCGCCACACAAACCGCGGCAACAGCCATGCAGCTGAAGCTCGTCTTCTTCATGATCCCCGTCATCGAACATATGTAGCATACAGCGTCGATTATTGGGCTGCAGTGCAGTGGAAACGAGGTGAGCGGCCCCTGTCGATGCGGGCAGATGCGTGAGATCGTGGCGACAAGGTTCGTTCGCACATCGTCGCGAGGTCGTTGCGACGATGTGCACGCTTGAGAGCCCATCGGCCCGACATGGGATTCCCACGTCACGACCGTGGGGACCAGCTCGGTTGGGACGAATGGCTCGACGCTATTCGACGCCCCACTTGTCTTGTAGGTACTGCTGGAGTTCTTGGTTGTTGTTCGGCGTCTGCTCGCCCAGGTAGATGAGCACCTCAGCGATCTCGCCGGTGAGGTAGCGAGAGTCGGTGACGACGGATTCGCGTCCGAGCACGAGATTCAGGTCGCCGGCGATATCAGGCGCTGCTCCGGTCTGAAGCAGCCCGAGCTCGTTGTTGATCTTGATACCGAGGCTCGGCGTCGCAGACGCTTCGCGGGTGATCCACAGTCGATTCAAGGCGTCTCCTTTTACCTGCCCGGACGTCGTTATCATATCGTCGCCGCCAGTCGTCCCGAATGGGGCGCGGTGCAAGAACCGCAGGTTGTTGCCGGTCTTGGTTTCGATGAGCAGGCCGGGGTCGTTGTTGGTGGTGTCCGTTCCCGCGATGAAGGCATTGTCGTTCGACATCCCTCGACCAACCACGATTACCGTGTAAGCGATCTTGTTGGTGATGCCCGCGAAGGCGCTGCCGCTCGGCATCCAATCGCCGCCATCGAACGAGACCATGCGAAGGCCATTGACACCGGCGATGACTGTCGGCCGCGCATCTCCTGTCTGGAGGAAGTTGCTCACGCCGCCTTCCTTGTCGACCCATACACCAAGAGGGCCGAGCGGAGACTGGGTTCCGTTTCCATTGGTGTCGTTGCCGTCCAGGTGAAACAACAAGTTGCCGGCAGGCGGCTGTATGACCGCCGAACAAGTGGCGCCTTCCCAGCCGGGATTGCATTCGCACATGCCGGTCGCTTCCATACAGGTGCCCTGGTCGCAGGTCACGCCGTTGCACATTGAGGTCGCGTCGGCTCCGCCTCCGTCGACCATCGACGCGTCCGCACTAGCCGATGCGTCGGTTCCGCCATCGCCGTTATCTCCACCGCACGCCATCAATCCACATACAGCAACTCCAATAATCCATAGTCTCGTCATGTCTTCTCCTGCGTACGGGTTCTGTTAGATAGGCAGAGAAGGCCACACTCAGATGTGATCGATCTTTTTTAGGTTTTACTGGTGCGGCTGCACCTATGCGGAATCAAACGGGGAATTCGCCTTGCCCAAGCGCGAACGTCTTGACACGGTTCGCCGCAGCCCCGATACCGCCGACTCGGCCCCTGTAGGGGCGAAGACCCATCTGCGGCGAGTTAGGCCCCTCCGCGTTCGACACCTACCCCGGCACCGGGCTGGCCGCTTTTTTCTTGGCTCCACGCGCTGTCGCCCATCCGTTGCCCACTTGAGAGCGATTTGGTCTGGCGCGTTTCAGCGCTACTCGAAGACGTCGGCGTGCAAGTGTGTCTCGAGCAACATCATGTCGCGCTTGTGCAACATGAACTTGGCGAGCTCGCAGACCCGGCGGTCGTGGTGCATGAGTCGATAGATGCCCCTGGTACTTTCGACGCTCAGTGAGCGAGGGTCGAGCTGGTATTTGCGGACCGTGATGCCGAGGCCGTTTCTCACACGGAGCTCTGTGCCTACCAAGACGATGGCCGGTAGCAGCCATGAGTTTACGCCGATGCCCGCAAGAATAAGGCCCCCCGCGCCGACGACCCAGGGCCATGGCCCCGGAAGCTCTCCGTCGACCTGCCACCCGACGACCAGGGCGGAGAACGCAGCAGCTCCCAGCAAGACTAGAAAGGCGCACCAGTATCGATTGTGCCGAATCTCGTAACGCAAAATTGCTCCTGCCTATCTTCGCCGTGGTCGCGAAGTCCTCCGACTTTCGTTTACTGCACGGTGGCGTATAGGTTGATCGAATTGGGGGCGGCATCCTGAGGTAGCGTCTGATTCGACAGTACACCAGAAGTGGCGGAGCCGAGGCGGACGGCCACGCCGATCTGATCAGATGGATCTATCGCCAGGTTGGCGAGCGGGATCGACGCCTCACAGGCATCCAGTGAGCACACGGTCTCACCGACTACCTGGGCAAATGACACTGGGTTCGTCAAGGGATGCCGGGCTCGCGAGTCCATCCGCGCCTGCGAGGTCGTGGTCGAGGTAGAGTATGATCGCGTTGCCAGCGGTCAACGAACCGGCGATCGCCAAGTACAGGGTCGTGCTGTCGCGGTAGGTCAGCAGCTGGTTCAATGCGTTGCCGGCGAACGCGCCATCTACGGCGACGCTGTTTACATGCGAGTTGGCTGCCCCCCATTCGGCCGCGTTGACGACGCCGTCGATCACGAACCCCGGCGCACTGGCGTCCGCGGCGACCTGGCCGTCGGGCGCCGCATCTGCTCCAGTTCCCGAATCGATCGTCGTCGCGTCGTGTGTCGGGTTGGCCGTCGCGTCGGGGATGTTGTCGGCAGGCTCTCCACCGCACCCCGCGGCCAACACCCTGCACCGAAATAGAAAGCCCCGCAATGCAGGGCTTCATTGAGAGGAGACTTCAATGGCCAGAGCGCAGTGACCATCCGTCTGGTGACGGATTGCGCACCGTTGCCGCCCGGCGCTTCGGTCGCGATGTAGAGTTGCTCACAAAAACGAGGGCCAAACAACCGCCCAAAGCGGCGCCGATTGTTGGCGTTGTTCGCGACAGCACTAGCGCACGCGGAGGCGAATGCCGTTGCCGAGGCACAGGTCACGAAGCATAGCTCGATCGCGAATGTTCGACAGTTGCCTAACGTAGGCTTGGGCGTCACTCGTACGTTTGCGCGCGCACGCGGCGACGGTGCACACATGCAGATTCGTTAGGCTGCCCGGGTAGCGCTTGAGCATCGCCTGGCAGGTTCTCAAAGCCGCGTCGCTCTTGCCCCTCTCCAACAGGCGCAGCCCCTGCTCTCCACGGCCGGCGTCTATTCGGCTGGGAATGCTGCGGCCCTTCACCAGCGCGCGGACCCGAGCGAGCCGACCAGCGCGGTAGCCGATGATTGGATAGATCGGAGTTAGGTTGAGAGGATCTACCCGTGACGTCCTTCCACAGGTCGCGACGATCGGAGCTGCACCGAGTGGCGCAAACACGACATACGCCTCGCCCTTGCGGAATGCGATTCCGCACGCTGATCCGACCGTCGCCGTACGCACCTTGACCGTTTTGTTCTTCGGCCCTTTGAAGCTCTCCTGCACTCTCAACGTGACGAGCAGGTAGCGGCCGCCTGTGCTGCGTACTTGCTCGACCATACCCAGAAACACCTGATCCGCTTTGGCGACGGTTTGCTGAAGGCTAACGCCCCGGCGGCACGAACACGCCTCCGCCGGTTGCGAATCGGCCATCGCCACCGCGAGACCCAGAACGACTCCAACGACAACCATCCCACGCATGGTGTGAGTATAGTAGCCAGATCTCTGAGAGCAACTCGGAATAGCTTGTACCGCGGGCGCAGACAGGTCGCCCGCATGGCATACATGTCTCGGAGTTGGTAGTAGCCGAGCGCGGCGCTCCCGCTCCATCGTTCCTGGACGTTGCTGCCTTAGCTCTTATCGCTGCGTAAACGGTAAGATTGTGTTCAGAAATCTCGCCAGAGCCTGGGACGCGTCCGACTGGAATGTGCTGAGCTTATGCCGAACAGTGACGACGTTCGATCCTTTGGCCGTTACTGACGAACCCAGCTCGCTGTAGAAGATCCGGATCTTATTCTCTGCGACCGCCTTGTACGCAATGTACGTAGGGAAGAGCGCGATACCCTCCTTACAGCCGCCGAACGCTGTGCTGTCGATCAGTACGATGAGTTGTGCCTCGTCCTCGCCCTTCAGGAGGTTCTTTCGGGCGCCGCGCAGTTCGTAGCGCGCGTTCATGAGTGTCTGTTGGAGCCGATATACCTGGTCGGCGGGCGCCGCATCTTCACTATCGCCCCGGGTTAGTAACCCGACCACGCTGTTTGCCATGGCGGAGGCACGCAACGGTTCCGCCTCGCTGCAATGCACAGCTGGCCCAGGCGGGGGCTATGGCGCGATGCAGTCGAACGGTGCGGGGAACGGCGCGCTCTCGGTGGCGTCCGCTCCGACGATAACCACTTCATAACCGAACGTGACTGGTGGGTTCGGCGTCGTGCACCAGACCGCTTCGATGAGTACGAGTGGATTCTCCGAGGTGTTGAACGGGACTGTTGGCGAACCACAGTTAAAGGTCGGTGGGCAGCCCGTAGCTGTGGGACGGTAGATGACCGTGGCAGGGAACGTCAGGTCGCCGGTCCACATCACGCTCAAGTCGCCGCGCTCGCCGCCCGCAATCCGTGTGTTTGGATAGTCGACCGTGGTGATGGAAAACGCGGGACCAGCTGCGTCCGCGGCACCAGCTGCGTCCGCGGCACCACCGTCATCATCTCCGCATCCAGGAACCAACATCCCCAACAACGCCGTTATCAGCAGCACCCGCATCGCTCTTCTCCGTGTCTACGGGAGGGTGGACACCCACGCCCTCACATCCCGCCCCCCAGCCATCGCTGGACACTAGCACGGTGCCATCCCGTCGCGCTCAATTCCCGCCTCGAGGGCGGCGCCGAAACAGAGCCCATGAGGCGCCTGGCGAATGCCTTGGCAAGTGTCGCTCATCTGCTGAAGTAGGCAATTTTGCACCTCGGTAGCGCAAGCTTCAGTTTGTTCACGCCGACGTCTGTGACTTTCGTGCTGTAGAGGTCGAGCGCCTTGAGGTTCTTCAGGCCGCTGAGATGGACCAGGGCCGCATCAGTCAATTTGGTGTTGTTCATGTTCAACCGCTTGAGCGCTTTGAGCGGTTTCAAGTAGGCGACGCCGGCATCGCTGATTCCTGACCAAGACACGTCCAAGGTTCCTAGCGCCCGGAACTGTCCTATATGCTCGAGCGTTACCGTCTTGACCATCTGGGTCGTCAGATTTAGGTAGTCCAATGCCGTCAAGGCTGACAGGTGCACCAACCCCGCCCCCGTTACACTGTTCTGAAACAGCGATAGGTGGCGAAGTGAGGTCAGCCCTGCGAGGAGATGCAAGTTCTTGTCGGTCACATGGCCCCAACTGAAGTCGAGGTACTCCAGCTTCTTGAGCGAACCGATGTGAGCCAGCCCGATGTCGCTGAAACGGACGGAGGTTAGGTCGAGCGTGCGCATCGAAGTGAAGCACCTGAGATGAGCAAGGCCAGCGTCGCCGAGTTTCGTGGAGGCTAACATCAGGTGTTCCAGTGGCAGGCCGGTCAGTCGGGCCATCCCTTTGTCAGAGATGTTTAGGCGCCCGAGCGAGAGCCGTCGCAGTGACGTGAGTTTGGAGACGGTAACCATCCCCGCATCCGTCACTTTTGTGGAACCGATGGCTAGGTGCAGCAGCGACGTAAGCTGCGACAAACGAGCGAGACCGACGTCGGTTACTGCGCTTGCGGCAAGGCTGAGACTGCGAAGCGCATGAAGTCTCCCAATACGCTTGAGGTCTTCATCAGTGGCTTTCTCGAATATCAACCCCACCTCGTACAACTTGGTCAAGGCGGTCACAGCGCGCCAAAGTGCCGGCTTGCCGAGCACTTTACTATCGACCGTCAGCGTGACCGAACCTGAGACCTTGGCCAGGTGTTTCTCCGCTCGTGGATTGCGCAGGTTGATATGAACCAACCGCCCATCCAGGGTCGCGGATGTGTGTTCAAACGCTACTCCGGTGTCGTGGGAGTAACGCTCCAAGGGGGTGCGCACACTATCGAGTTGATCTGCGCGCACTGGCAGCATGCCGCCGATTGCAAAGCCGTTGGCTGCGCTGGCAAAGACCCAATCGGTCTTGCTGGCTTTGGGCGATACGGACGGGCCAGGCGTCGCTCGTTTCGCACATACTGGTTTCGTGTTTGTTTCAGTCCGTATGGCCGTACGCTTCGATGGGCTGACCCTGACCGGCGGCTCCGCCGTCTGTGCGCCATTGCACGCGGCTGCGGCAACGGTAGCGACAACCCAAAGCGCCAGCACGCGTGCTGTCACCTGCACGTTCCCATGAAGCGACAGCGCTTCCTACTAACATCCAAACATCGACAACGAGGTTTGTTCGGTCGCGTGATTAGCCCCATCGGTATTTCACTTGAAAGGCTGGGGCGCGTCCGGTGCGCCCTCCATACGGAATGTAGGTGTCTTCATTTCGCACGAGGAAAATCCTTACGTAAGACTCCCATGGTGCACACGCAGAAGACAATTCGGAATTGAAAGCGATTGGCCTCAGCCAGAAACCACGGCGCCGCTGTAGCGATACACCCGAGGCGATACCCGACACGCCGTTTGCCGCTTCGGCAGTGTCGCTCGCCGCGCTTGCGCTTCCTTGCCTTGCGGCAGTTTTTTGCTCTCGCGCGACGATCCTGAACAGCCCCGCATCAGACTCTCTCAAACAACAACGAGGCAAAATTTCATGGCTCTGGAGTTCTTCGGTTTCATCGTCACTGGCGATAATTTCGAGCAGTATCAAGGCACCGACACGTTCAAGATGAAGGTGGTGGGTGTCGCCAACGCCGAGCAGGGCATCGCCGCGGCAAAGGAGATGGTCGCCCAGGGGGTTCAGCTCATCGAGCTGTGCGGCGGGTTCAGCCCAGTCTGGGCCGGTCGAATTATCGAAGCCATCAACTACGCCGTGCCCGTCGGGGTAGTTGCGTATGGCCCTGAGTCCATCGACAAGATGCACGCGCTGTTCTCGGAATAGCCCCAAGGGATAACGTAGCGGCCTGACGGAATTCGAGGCATTCGCCGCAGATTCTCCCGCCCCGACAGTTGGAGAACGATGGAGTCTAGCCGCGTTAACCGTTAAGCGTTAACATCGCATGCTTGGACAGATACCGGGACATCGTAGCCACCTTCACCATCTTGCTGATCGGGGTCGTTGGTCGTCCCACACCCGTGATGGCTCAGGCTTCTTGTGACCTGAGCGCGGTCGACCGGACAGTCACCGGTTCTGAGAACCTCAACACGTACTACCCATCCCCGGTGAGTGCGGTGACGACGGTGGCCGGGGCAATGGGCCTACCCGTCGACATCGCTGCCGTGCGCGGACCCGACGCGATCGCGGCCGGAGACCTCGTGCTGATTGTGCAAGTCCAGGGGGCAACGATCGACACGCGCAACCAATCGGTCGTGAACGGTGAGTACGGTGATGGTGCCGGCGGAAATGATCGCCAGGGCGTGCTCGCCACGTCGCCGTTCGGGGTGGGAGCGTATGAGTGGAACATCGCGAGTGGCGTAGTGACTGGCGGAGAAGTACCACTGGTGTTCCCGACTGCGAACACGTACACGAGCACGCTGACCGTTGAGCAGCTCAGTGCAAACGTAGTCGCCGGCTTTCGCCGATACCAAGCGGTGCGAGTTCCCGGCTACCGCAATTTGACGGTGCCCGGCGGAGCCACCCTGACGGGGCTGCCCTGGAACGGGCGGAGTGGCGGAATTGTGAGCGTGGATGTGTCGGAGTTGCTCGATGTTCAGGGAACGATCGATGCGACCGGACTCGGCTTTCGTGGCGGGACGCCGATCATTCCGTGTCCGCTGCCGGGCCCGTCCGAGTGTGACAACCCGCAGGTGTCCCGCAAAGGGGAAGGGATTGTTGGCACTGGCACTCGGGTGTACAGCCGGTCACTTGGGGTGATCACGGGGCTGGCCATCGGGATTCCGGGGGGCGACAGCAATCGTGGTGCTCCAGGCAATGCGGGCGGTACGCCTGAAGGCGACGCCGACTCGGGTGGCGGCGGTGGTGGCGGTGGTGGAATGGGCGGCACCGGCGCGATTGGACCTGGCGCGGGAAGCGTCGCAACCGAAGCTCGCGGTGGCGATGGCTACCAAGACGTCAACCGCATTGTCATGGGAGGGGGAGGCGGCTCAGGCTCCCTCGACGATCGGACTGCGGTGGACGCGGTCAGCGGTCAGGCCGGTGGTGGCGTCATCTATCTCCGGGTTACACAGATCATGGGCAATGGCACCATTCGCAGCAACGGGGATGGTGGTGCTACCCAACCCCAAGAGGGTGGTGGTGGTGGTGGTGGCGGCGGCACCGTGTTCATCCGTACGCATCACGCTGACATTGGCTCGGTCACGATCGAGGCCCTCGGTGGAGACGGTGCGTCGACTGTGCTCGCGAACGACGGTGCTGGCGGTGGCGGCGGTGGCGGTTTTGTCGTGCTCGCGAATCCGGCCGGCGGGGTAACTGCAACGGTGGACGTGTCGGGCGGTGCGGGCGGAACCGGGGGAGGTGGGAGCGGCACGAGCAGCGCCGGTGGTGAGCAACTCGACGTGGCACCAGCCACTAGCAATTGCCCCGGCCTAGATAGTGACGGCGATCGCATCAACGACTTTGCCGATGAGGATGACGACAACGACGGAATTCTCGACTCGGTGGAAACCGCAATGGTGTTCGGCGCGAGTGACCCGGGTGGTGACGATGACCATGACGGTGTGCCTAACTATCTCGACGCGGACACCTGGGCGAGCCTGGGCATGGCCGGGGCGTGTACCGACACGCTGGCCCCGTTTGGCGAGTGCGACACCACGCCCACGGTCATCGACGAGGACAACGATGGTGTAGCCAACCACTTGGACCACGACTCAGACGGCGACGGCATCACTGATGTCTTCGAGTCCGGCGGGCTTGATTCGGATGGTGACGGTTGGATCGATGGCTGTGTCGCGGTCACGGCGCTGGGCCGTTGCCTCGACTCGGGTGGCGCCTCGTTGATCGTGGTGAGCCCGATCAACACGGATACGACTGGCTTGCCCGACTTTCTGGCTGATGATTCGGATGGCGATGGCATCAGCGATGCGACCGAGTCCCGCGACACCGATGGCAACGCCGTGCTTGACGGCGCCGAGACCGTCGCGACTGGAAGCGACACGGATGGAGATGGAATCGACGACGCTTACGATCCGGATGAACTGGGCAGCGATCCGCTCACACCACCGTTTGGTGCTGGCTCGGTCGAGGACAGTAACGGTGACGGAACGCCGGACTGGCAACAAGGGTGCGGTGATGCGTACGTAACCGGCACCGAGGACTGCGACCTGGGTGCCGACAACGGCACACCGGGCTCCGGTTGCGACAACAGCTGCGCGCTGGTCATCGCCAGTGACGCGGGGGTATCCGACGCGAGCGTGTCGAACGACGCCTCGGTCGCGGATGCGGGCACATCGACCAACGATGGCTCATCTGGTGGACTCGACGCTGGCTCCGAGGGACCGCCGAGCTCCGGCTGCGGGTGTGGCGCCGGGGACGATCAGCCTGCTCCGGTCACCTGGCTATTCGCAGTCGTGATTCTCCTCGCCGCTCATCGTCGCCGCACGAGCAAACACTGCTGAGTTTCTCGCCCAGCTGTTGCTAGTCGGTTGCGTCGAGCAGATCGGAGAGCGGTGTCTCGGATTCGCTAACCCACGAGCCCAGCCAGTCCACGGCATCGACGATGCGGCCATGCTTTCCGCCGCCCTGGACGCGCTGCAGGTCAGCAGCGGTGAGGGCAGTAGTCTCATTAGCGTCTGTGCTTTTGCGTTTCATGCGAGCCCGTAGTGCACAAGGCGTGCCGGCGCTAACTCGCTGAAAAACAGAGCGCGCCAGGACCTCGACGTCTCAGCACCCACGTGGCCACTCGCGGTAGGTGGGACGTGGATGTCCCCCCAGTGCACGACCGACTCAGCTCACGAGTAGGGGCGCGACCATTACGTCGAAGTCAGAGGTGTTGGGATCGGTGACGTGACTAACCCAGATCGCGGCTGCCCATCAAAACCACAAGCGAACGCCGACGGTCGCGAATACGGGAATCGCGGACAAATCGTCGGTCGTCATGTTGCCCATCACCGTGCCGTCGGCTTGCTCCACCGGATTCACGAGCTGAACCTCGCCGGGGATTTCGTAGCGTGGCAACACTGCGCGCAGTTCCACGGCGAGTGAAACTGGACCAACCAGGCGTACCGCAGCCCCGCCGCCGAGCACCAAGCCCAGCCCGGCGACGTTAGCACTGTCCCCGTCGGCGGTGAGATACGGCACCGTGACTCGCGCGATGCCGGCCATCACGGACCACATCGTTCCCCGCTGCAACATCGTGTAGCGACCAACAACCGCAGACAACTTGGTCTCGCCCGGATTGTTAGCAGCGCGCAACGCGCCGAGCTCGTGCTCGGAGCTGAAAGACTGGCCCAGTAGCAACTCGCCGCTCCATGTCCCGTTGCCAGCACCTAGGATGAAACCGCGGCCAATGCCAAGGCCATAGCCAGAGTCCAGCCCCGGGTTGACGTTGGCACCTACTTCGATGCCCAACGTAAAGACCGTTCGTTTGCTGGCGTCGCTTTGGCGCAGCCGGCGTCGGCGTGGTCTTGCCGGCCGGGCTGGCTCGTGGCGCGCGCGTTGGTTTCGCGCCTGTTCCCGTCGGGCGCGTTCCTCACGCGCGGCCGGGTCTTGCTCCGGATCGTAGTCCGGCTGCGCTCGTGCCACGCTCGTAGGTAACTCGCAGCATGCGATGAGCACGGCGAGCGCGCAGGTTCTAATACGCAATGCCGACCTCCGCCATCACCGACAACCGCTTGGAGATACCTCCGTCAGAGATCGCCTCCACCGAACCGTAGAGGTACTTGAGGGCGCCGGGCGAGACTTGCACGCCGGCGCGCAGTGGGCTCGTGTAAAGCTTGCCGCGCTCGTTGCCGCCGAGCCCCAGAAGATTCGGTTCGTATTGAACGTATGCCATCGCGAACGGTGCAATGAGGGCCGAGATGCGAATCGGGATGCTGAAGTTTTGGTAGCGAATGTCGCCCACCGCTGCGCTGGTTGTCAGCTGACCAGCCGCGCTCATGCTCGTGATCTGGTACTCCACATCCTGAAAGGTGAGGTACTCGTATTGCATCCCGGTCGAGATGTCGATCATGCCTGTGCGCCCGGTAGTCGTAACGGGAAAGCGAAACAGTAGGCCGAACCGGCCACCCGCTGAGTTGCCGCTCTCAGTCTTTGGATCTTTGCCGTTGCTGTAGCCGACGATGTCCAGATCTACAGGCAACGCGCCGTTCAACAAGTAGCGACCGAACGGGACGAACGCTTTGATCTCCGCCTCGCTCGGCTCGTAGGTCTTGATGGTGGTTGTGATGGTGCACGACGATGTGATTCGGCCGAGGCTCGTGCGCCTGCAGTTGTCGGTTACGGTCCGGACTTCCTTGTTCTTGGGGGCACTCATGGCGAACAGGAACGCGCGAGAGATCGCGCCACCGCCAACTTCTCGATAGCGAACGTAGTAGAGGTTCTGACTCTTTGCTGTCGCCGGGAGCATCGCCTTGCCGCTGAGCATGCCGCCACCGAGGGTGTACGTCGCGCGGTTGGCTCCGGCACACGCCGTCGAGGTGATCAACACGAACACCATCAGCGCCACGCGAGTCATCGTGGTCCCTCCCAGCGCACGCCGAACGACGCGGCCGGTCCGAAGGATGTGTACTCGCCGACGGGATCGATTCCATCTGGTATCGGGATGCCACTCTGTACAAGCAGGCCGAGCCTCCCGCACCAGTTGAGTTTGACTTTGCGGCCAGTCTGGGTAGGGCAGAACTCAAACCCCGCCTCGTACATACGGTTGGTGGAGTTATTGCCGCCGAGGACGTTGATACCACCGCGCACGTATAGAGCGCCAAACGTGCGGCGGTGATCGTGAAATCTAAACCCGCCGCCGATGTACAGCACCGACGCAGGGTGACCTTCGCGCGTGACCGCCATGCCATCTGCATCACGCACCGATAGGAAGTCACCTGCTGACCATGCACCTCCGTCGACGAAAAACGGGCCGAAGTACTTCACGACACCGATGTCCAACGAGTAGACGTTCGTCGACACGTCGCCACCATCGATGGGGTGACCTGTCGGTGCCTTCACCGCGCTCGTGCGCGTGATCGCGCTGCCGGCGTAGCTATACGCGCCGCATCCAGTTGCCGCGACAATCAAAGTCATCGCTAAACGAGACACCATTCGTTCAAGCATCTGTTTCCCCCCCACTTCGCAGAGTAACAGAGTGCGCCTGTGGTATGACGTGTTGTGCTCCGAGCACAGGGGGAATGTATGAAGAAGACGACGAGCTGCGTTCGCAGCCTTGTAGTGGTGGTCGCGTGCGCGCTGCTTGCGCCCGGCTGTGGCGGCGGTAACAAATCAGTCACCGCCGATGACGTCAAACGCGCCATGGCTCAAAGCAAACGCAACACCGCCGCCACCGCAGAAACGAAGCTGTTGATCGTTCCGGGCAAGAGCATCAACGGACTCGAGATCGGTGGCACCGAAGCCGACGTGCGAGCTAGCTGGGGCGTAGTGAAGGATATCAAGGGCAGCCGCCACAATCCCGAGCCAAAGCGACGGCTGATGTCGGGGGACGTCCGCACCAACCGCCATTCGGAGGCGATCTTCCGCGATGGGAAGGTAGCGTCCATCTCCTCGGCGACCTCCGCCAAGACTGCAGAGGGCGTCGGCCCGGGCGTTACCGGGTCGGAGATGATCGCCAAGATGGGGAAGCCCGAGTGGGTAGACGGTAGGTCGAACCACTACTTCAGCCGCGGCATCACGTTCCAGTTCGTAGGGAAATCCCCCGTCATCGAGCGGGTGACGGTGTATTCGCCCACCACAGGTAAGACTCTCGGCTTCGAACCCGGGGTTGGCGTTGGCAAAGCCAAGCTGGGTGACAACTGCACCGAGGCGATCGCGAGCCTCGGTGTTGTCGTGTACTCCTACCAACAGGGCGATGTGGTCATCTATCATCTTGGTCCCATTCCGCGCACCGGGATCATTATTTCCTGCAAGACGGGGCGACTCGCCGCGCTGGATCTATATCCGCCGTTCGCGGGAAAGACCTCCGCTGGCATCAGCCTCTCCAGCACCACCGACGAGCTGGTGGCCGCGTTCGGAGACCGGCTGAAGAAGCCGTCCGGATACAGGCAGGGACGATGGTATTGGTCGCCGGCTGGGATTAGCGGCGCCCCTCTACACCTGCAGATCGTTTCGAAGACCAATGTCCCGGAACTGAACCGGCGCTAGCCCCGGTTCGCACTACACCAGTAGCGCTGCGTGAAAGCGTGCGCGGTGAAATTCCCCCACCGCGATCGGGTTGTCGCGGTGGCGCCAACCACGGACACCTGGAATCGGGGAGTTGTTGCCCGGCATGGTGATTGCACAATCGCTGCGCATGAGCTTAGCCTTCCGATGCGTTGTACTCGTTTGTCTTGCGCTCGCGATTGGCTGCGGTGGTGGCGCGCACGGGTTTGTGCTCACGATCGATCGAAATCAGTCGACCATCAACGGCACGACGAGCCGCGCCTGGCTTGAGATCTACCCGGACTCCGGCTATCGCGGCGTCGAGGATCCGTGTTTCGAGCGGATCGTGATCAACGGCGTCGACGCGGGGAACGCCTACGGCTCGCCAGTCGAAGCCGGCGCGTGCCTGGGAGACGGCGACATTAGCCTCACAGTCGCGGCGTACGGGATGACGTTCGACTCTGGCAGAGTCGTGGTCGAACTGTTTGAATCCGGCGACGACTCCCCACGACGCGTCGAGATCGACTGGCCTGCCGAGGTCCGAGTCGACATCAATCGGGAGATCAGTAGTTCGACGATCGGCGCCGAGTTCGAGTTGACCTGGGTACCAGAGGATGCCGAGGGGCTTGTGTTTATCACGCCGGCGCTGACCTTGCCTGACTTGGTTGGCTGCGCACCATGGCAGTGTGCCGCCCCGCCCGTCGGATACAGTATCCTGGACGCGCGCCCTGGCTGGAGCAAGTTGGCGGTCTCGGAGGAACAGTTTGCTCCAAGCTCGTGGACGACATCGGACATCGTCGCGGAGTTTGAACTCCGTCGCGAGGCGCCAGTCTGTGATGGCTTTACCAGGTGCACGGTGGGGGAGAGCCCGAGGCCTCGTCTCACGGTGCGCTACTAGCCGTCCCGCGATGCGGCATGGGCGGCGAGGGCGGCATGGGCAAAGGTGTTGCCGTGCCCCGAGTTATTTCCGCACGCCGACTGCGCGACAAGCGCGCTGCGCAGAATGCCGCCGTGGACAGGCGGTGCGGCCCTGGTCCATGCTACCGACGGTGAAATCTCTGGCTGCAATGTTGTTGATAGTTCTGGCCTGTTCCAGCTCGTCGGACGACCAAAAGTCCAAAGGCGGCAGTACCGGCCAGTTACCTGGTGTCTCCGACGCGGCGTCAGTCAAAGGCGGTGGCGACGACCAATTCGCTGGTGTTTCCGGCGCGGCGCTACTCGAGAAGTGGCAGGGGACATGGTTAATGCCGTTCCACCTTAGCGCTGCCACGGACAAGTCCGCCATAGGCACGTACGAGATCTGGACCGTCAACCAAGCGACACTTACACGATTCAATGGCACTTCCACGCGTACCAAACGGATCGACATCGTCGCTCCCTGCCTAGCGAGATTTTTATGGAAGAAACAGACCGTCGTTGGTAAGCCGGTGTCTCGAACGATCACTTCCTACACGCCTTTCTACTTCGCCAAGGGGGCACTGCACGCAGCTCATGAGGGCGGCTACCAGCAGCGAGGCGTCACCTTCGCGTGTTTCAGATTCAAAGAGGTGGTGGTCCATCGCGGCGACACATGCCATCTGTGGACATACCCGGTGGTGCGTATGGGACCACCGAAGATGGAGCGCCACCCGGCAACGTGCTCCTACACGACCGTCGCCGGTAAGCGCTATTTCGAGGTCCGTTCCACCAAACTCACCGGTGGACACAAGCGCCTGCTGGTGTCGGGCGATTTGCTGATACACCCCACGCATGACAGCCGGCCCGCCCGAAAATTCCCCTCGCACGCCGCGGCCCTCCAGTCAGTGACAAACAGGTAGAAGGGGGGACGGTCGGTTGGGCAGATGCCGAGTCGAGCGTGGGAACCTGCGGCCGTTGAGCTACTGGCGCAAACGGGACACGTCGATCCATTCATCCCACTCGTCGCCGTAGTCGACCCAGTGGACCTTTACCTCGTCGCTGGCGGCCATGTCGACGTAGCCCGTGTGTCCTCGCGGTCGGCCCGGCACGCCGCTGCGTGCTGCCGTAAAGCGCTATTCGCAGGGCGCGTTGGCGGCTTCGGCGATGTGTTCGTGGATGATAGTAACGCCCTTGATGGTGTCGGCCGGGCGACTGGGCCAGGCGCAGCCGGGGGGCTCGGCGCCAGTGGTGGTGGGGGGCGTTGCGCCGATGCCGGTTACCAGGCTCGCGCCGTTGGTGCCGGTTTGGGTTTGGCCGGGCGCCACGTTGGTCACGTTATTGGCGTCGGTGTCGTTGAAGTAGAACGTTGGGCCGGCTCCGCCGACGGTAACGCCCGCCGTCCGTTTGTGCTCGTCCGCGTTGGGCTCGGACGATAGAAACAGAGGCATGTAGACGCCTCGCTCGTTGAACGTCTCGCCCGCGAACGGGTTTCCTGCGCTGGCGGTCCACTGGTCGTCGGTTGTTCGGTCGACCATGTACATGCGTTGGTCTGGGATGAGCTGGTTCGCTGCGACGGGAATGACCACGGCTGATTCGAGCCATGGGCTCGTGTCCGCGGCTGGATCGTTGCGCGTTGCCAGAGTCACGAGGGGGGCCATCGTGGGAAAGTCGATGCTCTCGAATCGGAAGCGTCCACAATCGTCTACTTGTATTCGGCCGGCGCGGAGTGGCACGGCCGTCGCTGGGTTGGCTGCGTATTCGACCGCGTCGAACGCGAAGAGCTGCGCATTGCATGGCGAACTCGTGTCCGGTGCGTCGCCGCACAGCAATCCGTTGGCGTTGCTGCGGCGGACGTACTGGTTGCTCGCCACGGAAACGAGCTGGCCGCACACACTCACTTTCCCCGGGACCGGCGACTGACAGAGGAATGTCCCCGAGCACCCCCCCGAGCACCGGTACCCACCGAGCGGGCATCCCCAGAAGGCGTCGTTGACACGGGCGTCGGTCACGGGGGCCGTTGCGTCGGCGCCGCTGTTGCTGTCTCCGTCGCAGCCGAGCCACACGAGCGCACTCAGAACTGCAATCGGTAGTCTGCCCATGCACCAAATTGTAGCGCCATTGCCCGGTCGAAAGTGACACGACTTTCTGTGTCTACTTCCTTGCATCGTCCACGGCGCGACGTCCTTACTTGTCTATGTGGTCGCTCACACGGCGATATACGATGCGGACAACCATCGCGTCATCCCGGTAACCGTGCTTGCCAGCCACATCCGGTATCAAGTCGAACGGTGTGATGAAGTAACTCAGCGCCGTCAAGACCAGGGCCTTTGCCTTCCACGGCAGCTTCGACTCGGGCTCGCGTAGCAATTTCCACAGCGCGCGCAACTTGTCCAGAACATCCTCGGGTAGTTGCTTGCTCGTCTCTAACCGCGCCAACTTGTCGGCGAATTGACGATCGATCTTTTCTACGCTTTCGGGCGTGTTCTTCTCTGCTGCTTTTTCGAGGAACGCTTCAATCTTCTTTTCGTCTAGTTCAATCATTTCCCGGTGCCCTTCGTAGTCTCCAGAACCGACATGCTTGATGGGATGCGGGCGGGCGAAGAACTACCGCTCCGACCAGCGCAACCGTTTCACTACGGGGATGCCGTCGCTCACGAACGTCTTTACGACGATCTTGCCGCCGCCCACGAAGCGCACGGGGTTGACACCCAATCCTGTCTCAGCGCCGCCATAGATGCTCTCCCCGAGTTTGACCTTACGGTAGAGGCGGACTTTCTTCGCTCGAACACGCATTCGCATGACGGCTCCGGTATTGCTCCGGCAGACAACCCATTTGCCGCTCGGGGAGATCACCGGGCGGGTGCAGCCCGCCAGTTTGGTTACCTTGAGCGTGCGCAGATCGATCCGCTCCAGGAACGGGTGAAACTCCGTCGAGTTCTTCCACCCATCCTCGCCGTTGAAGGCAAAGCGCAGGTCGTGGCTTATCTCGATTCCAGACCGCGAGTCGTACCTGTCAGGGAATCTCATCACTTTGCGGCCAGCGTACAGCCACGTGCCCACCTCGCAGAACTCCTGGCAGCGGCCGGTGACGTGGAACACGACGACTCTGCCGCGGGCGGTGGTGCGGACCGAGCAGTCTCCCGCCAGCTTGGCGACCTTCAGCGTCTTCTTGCAGAACTGGTCTTGCTGGCCCTTCTTCTTTGCTGCGTTGGCGCGGCGCATCATGGTCTTTACGCGGCGCCGTTCACGGCGGGTTTGTTTGGTTGGAGAACGCCATGCTTTGACGGCAGCCTTGTACGAAGCCTCGGCCTTTGCATCGCTGGCGTGAGCGACCGCTCCTAATGAAGCACCGGTGATAAACAACGCAATAATGCCAAATATCGTCAGCTTCACACCCGCCCCTTTCGCGTCCCTGTTGATGGTAGCGAAACGGGCCGAATCGATCACGCCCTGGTTGGATTGTTCTGTCTGCCGCCATGGCGGATCGCCCTGGACCACACGGAATGGAACGGAGCTGATTTCACCCTGGCTCCCCAGCAACGCCGCAAGCCGGTGCCGCGCCTTGGGTTTTGGCTAGGCCATGCCCAGCCGATCGCGAACGTTTTCTCGAAACCCTCCGAAGTGACAGTGCGCGTGGGCTGCAGGGCAAGCAGAGGCACGGTCGCTGGTCCGCTAGCGACCCTGTCCGCCAACAGAAACCTGGCTCACCCGGCGCTCTCGGATCCCGTAACCACCATGACCGAACACGGGGCGTGTCGCACAGTTCGTTCGGCAACGCTGCCCAGCAACATGCGCTCGAAGCCACGCCGGCCGTGGCTGCCCATGACGACGAGGGAGTGGTCGGCCGCTAGTTCCACGATGCCTTCGGCAGGTGAGGTTTCGACTGCGCGGAAGGTGGGCGGCGTGTCCGCCGACGCGTATGCCGCGATCAGCGACTCGCCCCGGGCCGCGAACTCGGCTGGTCGGTTGGCCGTGGAGGGCGACCAGCCATGGGCGGCGGCGGTAAGGGTGGGCTGCCAACAGTGGACCACGTCGACCTTGCATCCAGCCGGCGCCAGGTGCATCGCGCGAGCCAGAGCCGCCTCGGAGCTCTGGGAAAAATCGGTCGGGACCAGGATGCTGGTCGGTTGTGCGCTCGGCTCGCGAACGACGAGCACGTCGCGCGGACTATGGCGAACGACTAGTTCGGCGACGCTGCCCAACAGGAAGCGTTTGATTCCCGTGCGTCCGTGGGAGCCGACGACGACCATAGTCGCTTCGACTCGGTCGCCAGCCCGACACAGGCCATCAACGGCATGACCATTGATGAGCAGCTCTGACACGTTCTCGTGGCCAGCGGCCCGGACGCGCTGCAGTAGGGCACTCAGCTCCGCGGATGGGGATCCCGGCGAGGTGGACACCGCCCAGTCGCTCGGTGAGACGTCGTGGACGTGAGTCAGTACCACCTCCGCATGCAGTCGTTTGGCCAACTCAAGCGCGTAATCGACAGCCTTGTTGCCGTCTTCGGAAAAATCTACACCAACGACTATGCGTTCGGCTGTCATGGCTTCCTCCTTACTCTGAGACCTCTTCTCGGCGCAGTCTACTACACGTTGATGTTCAGAGGCGCGGATCGACCCAGCGGGTTCGTTGTGGCTGCTCGATCTCGACAGGGAAATCGCGTGGGTCGGCGACGAGGGAGTGACCGAGGCCAGGGGACCAACCCGCCGTTTCGGCGCCGAGCTCGAGGCGCGCGTCAAGTTGCGCAGCTGGCTGGTCGCGGACGCAGACGTCACGATTTCGCGCGCTCGGTTTCGCCAACTGCCGACCGGGCAGAACCTGGTTCCGCTGGCGCCGCGGGCGACGCTCACCTCAGGCGTGTCGGTCTTACATCCCGACGGCGTTTTCGGTCGCCTTGGCATGCGAAGTCTGACCGACCGTCCACTGACCGAGGACGGCTTTCTCCAGGCGACAGGGGTTACGCTGGTATCGCAACAAACGCTGCGAGATTGCGCTGTCGATCGACAATCTGCTGGACGAACGCTGGCGCGAGGCGCAGTTCAACATGCCACCAACCCCCGGAGCCTGCCCAGCGGGGACGCGGGCCGAAACCACAAGTGGCGGCAATTTCGCGGGCTGTCAGGACGTGCACTTCACCCCGGGCGCGCCGTTCAACGCGATGCTCAATCTACGGCTGTTCTATTAGTGGGGGCGGCGTCTGGGCGTGGGGTTCTCTTGGTTCTAGGTAAAGAATATCCAGAGGACCTCTAGGAGCCCGCCCGCGATGCTCCCCTCCTGTGTTGACGTCGCTGCGGCTTTCCTCGTACTTTTCACCAGCGATTTGCAGGACGGTTTGCAGCTCGCCGGCGTCGAGCCAGACCCCATGCTTTTGGGGGCAGTTCTCGACGGGGACTCCGTGCAAGGTGGTGTGAAGCATTCGCGCGGAGCATTCGGGGCAGGGGCGCTCCTCGTCGCCGTCTCGATTGCCGAACGGCAGTGTCCGGACCTTTTCTCCGTTTGTCATGGCGGCGAACTTTGCCGCGAGGTTGTCAAAGCTGACCCACACTCCGTCGCAGCGTGCACATTGGGTCGGGGCGCTCGCTGGTCCGGAAGAGCTTGGGTTTGCGCGCACCCAGGACAATGAAAGATGCTCGAGCGGAATGCCAAGCTTGCAGGCTAGCACGCCGTGGCGATATCCATATCGGTTGTCGCGCGGTCGCGACTCAACACGCACTGCGGATGCGCGACCAGACGCACCGAAATCGAACACCCGAAAAGAGAGAGCGCCACCTCCTAGAAGGTGGCGCTTCAGTTGGTGATGTGTGACTAGTGTGTGTGGGTGACTACCACGCGTACGTGATGGCGATAGTTCCCAGGGTGCCCTGGGTCGGGCCAGTAGTAAGGCTGGTGAACGCGCCGGTGGTCGGGTCATACGCGTCGAACCCGGCTGCCGAGTGGATGTAGAGCAAGCCGCCGGTCGAGTCACCGTAGAACGCGTTCCAAGTTCCGCCCGGATCGTCGCCGGTATCAGTGAAGGCGCCGGTAACCGAATCAAGGGCGAAGATGTTTCCGTCAGAGTTCCGGGTGTACCAAGCGCCGTCCACGTACGCGCCGCTCGACGTATTCTCACCAGTCGACGTTGCATCGGTGATCGTCCGCGCAACAGCGTCGGTGGTAGCGTCTATCACGGTGAACCCAGCATTGCCGTAGGTCTTGATGTACAGCTCGCTGGCTGACTCGTCTTTGCCCGCGGCGATCGAGCAGTTATTCGCCAGAGTCACGGTCGTCCACGCGCCATCATAGACGTGCAGCGTGGTTGTATTGCTCTGGCAGACGTACATCTTTTCATTGACGACGCGGAACATTACCCGGGTGGTAAAGGCGACGGGAGCGGCCATCAGGTTGGCCCAAGAGTCGGTGGTCACATTGTACTCATAGATGTTGTCGTCCGATCCAACCATCCTGATCCTCTTGCCTGTCGACGCCAGCTGCGAGCGCACGTTCACCGGTGCGTTCGCTGCAGCGATCCAGGCGTCCGCCTCAATGTCGTACACATCGAATCCAGCGGTGCCGCCATTCCAGTTCGCCAGGTACACGTACAGGGCGGGCGGAGCGGGACTTACACCGTTGCACACGTAGGAAGTTTGGTCGATTTCGCCAGCTTCGAGAGTGCCGCTATCGTCGTCATCGAGTCCCGAGTCGACGCGCTGGCCACCGGCAGCGCAGTTTGCGCCCGCTGGTTCATCGGTGAGAACCACCAAGGAATTCAGACCATCGTCGTGTGAATTTGAGGGACCCCCCGGTCCCAGAAACGCTCACTTCGCTCACAAAGGAACGGAACGCAATAGAAATCCCATGGCTTCCAGAGGGTTGAGATAGCGTGTTCCCTTCCACCGACGCCGAGCCCGCGACTCGTTTCGACCCTGGGTTCTGACGCTGATGCGGGAACGGGGGGTTAGTTCCGCATGCTGGAGCTTGGGCTGCGTTGAACGTGGGCTTTCGGTATGCGTGCGTGACTGAGCCAGCCGGAGTGGGCTCGAAGGTGTGCCAGCAACGCGCCCAGTTCTCGTAGTGCGGTCTGGTGGGCATCGGTGTTCGAGCCGCCGAGTCGCACCCGCGCGAGCAAACGTCTGCGCGCGGCTCTGAGTTCGGGGACCGCAAGAAACGTGGCACCGGAGTGGTGTTCGAGTTCGCCGAGGAGTCGCGCAGTCTCCTGTCCGGATCCAGCGGCGGCGAACACACACGCCATAGCAAACTTGATAGCGGCAGCGTCGGTTGGGCGGAGGTGGTTCGATGCCAGTTGCATGGACAGCAATGCCACGGCGGCACCAAGATGGCCGCGTTCAACTGAGTCCATCGCTTCTGCGACAGCTTGTGAGACTTCGGCGTTCGGCCCGCAGCTGCCGCGACCGAGACCGACGAACGCCAGCAGCCACTGGCGGAGTGCGTTTAGCCACGTCCACAGTCTGGCGACGAAGCTCGCAACAGGCGATTGCCGCGGTTCGGAAGATCGGTTTCGGTTATCGTGCTTGTGGTGTCTCATGTTGTCGCCCCTTGCAGGCTCAGGCGCGGTGCGCTTGCGGCCATTTCGGTTGAGTTGCTTGTGGGGGTATCGACTCGCAAGAATGTGAGTCCTATGTGGGTGTCCTCGCCCCAGTGCTTTTCCACCTCGCTGGCGAGCGCCATGACCACTTCCACGTCTCGTGTCTCCAGCGGTAGGAGAACCAGTCTTCGAGATGCTGGGAGATGAATCAGTGCCCGCATCGCCTCGAATGCGGCACCATCCTTGACGGTGAGCAGAGCCGGAACAGCGAGGCCCTCGGCCAGGAGTTCGACGGCGTGCTCGGCGGGGGCGTCGCTCGTGAAGTCGAGAACCGCCAGTACCTTGGCGTCGACTTCGTGGAGGCTGCCATCGAATCCCTCCTCGGCTGCGGCCAGGATCCGGTAGACCTCTGCCTCGCTATCACTGGCGCGGAGTGCCTGGAGCACAATCTCGTCGTGGCAGATACGCGCGATATGAGCGAGTGCCAGTAGGTGGCGGCGTGGATCTCCTTCGGGTGTCATGAGCACGAAGAAAACATCGAGAGGCTCGCCATCGAGATGGATCGGTCTACGTGTAGTCACGAACGCGACCACGGCGCGATCCAGGGTTGGCACTGCGACATGGGGGATGGCCACTCCCTCGCCAATCGAGAATCCGCCCAGGGTACTGCGCTCGATCAGAACCCTCGATAGTTCATCGGCGTCCATGTTTGCCACGGGGGCAAGAGCCTCAGCGGCGGTGCGATAGACAGATGCAGCGTTGCTCGCTGAAACGCCGAGACGAATGCGGTCGGTCGTGATCCAATCCCTGGGCAGAAGTTGCTTCGCGGCTGGATCTTCGACGGGCTTGTAGATACGGCGCCACTCCGACAACATCAAACTAGCAACGGCACCAGCGCTGTATCGCCGACTATGCGAGGAGTTCGACGGACCCCAGAACATTCGGTGGTAACGGTTGCCCAGTAAGCCCCAGTCGACGACGAGCGGTTCATGGCGTTGGGCCTTGCGCTGCTGATCCCAGTTGGACAGAAGTTCGAGACACGCGTGATCGATGTGCTCGAGGCGGTCGATGCCGAGGTGAAGCGGCGTGTCGCCGGGGACCCGATCCAGGGCCTCTGCGATGGCGGGCAGCCGCAGGAACGTGGCTGAGCCACCCAGGTCCAGGCGGTGCTCACCGTCGTCGGTCACCTCCAGCTCCAGCTCCACGTGGGAGAACGTGTAGACGATCTTGATCAGTGCCGCCGCCAGCCCCATGAGGATTCCCGTGAACAGTTCGATGAACACCACGCCCGACAGGGTGATCAGGCAAATCACGAGCTCTGCTCGGCCGCGTGCGTAGAGCATGCGCAGGATGCGGTGATCGAACAGCTTGAAGCCCGTGTAGACCAGAATCGCACCCAGGCACGCCCGCGGAATCATGGCCAGTACCTGGGGGAAGGCTGCGACGAAGGCGAGGATCCAGAAACCATGGAGAATCGTCGACAGCCGGGTGCGCGCCCCGGAGTCCACGTTGACCGAGCTGCGCACGATTACGCCGGTCATGGGCAGACCGCCCAGCGCTCCGACGCTGAAGTTGCCGAGCCCCTGGGCAACGAGTTCTTTGTTGTAGTCGGTCTTCACGAATGATTGGCGTTGATCGATCGCCACAGCCGTGAGCAGCGTCGCGGCGCTGGCGACGAACGCGAACATCAGCGACAGGCCGATGATGGACATGTCGATGAGTTTGAACGTGCTGCTGCTCGCGACATCCAGTCCGGAGAAGAACTTCGGAGAGACATCGAGGAATCGAACCGGGGCGTCCAACAGGGCGACCACACCAACCACCGCTACTACCGATACCAGGTGGCCAGGAACGAGGCGCAGACGCTTGGGCCGTAGCTTGTTCCACGCGATGAGGACGACCAGTGTTGCCGCTCCGACCAACACCGGCGCCAGGCGTGCGTTGTCGCTGGAAGAGAGCGCTGAGAACAACTCGCCGGGGAATGACAGAGCATTGCTAAGGAAGCTCTTCTGTGGGTTGCTGTCGATGGCGACGTGAAGCTGCGAGCCGATGATTAGTACGCCGATTCCCAGGAGCATTCCGTGGATAACGGCGGGGGCCACCGCGCGGAACCACTGACCGAGCTTGAGCTTGCCAGCCAGCACTTGCCAGACGCCTGCGAGCATCACGACCGGAGCTAGCGCGGCGAGTCCGCGGGTCTGAACTACATCGAACACAGGTACGATGAGGCTCGCTGCCGGGCCGCTCACGAGTAGCGGCGACCCCGAGACCATGCCCACGAGGATTCCACCAACGACTCCAGTGATCAGGCCACGTTCTGGGGGAACTCCGCAGGCGACGGCGATACCTATACACAAAGGTATCGCGACGAGGACGACAACGAGGGACGCGAGCGCGTCCGGGACCATAGACGAAATTCGTGATCGCATAGTATTCGGGTGACCGGCTGCCCCGCCTTTGCGGAGAGCTCCTTGCTACTGCACGTTTAAAGTCGGGCCTAGGCGGCCGCGGATTCCAACTCGCGAAACACTGCTCTGACCTGTGACGGTTTCGCAGCGGCGTGAACTCGATCGATCAAGTGGTGAGACGCAAGCCGCGCGATTTCCGCCAGCGCCTCGAGGTGTTCCGTACCGGCGGCGGGACTAGCGAGTACGAACACGACGCGCACGGATATTCCGTCCGGTGTGTCGCACGCGATCGGCGTGTTCAGAGTCACCAGGGTAGCTGTTGCACTCGGCACGCACTGTGTAATCGCGTGGGGCACGCATACGCCCCTGCCGAGAACAGTCGAGAAGCTGCGTTCTCGCGCAAGGATCGCGCCTGTAATCTCGGAAGCGCGACGGGCACTGCGAACCAGTCGGGCGGCGCCGAGCTCGATCGCCTCTTCGACAGTCGCGCAGTCCGCGCCGAGCACCATGCGACTTCCAACCAGTTTTCGCAGCGGTATGGGAGCTGACTTTGCGGTTTGCGTCGGACCGAAGCGAGCTTGCATGAACTCGCGTAGCTCCGATAGTTGGTTGGAATCGAGATCCCGACGAGCCACCTCGAGGAAGAACCCGTTCGCCGCCGGGACCCGATCGAGATAGCCTTTCAATGCCGCGCCTGTCTGGTGAGCCAGCTCGAGCAACAATCCCGCGGGCAGGTCGAGGGCCTCGGCCAGGGCGATCAGACGCTCCGGCGTCGGTGCCGGATCCCGGCCGTTTTCTACGCGGCTCAGGTAGGCGCTCGACACTCCGATCTGCTTGGCGAGCGACCGAACGCTCAATCCGGCGTCCACGCGCAGCATGCGCAAGGTGGTGCCTACATGCTGAGCCTTCGCCGTCATAACTGTTAACTTATCACTTAACAGCGAGATTTCTCAAGCCAGGTAAAGTCGATGATTTCAGTCGGTTAAAGCTAAGTGTCGTCCCCAAGTTGTCGGGAGTGCTCGGTTTTGTGACAAGAGCACACCGGCCTTCTGGCGTCGCGAGTCGGCAGGCGCCGGGGGACCCGCGACGACAAATCCCGCCGGGCCGCTTCAGCTTACAGGTTCGGGAACGTGTCGTAGATCGTCCCGGAGATTGTCCCGCTAACGGGGGCGCCGTCGCTGGTCGTCGCCGCTGAGAAGGACACTGTGCCATTGGCCATGAGGCCGATGGGCTCGACCATGCCCATGTCGATGCGAAACACCGGCGCGAAGGAGCCAGCGTAGTCCAGGTTGATCGTTGTTCCGGGAAGGAACTGGGGAGCCGGCGTTTCGATCAATACGACCAGGGCCGTGCCATCGGCTTGCGTCGCCAGGATGCCTACCGATGCCTCGATGCCAGCCTGGCCGCCAAAACCGGACACGGCGCCAACGTCGACGATCTGCAGGGCGCTACCCAGGAACGTCCCGGAGACGCTGCCGCTACCGGCGACCAGCGGGTCCTGGTCGAACGAATCCCACGTCGTCGTAAATGTCGCGGTGAGCACCCCGTAGACATCCAGGCAGGGGACGGGGCGCAAAGGCGCGGTCCACAGTTGGGGAGCGGCCAGCGCAGGCTCGAAGATCGCTCGGCGTTGGCTGATGAAGTCACGCACTTCGGTGAGCGCGTCGTCGAACCCTTTCTCGCTGGGCAGTACATAGGGACGAATCAGCGCCTCCATGCGATCGATTTCCGCGAGCAGCTCGGATTCCTTCCACACGCTGCCGAGCAGTTCGGTCGCTCGCGCGGCGTACATGTCCAGAGTTGGCTGATACATCGCTAGACGGCGCGGGACCATACCCGTGGCCACCGCCCCCGTGCTGGGAATGCCGCCGCCTCGGAAGATCGAGTCGATTCCCCACGGGATGAAATGGAACACGCCACTGGTTGGATCGCCATACACGTAGAAGTTGTTCGTATTGCTCGCGTAGCCGTCGCCGTGACCGACCAGCATCTCCATTGCCCAGAACGTCATGTACTGATCCACGTCCATCACCGTTCCCAGCTCCGCTAGCAACGCAGAGTCCGTTGCGTTCTCCGCAATAGTGACGAGGCCAAGTACGTCACTGCGGTCCGGCCTGGACTTGTTCGTCTTCTTCTCGAACGTTTGGTGCAAGTCGGAGCGGAAGTCGCTCAGAGTGCCTTCGTACAGGTTGCCGTCGTCGTCGCTGAAATGGCGACGGATGAACGGTTTCTTGATGCCCTCGATGTTCGTGAATAGACCGAGGTTCTCACCGTTGACCGTGACGTTCGCGAAGTTGCAACGCGGCGATGGCAGGCCAGCGGCTGCGAACATCTGATATCCCAAACACTGCCTCACGTAACTCGGGTCCGAGCGCGCGTTGTTGAGGGTCAGTCGGCTCAGTCCGGAAAGCTCCTGGTTGGGGACGTACTCGTCGAACTTCACCTTGAGCGACGGCTTGGTCGGGCTGAGCGAACCGATCAATCCCTTCTTGCGCACGCCGACATTGGCGAGCGCGACGCCGTCTACAGTGACGGTGGCGCTGAAGTAGTCATAGATGCGAAACAGAGGCTCGGCCAAACAGTTCGGGCCGACCAGGTCCGTGACGCTGCGTCCCTGGATACGCAGGGCGTCCCAGTCTTCGCTCCCCAGCTCGATGTCGATCTGAAGAACCACTGTCGGGTCGAACATCGGCTCCGTCGGATCTACCCACGTCGCGTCTGGAAGTGAATCGACAGGTATCGACGCGTCGACGGCTGGGGCCGGGTCAGAACCGCAGCCGAGCCAGACGAGCGCTACCGCGAGTGCCACTCCCCGATGCGCATTCTTCAGCACGTAACAGCCATTGTACCCTCAGCCGGGCTGCTGGCGAAGTGACCCAGGCCGCGCTCTGCGGATGTCAGTAGCCGAAGCCGCTGCCGCCGAGGAACTCGCGAAGGATCGATGTTGGCGGTACATGGTCCGGGTAGATTGTGACGAACGACTCCGTCAAACCTAGCAAGCGCACCGCCGTCAAATATTCTTCCCGGTCTCGCGGCACCTCCATGAGATAGCGCTCGGCGTAGACCTTGAGCACCGACAGCTCGTAGATCAACGACGAGTCGAAGATGGCGTCGGCGTTTCCCTGATACGGGTAGATGTGTCTTCGCTCGCCGCGGCGAACCGATGGCCAGCGACTGATCGTGGACAGTGCGGTGGCGTCGCGAGAGTGGCGGTCACGAACGATACGCCGGAGCAGGCGAACGTCCGACGCATGCACCCGGGACGCGGCGTCGATGGGCAACTGCGCGAGCGGGCAGACGAACACTCGAAACACCCGGGACCCCATGCCCGTGGGTACGATCTGCGGGTTGAGCCCGTGTAATCCTTCCAGCATCAACACCGCGCGACCGTCGAGCTTGAGCACCGGTCCGCCGTCGGGGTGACTCTTGCCGGTAAGGAAGTCGTAGCTCGCGGTTCGAGCGGCCTCGCCCCGTAACAGTTGGTCCGTGTGCTCATGGAGCAAGTCCAGGCGCAGTGCCTCGAGTGCCTCGTAGTCGTACTCGCCGTCCTCGTCCCTGGGGGTCGCGGCGCGATCTATGTAGTAGTCGTCCAGGGAGATCTCCACCGGACGTACGCCGTTGACTTGCAGCTGCACCTTCAGCCGTTTGATGAACGTTGTCTTGCCCGACGAGGACGGCCCTGAGATGCAAATGATCTTGACGCGGTCGCTGCTGGCCTTGCGGATGTCGTCGGCGATGCGTCCGACCATCTTTTCATGAAAGCCCTCGGCGACGTTGATGAGCTGACCGACGTCGCCGCGCAAGCACATGCTGTTGTACTCACCGACGGTGGATACGCCCAGGGTCTCCAGCCAGCGATCGTGATGCTTGGTGAGCTCGCGGGTCTGCAGGGACGCAGCTCTGGCATCGGGTATTACCCGCGCTGCGGTCCGCGGGCCGGGCGCCGAGCCGTGGGCCCCGTAGACCAGGAGCAGACCGTCGGCGTCGGCGACGATCTCGAAGCCTTTCAACATGCCTGCGTTGGGTACCAGCGGCGTCTTGTACAAGGCGTAGGTCTCGCCAAGGGCTACCAGCAGCACGGACGACTGGCGCCACGTCTGGAGCAATTCCACGCTGCCGCGCTCGTCCAGTTCGGCGAACTTGGCGGCCGCTTCCTCGACGGCCCAGTTCTCCAAACGAATGGGCTGGTTCGCCTCAGCGATCATCCGCATGCGTTGGTCGAGCTCGACGGCCAGGCCGCCCGGGTTCTTGCTGCCCGGGCCATCAATGTAGATCCGCTGGGCAAAGCCCAGGGAGTAGTCGACGCGAATCTTCGTCTGCGGAGACACCTGACGCGCCGCTTCGAGCATCAGTAAGGCAAGGCTGCCGCGGTAGATGCGCCGGCCTTCCCACTCGCCGGTGGTCACCGGTCGCAGGTCGCAGGCCGACGTGATTGGCGTGAGCAGTGAGACGGCTCGCCGGTCGACGGCAGCTGCCACCACCGGGTGACCGTCGACCTCCGCCGGCAACAGCTCGCGCGCAATGGTGCCGACCGGAACGGATCGACTCTCGCCGGCAATGCGAATGTCGATGGCGGTGCGCTGGCGTAGGAGACTGTTGCGCAGCAGAGCGCCGACGCCGTCGGTCATCACCTCGAGGCGGCCGCCCACGCCGGCGAGTAATGAGCACACGAACTGGACGGCAGTACTCGGATGCTCGGCGGTGAGCACATCGAACTGGCGGGCGGTCATACGTGCGACGCGGAGGGGCGTGGCAGAGGATATCGACGCTGCGCGAGGACGACCACCGACCATGGCGAGTTCACCAAAATGTTCGCCGGCCAGCACTCGGCCCACATCGACGCCGCCTCGGGTGACTGTGGCGACGCCGTCCAGGATGAGATAGAGGACCCTGTCTGTATCGCCTTCGCGAATCACCTGGGTCCCGGGTTCCAGGCTCGCCTCTTCCACGCTCGCGATGACGCGCACCTGCTCATCGGGTTTCAGCCCGACGATGACGGGGTGGGTCTCAATCGTGAACGCCACGACGGGCATGATACCACCGATGCCAGTGCGGTCTTCGGGCGCCTCACCGGTACTCGGCAAAGGGCTTGCGCTAGGTCATGTCGCGAGCGGCCTTCGATGCTTCCCTGGATCCAGGCCGCCCAGCCCTTCAGGCGCTGGCTGTGCCCCCTCGATCGCCGCGCGAACGATTCGCTGCGCCGTCGCCGGTAGCTGCACGAGGAAAGGTGCGAGGGCAGGGTGACTCGGACGTGCGCCGGTTCCCATTGACGCGAGTGTAGCCGGGTTCGTTCCTCGCGTCCTCTAGCGGGTCGCTGGGCGCCTAACGGACAACGCCGGCGCAGGCGTACTTGGCGGTGAAGCGTTTGACGCGGGCGGAGGCGCCGGGCTCCAGGTTGCAGCCCTGGGCGCCGGTCTCTGCGCTTGCACTCGCTGTCAGCCGAACCTCTACCTCGAGGAAACGACCGGACTGGCCGAGAACGGTGCAGTCCGCGCCATCGGCGCAGGACACCACGGGCTGCCATGGCGCGTTGTCCAGATCGGCCAGGGTGTCGGCACTTCGGGCTACGAACAGGGTGTGGGTACCGGGGGGAGTTTCGACATCCCACTCGAGTTTTCGCCAGTCGGTTGTGTCCTGGTCCTCGCAGCCCTCGAACACGTGCCGATACCAGCCCGGCTCGTCCGACGCCAGACGTGTTTGCACTCCGGTCATGTCCGAGTAGGCGTATGCGAATCCCTCGAGGGCGGTTACGTTGTTACTCAAGGTGTAGTCGTTCAACGTCGCGCCCGGTTCGATCAAGTGCACGCTGTCGTCGCGTACGGTAATGACCCGGCCGTCCGAGTCGATGGCGACGCCTTTGTTGGGTGCGTCGATGTTCAGCCCGGCCATGGTCTCCGCGTCGATTCGCACGGTAGAAGTCCCGTTCGATGCCCAGATCCACCCGTTGGCGTCGGCGGCGATACCGCCACTGCCCGAGTTCGGCCCTCGGGCCAAGCGCGTGTCGACCGCTCCATTGGGATCGTAGCGCGTGGTCGCGCCGCTCGACATCCACACCCGGTTCTTACAATCCACGGTTATGCCGTAGCCGTCGACGTTCGAGTACTTGGCCTTGACCGCGCCGTCGCAGGTGTCGGGACAGCTACCGATCGCGCATGATTGAGTGCATACCGGAGCCGCCTGGCAGGTCGCTTCATTCACGCACTGGGTCGTGTCCACAAACGCCAGACCCATGCCGGTCCACAGCTTGCCGTCGCCTGACAACGCCATTCCGTACACTGTGGAAGGTGCGTCTATAGTGAGCAGAATGGCGCCGGTGGCAGCATCGAGCTTGTAGATCTTTCCGTGCAGGCCACCAGCCCAAACGTAGTGGCGGTCCGGCACGTCGACCGGCGTGTCGTCGTTGCCCGAGCAGACATCGTCGGGATCGATGCCCGGAATGTCCTGAGCCGCCAGGCCACGAATGTCACCGTTGGTGGGTGTGTACCACGCAACGCAGTCGTCCTGACCGAATGGCAGCACGTCGTTCGGACCAGATGAGGTGGTAATCACGCCGTCGCCGTTGGTATCCGGACAGTCCACACCGTCTGGCAACACCTTGGTGACACCAGCACTACCGGTACGAGAGCCGACGAAGGCCTCTCCTAGGGCGTTGACCGTGGTTCGCGACGTGCTCGACCCGCCGGTGATGTAGCGACCGACGATGCTGAAGCTCTGCAGGTCGATCTTGACGACCCCGGGCAGATTCGTGTCCGCCACCCACAGGTATCGGTTGTACTTACTGTTCTGTTTGTTGACCACAAGCGCGCCGGCGGTGTCGGTGCCCACGAACTCACTCTCATCTGCGTCGACGTCGAAGCTCTCGGGCTGCCCGATGCCGATCGAGCGTTCGAGGCAGTTGCTGCAGCAGTCGGCGACGGGTCCTCCGCCGTCGGCGCCGGACGACGGGCCGGCATCGTCGCCTGATCCGCCACCGTAGGGTCCCACGGTGCCATCACCACAGGCCAAGGTGCCCATGAGGAAGGCACCGGCCACAAGCCAGCCCCAGCTTCGTCGTGGTTCACAGAACCATGCGCGCATTTCGATCTCCTCGTCCCGGTGCAGCCTCGCGGCTGCGGTTCAGTCCCGGCGGACCAGGGGGCGAACATCGCAAGTGTTGGGCCATCGATCGCGATTCGAACTTTCGGCTGGTTATCCGCCGCACGACCTGATCGATATCGAACAGTGGGGTCAGTCGTCCTGAGCGCTACTTGTGCATGATCAAGAACACCTAGCCTCGTCGTTTCCACAGCACATCGTGCATGCGGAACGCGGACTGGCCGAGACGCGCGGCCGCGCGGCGGCGAGCCAAGCGGCGCAGCAACTTGCGTCAGCGCCTGTCAAAGGTGAGACTACGCGCAGCCGGTTGCTGGCGGAGTAGTCTTTGTTCGGTTTACAAGAGATCATCGTTGTCGCTGGTATCGTCGGTGCCTTGTTGTTCGGTCCGCGTCTGAGGCGGATGCTCACGGAAGGGCAGCCGGACAGCGAATCGCGACGGCCCGTGCCCAAACCTTCCACCGGATTGTCCATGGCTCTGCGCCTGGGCATCGTGGCATCGGTCTTCGTTCCCGGCGTGGCTGCTGCCTACTTCACTCCGTGGCATGGCAACGTTCGCATGTTCCTGTACATCGGACTGCTGCCCGTGATCATCGGCTGGTCTGTTTGGTGGGTTGCTCGCGGGGCGACGAGAACTAGCTCGTAGGCCGCGGGCTCTCCCTTGCCGGTGCAACAATTCGTTTGCAGTCGCGCTGTCCGACGTTGGTCATCGTCGGAGATTCGCACGGCAAGTGCGTGAAATTACCAACGGTGCACTTCGGTCCAAGACGTGCACCTGTGGTGCGAGGTGAAGAGGATCCGCGTTGCAACTTTTGTTCTGTGCCTGCTCACTATCGGGTGCTCGAGCGACGATACGCCGGCGGCCGACGGCGATAGCGACGCTAGCGCAGCTGTCCCAGACGCCAGGGAGGGGACGACTGTTGACGGCGCGTTGGAGCTTCCGGATGCGACGACCGTCGGCGGATGCGCGAACGGAGCGCAGTCGCTCGAGCAGCTGACCATTCAGCACGGCGGACGCACTCGCACCGTGTCCGTCGCGGTGCCGCCGAGCTACCAGGGCGCCCCGACGCCTCTGGTGATTAACTTCCACGGGCTGAACACGACTGCCGAACAGCAGATGTTGTTCTCCGGAATGGAGTCAGCGGCGAATGCCAAAGGGTACATCGCGGTGCACCCCCAGGGGATCGGCAACAGTTGGAATGCGGGCCTGTGCTGTGGGACAGCCGAAACCAGTGGTGTCGACGACGTGGGCTTCGTAGGCGCGCTGCTCGATCGCCTCGAGCAAGAGCTGTGCATCGACAACAAACGTGTCTACGCCACCGGCTTGTCGAATGGTGGACACATGTCATATCGCCTGGCCTGCGATCTAGCCGACCGGTTCACCGCCGTCGCCTCGGTGGCCGGAACCCTGACCCTGGCCACGTGCGGCTCTAGCCGGCCGGTCCCCCTTCTACAGCTGCACGGTACCGCTGATTTCATCGTGCCCTACAGTGGCGCGGGGTTTCTGAACTCGGTCGAAGGTACGGTCGCTCAATGGGCGAGCAGCAATAGTTGTGCGTCCACGGCGTCGACGGTTTACGACAACGGGGATACCAGCTGCGTTGAGTACGCGGGGTGTTCTGACGATGCCGCGGTTCAGCTATGCACCATCGATGGCGGCGGCCACCAATGGCCAAACGGTGTCGGGATCCCCGGACTGGGCACGGTCACAACCGACATCGACGGCAGCAACTACATCCTGGATTTCTTCGCCCGATTTCAAATGCCCTGACCGACGGCCGGAACGCGACTGGTGCAATCGGTCGTACGACGGCGCTACTTGCCGGACCAGCGGGCGAGGGCGGCGATCACCACGTCTCGCTCGCGGCGTTTGTGCGCACCCGCGGCCGTGTAGGCAGCGCGGCTCTTCTTGGCCAGAGCTACGGCCCGGACACGGTCGACGCCCGTCGCCCATAGCGCGCGCGCCAACGCGAATCGCGTCTTGGCTAGATCCGGTGGGTCCCCAGGATTTGCCTCGCGCAGCGCGAGTGCGCGTCGTAACGGCGTCAGCGCAACTCGTGGCGCTTTGCTGCCGAGGTGGGCTTGGCCGATGCACGTCAACGCGTATGCATTGTCGGCATTCTTGGGGCCGACCGTCTTCTCGTAGATCGCCAACGCCCCGCGGCACAGCGTCATCGCTTTGGCGTAGTCGCCAACCTTGACTGCTAGCTCGCCCAGATTGCCGGTTATCGCCGCGACCGCGGGGTGCTTGGAGCCAAATGTCGCGATCATCATGTCCAGGGCCCGTTGATAGGATTTGCGCGCGTCATCCATCTGGCCGAGATCCGCCTGGGCGCTGCCGAGGTTGTTCAGAAGGCTGGCGAGGAGGGGATGGTTTTTGGTCAGCGCCTTCTCCCAGATTTTCAGCCCGCGTTCGAAGTACTTCACGGCGGTCGCGTTCTCTCCCTGGTAGGAGACCACGTTGCCCAGGTTGTTGAACATGAATCCGAGCTCAGGGTGGCCGGCCCCGAGTGTTTGTTTTTGGATCGCCAGCGCGCGTTCGTAGTGCTCCCGAGCCGCCGCGTACTTGCCTCGCTCCGCCAATGAGTTGGCGAGGTTGCCAAGCGACATTGCTACGCGCGAGTGCTTTGCGCCCAACACTCGCACCTGGATCGCGAGTGCGCGCTCATGGTAATTGCGCGCGGCCGCATGGTCGCCTTTTGCTGCCAACACCAGCCCGATGCTCGACGCCAGCCGTGCGCGCCGCAGATCCTGATTTCCAGCTTGTGCGACCGCTGCTTGTGCGGCGCGACGTAGGGCGAGGGCGCGGGCGTGTTGCCCTTGCCGCGTCCCCACTAGCATGATGAGTTCGATCCAGGCGTCGGCGACCAGGCCGTGATCCCGTGCGTCAGCCGCCGCCTGCAGCGCGGCGTAGAGCGCCTTCTCGGCTTTCTTCGGGTTGCCGGCGCGCCCCAACAGTGACGCGAGCAGGTGGAGCGCCTCCGCGCGTATGGGTGGATAGCCGACTGCTTTCACGTCTACGGCTACCGCGGTCGCCAACTTGATTCCGCGCTGGTAGCGCCCGGCTCGTTCGAGCGCGCCAACCTGGTCGAGCCGCGTCCGCATTTGCTGTACACGAGTACGCACGCGTGGGTCTTCTGGCAGCGGCGTCTCCGCAAGCAACGCCTCGGTGTCGTCACAGACCGTGAGCGGAGTCATGCGCGACAACGCCTTGATGGCTCCGTCGACCAGCTTCGCGTCGGGCTTTCCGCCGAACAGTGCCGTGAGTGAGCGCAGCTCGCCGAGTCGGCGATCCAAGCAGTGCATGCGAAGGTCCAAGAGTCGCTCGGATTGCTCACCGCGCGCGTGGGTGGCTTCGCACACCTCGACCCGAGCAGCAACCCACGTCTTCGCGCGGCGATCCAACTCGGTTTCCACCAGCGCCAGAGTTTCGCCAGCGTAGGAACGTTTGGTCCCTGTGAAAGACGTGCGCACCCGGGCGCGCACCTCGGCGTCCCAAACGCCGCCAGGCAATTCACCTGCGCCTGCGCACACTGGCCGCGGCTCGGAGCCACCCGCGCGAGTCAATCCGAATACCGCGACTGCCGCGAGGCCAACCGCCCCAGCGCCAAGGGCGAGGCGCGTCCGCCGTTGTCGGGGATCCCGCGCGAGCGCGTCGAGCAGAGCATCCATCGACGCATGACGCTCAGCTGGGTCCGCGCGCAAACCGCGCACGACCAGCTCGTAGAGCCATCTGGGTACATGGCTGTCGTCGGGCGGCTTCTCGATTTTTCCCGCCCGTATCGCATGGCACAGTTCCCCGTAGGTCGCGCCGGAGAACGGCCGCCGGCCGTAGAGCGCCTCGTACAACGCGACGCAATACGAGAACTGGTCTGCCCTGGCGTCGGCCGGGATGCGGTCGAGCTGCTCGGGTGCCATGTAGGCCACCGTGCCGACCAGCGAGCCCTCCGACGTGAGCGTCTCAGATCGCTCGGCTGCCGAAGCGGGACGTTGGGTCGCATCGGTTTCGCGCTGTTCGCCGACGAGGGCCGCCGCAGTGCTCACCAGGCCGAAGTCAGTGACCCGCACACGGCCCTGTTTCCCGACCAGCACATTGTCCGGCTTGAAGTCGCGATGTACCAGCCCTTTTGCGTGCGCGGCTGCGAGGCCGCGCCCCGCCTGTACGAATGCGTTCAGGACATCGCGCCACCGGTGGTCGTCGTTGGCCAGCCAGCGCTTCAGGGTCGAGCCATCGACGTACTCCATCACTAGCGCCACGCGGTCGCTCTCGCTGGTGACTTCGAAGATGGTGATCACGTTGGGATGCGACAGCTTCGCCAGCGCCTGGGCCTCTCGCAACAAGCGCGCGCTCGCCGCCGGCCGCGAGCCGGCTTCGCCCCGATCCGCACGTAACACTTTGATCGCGACCTTGCGATCGAGCTCTGGATCGTAGGCGGCCAGCACCAAGCCCATGGAGCCGCTGCCCAGCTCTCCGAGCACGATGAACTTATCGAGCACGGCGCCGCGACGGAGGTGGCCAAGGTCGCTCGAGAGGCGTCCGCCCGACGACGCCCCACCGTCGTCTGGGGCGTGCGTCGCCGCGTTGGCTACGATTTCGGACGGGTCCGCCGGAAGCGTTCTCTCGAGCGCCACCGCCGTCTCCGCGTGCGCCCCCGAGCCCACGGTTTTCTTCCCGTTCCCCTTCACCATCGTCCCCGCGCCTCAACTATACTGCGGTTGCCGAGGCGATGGCGAACCGATGAGCACAATCCCCATGTGTCATGGCTCGGGTGAGGGTAGGATCGGGGATGTGAACCGTGCCACCAGTTATTCAGCGCCGGCACCTCTGCTGCTCGGTCCCGCGCTCGTCTCACTGGCGCTTCTGGCTGCGTGTGATGGAGCAGTCACCGAAAGCGTCGATGGCGGATGGACACCTCCTACGCCCGGTGTGGCGATGACTGATGTGGGGGAGATTCGCGGCGTTCAAGAAGACGATGTCTTCATCTATCGCGGAATTCCCTTCGCCGCAGCTCCCGTGAATGATCTGCGCTGGCGTCCGCCCGTAGCCAGCGGTGCATTCTCGGAGCCTCTTGTCGCACAACAATTTGGACCGGTCTGCATGCAGGCGACGGCATCTGGGCAGGTGGGAAGCGAGGACTGTCTTACACTCAACGTGTGGACGCCGAGCTCGACCTCGGACGCGCCGAGGCCGGTCCTGGTCAACATCCATGGAGGCGGGAATCTGGTCGGATCTGGGAGCGGTCCCGGCATGGATGGGCGCGTCCTCACGACGCGTCACGACGTCATCTATGTAACGCTCAATTACCGTCTGGGCCCCTTCGGGTTCTTCGCTCATCAGGCGTTCGAGGCGGAGAACCAGCACGGCGCGTCCGGGAACTACGGACTGATGGATCAGATCGCCGCGCTTCGCTGGCTGCAACGCAACATCGCCGCGTTTGGTGGAGACCCCAATCGAGTCCTGGTCTTCGGCTACTCGGCCGGCTCCTCCAATACGTGTGCGCTGATCGCGTCCTCGGAAGCAGCCGGGCTGTTCTCAGCGGCCATCTTCCAGAGCGGACCGTGTACGGTCCGCACCGATGCAAGAATGGCGGAGCTCGAAACCCGAACGACCGCGGCGCTCGGTTGCACAGGGGCATCCGATGTGGCTTCGTGCCTTCGCGGTAAAACGCCCACGGAGCTGCTCCAGGTTCCCGGCGCTAATCTGTCCACGATCACCAACGGTCGCGCGGATTTCTACACGAACGTGGATGGCCACGTTCTCACCGAGGATCCGGTCGAGACGTTTCTGGCCGGTCGCAACAATCCGGTGTCGGTGATCGGTGGTGCCACCGAGTACGAGTACATCACCACGGTGCAGTTCTTCTACGAGACTCCTCCGACCAACGATACGGAGTATCGGGCTCTGTTGAGCAGTCTGTTCGGGCCCGAGCACACCGACACGCTCTCGGCCCGATATTCGGCTGCGACGTACGGAAATCAGGTGAGCGCATTGGCGGCGCTGTTGAGCGACCTCGTCATGCATTGCCCATATCGGCAGCAGCTTCGAGCTCTCGCCCAGGGCCCGGCACCATCGGTGCGAAGGTACGTGTTCGCACCCTCAGCAGGGGCAGGGCATGGTGCCGACGCGTTGCTGCCCATCGGACAGGTGACGATGCCCGGATGGAACGGGATCTCCGATGCGATCATGGGCTACTGGGCGGCCTTCGCCGGTTCGGGAAATCCCAACGGTGGCGCCCGCTTGGACTGGCCCGTCTACGAGCCGGCCACGGACAATTACCTGGTTCTGTCGGAGGAGATCGAAGCCTCGGTGGGATTTCGTTCTTCGCAGTGTGACTTCTGGGACACGTCGCCGTTGGGTGACGATCCTCTTGGGGGCTAAGTGGGTTCGTTTCCAAACAGGCGCGTGTGGCTAGGGGGGCTGACGGTCGCGCTGCTGATCGCGCTGGCATTGGTGTGGCGCACGTTCGTTGCCGGCACTTCTAGCGACGCCAAGCGAGATAAGCGGCCCAAGGCGGAGGCGTCGGGCACCGAGCGCGGCGACGACAAGCGCTCCGGCGGCGACGACCGTCGAGGCTCGCGGGGGACCACAGCGGCGTCGCGGCCTTCGTTGCCGTCGGGTAGCAACTCGACCGGCGGCGCCGATCACAAGCGAACGAAACCGACGTTGGCCGAGGCCAATCGCAGCGGAACCATAACCTACGAAGGGTTCAAAATAGTGCGCGTAGTGAGCAAGCTGGTCGATGAGTGTTACGCGTTGGCACGACGGCGGGTGCCCGGACTGAAAGGTAGACTGGAGATGTCCGTGCGCCTGATGACGGCCCCGGGCGTCGGCAACCTGATCGCGAAGGCTGAGCTGGACAAGAAGAAGACGACCGTCACCGACAAAGAGCTACTGCGCTGTGCCACCGAGAACGTGTTCGCCGCCGAGGAGCTGTTGGAGAAGCTGAAGGAACAGGGCGACCCGACGGGCGGCAACATCGTGCTCAAGATCCAAAAGCAGTTTCCGCCGCCGCCAAAGAAGAAGCCCGATTGGCCGGCCGATGACAGCAGTCCGGTGTGTGCCGACGGCACGAAGCTGGCGGGTACACACGGCAAGATGCAGTGGTGTGAGCGACCGGACGGAAAGAAACACGGCGATCAGTACATCTGGGGCGCCGGCAAGCTGCGCACGATCATGCAGTTCAAAGACGGTTCTAGCGATTCGGCGCGTATGCGGCCGCACGGTATCTAGTCGTGTGAGCGCCGCTCCCTAGACTTCCTCACAGGTGCCGCCGATGACGGTTTGGGTGACTGTGTTGAGGCCACTCACGTTGAACGTGATGTCGATGCGAACCTGGAAACTCAGGCCGCTGCTAAAGCTCACGTCGAGGATACCGGTGGAGTCCTGGTCAACGGGAACGACCCAGCCGAGTGTGGGCGACAACGCCACCCCGTCGTACGTCGCGCTGAGCACGCTCCCGGACCCCATGTAGACGCCGTCGTCGCCGAGGATGCTCAGGAACATGTCACCTTCGCCGCGAAAGCCCTCACCGCCGCTGATGATGAACGTGCCATCCGTCTTGCCGTCGTTCGGGAACATCGAGCAGTCATCCTTTTCGTGGGTGAGTTGCAGGATCTGCCCGCCGTATGGGTTGTTGTGGCTACCGCTCACACCGATGCAAACGGTGAGCGGCATCGACGTGGACGTATCGGTGAAGTCGATCGCCCTGGTGACTGTGGACAGCTCTACGATAACGCTGCTGTCGAAGCCACGCTTCACGAAGGTAGCGCCGTTGAGGTCCGTCTCGACTTCCAGGTCGAAGCGTCGCACGATGCCCCGAAGGTTTGCCTGCGGCGCCGCGCTGACACCCAAATTGAGCGGGGCAGCAACCGTTGCTTGGCCTGAGCTGGCCAGGACCGGATTCGTCAGAGTCGGCGTGAACCGTACGGCGGCCGGGGCGACTTTCGGGCTGAAGGTGTATGCGAAATTGATCGCAGTGGCATCGCTCGCATAGAGCGGCCTGACCACACTGCACGGCAAGGCCATCGGATTGTTGTTGTTGAAGTCGAATAGAGGCACGCCCGGACCTCCGCAATCCAGAATTGGCGGGTCCTCGACTCCTGCGATCAGCCAATCCTCGATCTCGCCGGCTTCAAATTCTCCTTCACCCGTCCACGATGACGCCTCGATCGGTTCACTCGTCAACGCCAAACGCATGTACGGCAAGGCACCGTTCAACCGAGTGGCCGAGTAGATCGCGCCGGCGAGGGGGACGTCAAAGGCGAGCTCTCGCATCGTCGTGCCATCGCTCAGGTCGACTTCGATGTTCTTCACGATCCACTCATCGTTCAAGTCGACCGACGTGGACTGCTGAGCTGGGTCTTCGTCGGTAAAACCAGCTGCACCGTTCCACGCGCCGTCCACGTTGTGATCGAACAGCACGTTCAAATAGTAGATGCCGGCTCGCGCGCTATCCTTCAGCAGCGCGCCAACTGTGATTCGCAGCAGTGGATCACTCGGCGTGGAGATATCTAACGTCGTTGAGATTATGCCGTTGTCGAAGTCGTCGCGATTCTCCGTGTCTGGAACAGGGGCACCAAAGCGGTGAAAATTCGGCTCGCCGTCAGGGTCGGTAACGTCATCGGCGTCGAGCTCGAGACTCACGGTTCCGCCCGTTGGCGAATCCGCCAACGCCACCGCTGAGCCGTCCAGCACCCGCGCGCCGTTGGCCTCGAAAAGCGTCGGGTAGCCGTCCGAGTCAAACGTGCCGTCCGCCTGAAACCGGCCATCAGGTGCATCGCCGTAGTCGGCGGCGACTGGCTCAGGCGCGTCTTCTTTCTTGTCGACACAGGCTGCGAGCGAAAACAAACCGCACACCGGAACAATCAGGGCCCATTGAGTCCATTTCATGAGTCCCGTACGGCTCAGAGGGGCAAACGGATCGACTCAGCTCGTGTCCGGTGCTGACTTCGCGGCAAGGATCACTCGTGTCGTCGCGTCGCTGTCGTTGACAAGAGCAGCTGCGTTTCTTGTTCTGCTCGGGTGCGCGCCAGACATTGCAACCCGCTGAGTTTTTGGAGGTATTCAGGTTTCTCTTGCTTATCTACTCATGAGTAGATAAATATCTACTTGCGAGTAGATTAATGGGACGACCGAAAAAAAGCGAAGGGGAGGCGACTCGAGCACGGCTGCTTCATGCGGCGGAGATCGAGTTCGGTGCTGCTGGCTACGACCGCGCGCGACTGGAAGACATCGCGGCCGCGGCGGGGATTCGGCGCTCGTCTCTCCTGTACTACTTCGGTAATAAGGAAACCCTGTACCGTGAAGTCGTCGCGACGTTCACGGCTGATCTCAAGCGCTCGATTCGCGAGGTCATATCATTGCCCGGCGACGCGATGGTTCGCCTCGAGCGGATAGGCGCACTCCTCATCTCATTCGCCGAGGCACACAAGGCAGGCGTTGCGATGTTCGTGCGCGAGCTGCTGGACTCTCCGGCCGCCGGTGAAGAACACATCGGTGAATTCGTCGCCGTTGTCGACATGATCGAGTCGTTCGTCGCCGATGAGGCCGCGCATCTGATCCCCGACGGCGCGCCGACCCGCGCGTTGTTACTTCATCTGATGACTTCCGAGGCTCTGCGCATCGCGTCCGGCCGCCTCGGCGAGCGTGTATGGGGCACTGATGCCGTCGATCCGCTCGCGCTTGTTCGAGCACTCCTAACCCAGAGGTAAACACCATGACGTACGCCATCCCGCATATGCCCTCCATCGATCGCCTCCTCCGCCGCGCCGTCGACCAAAGAGATCGCTTCGGAGCTCCGCTACCAACCCGTGCGCTCTCGCCGTTGCGCACCGCTGCGGCCACGGTGGCTGTTGAATCGAGGCAAGAACGCGCTGCGCTTCTTACGTCGCGGATCGCTGCCGGCGACGGAGCCGCCCGAGACGACCTGGCGGTCCTTGCCGAAGAAGCGTTGGCGGAGATGCGCACCTCAGTACGCACCGCTGCGATGATCAAACACCCTATCCAACGCCTGCTCGCCGCCACGGATGCTCGCTGGGCTGACTGCGACACCACCGAGCTACTCGATGATCCGGACCTCGACCCGGAAGTGCGCACATCGATCATGACGACCCTGGACCATTTCAACGACGTGCTCGGCAGCTACACGCGCTTCTTCGACATGCTGCTGCCGCTCGCCCGGCCGACTGGTACGACCCGAGTGTTGGACCTGGCAGCTGGCCACGGTGGCTTCCCCCTCGCCGCCACTCGGGAAGCGCGTAAGCGTGGCCTCGACTTTCACTTCACCGCGAGTGACCTCAAGCGCGAGTACCTGGATATGGGCCAGGAAATCGCCGATCGTGAAAACCTCCCAGTGGATTTTATCGTTCAGGATGCGCTGGATCTGTCGAATATCGATCCCGATAGTTACGACATCATCGTGTGCACGCAGTCGCTGCACCATTTTCCCGCGGGCCTCATCACGGTCATGTTCGACGCGGCGACTCGCGCGGCCACCCGCGGCGTGGTGTTTGCTGATGCGTGTCGCAGCGCTTTGTCAGGCGGTCTCATCGCGGTGACGGGAACCCTTCGCATGCGCAACGCAGCCTTCGTACATGACGGCTGGGTGTCGATGCGTCGAGCGTTCGTACCAGAGGAACTCGAGCTACTGGCACGGATGGCGCGCGACGATGGAGAGCTCGAATCTCGCTGGGTTCCGCCCGCCCACTGCCTGCTGCGTTGGCGTCCCGCGCAGAAGTGACACCTCTGTTAGGATCGACGCATGGCTGATGGACGGCGATGCGTAGGCGTTATCGGGGCAGTCTTGCTACTCGCGGCTTTCGGTTGCGAAAAGGACAAGAAGCCGTCACCGAAGCCGACGCCACAGCCTCGCGTTAACAAGCCGCCGGTCGACAAGCCGCCGGTCGACAAGCCACCGGTCGACAAGCCAGGCCAAACACCGACCAGCGTCAAAAAGTTCACCTGCCGCAGCGACGCGGACTGTGTCGTCTCATGCGAACAACCGAACAGTTGTTGCGGGCAGCTGTGCCAGTGCAGCAACGTCTATCACAAACAGCAGCTAGCGAAGATCAAAGCTGCCAACAAGGTCAGCTGCTCCAGGCGCACGGTGAATTGCCCCGAGGCCGACTGCGCCAAGCCCGTCACCGTCCCGCGGGCAATGTGTGCAGCGGGCGGCAAGTGCATCGCGGTGAAAGTCCCGTGGGGCACCAAGATGGTCGATGGCTTTTTGATCTTGCCCGGGTCGCCGCCACCCCAGGCGTGCAAAACGGCCAGCGATTGCGTGGGAGACACCGTGCCGCTCGCGAGCGGGTGCTGCAACAACCCACGGAGCCTACGCGCCTACAGCCGCCCTTACAAACGCTTCGTCCACAAGTGGCGGACCAAGCCGATGACTTACCTCCCGGGACTCAAAGCGGCATGCGCACAGGTGAAATGCCTGCCACCACCGTCACCCTCACAGCCACCAAAATGTCGATTCACGATGCGTTGCGAAAACAACAAGTGTGCAGACAGTTGCCGCAAGAAGTAGCTAAGAACGCGCCGTCGTTGTCGCCGACTACAGGGCGACATTCGCTGTACAACTGACAGTTGCTACACGTCCTCGTCGAGGTCGGTCACGTGCCAGTGATCGACCGACTCGAGGAACTCAGCCTGTCCGTCCAGCGCTGATGCCGCGCCGATGCTGATTGTGCGTTCGGTCTCTCGGGGGACGAAGCCGCGGCTGGTCAGGACGTCGACAACCCGTGGGTTACCCAGGTAGTGAATCGACACGCTTCGCGCTCGTTGCCGGTACAAACTTGGCAGCAATAGATCTACGAGGGATCCTAGATCGCCGAGGTGGCCGAACATATCGCGCAGGTGAGCCACGTCCCCGTCGTCTTGCTGAACCAGAGCGTAGGCACGTAGGTCGTTGCTTCCGCGATCCACCAGGGCAGCGAGACGGCAACCTGCCCGGGCCGGGTAACGCCAACGCAAGAATGCTGCCGTTCGCTCAGCCACGACCGGGTACTCGGCCCGCGCCCGCTCCCATAGCACATCGAAACGCTCGTCGGCAGCATCGAGCCACTCGAGTCGAAACTTCGCGATCGCGCGAGCCCCCTGGCCGGCAGCCATCGTCAGCCGGCCGAGGTCGGCGACCGCCCCCACCACACGCGCTACGACAGGGTTCTTGATCGCGGTCGCGACCATCCGAGGAACTCGATCTGTTTCCGAACCGCGCCGAGCGTAGTGCGCATGGCGAAGAATGCGGGCATATCGGACCACCGAGCCGAGTTCGCGATAACGCGCCCGTTTGAACAGACCGCGGGCGTGCTTGTTGGGAAACCCATAGATGAACGCGCGGTTCGCCAGGGCGTATTCGCGGGCTCGGCGCACAAGGCGGAGTGCCGGCAGTAAGGAGCGATGCTCCCGATCGACCGCAAGGTCCGACAGTAACCCAACACGAACATTCCGTTCGCCTATCCGAAACGTGCGGTTGAGCAAACCGACGCTACCAACGACGGCATCGTTCGCCCGTAGGGTGAACACGGTGTCGGTGGGCTGATGCGACTCGCGATACAGCCACTGGAACTTGTCGGCGACCGAGCCCCGCACCGGCAGGTTGTCAGTCCACAGACGCTTCAGCTCCTGCTCGACATCGGCGGGCAGGTCGTCGTGAACTATGTAGCTCGTCGACGTCACGTTCCCTATGCTATACGCCGTGTGCCGTGGTGGATGTCAAGCTAGTAAAAAAATCTCGACGTTGGTTGTCTCGAAGAACTTTGCTGTTCGGAGGTATCTCAATGCTGGCCGCGGGGGGAATCGCATTCGTGTTTCGTCGAAAAATTCGGAACCGACTTGCCGACCTCACCCAGCGATCCTCTTTTACCGCGGTACCGGCGCTGGTTCCCCACGACCCCGTCGCCGATCGCGCGACGATCTACGTTGCACAAGGTGGTACGCCCGAGAAAAACATCGACTCCGTGCTCAGAAAACTCGGTGGTATCGAGACGGTCGTGAGCGCGAACGACGTAGTCATCATCAAGGTCAGCGCCCAATGGTGGAATCAGGGCATGACCAACGTATCTGCCGTAAAACGCACCATAGAGGCTATTTTGGCGCGTCCTGGCTTCCGCGGCGAGGTCGTCGTGTTCGAGAACACGCACTTCCGTATGAAGGATGGTTCGGGTTTATCGCGCGCGTGGCATGCACCATCTGAACGCAACGTCGACGTGCCCGGCTGGAAGTCGATGGGCGATCTCATCCCCCACTTCGCGGCCGCGAAAGCCCCGGTTAGCTTCGTTGGTCTGGTTGATGCCGGCCACCACAGACTCTCCGGATCGGCGTGGCACGACCCGACCCACGAGTACGGTGTGTACGGTGGCGACGATCGCGGTCCGCTCGAATCCGGCGACGCACGCGACGGTTATCACTGGGACTTCGACAACGTGTTCGAACTGAAACGCAGCTGGTTCGATGCAGCCAAGACACCGCTCACATGGCCGCGATTCACCTCCCCCCATTCGGGTCTGGTCATCGACCTGCGAGATGGCGTGCTGGAGCGTAAGGGCGAAAAGCTGGTCTCGACCGATCGCAAATTGACGTGGATCAATTTGACGACCGCCAATGAGCATTCGGCCACCGGGTTTACTGGGGCGACAAAGTCCACCATGGGAATCGTGGACATGAGCGCCGGCGAACTCGGCACTCACGCCAAGAGTCGAGGCTACCGATCCGCTCACTACTTCGGCCGGGGCAATCCCTCGGCGTTGTGGCGTATGGCGGGACCGCTCGCCGAGCTCGCCACCAAAGTCCGTGCACCAGACTTGATCATCACGGTCGCGGAATGGGTCGCGTTCACGCCTCGCGAGGGCGGCAGCGAAGACATCCGCCACGCCAGGGCGGCGGCAGCCCGCAAGCGCACCGTAGTCGCCGGCACGGACCCGGTAGCAATCGATACCTGGTGTTGCGCCAACTTGATGGCCGAGCTCCCAGGCGCCAAACACGACGACTACACGAACGTGAAGCGCGCCAAGTCCCGGGTGACCAAGTTTCTGCGCTACTACCGGGCGGTTCGCGGCAAAGGCACCATGGACTTGGACTTGATCAAGGTCATTTAATCGGCGCGATCAATTCCTGATGGAGCAGTTGGATCGATAACGCCGCGAGGAGCGCCATGTTGTCGGTGTTGGAGAACTGACCGCTATCGGCTCGGGCACGACACTTTCTCCACAGGGTCGCGACCGCTTTGGGTTGCAAGACACCCGCCCTCTCGACCGCGCGCTCTGACAAGATCTCGTCCACGTAGGCTGGGCGATCCGCGCCGACGAACGCCAGCGCGTCAGGAGCGCGGTAGGCTTGCTTGGCGCGTCGGGTAATCTGATCGGGTACCAGTCCTCGGGCCGCCTGCTTGAGCACGTGTTTCTCGTTCAATCCGCGTAGTTTGAATCGGTCCGGCAGTGAGTTGGCCAACGCCACCACCTCTGGGTCGAGAAAGGGGAAGCGTCCCTCCACAGACGAGCCCATGAGCATGCGGTCTCCCTGCGACGACAGGATGTATCCCGACAGCAGGGTCTTTACCTCCAGGAACTGGTCTCGAGCCAGGTGCGTCCAGCCTGCGAACTGTGGCGGTAGTGCGCTCAGAAGGTCATCGACGGAGTCGGTGGATTCAGGCCGACGCAGGTCGGGGTGGACCATGCGCTTGAGCACTGCAGTCGTCCGCCATCGGGTGCCATGAGTGAATCCCGGCTTCTCCCAATGCGCCAAATCTCTACCGAAGAACTTCCGCGCCATCGCCTGTTGGGCAACAGGGGAACGCGCCAGGTAAGGGTACAGGCGTTCGAGCAATCGCGGGCGTAGCTGAGAATCCGGCTGCCGTGCCCAGAAGCGGCGAATCAGCCCCTCACGGAAAATATCGTAGCCGGCGAACATCTCGTCGGCGCCTTCGCCGGTGAGCACTACCTTCATCCCGGCGTCTCGGACCAACCGGGACAACATGAGCATTGGTGCCGGCCCCGCTCGAAGCAACGGTCGCTCAGCGTGGCGCACGACGTTGGGGAACTCGTCGGCAATATCTGCGCGACTGACGACCACTTCATGGTGCTCGGTGCCGAGCCGCGCGGCCATCTCGCGTTGAAAGTGAGTCTCGTCGTACTCCGCGTCGGAGAATCGTAACGAGAACGTGTTGAAGCGAGCCCCCTTCGCCGCAAGACCCAGGGCTGAGATCAAGCTCGAGTCGAGTCCGCCCGACAGATAGCAGCCCACGTCTACATCCGCGCGCAGCATACGCAGGGCCGTAGCCTTCTCGAGCGCCTCGCGGACCGCCACCGCCGCATCGGACGCCGACCCGGTAAACGTCGGTGCATAGCTCGGCTGCCAGTACGCTTTGTCTGTAACGGTGCCGCCGCAATATGTGCGCAAATGACCGGGCTCGAGTTCGAACACGTTGCGGAAGATCGTACGTGGTGCCACCGGTGCCCAGAACGTAAGCGCCTGATCCAGACCGACCGGGTCGAACTCCCGCGGTATGTTTGGGTCCGCTGCGAACAGGGCTTTGACCTCGCTGGCGAACAAAACCCGATCGTTTGTTTCAGTATAGTGCAGAGGTCGAATGCCGAGTCGGTCTCGCGACAAGACCAACCGTTGTGGTCCCGGTTCCCAGATCGCGGCGGCCCACTGACCGTTGAGTGCCTCGAACGCGGCCTCTCCCCACTGTTGCCACGCTCTTAGCAACACCTCTGTATCGCTGCGTGTTTTGAATTGGTGACCGTGAGCTTCGAGTTCACGGCGTAGCTCGACGTAGTTGAAGATTTCGCCGTTGAACGCAATCCATGCGCGTCCCTCGTCGATCGCCAGCGGTTGTTGGCCCGTGTGCAGGTCGATGATTGCCAGGCGCGTGTGTGCAAGTCCGGCACGGTGGTCTCGGTAAATTCCCTGCTCGTCTGGTCCCCTGTGATGCAGCGCTGCGTTCATGCGCTGCAGAGCCTCGGAGTCAGGCCCCGGGCCGTCGGCGAAACACACAATTCCCCCAATGCCACACATGCCGCACGAACATACTTGATCCTAACGAGCCGCCACAGTACCCATGGCCGCGATGGCGGAGATCAAGAAAGAAGTCACTGAGTTCATCGTCGATAATTTTCTTTTCGGCAGCGCCGGCGATGCTCCGCAGCCGGAGGATTCATTCATGGACACCGGCCTCGTCGACTCGACTGGTATTCTCGAAGTCGTCGCGTTCGTAGAGAGCAAGTACGAAATCTCCGTCGAGGACGACGAGCTGATTCCCGAGAATCTGGACTCGGTCACCAACCTGGTCCAATTCATCACTCGCAAGCGGGGCAAGTAACATGGGCTTTGACAAAGATGTGCTGCGCATCGACGCTTCCGCCGAAGCCGACCGAATCGCGGCGGCCATTCGGCGCCAGGTTCGAGCGTGCAAGCGCCGAGGCGTAGTCATCGCCGTATCTGGCGGCATAGACTCGAGCGCGGTTGCCGCGTTATGTGCCAAGGCGGTAGGTCCCGAGCGCTGCCATATTCTGCTCATGCCCGAGCGCGATTCCGACCCGGAGACGCTTGCGCTCAGTCAAAGCGTAGCAGATGCGTTCGGTGTCTCGTTCACTCACGAAGACGCCACGGTCATGCTGGAAGGCATGAAGTGCTACGCCCGGCGCGACGAGGCAGTGCGCCGCGTCCTGCCCGACTATGGCCCCGGTTGGAAGATGAAAATCGTTCTGCCTGGAATCGCCGAAGGAAAAACGTACAACGTCTACTCGATCGTGGCTCAGTCGCCGTCCGGCGAGATGATCAAGCGCCGGCTACCCCTGGACGCGTATCTCCAAATCGTCGCCGCCACCAACTTCAAGCAGCGCGTGCGTAAGACAATGGAGTACTACTACGCGGACAAACTCCACTACGTGGTCGCGGGCACTCCGAACCGCTTGGAGTACGATCAGGGATTCTTCGTCAAGAACGGTGATGGTTCGGCGGACATCAAGCCGATCGCGCACCTATACAAGACGCAGGTGTACGAGATCGCCGCGGCGTCCGGTGTGCCCGAAGCCGTTTGCAACCGACCACCGACAACGGACACTTACCCGTTGCCTCAGGGCCAGGACGAGTTTTACTTCGCGCTTCCGTATCAGCAGATGGATCTTTGCCTGTGGGCGAAGAACCACGACGTGCCGGCGGTGGATGTTGCGCCCGTGGTTGATCTCAGTGTGGACCAGGTGGTGTGGGTCTATGATGACATCGACAAGAAGCGGGCAACGACTCGCTACCTGCACGCCGGGCCGATGCTCGTCGACGAGATAGGCGAACTCGGATCTTAAAGGCACCTGTGCCCCGTCTCCTCGTCCACCAGCTGCTCGAGCACTCCGCTGACACGAGGCCGAACGCCGAATTCGTCGTCACACCAGACGCGCGCTGCAGCTACGCGAACATCGAGGCAGAAGCGAATCGCATCGCGAATCTGCTGATCGGTCTCGGCGTGGAAGCCGGCGATCGGGTGGCGTTGCTGGCTCGAAAATCGCCGCTGTACGTCGCGTCGTATTATGGCGTACTCAAAGCTCGTGGCGTCGTCGTTCCGCTGAGCAACGCCTCGTCGGCAACGTCAGTCGCCGACTACGTCAGCGACTGTGGCGCGCAGGGCCTGATCGTTGGTCCAGGGCTTGAGCGCATCGTCCAGCGCGCTGGTGATCGCCTGGATGGTCTCGGCTGGTTGCTCTCACCGAACGCCGAACGTTTGACCTCCGTGGATACCCAGCGTATCGCGTGGGACGCGAGCGGCCCCGCCCAACGTCCGGGCCTCGATGTCGACAGCAATGAGCTGGCCTGCATCGTCTACACCTCGGGCACGACCGGTCGTCCCCGTGGCGCGATGCTGAGTCACGCAAACATCGCGGCCAACACCGCGGCGATCGTCGATTACCTGGAGCTCGCACACACGGACCGGGCGCTGCTCGTATTGCCACTGAGCTACGTCTACGGAATGTCGGTGCTCAACACTCACGCACAAGTTGGCGGGTGCGTGGTCGTCGAAAGCAGGTTCCAGTACCCGAATATCGCCCTCGACACCCTGGAGGCCGAGGCTTGTACTGGCTTCGCTGGTGTCCCGTCGTCGTTCGCGATTCTGCTGAACCGATCGACGTTCCTCGACCGACCACTGCCTAGTTTGCGTTACTTGACTCAGGCGGGAGGCGCTATGAGCCCGGCGATGACGCGTCGCCTCATGGCCGCTACGAACAGCGCGCGCATCTTCATCATGTACGGCGCCACAGAAGCGGCGGCGCGGCTCGCTTACCTTGCGCCCGAGCAATTACCGCAGCGCCTCGGTTCGATTGGCCGAGCGATCGCGGGCGTCGACTTGCGCGTCGTTGGCGACGACGGGCAAGAGTGCGCGGCCGACCACGTTGGTGAGCTAGTCGCCCGCGGACCAAACATCATGCGCGGCTACTGGAACGCTCCGCAGGAGACGGCGGAGGTGCTGGATGCGGCCGGCTATCACACGGGTGACCTGGCACGCCGCGACAACGACGGGTTCCTGTATATCGTTGGCCGTTCTAGAGACATGCTCAAAGTGGGTGGGCACCGAATCGCCGCCCGGGAAATCGAAGACACCATCTCCGAACACGAAGCGGTTCACGAAGTTGCTGTCATCGGCGAGCCCGATGAGTTGCTGGGAGCGAAGCTCCGGGCATTCGTGGTGCTCCGGGGTGGGCATTTGGCTGACGCAAAAGAGCTGTCGAAGTTCTTGGCCGAGCGCCTACCCGGGTTCAAGGTGCCGAAGCTGTGGGACTTCGTAGATGCGTTGCCCAAGAACGAAGCCGGCAAGGTAGTGAAGATGGAGCTCGGTTAGTACGGACCTACGGCCTTGCAAGCGCTCAGCTTCAGTCTGTTCGCCCTGAGCAGTTAATGGCGACGCCGACCGAGGTCGTTCGGGCGCGTGAGGTCATCAGAGGCCGGCACGGGCGGCGCCGTGCCGAGGGCCATCCGACGTTCCGACCTTGGCACTGCCAGGGGGCTCTGCTCAGGTGGCAAAAGCGTTAGAGCCGTATCGTCCTGCAGCTCCATCTCAGGCGCGCCGAGAGTCACCGCGGTCTGGTCGGTCAATTGACTTCCGCGTGCGGTTATCTGCTCGAACGTGATGACGTGTTCCTCCGTGTCGGGGCAGGGGATGAACGCAGCGTTCGCCGCGAACTCGGCGCGTTTGGTCTCGGCCAAGCGTTTTGCAGCTGCGACACGTTTTACGTCAGCGGCTCGGCGTTTGTCCGCGAGCCGTTTTGCTTGCTCATCGCGTTTTGCGCGAGCGACGCGCCTGGTTTCGGCGATGCGTCTGACTTCAGCCGCACGTTTCGCATTGGCCGCGCGCTGCGCTTCATCGAACCGTCTCTTTGCCGCGCGCCTGGCTTCCTGGACCCGTATTGCCTCTGCTGCCCGTCTTGCCTCAGCGGTACGCCTTGCATCCGCAGCCCGTTTTGCTTCGACATTGCGCGCGGCCCGCGCGGCACGTTCCGCTTCAACGGCCCTTGTTGCTTCGGCTGCCCGTTTCGCTTCGGCTGCCCGTCTTGCTTCGGCTGCCCGTCTTGCTTCGGCTGCCCGTCTTGCGTCGGTTGCCCGCCGTGCCTCGGCGAGGTGCTTACTCTCGGCGACCCTCTTTTCCTCCACGTGGCGTTTGATCTTGCTGAGTCGTCTATTCTCTGCGGCAACCCTGGCATCCCGACGGCGTTTCGCGTTCGTCGCACGTACTCGTTCTGCCTCTCGTCTGGCAGTTCGCCGGTCCGTTACTGTCGGTCGGGTTCTTGGGCCGGCGGTGGGTTGGTTCGTCAGGGCGCGCGCTCGCGCCATAGCCAGTTGCCGCTCCCACTCGTCCTCGTCGCCCCTGGGCGCCCCGGAGGGGCTAACAATGACAGGCGGCGCATCTTTGGTTCTGTTCACGGCGTAGACCCTGATCGCCTTGGCGGACGAAACCGGCGTGCCGTCTATCTCCAGGGCGAGACCGGTGAGGTCGATGTTGGCGGAACCGAGGCTGCGAATCAGTTGTTCGAGGGTAGGCACGTCTATAGCTCAAGCAGTTTGCAGGCCAGAACTGCGGCCGTCGATCTAGCCGAAGTTAGGTGGGCTTTCGCCGGCGGTGTCGGTCGACCTGGGGGTTGTCTCCCAAGGTGCGGACAAGAATCTCGCTCGCGCTCGAACTGTCTTGATCAAAGTCAATAACGACGAGCACAGCAACGCATGCTGCGGGCACCTGCCGTTTCGGTTCTGCGGTCGCGTGCCGGGGTGGCTTCTCCCCAGATGGAGAACCTACTCCCCGAACTTGCGTTCAGATTTCTGGCCATCGTACGAGGACGACGTCAGTGTGTGTTTGGTGCTCGACTTGCACGCCCAGAGGGTATGCGCCTCCGAACGCCGAGCGGAATCCTGTTTTTGATCGCCACCCAGCTCGTTGCCTGCGACATCGGGCCCGGCACTATCCTGGGCAGGGACGGCGGCTCCTATACCCGCGACGGGGGCCCCGACGATATCTTCCAGATCGACGGCACCATTTGCGACCAGACGGTGCCAGTGGAGATCTCCGAACCCAACCCGCCCGACGTCCTCCTCGTGGTCGACAAGTCCGGGTCCATGGCGGAGAACTTGGCGAACGGTCAGCAAAAATGGCAGGTCATGCGCGACGCCCTCATGACCATAGTCAACCAGTACGAACGGGGCATCAAATTCGGTTTGATGCTGTTTCCCAGCGACAGCACTTGCGGCGGCGGCATCGTGTCGGTCCCCGCCGGCGCGGGCGCCTCTGGGGCGATCAATCCTGTGCTGCTGTTCAGCGGCCCCGGCGGCGCGACTCCCACCCACACCAGCTTGAACGCGGCCCTGTCGTACTATCAAGGCGCGACACCCAATCCTGCGGGTCGCTACGTACTATTGGCAACCGATGGCCAACCCAACTGCCAGAACCCTGCCGACCCGAACAGCGTCAGCGTCGCCGAGACCCTGTCGTCCATCGAGAGCCTGAAGACCAACACCATCCTGACCTACGTGCTCGGTTTCGGGGACGCCATCAACAACGACCCGACGACTCTACAAGCTATGGCGCAAGCTGGCGGCACCAACAACTACTACGCCGCGTCCTCACCGGCCGAGCTCCAGGCCGCCCTCGATGCCATCGCCGACGAACTCGCGGTAGGCACCTGCACGTTCGAACTCAACATCGTGCCCGACGATCCGAACAAGCTCGAGGTGTTCTTCGATGGCAACGCGGTGCCGCGGGACAGCCTGCACCTGACTGGTTGGGACTACGATCCGGTGAGCAACTCCATCACGTTCTACGGCGGGTCGTGCGATGAACTGCAAACTGGAACAGTGGCCAGCGTCAAAGTGGATTACGGCTGCGAAGGCCCGATCGTCAACTAGGCATCCAGCACTTCGCGCACCCTCGCCGCCAGATGATCCGGGTAAAACGGCCTGTCGATGAGCTGGATCCCTTCTCGAAGTCCCCCCGAGAAAGTCGGCTGTGTAGCCCGTTTTATCGCGCAGGACCGACAATCACCAGCGCGCCTCCGAGAGACTCGGCTGGAGTGATACTCTGAAGAAGATGGGGCCGCAGGGGAGCGAGTTCGCGGGGACTGATCGGTTCCGGATCATCCGCATGATCGGTGCCGGCGGCATGGGTGTTGTGTATGAGGCCGAGGATCGGGAACGCGCGGAGCGGGTGGCTCTGAAGACCCTCAAGAACCCATCAGCGGAGGCCATCTACGGCCTCAAGCGCGAATTTAGGGCGCTTGCCGAACTGAGCCATCCGAACCTGGTCTCGTTGCACGAACTCTTCGTTGGTGATCGCTGTTTCTTCACGATGGAACTTCTCGAGGGCGTCAGCTTCATCAACTATGTCGAGGGGCGGGACGCGCCGGCCGCCAACACCACGCTCGATGGGTTTCGCGGTCGGCCCGATTCGGCGCCCGGAGGGGAGTCGTTGTGCGAGAGCCAGTCCTTGGCCTGCGACGAGGCGCGCCTGCGCGGAATTCTGCCCCAGCTCGTCGAGGGGCTGATGACACTACACGCAGCGGGGAAGATCCACCGCGACGTGAAGCCCTCCAATATCCTGGTAACAGGCAAAGGTCGCTTGCTCCTCCTCGACTTCGGTCTCGTTACCGACGCAGACGCCACCGGTGTTCAAACCTCCTCGGACGACCGCGTCGTGGGAACCGTCGCGTATATGGCGCCGGAGCAAGCCGCCGCCGCGCCAGTCGGCCCGGAGACGGACTGGTATGCAGCGGGCGTGGTTCTCTACGAAGCGCTGGTCGGCCGTCTGCCGTTTTCGGGGACGTCTGATTGGCTGCTGCGCGAGAAACAAGAAAACACTCCGCCGCTACCGCGTACCTTTGTGCCGGGTGTCCCGCAGGATCTGGAAGAGCTGTGCATGAGCCTACTGGAACGGGCTCCCACCGATCGCCCGACCGGCGACGAGATTCTTCACCGCCTGGGCTTGGGCAGTCGGGGCCCGGCGCCTGCTCCCCGTACCGGGCACCTCGGCGCGACGGGGGTTGCGCCGTTTGTTGGCCGCGAGCCGATGCTCTCACGGCTCGAGCAGGCATTGACGACGATCCAGAGCGGGCAAGCCAGCGCGGTGCTGGTGCGTGGCGCCTCCGGTCTCGGCAAGAGTACGCTGATCCGTACGTTTCTCGACCGCGCAGGTGCACGCCAGCCAGAGATGGTAGTGCTCGAGGGCCGTTGCTACGAACGCGAGACGGTGGCGTACCAGGCCATGGATAGCCTGATCGACCACCTGAGCCAATACTGGTGCGGACTCGCCGATGGCCAAGCGGAGCAGCTCGCGCCGGACGAGGTGGGCCTGCTACCCCTGCTGTTCCCGGTCCTGGGCCGGGTGCCGGTCGTTGCGGCAGCACCGTCGGTACGCGTGGCCTCCGGACCGCAGGAGCTGCGCACCCGTGCACTCTCGGAGCTGCGCGAGCTGCTGCGACGGCTTGGCGATCGGCGTCCGCTCGTTTTGTTTCTCGACGACATGCAGTGGGGCGACGCCCATACGCGGGTCTTGCTCAGCGACTTGATGCGTCCGCCCGATCCACCTTGCTTGTTGCTCATCCTTTCCAGTCGACCCGACGAGAGCATGCATCTCGAAGCACTGATCGACGGCATGGGCGGCGCTTCCGATCGAATCGATCTGGAACCGTTGTCGATGGACGCTTCGGTGGATCTGGCGACCGACCTGCTCGGATCGGAGAACGCCGAACTCGTTGGCCGAGTTGCGAGCGAGGCCGCGGGCAACCCGTTCTTCATCGCGCAGCTCGTTCAGCACGTGCAGGCCGAGGACTCGGATATGCTCGGGTCGATCCGACTCGAGGAAGTCGTGGGCCGACGCGTCGGCGCGCTGTCCGACGTTGGTCGCCGGGTGCTCGAGCTGATCGCGCTGGCAGCTGAGCCGGTGGCGCGCCGAGTGCTGGCCGGTGCCTCCGACATGGAGAAACACGAGCTAGATCGGCAGCTGGATCGGCTTCGCACCCTGAGCTTCGTGCAGATGGCAGGCGCACGAACGGACGGTCAGGTCGAACCCCACCATGATCGGATCCGCGATTCCGTATTGTCGAGACTGACGCCCGAAGTTCGCCGGGGCCACCACCGGTGTCTGGCTCTGGCGTTAGGGCAGGGTAGCAACGTGGCGCCGGAACGCCTCGCGCGTCACTGGCAAGGTGCCGAAGATTTCCCGCGGGCCGCAGTGTACGCACGCGAGGCCGCGGACGAGGCACGGGCCCGACTGGACTTCGATCGCGCTGCGGATCTGTATCGGATGACCCTGGATCTGGGCAGCCATGAGGCCGCCCAGGCGCGTGAGCTGCTGACCGTTCTCGGCGACTCCTTGGGACACGCAGGCAGATCCAGCGATGCGGCAGACGCGTTCTCGCGCGCCGCGCACGGGGCAGACGAGCTGGTGGCGATCGACCTGCACCGCCGTTCCGCCGAGCAGCTGCTGCGCGGCGGGTACCTTCGCAAGGGGCTCGAGGAGCTCGGACGCGTTCTAAGTGCGGTCGGCCTTCGCCTGGCCAAGACTCCGGTTCGCGCGATGTTCTCGATTGCGCTTCGCCGCGCCTGGCTGCGCGTGCGCGGGCTGCGCTGGCGCGAGAACCCAGTGAAGGCGACACCAGAAGCGCTGACCAAACTCGACGTGTGCTTTGCCGTCGCGCAGGGGCTCGGAATCGTCGACCCCCTCCGCGGGTTCGACTATCACTGTCGGAACCTCTCCCAGGCCGTCCGAGTGGGGGAGCCCGGCAGGGCTGCGCTGGCATTGACGATGGAGGCCACCTACGCCGTTGCTCACGGGGACGGACGGCACGCGCTAGCCGTGCTGGACATCGCCGAGGGCGCCGTCACCAATGGCCCTCCCGACCCCTACCTGACCGCGCAAATCGTTATCACCAGAGCGAGCCTCGAGTTCTTCGTCAACAACGCCTGGCAAGACTCGGTTTCCTACTTTGTCGAGGCTGACAAGCTGCTTCGCACTCACGTCAGCACGGCCGGCTGGGAGCTCAGCAACATCGAGCTGTTCACCTGTATCAACAAGATCCACCTGGGCGAGCTGAACGAGCTCTCGCGGCTCGTGCCGACCTGCTTGCGTGAGGCGGAGCGGCGCGGCGATCGGTACCAGCTGGTGAGCATGCGCACCCGCCTCAATCTGATCTGGCTCGTACAAGACGATCTGGACGCGGCGGAGAAGGCAATCACGGAGTCGGTCGGCTCCTGGATTCCGACCGGAGAGGCGTTCCAGGTCCAGCACTACTTCGCCTTGTACGGTCGCTGCGAGCTGGAGTTGTATCGTGGAGACGCGATGGCTGCGTCGGCACAAGTGGACCGGGATCTACGTGCGCTGCGGCGTGCGTTGTTACTTCAAGTGAAAGTCATCCACGTCGAAGTCCTGTGTATCCGGGCCCGCATCGCACTTGCCCGCGCCGCCGAGCTTCCGCCGGAACAGCGCCGACCACACACGCGCTTGGCGAGGAAGCTCGCCCGGAAACTGCGGCGGACTCGCCTTCCGGTGGCCCGGGCCTGGGCGCCGATGATCGGGGCGTGCGCCGCGCACCTTGCCGGTGATACCGCGCGAGCGATCGATGGTCTTCGCGCCGCGATGTCGGCGTTAGACGAACTCGATACTCGACTTTACGAAAACGCCGTTCGCAGCCGTCTGGCCCAGCTCGTTGGCGGGGACGAAGGCGCCGCCCTGGAGGAGCGTGCGCAGGCCTGGTTCGCCGAGCAGGGTGTCGTCAACCCGGAGCGCATGATCGCCATGTTGGTCCCGGGCTGGCAGCACCCGGACCACTAGCTCAGCGGGTCAGAAGCTTGAACTCCACGCGACGGTTCATGCGGCGGCCCTTTACTCTCCTGTTGTTCGCGATCGGCGTGGTTTCGCCATACCCTTTGGCCTCGAGACGTGACGGCGCGATGCCCTTGCTTTCCAGGTACGTCTTGACCGCCTGGGCGCGACGTTGGGAAAGGTCGAGGTTGTAGGCGGCTTTGCCGAGGTGGTCGGTGTGCCCCTGAATCTCGACGCGAATGCTCGGGAACTCCAGGAGCACTTTGGCCGCTGCATCTAGCACCTGGAAAGACGAGCGACGAATCGTCGCCTTTCTCTGCCGAAACTTGATGCCTTCGATCTTTCCGGTGAACTTCGCGAGTGCGACCGGGACGGAGTCGGCGCAGCCATCGTCGTCTTTGAAGCCGTTCTTGGTCTCGGCGACCAGCGGACACTTGTCCTTCGCGTCCAGCACGCCGTCTTTGTCGTTGTCCGGGTCGGGGCAGCCATCGCTGTCCTCGAAGCCGTCTTTGTCTTCGGGCTCCGTCGGGCATTTGTCAGCCGAGCCGACGAGGGTGTCGCCGTCCTCGTCCGTCTCCGGGCAGCCGTCTGCGTCGTCCACGCCGTTCTTGGTTTCCGGCCTGCTCGGACACTGATCGTTGTCGTCCAGGATGCCGTCGCCGTCTTTATCGCGAACCGGGCAGCCATCAGGCGCTACGCCTTTTTCGGTCGGGCACGAGTCCTTCGCCGCCAGGAAACCGTCCCGGTCCGGATCTGGATCGGGTGGGGGTAGCGCCGCCGGCTTCGTACCGCCGAAGCGGAACGAAGCGCCGACGAGGAACTCGAAGTGAGTCGCTACGCCACCAGTGGTTCGCGCTTTCGGGCCACCAATCAGCCGGGCGTCCGCGCGAACGCTGATGCGTTTCCTGAGCTGGTAACGCGCCCCCCCTCCGACGTAGAGCACTGTGTCTGCATCGTTGCCGAGCAGGCTGTCGCTTGACCGCATTCCCATGAGCCCAACGCCGGCCACAACGAACGGTGTGACCTTGAGCGGGTACTGGCCGATCACGTGGCCGCGAAAGCCGAGCAGTCGACCGGTCGAACCAACCGCCGGCAGTATCATCGCCTCGGCTTCGATGCCGGCGTAGCGCACCGGGTAAAACGCGGCCCGCATGCCGATGTCCACCTGGGTGCCGATCTTCGTCCACATGACGTTCGGGTCGTAGAACTCGTGGGAGCTCGAGGCGACGAAGCCGCCGAAGAACACGCCGACGTCGATCGACATCGCGTCGGGTGCGGTGGGGGTTGGCGTGGCCGACGCGGACACGTCCTGGGCAGCGGACGTGCCCGCCCAGGCGCCGAGCAAACTCAGAACACAGACAATGCGTAGCGACCTCACGACTAGTCCTCCACGGCGTCGCGCTGCCGTCTACGCCGGAAGAACAAACCGGCGAATCCGAGCAATACCAGCCACGACAAGCCAGCGCCGCTGCTGTTGCAGCCATCGTCCCGCAAGTCTTGCAGGTCGCACTCGTCGCCGAGTCCGTCGATGTCGGCGTCTGCCTGGTCGGCGTTCACGTCGAAGGGGCAGTTATCGGTGCTGTTGTCGACGCCGTCACCATCAAAGTCGAGGTCATCGCTCGTATCGCAGGCGTCGCCGAGCCCATCGCCGTCAGTGTCGGCCTGGTCAGCGTTGGCCACGAGCGGGCAGTTGTCGTCTACGTTGTCGATGCCATCGTCGTCGGCATCCAGGTCTTCCTCGCTGTCGTCGCACGCGTCCCCTAGACCATCACTGTCGGCGTCCGCCTGGTCGGCGTTGGAGTCGAACGGGCAGTTGTCCGCATCGTTGTTCACGCCGTCATCGTCGACGTCGAGTCCGTCGCTCGGGTCGCAGGCATCACCCAGGCCGTCGTTGTCTCCGTCGGCCTGATTGTCTTCGCCCGTCCCCGCGCCGTTTGCCACGAATGGGCAGTTGTCGGCCGTGTTTGCCACGCCGTCGCCGTCTGCGTCGTTGGGGTCGGGATCGTTGGGTGAGGAGTCACACGCATCGCCAACACCGTCACTGTCGGCGTCCGCCTGATTGTCCTCGGCCGCACCGTTGGCCACGAATGGGCAGTTGTCTGCCGTGTTGGCGACGCCGTCGCCGTCTACATCGAGACCGTCGGCGCTGTCACATGCATCGCCTACACCGTCGCCGTCAGCGTCGGCCTGATTGTCTTCGGCTGCGCCGTTGGCCGCGAATGGGCAGTTGTCTACCGTGTTGGCGACGCCGTCCCCGTCCACGTCGAGGCCGTCGGCGCTGTCACACGCATCGCCGATGCCGTCACCGTCCGCGTCGGCCTGATTGTCGCCGGCCGCACCGTTGGCGACGAATGGGCAGTTGTCGGCCGTATTGGCGACACCGTCGCCGTCCACGTCGAGGCCGTCGCTGCTGTCACACGCATCGCCAACGCCGTCACCGTCAGCATCAGCCTGGCCGCTATTGGCGTCGAACGGACAGTTGTCCGTGTCGTTGTCGACGCCATCGGCATCGGCATCGTCGTTGTTGACCATGTCGCATGCATTGCCGATGCCGTCGCCATCGGTGTCGAGCTGGGCGCCGTTGGAGACGAACGGACAGTTGTCCTCGTCACTGCACCGGCCATCACCGTCCACGTCTCCGACGACGTCGTTGCCGAAGCACAGGTCGCAGGCATTGCCCGCACCGTCACCGTCGTCGTCCGCCTGGTCGTCCTCGAAGATGCCGTTGGCGATCAACGGACAGTTGTCCATGCTGCCGCAGTACAGGTCGTTATCGGGGTCGTTGCACGCGTCGCACGCATCGCCCTCCCCGTCGCCATCTACATCTTCCTGGCCGGGGTTGGCGTCGTCGACGCAGTTGTCCACGTCATCGCAGATCCCATCGCCGTCGGTGTCTCCGGCCGCATCGTTGACCATGCAAAGGTCGCAGACATCCCCGATACCGTCGTTGTCAGCATCCGCTTGGGCCGGATTGTTGTCGTCCGGACAGTTGTCGACGGCGTTGGGAACCCCGTCCCCGTCGTTGTCGCCCAACTCAAACGCGCCAATATCGCAGCTCGCGCCGAACGGTCGCGCTTCTCCGCGCTGATCCTCGGTCATGAGGCCGCTCAGGACGCTGAAACACGTGCCGGTGTCCAACGCCGGGCTCCCGTTTTGCAGGGCATGCGTCAAGGTTGGCCCGCCGTTGTCGGCGAGCGCGTTCAGCATCGGGTCGGTGTTCGGCTGGTCAGTGGGATCGATAAATGCTGTGTCACCAGTTGCGTCTTGGACCATGTTGTAGCCGAGGCTCGTGACGCTGGCCGCCGAAGCGTTGTTGAGGTCTGCTGTGTTCCCCGCGATGATCGTGTTCTTTACTCGGGTACCCGGCGCAACGAACTCGATACCGATGCCGGTGTTGTCCGCGATCGTCACATAGCTGAGTACTAGGCCACCACCTGATACGCGCATGCCTGCACCGCTGGGACCTACGTTGCCACTGATCGTGGAGTTGACGACTAGAAGAGTACTGCCGCAGCCCGGCCCGGCGTAGAGTCCCGCTGCTCGAGTCAGTCCCTGGTTGCCCTGAATCAACGACCGCCGTATCGTCGAAGTCTCTGCGCCGCAAGGTACGGAGAAGATACCACCGCCTGAATTCGCTGAGTTCGACGCGAACGTCGAGTCCTCGACCGTCAAGGTGCCCGTGGTGTGATAGAGGCCACCACCACTACCGTTCACACCGACGGTGTTGTTGTCGATTGAACTGTTGCGAATGGTCAGCGTCGAGGTGCTCCCGATTGTTTGGGCGATCCCGCCACCCGAGGCGCCAATACAGGTGTTGTTGGTAACTCGCACGCCGTCCAGGACGAGGTTTACTGTAGAGCCGTTGTAGTTTCCCGCCCGAATCGCGCAGCCGTTTTGCCCCCCTGCAATCGCGACATCGACGCCCTGTATCGTGAGGCCGCTGATATTGATGTCGGCGTCGCTCGGACTAGGCGCCGTGTCGAACACTCGTGTGGAGATGCCGCCGTCGATGATCGTGACGCCTACTCCGGCACCCACCAGGCTCATGCTCGAACGCAGGTCGAAGTCATCGCCCTGGTTGAGTTGCTCGAAGGTTCCCGGTATCGAGATGGTGTAGGTCCCCGCCGGGATGTTGATGGTGTCCGCGCCGCTACCCGCCGTGCAGTTGTCGACCGCGGTGTCCGTGTTGGCCGACTGGATCGCCTCACGCAATGAGCAATCGCCATCGGCGTTGAGTTCGTCGTTGGTGGTATCGACGTCGATGGTTGCTGCCGAGGCGGGCAGCGAAAAACAGACAGCCGCGGAAAACACGGCGAATTGAGCGAAGCGACGAAATCGAGTGCGCATACCAATCTCCCCTGTGCCGCGAACGCAGCACAGCCATTCGGCCTACATCGGCCCCCCAAGGGTGAACGCCCAGGTCCCCCACGTCGGGCGACACACTGGACTCTTTGCTACCCTAGCCGGCGTGACGGGGAGCGTGAAATGAGCGCCCACCCAAAACATCGGGGCGTGCGTTCTGCGTGGAGAGAATCAGCTGTCGCTCCGTGGCCGCGACCTGCACCCAGAGCGGCCCCCGGCGCATTTTTGCAAAACGCTTTGCATTCTTGCTAATACAAACACTTACGCAGCTCTCCTACAATTGACGAGCGACAAGACAGAAAGCGTATGGGGGCAGGTTCATCAAAAGGACAAGCAGCATCGATGTCTGGGCGACGAAGGGAGACGGCACCACTCCGGGATGTTGTGCCAACCCGAAGTGGAGCCGTTCCGATCTCCACTCTCTGGCCGACGCGGCCTCTGTGCGCCTTGGGGAACGCACTCGGTACCGACGTGGTCATCGAGCAGAGGCGGTACCAGAGTGATCCTATGTGTCGGTATGGGGAGCGTGAAATGAGCACGCAAAAAAGAATGGAAAGAGGAACGCTGGTCGAAGCGCCTTTCGCGGGAACACCACGGTTCGGATCAAGCCCAGGCTGGGTACCGGCAGGCAACTAATATCATCTAGGACGCAGTTCTTGGGGGCACGGCGTATGGCACAACAAGCGGCGACGAAAAGCGCAGTAGAATCACAGCAGCTCAATCGACAGGTGAGTTGCACGGTTTGCCGGGACGAAGCAACAGCCGGCGAAGCGCTGTGCGCCAGCTGCATCCGGCGCCTCGACAACCCGCCCGGTCTGTGCCCTGAACAGATCGCTTGGACCACCGGTGTCCCGACAGCGACCGGCGCGGCGCTGATCGATCAGTGGGGGAGAGCCCACCACCTTCGCGACACGACGGTAATCGGCCGCATTCCGGGGGACGGCCTCGCCGTACTTCAGAGTTCAATCTCGCGCTGCCACGCCGAAGTGGTTCGCGACGGACACCAGTGGAGCGTGCGCGACCTCAACAGCCGCAACGGCACGCACGTATCTGGCAGGGCCGTCGCCGAAACATCCACCCTCAGGTCGAACGATGTCGTTACCTTTGGTGATGTGGCCTTTTACTTTCTGGAGCGCACGGACCTCGATGTGATTGCCGAGATTCAGGTGGCGACCGAAGGCCGACCTGGCCAGAGATGTGTTGCGCAGTCGAACGCACGCCTGCGACTGGCCGCGCCTCCAGGGGAGGTTGGGGGAATCGCCGAGATCGACGGTGTGGCCGTGCGGCTGAGCGCCATCCAGTTCGCGTTCGTCGCTATCCTTGCCGAGCGCGCCGACTCGGAAGACAGCGTCTCCCATCTGGTGCGCGGCTACGTTGGTTCCGCCGAGCTGTTGAACAGGATGCCGTGGGATACGCCAACCCCCGTCGCCGACAACGTCAAGCAACTCGTACGCAGGGTCCGCAGCACCCTTAAGGCAGCCGGGTTCGGTGACGTTATCGAGTCACGACACCGTTTCGGTTATCGGCTGCGCTTGGTGCGGCTGCTGCCCAGCTGACACGCAGACTGCTGGCGGTCACGGTTGAGTCGAGCGACGGCTGAACCCTCGCTGGTACCAACGGCGCTCGGCGCGAGGGTTCGGTGCAGCCACGAGGCGAGCCCGCGGTGCGTCGCCGTCCGCAAGAAAGGCCGATAGCGACGCTGTGAACTGGTCGGGCTTTTCAAGGTGGGGAAAATGCCCGCACCCGGTGAACGTTGTGAGCGTCACCCCTTCCATGGACCGTGCCGCTTCGTGCGCGTGGCTGATGGGCAGAATCTCGTCGTGTTCTCCCCAGAACATCTTGATCGGGGGCAGCTGCCTTACTTCGTGCGCGCGATCGAGGAAGTTGCGATGCTGTCCTCGGAGATCGATCACGCCGCGTACGGTGCGAACGAGCGCGCGAGCAGACCCGGGCGAGCCGTTCACTCGGGCTTGCCACTGACAGTCATCGGCGCTGAATCCTCTGGCGCTCAACCTGGATAGGACCATGCGGGTACCGACGCCCAGGAACGGCTGCACGACGTGCTCGGCGCCGGGCAGCGACAGCAAACGTAAGCCGAGGGATACCTCGCGCCCAAGTCCGCCAGAGGACACCAGGCACAACTTGCGAATCCGCTCGGCGTGCGAAAGCAGGAGAAACTGCGCAACTCCACCGCCGAACGAGTGGCCGACAAGGTCAACCTCGGCAAGACCGAGGTGATCGAGCCAACCGCCCACTGTCGCGGCGTGCCAGTCGAGACCATATGAGGCGTCGGGCCGGCCCGAGAGCCCATGCCCTGGCAAGTCGAGCATGAGCACGCGATGCTTCTTGGCCAGTTCCCTGGCGATGCGCTGCCAGGTGCGGTGCGAGTCGGTCAGCCCGTGCAGGAGTACCAGAGGCGGGCCATCTCCGAGCTCAGCCCAGTGCAGCTTTGTCCCATCGATAGTACGGAAATCATAGGAGTAAGCGCCTTGCATGCCTCACAATGTGATACGAAGTAGGGTTCAGAGCAAGAAGTATGTATCACGTTGTGACACTCATTTCCCGCCAGGTTCGTTCAGGACCGTGTCGTCTGTGCGCTATCTAATACGCTCACGATGCTCAAACTCAGGTCCCGCGGTCGCGGCAGGCACTACTCGGTTGGTCGCGCTCTCGTCGAGTCTGCACTGAGCTATGCGTTCGCCGGCAACTGGCCGGCCAGGGTGTGGGCTCGGGTTCCCGGCGCGACCACGGTGCAACAGATCAACCACGAACTGGCCGTTCTGCCACCGGGCGCAGCCCCGATTCGAATCGGCTTTATCTCCGACATTCACATCGGCCCTACGACGCCGCCAGCAACGATCGAGGCTGGCTTCGAACTGCTGCGTAAAGCGGCGCCCGACGTGTTGTTGCTCGGCGGCGACTACGTGTTCCAGGACGTGAACACACGCAAGGCGCGGACTCTCGCAAAACATGTCGACAGCGTTCCCGCGCGAACGAAACTCGCTGTGCTCGGCAATCACGATCTGTGGGACCGGCACGAGCTGATCGAAGACGAGCTTCGCAAAAGCGGCGTTGGTGTGCTCGTCAACGAGTCAGTCACGCTGCCGCCACCGTTCGACCACGTGACCGTGGTTGGACTTGACGACCCATGGACGGGGACGCCCGATCCACAGCGTGCGTTTTCCTCATGTCCAGACCACACGACTCGCGTGGTGTTGTGCCACGCGCCGGAGGTGTTGCCACTTGTTTGCGACCGAGACGTAGCGGTAGTGATGTGCGGTCACACCCACGGCGGTCAAATCTCCACGCCGTCGCGACCACTGTTCGTGCACGGCCATGTGGGCAAGAAGCACTGGGCCGGGCTTCATCAGCGCGACGGCACCACCCTTTGCGTGTCCCGAGGCATCGGCGGCATTGAGGTGCCTATGCGCCTGTTCGCGGATCCGGACGTCGTAGTGCTCACGCTGTCTGCTCGGCGCGACGCTCAGTAGTCATGCAAGCGGGTCATGACTCGTTGGACGCTGGTGCGAGACGAATTGTAGTTCTCGCGCAGCGCTAATTGACGAGGGTCAAGGTTGCGCTGTTTGTGCAAATCGATGCGCGGGTCGTTTGGCAAAGTCGCGCTCAGGCGCAGATGTTGGACGCGGTCTCCGTGGTACGCTTTCTCGGCGCATGCTCAGTCCGCGAAAGCAGAAGGCCGGGCTGGCACTCGCCCGGGCGATTCTCCCGCAAGGACGTGTGATGCCCGGTGGCAGCGCGCGCACGGTTAATGCCGCGGTCGCTCTGGCAAGCGAATTGTCGCCAAGAACACCGCAGTTGTTGGGCGAGGCGATTCGTCTGCTCGACAATGCTGCCGTGCTGAGCACTGGGCGGCGTTTTCACATGCTGACCGGCGGCGAGCAGGACCGTCTGATCGAACGCTGGCAGACGAAGAGCGTGTTTCGCATCCCGCTTGCTCTGGTCGGTTCGTTGTTCAAACTAGTTCACTTTGACGATCCGGCGATCTATAGCGCTCTGGGTTGCGCATACGAGAAAGGCGGCCCACCGGAGTCGGCACCGTGGCAGAAGCAAGTCATTCGTGGCGATGACTGGGACGATGACGACGAGATCGAGTGCGACGTGGTCGTGGTGGGCACGGGCGCCGGGGGAGGAGTCGTTGGCGCCGAGCTTGCGGAGCGCGGCTACGCGGTGCTGTTCTTGGAGGAGGGCGAGTTTCACCGCCGGGACGCATTCACTGGCAGCCTGCTCAACGCGCACAAACGGTTTTATCGCGGTGGCGCCAGCATCGTGTCGCTGGGAAACAACGTGATGCCGATTTTCATGGGCAGGTTGGTCGGCGGCTCTACCGCGATTAACACCGGAACGTGTTTTCGCACACCGCCGTGGATTCTCGACGACTGGTGCGAGCGTCACGGCAGCGATGAGTTGTCGCCGGCGAACATGAAACCGCACTTCGATCGGGCTGAGAGCATCTTGCAAGTAGCGCCAAGCCCGGCCAAGTATATCGGCGCGATTGGAGAGATAATCGCCCGGGGCTGCGATAGGCTCGGCTGGTCCCATTTCGCCGTGCCGCGAAACGCACCCGATTGTGACGGTCAGGGCGTGTGCGACTTCGGTTGCCCGACGGCGGCGCGGCGCAGCACGAACATCTCGTACTTGCCGCCGGCTCTGCGGCGCGGCGCGATGCTGCTTACAGGCACGCGCGCGGAGCAAGTGCGCATCGACAACGGACGGGCCGTTGGCATCACAGCTCGCACGGTGACGGGGCGCAAGACGATTCAGGTGCGCGCGCGGGCTGTGGTTCTCGCGTGCGGCGCCGTGCCCACACCCATGTTCCTGTTGCGCCAGGGCATCTGCAACCGATCGAACCAGGTGGGGCGCAACCTGTCCGTACACCCAGGCGCACCAGCGTCGGCAATCTTCGATGAAGATGTAGCCGGCTACAACCACATCCCCCAGGGCTACGCTTGTGACCAGTTCCAGCGCGAGGGCATCCTGCTACTGGGCGCGCAGGCATCCATCAACTCGGGCGCGTTGTTGTTCCCGATGATCGGGCGCCAGTTCATGAACGTCATGGACTCGTTCGACCGAGTCGCTAGCTTCGGCGCGATGATCAAAGACTCCACTCAGAACGGTCGGGTTCGTCTCGGCCCGCGCGGCATCCCGTTGATCACGTACAACCTGACCAAGAGCGATGTAGCCCGCCTGCACCGGGGGCTGGTTCACGTCCTCGAGATATTTCGCGCAGCAGGGGCGGATCGCTATTACCCAGCAGTTCGGTCGATGCCGCTCGTCGACGGCCCGCGCGGAATGGATGCGTTTCGAACTCTGGAGCCAAAGCCGTCCGACTTCACGGCGGTGAGCTTCCATCCCCTTGGCACGTGTAGGCCTGGCAACGATCCGGCGACCAGCGTCGTCGACCTGGGCCATGAAACCCATGACGTACCGAGCCTGTTTATCGTCGACGGCAGCACGGTGCCCGGCCCGACGGCGGTCAACCCTCAGCTGACGATCATGGCGATGGCGACCCGCGCCGCGGGCACGATCGCCGAGCGTCTCGGCTAACCAGACCGTCCTTTTCCAACAACAAGAGCGGGCCGGCCGGGTTTGTGACCTCGAAATCCGAATAAACCGACATGTTGATCCAGGTTGGCGAGCAGCTCTGGGCTGCGGGGCGTTATTTGTGGTCGCGCCCGATCAAGATCGCTACAGTGTTTGACGTTGGACGCTGACTCCCTCGATTCGCGAAGCAAGATTGAGGATGCCTCTTTCGCTGAAATCCTGGCGCAGGTGGCATCCCCGCCTGGCATGAGCCCAGAGCGGTCGATGCTCGCTGCCGGGACGACGGTCGGGCGTTATCAGATCGTCAACCACCTGGGCACGGGTGGCATGGGCGTCGTCTACAGCGCTTTCGATCCGGAGCTGGATCGGCACGTCGCCATCAAAGTACTGGGCCTGAGTAGGGAGTCGACAAGCGCACGGGCAAGACTGTTGCGAGAGGCACAGGCACTTGCGAAGCTATCGCACCCCAACGTGCTCACCGTCTTCGACGTGGGTACTTTCGATGACAACGTGTTCATCGCGGTGGAGCTCGTTGCAGGCCAGACGCTGCGCGATTGGCTCGACACGAAGCGTACGCAGACCGAAGTGATCAACGTCTTGATCGCTGCTGGGCGAGGGCTCGCGGCCGCGCACAAAGCGGATCTCGTGCATCGCGACTTCAAGCCGGAGAATATGGTCATCGGTGACGACGGCCGGGTACGCGTCATCGACTTCGGTCTCGCTTGCGCCCCCGGCGTAGACATTATTGGTAGTCCAGAGGAGGAGCCCGGCACGGTTGCCTCCCCCATCAGTTTGACTCGTACCGGCACGATCGTTGGCACCCCCGCGTACATGAGCCCCGAGCACCATATTGGCGGAGACATCAGCGCTAAGTCCGATCAGTTCAGCTTCTGCGTATGCTTGTACGAAGCGCTTTACGGCCAGCGCCCGTTCAACGACGACGATCTGTTGGAACTGGTGAGGTCGATCGACGAGCAATCGCTGCGCGTGGCTCCGGTCGACTCTCGAGTGTCGGCCCGGTTACGACGCATATTGTTGCGCGGCCTCAGTCGGGATCCGCGCGCCCGCTACCCATCGATGAACGCATTGCTCGATGACCTGGCGCAACCTCCACGTTGGCCGCGCCGACTAGCGCTGGCAGTCACAGCGGTCGCCGGTGTAGCGCTGGCAATCGCTGCTCTGGCTGGCGCGTTCGACGCCGATGAACCCTTTGTACTGAGCGCCAGCGAACCGGAACAGTCACGGGGGATGCTCCCGCCCGCCCGCGCGGCCGGGGCTGCGGTCAAACTCGACGACGCCCCCGATCTGGCGGGCCACTGGAAAACGGGTAACAGCCGGTTGCTGGTGAAAATAGAACGGCGCGATGATTCGACATACCGCTACATTCGCGGGCATGAGCGCACGCATAAACCCGGCCGATACTATGAAGAGGGATTGCTGAAACTCGCGAAGGTCGGCGGACGCTTGTTCTTGCACGGGGAGCTCGCCCAATGGGGCAGGGAGCCCAGGCCTAAAAGCCGCATCGCGGTGGACTTCCTCGTTCGTTCAGGTTCTGAGATGTTGCTCAAGACAGCCGTGTTTCGTGATGTCGGCAGCAAGGCGGTCCGTGACGTCTTCGTGGACCAGCTGTTCGTGCGCGATCCGAGATAGCGATCAATCGACGTCGAGCGCCGGAGTCTTGGCCTGAAGCGCCATGCTGAAGTCAGCAAGCGAGACCCCGTTGGCAGAGCTTCCGAGCTCTCCGTCTACGGACATGGTGACGCTGGCGAGAATAGAGCCGTCGTAGTCGAGACGGATGTCCACCGCGAAATGTGCGTCTTCTAGCTTCTGCGTCGCGAGTGCTCGTGCGCCGCCCGACTCGTCGAGGACCGACCAGTCCAAGAGCAGATCAGCCTGACCACCGCCAGCCGCACTGAGCCAGCGAGTTCCCCAATCGGGCTCGAGTACTAACTGAGTCCCCAATCGCAGGCGAATGTCGGTGAACATCACATCGCTCTCGTCGAGCACGCCTTCGGCGACCTTCACATCCGTCAGCTCAACGTGCAGGCCCTCCAAGATGACGAGCCCGCGCGTCGTGCCTCGCAAGACCGCCTGGCCCAGGTTGACCGACGGTTGAACACATGGAAGTTCATTGCCCGCATCGTCGTAGGCCATGACGCCGACCATGCTGGTCGGCTCCAGGGTCAAGGTCTGGCGGCTGGCCAGGCGTTGATACAGCGATAGCTCGCTTGGGGCCGGGGGCTGTTCATCGTCGACTGCACAGCCAGTCAGGACAATCGCGGCGAGGATGATGGGTAGCGTTTTGACCATGTATATTAACTGGTCACTCGACTAATAACTGTCAACGGTTCCCGTTCGGAGTCATCGTTAAGTAACTGAATTAATACAATTTAATATTGAAATCTTTTTCACAATACAGGAGAAGATTTGTCTGACGTTCCGTCAATACGGCCAGGCTCAGATTCCAACTGATGATGGCGGTATCCTCCGCCCATGGGATTCAAGGCACGACCGGGGCAAACGCGCTTTTCCTTCGAACGTCTTCCGGAGGTCATGGCGACGTGCATGCTCACCGAAGACGGTGCCCGAAAGGAGTTCTTGGCCATCGCGGCGGGCGCCAACGAGGCGCGCAGCCACGCGATCGCGGCGCGGGATGAACACACCAGAGTCCTCGGCTGGTCCCAAGGCGAAGATGTGGTGTCCTTTCAACCCTGCTACCAGGCCTATGAAAAGTTCATGTACAGCATTCCGGATGTGTGGATGCTGGAACCCGCGCTATCAAAGAACTACCCCGCGAGTCCTGCTAGGACCTTCGGCAGTTTCAGCGGCGCTATGCAACTGCTGTGTGGCTTGGAGCAATTTGGCCGCGACCCGTGCGGTGATTCGGCGTGGCTGAGCACCATCGCAACGACGGCGAATACAACAGTGGTCTACTGCTACGACCACGAGGTCGGCAAGGTGTCTCACCGGTTAGGGCTGTCGTTTGCGGACATGGTTGCGTCTGTGTTCGAGCCAGATCCTCAGGACGAAAGCGCCGTGCTCCCGGGCTGGATCGAGGACGAGCAGCAACAGTTCACAGCAGGTTTCAAGGCTTCCGCAACAGGGCCGAACTCGCTGCGCAACAGTAAGGTTCTGTTCGAGCGCAGCGCCTGGTTGTTGCCGCTTTCGTCCGGCGAGACCGGGTACGGTTTCGCCAGCGACCTGGGTAAGGCACCACACTTCGAAGCTTGGCAACACGAGAAGAGCCAGCTGGTCGAAGCCCCGTGGCTTGCCAACTACTGGCTGCTCGCCCATTTCTTTCTGGGCAATGAGAAGGCGTGCCGCGAGGCCATCGAGCTGGCAGGAAAGGTAAATGCCCAGGCCACCACGGAGCTCGCTGCCGCCGTCGCAGCGATCATGGATGGTACCAGTGACAAGCTGGGGGCGATCACCAGTGCTCAGCTCGACGAGCTTCGCGCTGCGTGCGCCAAGAACGCGGTGCCCGAGTTGCTCGAAGCAGCTATCGAAGAAGCGGGCGGTGACGATGTTCTTTCCGCTGAGGGATTCGCGGCCGCCATCGGCGATGGTGCGGACCCATTCGAACTGATGACCCGGTATCCCGCCGATGTCGCCACTCATGATCGCGCCCTCGATCACGCGGCGACAACTGACGAGGAGCTCGCAAAAGTGGTGGAGCGATACCGCCGAGCACGCTCCAGCGCGGCGTACAACACATGGCCGTACAATCCAAAGAAGCTCGAGCGCCGATTGTCACTTCCCGTATCAGCGGCGTTTCGCGCAGGGCTGCGCTACGACGCTGACCACGACCGGGCGTTCTCCGGAATCACCAAGACGCTCGGGATGCTGGATGACGACAACGCGATGGCGGCCTTCGCGGATGCCATCACCGTCTTGGATGTGGACGACGGCCGTTTGGAGTACGTGATTGCCGGGCTCGCGACCAGCTCTCACGCCAAGGCAGCCGAGCTGCTGTCGACGGCAGCGTGGCGAACCTTTGCGGCGATAGACGACGCGCGAAAGAACGAAGATCGCCTGGACAAGAAACGAGAGCGCGAAGGCGTCACCCTCGACAACATGTTTGGCACCCAGAATCACTTGCTGTCGGCCATGCGTCACGTGTTCGTTGCGGGCGGGGACGACGCGGTTCAGCTCGCTGACCGACTGCTCAAAGAAAACGACACGGGCAAGATCCTGGGCCGCCGGGTCGGCGACAGCATACGCATCGCCGGGGACAACAAGCTCGAGCACCACGGTAAGTTCATCTTCTGGTACCTGGAAGCAGTGGGCAAGCTCAACCCAGGCGACTCACAGATGGGCATCGACCAGGTGACTCTCGAGAACTTCGGTGAGGCTGCCATTGCCGCGGCTAAGCTAGATTCTGCGCGTGCGCGTCCGATTCTGCGCGGGCTGTTCGATCGCACGACAGACAACCCGCAAGTCGACGTGGACATGAAGGCGGGCACTGTCGGTGCCTTGTTGATCGTCGACGGCAAGACAGACGAGTACCTGAGCTGGGTGGAACGCGTGCTGGGCAACCGGGCCAATGGCGCACGTACGACGCCTGCCTTACGTGCCGTCACTGAAGCGAAACTCAGCGAAGCCCGGGACTGGGTCTATCACCACGTCTACAGCAATAAGAACAGTCTCATGGCCCATCAGACCGTGATCGGCCTTCGCGCGCGTGAAGCCATGGCTACCCTCGGCGAAGCAAACCTGCCGCCGTTCAACGAAGACACCCAATACTGCAACAAGCTCAAAACCGCGGCCGAGCTAGAAGCCGCGTTCGACGAACCCGAAAAGTACTTGCCAACGCACATCTGCAAACGCGCCAAGGAAGATGACCTCAACAGCCCGGGCCTGTGTCAGGCGGTCGCGAGCTGGACGCGCAGCCGTCTGCGCTTTTCCGCCGACAACCCGTGGCGCGCCGATGACGATCATGGTGAGGGCTTCTCGGTGCTGGTCAAGTGCGGCGCACCCGGCCGGGCCGCACTTGCATCGTTTCTGGACCTGCCCCACATCTCTTCTGTGTCGCGGGCCTACATCCCGCTGGCGCTGCGGTTTTCGATCGACGAAGCTGATGCGTGGCGCCGCGCGGTTGCCCTCCCGATCGACAAGGCGATCGCCGAGCTGCAAGCTCCGACCGACCCTGAATGGCTCGGCTTCTTGGACCTGGTCGCCGCGCGCGCCTTCGTCGAATCCGGCGCCTCGTGCCAGGCGGCGATTGAAAGCGCCATGACCTGGCGCTACGAGCGATCGGGAGCACACCATGACAACCTCGGCGTAGATCTAAAGCGCCTACCGTTGTTACTTGCGCGATGCGGCGAGTCGGCGGCCGATGCACTGAAGGCACTCGCGAAAGCTCACACCGACAATCATTACGTGGGCGAGTTCATCGCGGCCGCGATTGCCGAGTGCAAGAAACCGCTTCCCGGGGCACCAACGGGTCAAACCAAGCTAAAGGTGAAGCAGATGCAAGGCGAGTACGGCTGGACCGCCCAGCTCACCGCCGACAAGACCGGTGCCATTGCCACCGAGCTCGACGAACTTCATTTGAGCTTCTTCAGCATCTATGAACTCAAGAACAAGGCCACCCTGGCCGATCCGGCCGACTTCGACCGACTGGTCGCGATGGCATGGGCGATGGGGTACCGCTAGCCCGCCACTGTTCCGGGCCGCGCGACAGCACCCGTCTTGCCGCTCAGTAGCCGGTGAGCTTGATGGACAGCGGAGGTGTGGCCTGGTCGATGCACAGATAGCCGAAGAACGGCGCCGTTCCCTGGCCGTCCATGACGCCGCAGACTTGCACGAGCCGGGTGCAGCGCTGATCGTCGGCAAACCCTTCGTTTGGATCGCTGAAGTCAGGCCCGAACTCGTCAGTGGCACAACTTTTCTTGAGTTTGGCGAATGGTGCGTCCAATGGCAGAAGGGTGGATGCGAGTTTGCTGCCGTCGCGAACGGCTGCAAAACTGCTGACCTTGTGCTCGGCGTATGGAGCCATGGCGTCTGGCAGCGACGATACGCTCAACAACATCATGTGCAGCTCTGACCGGGGTATCGCCTTTTCGGTGGCGTCGGCCCAGCCAACGTCAGAGATCGTGAACCCTTTGCCGCGTTTAGTGACGACGAAGTGCACCAGCGGTGCGTTCTTTCTATCGCTCAATCCGACAAGCACATGGCAGACCGACTTCTTTTGGTCGCAGTGCTGTTGCATGTCGTTCGCCACCGCGTCAGTGGTGGGGCCGTGCTCGACCAGCGCACGCAACAACCAGGGCAGTTGTAGCTCCACCGCACCTGTAACGACTACTAGCTCTTCAAAACCTCCCAGACTGCCCCGTCTTGCGTGACACATCGCCGCCTTGATGGTGCTAGCAACGTCGTCGGCTTTTGTACATGGGGGTTCGGCCGGCTTGGCCTTCGTCTTTGTGGTGGTCGTGGTTGTGGTTGTCGGCTTAGCCGCACCGCAAGCGACCAAGACACCGGCGGTAGCGAGCAACAAGTTAGCGAGGCAGCGGGACATCGGCGCGTGGTCCTTTCTCTTCGCTCGACGTTTCGGCCGATACGGTGAGCTCGTTGCCGCGACGGCAGACTTTTCTGGTGTAGACGGTAACGGCCCGTTTGTACGGGCCCATGATGCGCCATTCGAACGGGTGGCAGGCGGGCTTCGAAGGGCCGCTCTGGCTGGGCATGGCCGGCTGGAAGTTGGTGAGCGTCTGCCCCGGCTTCACTGCGTCCGTGAGTAGCAACGTGCCGTCTGCGACGTCCAAGAACACCCAGCCCTGGAAGGACAGATACAGCGAACAGCAGTCTCCAAACGGTAGCCACTCGGATAGCTGGTGTGCCGTGACCTTGCTCAGCTTCCAACCACCCTGGCCGCGCGCGTACGTCGCGATGAAGTATTTGAAGATCCACTTGGACTCGAACACGATGTCCATTCGGCTGCCGCGTGTTAGCGGCAGCACCTTGACGGACAACTTGCGAGCGATGCTCGATCGCCACAACCTGTGTATCGGCTTCTTCCCCTTGGACGCCGAGACCACATCGGCGAACGCCGTTTTGACGAGTTGCCGTTGCGTCTGGTTGAGCTTGACGCTCACAGCGAACGCAGGAGTCTTCTTCGCTTCCGCCACCCCTAAGGCGGCGACGCTGAACAGCGATGTGGCGGCAACCACGAATAGCAGTGACCTTTGCACAATGCGATTGTGCATCAGGGGCGGATTTCGATCACCCGGGCAGCCCGTTTTATGGTGACTGAGTTTCGGCGGTCAGTGTGCGGAGCCGGCCAGGCCACCCGCCAGAAGCACGAGGAAGATCCTTAGCAAGTCGCCCAAACCCGAGTCTTCGGGCTTGGCTCGCTTGAGCTCCGCGCATGCAGCAACGGGCGGACGCTTCTCGGGGCAGAATCGGCCTTTGACCACTCTGGCGCCCGGACACGTTTTCAGACACGCGTAGTAGGAGCGTCGTTCGCGGGCACGCTGTGCTTCGCATGTCCTCACACATTCTAGAGCCGGTCGTTCTGGGGCAGTCACCACCACGCGAACGTGCTGTGGTCCGGTCTGTGCCGGCCCGGAGCACGCGACTCCGAGCAGCAACGAAATCGCAACAGCGACCGATCTCGTCCAAGGCATGAACCAAGTGTTTCACAGGGCGCGCGGGTGCCGATGGCAGACAGCGGCAACTTCCATCCGTTGAACGCCCGCAGTCTCAGGTGTTCCTTACTTGGTGCTGGAACACGTTGGTCCAACCCGGAGTTCTACTCAGGGCACGAAGGATCCGTTGTGATTGCCAAGTCGTCGAACAGCGAGACTTCCTCGGTGACCGAACTACAGCCTCCGCCTCCGCCTGTTGCGAACATTTCAATCGGCAACAGGCGACCGGCGTAGCGGCTGGGAATGCAGAGAATCACCTCCTGGTAGCCAGCAGTGACGCCGGCTTCCGTCGCCACCCTGCGCCAAGGATGTGGCCAATACCTCAGTCCTACATCGCCGACCGTCGCGCCTGAATTCACGAACACTCGGACTGCAGGGCCCGCTCCTGCGGCCGCAGCGGGGACGAGGATGTCGCGACGCGCGAACGATTCATTGCATCGGTTGTTGGCGGAAAGTTGGATGCTGCCGTCTCCGGTCCTCGCGGCGCCGGTACTGTTGAGAATGGTCGCGGAGGTGATGTCGCCGTTTACCCCGGCAACAGTGACGGCCCAGCCAGGCGCCCGAACGGGATCGTCGAAAAAGGTCTCGAAGCCATTGTCAGTGTTTTGGGCGACAGCACCACAGAGCGGATCATGCACCACCGACACTGCATCCAGATCGACGGATTCAATCATCGAAGCTGGGCTACCTGTGTCGAGAATAGTTGTGAGGGCGAACGTTAGACCCTGCACCGTTCCTTTGGCCCAGTCTGGCACGCAGACTCGGCGCGTGCCGTTCGGGCTCAGCCGAGTGATCGGCCGGCCGTTGAGTTGGACTTCGAGCACAGCGGCGGCCGTGCCGGTGGCGTGAAACTCTATCGCGGCGCTTTGCATGGTCGCCGTCGAAGGCAGAGATACTTGTGTTGTCGCGCTAGCGGCCGAGAACGTTGTGGCGCGAGTCAATCGGATACCTCGGGTGCCGCCGACGCCGATGGCGGCCTCGTAGCCAGCGGTTCCACCGTCGGCGAGTGCGAAGGTCCAGCCGTTGTCCGCCTCCATGTCACCGTTCAGTGCTGTCCCTACGTCAGGGCACTCTCCGGTCACCGCCGTGCGAACTGAGATGCGGTCGACCTCGATCGAGGTGTCGGGGGTGTCCTCGCACCATATGCCTTCGAAGGCGGTCGTGATGCGGAATTCGACATCGCCGCCGTAGCCCCCGTCGCCAAGGCACACGCTGTGCGTCTGGAAAGGCCCTCGCGCGCTGGGCAGAGTGTGCCAACCATTGTTGATCAACAGAGCGGGCCCGAGCAGAGACTCGCCCACGGTCTTGTAGGTGACATCGACGACGAATGCCTCGGAGCGATCACGGCGCGGCATCGCAAACGTCTGGAAAATCGCGTCGAGGTCACACACCCCATCGAAGCTGAACTTGGCGCTGCCAGTGTCGACGCTGCCCGTTGCTGCCGGATCTAGCAGTGCGTTCACCGGGTCGGTCGTAGTCCACACGTTGTCCGCCTGGAATCCGGGGTCTGCTGGGGCGCCAGCAAACGAGCAACCCGCACCGGTGTCCGTATAAGTCGGCGAGCACACGCAGACCCGTCCGGGCGTGGACGTGGTGTCGCAAACCTCGAATTGTGCGCACTCGCTGTCTTGAGTGCACTCGCAAACGGTGGTGTCACAAGGATCAGGTGCGGCATCAGGTGTCACAGAGCTATCGATGCTGGCGGCGGCATCGATGGCGCTCTGGTTGCCTGCGTCGGCTGCGGGTGGCGTCTTGTCGCTTCCGCACGCCATAAGTCCAACAGCGCCTATGAGTAGCCAGGTATGGCGAAGCATGCCTTAGTATTGCACGGCAGGCGCTACTCTGAAGTCGCCATCCAAATCGGGTCGAAGTCTGGTGTGCGCGGCTGCTGATCCGCGGCATAGCCGTCGACGAATGGGTCGATCCCGTTATTGCTCGCGAGCCGGAAACCCAACGCTGTGAAGTCGGCTTTGGGGACGGCGAACACGATCGCGTTTCCGTACGTGATGGCGGTCGTGTCACTCGACAGCGGGCTGTACTGGGCGTCGTCTACGAACAGCTCCAACCCGCCTTTGGAGTTTTGTACAGACATCAAGACGTCCGATCCTTCAAGGGGTTCGTGCTCTCCGGGGAAGCTCGTGAGGCCGTTGTCCAGGGTGTCGACTTGGAGTCCAACCTGGTAGCGACCGTTGCCGCTGATATCCGCTCCCATGACACCGGTGAAGAAGTAGAAGTTTCCAGCGACCGGCGTACCACCCGCGCATAACGCGGAGCCGTTTGCGTGGCTGCTACAGCCAAATGCACTACGCATCGCGCTGATCATCTCTGCCGTGAGGGACAGCTCCACAGCTCCGTACAACTTGTAGCTCCGGTTGGAGTCGAGTTCTCTCAACGGTGTAATCGACGAAGCGTCATACGGGTTTTGCACCGACGTTGTCACGACCTGGTCGGTCACGTGTGCACACAGCACGTTGGCGTCGCCGAAAATCTCAAGGCTCATTGCCTTGAGGTCCGCAACGTAAGGGTGAGCGATTACGTCGCAGAATCCGTCGTCGACGATAATCTCCTCAACGCAATCGATTGGCGCCCTGAGTTTGATCTTCTTGTTTACGTTGGCATGCGTGATCTCGGCTCCGACTTCTACGAAGCCCCCACCGATCCGCCTGCAGATCACTTCATCGCTGAAGTTCGCCATGGCGACCGCGCCCGCTTGTACGTCGAACGCGATCGGTTCGTTGCCGACCAGCTCGACATCTCCTTCAGCACCCAAACAGGGTTTGACGTTCAGGTCGTCGTCGGTTCCGTTCACTACCTCGATCCCGACGCCGCCGATGAGGATTTCGCCGCCTCGGGCGGCGGTGTTCGCGCTGCTCTTGCTGCCCACCTTGATCTCCTCCGGCGCACTGAGCGTGACTTCGTTTTCATCGGGACACGACCAGAACTTGCCCAGTTGATCACCGGTCCACGTCATCGTCGCGGTCCCGGCAACTACGCCGAACGTCACGACCACGCCGTTGATCGGGGTGCCTGGGTTCTGGTCCAGTCGCACCCAGCCGCAGGGCAGGTTGGTCTTCACCCACGCGCCGGGTATCCACGCATTCCATGGAGTGAGGTTGAGGGTGAAGGTGGCGGGGGTCGACAGTGGGGTGTTTGATCCATCGATCCGTGTCACTTCGTAGACGTCGGTGCACCCCTCTCGCCACTCCGGTGGGACTTCGCTGGGCGGCACCCTGGTAATGACGATGTCGTCTTCTCCGAGGTCGACGTCGACACTGAAGTTTTGATCGTCGCTGACATTGTTCCCGTCTGGCCGGTTGGGCACGGGGTCTCCACAAGCTGCGGAGCTGACGATGAAGGCAGTAAATAGCCCAACGAATCTAAGGCGATGAAGGTGTGTCATTTAGGGAGCGTCCTCTGCAAGCTGTTGGCTGCATGTGGGTAGTCCCCGCACCGTGCGGATCGATCACAATAATTGTGCGCCGCCGTCTCGTACCCGACGGGTACCCACTGCTGGCACCAGCTAGCGTCGGATTGTCGCTGAGCTCCAAATCCTTCGCTTGCGGATACGACCTGACGCCGATGGCGTCTTCAGGCTAGACTGTCGGCGGTGACGACACGGCTGTGTATTGGCCTGCTAGCTAGCGCGTTCTGCGCCTGCTTGAGCGGGCCCACGCCCGCGCAGACGAGCGACGGGCCCATCAACGATGGTGCGGTAACCGACGCATTGGTGAGCGACGCGATTGCTGCCGATGCACTTGTCAACGACGCGGTCGCAAGCGCCAACACTCATGCCTACAATTTTCCGGGCTCTGGCAGAAACTACTTCTTCGTGTCCGCGAACGGTGCCAACACCGTCGACCTCAACGGGACGGTTACATTCGAGACCTGGTTCAAACTTGGCGCAATCCCAGCTGTCGGCGAGCGCTTCGCGTTGTTCATCAAATCCGATGATGCCGCGAGCTCTTCAAAGAACTACGGGTTCGCGATAAAGAACATCTCCGGCGAGCTTTGGATTGTCTCTGAGATGGACGGCACGCTGCCGGTTGGCGGAAACGCTTCGGACAAGGCCGGCGTATCGTGGCCGGGGCTGGGAATTGGTGACTGGCACCATGTTGCCGTCACGTACGACATTGCCAAGCTGACCGTCGCCGAACGATTTTCGTTTTACCGAGACGGCACTCTCGTTCCAACCACCATCAAACTCTCCGCGCAGGAGCCGATCGCTCTGATCCGCAAGTCGGTGACGACAGACGTGACCATCGGCGCTCGCGTAAGCGGCGACGTTCAAACCAACCAGCTGAACGGAATCCTCGACGAAATCCGCCTTTGGAGTATCGTCCGTAGCCCATCCGCGATCCTCAGCTCACGTGACACTGAGCTCAATGGCGGCAACGCTGGCTTGCTTGGTTATTGGCAACTCGACAGCGACACGGGCTTCACGAGCACCCACGATCACAGCGGCAACGACAACGACCTGGGCATACTCGGCGAAGTCGACAGTGGGTTCGAATCGGTCGACGAGCACGCACCGTTCTAGTCGCTATCGGGGGCAATGGTCGTCGCTGCCGCCGCCCACTAAGGGACGAGCCTGTTCCATCAGCGTACGGCGACGGATGCGCTCAGGCCGGGGAATTGCGCGTCGATGGCCGAGGTCATTTTGCGAAGCTCGCCGTTCATCGCGAACTGTCTGTCGTTCGCCGCGCTTGTGGCGTTCGCGCCTTTCTTCAGCTCGGCTTGAATCTTCGGCAGCTGAAGGACGAGGGTCGGCGCCTTGGCCAGGTCGGTGACCGACTGAACGTGCAGCTGAAGTCCGCGGCGGTTGATGCTCTCGCCGCGCCCATCGAGGTGCGCGTTTGCTGCGCTCAACTGAAGGATGATCTTCATGGCGGCCTGGGCCTTGGCCCACTTGGCAGCGTTGCTCAGCAGTGGGTGCTGGCTGACCTGGGTCGTGACTTTGCATCCGCCAGGGCTCAGGCTGAGTCTGCCACTTGCTTCACAGTTCGCCCGAATACCGGCGGAAGCCGCGCCAGAAGCCTGGCCGTTGCCCGCGCTCCCCGATGCACGCGCGTATGCCTTGGCGCGACAGTCCGCCACGAAGCTGGCTTCGAGTCTGGGCGGCTGGCAAACGAGGGTGGTTTTCACCTTGATGGAGTCGCGGATGAAGCCCGCGATCGCGTTGGCGTCGGCTCCAACGCCGAGGGCGGCGGCGAGGTCGGCCTTTGCTCGCGCGTGACGCGAGTAAGCCATGTTGACCGCGTAGAGATAACCTTCGGCCTCAACGACCCAGGACGCGTACTTGGCCGGCATCTGGGCGATGGGAATTTGAATGCTGGCGCTAGCGCTGACGGTAACCCCGCCGCTAACGGTGCCGGCGCAACCTGATGCAAGCATGACGGCGGCCAGAGCAGATACAAGTGTGGTGCGACGCATAGTTGTTATCCTCCCTACGGATTCTTGAATGTTGGTCTACGTGAGATTGCGATGGAACGAAGCAACCTCGGCTACTATCGCTTCTTTCGAGGGCGAGCAATGTTATATCGGTCGAGCCGTTTGATTAGCGTGCCGCGGGAGACTCCGAGGAGCTTGGCGGCTTTGCTCTGATTTCCGGCGCACTGTTCGAGCGCCTCGACTACCTGGCGCTTCTTCATCTCGTCGATGCTATCGCGGAGGGTATCTTGGGGGGTGGGCTGACTTTCTACCGTCGCCGGCGAAAGCCTACCCGTGATTCGAAGTTCCGAGTCGGTCGCCGGCCGCGCCGTTCCTGGCAACGCTGGATGCAGTGCGGGGACACTTGGGATGATCGTCGCCTCCATCTTCTCGACTGGGAGGTGCTTTCGTTCGATTGGGTCGTCCGCGCATAATACGACCGCTCGTTGCATCACGTTGCGCAGCTCGCGGATGTTTCCCGGCCACGGGTACAAGTGCAGTGCGGCAAGAGCCTCTGCTGTGATTGCGGGCGCGACATTTCGTCCCATCTCTGTGCACGCGAGCTCTAGGAAGTGTCGTGCAAGCGGTTCGATTTCGTCTCGGCGCGAGCGCAGAGGTGGAATCAAGACACTGAATGTGTTGATGCGGAACAACAGGTCCTGACGAAACCGTCCGGCCGCCACCTCGGCTTCCAGGTCCCGGTGAGTCGCAGCGATGAAGCGCACGTCAATCGCCTTTGGCGTGAGGGCGCCTATGCGTTGTACCTCGCGGTTATCGAGTACCCGCAGAAGTTTCACTTGTGTCGATGCTGGCAGTTCTCCGACTTCATCGAGAAACACGGTCCCCCCGTTGGCGCTCTCGAATAGTCCAGGTTTGGAGTGCATCGCACCTGTGAACGAGCCCTTCTCGTAGCCAAAGAGCTCGCTTTCCAGCAACGTCTCACTGAGCGCGGCGCAATTGAGCCGTAGCATGACCTCGTCTTTACGTGGTGAGAGTTCGTGGATTTGTTCTGCACATATCTCTTTGCCTACGCCGGTCTCCCCCAGGATCAGCACGCTGATCCCGCTACTGGCGATTCGCGGAAGTTGCTCCCGATAGCCAGTTCGTCCAGCCAACGCGTCCCGATCACTCTCAGCGGTGTCTGTGCCACGAACGGCGTCGTTCGCCCGCGCCAGTAACCTATCGGCTGCCCGGCCATGGCCAGGGTACATCGCAACTCCAATCGCGATGGTGGTCGCAGCGCACGACAACCTCGTACTCAGTGCTTCGACCAGGCGCCGGGTTGCGGTCTCAACCTCGGCACTTGTCATGTCGAGATAGAGAACCTCGTATTGGCTGGGGGCATAGCGGGCCAGCACATCGCTTGCGCGCAACAAAGGAGCGACGACATCTTCTACGGCCGATGCGGTGAACGTCGGCGGGACACTCAAGCGCACCACACCAAATTCGGCGCGGCTACGGGCCGAGCGCGCACACTCCTCCTCCACGCGGGATTCGAAATATCCGTGGGGCCAGATGCGACGCGGGCGGCCTGCGGACTGCGCAGGCCGGACCACGACCATGGCGGCTCCGACCTGAGCGACCTCGCCTACGCTCAATCGGACCCAGGTGTCCGGATCAATGCGAGCCCCGCTGACGCGGACTCCGTTGGCGCTACCAAGATCTTTGACGTGCAACTCTGCTATGTGGCCCTCCCCGCGATGCCGCAGCAGCAGGTGCTTGCGCGAGATCGATGAATCCTCGATTCGCACGTGACATGAAGATGAGCGACCAAGCAGCAGCTCGCCATTTTCGGGGAGCTCATACGTTTGAAACGGGCCGCCGACACTCACCGCCAGGCAGAGTCCTCGATCGGAAAGTCTAAACTCGCTAGTCCCAACGAGGGTCGCGGGGTCCGCGTCGCCGGCATCGCCAGGGTGTTGGGCCATCGCCGAGAGCATACAGGGGGTGTACAAGTTGTTCACCCAAGTGAACAAACTGAGTGTACAGATTGTTCAGGCGTTGGTGCCAGCGAGCGTAAGTACCTGGCAACTGGTCCATCCGGTAATGGTATGGCCATTGCAATCCAGTAAGTCACCTCACACTTGGAGATGACGATGAAAGAGACGATCACAGTTTTCGCCGTAACAGTTACCGCCCTCATGGGCTGCAGTTTTGGCGCAGAGGACCGAGCGCCAGAGGAGCCGTTGCCCGCTTTGGTCACGGTTGACGACGGCCGCACGTTCGCCGGTGAACTCGTCGTCAATGGTACGCACATCGAGTTCGTTGCAGTGGAGGGCGAGCTCAGCGTCGACGTCACGGTCTCGATCAACACAAAGAAGTCGTTTGTCATGTGGGTGCAGCCCGACCTCAGCGGTCTCGACTACCAGGGCCGCGATCAGATCGTGACGCAGCGAGACAAGGATGCTCTGGCAGCACTGCATGTCCAACTCCGTGAGCATGTCCACGCCAGCAAGGATGACCGGCCGCTACCCCACTTGGTGACGAACATGGTCAGCTGGTTGTCTGCGTCGCCGCTGGGCTTTGCTCACCCGGATCGGTCGATGGTCCACAAGTCCCGAAGCGATGATGGGGTCAAGTGCCGCGACATCGGTCAGTGGGTCACCGCGAAGTGGTCCGACGACAGGGGAGACGGGAAACACTCCGAGTACTTCAAGGTCAACTCGTCTCCGAACAGCGGCAGCCAGTGCCTGGGACGCTGCGGCGGCGGCTGCGATAAGTGGTGGGCCATTAGCTCCTACACACAAGACTGCCTCGAGCACGACATCTGCCTATGGAAAAACCCGGGCGCACCGACGACGTCGCCAACTGGAGTATGCGGCGACGAGTGGATAGAAGCGGCCGATGACTACCTACTCGGCGTACCCAACGGTTGTTGGGGCTAGAAGCCTGTTCGCGATGACGCCCCGACATTCAACCGATGTCGGGGCGTTGGCCGTTTCGGCGCTCGCGGTAGCTGACTCTGTTGGTGCACTGGATGAATGGAATGGCGGGTGACTAAAGACCTGCGAAGCGTCGGTACTGTTGCCAAAGCGACCAGGCGCTGTGGGTGGGTTGTCCATAGGGGCTGCCGGGCAACGACGCCCACTCTTGGTTGAGTCGGTACATGGTGTCGACGAATTCGTCGTAGGTGTCGATTCCGTCCACGTTGTACACACCGCGATACTCGATCAGCAGGAGCGCAGCCACGTCCTGATTTGACGGAGCGAAGCTGCCGAGTCCAAGGCGACCTGACACCCAATCCCACGTCGTCGACAGGAACTGGTATCGCCCGGCGGCGTCCGAACAGTAACCGCCGCTGCACAGTACGCGCCGCGGATGGTCGGCGTAGCTGGAGAACGTGCCGTACGAGAAGATGATGTTGTATCGGTTGTCGGTGCCTTCGGCGTACGCAATCGTGCTTAGCAGCGCGCACTCGCGAACCGAGACGTCGCCATGACATGAGGTTGAAGTGGGTGGCGGTGTGGTCGTTTCGTCGGGACCTGCCGTGGCATCGGAAACATGGCCCTTCCACACATAGCCTTTTGCGAATTCGCAGCCGGGAATGGATGTCGTCATGTCGATGTAGAAGTGGCCACTGATGACTTGCGGCGTGATAGCGCTGTTGATGCGTGCGCCCGCGAACAGTCGGCACTTCTCGCTACCCCAGCTCAAACTGTCCGAGCTGTCTGTGCTCTGTTTCAGAAACGTATCCTCGCCGATGATCAAGAAATCACCACCACTGTACGTGTCGACGTCGTCGTCCGTATCAGCGACTGGCTCGAGCACACATGCTGCCGAAGCCATGGCGATGGCGGCCGCAACGAGCAACGACTCGAGCTTCGCTCCTGCCACCCTCATTGAGCGCACCGGAACGTGCAGTTGAATCCTAGTTGGAAATCATCGTCTACTCCCCAACCCGCGCCGCAGATCACCGCGAAGTCGTCGACGCCGTTGGTGCACAGGTTGCTGGCCGAGTTGGCGCACAGGGCCTGTCCGCCCGTGATGCAGGTGGCGTAGCCAATGCCGAGGGCGATGATCGCGGACACTCCGAAGTCAGCCTTTAGCTCGCGGGTCCCTGTGTCTCCGCCAAGCAGACCGATGGCGAGCATTCCGAGAATTCGCGCCCGCTGGTCGATATCATCGATTCCGGTTAGGTCCACGTTCAGATTGTCACCAGGGATGTCCACGTGCAGGTGGCGGTAGTCAGCCGACGCCGACGCGGAGCCGAACTCCGTTCGAATGACTCTTGCAGTCTGGCTTGCGATGGTCACGCCTTCGCCAGCGGCGGTGTCGAAGACCAGCGTGCTTCCGCGCCAAGCATCTGCGGCGTCGGTGGTGAGGCGCTCGTCGGATGTGAACAATGGCATCCGCCGCGCCGCTTCATCGAGGCTGACTAAGTCGACATGTTCGGAAGACACCACGTCGCTAGCGCCCGTGATGCTGATGGTGGCTTCCCCTCCAGGGGAGGTGACGCAGCCGATGGAAAACCAAATAAGGGCCGACGAAAGGGCCAGAATACGAGACATGAAATGTGAGCTCCTTCTTCCCGGCGAGGGACTAAAGACGGACGCACCTACAGCAAACTACATGCCGAGTTGAAGGTCCTTGATTATAGGTGGTTAGACGACGTTCGGAGCCGAGCATCTGGGGTAATAGTCCCTACTGTCCAGTGATGCTTTACAGTTGTCAGCCGTGTAATCGTCCGGAGTTCTGGCGTAAATCAATCGGCCCCCAGGTTGGGGTGACAACCCCCACTGTTAAGCCGAACTTGACAGTCGGTTCGGTGGCCAACCATCCTTGGGAGAGTGAAACGATACCGGATGAAACAGCTTAGCGAGTTGACCGGTATGTCGCGCCAGGCGATTCACTTCTACATCAAGCAGGGCCTGGTACCACCGCCGCTGAACCGCACCCGCACCAGCGCCGAGTACACAGACGAACACGTCGAGCGTATTCGCACGATTCGTCGTATGCGTGACGAGCAGTTTCTACCCTTGGCGGCGATACGGGCGTCCTTGGACGAGCGTGACGAGGGGTACACACCGGCCCAGCGCCGAGTCATTGCAGGAGTGCGAGCTCAGTTCGGCACCACCAAGCGGCCGGTCGGGCTCCGCGCAACCTTCGCAGCGACGACCGTCGCGCGGCGGACCGGAGTATCCTTGGCGGAGATTCAGGCGCTAGCAGACGCCGGTCTGGTGGAGCCTCACGCCGATGCTCGGGGTGGTTTGCGCCTGCTTCGCACCGAGGTTTGGCTGGTCGAGTTATGGGCAGAACTGTCGGCTCTGGGGTTCGGCGGCGACGATGGGTTTTCACCGAAGGACCTGGTCATGTACAGCGAGCACATCGATGCGATGCTACGTGATGAGGTGGAGCTCATTACCAAGACCCTGGCCGATCGTCCGCCCGCACAGCTCGCCAAACAGGTCGCTCGAGTATCGCCATTGATCAGCAGTCTCGTTGCGCAGCTACACAGTCGAGCGCTCAAGCGCTTTCTGGCTAGCCTTGCTGATGTCGATTGAATCGCCAGGGTGCGTCAGGCGACAGGTACTCTCATCCCTCATCCGAAAACGTCCAAGTCCAAAGCGCTGTGCGCGTTGGTAACGTGGTTTCAACAGGCGAAATTCCTGAAGGGAAGCCATGGGACGAAGAGATTGTGATCAAGCGCAGAGCGATCACCCGCACGAGCATCGCACCGACCCGGGTTCGGCAAGCCGATGGTTCATTGTCCGAGCCGAGGCGCGAGCACCTGGTCATCGAATACGGCAACGAGCCAACAGTTCTGCGCGTCCGCACGGGCGAGCACAACGCCTGGACGGACCATCGTCAAGCCAGCTCGAGCTAACTCGCGAGCCGGCGGCGCGGCATCGACCGGGGGCCGAGCCTCGCAGCAGGCAGCGCATCGCTACTGCGACTATTCGCCGTCTCACACCTGGTGCAGCAACTTGGTGTACCGTGGTTACGGTACTGCCAGGGGGATGCATGAAACGGGGACTGCTAGCGGTCGGACTGATAGGGGCGTTTGCGATCGGGGCAACGTCGAACGCGAATGCCGCGCCGTCGTACAAGCGTGCGCTGAGCAAGGTGTTGGCGGGCAAGGAGCCCAAGCACATCTGTTTCGCGTGGTCCGCGAAGCTCAAGCAGTTCGCGTGCTACGGCTATTCGTACGAGACCGAGAACGCGCCCGGCATGGGGCCGGTCGAGTGGAGCATCGTCTTGATGTCGACCACCAAGGGAGTGAAGCCGCGCTCATTCACGATCGCTTCGCTCGACAGGAACCCGAGTAACCAAAAACGTAAGGTTCATGCCGCGGCGGTCAAGCAAGCCAAGGCGGCGCTGGCAGCGGGTGGCTTCGTCGGCTTCCGTGGGCGCGGTCGTAGTGTGGGCAAGTCGTCGCGTGGCGTCACAGTCGCAGGCCAGAGGATTCGGCGCAGACAGACTAAAGAAGACGAGGGCGGGTTCGATCACGCCGATGAACTGCAGGTTCGGTGCGCAGGCGCGTGGAAGAGGATCCACGTGTTCGGCGACGTCTACCGTAAGGGTGGCAATAACTCGCGCAGTATCTCGGTGTCGGCGTACGCAACACCGGACGGCAAACTACTGGTCACGGCGGCGATCCAAAAGATGAGCTGGACCGGGTACTCGAGCGACGCCACGTACGGTGAGGTCTTGTCCACCGGTTGTCCGAAAACGAAGCTCGCCGGGGTGCCGGCTATTCAGCTCACACCTCCGTCGGCGGCTCGCATCAAGAGGGCGGGGCGGATCAATGGGCAGGGGTACCGGCTGGAGCGCGCGGGTAATCGCGGCGCCGCTGCGATCAAGTACGGGGCGGCAGTCGCGGCGGACCCCTCGTTCTTGCTCGCCCGTTACAACTACGCTTCCGCCCTGGTGGTCACCAACCAGCCACACAAGGGGCTTGCCGTACTCAAGACATTCAAACATCCGGGGTGCCCGGTCTGCTGGGGCTTTCTGGTCTACTCGCGCAAGGACAAGGACTGGCGCTCGCTGCGTTCGGATCCGGGCTATAGGCAGCTCACCGCCGGGGTGCGGATCAACAACCCGTCACTTCGGAAAGCGGCCAACTCGCTGATCGCCAGCATGCGTCGAGGTGCGCTTACCCGCACCGCCGCGCGCTTGGTGCATCCGCACCGGCTGTTGAAGTCGACGTTCACGTACACATCGACCAGCACCTTGGCCGCTCTTCGAGGCAGAACGCAGGTCGCCGCCTGGTTACGTAAGATGAAGAAGCAGCACAACGCGGGCACGTTGACCACCACGCACGTGACCAGGTGCCGCAAGAAGTGTTGCAGGATGAAGTACACGCCCGGTACCCGCTCGCATTCGAGCGTGGAACTAACTAGGATTTGCTTTCGTACGTCGGTAGGCGGTGCGCTGCACTACGACAAGGTGGGGTTCGCCGAAGGGCCGATGTAGCTCCGCACGATCGTTATTTTAGCGCCATCACCAGAGCGCCGATGAAAACGATCCACAGGGCGACGAGGATGATATTCACCAGGGGCGTGCGGTGCTTCGACGGAAACAAGCCGAACGCGTAGTGAAACAACTCCGCCGCGATCTCGAAAACCCATCCCATGGCTCATTCTAAGCTTCTTGTGCGGGCACGCAAGGCGCTCGCCGGCCGCTAACATCGGCGAGCGACCCGTCGCCTGGTGTACCGATCCGTACGCCTCCGCTTGTAAGCCTGGGTGCGCGAGATAGTGGAGGCCGTAGGCCTGGAGGTACACACAGGTAACACCTCCCACCCTCGCCGTTACCTACGGCTCACACTCCTGTCCCCAATTTGGGCCCAGATGGCTGGATTGTCGTGTTCGGGTGATTGGTCCGTCAATTGCTTGGTCCCGTTGTGATGAGCCACGACCGAGCGCCCTCTCAAGCCACGACGGCCACCTACGACAGCGCGCATCCGGTGATGAAGACGCCCGGGTCGGCTGGCGGCAGTCGGAGCGCCAAGCGTTACGCGGGAGTAACGCCAGCGGTGCAAAAGCGGTCGGCCCAACCTGAGTCGTCGAACTCCGATGCCGCAAAGGACTCGATTCATGATGCCGCTGCTCTGGGCGTCAGTGAGGGAGGCGCAGCCTTGCCCCACCTGGAGGTCACCCAGCGGGCATTTGGCAGACATGACATCAGCGGCGTCCAGGCTCACGTCGGTGGCCCAGCGAGTGCGGCGTGCGACGAGATCGGCGCGAGCGCGTATGCGGTTGGTAATCACGTCGCGTTCAAGGAAGCACCCGATCTTCATACGACCGCCCATGAGGCAGCCCACGTGGTCCAGCAACGTGGCGGCGTTCAACTCAAGGGCGGCGTTGGTGTCGCCGGCGACATGTATGAGCAACATGCCGACTCGGTGGCAGATGCGGTCGTAGCTGGCAACAGCGCCGAAGGGCTGCTGGACGAGCTGTGTGGCGCCGATGCAGGTGGCGCGAGCCCGGTAGCGAGCGCCGTGCAGAAGAGGAATCGGCCACGGAGGTCGGGCAAGAACCCTCTCAGGGGGCCCGCGACCACCCCCGGCGCGACGACCTGGCGGGAGACCGGCAATCTGTTCGGCAACCCGCCCGTGCGCGATGAGGTGAACCCGCCCAACACAGGGATCGAGGAAAAGGAATCGGTCTACAACATGCGTCGCGCTGCCGCCGAGCAAGTGCATCAGGATCAGGTCGTGCGCGCCGAGTCCATGCTCAACGCGGGCTATGGCGGCCTCGACAACCGCTACTGGTTCAGCAAGGTCTACAGCTGGGTTACGGAGAACGAGCTGCTCGAAGCGGCGAACCAGACGTTCTACTACCCCAGCTTTGTCATGCAGTCGGTGCGTTACTTCGAGCAGATCTACGCCAACAACGTGGCTGCCGCGGATGCCGGAAAAGCGATCGAGGACCACTGGGCTTCGGCGTTTCGAACAGCCTCCGACGAAGCACACGACACAGCCGATATCTGGGATGGAATCACTCTGGGCATGTACCAGCCGATTCTGTCCCTCGTCGAGTCGATGAAAGCGCACATTCGCTTCGACTTGCCGCGCGCCGAAGCGTGGGTGTTCAACAGCTACTACGCCCACATGGACAACGCGCAGATCGACGACTTCGCTGCGGACTTCAACTCAATGATGGGCATCTTCGACCGAGCGGGCGAGAAGATGAACGAGGAGATCGATCTACACACGCTGCTGCCGTCCAACATCATGGGCCGGGTGCTTCAGGACTTCGCCATGGACAGGTGGTTCGACGCCGACATGGCCATGGAGCGTGCCGACACGTGGCAGCGCACCAAGGAACTGGTCGACAGCGGAAACGTTGGCGAGGATCCCTACAAGGACGATGGAGACAAGCTCACGGGCGACGTGACGGCGGGGGACAACGTTTCGCAGTTGGGCAGGATCCCGACCAAGAACCTGCGGCCGAGCATGAAAGAGTCCGCCGACATCGGCTCGGACAGCGATATTCGTGACGAGGTCGACGGTTCGTCGGTCGCGTCACTCGCCAAGAAGAGTTGCTCGGAGCGCGCGCGGATGATGCGCCGGCTCGCCAGGGGCATCGTGTTCGATGCCGATGAACTCACGATTCTGACTCTGCTCGAAGCCACGCGCGTAGCGGGCGACGTCGCGACCACCTGCGACGCGGCGAATGCCTGGTATCTGCTTAGCCCGACTAACGGGGATGAGTATGATCGTATGCGCACGTTCTTCCGCACCCATTACTACGGCCAAACGTCGACGTCAGTCGCGTACACCTATGTCCGTCGCTGCATCGACGGAGTCACCAAAGAATGGGAAGAGGAGATGATCGCGGACATCCTTACGGACCATCCAGCGGGGCGCAAGATCATCACGATGATCGGGGCGCACTACGAAGCGGGCGGGTTCAAAGAGGGCCTGATGAAGCTCGAATGGCAACTCGACGGCAGCGACGAAACGCGAGTTACCGACAAGTATGGCGAGAGCGGCCTGGACTACGGCGACACAGCGATCCGCGACCGCGTCGCGAATATGAGCGCCGGCGAGCTCGGGAAGTTGCCCGTGGATGTTCGCGCCAACATGATCAAACGGCTCAACCAGGGCGTCACGGGCGACGAGGATGAGGCAACGATGTTGGACATCATGCGTGCGTCCAGAGGGAACGGCGATCTCGTAGCGGTGATCGACCGGGCGGATGCGTGGACCATCGCCGCGAACGTGCACGGCGACGAGTGGACGACGTGCCGGGCGATTTTTCGAAACAGCTACTACAAGTCCACGTCGATCAACGTCGCATTCAAGTTGATCGTTCACTGCATGAAGGGCGAAACCGTCGAGTGGGAAGAGGAGATGATCGCTGACTTGCTGGTGATGCGCAGCGACGGTCGTCAGCTGATCACTATGATCGGCCAGTACTACGAGAGTGGTGACTTTCGCGCGGGCCTGATGAAGGTCGAGTGGCAACTCGACGGCAAGGATCAGACGCGCGTCGAGAACAAATTCGGCGAGAGTGGCATCTGGTTCGGCGATACGGCGATCAACGAGCGCGTAAACGACAGTAGCGGCAGCGAGCTGGCCGCCATGGGGACTCGCGAGAAGGGCAACATGATCAAACGCCTGCTCCAGGGAATCACCGGCGACGACGACGAGAACACTGTGTTGAAGTTGCTGCGTGTGTCGATCACCAAGGGCGACCTGGTAGCCGTCGTGAACATACCCGGGGCGTACAAGATCGCTGCCAATCTTCATGGCGCCGAGTGGACCAAGTGCAAGCCGATCCTGCGCAAGCACTACTACGCTCAGTGCAACCAGGACAAGGCGTTTAGCATCGTACGCACCTGCATGGACGGAGTGACGGCCGAATGGGAAGAGGAGATGATCGCCGACATCGTCGTCAAGCGGAAGAGTGGCGACGGCAAGCAGCTGGTCACCCGGATCGGTCGCCATTACGAAGACGGCGGTTTCAAGGACGGCCTGAATAAGCTCGAGTGGCAGCTCGATGGTTACGACCAGGAGCGCGTGACTGCAGCCTACGGGTCGAGCGGCAAGTGGTGGTAGCTCGCCCGCGAGTTCTGAGCTAGCGTGCCGTGATGTCCGCCGCGAACCTGACCATACTGAATCGAGGCCTGTCCGATGGCGATCTCCGCCAGAGGTTCGCTGAGCCTGCGCGGACGCAGATTACGGACATCAATCTGGCCAACAACGCGCTGACGAGCGAAGCGGTGGCGATCATCGTCGACTCGCCAAAGACAGAGGGCATCACGTGGCTCAACCTGAGTCGCAACGGAATTGGCGATGAAGGGCTAGGGTTGTTGGCCCGGTCGACAAGGCTGACCACCATCAAGCGTCTGTTGCTCGCCCAGGTAGGCGCTACAGGCGACGGCGTGCGTGTATTGGCCGCTTCTCCCCACTTCGGCACTCTCCAAACTCTATCGCTCGCGTACCAGGCGGTCGGCGATGTCGGCGCGGAGGCGCTCGCAGCGATGGGCGGAGTCGAACAGGTCAACCTCACCCAGGCCGCGATCACTGGCGCCGGCGCACAGGCCCTTGTTGCGCGCGGCCACTTTGCGAGTCTGGACTTGAGCGACAATCCACTAGGCCAGGGCGCTCTGGTTGGGTTGACTGAGCTATCCCCACACCTGCGTACCCTCTCGCTTAGCCAGACGGGCATCGGAGCGAAAGACTTCGCCGCCCTGGCAGCCGCTACCGCGCCGGCGTTGCTGAGCCTGGACGTCAACAACAACAAGATCGACGATGCCGGCGTGCTCGCACTGGCCAGCGCCACATGGCTCGGCCAACTCGAAACCCTGGTGGTGAGCGGCTACTTTGCGTCTACGAGCGCCCGACGCGAGCTCATCGCCGCATGGGGCGAGCGTCCCGGGTTGACCGTCGAGCGACGCGACCTGGATTGAACTTGTTCACCACGCCGGTCACCTCGGTGTGCCGGCGTTCGTCTCCGGGATCTTGTCGTGGCGTTTTGCGACGCGCGACACGATGAAGTCGATGAACGCTCGCACTTTCGGGTCGAGGAACTCGCGGTCTGGGTAGACCAAGCAGGCGCGATCGCGGCGACCGACGATGTCCGGTAAGACCGTGACGAGTTCACCGCTTGCGAGTTGATCGCGCGCGCGCCGATCGATGACGATCGCAATGCCCAGGTGGCGCTTCGCAGCTTCTAGTCGTAGCCCTTCGTGGTTGGTCATGAGGTTGCCGCCGACGGGCGTCCAGCCGCCAGCGAGAAGTGGCCAACGAAGATCTGGAACGTTGCTGCCCTTGTAACCGACGATGCAGTTGTGTTCGGCGAGGTCGGCGGCGGTGGTGGGCGTACCGTGGGTCCTGAGGTATTGCGGGGATGCCACCGCGATCTCGGAGTTCGTTACCAGCAGGCGCGAGACCAATGTCGTGTCTTCCATGGCGCCATAGCGGATAGCCACGTCAAAGCCTTCGGCAACGAGGTCGACGTGCACATCGCTCCCGACAACGTCCAGGCTGACGTCCGGATAGGCTTCCAGAAACTCGGCGAGCCATTGAGTGAAGGTCGTCTCGGGAACGCGCGGCGGAATCAGCACCCGGAGAAGACCACGCGGAACGTCGTCGAGACGCTTGACCGCCGCCTCGGCTTCGTGTGCCGCGGTTACCACCCGCCGCGCCCTCTGATAGAGAAGCTCGCCTTGCGCCGTCAGTTTCATCCGCCGGGTCGTGCGGTGAAGTAGGCGAACCCCAAGTCGCTCCTCCAATCGGGCGAGCCGCTTGCTCACCGTAGGGCGGGGCAGACCTAGATTTTCAGCCGCGCCGGTCACACTGCCGTGGTCGACGACAGCGACGAACTCCTCAAAACCTGATGCCACCATTTGTAACGAATGGTAGCATCTGTAGCCAATATGGTGTCATTGTTAACTCATCGTTCCTAATCTAGAGTGGTGGAGAACTCAGACGAGGAGACGATATGAGCAAGCTGCTTTGGACATTTCACGTACTTCTGACCTTAGCTTTCTTTGTATTCGGCCTGCAGAAGGTCGTGATGCCAATCCCGGATCTGGTGGAGCAGGGGATGCACTGGATCGAAGACTTCCCAACGTGGCAGGTGCGCGCCATAGGTGCCCTCGAGGTTCTGGCGGCCCTGGGCCTCAACGCGCCTTATCTGATCAAGCGAATGCCAAAACTACTAGTGCCGCTCGCGGCCGGTGGAATGGCTCTTACGATGAGCGGCGCCGTGATCACACACGTCGCGCGACAGGATCCCGTCGCCAGCATCATCATCACATCCGCATTGTTCGCGATGAGCGCGACCCTCGCTACCAAGAGGTTCGGTGCGACTCGAAGCTTCGGCTCGATCGACGACGGTGAGGCGCGCAGTAAGGCATAGCGGCGAGACAGGTCTACGATTCTAAAGTCCGACGCTCGGAGGGACGAATGGATCGTGATCGGGCAGCGGCGTCCCAGAAGAGAGGAGCGCCCGGCGTTTCTCTTGGAGGAAGTGGCGGCGACGCGCCTTCTTGAGGGCATGTCGGCGCAGGGGCGACAACCACACCAGCGAGGCCGAGAACACGGCCGCTGCAAACATTGCCATCCAAGCCGGGCTGCCCAGCCCGGTGATGCCTATCAGTACGCCGGCCCCAAACGGCGCGATGAGTGCGGCTGCTACTGCCGCTCGCCCGAAAGAGGGCGTCTCAGGATCGTCCCACCTGCACTGTGGGTTCTCGCAGACCTCGCAGGGCACGTGGGCTGGGGACGACGATGCGGCAAGATCGAGAGCGGCAAACTCCTCTTCGCAGCGTGGACAACGTGCATCGGCGGAAGGCAGGTGTTCCTGACACAGTGGGCGTTCACAGCGGTCACATGTGGAACTGGCTGTCCCGTGGCAGAACTCGCAGCGGGCCACTAGATCTTGCTCGCGATAATCCAAACGGGTTTGAGCAGACCATAGAACGAAGCGAGATGCGACCGGCCACGGAAAACGACTCGTACCCGACGGGTACCCGGGCAAATCTGGCTGCGTCCACGAACATAGTCGCCATGCCCCGAATCACGTTTGCTGTGTTGGTGTTGACTGTGGCGTCCTGTGGCGCGAGCCCTGCCGAGGACCCATGCGCCGTAGATAACGGCGGCTGCGGTTCGGCCGACCAGGTGGCGTGTGGCGTGGGGGACGACGATGGCGTGACCTGCACCGATATCGACGACTGTGCTGTCGATAACGGCGGCTGCGGCGACCCCGCCTTCAACACCTGCGTGAACAACGACCTGGCGCCGAGAACGTGTGTCGATCTGTGCGGAGACTGGGTCCTGCCGACCGCGGAGACTGGGTTTGGCATCGATGCGCCCGCGCAAGCGACCTTGGGCGAATCGCTCACGTTTTCTGTCACGGCGACCGACCTCGTGAATGTCGATGACTACGACTTCTCGTGGTTCGTCGATGCCGCGCCGAATCAGGAGCCTCTGCTGGTAGGGAGCGTCGTGTCCCATGCGTACGAGCAACCAAGTCGGTATCGCGTCGTGTTGACGGCAACCCATCGCGACAATGCCGACGACGTGACGCGCGTGCTGCACTACATAGACGTAGCCCGGGCATACGAGGCCACGGTGTATGCAGTGCGCGACACGATGTTCGCTCCGCAAGCGGTTCTGACTCGCGGTGAACCGGGCGGGACAGGTTGGTGCTCCGGCGCGTACAACGTTTACTACGGAAAGTACGTCGAGTTCTGGGATGAGCTAGGCATCGACACGGACCGATCGCATATCGTTCAATCGCTTGCGCTCGGGGACACCATTTTCGAAACCTACGGGAACCTGTTGGGATGGGACTACCGCGCCAACCCGGGGCCTCGCGTTACCACCTGCCAGGATGTCGGTGGTGCCGTATCCGGTGCCGATGGCATGTTCCTGAGCGGATTCCACACGCCCCAAGGCGAACCCATCAAGCCGGGATTGCTCCTGGCGATGGCACACGAGTTCATGCACATGTGGGATTTTCGCGGCCCGGCCCACGTTCAGGGGCACGACGAGGCGCACGTGATGACCAGCGCAATGGAGCGACACGTGCTTGCCCAGCTGGATATAGCGCGCCTTCGCGACGGTGAGTCGAACGACGTCGTGGTACCTCCGCGTTTGTACGAACGGTCGCGCTCTCACTACTCGCTGCGACGGTACTTGGCGCGCGCTGATCTGGGTTGGGACTCTTACTTCTCCGAGGAAAAACTCAGCACACCCGGCCCAGTGCTCTGGGAAACCGAAGACCTCCCAGAACGCCAGGAGCGACTCTATGTTCAGGGGGGCTTCTTGTCTGCCGTCCGGGACATGCATGGTCCAGCCGCGCTGCGGGCATACTTCATGCGGATCGATCGCCTACTGGCCGAGCACCCGGAATGGAGCAATGGTACGCGCGTGGACGAGCTGCCAGCCGACACGCGCATCGCGAACATGTTCATGACCCTGGCGGACTCGTTGCGACTCGACGTCGCCCCGTACTTCGATTACTGGAAGATTCCCATCACCCAGGACCTGCGCTCTTACTCAGGACGATATCCGCGCAGCCATTCGCTAGACGATCTAGACGGCGACGGTGTCTCGCGTCTACACGGCGACGCCGACGACTGCGACTCGTCCGTGTATCCCGGTGCGCCCGAACTCGACGACGGTGTGGACAACAACCAGGAAGGTCAGGTCGATGAGAACGTCTACGACGAGAGCATCCTCGGCGACTTCGATGTTCAGCAAATCGAGTTGCCCGCTCTGATCATCGGCGACATCACGAGCCAGAAGGACTTCGACGAACTTCGTGTCACGATACCTGCTGGAATGCGGGTGGCCGTCATCATCCACGCTGGCGACGCCCACGAGTCTATTGACTACGCGCCCGGAGACACGCGGAAGGTGTCGGTCTACACCGGTACGGTCGCGGTAGGGGGGAGGAATATTCCCTCCTATCGAGACTGGCACAGCGATGAAGGGTACGTCGCTGTGGTCACTGGCGACGGAACCGAGATGACGATCCGGCTCGATGCACTCGACCGGCCCAACGCTAACGGAAACCCCGGGCGCTACGAGCTACAGCTGGTGGCCCAAGGTCATCAGGGTGCGGCCTGGGACACAGAATCGCTGCTGGCCAAGCTCTACTAGATGGCGTGTCCAGCATGTGTCTACCAGAGGCTTGAACTGGTCATGCTTCGCTGACGATGAGCTCAATTACAGGAATGCCTTCGCAGACCAGAACCGACCTGGGCGAATCCCGGTAACCCGCGTCGGGGCCTCCGCCGACGAAGCGTGTTGTCAGGGTGTTGTGAACTCGAACCGTCGCTCCGACTTCCAGGCACTCCTCGCGAACCTCGTCGTACGGGATGAGTTCTAGATCTAGATCGCCGATACGGTCCTGTAGGGTCTGTCGGGCGATTTCTACGGGTTGAGCTGGGGGCGGTAGCAAGACGATGCCGCCGGCTGGAATTTCGATCCGCGTACCGTCCGTGAGGTCGACCGAGAATCCGCAGGAGAAACTGTCTTCCAGCATGATGTTGGTGGGGCGGCCCTCCTGCAACACCAGCGTGAGGCTGTAGGCAACGCACGTCGCGCCCCGCGCGGGCGAGTCTAGCGACGATTCACCCGAAACGACACCTGGTATCGAGCCGGCGCTTAGCCTGGGCGGATCCCGGGTAGCGCCGACACCGACGGCGCGGGTCGCCGAATCTGTCTTCCGGGGTAGCAGGGCCTCGTGTTCCTGCACGCCCTGAACCATCACCGTAAATGGAAGCGCTGCAACGGTCACAAGCGCCATCAGCGCCAGAGCCGACTTGCCCAGCGCTATGGCCAACAGTAGGCCGACCAGAGGAGTCGCGCCGTACCAGGTCAGCTTGGCCAGGCTGCGCAGCAGATACCGGACCCGCCACTCCGGGACCAACCGGGACTCTACGCGCGGCTTCGACTCTTTGAGGAGTGCCGAGCGGCCGCGTGGCGAAGCAAGATCGACAGCGCGATGGCAGCGTTCGGCTGAAGCGAGCCGTCGCCGACACTGCGTGCAGATGCGAGTGCGCGTCGCGGCGGGCGCGACCAGAGCGGTGTTTGGCTTGTCGATGCCGGCGATACTACACGACGTCACCGTTAGCACTGGGTTCTCGCACCATAGGCTGGTGATGCTGTATCCTTCACTGGGGACTGATGCTTCGACGGTTGCAAGTGTGTGCGTTGGTGATTGCGGTGTCGGTAGGTGCCGGTGTTGATGCTTCCGCCAGCACACTCGGCCAGAACAAAGCCGATGCGGCGTGCCGGCGCGGCAAGGCGTCCGGGTGCCGAATCGCAGCTCAATTTCTATATCCAGGACCTCGCCAGTCCGGGTTCGTGGTCAAGCGCGCAAAGCGGGTCACGCACCCTGCCAAGGCGCTGCGACTCTACGTTCGTTCGTGCAAGCTTGGTAGTGCACGCAGCTGCAGCGACGCCGGTTGGCTCTACGCGTCCGGTACGGGGACGCGCGTGCGCAAGGCGCTGGCGCGCCGGTACCACAAGCGAGCAACCCGTCAACTCGTTAAATCGTGCAAGCGGTGGGGCTACGAAGACTGTGTAACAGCCGCGCGGCGAATCTCTCGCGGCATTGGCGCCAAGCTGGACTTCGGCGTGGCCATCCGTTACGCGAAGCGGGCCTGTAGCGCTGCCGGGAAGAATTCGTCGTCTGCATGCGGGTTCGTTGGCAATCTGTACTACGACGCGGGCTCGCTACATAGAGATGTGAAACTGTCTCGCAAGTATAGAAAGCGAGCATGTGAAGGCGGGGTGCGTGAGTACTGTCCCGATTCAGGTATGGCCGCCTCCGTCACCGGACGTCGGGGCCCGAAGAACGGTGATCTGTCCGCGACCTGGCTGAGCCCAGTCTCGCCCCCAGCGGCATACGTTGCGCTGAGAAAAGCGCGTGTGGTTTTCCGAAAACTGCGCGTCGATGCCGACGAAAACTACCAACACGCCGTTTTTCAAAAAGCAGTCAAGGCCGTGCTTTCGAAGTTGCTAAAGAGGTGTCGCCGAGTTCTGGCCAAGCCGGGCGCTTCGACCGCCGGCCGTGTGGCTCTTCGCCTTCACGTGGCGACTTCCGGTAAGGTCACGCGAGCGCGGGCTCGTGCACCGGGCCCGGCGATCGCACGTTGCATCGAGTTAGCCTATCGCGGGGCTCGGTTCCCTCGACCGAAGAACTCAGACGGCGACCGAGAGTCCCGGCAACTCGACGTGTATTTCTCCATCCGCAGATAGGGAACGCCGAGCAACCTCCAATCGGGAGTCGTTGGGACCGTCCAGCGGCCGATGGGGGACGAACTTGCGACCCAGCCCGGCCGACGGTGTTAAGCTCAGGCATGCTCTGCAAGAAGTGCGGCGCCACGATTCCCGGAGGCGCCCCCGGAACCATCGCCGTATGTGAGTACTGCGGCCACAAAGAACACATTCCCGTTCCCGCGCCGCCGCGAGTGGCCCGACCAGCTATTCACGCCAGGCAAGTCAGCGCGCAGGTTCAGGCGAGCGTCAAGCGCGGCATCATTGTTGCCGTAGTTGGTTTCATGCTGGCCATGGGCATCGGCATCTTCGTGTGCGTTGCGGTGGCTACCAAGGCCAAGTCGACCAGCGATCGCGTACAGGAGGCTAATCGGCAGATCGATCGTGCCACGAACAGCGCGGAACGTGCGAGAGCCCAGGCGATGCGGCAATTGGGCAAGGCTCTCGGCAACGCGGGTGTGCAGGTCGGGGACACCAAGAAAGTGTGGAAGCTGTCGGAGATCACCAGCGCTCCCAAGGGCATGTGGTTCCCAGTGGACACCACGGGCATGACTGGCACTCTCAACGAGTTCGATGCCATCGCCAACTACCAATGGGTGCACGGCCTGGCCAAGGGCTGGAGTGCTGACGCTAAGCTCGTACGCCTGTCGGTGAAGCGTTTGCGTCACGACGGTACCGCGCCCAACGCCAGCCCTAGCGGGAAAGGCGGCGCCGACTACCGCTTCTACTCGCCATCGCGTTTCGCGGCCGCTGAGAAGCTGAGCGAAGTTTCCGAAGACAAAGTCTACGACGGATTTCGCGTGTGGATTCGCGAAGGGAAGGTGAGCGCGATGATCGGCGAAGGTTCACCCGAGGCCCGCAAGTACCCTCATGCGAAAGTCACCTGCACCTACGCGCAGTTGATCAAGGGTGCCCAGCCGATCCGCAAACAGCCGTATTACGACCTGTACCTGCGCTATCGAAAGCACCGAAGGAGCTGGACGTGGAGCGTCGATCGCGCGTTCTCCTTACGCACCAGGCGTAGGCGGCGCAGCAGAGTCCCCGCAAGCGCTACGCTCAGCACCAAAACCTGCAAACGCCGATAAGACGGCCAACCCGGGTCAACTGGCGGATTTTGCCGACGAAGGAGCGCAGTGATGAACGCGCGTGAGCTAGTTAAGGAGCTTGAAGCGATTAAAATGGGCTGATCGCATTCATCATCAGGCGTCTCTTCGACATCCTCGATGAAATGGAAGCCGAGTGGAAGGGCACGGCTGGCCGACGGTGCCGGCAACGCGGGCCGCTGACGCAGTTGATGATCTTGATCAAGAAGCGCGCGACCGATTTCTGACAGAGTCTTTTGCGGGGGATGCTGTCCAGTCGGCTTCTATTACTGAGCGCGCTCGCAGTTATCGTTACCGGCTTCGCGGTCTCCGCCCGCCATTACACCAGACGAGTCGCTACGCCGACGCCAGCGCCGACGACCCGTTCCGTGACATCCGTCCCAACGGCCGGGTGGCAGGCGCGCAGTTTGTCGGCGGTGGCAAACCCAAACCCGAAAGCGCCGAGGCAACCTCGTCGTGCGCGGCCATACCGGATCGCTGTGACCAAAGATGGCGGGGCCGCGTTTGTGACGTTGCCCGGCAAGCTGAGCGAACCGGGAAACCAGGTGCTCGTCGTGGACGTAGCCAAGCGGAGCGAGAAGGCTCGGGTCATCGTCGGCTCTCACCCTTTTGGCATCGCCGCGCATCCGTCCGGTCGATGGATGCTGGTGACGAACCGATTCTCCAACTTCCTGTCGGTCATCGATGTGACGTCGCTGTCTGCCACGAAGATACCCGTTCCCTTCTACTGCGACGACATCGTTGTGTCCAAGGACGGTCGGGTCGCCTACGTAGCCAATTCGTGGAAGGACCAGGTGCTGGTGGTCGACCTGACCCAGCGAGCCGGCGCTCTGTCGGGGCGGCTGCGCCAGTTAGGCTTCGACCGCGCTGCCTTCGTGGGGACGAGCAAGACGACTGGGACGAGCGGGGCAGGGGGCGAGGTCCAGGCGATCCTGCGCGGTCGTTGCGGCACGGCTCACTGTCATCTGTACCCATCGGGCGGTTTCGTCGCCGGGCCCGACCCCGAACGTAACTTCGCTTCTGCCGTCGCGCACTCTTTCGCCGGCGCGCCTGACGTTAGCCCCATCATCCTGGCGGGTGTGTCCACTCGCTACGGCGGACTGGCCGACTCGACCAAGGGATACCACCACGCCGGTGGCATCGTTTTCGACCGACCTAACATCGATGAAGACCTGGCGGTGCTGCGCAAGTGGATTACGGACGGGCATGAGGGACCCGGCATACCCGTTGGCGGCGGCCCGCGCGACATGGTGCTCTCGCCCGATGGTCGCAACCTATATGTGGCCAACACCAAGACGCTAGATGTCTCGGTCATCGACGTGAAGACGTTGCGCGAGGTCAGGCGCATCGCAACTCACTCGCCGGTAAACGATCTGATATGGGCGAACGGGCGTCTGGTGCTAGCGACCCTTGGCCTCGGTTCGGGGCACCCGAAACAGCGTGATGCCGGACGAGAATCCACGGACCGCAACCATGCCCAGGCACAGTTCACGATCTTGCGCGACGCGAAAACCGGCGCGCCGCTGCCGTTTGCCAAGCAGCGCCCACTCGGCCCGTACGATTACGTAGACGGCACGGCCCAGGAACGATTCCGCGATGTGTCGAACGACGTCGTCGTGTTGAAACCGACGGCCAAAGCGGTAACGACCTACACGGCCGGCGACGAGTTCACCCGTTACACCTCCGATACGTTCGAGGCGATGCACGGCGACGTGAAAGGCGATGTACCCGCGGCGCTGATGAAAGTAGTTGGCGCATTTCCCGAACAGATCGCTCGCGCCGGTGATCGGATCTACGTATCCATGTCCGGGTCGTTCCAGGTGCAGGAGTGGCGGCTCGCTCTAGCTGCGTCGCCGGACCAACGATTGGTTCCTGGGCGCGTATTCGACACTGGTCTCAAACCCACCGGGGTCGCTGTCGCTGGCACGATGCTCCTCGTCACCGACCAGCTGGGCGACACGATCAGCTTCATCGACCTGCGTCCTGGCGATGACAAACGTCCGCCGGTGCGGTTGTCGGTAGGCTCCGGTGAACCGTTTCCTGCGACGGACTACGAACGCGGCGAGCTCGTAGTGCAAACCAGCGTGTTCTCCATCGATGGCGATCAGAGCTGCGTGCACTGTCACTACGCCAACTCCGGCGACGGGAAGAAGTGGAGCGTAACGGCGGTAATCGGTCAAAGCCGGACGGGTTCCATTCACACCGGCGGCAGTCGCCAGGTGCCAGATTTGCGCGCGCTCATCCACGATGAGCCGTTCAACGTCGAAGGCATACTCAGAATGGATGAGTCCGTCGCCGTTCTCAGCGAGCACGCACCGCTCGAGGACTTTGTGGGCACGACGCCCGCAGGGGATTTCAGCAGCGTCGTTGCGAGCAAGGAGGAAGCGGCGAAGTTCAAGCCGTCGGCCGCCACGGGCACGTCGCCGCTGGGCAAGCCGTGGAAGCACGCAAAGGCTCGCCTCGTCGACCTGGTCAAACGGCGCGGTCAGTTCTTCGCACGCGTGGGCAAGAAGTATCTGGGTGCTGCGGTTGGCATCCGCGAACTGCAACGTCTGGTTGGCGTGTATCAAGGTGGAGAGCCGCGACTGCTGCCCAACCCGGAGAACACCGACGACCCGATGATCAAACGCGGCCGCCAGCTGTTCGAGAGCCCCGAGGTCGGCTGTGCCGGTTGCCACCCGGCGCCGTCGTTCACGGACAAGGTACACCCGCACAACCCGAACAAGAGCTTCGCCCCGTTGATCAGCTCGACGCCCAGAGATAACGTCCACACCCTGGTCAGCCCCCATCGGGTCGACGCGCGAAAGGGATTCAAGCGTGGCTGGGGCACAGGCGATCGTGGTCTGATCGAACGAGAAGGTCAGTTCGTTGTGCCAAGTCTGCGCGGACTGTGGTCTCGGCCGCCGCGGCTGCTTCACAATGGCAATGCGATCACGGTGCGCGAAACTCTGTGCGCGCCGGGACATCCGGCCTTGCGTCCGCTCCGGTTCGAACGCCTGCAGTCGGTGCGCCCTGGCAAGAAGGAGCGTGGGCTCAACGAACGTAACGGCTTACCGGACACTCACGGCACCACTTCACACCTATCCGTTTGGGAGATCGAATGCCTGCGCAGGTACATTCTATCTATCGAGTGATAGGCGTCCTGGCGTGCGCGTCGTGGGCCTTTGCCGGCTGCGGAACGAGCGAGAACCGGGGCCGTGCGCCAATCACTGATTCGTTGGTGTCGGCGTTCAGCAAGACGGTCATTCCGGTCCTGGAGCGCCGCTGCAACAGTTGCCACGGCCTCGTTCAGGATGGCTACGACAAGGTCAAACTAGGTGGCTCGATCGACGGGCTGCTGCGTTGGCCAGTCGATGACGCTGGAAAAATCGCGACACCGGCCCAGAAACAGATCGCACTGACCAGCTGTCGCAAGCTGATCGACCGGCGCAACCCCGCCATCGCTAGCGCACTGGTCGCCGCAGCCCTGTCGAAAACGTACGCGGGAATCGGCCACACCCATGTGGAAGTCTTCGCGTCGCCCGACGACCCCGACTACAAGACCCTGAGTCAGTGGGTCGAGGCCGAGCGAAAGGCGAACCCGAAACCGGCCCAGCCGTTGACCGGAAAAGCGGAGCGATTCTTCGCTGAACGAGTCGTGCCGATCCTGGAGCGTAAGGCCTGCATGGGCTCCAATTGCCACGGTGCCATGTCGTTTTCTGATCTCAAGTTTCGGCCGGGCATTCCTTCGCTAAAGGGCCGGTACACGCCGCAGACGCACCGACACAACCGGTTGGTCATGCTCGGCGCGCTGAAGGGGCAGGCCAGTCTCGTCCACCTGTCCGGCGACGTTTCCCAGTCGCGCCAGTTGGTAAAGAACATCCCAATCGCCGAGGGCGGCATTCTGCACAAAGGCGGCAATCACTTCTTCTCCAAGCGCGACCCGGAATATGGAGTGCTGGTCGACTGGCTAAAACTCGAGGCCGCAGCTGTCGCCAGCGCGACCAAAGCGCCGATCGGTCAGGAGCGCGGGTTCGTATTCGTGCGTCGGCCGCGCGCGACCCCGGAGCGATACTTCGAAGACGACGCGTTCATGCCAGGCGCCGATCTGTTCTGGCGGGTCGACGGCAAGGACACCAACTTGACGGCGGCTCTGCACCCGAAAGGTCCAGCGGATATTCGCCGCCCGGCTGTCAGCTACGACGCGCAGCGGGTCGCTTTTGCCATGAGACGAACAGCCGACGAGCCGTTCAATATCTGGGAACTCGAACTTGGCAGCAAGAAGGCGCGGCAACTGACATTTTCGACCGACGCGAAGATTCACTTCAAGGACCCGCTGTACGTTCCGGATCCCGATGACGCCAAGGTCAAGCACCTGGATCGGGTTAGCCTGGCCACGGTCTCCAATAGGGCAGGGGAGTGGGCGGCGGCCAGCCCCGATGGAATCCTGGGCGAAGCCGAGTCCGGTACCAGGACAACTATCGTCGACACCGCTCGCACCGAGAAAGCTGGTACCTACGACCGGCGTACGATCCGGATCGTTCGCGGTACGAACCTGGGCCAAAAACGCACTATCACCAGGCAAACAAAGGGCCGCCTCGTTGTCGATCGGCCATTCGAGAAGCCTTGCGACACGACCACTCACTACGTGATCGATGCGAAGGTGCGCATGGCGCCGAGCTACAGCCTGTATCGAATGCGACTCGCGCCCGCGGGCGGTGAGAAGAAGGCGTTCGCGGAGACGTTGGTGAGGATGACCTACGCGTTAGGACACATTCGCCGACCGCATACACGCTCGACTGGCGAAGTGATGATGACGTCGCTGCGCACCGGCTGGCAGGAAGGCCGTCCTTTCTACAATGGAGCGATCTTTCGAGTACACGACAACGGCTCGGACTTCCATACTCACTATGGCAACCGCTCGGTCGTGCCGATCATCGCGAGCAACCGTGAGATGCCCAACGGCCTGGAGGTCCGCATCGGCCGCGACGCGGACTCCTACTGGGGCGGAACGATCATGGTGGCCGACCATCAGTTCGGCCCACCGGTGGATCCGGCAAACCCCCTCGACAACCTGGACCATCCCCTTGCCAAACAGCCGCCACAGAGCGGGCTCAGCTTGTTCTTTCGCGGTTGGGTGGACCTCGATGACACTGTGACCACCCACGGCATTTCGCCTGGCGGTGCATACCGTGACCCGTACCCCATGGGGGACGGCAGCATTTTGGTGAGCTACGCCAAGGGGCCGATCGATCTATCAGACCCGAAGGCGGCGCCGAATTTCGATATCGTCCGGATCACGCCCGCGCCCTCATATCACTCTGACGACGGGCTGCGCGGCGGAATTATCAAACGAACCAGCGTCGTCGCAGGGCCCATGTCCGAGCTTTGGCCTACGCCAGTTGTGGTCCGCAGCAAGGCGCCGTTTCACAAACCGCAGAAATGGCACAAGCTCCGCGGCAAGCCGGGGAGGGTGAAGAGCTTCGTCGGTTATCCCGATACGGTCCCGTCCCTGGTCGTCGTGTTCGATCTGGTGTTGCTAGACGCTTTCTTTGAGCAGAGCGCACCCGCTGGCGTGCGCCACCTTCGCGACGAGGTGTGCACGATCCACGGCGAGCGAATGCCGGACATAGATCAGATCAAGTACGCCCGCATTATCGGCGCCGTTCCCCAGCGCGAGGGCGATGTGGGCGAGCCGAAGCATTACGTTATCGCCGAACTCGAGCTGGCTTCCGACGAGTCGTTTCAGGCCCTGGTGCCCCCCTTCGTGGCGTTCGATATCCAGGCGCTCAATGGCGACCGCATGGCGCTGTCTTCACCACGTCGGTGGCTGTACACCCATCCTGGGGAGAAACACACGCTGTCGATTCCACGCACCCTGTACGCACAGACGTGCAGCGGTTGCCACGGCATCCTCTCGGGCAAAGGCAAGCTGCCATATGGCCGTCCCGACATCGTGTCCAGCGCGTCGCGCACGGTTGCCATGTGGGACGACGCCCAGGCGACCGAACGCAAGCCGAGAGACTACTCCAAGCCGGGCCTACAACCGTCGCCGAGCCACAACAGTTTCGGCTTCGACGAAGACATCCAGCCAATCCTCAAACGCCGCTGCGTGAGCTGCCACGTGGCGTCCAACCCTAAGGCCGCGGTCGATCTGTCAACTGACGACGCCTTTGAAAACCTGCGGCGGTACGTGAACCATCGGGAAGGCAAAGCCATCGAGAGTTTCCTGATGGAGCTCCTGCTCGGCAAAGAACTGAAGGCGCGGCGAACGTTGAAGACACGCTGGCCCCATCCCAGCCGCCGCCATGTGACCGCGGACGAGTTGCTCACCTTCACCCGGTGGATCGATCTCGGCGCGTCGCGGAAGCGAACACAAATCCCATGAGGTGGCCCGCGATCATTATCGGTGTTGTTTTTTTGCTGACTCTGGCGAGCGCCGGGTACCGGAGCCAGCGCACGTCCGGTCACGGAATGGCGCCGGGTAACTGCGGAAACTGTCACGCCGACGTGCCGCCGGCAGATCACACCGCGGCGTTTATCAAGACCGAGCATGCTCCCCGCGCGCGAACCAATCGCTCTGCGTGCACGAGCTGCCATCGCGATCAACGCAAGGAGTGCGACGCGTGCCACCAGGCCGAGCATCCGAAATGGCACACCAAAGCGGTTCGCGAGCCGGGCGCAGGTGCCCGCCAACGCACCGAGCATCGAGAGGCGGCGGCGAAACACGATGCGGTGTGCGCCGAGTGTCACGCCCCGGCGTTTCAGCGACAATGCGCGTCGTGCCACCGGGCAGATGAACGCTGGCTACTAGTGCGACCGGGAGGAGCGCGGTGAGTTTCTGGCGAAATATCGCGGTTGCTGTAGGAGCGACCCCAGATATCCCACAGCGCAAGCGCACCCTGGATGCGCAGATCCGGACAATCGAGCCACCGGCGGTTGTAGCGATCACTGTCGGCGGGCTGGACGCGGTCGTATCGGTCGGCGATGAAGTGGACGCCGGTCAACTCATCGCTCGCTCGCCTGACAACGCCCGCTGGATCCGGCGACGCCATTCGTCGTTGGTGGGCACCGTGGCTGCCGTCTCTGAAGCGACCGTCACCATCGAAGGGACACCGGCGGAGCGCTCCGATGGCGCGGAGGGCGAGGCGCACGTGACGCCGGCGACTATCGTCGAGCGGATCGAACGGGCTGGCGTGGTGGGGATGGGCGGCGCCATGTTCCCGACCTACGTCAAGCTGAGCCCGAGCCACCCAGTCGACACTGTGCTCATCAACGGCTGCGAGAGCGAGCCGTACTTCACGTGCGATCATCGTGTACTGACCGAGCAGCGCAGCGTGGTGGAGCGAGGCATGAAGCTGGCCATGCAGGCCGTAGGCGCCAAGCACGGCCTGATAATCGAACACGAGGCGTACTACCCCGCCGGCTACGAGCGGTTCGTCATCCGCGATCATCTAGGGCGCCTCGTGCCAAACCGCGGGTTGCCGCGAGACGTCGGCGTGCTCGTGCTCAACGTACAGACGGCGATGGCGATACGCCAGGCCGTGGACTTTGAGTTCCCGGTGACCGAACGCGTTATCACGGTAGACGGGGACGCGGTGGGCAGACCGGGCAACTACGTGGTGCCCATCGGGACGCGCGTCGGCCACATCCTGACCGTGTGTGAAACCGACATGAGCAAGGTCGAGGCGATCACAGCGGGCGGGCCCATGATGGGGCGCATCATCGATCCCGAAGCCGGAATCACCGCCGGTACAGGCGGCGTGCTGGCGTTGACCGCGGGCGAGATCGACGCGCGCCAACCACAGCCATGCCTGCGTTGCGGCCGCTGTTTCGACGCATGCCCCGTGGACCTGCCGGTGGCGCTGCTACTCGAGAAACCCAACGCGGACGTGCTGCGCTGCATGGGCTGCGGCGCGTGTCAGTACGTCTGTCCCGCGAGTCTTCCCTTAGTCGATCAGATGCGCCTGGCGAAGAGCAAGGAGATCGAATGGGACTGAGACAGCGCGTTCGGGAACGCTCGGTCAACGACGTGCTTATCACTGTCGGGCTGCTCGCGATCGCTCTCGCCGTTCACGTGCTGCTGCCCCGTGCGGATTCGCGACATGCTCTCGCGCACAAACACCTGGGCGAGAACGCCCAGCGAATCGCCGGCACGGGCAGCCCAATCTACCGCGCCGGCAACCGCGCCATGTTGTTCTTTGACACGGAGGGAGCGCAGGGGCCGATACGTGGTGCCATCATCATCGACAACGAGAGCGTGGACAAAGTGCTGCTGCTGCAGTCACGCGAGGGAATCGACCGCACCGCGCTGAACTCGCAGAAACTGCTCGACTCGTTTCACGGCCGGTCGACCCAAGGCACGCTGGTCGTCGACGTCGTCAGTGGCGCCACGGTGTCCAGTCGAATCTTGATCACCGAGGTGAACCGCCAGCTCGTCCGTTGGCGCAAGCTCCAGGTAGCGGGGCTGGCCAAATGAGCCTCGACCTCGACCACCGTCACTTCAGCAGCATTGCCCTCGAGCTTGGCTTCGTCAGCGAAGCGCAGGTGGCGGAGGCGCTGGCACTCCGGGATGAGCTACGGGAAAACGGCGTCACCGCGCACGTGAGCGATCTGCTGATCGACGCCGGCGCGATCACGGTTCAGCAGTGCGAGCAGGTCGACCTTCAGCAGGACATGCTGCTTGTATTGTCGGGCATCGGGAAGGCGCGGGTCGCCCAGGCTGAAGGGGCTTGGGTCGTCGCCGGAATCGCGCCAGTGGTCGCGTTCGCCTCGTTCTACGGTGTGTTGGCGTGTGCGGTCGCGGTCGCGGTGGGCGCGTTCGTCGCCCGGTCGTTTGCCATACGCTGGGTTGCCCTCGGCTGGGTCACGTCGGTGGTTGTCCCTGGCGTTCCTCTATCCACGGTGGCCGCCAGTGGAACCGTCGCCGATCAGCGGAAACGCCAGCTCTATGCCGCAGCAACCATCGCTGCGTCGTCTGCACTACTGTTGTTCGACATCGCGATCACTCCGGGGCTAGTGTTCCTGATCGCTGGTTTCGCCCTGGCGCTGGCGAGGTTGCGCACATGACCGCCTACGATGCCATGTTCCTGGCCGCGGCGGCGGGCATGTTTTCCAAGCGGCCACAGCAGTGGTACTGGGCGGCAGTCGCCCCGCTGGTAGCGTACGCCGTGGGCCAGCTACCCGTTGGCGAGTTTCACATTCCCCTGGCGGCGCTGCTCGTGTGTGTCGCTGCGCCGCGTTTCGTCGCGCCCGCGCTGTTTCTCGTTGTCCCGAGCTACTCGAGTGTCTTCGACGCAACGCTCATCGCGTGCGTGTGGCTTGGGCTGATCATGGCCCTCAGCGAACTGGCCAACCGACGCCTGGACGACGAGTCGGTTCCAGAGTTGGTGCGTGGCGCACCGGCTTCGTTCTTCGCTCTCGCAGTTCTGTACTACGCCCTTTACCCGATTATGTACCTATGACCCGCGGCCCGTTCTTCCATACGCCTCAGACCAGCCGAGCCTTGATGTTCCAGGTGGTCGTTGCGCTGACTCCAGCCATGGGGTTCGCAATCTGGCGCTACGGCATGCACGCGGCTGTTCTCATCACCGGCTCCATCGCGGGTGCTCTCGTTGTCGACGCCGTGTGCGCCCGCCGGATGCCCACCGACGGTAGCGCCCTGGTGACCGGCGTTATCTTCAGCATGCTGTTGCCGGCGAACGCGCCCTGGTGGATCGGCGTGGCTGGCGGCGCAATCGCCATCGGGGTTGGCAAGTACGCCTTCGGCGGGCTCGGCAAGAACCCGTTCAACCCGGCGGCTCTGTCTCGAGCCCTGTTGATGGGGCTGACGCCCGCGTACTTCTTCGCCACCAAATGGCCAGCGCCAAACGGCGTGGACGCGGTGAGCGGCGCCACGCCCTTGAGCAAGGAAGCGAGCGCCTTCGCACCGGAGATTCTGGACGTGCTACTGGGGCGGGTACCCGGGGCACTGGGGCAAGCCGCTCCGATTGCCATCATCGCCGGAGGCATGCTGCTGATTCTGTTGCGCACTATCGACTGGCGGGTACCGCTGTGTTACGTGGCGGCCGTTTGTTTCTTCGCCCTGGTTCTACCGACGGGTGATCGAGTGGCCGGGCACGCACCGTGGCTCATCGGCAATCCGCTCATGCACGTGTTGGCCGGTGGTACCCTGTTCGCGGCGTTCTTCATGCTCACGGATCCGGTCACCGCACCGTTCACCAATGGCGGCCGCGTACTGTTCGCCGTGATCGCCGGGGCGTTCACGATCATCCCGCGCTTCTATACGCCGTTTCCCGATAGTGTCGTGCTCGCCGTCCTGGTCGCCAACGCGTGCGCGCCGTTCATCGATCGCGTCGTGCTGCCGAAACCGGCGAAGCATCAACCGCGGATCGAGCTTCCCAAGCAGGCGGGCATCATCAGCATGGATCCGGTCGACGACGGCTCGTGATCTGCACGGGTAGCATGGTCCAGCCCACGGTGTTTACACAAGCAGCTCACGGGACCCGCGTGAACTCCAGAGACATGTTGTTGGGCGTGTCGTAGAGGATGAGTTGATCGCCCACGACACTAAAGGTGTCCAGGGCCACTCCACCAACCTCGGGGCACACCTGGGTGACGATGGCGAACTGCCCGCTGTTGAGCATCGTGTAATTTGCGTACTCGCGGCTGCCGGGCCCGACCTCGGTCACCATACTGACCGCCTTGCCCACGGCGTCGCCAGTCATCGTTCGCATGAAGCCGGTACCGCCGGACGCGCCGCCCGCCCCGGTGTAGATATTCCAACCGGTCAGATGGTAGGTGCCGTCGACAGGCGTTCCTCCGACGGGCGCAGGAAGGTCGGCAGCGACGTTCATCTGCTCGACCGCGGTGGCCGTGTTGACCACTTCGTTGCACTCTGGGTAGTCCGGGGCGAAATCCGGGTACGTGCACTCCACTTCCCCGGTTTCGGTGGCCGGCGTATCGCAGGTCGCTGCACAGTAGGCACGACCGGGCACGCGATCCGCATCGAGACACGGGCGGTACAGAGCAACGAAACGGGTATCGTCAGGGGATTCGCGGAAACCGGGCCATGGTGTGGTCACCGACTGCGAGTTCGTTCCGAACACGGTGACGAACTCCACCGTGCCCAGGTCGACCGGCGTGGCCGCGTCGAATATTAGACCCGTCATGCCGCCGTTGGGATTGCCGCAGGTGTTGGAGTCCAGGCGGATTGTCACGCCGGACCTCACCAGCGGGTCGGCACCATCCGTAGGCCACTCGGTCAGCGAATAGACATTGCGGCAAATCTCCTCGCCATCGGTCCCGCCGGGCCCGGCCACGTCGGCGTAGCGCACGATCGCGAGCCCCATGCCATCGGCATCGAATTGGTACTGGGCGACCGTTCGACATTCGGCGCAGCCCTCATCTCGAATCCGGGTGTTGAGGGTCCAGTTGCCCACCGCCGCGAGCTGGTCCAGCACGGACCGAGCGACCGCCGCGTCCGGGGCGCCAGCGTCGATGACACCACCGGCATCCGCAGCTCCGCCGTCGTCGCCGCAACCGCTCGCTACCAGCCCGAGCACCAGCGCAGCCATGATTGTTTGTTCACGTCCCCCCATTGCATCCACAGCCTATCAGAATCTACCGTGATCAACCTCGGCAGCGTTTGGGCGCGCCGAAACGGACACGGGGAACGCCGGACGAGGTCGCGGCAGCCGCTGCTCAGTCGGTCGCCAGCGTTAGTGTGGCGAATACGCTGCGGCCGGGCTGGGGCAGGAGCGAGCTGTGAAAGCCCTGGCTGCGGTTGGCGAAGTCGTCGCCGGAGCTGGCGGACTCCACGCCGGGATGCATGTACTCCGAGTCGAGCAAGTTGAGCCCTTTGACCGACAGAGTGACGGGGCCATGTCGATAGGACACGTTGGCGTTTAGCACTACGTAGGGGTCGATGGTTCGACCGCCGTCGGGGCGAGATGCATCGCGCAGCGGATTGCGCGAGTAGACGGTGCGTTCACTGACGAAGTTGGCGCGCACGTGGGCGAGGAAGCCTTTGGGCAGCGGCGCGGTCACGCCCACGGTCACCTTGACCGGAGCGATGTCACCGAGGCGCGAAGTCTCTTTGACCCATTGGCCCAGGGCGTGGTCATAGCTACGGTCTCCCCAGCCCATGGTGAAGCTAGCGTTGGCGAAGCCGTTGAGATCGTCGGCGCCGGGGATGGGGGAAGGGGCGGTAAAGCGAGCGCTGTACTCCACGCCGGTGATGTCGCGGCGGCCGAGGTTGAGGGACTCCTCTTTGATCACATCTCTGTAGCGGGCGTAGAAGGCAGACAGCTGGTGGAGAGTACGGCCGGCACGATAGACGAGCACCCCTTCGACATTGCGCGCCTTCTCCGGACGAAGATTGGGATTGGCGAGGCGGCCGGACCAGCCACCCCACAGCTGAATCGGCGCGGGCTCCTGGGAGGCCTCACCGTAGAGGAGCTTGACTGCGCCGGCCTTGCCGAGGCGCGCGATGGCCGTGACGCGAGGATTGATCGTGCGTCCGTACACCGAGTTGTGATCGATGCGCAGGCCGCTGCTCAGGCGAAAGCGACCTCGGTCGTAGATTGCTTGCGCGAACCCGCCGATGTCATCGGTCAGCACGACATTGTCATCGGCCAGGGTGCCCACGGGCTGGGGCGGCAAGGTGTACGTGGGATCCGTAGATAGACCGATGTGTGATCCGAGGCCGTGGGGGCCCGGGTCGTCCTGAGTTCCAGCGCTCGAGTAGCCGCCAACGTAGTAGCCGGGCACGTCGTACTGTTTGGCGAGTTTCTTGCGCTCGTACTTGAGTCCGCCGGACAGAGATAGGTGTTTGTCGAACTCGCCTGCCACCGTTTGCCGCGCCAGCAGGCTCTGCCCGCCCGCGTACCACATGGTCTTGCTGATGTACGACGTGCGGCTCAGGTCAGTGTAGTCCAGGTTGGGATCGGCGTTGACGGCGCTCTCGTTCTCCGGGATTGCTTCTGCCCAATCCCCGGACGTGGTGTTGTCCCGTGCCAGTAGCAACGTGTGCGCGGTGATCTTGTCACTCAGCTTTGTGCGGTGAGTCAGATAGGCCTGGGTGGAGGTGCGGACCCAGAAGCCGTTGTTCTGTACCCGGTCAGCGGCGTAGTAAGGGCCGAAGCCCTCTGCCCGGCGCCACCAGATGACCCCGAGCTTGGTGTCCTTGTAGCTCACCGAGCCGAGCACGCCGCGGTTGTCGGTGCGATCGAGATAACGACCGAGGGGCTCGTCGGCGATCTCCGTGTCCAACAGTGGGCCCCATAGCTGTCGGTCGCTGTACAGGCTGTTGCTCGCAAAGCCCCAGCGGTCGCTCAGGTCGGCCTCGTTGGAGGCGAAAATGCGCGCCGATGCCGCAAACGACCAGTGTCCGCTGCGCCCCCGCACCGCGGCGTCAATGGAACGGGTGCGCCAGCTGCCGATTTGCAGGTTCACCTCTTGAGAGACCGCGCCGTCGCGCAAACCTTTACCGCTCTTGGTGACTACGTTGACGATGCCCGAGAAGGCGTTGGGGCCGTAGACCGCCGAGGCGGGGCCGTACAGGATCTCGATTCGCTCGATGTTGCTGAGCGGATACTGGCGGGTGAAGTTTGCCTCATGGCTCCACAGGTGGTTGTCGACCTGGCCATCTACTAGAAACAGAATGCGCTGGGTGAACGGAGTGCGATATCCTCGCTGATAGACGGTCGCGTAGGAAGTGCCGCGACCGCGGACGACGTCGAAGCCGGGCAGATCTTCGAAGACCTCGTCGATGGAGGTGTATCCACGTTGCCGAATGTCCAGGGCGGTGATGACCACGATGGAGCCCGGCGCATTGGTCAGCGACTCCGAGAGGCCAGAGGCCACCTTGACCTTGATGCCGGCGAGTTGGTCGATGGTCAGCTTTGTCAGCCCGGCGGCTGGAGCCGACTTGGATGTACCCTTCTTGCCGCCATTGTCCGGAACCGACACCCGATCGAGATCGTCGAGGGCATCAAGGGTCTCGGGGGAGACCACCGCGTCGTCCTTGGGTTGGGCGCTGGCGACGACGGACAGCGCGAGGATGGCGCCGCAGGTGACCAGTGTCTGCAAGTAGCGTCGAACTCTCACGGTTACCTCACCAGGTGGCTCACCGAAAAGGTGGGCCGCTTGTAAATGGGGAGTTGGATCCACGCCGCCGCATTTACGCGGACGTTCTTGGGCGCGGCGAAGATGGGGCGCTTGGTGCGTCGTTTGAGGGCTGCGGCGAGCTGTTTGTAGTGGCTGCCTCCGCCACCGCGGTAACCGGTGATTGCCGTGCCGCTTGTGAAGGCACTTGCAGCGGCGATAATGGCCTGCTTGAGCGCACCGGGCAGTGGCCGCAACGCGACCAGCGCTGGGCCGGGAACGCTGCCGGCGTCGTAGATACGCTTCAGACCTCCGGCGACGCTGGCGGGAAGGAAGGCCGCTACGGCGGTGTCCTTAGCTGTTGCGGTGGCGGCCAGGCGAGCCGTGCGCCGGCTGATCCGCGGGCCGAAGAACGAAAGGGGCAGCTCACTGTGCAGGAGGGTGTGCGCCATGAAGCGCTTGTCGACGCAGCCGGTGGGGACATGAACGATCTTGCCTCCCTTGAGTTTCGGCACTGCGGTCGCCCGGGAGCTGTAGAGTCCCCAACGTTCGCTGGTGGCCCCGCGCACGACCGCGCTCGCAAGGATAGTGGCGCCGCGCTGGGTCGCCGCGCAGCGAGATTCCAGGACTGCCAGATGCGGGCGGGCACGGAGCAGGTCCGCGTAGCGGAAGAACACTCGAACCGAGATGTTGACCTTGGCACGCGCCTCAATAGCCTTGCCCAGAGCGTTAGCGTGGGCACGTACTCGATCACTGGAAGCGAACGGGGCCGTCGGCACGTAGATGCCGAGAGAGTAGGTGGTGCGCGTGTTGCCCTGCGCCGCCGCTGAATCGGCCGCCGCGGTGAGGGAGAAGGCGACGAACAACAAATGAACGATGCGCCTCATAGTCCCCGCAGCTCCTTCTTGATCCGAAGCCAGCGATCGAGGGACTGGTTGCGCAGTCCGCGGGCCTTCGCGGCCTTCCACAGTTTCACCGCAGCTGCGTGCTCGCCTCGCTTGTCCGCCAGGATCCCCCGATTGAAAAGGGCTTCTGGGGGCGAGGAACCGAGCCGGCGCAACGCGGTCGCAACACCCTTGGCTGCGCCACTGCGCATGCGCTGCACTAACAAGTTGTGGGTGACCGCCGCGCGCCGTTTGGCGGGTAAATAGCGCCGAGCTTTGAGCATGGTTGTCCGGGCGAGCCAACGCCGTCCCGCCACGGCATAGCGGTAGGCCGTGGCCTCGTAGACGGCGCCCAATAGCGACTTCGCGCTGGCGGTCGCCTTGCTTTCTACGCGGGTGAGTGGCAGCAGCGCGCGCCGCGCCTTTGCCAGAGTCTTCGGGGTGCCGATGCGATAGTCGACGTAAGCGATGAGCAGCCGTTGCAGAGGAACATCACTTACCCACTTACTGCCTGGTTCGAGCCCACGGAGCAACTTCATCGCGGTGCGGGTGCGGCCGAGCTCCAGGTTGGCGAGGCCGCCCAGGAAGCGACACGGCTTTGTGACCGCGGCCGTCTTGCTGAGCGCGCGGGAGGCGGCGTCGAGATCGCTGGCAGCAGCGCGGAGCTTGCCGCTTCGCATGCGCTTCAGCCCACGCGCACATTGGGTCCACGCCAGTAGGTTCTTGGCGTGTTCACTGATCCCCAGAGCCGCCGCTCGCTTGAGATTCCCGACGGCCGTGTCGATGTTTGTCTGCAGGCCGGACAGCTCAACGAGGATGTGATAGCGGAGCTTCTTGTCCTTTGCGGAGGTCGCAGCCAGGGCACGCTCGTACATCGTGCGAGCCTTGACGCTTCGCGGTCGGTATATCGCGCGGGCGAGGAGACGCAAGAGAACGGCGTCCGTGCTGGAGCGGAACGGAGTCAGTACCTTGCGGGCCTCTTCGAACTTAGAGAGATCCAGCAGCACGGCCGCCAGGTTGCGTGCGGTTCGGGCGTGAGTCGGCGCGATGCGATGGGCGCGACGCAGGGGCGCCAGGGCCCGGCCCAGGTCCTTCTTGGTAACCAGGGCAACCGCGAGATCGTTGAGGGCTCGCAGCAAGAATGGTCGGGCATGCGGATGTCCCAGGCGCGCGGCGGCTTCTGCGTGCGCCGCCGCCAGCGCCGGCTTGCCCAGGGCCATGTTGGAGCGGGCGCTCAACCAAAGTAGTCGCGCTGTGAATGGCTCCCGTTTACGCTGTTTGATGTAGCGCGTAGCAGTCGGCTCAGCTCCGGCCACGACCTCCTGGTGCCGACCGTTGGCGAACAGCGCTCGGGTGAGCTGAAAATGGATCGCGGCGTCGCCGGGATACGCTCGCGCTGCCGCGCGCAGGGTTGCGAGGGCGGCAGCAGGGCGGGGCGGAGCTCGATCCAGATCGATCTGGCCAATGCGGCGCATGGCCACCGGGTGCTTTGGCGCTAGCGTCAGCGCGCGCCGGAACCGGGCCAGGGCTCGGTCCCAGTCTTTGCGTCGTACCAATACCTCGGCCAACAGGAGGTGAGAGCTGGCGCGGCGAGGGTGACGCAGGCCCAGGTCGACCGCCGCTTTGAGGGCGGAGCCGAGGCGGTTGAGGCCGAGGTTCGCCCACACGAGATGCCGCATCGATGCGGCGTCGGGTCGTTTGTTTCCGTCCTGGACAGCGCGGGTACACAACGCGCGCGCCTTGCGCCACTGCTTGCGCATACGGGCCGCGGCGCACAGGCCACGGCGCGCGAGGATGTCCAGACGCTTGTCGCCGCGCACCGCCATGGCGGTACTGAAGGCTCGCTCGGCGAGGGCAGGGCGGCCGGCGAGAAGCTGAGCGAAGCCGAGCTTGACGTCAATGCGCTTGTCAAAGCTGGCCTCGCTTGTCGGTCTTACGCGGAGGAACGTCTGGTAGTGCGAGGCCGCGCGCGCCGGTTTCTTTCCTCGGCGCAGGTAGTGGTCGCCGAGCAATAGCCGCAGCGCCGCAGACGCCGGCCGTTGTTTGAGCACGGCTTCGGCCAGACGAACTGCCGCGCCGAGCTTGCCGGGAATGCGCGAAAGTAACAGGGCTTTCTGGGTGCGGATGCCGGGATCGCTCGGGTAAGCAGACTCTGCAGTGCCCTCGATCCAGCGCACGCCTTCGCCAGCGCGGTTGCGCAACAGAAAGATCGATGCGCGCTTTGCGTAGGCCGCGGCAGTGATGTCTCGCGGTCGACTGGCGATGGCACGGTCGAATAGATTTGCGGCGCGGCGGTAGTCGCCTTTGGCGTAGGCGGAGTCGGCGCGTTGGAGTAGGCGGGTGAGGCCGGCGTCCTGGGCCTGGGCGCGCGAACTGATGACCAGCGCGCAACAGACGATCGCGAGCGCCAGCCAACGCGCGAGCGACGCTCGTCGGTTGCTCGGCATCACCCAACAGAGGGTACACGACATGCGCAATTGCCGTCCAGGGCACCAGTAATGGACAGGATCTGGTTGGTATGAGAAGCTGGCCGAGGTCCGGTGAAATTTCGCTCCGCGCAGATCTTAGCGCTGGTCAGCATCCTCCTCGTCACCGTTGCGCTTGTGGGGGTGATGTCCTACCGAAACAGCGTGTTCGCGCTGCGCGAGCTGTCCGCGCAGATTCTCGAGCAGACCTCGCAGCGCGTCGACCAGCACGTCGAGTCGACGTTGCGAGTCGCGGTAGCTCAGAGCAAGACCTACGAGGATTTGCTCACCAAGAGTGCCATCGATGTCAATGACAGTAAGCGCATGACCGAGCACTTCCTCGGCAGCATCCGCGCCAACCCCCAACTGTCCTACTTGTCATTCGCCACCGAGTCCCAAGGCGAGTACTGGCACGTCTACAACAACTCCAAAGGGCAGCTCGAGGTCCAGTTCGTCGTTCGCAAAGACGATCGCATGACCCTCGAGGATCTGAAGGTCTTGCCAGATGGAAAGCTCGAGCGAATCAGGTACGAAGACTCCACCAAGCGCACCGATCCTCGCAAGCGCCCCTACTATGGGTGGGCCAAGCAGGCCAAGCGTCAGACGTGGACCGAGACCTACCTGTTCATGGGCAGCGGAGGTCAGTTCAACATTCCCGGCGTCACTCGAGCGACGCCCATCTATCACGACGGTCAGTTCAAGGGCGTGCTCACAGCTGATTTCGATCTCGAGGCGTTGAGCAAGTTCCTGCAAACCCTGAGGGTGGGCAAGACTGGTTTCGCTTTTATCGTGGAGTTGCGTCGCCCGAGCAAGGACAAACCAAAGGGGGAACGGCGGGTCATTGCGCACCCCGACCCATCTCTGCTTGTTCGGCTGAAAGACGTCAACGACAAGAGTAAGGGGACAGACTCGGTGCCGGGAAGCGAGCTGGCCGACGCCCGGGTGCGAGCCTTCCTCGCCAAGCTCCCAGATAACCTGCGCAACACGCCCAACGAGGTTCTGACGCCAGTAAGCGTCGACGTTGGCGGCGACACTTATATCGGTGGCTATCGCAAGAGCGGCGTACGAGATCTCGAGTGGCTAATCTGCATCATGATGCCCGAGGCAGACGTCATGGGCAGCGTGTACGCCAATACTCGAACGACGATCATCATCGTCATTTTCGGCATCATCGTGGCCATCATCGTGTCGCTGTTCTTGTCTGCAGCCATTGCCAAGACCCTGCGAGAGCTCGCCGAGGAATCCCAGTCCATCGGTGAGTTCAAGCTCGAGGGACGCGAACCCAAGCACTCCTACCTGCTCGAAATCCGCCAGCTCGCAGTGGCTCTAGAAGAGATGAAGGCGAGCCTACGCTCGTTCAAGAAGTTCGTGCCCGCCGATGTGGTGCGGTCGATCATCGTCTCCGGCAAGGAAGCTCGCCTGGGCGGAGAGCGTCGCGACATCTGCCTGTTCTTTTGCGACATCGCCGGGTTTACGTCGATCGCCGAGACCATGACGCCGGACGAACTCGTGGAACTGCTCGGCGCATTCCTCGGCGCGATGAGCGAGGAGATCATGACCAGCGGGGGTACCGTGGACAAGTACATCGGCGATGCCATCATGGCCTTCTGGGGGGCGCCCAAGGAGGTCGAGGAGCCGGCGATGGCTGCATGCCGAACCGCCATCGCCTGCCACCAAAAGCTCCAAGCCCTCAACCCGGAGTGGAACAAGCGGGGGTGGCCCACGATCGAGATGCGTATTGGTATCCACCTTGGCGATGCAATCGTCGGGAACTTCGGCAGCGAGGACCGCCTGGACTACACGGCCATCGGCGACGCGGTCAATTTGAGCAGCCGAATCGAAGGGCTCAACAAGTACTACGGCACTCGAATCGCTATCAGCGCATCCACCTACGAAGCGGTTCGGGAGCGCATGGTTGCGCGGCCGTTGGATAGGGTCAGCGTGACCGGGCGAGAGGAAGGCGTGCTCGTTTACGAGCTCATCGGCTCCCGGGACGAGGTGTCCGAGCATGACATCAAACTGGCCGAGCGCCATCGCGAAGCGCTCGACGCCTACTTCGACGGCGACTGGAAACGCGCTGAGGCGATCTTCGAAGAGCTCGCCGAGCGTCGGTCCAACGACGTGGCGGCTCGCATCTTGCTCGAGCGGGTGCGCATCCTCGCCGCCGACCCGCCCGAGAAGTGGGATGGCGTATTCCGAATGACCAGCAAGTAGCGCGCCCAGCAAAAGCGCGATCGCAACGGGCAGGTAGCGCATAACCGGCTCATGCCATTCGCGCGTGCACTCCACAACTAGCGGTGTAAACTGCGGTGGTGCGATGGCTCGCCATATGCCTACCGCTCGCCGTTGCTTGTGGCGGCGGTGGTTCCGTTCCCGCAGATGCCGGACGCGACGCTACTGTTGACTCGATAATGGATGCGGCGGCGGCGGCCGACGCGAACGGGTTGGATGCCGCACCATCACCCTGTCCCGCGGACACGATCCGCGTGGAGGACTTCTGCATGGATCGGTACGAAGCGCCGAACATGGCAGGGGCACTACCACTCGCCATGCGAAACGCCCTCGACGGAGAAGACTGGTGCGCTGCTCGCGGAAAACGGCTGTGCACCGAGGCCGAGTGGGTGCGAGCATGCGAAGGACTCCCGGCGAAACCGTATCCGTACGGCGAAACCTATCAACGGGGCACGTGCAACGACGATGAGACCTGGATCTCACCTAACTGGACCACCCTTGGAACGTGGCCGAGTGCCTCAGCCATGGCTGAGGCTGACCGGCTGTACCAGGGAGAGATGTCTGGCTCCAACGCTGCGTGTGTGTCGCAAGACGGCGCGTACGATCTTACGGGTAACGTTGCCGAGTGGGTGCGTCGAAGCTTCCCGAACGCCAACAACTACGACCACGTCATGAAAGGCTGTTACTGGGCCGGATGCTTCGGGGGCGCTCCACCGAGTTGTGCTTTCGTCAATCCGGCACACCCGTCGGGGTTCCGATCGTACGAGGCCGGTTTCCGCTGTTGCGTCCCAGCGCTGCCCTAGGTGCCGGGTTTGCGTGCGGAGCGGGATCAGCGATAATCCAAAGTGTGTCAGGGCAGGGGGAGGCAATATGGACTGGCTTGTAAAGGCGTTGATCAACGGTGCTGTCCAGGGAGTGGGGCAGCGCATCGCGTGGTCGCGCGAAATGAAAAAGGCGATGGGCAAACTCACCACCCGGATGGCTGAGCTCCAGGTGCCGATCTACGAAGGGGCTTCCGCGCTCGACGTGCACCCCATGCGACTGAGCCCACGAGAGAATCCGATGGACGTGGCATGGACCGCCCACGTACCCCATACGCAGTTTCGCGTGTACGCCACCCAGGACTACATCGTCGGTTGCTGGCGGTCGGCACTGGCAGTGCCCGCGTCGGTGGTCATGCACACGACCCAGGGGCATCTGACATGGGTCCACAAAGAGGCGCAGAAGGTCAGACCCAAGGACATGCCCGAGCCGATTCGAGCCATGCTCGATGTGACGGTAGATCAGCCGCAGTCCGTAGAGCTGATGCATCGTACGGCTGCCGGATACGCGTACATTCAGTATTGTCACGATGTGCCACACACGTCGTTCCAGTACTGCCACGGGGCGGGCTACGTCCTGATGGGACAGCCGTTCGACTACGAACGTCTGGTCTACATCGCGCAGATGCTAGAGCAAGCGCTCGTATCACCGCCCTGGACCAAGCAGGGGTAGCTCCATCGTCGCAGCGCAGTCGACACGGGCTCGCGTTCGGCAGGTGGTGAGCGCGCGTTGCTGATAGACGCTCCGCATTAGAACGCGGCTCAGGCCCGCTCGTCCGTATGTGTTCGGCGACCGGTGATGCGGTGTTTGCTTCTCCCCATCGCCAGAAACGTGGTAAGCCACAAGTATGCTTCGAGTAGGGTTTATCGGATGGCGCGGCATGGTTGGCTCGGTCCTGATGGATCGGATGCAGACCGAGAACGACTTCGACGGAATCGAGTCGGAGTTCTTTTCGACGTCGAGCCCCGGGAAACCCGGGCCGCAGATTCGCGGCGAGCGCAAACCCCAGCTCGACGCTCACGACGCCGACGTATTGCGCGGCTTCGATGTCCTGATTACGTGCCAGGGCGGCGACTACACCAACGCCATGTACCCCAAGCTGCGCCAAGCCGGCTGGGACGGTTATTGGATCGACGCGGCCTCGGCTCGGCGCATGGCCGACGACGCGGTGATCATCCTCGACCCGGTGAACCGGAGCGTGATTGATGCCGGCCTGGCCAAGGGCGTCAAGACCTACGTGGGAGCGAACTGCACCACGAGCCTCATGCTCATGGGGCTCAGCGGCTTGTTCGACAAAGGTCTCGTTGAATGGGTCACCACCATGACGTACCAGGCCGCGTCCGGGGCGGGTGCTCGACACATGCGGGAACTGATCGCGCAGATGTCGTCATTATCCGACGCCGCCCAGGGAGCCCTCGCCGATCCAAGCACAGGCGCACTGGCGTTCGATCGCATTATCAGTGATCGGCTGCGCAGCGACGAGTTGCCGGTAGACCAGTGGGGCTATCCCCTCGCGGCTAGCCTGCTGCCGTGGATCGATCGCGCGGTTGAAGGAGGCCAGACGCGTGAAGAGTGGAAAGGCTTCGTCGAGACCAACAAGATCCTCGACACCGACACACCGATTCAGGTCGACGGCCAGTGCGTTCGTATCGGCGCAATGCGCTGCCATGCCCAGGGCTTCACGATCAAGCTGACCAAGGACGTGCCGTTGGCGGATATCGAATCCGTAATCGCAGAGGCGCATGACTGGACCGCGGTGGTCGCCAACGAACAACAGGCGACCTGCGCGCAACTGACGCCAGCGGCTGTAACCGGAACCTTGCAGGTCCCCGTGGGCCGCCTGCGCAAGATGCGCATGGGACCGGAGTTCGTGACGTGCTTCTCGGTGGGCGATCAGCTTCTGTGGGGCGCCGCCGAACCACTACGGCGCATGCTGGGTATCATTCGGGCTCGCCAGTAGCTCACTTCAGCGTGACGCGACTCGGTGCTCTGGTCGCGGTGTACAGGCCGATGCATTGGCGCGCGCGCAGGACCGAGACGACATCTCCGCGAGTCGTTTCCATGATCGCCGAGGCGCCCGGCGCCAGCGTGCGCCACACACTGCGACGACCGTTGCCGTGGACACGGCTGAGCGTCACGAGGGCGCTCGACGAGTTCTTCCACAGGATGGACGTGAACGCTCCCCCGGTACTCGAGCGCGTATTGCTGGCGCACGGTTTGGCTGCCAGCCCGGCGCGATAACCGGTCTTACCCCAGAGCCGCTGGGCCAGGGCGAAACCGGCCGGGTCGTGCTTGGCCAGCTGTTCGCGCCAGAACGGATACCAGTCGTTCGTACCTAGATAGGCTTCGCTGATTTCGGCGAAGTACTCGAACTCGGTGCTGAGCGCATATGCTTTGAGGCCGCCTCGGTTGCCGTGGCGCACGCTGTTGTAGCGGCCGCCTTTGACCGCAGCCTTGTACAACTGCTGGATCTCCGTGCGCACGGTCGCAGGCAAGTGATAGTGAATCGCGTGAACGTATTCGTGCAGGATGCCAAGGGGCATGCTCGCCCCTGAGTCGCGCAAGAACCGTTGAACGTCGACAACCTCGACGGCGTTGGTCTTGGGCGAAGTCGCTGAAGTCGCTGGCCCGGTGGAGGGTGGGTGGTACCGCGCGTCTCCTCCTTTGTGAGGGTAGGTTGGTTCGAGCCACAAGGGCACCGATGCCGCCAGTTTGAATTGGCCACCGAGCAGCTTCGCGGCTTCGATCAAACGCTGCGTCACCACCGCCACCTGCCGCGCGGAGTTGGCCAACCGCTTGTGCACCCACAACGGGGTGGTGCCGACCATGCGCCGCGTGTAGCGTCTGTCGCGCACGCCGATTAGCACACGCTTGGCCTTGGCCCTCGACGCGACGCGCACACTGCCGTCGGCTGCGATCACCAGCACTGGCCGTGCTCCACTAGCACATACCTTGAACGCCTTGCCATTTGGCGGGACCACCCGAAACACGTGCCCGTCGAAGCTGCCCGTCTTCCACACGCCCAGGGGCGGGACCTCGCCGCTATCCCGATAGCCGCCTTTGAAGTCGACCCAGTCCACGCGCATGCGTCCGTCGAACGCATTCCACAACTCCAGCGTGGCGCGGCTCGAACTCCCCGGCGAACGCGTGGCGCTTGCGCACGCGGGATCGCGGTAAACGGCGAGCTGAGTGCCGGTGACTTGCCCCGCATCTCCACCGCTCGAAGTCGCCGAACGAGTGTTCGCATCGACTTCGGTTGTCGGCCGCGCCGCGTCGTCCGGCGTTCGAACTGGCGATGGAGTCGAACGTGTTGGGCCGGGGGAGCTGCTGGAGGACGGCGCCTTCGAGCTGTCGCAGCCCCAGGCGGCCGCGATCAGGCCGGACACCACAACATGGACGAACGTGTGCCGGTAGCGACTCGATTCGACTGCGATGATCTTGGTCCTCAACCTAGTCGCTCGAGGCGGCGTCTGTTCCGAGGACGTCTGCGATGGTTTGGAGCAAGTCTCCAGGCGCGACTGGCTTTGGCAAGAAGCCCGCCGCTCCTGCGTCGGTGATCCGTCTCGCCTCCTCAGTAAATGTGAATCCTGAGAGCAGCACAACTCGTACGTCGGGGTGGATCGCTTTCATCGCGTGGAATGTTTCGACACCGTTCATGTCCGGCATGATCATGTCGAGAAGCACCAGGTCGACCGTCTTCCACGACTTCTCGAATTCATCGAGTGCGGCCCGGCCGGTGCTGCAAGTCGTCGTGGCGTAGCCCTCGTTGTCGAGAAGCATGCTGAGCGACTCAGCGACCCCTTCTTCGTCGTCGACGATCAGGATCTGGCCACTTGTTTCCCGTACCGGGGTGATGGGCTCTTCGGCTAGCGACGTCGTTTCACTAACCAATGGAAAGTGGATTGTGATCGTCGTGCCTTCACCGACTTTACTCTCTACTTCGATTGCTCCGTGATGGTTTTTTACGGTTCCGTACACGGAGGCCATGCCCATCCCCGTACCTCTGCCTTGTTCCTTCGTTGTGAAGAACGGTTCGAAAATGTGAGTCTGGGTGGTCGCATCCATGCCTTCGCCGTTGTCACGAATCATTAGTCGCAAGCACTCGCCGGGCATGGTCTCCAGGGCGGTGTTCTTCAACGTCTCCTCATCGAGGATTACTCTACTGGTCGAGAATATGAGTTCTCCGCCGTCCGGCATGGCATCTCGGGAATTGAGCGCCAGGTTGAGCAGGGCGTTTTGGAGTTGCGAGACATCCCCTGAAATCGTTGCCGGGCTGTCACTCGCGTTGTGGGTGATTTTGATCTTCTTGTCGAAGCTGTGGCCGACCATCGACACGACCTCGGAAATCACGTTGTTCATATCCACGGTGCTGACTACGTACTTTCCCTTGCGTGCGAACGCGAGCAGCTGGCTCGTGAGATCTGCTGATCGCGAAACCCCGTCGATGATCCGGTCGACGAATCGAATCTGGGCGGAGCCCTCTTTGAGGGACCGTTTGATGAGCGAGGCGAAGTTCAAGATGACTGTGAGCTGGTTGTTGAAATCGTGCGCCACTCCACCGGCGAGTTGGCCAATGGCCTTCATCTTTTCAGATTGATGCAGTCGTTCTTCCATTTCTTTGCGCTCTGTGACGTCTTGAAAGATTCCGTACACGCGGGTCACGGTCCCCGTTTCGTCCTGCTCTGTGTAACCCTTGGAGTGCACAAACCGCATGTCCCCGCTTGGCTGGACAATGCGCAGGTCGAACTCGTACCCCTCGCCGGTCTCGACGGCTTTGTTGAACAGTCTGACCACCTCGTCGCGATCATCTGGGTGGTAGGCGTTGATCGCGTCCTCAACGGACAGGGCATACTCGGACGGCTCGTATCCGAAGATCCGCTTGATCTCATCCGAGTGATACACGGAACCGTCAGTCAGGCCGACCGACCAACGACCGATGTGGGTGATCTGCTCGACCTGGTTCAACGTCATCTCACTCTCCTGAGTGACGCGGTCCAGCTGTCGGATTTCCGAGATGTCCTGTATCGTTCCAACGACCTGGCGAGAGTCCGCGCTCTGTTGGTCGTCGACCTGCCCCTGGGTTCGGATCCACTTGCGCTGGCCCGATGGCGTTTCGATTTCCGAAACCAGACTGAACGGCTTGGCGTCTTGCAATGCGAGTTCGATGGCTCGAGTGAGCACGCCCGATGAGTCCGGACCGTAGAGTTCGGCTACGGTTTCGAGTTTGAGAGCGGTGTCCGCCTCCAGGCCGAACACCTCATAGACAACATCCGACCAATGAAACCGTGACTCTTCCTGGTTGTACTCCCAGAACCCGAGCTTGGCCTGCGACGCGGCATCTTCGAGATACTTCGTCCGCTGGTTCACGAATCCCTCCTCCTCAGCTCCATATTGGTGCCCCCCCCGACTCTGAGTCTACTATAGCGAATGGCCGCAGTTCGTTGGTTCGTACAAGTACCCAAGTTGAGACGCGCGGTATGGCCGCGCGGGTCGTCAGGCTAGAGCGAGGCCATTCGAGGTGTTGTAGCTGACCTCGGCCTTCGTGGACGAGCCGTATGCACTATGCTGGCAGGCGCAGCGGTGGCAGACAGGGACAACAGGGACGCGGATACGCGTCAGACGGAGAGGCGGCGGCGCAAACGAGGCGCGATGGATAAGGCGCGCGCGGCCAGCGCTGCGGTTCGCGAGCGTCGCACGCGTCTCGAGCAGATGGGGGTGAACTATTTCGCGCGTCGCGCCAAGGCGCTGCCGTCGATCGAACTCGCCGACCCGGTCCACATACTCAATGAAGAGGAGCGTCGCGACCTGCGCCGATTGCAGCGCGGCGCCATCTTGCGAGCATTCGTCGTCGGTGCCGTAGCCGGCGGAGTGGTTGCCCTGGCGATGCTGCTATTTGCGCCGCTGAACGGCGACACCTGGGAGGAGCGGGTCGCTTACTGGACGGCGGTTGGAGGGGTGGGAGTCATCTCCGCCATCGCCGAGGTGGCCTACATGTATTGGGACTCGCTGCGCACGGTCCATAGTCTCGCGCACTGCGTTGGGCTCGACGCGTTCCTCAGCAGCGATGACCGGAACACGGACGTGGAACGTTCGGCGGTGACGGCGGCGCTGGCACGCGCGGCGTTGGAGCTTCCCAATCCGCCCGATCAAGTCTTTGGTGTCGATCCGCGGCGCGAGCTCTCCCGCTGGCGCCTCGTCATGGTGACCGTCTTCTACAAGGCCAAGATCAGCTTGACGAACTTCGTCATCAAGGCCCTGGTGCGGCGCATGCTCGGTCGTGCCGGTGTACGCACCTGGCTGCGATTCGTAGGCGTGCCGGTGACCGCTTTGTGGAATTGCGCGGTTGCGTGGACGGTGATCCGTCAGGCTCGTATCCGGGTGATGGGCCCGTCAGCGGCGATGGAGTTCGTATCGGTACTCGTCGATCCGGAGAAGCCCATCTCTCATCAGGTGAGGCTTACGGCGCTGCGCGCTGTGGGCTGTACGATCGTATCGACTAAGGACCTGCATCCAAACTTGCGCGCGCTACTCGGCCACCTGCACAAGCGTCTCGGCGAGCCGTCCGAAGAAGGCTTCGACGACCGGGCCAAGTTCCTTGAAGAGATCCGAGTGCTCGAGCGCCCAGATCAGGACCTGGTGTTGCGCATTCTAAGCGTTGCGGTAGTCATCGACGGTCGGATCAGCAGAGCGGAACGCCGGTTGATGCGAGACACGTTCGCCGCATGCGGTCGCGACACAGACATGACTACGCTCCGTCGTATGCGCGCCGGGTTTGTCCGTGGTGACCGCACTCCCTTTGAACTCGTGCTGTCGATCGGTCAGGAACCAGGCTAGGCGCTTCTGCCGACAGTCGTCAGCGTTGCCAGGCGAGCCCGACGCCGATGTGCGCTGCCCAACCGTCGATGGGGACGTCGCCGGCGATGGTTCGGGCGAGATCGATCTCGGGCATGACCCGCCAGTTGCCGAGATGCAGGGCGACCATTGCATAGCCACCAGCACTCAGGCCCAGGGACGGGTAGTCGGTCGTTGGCCAATACATGCCAGTGCTGAGCTTGGGGCCAAGGGATATGCTCCATCTGGAGGATAGGCGCCTGCTTGCCAGCATGGGCACGGTCAAAAATGAATGGAATGCCTTTGTGGTAGCCGGGTTCTTGTTGGTGCCCAGTACCGCGAGTCCAGGCATCAGGGCCATGGACCAGCGCCCGCGCTTGAAGCGCCATTTCACTGAGGCTTCGAGACCGGCCGAGTATAGTCGTAGCCCCGCATCGAGATTGTCGCCGATACCGCGACGGGCGAAGAACTCTAGATCGCCAGTCAGGATGCGGACCCGTTGGTGATCGTCACGCATCGAGCCTGTGCCGATGCCTCCACCGACCTGCCACCGGCCAGGTTTAAGCGTGTCGGCCGTTTGGTATACAGCTGGCGGCGGGCAGCCAGTCAGCGACAGCAGGGCGGCGCACACCAGTGCGTTACGGAGTTGGATGGGCATCGAAGAAGTTCAGGATGGTTTCGGAGGCGTTGAAGTCGCGATTCAGCCGACCAATAGAGCCGACGTCGAGGTACTGCCGACCGCCCGGCCATGTATGACCGCCACCTTCGATCTCGATGAGCTCGAGGTCGTCCGTGCAGTTTTCCCACGACTCGCGCTTGGCCGTTGTTCCGTCGCCGGGATCCACGTCCACAATGTTGGCTTCGCTGCTCGTGTCATCACAGCCGTTGCGTACCCGCCAACCCTCTATGGTTCGCGGCACGCCGACCTTGAGCCCTCTAAGGGTTGCGACCGAGCAGGAGGCGTCGGTGGCGTCTTGCCATGGCGCACACGGATCCTCGGTGCCGTGAATGTGCAGAAGTGGCACTGAGGCGTCGCACGCACCGCCGGATTCGGCGTGTTGGTTCGGGCCGCTGACCGGTGCGACGGCGGTTATCACGCTGGATCGCTGGCATGCCAGTCGGTGGCTCATACTCGATCCGTTGGAGAAACCGGTGACGTAGACCCGGTCTCGTTCGTAGTTGGCGATCGCGCCGACTGCCGCTAGTAGATCGTCGAAGTAGTGGAGGTCGTCGACTCCGGCGTGGCAGGCAGCTCCTGTCGAGCAGTAGTAGTCGTCGTTGCCTCCCCCCGCGTTCCACGAACGGCTGTTGCGCAGGGGCCGAAGTCCGGTACCATTTGGCGCAACGACGATGTAGCCTCGCGCGAGTGCTTGTTCGTCGAGACAGGTCGGCGCGTCGTCTTCGCCGGGTGGACAGGTGATCGCGAACGCTCCGTCCGGGTCTCCACCGCCGCCGTGAAGCACGATGAGCAATGGTCGTGGTCCGGCCGCCGCTGGCACGGCGATCTCGAACGGGCGCTCGTCCCAGCCAGGCAATGGACAGGTACTGAAGCTCCCCGCCGTCAGAGTGTCGGCGTCACACGGATCGAGCGGACCACACGCTGCGGTCGCGGCAGCCAATGCGATGACGATGCAACGTCCCACCACCTCCGCTAACCACGCCACGCTAGTCCTCGAGGGTAATCGAGAACGTATCGCTCGCTCCGCCATAGTCAGCGCGGATCCGACAGACACCCGGGCTATCCAACCCCTTCACGAATACTCCCCCATCAAACTCCATCACCGTCGTCGCGCCCAGGGGCTCGCCGCTGGTAAATGTGCAGAGCGCCGGGGTCTCGATAGTCAGCTGCACCTCTTCGTCGCGTGGCTGCGTGCACGCAATCACGCCGCCCACCGTCGCCAGTGGGTGCATCGAGGTGGAACCTGATTTGTATATGGATGGGTCCGCGTCGAAGGCAATGCCGTCGATCTGTGCGGGCTCGAAGACTATGACATCTCGAGTGAAGCCATCATCGAGCAGTGAGGTGATGGTGAACTCGGTGGGGGATTCCGGGACGTCGTATTGCTGCCAGTCGTTGACCTGTGCCATCAGCCCTACATCAAGCAACGTCGGCGCTTGCGTGCTGCCGTACTCCAACCGTTCACCACCTGCTTGGAGCTCATACTCGAATCCGACTCGGGTCCCGGCGAGCAGTGGGTATGGCCCTGCCCAGTCGCATCTGCTTCGATTGGGCTCGAAGCGCCGCACCGCGTCGGGTTCGCGTACGCGCACGTCAACGACGGCGCTCGCTTCGTAATAGTGGGTGTCGCACGAACCAATGCGGTCCTGGTCCACCGCGACGACGACCTGGATCCGTGCGTCGGTCGCCTCGGTCGTCTGGATCGGCACGAGAATACAACCGTCCTCTTCCTCGTGTTCGCCGATGACCAGCTCACCGTCGTCGTACACTTCGTAGTAGTGAATGTCGTGGAATCGGGTATCCACGTCTTCAAGGCATACCCTTATGATCCCGTCAGCGCCCACCGCGTACGCGCTCGGGTTGGTCCACACCAGTGGCAGAGTCTCCGCTGCGTCGCCACATGTCCGTCCTCTGGATCCATTGCCGCCGAGCACCGTATCGCAACCAGTGAGGCCGGCTGCGACGATCGCGGCACACGCCAAGCGCATCATGACCCCCGTCATGACACCAGTGTAACACCCGCCGAGTACACGGCCGAGCGCATATCGAAACTTGCCAGGTCGTGCCGGCTGTTGGCGTCGTCAGGTCAGCTAGTAGCGCTGAGACCCAGAACCACATGATCGGATCACACGTTCAAAGCGCGACGAAACCGCGGGTGGTGGTGGAGAGATGCGAGCTGCGGATCGCTGGCGAACGAGCTGGCCTCCGGGTACGAGCGTTCCAGCGCTAGCTCAATCTGGTCGAGTGCCTCGTTGCTCCTACCACTGAGAGCAAAGGCGCATGCAAGCCCGTGATGCACTTTCGGCGGGGCTCCCCGATCAGCACCTGCGAGACCTACCTCGATCGCTTCGTCGTAGCAGGCCGCGCCGACGAAGGCGTTGACGCAGTTTGGAACTGCCGCGACTGGTATCTCGGTGCCGCTTTGCCGGAAACGACGAACCCAATCGGAGGAAGATTGGAAGTCCTGCCGTTCATTCCACAGGTACGTCATCGCCTGCAGCGTCCAAGCGTCGCCCACGGGCACGTCGCTCCAGTGCTTGCACGCCACATTGAGGTACGGGTATGCCTTGTCGTACGCTTGGCGGCGGAACAGCTCCACCCCGCTCGCAAACGCTTTCCGGAACTCGGCCCCGAGCGCGCCGAGTAGGGCGCGGCGGTCGGCGGTTCGGAGCTCGTTCAGCCTGGTGGCAATCTCGACGATTCGCAGGTCGCCAGCCTCGCCGGTGGCGATTGCATACAGCTCTTCTCTGAGTGCAGCGCTGCGGTATTGGCTGCGAGCCAGATCCTGTTCGCGGTGTGCGTGCTCTTGTGCGCGTTCTCGACGATGCTGCGCTTCGGCGTCTGTCTTCTGGCGGTCGCGCTCTAGTTCGAGAGCGTCCGCTTCACTATCTTCCGCTCCGAAGGGCCACGGGTTGATGGCCGCGATGGCCGCGATGAACGCTTGCGGGGTCGCTGCTTCTACGACCACGTGAGACTCGACCAGGAACGCAAACTCGTTTTCAGGCATCCAGTTGCGGTCGCCGGCCGCCGCCCGCCGGGCGCGCTCCGCATCGGCTGCTTCGCGATCGACCACCAGGGCACTGAGTTGGATGACCCCGATTTCATTCACTCCTATGACGGCGCACGGACCGCCGTTGGCCAGCTGCAGCGGCAGCTGTTGCCGGCAGTCGGTGGTGCGCAGCACGTCGATGATCTGCCTCCGTCCGGGGCCGAAGATCGGAGCCATAGCTCATATAAACATGGTCAGCGACCGCGTCCGCTGAGGAATGTCACAAACATTGGAACCCGCCTCTAACTGATATCAGTAAAGCGAGAGGCACCTCGAGCTGCGAGGCATGCTGTGCTCTCGCGTGCCAACCCGGTCCAACCCTACCCCCGCGCCGTCGGTCCAATTCTCGATGGGAGGAACTCATGAGCTCAAAACTCCGCTTGGTCACCCCGTTCATCATCCCGCTGGCAATCGCCGGCTACTATCTGTACCCGGTCATAACCGAGCTTCTCAACAAGAAGAAGCACGATGCGTGTGCGCATGCGCTTCAGGACCCCGACAAAGCGATAAAGGCATGCACCTCGCTCATCTCATCCGGGTTGGAACCCGAGTTTGAGGCCGCGGCCTACAACAATCGGGGGCTCGCTCACCAAAAGAAGCGTAGCTTCGCCGCAGCGATCTCAGATTTTGATCAGGCACTCATGCTGAGGAAGTCCGCTGACATCTATCGCAACCGCGCGGACACCCACAACATGATCAAGAAGTTTCACAGCGCGCTTGCCGACTACAATAAGGCTGTCGCTCTCGGGCCTGCCAACGGCGCGGTCCTAAATAACTTTGCGTGGTTCCTGGCCACCTGCCCAAGCGCCAAGCACCGCAATGGAAGGCGCGCTGTCAGGCTCGCCACGAAAGCTCTGGCGCTGGCCCATACCCCCGGCCGCCTCGATACCCTCGCGGTCGCTTTCGCTGAAGCTGGTCAGTTCAAACGGGCGATCAAAGCGCAAGAGAAGATGATCGCGCTGACTGGCAGCAAAGAGGGCAAGGAGCGCCTGAAGCTGTACAAGAAGTCCAAGGCCTATCACTCTCCGCGCTAACTGCCCGGAAGCGACGCGCCCTCGGAGACGCGCACCCCAACCGCCGGATCGATCAGGTAGCCTTCCTCGGAGCTGGAAATGGCGCGACTGAGTCCAAGGCGGCGCAGGCCGTAGACCGCGCTGCGGACGCGACCGGCCGCGGACTTCTGGCTTATGTTCTCGTCGGGCCAGCCTGCCCGAAACAACGCGCTTCGTTCGATGGGCGTCCCCGGATGGGCAATGCGAAGCTCGCACAGGGCTAGCATCACTCGCCACAAAGTGGGCCGCGACCGCAAGCTGATCTCATCGCCGTCCCCTACCCGCAGTGACCGGGCATCGCGGTCGAGCGCCATGAACACGGTCGCTTGTTTTCTGCGCGCAGCGAGTAGGCGATGAGCGACCCGAACACCGAGAGTCGTATTCTCGGGGCAGGGCGGAGGCTCCTCCAGAACGTTTGCGCAGTCACGGCACAATTCGAGGATCCGCTCGGCCTGCGGGTACTCTCCGGCGCCAAACGCCTCCGAGGCTTCGGCGAACCGGCTGCGCGCACTGTCTACTTGGCCTCGGCACGCGGCGATTCGTCCGAGATAGGCCAGCGCCAAGCCGATCAATCGCGCATCGCCTTTGACTCGGGCGAAGGACAACGCCGTCGCATAGTGCTTCTCCGCTGCGTCCACGCCCTCTGCCTCATCGCAGCACACGCCCCAGTCCAGGCTCGTCAAGCTCTGTCCTCGTAGATCGTTGGCCTCACGGAATAGACTCATCGCCGCTGAGAACAGGGGCATAGCCTCCTCGAACCGCCCCTCTTCGTGTGCGATCTCGCCGAGATTCTGCACCGCAGCGGCTTCGAACCGTATCTGCCCCAGATCGCGATGGATGGCCAACGCAGCTTCGGTATGAAGACGCGCTTCCGCAAGGGTGCCGACTTCCAACGCGATTGCGCCCAGGTGATTCAGCGCCGCCGCTTCGGTCTCCCGGTCGCCCAACTCGCGGCAGATTCGTAGTGCGCTGAGTACGTACCCGCGTGCGCGGACGGCAGACACGGGGAAGACCGCGCCGCCGAGTGCATCGAGCGCCATGGCTTCGCCTTGGCGATCCCCGACGGCCATGAACGCGTCGAGAGAAGCTTGTAGATGCTCGACGGCTTCTACCAGCAGACTGCGCCCGACCGCGAGTAGCCCTAACTGGTACAGCGCATGCGCGTGGGTACTGCCGTTGGGCGTCTCGCCCGCCAGCAGCTCAGCAGCTTGCAGATCCTTCTGGCTTAAGGCCGTATCACCTGCCAGGCGGCGGGCCCGGCCCCGCGCTACAAGCGCCCCAACTCGCACGCTCACCGGGGTCGCCGCATCGGCAATGGTCTCCTCGTAGCTCTGCAGCAATCGCATCAACTCCGCCGAGCGCCCCAACTGCCAAAGGCAACTCTCCGCGGCGACCACTGCACGTAGCCCGTCGACTGGACGGTCGCTGGCCGTCTGCCTGGCGACGGCCAGAACCTCGGCAAGCTCCGGCTCGGCGACATCCTCCAGGCCGGAGTAGTAGGCGATGTACCTCCGGGTTGCAGCCTCTATCTCGGGCCCCTGGGACATCTCGTCCCGAACCAGACGTCTAACTGTTTCGTAGACGCAGTACCGAACATGCGCGTGGTCTGCGCGCAGGACGCGCAGCAGTGACTTGCGCCGCAGCTGCCGAAGCAACTCCACTTGCGCAACTTCGGGAGGATCGATGACTTCTCGCGCCGCGGCCAACGTGAACGGGCCGGTGAACAGGCACGCCTGGACGAGTGCGGTGCGTTCCGGTGGATTCAGGCCCGTGAGTGCAGAGCGGATCGCCGTCGCGAGGGTTCGATGGCTCGCCTGGCCGTCTTTGATCCCGCTGGCCAACGCGTCGTGGTCTCGCTCGATCGCGTCGAGGAGTTGACCTGGCGACAAGACATCGACCCGACCCGCGGCCAGAGCGATGGCGAGGGGAAGGCGATCGAGGCGATCAGTGATGTCGACAAGAATCGGCTCGTTTTTGCCAACGCTCCACGCGGACGTCGTCGCCGTGGCGCAGCGATCGAAAAGCTCAACGGCTTCCGCCGACGACAACGGTTCGAGCTCGATGACCACCTCGCCCAACAGGCCGAGGCGCTCGCGCGACGTGACGATGACACGCAGACCGTCGACGGAGTCGAGCCACTCTGCGAGCTCGGGTGCTGCGCATTCGACGAGCCCGTCGAAACCGTCTAGAACCAGAGTGAGAGGAGTGCGAGGGCGGGCCAGGCGGGCTACGCCTGCTGCGCCGCCCGCCACGGACATGTCGGCTGGCGCGCCAAGGGTTGCGCCGACTCGCATCCACAGTGATGACAGATCGGAGGAATCGTGGAGAGCACATACCAACCACGGCGCCTCGGGACAGGCCGATTCGTCCATGAGTGCCTCAACAAGGCTCGTCTTGCCGACGCCGACCGGACCGCAGACCGTTACGAGTGGCGACGTCGTGGCAGCGTGGCGTAGCCGCGCGGTGTCAGCCTCTCGGCCAACGAGACTCTCACCTTGCAGACGTCGCGCAGGCATGCTCGAGCATGAATCTATCAGCCAGAGTCCTCGCACGTCACCGATCGACCCCGATCAAAATCGATCAAAACCTGGCCAGGCAGCGTGCCATGGCTGGCATCTGTGCGGTCTGACGACGCATCTTAGAACTACCAGATGATGTCGAAACAGCATGCGCGCAGACAATCAGAGCCCGAGCAGTTTGGACCGTACGAGATTGGAGCACGCCTAGGCGTGGGCGGAATGGCGCGAGTGGACCGTGCCATCAAGCGGGGCGTCGCAGGATTCGAGCGCCTGTGCGCGATAAAGCGGATGCTGCCGCACCTGTCTGCGAAACGGCGCTTCGTCATCGCGTTCATCCGTGAAGCACGACTTGCGGCCACTCTGCGCCACCCCAATATTCGCGCGACGTTCGATCTGGGGGAAGTCAATGGCGAGTTCTACATCGACATGGAGTTCATCGATGGTGTGGATCTCAACCGACTCATTCGACAAGCTCGTCGGGCCTCCGGGCCTCCTCCGAACGCGATGACGGTGTTCTTTCTGAGTCAACTGTGTGACGCGCTGCACTATATTCATAATTGGCGCGGCGCCCTCGACCAGGCGAGCCGAGGCATTCTGCATCGCGACATCTCTCCAGCGAACGTGATGATTTCCAACTCGGGGCACCTGAAGGTCATCGACTTTGGTATTGCCGAGTCCGAAGGTAGCGCGCGACGCGACCTGTCTACAGAGGTCAGAGGGAAGATCGGCTATCTGGCGCCGGAGGCGTTCAAGGGAGAAGGTCTCGACGTTCGCTCGGATCTATTCTCTCTCGGAATCATCGCTCATGAGCTGCTCACGACGCGACGATTGTTCCGGCCGCGCAGTGACCTGGTGTCGATCCGGTTGATTCACCAACGAAATCTGCCGAAGCCATCTGAGTTCAACCCTGCCGTTCCGCCGTCGCTGGACGCATGGGTGATGAAGGCGCTCGAACCACAACCCGAAGACCGTTGGCCCTCCGCATCATCGATGCGCACCGCCCTCGCCAGTGTTGCCGACGACGTCGGCGGAATGTACTCCTGCGGCGAAGTCGCTGACTGGGTCCAAAAACTGTTTGCGACGCCGAGTGGGCGTCTCGCGCGGCGTTCATCGTCGGTTCCCCCGGGCGTGGTCCAGCGCGAAGTGCCACACGCGGAGAACGAGAGCGAGAGTGTGGTTACCGCCATAACCACCGCGGTCGACAGCCCGACCGTCGTAGACACCGCTATCTTCGATGAAAACAAAACGAAGGTGATGGACCCGGACGAACAGAGTGCCTTGCGCACCGAAGCGAAGCCACGGGAGCACTCGACCAACGTAATCGAACGGGGGCCAGCGCCGAAGCGGGAGCCCACCCGCGAGCTTCCGGTAACGATTGCAGAAGAGGGGGCGGTGAACTACCCGCGGGCTCGCGCCCCGTCGCCGACCGGAAAGCCCGCACCACTGCGCGGTGGAGCGACGCGCGTGCCGGAGTCCACAGAAGAACAGGGAGCATGGCTCGTGGTCGCTGTCGTCGCCGTCTCAATTGTCATCGCCCTGCTGGTGGCATGGCACAAATCCCTCATCTGAGGCAGCCGCTCTGCAACGGGAACCACTCTTCGCTGCGCCAGAAATGCACCAGGGGCTGACCGGCGTTGACCGAGACGAGCACACGAGCCGATAATCACGGCCTTGGCCTATCGCAAACGTACGCCGCCGGTGAAGAGCGAACGGGAGCAGCAGCTCGCGGCGCTGACGAAGCGCGGAGCGGACGTGCTTCAGCGACAACACGACGAGCAGCGTCGAGCCGAACTCGAGGCCAAACACGCCCAGCAGCGGCACGAGTTGTCTCAGGAGGCTGGGCGCAATCGCCAGATCGGCAGACTCAACCGTCCATGGCTTGGCACCGCAGTCGTCACCGGCGTGGTCGTCCCCATCACGGCGGCGGCGATCTATGGCTTCCTTAACAGCGGGCTGTTCATCGCTGTGTGGATCCAGCTGTTGATTTGGATCGTAATCCTGCCGGCGGTCGCCTTGGGAGTCGTGGCCGAACGGATTCTGGCGGCCCGATTGGGCGTGGCGGATCGACAAGCGACGCGAGCTTGGGCTGAGTCCCTGCCATTCCTTCTCAGTGGCTACGAGCCCGACTTCCGAAGATCCGACTCGTCTTTCGTTCTGCGTTTTCGCTTCGAGTCCGACACGCCACAAGCCGAACAGCTGGTTCAGGTTTTGGCCGGCGTCGACGACAGAGTTGTGGTCACGCTCGCTGAGTACCCAGGCGCGCCGGAAAGCGAGTCCGATGAGCTCATTTCGATAGCCGCCATCGGGCGGTACGACGGTCCTGAACCATCCGAAGACGGGTCGTTTGCGCTCAACATCAGCCACCGCAATCGCCACTATTGCCGTACCTGGCTGCCGGGTTGGGCAGACTCAGCCGTGAGCGAAGCGCTGCAACCGTTGCACAAACTGTACGCGCTGACGTCCGTCGAGTTCACGTCCTAGCTACTGGCAGCGTCGGGGCGGCTCTGCTCGGCCGCTGGGCTCACGGGGCGGTGCGGCCGCAGTTGCCTGTCGGGCACTTCAGGTATTTGTTCGCCTTGCAGTTGTCGAAGGTCCACCCTCGGCGACCCGCGTAGGTGCGGTAGCGCTTGTTGATAGGAAACGAACGACAGCAGTAGGTGCCGTGACCGTACGGGTACGGGTGGCTGGCCGGACAGGAGCTATGTGGTTTGGTGCATTGGGAGCCCGAGCACTTCCTGTAGCTTCCGGGACAGGTGCCATTGTCCTGGCCGCGACGACCGTTGGTGTTTTGCCAGCCAAAGGTCTTGGGCGTCCGGTTACAGCAGTACGCGCCTAGCCCGTAAGGATATGGGTGTGTGGTCGGACAGCTCGTCCCACCGGTGGTGCTGCTACCACCACCGCCGAGTCCCGTCGTGGTGATGCGAACGCCGCCCAGGTTCCGCGCTGCCTGCTTGGCCTGGCTCTTGTACAACGCGCTCATCTCGCGCAGTATGCCGCCCTTCCATAGGTACTGGTCGTAATACTTGAACAGCTTCTCGGCGTAGTACAGGACGAGCGCGGTGACGGTGAGTTTCGAGATGATCGCGACGAAGGTGCCCAGCGTGGCGCCGAGCACAGGGCCACCCGCCAGTGTCGCTGCAGCGGTGATCAACGCGGCCAACTTCACTGCGCCGGGCACGATGATCTGGAGGTCGATCGGTGCGAACGCCACGCTCAACATCACGTCGAAGAGTGCGAAGCGAGTCGCCGCCACGGCCTCTCGATGAAAGCACGTCTCGTACGCCGCGCCGGTCTTGTCAGAGCACTTGATAGCTGCCCACGCGGGAACCCCGGCAGCTGTCGCCGCGGCTTCCGCGACGAGCATGGCACCGCTGAGTTTCAGCGACCGGGTCGCCGCGCGTTTCATCGCAGCCTTGGCCGGGCGGCCGCTGGCGAGGCTGCGCATTCGACTCGCGGTGAACTGCTTGCGAAACGTCTTGGCAGACATGCGCAATTTGTTCTTGATGACTGTCTTGTTCACGCCTTTCATTCGTGCGATTTGCGCCCACTGAGCCTGGATCTTCTTTTTGGCCAGAGCGGTCGCACCCTTGATCGCTCCGCCAAACAGCGCGCGCAGTTTTCGCTCGGGGTTTTGCACGACGACTGATACGACCTTCTGAGCTTCACGCTCAATGGTGGCTTTGGCTCTTAGCGCTGCAGCCGAACTCGCGCCGCTGACAGTCTTGTACGCATTGGCGAGACCTGTGCCTGTGTCTCTCACCACCCTGCTGACATCGGTGGCTACCTGGTTGGCGACCGTCTTCTTCCAGTCTTTCTGCTCACACGAGCACGCAGCCGTTCTTACCCATCCGACCGGGCAGCTGCGGTGGCATCCACCCGCGTACAGCTGAGTTCCCCCGGGGCACGTTCGCTTCGGGGAGCGATTGGAGCCGAGCCCGAAGCGTCCACAGTCGGTCCACGGCTTGTCCCAGCAGGTGTTGTTACATTCCTTTTTGACGCACGTGCACACGGCGGTGCGCTTCCAGCCGCTGGGACACGATTTGCGAAACACCGAGCTGTAGCGCCCGCAGTCCGTGTACGGCCTATCCCAACAGTTGCTGCTGCACGTGCGTTTTACGCAGGTACAAGCCGCCGTGCGCCGCCAGCCAGATGAGCATGATTTGTAACAAAGCCCGCCGTACAAGTCCCGACCGCTGCTGCACGACAGTGAAGGGGAGCCGGTGCGTCCGTACTTGGCGCAGTTGGTCTCGATGTAGTTTTGCGCTTCGCTTTGCCCTGCGGTGGAGAGGGTGACGACGAAGGCAGCAAAGACGATGACGTTTCGCATGGCTGATGATCTTCGATCATCGGCAGGAGCGCGACCAGTCACCGGGTCGATATTCGTGTACCTCGTGCCTATCAGTGATGGTCGATGGTGAGCCCGATGCTGCGGCTCGCGGCAAAAGTCGTCAGCTCGTTCGCAAGCACCTCAGAAAATTTGCCACCGGCGCGGACCGTGGACGGCCCGCCTTTCTTACCCAGATCGACCAGGAGCTTGTAGAGCTTCGCTGGCTCTGCCCAGGTGATCTCGATGGTCTCCAGGTGTGGGTTGCCCACCACCGCGGGAAGCAGTTCGTCTGCGTCGGTGAGTTTGAGAGACTTCAGGCCTTCGCCGGCCATGATGGCTTCAACCAACGCGGGGACTCGGCTCTCTAGCCAGTACTGTCCCTTTACTTCGATGGACGTCGCCGCGCCGGCCCGCAAGAGGGCGGGGATCCAGTCGAAGTTGCAGCGAAGATACGTGCGCACGTTGGACTTGGCAGCGCGTTCCGCCATGTCGTCGAGTTGGCTCGCGTCGTCGGTCTTCACGCTGCGAAGATCCGACAAGGTCGTGCACGGCGTCTTGCTCAGAGCATCGAACAGCAGCGACACCTGTTCGACGGTCGGCTTTGCGTCCAGGGAGAGACTGCGCAGGTGCTTTCCGCGAGCCACAGCGGCCGCGAGACGACTCGAATCTCGCTCCTTGCCGTTAGCTTGATCCAGGTCGAGAATGAGCGTTTCGATGGGCAAGGTCTCCAAGAGTTCACCCAGCTCATCGATATCCTCGGCCGTCTCGAAAACGTCGAGATCGAGGAGCTGCAACGGGTGGCCGTCGAAGGCGGTGCGAAGAGCTTTGAGACGGCTGGCATCGCCGGGAAACGTGTTGGACACGTCGAGCGCGCGAAGGGACGGTAGGCGCTTCGACATGCCCTCGAGCACCCGGGCGATCGCCGGGTATTCCCACTTCTTGATCGACGGAAGGGAGAGTTTCTCCATGCTGGCCGAGGCCAGGAGAGGCAGCGCTTCCCCCATCTCCGCCTCCGTGGCACTACCAAAGATGGACAGGGCCCGGAGCTTTGGCGCTTCACCAATAGCCTCGATGAGGCCCTGGATCTTGTCCTCTTCGAGGGTGTCGGTCGTGAAGGCGAGCAACTCCAGGTTGGGGAGAGAGCGAGTCAGCGCGCTGAGCTCAGCGGTGGCGGAGGGAAAACGATTGTCGCGGAGGTGTAGCTCGCGTAAGGCGGGGTGTCCTTCGAGAGCTGTGAAGAAGGCTCTGGCTCCGTTGTTGAGGCCATAGATCAAGGGCCACGAGAAGTCGATGATCTCGAGGCTTTCCTGCGAGGACAGCGCCTGGCCGAGAGCGCCCGCCTCGTCGCCGACATCGTGGGCCACTAGCCGTAAATGCGTCACCCGATACTCTGCCATCGCTGTTGCGGCGTCCGATACGTGCTCGTCCTTCAAGCCAAAGGCATAGCCGCGACCTGTGGTTTCCAGGTGCAAAGGCGTCGGAGACGGCCGATCCAGGTTCGAGATGCGCGGATCTATCGCCGTTAGCTCCGGACGGTTCGACACGCAGATGTCCCGTACATGGGCGAGCTTGGGAAGCGCTTTCTTCAGCGTATCCTCCTCGATGTTCACCAGCACAACACGCTCGAGCTGGGTGAGCAGCTTGCTCTTCATGAAGGAAGGCGCTCGGCACATATCACCGTCGAAGTCGGCGCCGCCCAGATCGATATCCACCAGGTTCGGTGTCCCGGACGCCAGCCACAGTCCTTTGACCTGGCTGACTCCGATTGCGACCCCATGCTCATCGTCGCTGAACGCCCATTCCAGAGTGCGCAGTTTGGGACAGTCTGGCGACACTTTGACGAAGGCTTTGCCGAGACAGAACCCTTCCATACGGATGGTCTCCAGTTTCGGAAGCGCAAGATCGCTTGCGAAGCTGTGGCCGACCAGGTGCAACGACTTCAACTCGCCGAGGGCAGACCAGAGCGCCGCCGATGCTTTCGCGCCGAGCATTGCTCGACCAATCGCGGAACTCGGATCGAACTCGAGTTCGCGCACCACCAGGCTTTGTAGCGACTCGGGCGGCGCCTTCGTCATCGCCTTCGCCCAGGCGGGCCACTGGGCGCGTGGAAGGGACAGGTGGAGCTCTAGGTGGTTGCCTTCCAGGCTGGCGAGCTGTTCGCGGATTTCCTTCGCTGAAGCTCCGATGGGTGGGCAAAACACGGTCATGGCTGAAGTGTAGGTCAGCCCAACGGGGCCGCGAAGGTTGCGGCGGTGAAATTTTTCGGCCGCCCGGGCCGTTTGCTGCTCATGCGCTACATCGTCTCTCTGTTTGTGCTCGCTGCGTGGATACCCGGCGCCGCCGCCGAGCATGGAATGCCCGGCGACAACCTGCACAAACACTATGAGCTCCCGCAGTTCGGTTATCTCGTCCTGGCCGGGGGCAATGGAATCACCACAGATATGTGGCTGCTGGTCAAACGCAAGCGGCGCCTGGTTTCGACCAAGAACGGTAAGCGGCACATTGTTCCACTCCGACTCGTCGCCGCGTACGATCGGGAAGTGCCGAACTTCTCCGCTGCCGGCGGCTATGGCGAGAACTGCATCGTCCTGCGACCGACGCGCCGACTCAAGCCGGGCCGTACGTACCAGCTCGAAGTGCGCGATCGGGTCGCCAAGCGCTGGACGTATCGCCGCGTGTCGACGTTCACCCTGTCGCTCGTCAAGCGATTCAAGAAACTCCCGGTGCGACTTGTGTCAGCGAGGATCGTGCGCGTGTCGAAAGCCGATCCGGATCCCATCGCGGTGCTCAGCATCCGCGGTGGCCAGGGGGACCTCATGTGGGTCACATCGCGGATTACGAAGACGCGTGGCGGGCGTCGCCTGGGCACCACACAGACCCGGCACCTGGCAACGACGCCGCACCTGATGCTACCTCGGTGGCTGGGACAATGTGCGTTTCACCCAATCTCTGGCTCGGCAACGACCAGCGTGGTCATTCGGTTCCGGGTGGCGGACCGCACGGGTCGAAAAACGAGCTGGTCCAAGCCGATCAAGATGAAGCCGCACGGACAGCTGAACGTTTGCGTCCTGGCGCCGCCGAAGGCGCCGCCGAAGCCGAGGCCGAAACCGAGGCCGAAGCCGTAGGCATTCGCGAAAGCTGATGTAGCTGCAGGACACCGGCGCAGCTGGACTGCGCATCACTCTTCCGGGAATCTCAACACGTGGCGAAAACCGCGACGCCAGGCAGAGCCGTCAGTCGTTGACCACACGTTGCCGCTGCCACCGTTGGGGTTGAAGCCGCTAATGGCGAACAGTCTGCCGTCGTGGACGACGTACCCGGTCTCCCAGTGCCGGGGGCTTGTCGTCTGAGCGGTGACCTGGGTCCAGGTCTGGCCGTCCGACGACGTCCACACGTCCCGAGGATCCTCAACGTTGGGGCCATCGCCACCGGCGATCCACATCGCGCCGTTCCACGACACGAGAATGTGTGAACCGCGGCCGGCGAAGGGAGCGGACGCGGTCACCTGGGTCCAGCTGCTGCCGTCGGTCGACATCCACACGTCATTGAGGTAGTCGCCCGTGACGTCGCGGCCGCCGATGACCCACAGAGCGTCGTTGTGGACGACGACTCGGTGGCGAACCCGCGCTGGGAACTCGGCACTTGGAGTTTGCTCCACCCAGGTCACGCCATCCTCCGACGACCAAACATCCTCGAGTACGGCGCCGCCGGTGGTGTACCCACCGATGACGAACATCGTCCCGTTCATCACGACGGCGGAGTGATTGGCGCGGGGGGCGAACGGGGGCGAGGCCTCTTTATCCCAGGTGACGCCATCGGCGGAAGACCACACGTCGTCGAGGTACGCGGAGTTGGCGCCACCGACCACCCACAGGCGTCCAGCGAACTCGACCATACTGTGCCCAAAGCGGCGGCCCAACGCGCTCATGCCGGACACTCGCGTCCACTGCAGGCCATCGTCGGAGGACCACATGTCTCCCCATACCTTGGCGTGGGTGTAGCCACCGGAGAACCACATCTTGCCGTTGAAGCTCACCGCCGCGGAACTGCCGCGCCCCGCGAATGGTGCCGCGGTCGTTCCCCGGGCCCACGTCGCGCCATCAGCGGAACTCCAGACGTCCTGCCGTGGATCGCCGTCGGAGCCACCAGCGATCCACATGCGGCCGTCGAACACAGTTGCACGCAGGCCGCTGCGCTGGCCGAAAGAAGCGTATGTGGTTGCCTCGGTCCAGGTGACGCCATCGGTGGACGTCCACACGTCCTCATACTCGTTGCCGTCGCCCGAACCGGCCATGACCCATAGGGCGTCGCCGTACGCGACGACACCGGCGTCTACTCGCTGCGGATAACCGGTGTCCGCGGTGATCCGTGTCCAGGCCGCCCCATCAGTCGAGCGCCAGACGTCGCGCTGAGGCGTGGAGCCGACTGTTCCTGCGACCATGTACAGGGCGCCAGCATGGACCACTACTTCATTACGCGAGCGCGCACCAAAGGCGGCGGTGGCGGTTTCCCGCGTCCATGTCACCCCGTCTGCCGATGACCAGATGTCGCTGAGGTCGGTGCCAGCGTTGCTGTCGTAGCCACCGAATACCCACATTCGATTGTCGAAGACGACCGCGCCGAATGAGGCCCTGGCGGCGAACGCTTGGGTCACCTCGAGCTTGGTCCAGTTGATGCCGTCGTCCGACGACCACACGTCGTCGAGTGACGCGCCATTGTCGCCGCCGATGACCCACACCTTGTCGGCGAACACGAGGGACTGATGGTAGCGGCGAGGCGTGAATGCGTTGGCGGACGACTCGCGTCGCCAGTTGACAGCGTCGGCAGACGACCAGATCTGGTCGCTGTAGCGCGCGTTGTTGGTGGTGCCGCCGAGACTCCACATGCGGCCCTGGAACACGGTCAGCGCGTGGTCTCTTTTGGCAGTGATGGTGCGGCGTTCGATCATGGCCGCGTGGGTTTCTCCAGCGAACTCCCAGCTGTAGAGAGCCGCTCGAGTGACGTGCAGCGCAGTGTCGATGACAGGTACGTCGTTAGAAAGTGCGTCCATTTGGCCATCGGCGCACGCGGTGATGGCACTGATGTCGCAGTCTGGGTCCGTGCTTCGGTAGAGGCGCACGCCGGCTCCGCCGACCCCTGCAACAAGCTCAGTATCGTTAGCGCCGACCCAGCCAAGCAGCGATAGCGTTCGCTCGGCTACGGTCACGGCGTAACTGCCGCTTGCCTGCAGGTAGTCCGCGTCGGCTTCGATGACGGCGGTGATCTGTGCGCTGCCATGGCCGACCGCGGAGACGGTACCGTCCGCGGACACGGTCGCGACGGTTTCGTTCGACGAGCGATAGGTCGTGACCCCCGAACTCAGGCCTGTGGCGGGATTGGGCGCTGCCTGGCCGACGAATAGTTCGATGGCTTCGCGTTCGAACACCAGGGTGCCATCATCGGCCCGGGAGGCGTCCGCCAATACGGCCGCATCGGGCGAACCGGGCGCGTTGGAGTTGCCGCATGCCGCGAGCGCGACGGTCACCAAGGCCAGTAGGCAGAGGTGGTGAGTAAGTTCGCAAGGGAACGAGAATACGGCGATGCGCATGGACCCAGAATGGCAGCACCCACACGGGCCTTCGGGTACCCCCCGGGTACGGGGCTGCTAGGTCGCTGAGTCCCTGGCGCCTCTAGTCCGGCGCGCTGAGTTTCAGGTTCGGCAACGCTTTCTTGAGTGCATCAAGCTTCTTCGCATCGAACTTGCTCGCTTCGGCTGTGAGCCTGGTCAGTGTCTTGACGCTGGCGAGGGGCGACAGGTCTTTCAACTTGGGCGTCGCTGCGACGTGTAGCGTACCGAGCGCCGGGAGCTGGGCGAGCGGCGCCAGGCTGCTTACTTCTGTTCGGTTCAAGTTGAGCTCGCGCAGCTTCGCCAGGCCGCTAAGAGGAGTGAGATCGGTGATCTTTGTGTTGCTTGCGTTGATGACCTCCAAATCGCCCAGCTTCGCCAGCGGTGACAGGTCCGAAACGCGCGTGGACGCGAACACCACTTCGCGAAGCTCCGGCAAACCGGCTACCGCGCCAAGCTTCGCCACCGTGGTGTTGTAGATGTTCAGCGTCGTGAGCTCTTTCATGCCGCGAATCGGATCGAGATCAGAGACGGACGTGTTCTTGATGTCGAGGTCCTCCAGGGCGGTCAAGCCCGCGAGGGCGGAGATGCTCTGTACACGCGGTGATTCGATCTTCAGGCTGCGGAGGGTGTGTAAACCGCTCAACGGCTTCAGGTCGTCCAGCTTGCCGACGACGAGGATGATCGTGTGGACCTCGGTAAGTTGTGCCAGCGGCTTCAGATCGGTCGCGTCGTTTTTCTGGCAATTGACCCGTTGGGCCGTCAGGTTGAACGTGCGACCGCAGAACTCCATGACGGTGGGGGCGGGGCTCTTTCTCGCGGAGGTCGTCGCGACCGGTTCATTCGCTGTGGATCCTCCGCAGGCCACGAAGGTAGTGAGCGCGACAACACACAACAGGGTTCGGTTCATGGCGACGGAGGGTAGCAGTCCCGGTCGCATCAGCTCAACAGAGTCGCCCCCTCGCGGCGCTGACTGGGAGCCCGTGGAACGTGATAAAACACCTGTATGCCGGATGGGGCGCCCGAGCACACAGTCCACTCGGGCTGGACGCGTAACATCATCTCGTTAGCTGCGGCGACGGGCGCGGATGCAGACGCGCTATGGAGGGCTGGGGACCTGGTTGTCGGCGAGCTTGGCGGCGAGGTTCCCGAGGAAGCGCACATGCGAGTGTGGGCGGCGATCATGCGCACGTTACGCTCGCCGGGCTTTCCCATTGAGGTCGCCAGCCAACGCTCAGTCAATCAGTACGCGTTGCTCGGCTTGGCGTGCAAGACATCGGAGACTGTGCGCGACGCGGTTGGACATCTGATTCGCTACCTTGCGATCTGGAACAGCCGGTACCGCTGCGAGCTGCGCACGCGGAAGGAGTCGGCCGACTTCATTCTCGACGGTCCGACCGGCGGGCTGGCGCGGCGGTGCACCAACGAATCGGCGGTCGCCCAGATTCTCAAGGCAATGCGTGACGTTTGCCAGGTGACAGTGCGTCCCGTGCGCGTGTGCTTCCGCCACGCGAAGCCAGACGACACCAGCGCGCACGACGAGTTCTTCGGCTGTCCGATCGAGTTCAACGCGCCCTTCGACGGCCTCGAGTTGGCCACCGCCACTCTCGATGCTGAGCTCGCCCTCGCCGACGATGGACTTTCCAGCTACCTCGTTGCACAGCTCGACGGACTGGCGGCCAAACGTGTCACGTCCGAGTCACTCGCGGACAAGGTCCGTCACGCCATCAGCAAACTGCTTCCCGGCGGCGCACCTAAGCTCGACGACGTCGCCGCGCAGCTCGCCATGACGCCGCGCACTCTGCAGCGCCAGCTGGCCGCCGAGAACCATACATTCGCCGAGCTGACCGACACGACTCGTCACGAGCTGGCCGACGAGCTGTTGCGCAACACGAAGCTGTCCGTCGCCGAGATTTCGTTCGTGCTCGGCTTCTCCGAACCGAGCGCATTCCATCGCGCGTTCAAACGCTGGACGGGGACCACCCCGACATCCGTACGCGCTGGCTGATGGCGCCTTCGGTCAGGCCTTTGGCGCCGACCGTCACTGTGAAAACGGCGGCTTTGCGGCAAGTTACCGACATCCAATGTCGAGAACCAGCTCAGCGTTTCATCGTTTCGTAACCGGCGCTATCTACCCGGTCGTGCTTTTCGGCAGTTGCGGCCTCGCAGCGATAGGGCTGCTTTCCGGCGCAGGAGTGATCGCGACCGTCGTGCCCACCATCGGCGTCGCCATGTTGACGCTCACGTTGCTGGAGCGGCGTATGCCGTACGCGGCCGCGTGGCAACCAAACGCGCGCACGGTTCGGATCGACATCATTCACTCGCTGGTCTCCGCGACCATCGCCAGTCCACTCGTGCGCATTTCATCTATCGCCGTGGCGGCCTGGCTCGGCGGCGAGCTGAGCGCGTGGCTTGGTATGAGCCTGTGGCCCACGTCGTTGCCGCTGGTGCTCCAGGTCGCCCTGGCACTTGCGATCGCCGATTTCGGGGCCTATTCCGGGCACCGTTTCATGCACGCGACCGCCTTGGGTTGGCGACTGCACGCGGTGCACCACACGCCGACCCAGCTGTACGCCGTCGCTGCTGGGCGTTCCCATCCGTTCAACGCACTGCTCACCATGACTTGCGAGAGCGTGCCTGTGATCCTACTGGGCATCACCCCCGACGCGTTCGCTCTCCTGGCGACGTTCAAAGCGATCAACGGTCTGCTCCAGCACTCGAACGTCGCGATGAACCCGGGCCCGCTCAGCTACGTCATCGCGACCTGCGACGTACACCGCTTCCACCATGCGGCTGACTTCGAGGAGTCGAACACCAACTTCGGCAACACGACAATGTTGTGGGATCACGTCTTCGGCACCTTCTACTTGCCGCATCGTCAACCGAGCGCGACCATTGGCATCGCCGACGCCGACATCCCCGAGTCCTACGCGGCCCATCTGCTCACACCGTTTCGCCTGGCGCGATACCAGGTCGGTGCGAACAGACCAGCGACGGCGACGCCTGAACCAGTGTGCCGTGGCGTTGCGCGTGGCTAACACCGCCCGACGTGTATGAACCAGGCACTCCGATCCACAGGATGCGCAAAAGTTACCGGAACTTACATCCGAATAGAGCGTTCAGGTTTGGTAATCTTAGTTACCGATGTTGAGTGTGCCAAAACAGGGTGACCGCCGCAATTCGTGGACTTCGTTGGGCGACGTGCTGGTCGCCAAGAAGGCGATCACTCGTGAGGAGATCGAAGAGTGCGTAAGGGTCGCTGCCGAGTCCGGGCAACGCCTCGGCGAGGTGTTGCTTCAGCACAGTCGCATCGACGAGGGCGATATCTACCGTGCGCTTGCCGAACAACACGGGCTCCGGGTCGCCAGCGTGGACGAACTACTTGCTGTCGCCGACTCCGACGTTACCCATGCAGCTCCTCGCGCGTTTCTCGAGCACAATCATCTCATGCCTATCGCCGTGCGCGATGGCCGCCTCCTCGTTGCCAGTGCCGACGTCGATAGCCTCGGCACTGACCTGGGCAGTGTGTTCGATGTCGACCATGTCGACACGGTCATCGTAACGCCGACCGACTACCGCCGCTTGTGGGCTGCCGTCGATCTCGACGTGCGCGCCCATGAACGTGCGAGCTTCGCCAACGACGACACGGCGTTGCCCGCGGACTTGCTTACAAGCGACCGGGGGCTCGAGCGACGCTTCGTGGCGCTACTGGACGCACTGCTGCTCGACGCGGTGGCGGAGCGCGCAAGTGATATTCACTTCGAGCGATACGAAAACGAGATTCGAGTCCGCTTACGAGTAGACGGAGAGCTTCGCAACCACACCCACCATCAGCTGAGCTCTACCGATTTGTTGGGGCTGATCAATGTGCTGAAGATTCGCGCCGACCTCGACATCTCCGAACGCCGGCTTCCCCAGGGCGGTCGCTGCGCGATGCGGGTCGGGGAGCAGGGCTTCGACTTGCGCGTTCAGACCCAGCCGGCGCTGTACGGCGAGCACGCGGTCGTACGCTTGCTGCCCCAAACTCAGCGTCTACTCAGCACCAAAGAACTGGGGTTTCCGTCCGAGGTCGCCGAGCAATACGAGCGCTTGCTACATAGTCCGGGTGGACTTGTGTTGGTTGTCGGCCCGACCGGATCGGGAAAGTCCACGACGCTCTACGCCGGGCTGCAGATCCTCGCGAGTGAAAGCAGCCGCAAGGTCATCACCGTCGAAGATCCGATCGAGTACGCGATTCGCGATGTGCAACAAACCCAGGTGAAGCCGGAGATCGGCTTCTCGTTTGCGAACGCCATGCGCGCGTTTGTGCGCCAGGACCCAGATGTGATCCTCGTCGGTGAGATCCGCGACAACGAAACTGCGCTCGAAGCGATCCGCGCGTCGCAAACCGGCCACCTGGTGCTATCGACGCTGCACTGCAACGACACCACCGACACCGTGCAACGTCTGCTCGACCTGCACATGCACGCAAACTCCATCGCCAGCGAGCTGCTTGCGATTCTGGCTCAGCGTTTGGCCAAGCGTTGCTGTCCAGCGTGCCGGGCTCCGGTCGACGCCGATCCGGAGATCGTGGCCGAGTTGTTTCCCGACGAGCCAGACCGGATCTTGCCCAACTACCGCGGCGCGGGTTGCGAACGCTGCGATGGCCACGGCACTCGTGGACGGGTGGGAGTCATCGAGTTCCTGCGTGCGTCGCCTGCGCTTCGCATGGCGATCTCGCGTCAACTACCAGTGGATGAGCTGCGTAAAGTGGCCGCCGAGTCCGGGATGATCACCATGCGTTCGTCGGCGCTGCAGCTTGTCGAGAGCGGCGTAATACCGCTGAGCGAGCTGCCCAGGTTGTTGCCGCCCGAACGCATGGCCAATTGAACCAAACGCGGAGCTTGTAGCCCTACTGAGGTAGGACTGAAGCGAGGTTTTACTCACCAGTGGGGACAACTGACGGGGGTGGTCGAGACCCCAGCGCGCGGGTAAGTCGCTCACATCACGCGTTTCCGTTCTGGACCGGTTGTTGAAATGGTTGTGGCCATGGCTACACGGCTCCCTGTTCGTTCCACCCGAGTGCTGCTCACTATCGCTGCGTTGGTGCCGTTGATCGCGTGCGCTCCGGGGCTTGGAGGCGAGGGCGGGGACGATGATACGTCGATGCCTGATCCCTCCGACGACGATCCCAATGACCCCAATGATCCGAACGACGATCCGAGCGTATGTCTCGGTGATGGTGGCTCAGGCGGCGCCTGCACAGTCACGGATGATTGCTCGGCACCACTGGTGTGTCTCGATGGTGTCTGCGTCGGCCCGAGCGATCCCAACCTGCGTTGCGATCCGGTCGAGGGCAATTTCTGTCAGGGAGAAGGCGAGGAATGTGTCGCCGGCGTGTGCGTTGTGACCCCGGGGACGTGCTCGACCACAGCTGAGTGTCCGGTCGGCTACTTGTGCACCGACGGCGTCTGCGAACCGGATCGCGATGGCGAGGCATGTGCCGATCCAGGCCCCGGCCCCGAGCTCACAGGCACTTGGAATATGACCTCCAACCTGCACTTGCGTGAAGGCTTGCCCGGCCTCGTCGATGGCTTACTGGACGTGTCCGAGTTGTTCCGCGACTTCATCCAGGGCGACGCTGACTTCGGACTGCCGTCGTTCATTCAGACCGTGCTCAACGCGGTCATCGCGGACCTCATCAATCAGAACGTTCCGAGCTGGGCGCAGGACCTGGTGCTTGCCCTGGCTGGTGTGTCTGACGTGCTCGACACCATGCAGGTCCAGAGCACCATGCTCCTGGATGGCCAATCGTGTGACGCGACCTATCGCGGCTCGAGTACATGGAACCTGATCAGCTTCGAGTACGACGGTCAGATGATCACCGCGGCGCCCGACACGATTCCCGAGATCGGTGCCGTCGAGCCCGAGGACTTTGGCGCCCGCTACTATTGCGGCGACCTCTACATCGATCGACATCGCATTCACAACACATTGTCTGGTCTGGTCCGCTGGCTGATCAATACGGTCGTCGAGGTCGCGACCGGATACCCGACGCCCGAAAGCGCGATCGACGCAGCCATCGATTGTTCAGCCATCGCTGTGGCGCTCAACAATGCTTACCAGTCGCTCACCGGCCTGGGCGGCATCACCGGTACGGTTGAAGCGGCGTGCACTGGCCTGGAAAGTCAGCTGCTCACTGAGCTGCAACAGCTCATCGACGACGCGGCTGTGCAGTTGTCGGTCGTCTCGTTGCAGGGAGTTGGCAAAGTGGCGAACGACAGTCGTCTAGACCCGGGCACCTGGTACGGGTCTGTGGTAGGCGGCGACTTCCCGGGGGATTTCACCGCGGTCCGTCAGTAGGGGCGGGGCTGTTGCTAGACCTTGCAGGTCATGTCTGCGCCGCAGCACAGGGGGGACTTGATCTTGCCGCAGCCGTCCGGGCACTTGGAGACTTCGACCTTGGTACCGTCGGCTTTTGTGATGGAGTCGTCCACCAGCGCTTTTCCGCATTTCGCGCAGGTCATGTTGACGCCCATTCCACACTTCGAACACTCGTAAGTTGCCATGGGCAGAATGTAGGTCAACCCAAACCACGGTGTCTACTGGTCCACGGGCGTAGTCGCGAGCCGTTCGACGAGACTCAGAAGTATTTGCAGCTCGCCTGGAGCCGTTTGCGCTCACGGTCGGTTTCTTGTGAAATTGTCTGCGCCGGTGGGGCGCGGTGCGCGTTCTCCCTGTAAGTCACCTAATCCGAGGAGTCCGCCATGAAGCTCACCGCTCTGCTCACGTCGTTGTCTACGGGCCTGATTATCGCCTGCGGCGCAGGTACACCACCGCCCCAAACGCCGCCGCCGGCCGGCAGCGAAGACAGCAAACGCGAACCGCTCGTAGATAAGTCTGCGCCCGACAACACCACCTCGGACAAGACTGGCCCGGAATCCACCGACCCCAACGCCAAGGCACCGGCACCGACGGGACAAATGCGCCAGAGAACCGAGCGCCATGCCGATAGGAAGCACAATGTTCAGCTGGCAGCCAGCGGGCTCGGCTTTCAGTGCGTGGACGGTTCGACGAACTCGTTCAAAGCACCTCGCGCCAAGATCACGCTCCGCCTCAGTGGAGGTATCGGCGGCTTCCCGACAACGGCGCGCAAACTCGTTGCCTACGCGCCAAAGCGCAGCTGCGCTCCGTACCGAAAAAGCGATCTCAACTCATTCAAGAAGGTGAAGGTAGAGATCAGCTCCACCAACGTCGATTACTACCGACCCTCGGGCAGCGACTGCTACCACTTCGTATCGAACGAGTTAGCCGTCAAGGTCGAAGGCGTCAACCTGACCTTCCGGGGCGCCTCCCAGACCAAGTCCACTAAAGTGGACGCCAACAAGTGCCGCTAGGCGCTAAAGGCTCAGTCGCGAAGCGTATCGCGTACCGCGGGGACTCGGTCGCTGATGTCGATGTTTATCGTGGCTTCAAAGCCACTCGGTACCGGCGAGGCAACTTTTCCGCTCCGTCGAATATCTAGCGCTGTCCATGCTTCCCGTGCCTGCACTTCGTTCCATTCCGAAGCTTCTGGTAGGGCGAGCAGGGCATCACGCAATGCGTCGGCACCTGCGGGACGCTTGTCCGGAGCCTTCTCCAAGCAGCGCATGATCAACTCTGACAATTCGTTGGGAATCTCGTTGTCGACACGCTGTTCCGGACGCTCAGGAGTTGTCGTGACCTGGTGCATGCACATCTCAACTACAGTGCTGGCCTCAAACATCGTTTTGCCCGTCAACAGAAAGTAGCCGACGCCTCCCAATGCGTACAGGTCGCTCTGGGTACCGATCAGCTCCGGTGAAGTGACCATTTCTGGTGCGAGGTATCCGGGCGTGCCGACGATGTGGTCCACGTTGGTCAGGTTCTCATCGGTCTTGATCTCTTTGACGAGTCCAAAGTCGACCACCTTGGCGACGTCGAACAGGCCGCCGCGTTTACACAAAATGATGTTGCCCGGTTTGATATCGCGATGGACCAACCCGCGGGCGTGAGCTTCCCGAAGTGCCCCGCACACCTGGATGAGAATATGGACAGTGCGAGCGGCGGGCTGCGGTCCAGATTTCGCGACCAGTGTCTCGAGATCAACTCCATCGAGATACTCCATGGCGTAATAGAACACGCCCTGGGGGCTGCGTCCGTAGTCGTAGATCGCTACCGTGTTTGGATGAGTTAGCTCCGAGGTGAGCTGAACCTCACGTTCGAATCGCTGCAGCGCCTCCACGCCGGTGCGCTCGGGTCGGAGCAGTTTGACCGCGGTGGGTCTGCGCAACATCATGTGGCGCGCTCGGTAGACCTCGCCCATGCCGCCCTGGCCGATCTTCTCCTCTAACGAGTACTGGCCGAGTTGCATCGCCTTGGTGACCCGCGCGCGCAACCCGTAGATCACATCTGAGCCGATCGTGGACAGGATTACGGCGACCACGCAGAAGATTGCGAGCCCGGCAATGAACGCGGGGCGAGGTACGCCGGCATCGATGAATGGCACAACCGTGATCATCGGCACCAGGCCCAGGGTTGAAATCACCAGCGTGCGACGGCCTGCACTCGGGATGATCAACGAGCGGGCGAAGATTGCAAACGACACCCAGATGAACGAGCTATAGATGTTGGCCACTTTGTCCTGGGACAACAATGCGCTGGCTGCGAATGTAATGCCGATGATGATTGTTGCGGCGGCGTCGATGGCGCTCAGCGAAGTCGGTGATATTGCCCTGGCGCTCCGCGTGAGTAACCAGGTCACCGCGATGGCTGCCAGGCCAGCGGCGGCCAGGATGTTGATGACGGAAGAGCGCGCCGGCTCGGTGGTCGGATACAGCGCGTACATGAGCGTGATAAAGCCGACGAGAGCCGCGAAGCTAAACAGCATCAGCTTACAAAACAGCGCGATGCGCGCTTGCACGAACTCACGTACCTCTTCAGGCGCGTTCGTGGGGCTCCAGCTTGTGAGTAGCTCCGAGGCGTTAACCACAGCTCAGGTTATCACGCGCGCGGCGGCCCCAGGCGGGTCGGGGGCTTGGTGGGGATCCGTGTGTGTTCACGGCCGTTCCGAAAGAAAAGCGTCGCCGGTCGAGAGCGCCGCAGAACTTGCGCGAACACCGCCCGCCACAGGTGAAATCGTTGCTCCCTCGTTGGCACGCGTCCTGCTCTTGGTCCACCTGTGGAACTTCTCAACAAACCCGACGTGTGTGTCGACCAAGTCATCGCCAAGGTCGGTAACGATATCCGCCTGGCAACGCCTCTGGCCGCGGGCAAGCCCAATCATCTGCTCAACGCTTTCTATCGGCGGGCAAAGGGCGACCCGCAGATGTCACTCACGATTTACACGGCGTTGACCCTCGAGTTGCCCAAGGGGCACAGTGACCTGGAGAAGCGGTTCCTGGGACCAATGGTCGAGCGCGTTTTCGGCAACTACCCTGACCTCGACTATGAGCTGGACCGGGTCGCCGGCTGCTTGCCAGACAACGTACGCGTCATCGAGTTCTACTTCCCCGCCGGCAAGTTCACCAAGAACGCCGCGGTCCAACGTGACTACATCAGCTCGAACTACACCCACGTCGCCCGCGACTTGCTCGACCGCGGCGTCAATGTGCTCGCGCAACAGGTGGCTTGGGGTTCCGTGGATGGTGCCGACAAGATCAGTCTGAGCTGCAACCCGGACGTGGCCCTCGACATGATCGACGCGCTGGGTGACCGGGACGACGTTGTGTTCATCGCCCAGACCAACGGCGAACTGCCGTTCATGTACGGCGATGCAGTTCTGGACGCCGAGGCCTTCGACTTCATCGTCAAGGAGCCGGCCCTGGACTACCGGGTGTTCGGCCCACCCAAGATGAGCATTAGCGACGCCGACTACATGATCGGCTTGTATGCGAGCACGTTGATCCGCGACGGAGGTGAGCTCCAAGTTGGTATCGGCTCCCTCGGTGACGCCATCGTTTACGGGCTGATTCTGCGCCAGGACGACAACCTTAGCTACCGCCGCATCTTGAGAGAACTCAACGCCCTCGAACGCTTCGGTCCGATCATCGAGCGCATCGGCGAGCTCGGCACCTTTGATGACGGTTTGTTCGCCGCAACGGAGATGCTGGTGGATGGCTTCATGTACCTGTACAAGGCGGGCATCATCAAGCGAAAGGTGTACGACGATCTGCCGCTTCAGCGTCTGCTGAACGCAGGCCTAGTCGGCGAAGAGGTCACCGCTGACACATTGCGTTTGCTCGCCGACAGCAAAGCAGTGCACGTGCACCTGAGTCGGAAGGACTTCGATTACCTGACACACTACGGCGTGTTCCGGCCGGGGCTGGTCTACAACGAAGGCGAGATCATCGGTGCGGACGGCGTAGCCATCGCCGCCGACCTTAGCAACGAGGATTCGTTCAAGGCCATCTGCAGCAGCTGCTTGGGCACGAGACTCCGCCATGGCGCGGTGATTCACGGCGGTTTCTTCCTCGGCCCACAGAGTTTCTACAAGTGGCTGCGCGAGTTGCCCGAAGACGAGCGCCGGCTGATCAATATGCGCAGCGTTACGCGCATCAACCAGCTATATGGTCACGAGGCACTCGATCGGTTGCAGCGCCGCAGCGCTCGGTTCGTCAACACGGGCATGATGGTGACCATGTCCGGCGCCGTTGTAAGCGACGGTCTGGAGAACGGCAGCGTCGTGAGCGGTGTTGGCGGTCAGTACAACTTTGTGTCCATGGCCCACGCGCTGCCGGACGGACGATCGGTGCTCCAGGTGCGATCGACTCATGGTTCGGGGGAGGGCGTGCGTTCCAGCGTCGTCTGGAACTATGGACACATCACGATCCCTCGTCATCTGCGGGACATCATCATCACCGAGTACGGCATCGCCAATTTGCGGGGCAAGACCGACGAAGAAATCGCCCAAGCCTTGCTCAACGTAACCGATTCTCGGTTTCAGGGGGAGTTGCTGGCGCGCGCCAAAGAGGAAGGCAAACTCAGCCCCGACTACGAGATTCCCGAGGAGTTCCGGAACAACACGCCCGAGAGCTACGGTGCGGTGCTGGCGCGCCTGCGCGAAGATGGGATGTTCCAGCCGTTCCCGTTCGGCACCGATCTAACGGAAGAAGAGATCATCGTTGGCGGTGCTCTACGGAGACTCAAGGGCAAGATGGAGTCAAAGTTGCACACGGTGGAGGCTGTCGCTGACGCTGTCGCCCACGGCGCCACCCACGACGATACGGCGCCGTACCTCGCGCGTATGGGGTTGGCGGACCCTCACGGTTTCAAAGAGACCCTGTACAAGCGACTCCTGTCCGCCGAGCTTCGTCACGACCCACGCGTCGTCAAAGGACCATCATGAGCGAATACCACCCGCCCCAGAGCAAGATTGTCGCGCGCCTGCACACCCTGGCCGGTTGGATCAGCGGCACGTTTCACATGCCGATGCTGCATGGCTTCGTCGACTTCCTGAATCAGGACCACTCATTCGTCAAACTGACGGATGCGCGGTTGCCCGGCGGCGACGACATCATGCCATTCACCGCGGTGCGCAAGAGCAGCATTCTCACGGTCATGCCCAACGCTGCCGAAGAGGACTTGCAGCTCGCTGTGCCCGAAGCGGCCACCGAAACCCACCAGGTGTCCTGTTTACTGGACACTGGTCTGGTCCTCGGCTACCTGGAAATGCCGGAACACACGCGTGTTTCGGACTTCTTGTTACGCGGGCCCGGCTTCTTCCCGTTACGCAAGTGTGTCGTCTACGACGACCGCACGAAACGCCACAAGTCGTCGCCCCTGGCCATGGTCAACGCGGACCATGTGGTTGCTGTGTCCGAACGCGAGTTCAAGTAGGTTCGATGCGCAACGTTTCGCCGGACCGGTGCCGCATCATGCGCTCGGCCACGATCTTTTCGTAATAGCGCTGGTGGGCGTGGGGATTGGCGAGGGCGTTGGCGAAGTCCTTCATTGACTCGAAGCGATCGGCCGGGTCCTTCTCCAGAGCGCGCATGACGATCGCCTCGATTTCGAGGGGGATTGTCGGGACCACCGTGCGTGGCAGCGGCGGCGTGCGATGTAAGTGGGCGAGAAGCACTTCCTGCACTGTGCCCTGGAACGGCACGTGTCCCACGAGAAGTTCGTAGAGCACAACGCCCATGGAGTAGATGTCCGAGCGGAGACCGATCTCCGCTTTGCCCTTGCCCTGACACTGCTCCGGGCTCATGTAGTGGGGCGTGCCCATGACCACGCCCAGGCGGGTGCGCGCGGACTCGCGGTCTGGGTAGAGCAACTTGGCGATACCGAAGTCCATGATCTTGACGTACAAGGTCGAGAACTGTCGTTTGCACACATAGATGTTCTCGGGCTTGAGGTCTCGGTGCACGATGCCGTGGTTATGACTCGCCTCCAGGGCGTCGCAGCACTGCTCCATGATGTGCACGATTTCGGCGATGCTAAGGCCGGTACGCGCGCGCCGTTTGGTCAGGCTCTCGCCGTCGAGCAGCTCCATCATGAGATAGACCTGTTGCTGCCCTTCGTCGTCCACGAACCTGCCCAGATCGAGAACGTCGACGACGTTCGGGTGACCGATGGCGGCCGCCGCCTTGGCTTCGAGGACGAACCGCTTGACCAGCTCTTCGTCCTGGGAGTTTTCCTCGTGCAACACCTTCATGGCGAGCACGTGGCCAATCAACGGATGGCGACACTTGTACACGCGCCCCATGCCGCCTTCGCCGAGTTTCTTCTCGACGATGTAGTTGCCGATCTTGCGTCCCTCGAGCTCCATACCGCACTGGTGCGATGCGAAGCGCGTGCCAGCAGAATCCGCGTCTCGGCACCCTTTGCCGAGGTATTTCGCGAAAGATTCGCGCGGGCGCGCAAAACGATCATGTTGCGGCGTCTGAACCCCAACCGATGGGGCGTTCGCGACCCTTTCGCCGAAGCTAGTACGTCCAGACGCGAGGTGGGTCGGGGGTGCGAGTCCCGTCGAGATGTGGAGTCATGGCGTCATCGAGGACCGTGCGCCAGCCGTCGTCGGTGGTGAGCGCGCGGACGGTCCGGAGCGTCGCCGTACCTCCTTTGGCCTTATCCCAGAGATCAGTATTGACGAGCCTGGTGCGTTCTTGCTCGCTCACCGCGGCCGTCCCCGGCGCTACTTGATAGACCTCTGTATGGAGCACACCGTCGCGTCGGTGCGTGGCTATGCCCCAGTCAGCTGTGTCTGCCTTCTTGCCGAGGAGACTCACGGTGCCGCTGTCGAGCACTAGCTGGCCGCACACGCGCCGGCGGATGTCCGGTTTGCCCTCGAGCGCCACCTTGTCGCCGATCGTCAGGAGTTCCAGCGCTTCTACTGGCAAGCGACGTCGCTTCGCCAATACGGCGAACGCTACGGCGAGCACAGCCGTGATGCCCGGAACTAACCACAACGTGGGCAGGCCGGGCGTGAAGGTGCCGATGATGCCTGCGAACAACAAGAAGCACGGTGCCACTCCGCTGGCCAAGCCGATCTTATTGCCGGTTTCGATGCGTGCCTTGAGGTCTTCATCAAAGCGTTTCGCGAGACCGTCGAGTGCGCTGTCCAGGTCGTTTTCGCTACGCAGATAACGGTTGCCGATGACCAGGTTGTCGGTCTGGCACGACCCGCACCTTCGCAACGCTGTTCCTGGTTCGAGGTCGGCGGCACAGCAACGGCAGCGCGGCGGTGCACCTTCATGAATCGGTGGGGAGGGTAGGGCCTGGGCGCTGAGACCACGAACCCGGGCAATGGAGAGCTCGAGCAGCGCGATCGACAAAGGCAGACCGAACGCGAACGACCAGAACAGCCACCATCGGGGAGCTGGTTCGCCGCTTGTCACGAACTTGATGAACGAGACATCCAGAGAAGACAGGCTGGCGTAGGCCGCGACGCCCCCAAATAACAGCCAGCACACGATGATGGTGATCCACCCGGCGTCACGTAGACTATCGCCCGCGATCAGGGCCTTGCTCGTGAGCTGACGCGACGACTGGTCTCGCCCAGAAAGCCGAGCTCGCAGCTCATCGATGCGCTTGCGCACTTCGGGACCGACCGGGTCAGCGGCGTCGCAATGCTCGCAGGCGCCCAACGGAGCCGCCAGGGACAGGGGCTGTGCTGCGCCGCAGTTACGACATGTCGCTACCAGATGCGCCGCGGAACTCGCCATACCCAGCAGTATACGTAGCTGCTGGAACCGTCACAAACAGGCGGAGATTTCTTGCCAGTCGAGGCCAAGCCATCGTTGTGCCTTCTTGGATTGCAGGAGTTGCAACAAGAGCTCGGCGAGACGTGGCGGCCATTCGTCGCCCCAGATCGCCGCCGCGTCCTCATACCAGAACAACCGCTGCTCCGCTGCGCTAGCCGCGTCGGAGAGGTATTTCCGGTGGCGATAGTCGCGCGGGCCGTGGGCTCTGTCGTAGTCCTGCTTTGCGCTTGTGTCCGTGCGCGGCGCCAGCTTGCTCATGCCCACAGTGATCTTGCCGTATTCGCCGGAGCTGAACTCGAACCAGAGCAGGTGGGTGCGCTTGTCGATTTTGCGTATGGTGCCAAGGGAGCCCGCGAACCCTTGCTTGCGTAGATGTGGGATCACGATTTCCTGAACCGCGGCTCGCAGTAGCTGCTTACCGTTCGTTCGCGCTCGCAACTGCGCAGGTGAAAGACCAGGCTCGCTTTGCGTACGTCCTGGTTTGGGCGCCGGAGCGTCAGCGTCGGCGACCTCTTCACGCAGGTTGCGGGCGAGCGCAGACCATGCGTCGTTCTGCCCAGTCCGGTGCGTGTTGGCCAGTTCCGCGAGCTCGGCGGCGCGGGCGAGGGAGCGCCGGTGCCATGGGCTGAGCTTCTTGCCGTAGGCGCCGTCATCGGGTTTGACGACCGCAAACAGCGGCGCGCGCTCGTGAATCTTGCGCACCGCTCGCTCGAAGTCAGAGCAGAACGCTTTCCACTCACGCGGCCGCGGTTCGCTGCCCTGAGCGGCGGGGCGATACGCCGCCACCACCTGTGCCTCGAAGTCGTCGTCGCTGCCGGCATGAAGCAGCGGGCCATCGAACCGAACGAAACTTGCGACAGGCGAAGGCAACTGCTCCGCGATCCAACGCCGGTCTGACTGGTTTGGTGGTTCAGCGAACCAGAGGTACAGCTCGAGGCAGCGGGCGCTCGTACCGAATCCGTGGCCGACGAACAAGAACGGATCCCGCCCGACGTTTCCGCCTGCGCGTCGCTTCATGCCCATGCGGCGAGTGTACACCGGCAGCCGTGCTTTCAGGTTAGACTGGCGCCGTGGCTCGCGACGGGCTACCAACGCTCATCGTGACCGACAAATCACAGCAGTTCTCCGAACGGCTACGCGACCCGGGGTTTACTCCTGGGGTTCGCGATGTGCCGAAGCTGCTGAGCCGCTGGCACGAGCTCCTGGCAAGTGGCTCCGTTGCTAAGCAGCGCAAGACGACCAAGCTCATGGTGCAAGCGTTGGGGCGCGCCGACCGGCCCGTCGCGTCCCTATTGCTGCGCGATTTATGGCAGGGCGAAGCCGCCGAACGCGGCCTTAGAGTACGGGTCTTGTCACGCATTGCGGCCCGGATCGACCTACCCGAACTGGCGCAGGTCTTGGCCCGTGCGCTGTCTGATTCAGACGCGAAGGTTGCGCGTGCGGGGTTGCGTGCCATTGGCAAACTGGAGCAGGGCGTAGGCGTTCGGTTCGAGAACGACGTGGTTGCGCACTTACAGGCCTCGGCGCTGCCGGAGCAACGCGCGGCTGCCGACGCTCTGGGGAAGATCGGCGGCGAGGCTGGGTTGACGGCGTTGCGTGCGGCGTCCCCACGAGACGATGACCTTGCCCGGCGGTGCGCTCAAGCTATCGCTCTGATCGAACGACGCCAGCTTCGTGGGCAGTCCACCGAAATCCTGACAGAGGCCCGCTTGCCGAGCGCCACGAGAGTCGTGTTGCGCTGTCGCTCCGGGGCGGCCGAGTTCGCAAAGGAACAAGCCTGTTCCCTGCTCGAGCTTCGCGACCAGGAGGTTGAACTCGATCCGCTCGGCGTTGCCGTCTCTTGGCAGGGAAGCCTTGAACGACTCCACCGTGTTCGCATTGCCCTGGATGCGGCACTCGAATTCGACCTGCTTCCCGGAACCGACCTGGAAACAAGAATCGTCAGGTCGCTGGCGCAGCCGCGTCTGATCGAGTCGTTGGCGGCGTGGAGCGATGGCCCGCTGCGATTCCGGTTGTCGTTCCTCGACGGTTCGGCACGGCGGGCGATTGTGCGCGCGATTGCGTCATCGCTAACCGAACGCGGTGTGCCGCTTCACAATGATAGCCGGCGGGCGCCGTGGAGCGTGCAGGTAGACATCGAGCACGCGAGGCTGTTGTGCGTGCCCCGGGACCCTGGGCTGCGCTTCGCATATGAACGCGCTCATATCCCGGCGGCATCTCATCCAACCTTGGCAGCGCTGATGGCGTGGGTCGCTCGTCCACGCGGCGCGGAGGTCGTGTGGGATCCGTTCTGCGGCAGTGGCAGTGAGCTGATCGAATGCGCACTGCTCGAACCAGGTGTTCGGCTCTATGGTACCGACAACAACGCGACGGCCCTTGCGGCTGCGAAGCGGAATCTGAAAGCCGCGGGTGTCGTTGCCGACCTTGTGCAAGCAGATGCGCTGCGTGTGAACCCGACGGTCACACCCTCGCTCATCATTACCAACCCACCCATGGGGCGCCGAGCGAGTTTGGGCTACGGCGTGCACGAGTTGCTGCGGAGCTTCGTCGCTCGAGCTGCGGCGCTGCTACCGGCCGATGGACGGCTGGTGTGGGTGACACCCGCGGCCAAGGTGAGCGCCGCCGCGGGGCGAGACGCCGGACTACGAGTGACTGACCACGGCCCGGTCGACCTCGCCGGCATGCGCGTGCATCTGCAGGTCATGGCACGCTGACCCGGGGGACCCTCGGTTACGCGAGTCTCGGCAGCTGCCGCAGGACCTCCGGCAGGTCCTGCCGAAATGACACAATGTCGTGGCCGCCGTCGAATTCGCGGTAGCTGTTCCGGTATCCCTTGCTTGTTAGGGCGTCCCGCAGTCGGCGATTCGCTGACAATTGAGACTCCTTCTGAAATAGCCCGTCTCCATGATCGACGTTCTCGTCAGTCTCGCGAAGGCCCACGGAAAGCGAGATGGCCGTCTCGGATGCGGGCAGACGCAAGACCTCGCCAATCAGCCAGCTGTCCTGCCACCAGAAAGACCCGGACTGACAAAGCACGCGAGACAGGATCGCCGGGTGCTGCAGACCTGCATGGGCTGCAGCGAGTCCTGTCAGGCTTAGACCGACGAGGGCGTGGGGCAGTTCCCGGTCAACGTTGAATTCTTCGCTGAGCCAGGGCAGGAGCTCCTCACACAGGAACTTGCCAAAGTCCGGGTTGCAGAAGGATTCGCGCCACCTGGTCGGATAGTCAACGTGGGAAACGTAGACCGGTAGCAACCCGGCCAAGCCCGCGTCCTGCTGCAGCTCGTCGACGATCTTCGCCGCACCGATGTCGTCCAGGTAGTGCTCTGCATCGAGAAATAACAGCGCACCCTGTGGCCGAGCGTCGGATCGCGACGACTGAATCCACACCTTTCGAGAGTTGCCAAGGATGCTGCTCTCGAACTGGCGTTGGACCAGTCGGTCACGAGGTTTGACTGTCATGGTGCCGGCTGGGCCGGGGACCGACTACTTGTCGACGGCTTCTTGGATTCTCGATGCCAGGGAGCGGCCGTCCAAGCCGTGATGCTTCAGCGCTTCGGGCGGCGTTCCACATGCCGGGTACCCCTCCACCGCGAACTTGCGCAAGGTGCACTTGGCGGCGAGGTTGCGGTCGGACAACGTGTTGAGCAAGCTGTCGCCGAGACCGCCGTAGGGAGCGTGGTCCTCGACCACGAACAGGTTGGGCTGGGAAGCCACGGTCTCCTCGAACCATTCGCCGTCGACCCGGTTGAGCCACGGCATGTTGATCACGCGCAGGCCAAAGCCCTTGCTCTCGAGCAACTCGCTGGCGAGCATCGCCTCGTGCACCATGACCGGACCGTAGGCAAACAAGGTCGCATCGTCGCCGTCGCGCAGCGTGACGCCGCGGCCGAAGGTGAGCTTGTAGTCGGCCGGTAGCTCCAGCTGACGCGGTGACGGGCCGATGATCAACCGAATAGCGCAGTTGACCTTGGACTCGTCCACGCAGTAGTCGAGCACCATCTTGGCTTCCGCGGCGGAAGCGGGCTGGAGGATCTCGCAGTTGGGCAGGGCGCCAAACAACGAGATGTCGCGGATGCTCTGATGCGACTTGCCCGGGCCGGCCGGAATCATTCCCGCGTACTGGCAAAGGTAGATGATCTTCGTGTTCTCAGTCGCGTTGTTGTAAATCTGCTCGTTGGCGCGGGCGGCGAGGAACGTGGAGAACGAGCTGACCACGGGCAGTAGTCCCGAGTGGGCCAGGCCACCGGCCATGGACACCATGTCTTGTTCGGCGATGCCGTTCTGGACGAAACGCTCGGGGTAGGCGTACTCGAATGGGCGCAACCGACAATCGGCGGCGAGGTCCGCGTCGAGCACGATCAAGTCGTCGCGTTTCTTGCCTTGCTCGACCAGAGCATCACCAACCGCCTGGGTGACGAATTCCCGCTTGGACTTGTCTTTGAGTGCAAGCGGCGCGGCCTGGCTGACCGGCTCACCTTCGAGGTTCACTTTCTCGAGTAGCTCCGGGTTGATCTCTTCGAGCTCCAGGGGCTCCTGACCGGCGGCTTGCAACTGCGCGCTGATATTGTCCAGAAGCTCGGAGTGTCCCTTGGCGAAGGACTCGTCGTCGGGGGCACCCGCGTGCCAGGGATAAAGGCCCTTGCCCACGTCGAGAGCCGCCGGGTGTTCCATGAATGAGATGCCGCGGCCTTTGATGGTGTCGGCGACGATGAAACCCGGCTTGTCCGCCTTCTCGCAGTTGGCGATGGCGCGCTCGATGGCTTCGAAGTCATGACCGTCGCAACGCTCCACGTGCCAACCGAAAGCCTGGATCTTCGGCACGAGATCGCCGAGGTCCATGATCTCGGAGACCAGCATGTCGGACTGGACCTTGTTGTGGTCCATGATCACCGTGAGGTTCGTGATGCCCTGCTGCGGTGCCGAGTGCAGGCCTTCGTAGTTCTGGCCCTCCTGGAGCTCGCCGTCACCGATCATGACGAACACGCGGCCCTTGTTACCGCGGTAGCGCTTCGCCCACGACATGCCGCGGGCTTTCGAGATCCCCATCCCCAGCGAACCCGAGTTGGCTTCGATGCCTTCGATCTTCGTGTCCGGGTGACCGTCCAGGCCGCCATGGCGGCGCAGCTTCAGAATACGTTCTTTGTCGAGAACACCCACGGCGTGGAGCACTGCGTACAACCCGGGGACATCGTGGCCTTTAGACGAAAAGTAGATGTCGCGGTCCGGGCTATCCAGTCCCACCTTGACGGTGTCGAGCTCGCGGAAGTAGAGCCACGTGACGATGTCCATGGAGCTGAAGCTGGTACCCAGATGTCCCGACCCGGCGCGCTTGACGATCGCCAGAGTGTTCGCCCGGCACATGTCGGCGAGCAGGCTGAGCTTCTGCAGCTCGTTGGTGCAGGTCTCGCGAACTCGGTGAAAGATGCGAGCGGGGATCAACTTCATGGATACGGTCATCTGAGCCTACCTGTTTGGGTTTCCGTGCTGGTTAACACGAAGCAAACGGGGAGGCGAGACGTTCCCACTGAGAAACCGCACAAAGCGGCCATTGGCCACAGTTTGCCGTGATTTCGCACACTCCGGGGCGGCGAACGGCGCTCTTGCCTGGGTTTCCCGGTGATATGCTTTCCACGTGTTGGGGTGGGGCATGACGTGGGGCCGAGGCGTTGGCTGTGCAGTTGTCTTGCTCCTGTTTGGCTGCTCCGACAAGGCCCCGGTGTTCGCACCGTTTGCACAGAGCGGCAGCCGCATCGTGTACGAAGGCTACCGGGTCGGCGGCGTGGACCTGGTTATGTCGACCACGGACAGCCAACTGGGCGTTCGCTGCGCGTTTGCCCTCGCAAGCGACGGCGTGATGCGCTGCCTACCGCGGGACCTGGCGTGGCAACAGGTTTACGCGAGTGCCAGCTGCGATGACGCGCCGGTCTGGGCGTCGCGAAGAGTGGAGTGCAACGCGCCAGAATACGGCAGCCTACGGGGCGGCTATTGCGACCGAGTCGCTGTGGAGAAACTAACGGCCACGACTCCACCGTCCGGTTCGATCTACGAGCTGGATGGAGCAGGGGCGTGCGTGGTCAGTAGCATTGGCGCCGTTATCTCGGACTATGACTTCTTTACGGGGGAGCCCGTAGCGGCGGACAACTTTGTCGCAGCCACCGAAGGCTACGAGCACGACGCTGATGGTGTCGGAGTCGCGGTGCGCTTCGCGGAAGACGGCTCGCGGAGGGTGATCGGCCCGCACGAAGCCAGGTACGGGCGCACGCGGGCGTGGGAACTCGAGGGCCTTGGCTCGATGTTCATTCCGGAGAGCTCGGCGATGTTGTTTCCTGCCCGGTTTACCGACTCGAATTGTGAGCTGCCGGCCGCATGGACGTTTCGCTGCGACTCAGCAGATCCCGTCTGGGCCGTGGACCCGTACTCTGATTCTGATGACGTGCATCGTCTCTACGAGATCGGCAACGAAACCGACACGGTCTACAGCCGCTCGACTGACGGCAGCTGTGAGCCTGCAGAAGCACCCGCCGGGGCCCCCCTGCGCATGTTTGACCTGGGTGAACCCGCGACTGATCCTCCATTGTCGCTTGCCGGCGAATCCGTGGTGGGCGGGGCGGTGACACTGGCAGTCACGACGACGGCCCGAGGAGAGGTCGTGGCGGCCGGCGCGTTCTCCATCGGCGAAACACCCTGTCAGCCGCGCAGCGACGGTGACCGGATCTACTGCACACCGTCTAACGCTCCCTGGACCCCGGGTAAATACTTCATGGACGCCCAGTGCAGCGAGGCTGTGCATCGGCTCACCGAGGGGCAGCTTCCTGGTGACTGGCTGCGTGGCCCGGCAACGGTGGAGCAGCAGTGTGGAGAAAACGATCCGGCAGACACCTGGTACATCATGGGCGCGGAGCATCTGGGCGATGTCTGGGAACTAGACGAGGGCGAATGCAAATCGATTCGCAACGCGCCTGGCGCTCACTACCAGATACCAGAACCGATTTCCGTGGATACCTTCCCCAGGCTGGAACTGAAACACCTGCGCTGAGCTAGTCGCAGTCCATCGTGACGCAGACCGGCGTGGGCGCTGGCAAGGATGATGAGCCTAGACCGATAACACGCGCGAAGTCGTGGGCGTTGCTGTCGAACTCTACGTTACTGAGGAACGTGATCTCGTCGAATGGGCCGTTGTCCCAACACACCGCAGCGTCGAGCTCGTCGTTGATGGTGCCGCGGGTCAGGTACATACCCGCGTCCTGGGTCGAGCGTACGAACACGCCGCAGCCGCCGGCACCGATGACGAAGTCCGAAGCGATCAAGTAGCCGTCGCTATCGGCGTAAAGCGCGGCACTTCGATCGAGGCCGCACGCGGTGCTGCCGAAGTTGCGCAGGGTGGCGTTGTTGAGCGCCGCAGTTCCGCCAGAACTGGCGTACACGCCAATGCCAGTGATGCCGTATAGCGTCACGTTGAACGCGGTAAGTTCTGACGCGCCGACGATATCTATCGCGCCATTGGGCTGGCTGCAGTGCCCGGCTGCATAGTCATAGGCGTTGATGTAGTAGGCGCGCAGGTAGTTGGCATGCACCGTGCTGCCGCCGGCGATGCGCAGGGCTTGACCCGTGCGTGCCAGGTACACGTTGTACAGATTCGCGTCGGAGCCACCGTTGATGGTCAGCGCGGGTGCGAGCGACGAGGTGCCGCTGCGTTTCATGTCGTAGATGCTCACACTCTTCAGGTCGAGGCTGCCGCCGTACTGGTACACGCCGCCATAAGTGGTGTTGCGCACTGTCACCTGGTCGAGCTCTGTGCGCCCGCCGCTGGCGTACACACCGAACCACCATGAGTCGTCGATGGTCATCCGCTCTATGCGCAGCTTGCCGGCTGTCGGGTTGTAGATGTAACCGCGCAAGAGCACGCTCCACCGGCTGGCGCCGCGTAGAGTGGTTGCGCGATTGAGCCACAGGTTCTCGCTGTAGGTGCCCGCGTAGATGTACACGTCCGCCGCGCATTGGTTGCCGCTCTTGGCCGCGGTCAACGCGTCGTTGATACGTCGGAATGGTGCTGCAGAACTGCCAGTGCCACCGGCCGGCGCGTTCGCGTTTACGTAGTAGGTAAACGTGGGGGTGCAGATCGGCGGCAGGACGATGAGTTCCTGGCTCGACGACTCGACGTTGGGCTCGGTGGTCACGCAACCAGCAATCGTGGCGGCTAACAGAACGGCAAGGGTACAGCGCATGTGCGCATGGGCTAACACGCTCGCATTGCGCTGACCACTACTATGCGTGAGTGACGGTCGTTCTGTAATCTGCGTTGCCGCCGTTGCAGGGGCGTGAACGTAGTGGCCACATGACTAGCCGGGGAGCGCAGTCCTCCTGTGCCGGTGAACGCTTCCCACTTTGCGTCATTGCCGAGTGGGACGTCGCCGCTAAGCGTCTGTCGAGTATTGATCGACCGGCGTGGCATGTCTCGTGCACTGGCGGCAGCGTGACACGCACAACTTTGCCGCTGGGTTTGAGGCAGGCCATGACGTACGCGCACCACCTGCTTGGAAGGACCCCGATCATGATTCGAACATTCAGCCAGCTACTCTGTGTTTCTCTCGCCGTCGCTACTTGGGGCTGCGCCTCCGCGTACTCGGCGGCGTCGACGTGGCAGCAAAGTAGGAATTGGTAGCGACCATGCCGAGCCCACACACGTGGGACACACCTGCACGTCTCATGGGTCACCGGCGCCATCAGCGGGAAAACCTCGTGCATTTTCAGTAACAAATCGCTGGCACGGCCGGTGCAGTCAGCGCCGGGCATGACACGACACACCCGCAAACTCGCCCCCATACTTTTCAGCCTGGCGTTGGTCGCACCGTTGGCAGCGTGCGAATTCGAAGACCCCGGCGTCGGTGAAAGCTCACAGGAGATCGTCAACGGTCACACTCGCGACCCCAAAGTGTTTGCCGTCGGCGTTACCGATGCCGGATGCACGGTGACCATGATGGATCACGACTTCGGCTTTACGAGCGCCAAGTGCGCGGCCGCCAGCAGGATGGTGTCGATCGCTGGTAGCGATCAGAAGATCCGCGTCGTGCGAACGATGGCCTCGAAAGGTGGCTCTGTTCGTAGCATCGAGTCGCAGGTTGTCGTGGTTCAATTGTGGCGCACGCTGATGCCCAAGTTCCAGCGCTTCATCGAGCGCGCCAAGGTCAGGGCTGGAGATACCCTGGACTGTATTGCCTATGACAGCGCAGGCCAGCTGCGCGGCGGTTCCTTCGACGTGATGGACCTGAATAATGGCAACGCGTATCTGCGTGGTCGCCCGAGCCTGAATCTGCTCCCGTACGAAGTCGCCGACGAAGGAGTTGGCGGCTACTGTCAGCGTGATGGCTCCTACGACATCGCCGCGATCCTGATCAAGCCCACCGCTAATGGTGTCGCTGAAGCGCGGTTGCTGCACGGTTGGGATTCGGGACTCGAGGACATGCGCTACGCGTCAGCCGTTGCCGACAAAGGCGTCGCGGTTCGGTTGTTGGACGCGAGTAAAAAGCGATTCCTTGATGCGCCTCTCCTTGGAGGAACCCGCGTCGTTACTACTGCCAGCCCCGGCACCACCCAGGCGTTCTATCTGGACGAAGTCCGCAACCCACCAGGCGGAGGCTTCGACTGGTATCGCCTCGTCGATGTCGCCACAGGCCAATGCCAGACCGTTATCCCCAACTCACCCGCAGTCGTGGCAACGCCCTGCGACCCCAGCAACACCGACCAGATGTTCTACTCGGAATACACCAGCAGCACCGGGCAGTATCGCTTCCATGGCACCGGCGGCGTTATCGACGCATCCGGCAGCGGCAATAGTCAGGTTACGATTGCAGGCGCAAGCACAGCGATGACCCAGCAGTTCAAGATGTGGCTCACCCAGTACTAGAGCTCGCACGCCCGGTGGCGCTAGAACCGGAGTCGGGCTCCGAGTAGCCCGACTCTGCCACCGGTGATTCCGCGGGCGACGCTCAACGCGGGCCGAACTTGGAACGAAGCGCCCTGGGTTCTCAGTTGCACTTTGCGCACCGCGCGGGCCTGAGCCGCGGCGCGCTTAGCGTCGAGGCTGAATGCGATCAAGGTAAGTGTGCCCAGTGCTCCCAGGCTCAAAACGTGTTCTCGGGTCACTACTTCATCGTTGAATGCGAGCGCCAACGCGGCAACGGCGTCGACAAGAAAGACAACGTAGCCGATCCACGCGGTTGTGCGCAGGGATGGCGCGCCTTTCACCATGGGGTGGGTGCGTGCCGAGCTGCCGCCCGACGAGACGATGATCCCCGAGACTGCAAACAGTCCGGTCGCTACTGATCCGAAGGTAGTGCCATCGTCGCCTTCGGCTAAGAAGGCGAGGGCGCCGACCGCAATCGCCATGACGTAGCCGAACGATCCTGCGCCGTCGGCCCAGCCCGGGTCGGCCTTACCCGCGGCCAGCGCAGGGTTTGGCGGTTTTAGCGGAGCCGGCTGGACGACGACCGTTGTCGCCCGTCGCCGCTCAGTACACTCTCCGGCGGCGGTGCATTTTTGGTTCCTGCTGCATGGTGGGTTGCACAACGAGATGCACGTGCCGGCATTGCACGTGTAGCCTGATCGGCAGGCTGGAAAGCACGTCTTGGCTCGTGGCTTCATCTGCGGCGGCGGGGTTGGCGCTGCCGTTGGTGGCGGTGCTGGTGTCACACCGGGCTTCGCCACGGGCTGTGTCTTTGTCGCGCCACTGGCGACGCAAATTCGTCGCTCGAGGTCGCACTGGAGGCCGTCGTCGCAACTCCCGTTGCCGTAGCACCGCCCTCCTTTCTCCCCCGACGAAGGCTGCGCAATCGCGTGCCCCGTTGCCCCTACGAGTGTCACGAGTCCGAACAGTGCAATCGCTCTGTATCCCACGTTTTCCCCTCCCCCGGTCAGGGTACCGTGGGCTCCGTTTTTTTTGCAACCGGGAGTCGCAACGCGGATCAGGGCCAGGGCAGCTGGTAGACTGTTGCCATGGGGGATGGGTGTCGGCTTTGCGACGTCGATCATGCGCGGGGAGCTAGTGAGTGCCCAGCAGCACGTGTCGGCTCTACAGTTGCCGGCAAGTATCGCCTGGATTCGTTACTTGGCGTCGGCGGAATGGGCGCGGTGTATCAGGCATCGCATCTCACCTTGCACACCACCGTCGCCCTCAAGATGGTTCACAGCCGGGTTGCGGCAATTCCCGACGTGGTTACCCGATTCGAACTGGAGGCCCGGCGCGCGGCAGCACTCAAGCACCCCGGCATAGTCACAGTACAAGACCTCGGGCGCGACGAGGATGGTAGCCCGTACTTGGAGATGGAGTTGCTCGAAGGCCAGGGGCTGAACGCTGTGCTCAAGGCCGGGCCGATGACCGTGCCGCGCGTGCTCGTCGTGGCGGCGCAGGCCCTCGAAGCTCTGGCATTTGCTCACGTCCAGGGCATAGTTCACCGGGATCTGAAACCGGAGAACCTGTTCTTGAGCCGCACGGAGAGCGGCGGCGAACAGGTCAAGATCGTCGACTTCGGCATCGCCAAGGCAATGGAAGGGACCGGCGATGCGGCGCTAACTCGGACGGGATCGATCATGGGGACACCCATGTACATGAGCCCCGAGCAGGCAACCGATGCAAAGACAGCGGATGCTCGAAGCGACGTCTACTCGATGGGCTCGGTATTGTTCGAGATGCTCACAGGCACGAAACCTGTGAGTGGAATCTCCCTGGCCCAGGTGCTGCTCAAAGTTGCTTCGGGCGACATTCGCCGGCATCCGCGCGAACTTGTTGGCGGTGTTCCCGAGTGGCTCGACACGCTTGTCGCGAGGTCACTCGCCAGTAATCGAGACGAGCGCTACGCGGATGGGGCAGCGATGCTTGATGCGTTGCGGGCCGGCGCCGACCGGGAAGCAGCCGACGCGCCCGCTTCGGGCGACATTGGGTTCGACTCCACTATTCCGAGCGATATGGGGTTCGACTCGACCATATCGGGCGACGGGGCCACCATCCCGGATTCGCCGGATGAGATCGAATCGATAGACACACCCGCACCAGAGATGACGAGGGAGGGCGGCCCGGCTGCGCATCCGGCGGTGGCGATGTCCCACGTCGGTCAGCCCGCGAGCTCACGGCGGAACCTCTGGTTTGGTCTGGGCGGCGTGGCGGTTGTTGCCGCCGCCGCGACGGTGTTCGCCATTTCCCGCGGTGGCGGCGAGACCAGGGAGCGAACGGCCCCGACACGAGACGCGGCACCGGCCGTAGATGCGAGAGTAGCCAGCGTTGAGGACGCCGCTACGACGCCGCTGAAACGCGACGGCATGGTGAGGGTTGCCGGTGGCCAGTTCTTGATGGGCAGCACACCGGGCGAGATCGACGCGGCGATGACACTATGCAAGCGCGATCAGCGGAGCCGTTGCCGGCGTTCGCTCTACGAGCGAGAACAACCGGCGCGAAAGGTGACGTTGAGCTCGTTCCTTATCGACACTCGCGAGGTGAGTAACCATGAGTTCGCCCTGTGGTTGAGCAAGCAACAAGCAAGGGTCGCGGGTCGTTGGCTGCTTATCGGTAAGACCAAGATTGCCGACATCACCCCTGGCGCGAGTGGTCTGCGAGGAAAACCTGGCCAGTTTCGCACGACCCCAGCGGCTGCCTCTCGGCCCGTCGTCAACGTCACGTGGAGCGGCGCGGTCGCGTTTTGTCGCGGCAACAGCAAGCGGCTCCCGAGCGAGGCTGAGTGGGAGTTGGCGGCCCGAGGCGTTGAGCGCCGGCTGTTTCCATGGGGCGACGAGTCCACCCCGGGCTGTAAGCGGGTCACTTACGCGCGCACGGCCGCCCTGAAATGCCTTCCGGCTGGAGACGAAGCTGAAGACGTCGGCACGTCTGAGGGTGACCGGACGAATCGCGGCGTGCTCGATCTGGGTGGCAACGTGAGCGAATGGGTCATGGATCGCTTCGCGCGGCGCTTCGTTGACTGCGGTGCTTGCAAGAACCCACTCGTAAGCGCGGCGGACGACGCGTCGGTCGAGCGCTCCGTGCGCGGTGGCTATTTTACCGGCGCTGTCGAGTCGATGCGCGGGGCGGGACGCAGCCGGTTGCGCTATGACAGGACGAGGGCCAATCTCGGATTCCGCTGCGCGGTGTCGGAGAGACCAGGAGGAACGTGATGCATTTGTTCAAGATAGCGGTGGTGGTGGGGTTGTTGTCTGTTGGCTGTGGTGGTGGCAGCAGTGTCAAGGATCCGAACACCGCACCGCCGCCGAGTAAGCCTCTAGGAGATGTCGGCCAGAGCGGCAAGACCACGGGGGCTCGCGGGCTGGTGCCCGCGCAAGGTGGGGCGTCCCCCGTGCAACTCGCGGTCTACTCGGTCAAGGCTGGTGTGCGCCGCGTGCTTTCCGAAGGCGACTCCCTTCGCAGCGGCGATCGCGTCGGTTTCGAGGTCACCTCGGCGGAGCCAACTCACGTCTATTTGATTCAACGATTCTCGGACGGCAAGATCGCCGTTCTGTTTCCCAAGGTAGGCGAATCCAATCGCATTCAGGGCCGCACGAAGATTCCGAGTGGCGATCTGTTTCAGCTCGACGAGGTAACCGGCAAGGAGATCGTGTACCTGGTGGCGTCGTCGAAACCCCTGCAGAGCGTCGCCTCAGACGTCAAGGCGGCGATCGACGACGTTCGGACGGGGCGTGACATGGTTGCGGGCGTAGGAAACCCGCAGACCAAAGCGCAACCTCAGCGCAAGACGCGGTCGTTGTCGACGACCCGTAAACGCAAGCGCAAGAGCCTTCTTGATCTGGAGACGCGTGGCCTCGTACGCGTTCGTGCGAGCGGCGGCGTCGATATTCGGCCAGACAAGACTGGCCTGGCCATTTACCGGTTCAGCTTTAACCATCTTCCGCGTCGCTGAACCCCCGTGGTGCCCCGAGTTGCCAGGCGAACGTGTTACCGTTCTTTCGTGGGGGGCGGTGCGCGAGTCTTGCTTGCGGTCGTGTGTAGCCTTTGTGTTGGCTGCAGCGCAGTTGGTCATTGGGCGTGGCCCAGTACGACATCACGGACGACGTTCAAACGCACGTCGGTCGTTCGCGTACAGAGTTCTCCGCCCGGGGCGAGAGTTAGCGACTCCACCGGGAAGGCTCTGGGCAACGCGCCGGTCGCCTATCGTGTTCGCTACAACGTTTCTCAGGTTTACAAACGCCACAGCAACACCGGGTGGCTGCTCGGCTGTGTAGCTGATGCCGGCATCTTTGCCTACGCTCTTGCGGTCGGCTTCGGCGAAGTCGACGGTCCTGAAGTGTCGGACTCCATCTTCAGCCCCTATGGGGCGTTACTAGGCACAGGCATGATCGGCACGGTGGGTTGCGTGGCCACCTGGGCGCGTAGACGCGGCTGGTTAGGTCGTGCGGGGGTCGAGAAATCCGTGCGGATGAGCGAGCGCATCACGCCAAAGGCTGTGATGCTTCGCATGCGCTGGCCAGGTGGTATTAGCGCAAGCAAGCGCGTGACCGTTCCACTGGATCAGTTTGTGACGGTAATGAGACCCGGGGGAGCCAGCTTCGACGATGCGATCCTCACCTGGCACCTTCTTGGCGGACAGGCGACCACGCCGCGGGGGTTGTATCATCTGGGCCTGGCGTACATGCGTCGCTATGCTGTCAGCAACGCTGGCGGTGATCGCAGAAGTGCGCGCAAGTTTCTCCAGCAATACCTCGACAGCAATCAGGGCGGCGACGAGAGTCGGGCGAAGGTCAGACGACTGCTGCAAAAACTCGGCAGTGGCGGTGCGCCGTGAACCGTGGACTCCTGCCAGCGTCGTTGGTCGCGATAGCCATGGCAACGAGTGGCTGCTGGGCGCTGGTCGGCGGCGTCCTATCCGCCGAGAAGGAGACTGGAGGCGTTGTCTATCGTGACGTGCAATCGGGTTTCTTCGTTCGCTCCAATGTACGCGGCGGCGCACGACTGACCGGTGGCGAAGGCCGGGTCGCCGAGCCAGGTGTGCTGGCCCCAGGTGTCCTCGAATACGTTATCGCGCATAGTCGGCCGCTGTTGGACTACTACACCGTGGCGCTGTCGCTGCGCCAACCGCCCGGCCGGGTCGCTGCGGACGTGGCATCCGCGAGGCGGCTGTTGCCACGTGGGCAGCCTGCTACGGCGCTGGCGTTCTCTCGCACGTTGGGCCGTAGGCTGGTGTCCCCCGTGAATCGAGCCCTCACCACGCCGGGCAAATACCAGGGGTCAGCGGCCATTTATTGGGGGCTACAAGCCGACCGAGACCGGGGCGCGTTCAAGTCGGCTGTGCAGGTGTTCGATCGGAAGACGGAGCTGCAGACCACGGTGTACCGCTACTACACGGCCAGGATTGTGGTCGTTGAATCCAATGGCCGTGACGGGCTAATGGTGTGGGATGTGAGCGGCGTGCCGGGGGCGTTCAGCGCGTCGGGCGCGGACTACCAGACAGTCGCGGCCAAGATTCGCCCGCTGCATCCGCTTGAAGGAAGAACCAACAGGTGAGCAAAGCGCTGTTGCTGAGCTGTGCGTTCTTCCTGCTGGGCTGTCCCAGCCCGCGCGTGCTCCCGTTGGGTAAACGCATTCCCGCTCGAGTGTTGTACCAACAGCGAGCAGACATTGGGGCCGTCGTCGAAAAGGCGCTGGCCAAGAAGGACACCGCCCGCGCGTTCTACGCACTCGAACTCCTCAAGACGCGGCCGTATGCAGCCCAGGTTCTGAGCTCGCGGGCGACCGTCGCACCACCTGCGCTTCGGGACCTGCGGGGTTTGTTTGCCAAGCTCTACATTGGCGGCAATGGCACCAATCGCGGCACGCGTGGGCTAACTCGCGTCAGGGTGGCACCAGTGCTTCGTGCGCACATGGCTGTGCAGGACGAACAGTTCTGGCGATGGCTGCGACTCTTCGAGCTGCGTACGAACCCGTTGAACGCCACAACACGTGGCCTGCCTTATGACTACGCGGCCCGCTACAGCTACGGCGTGTCGTCGGCAGCCGCGGCACGCTTGCTGTTCTCCAAGGGCGAGGCGTTCGTGTCTTACTACGTCGGACGCACGCACACTTGGGCGTTTGTGCTGAAGGACGCGCGATTACGCGTGCGTAAGTTGCCCACCGGCAACAGCGCGATGCGTGCACAAGTCGAGCGTTTCCTCAAGGCGCTGCGAACTCCTCCGGCGACAGCTGGGGCCGCCCGTGCATGGGTCGTTCACGCCAAGCGCGTCTACGATATGGTCTGGAAGCCGCTCGAACGCGACCTGGCGGGAAACGTCGCCGCGGTCTTTGTGTCGACCCACGGGTTCCTATCCAATCTACCTTTTTCAGCGCTGGTTGATCGGCCTGGCGCTGTGCTCCTGGATCGGCTGCGCATCGCGTACGTTCCATCTGTATCGGTTTACCGACAGACCCTGGCCAGGCCCTTGCTGAACAAGCCACCCCGCGTCCTCTCCATTGGCAACGCGATGTTTCCCGGTCCCCTCAAGCCTTTGAGATTCGCGGACTCTGAGGCTGTCACCGTCTCCGAGGTATTTGACGGGTCGCGGCTGTTGCGGCGAAAGCAGGCGACCGAGACCCGAGTGCGACGCTTGATACCGGGTTACAACGTGTTGCATTTCGCCACTCACGGCGTGTTGTTTGGGGACTTCGCGCCCGGAGCGTCCAGTTTGATGCTCACCGCCGATGCGGCCCATGACGGCTTCCTCAGTGCGACCGAGGTTGCGGCGATGGACCTATCGCACGTCTACGTCGCGGTGCTCAGCGCGTGCGAAACGTCGGTCAACGATCCCAGTTCCAACCTTGGTAGTCTGACTGGCGCGTTTCTCAGCGCCGGGGTTCCCAGCGTGGTTGGTTCTCTGTGGATGATTCATGACGCCGCAACGACTGTCATGATGATCGACTTCTACAGTCAGGTGCTGGAGGTTGGTGCCGGCGAAGCACTGCGGCGAGCGCAGCTGCGTCTACGCCGGAGTAAGCGGTTCGCACATCCCTATTTTTGGGCTCCCATCGTCCTGTTCGGGTGGGCCAAATGAGACCTGCTTTGTTCGTGGTGCTGGCGACTGCAGTTGGCTGCGGCCCCGCTCTGACCATCTATCACAAGACCAGCCCCCGTCGGGTCGCGGTGAAGAAGCAAAGCACCGCGCCAGCATTGACCGCTCGCGCACACCGACGTGGCGCCGATGGCCTGGCGATCAAGCTGAAGCGATCGCGTGTAGTCAGGCTGGAGCGTGTTGTGCACTACAACGCCGCCGAGGTGCAGTATCACTCATCGCGGAACCCGTTTTTCGAATTGGCTGACATGACGTTTGGTTGGTGGATGGTGATCATGCCTCCGTTCGATCCGCCCTACGTAGGGGAGGATACCAAGACCACCAAGATTCGCTGGAACGTGCCACCGGCGATCGCTGGAGTGAACCCGTTCCAGTCTTGGATGGGCAACCGGGTCGTCACCAAAGCCATCTCCAACAAAGAGATGTTTCGCGACCGAGCGGTGGTCAGAGAGTACGCGATTCACCTGCCTGTGCCCGGCCGTAAGATTCGCTACCGCATCCTCAATGCGTCCCGTCAGGTCGTTGGCCGCGGTCAGGGTGTCACGGATCTACATGGGAGCGTCACAGCTACCAACGTTGGGAAGGACGCTGTCGCCGTTCAGGTGATGTACGGCCGAACCACTTTACTGACGCCCATCTATGACTACTAGCTACCACGCCCACGGCGTGAGACTAATGGTGCGATGACTGCGAAGACCACAACTTCATCCGCCGCTCAGTTCCGCGACTCGACATCACGGACGATTTCACTGAATCGACTAGCCGTTGGTGTGGCCGCTATCGCCGTTGCATTGGTCGGTTGTGGCGATTCAAAGGAGTCAGGCAAAGCGTCTGGCAAGAACTCGAAGAAGGGGCCCGCTTCGTCGAAGAGGACGCAGTCGAAGAAACCGGCGAAGCCGAAGCCCACCGGCATCCTCACGCGTGCCTTCGGTGGCGGCATGGAGAAGGGCGATAACCGAACGGGGAACCTGGTCGCGTTGAGCGAGAGCGAGATGTTTACCTGGGCGGAAACCAACGTTGTGCGGGTGATCGAGCGCGGTAAAGATGGCTGGAAAACGAGCGCTAAGACGCTGGTGCCAATGAAGGGCAAGGGCAAACGGATCGGCTTTGGTTGTCAGATCGCAACAGACGGAGAGTTTGTCGCGGTGTTGGGCCTCGAGGACTACGGCCGTGTAGACATGTATGCCCGTGGCGCCGCTGGCGCATGGGTGCCAAAACAACTTTTGTCCTTTTCATCCAGCGCGTGGGCTCAACGCGTGGCCATGGACAAAGGCACGCTAGTCGCGGGTGGCCAGAGCAGTAGCCTGTGCCACGCCCAGCAGCCCTGTTCGGGGTTTGTGCGAATACTCAGAAGAGACAGTTCGGGGCAGTGGGGCTCCACGCAGCAGCTGAACGGTGACGGCAAAGATTCTTTCGGCAAAGCGTTGGCCATCGAAGATGGTGTGCTCGTTGTCGGAGCGCCCGAAGCGGGGAACGCGTACGTGTTCACCCGCGACGACAAAACTGGAAAGTTCGGGTCGCGACAGCTTCTAAGCGCCGGCGCAAAGGTCGCGGGCTTCGGCAAAGTAGTCGCGGTGTCCGGCAAACGCATCGTGGTTGGGGCACCGGCCTACAAGAAGGGCAGCGTGTTCGTGTTTCTTCGCCAAACCGATGGCGCCTTTAAGCTCGAGACGCGTCTGTTCGCCAAAGATCCGAAGATCACGTCGTGGGGAAGCGCCGTGGGGCTATCCGGGGACACACTCGTGGTTGGCGGGACCGTAACCGACATGTTTCGCCGTGACCCGAAGGGCCAGTGGGCTCACGTAAAGCAGTTTGCGCATCGCGCTGATGTGGTGGCAGTCGGCAAGGCAACGTTCGTCGCTGGCGATCGTTTTAGCCGAAACCTCCACGTGTACACCCTCGACGGTACGCCACTAGCGACTGAGTAGTTTCGTTGGCCGGGCATGCCGCAACGATTGTTAGCGGTACACGTACTCGTACGAGATCGCGGTGTCGTCGGAGCGATCGGCCTTGGGGCCGGCGCGCAACACGACGCTGAGACGATGGCCGGGCTCGACCTCGATGGGGGTTCTGAACGGAAACAGTGCCTGCTTCCAATGGGTGGCCGGCACGTCGGGGGCGGTTTCGATGATCACGCCCTCGCATAGTTCCGCCTCGAACCAACCGGCGAGTCCGTGTAGCGTTCCTGCGCGAACAATGTCGAAGTGCAGAGTTTGTTCCAGGGATGAGTCGTCGATCGTCGCGAGATCGAGCTGGGCATAGACGAGCGGCTCTGCGAGCAACTGCTCGGTGGTGAACTCGGCCAGGCTCATCCGGCCGAGAATCTGATCGATGGCCGGGCCATAGTCGATGCCGCACACGTCGTTCCAGAAGCTCACCCGTCCGTGCTCCTCTGGAGCGGTCACGGGACCGAGCCACAACCGCAATGCAGCTGGCAACAGGCGTGCCTCCGGTGTGAGCAATCGATCTCGGGCGTCGATGGTGAAGGCCAGGGTGTTCTCGTCCACGGCGAAGCTGCCCAGTGTCTCGGACAGGAGTACGTCGGCTGGACGCACAAGTTGGTCGACCGTTACGTCCTTGGAGTTGGCAGCGATGAACTCAATGCGATCGTCGAGGCCGTTGTGTGTTGCCACTGCACGCGCGAGATCGATGGAATCGCCCTTTTCAATGGCATACACCCGCTCGGCTCCAGCCTTCACCGCGAGAAACGACAGGATACCGAGCCCCGCTCCGAGATCTATGACCACATCGCCGGGCCGCACCACCCGCTCGATGGCCCGAGAGTACGCCGCCATGCGCACGTCGTCCGCGAGCATGTCGTAGTAGTCGTCGAACAACGTGAGAGCTTTGCGAAACCGAGCCATTGGAACGAACTGCGAACCTATCACCCCCGACCCCAGACGGGGTACACTGCGTGGCGTGGGAAAGCTCTCGTTAGTCGTCGCGTTCGCCATGTTGGCGTCCGGATGTCTTTCGGGGCCGACGCCAGCCAATGGGAGCGACGGAGCCGTCAACGATGGCGCGGTCAGCGATGCTTCTGTAAACGATGCTTCTGTAAACGACGCCTCTGTAAACGACGCACGGATACTGCCCACCTGCGATGACGGCCCCGTGTCCGTGCACCAAATATCCGCGGGCAAGGATCACACCTGCGTGGTGCTAAGCAATGGCCTTGTCCATTGCTGGGGGATCGGCGGTAACGGTCGCCTGGGGTACGGGCACAGCAACAACGTCGGCGACGAAACCGGACCAAACGCCGGTGCCACTCCGGCCACCGAGGGGCCCGTGGATCTTGGCGAGGAGTGCGCTGTCCAGGTCGCGGCCGGGACTCGCCATACGTGCGCGCTGATGAGCACCGGCAACGTGCGCTGCTGGGGGCGCAACGTCTCTGGTGGGATCGGCATTCCGCCGCCGGATGATGCGCTGTCGCCCACCGGAGATGTTCCCTTCACCTTCCTAAGCGGCGAGACCATCCTGCAGGTCGCTGCTGGTGGTGGCTTCACGTGCGTTCGTCTCGACGATGGCAACGTGCGCTGCTTTGGCCAAAACGATCGCGGTCAGCTTGGACACGGCGGCGCGATCAGCCTGCAGAACTCCCTGGACACCAACGTCCCCATCGGCGGGTTTGCGACACACATCGAGGCGGGCAACGGTCACGTCTGCGTACGTTTCAACGACGGAACGGCGAAATGCTGGGGTGCCGGAGACAACGGCAAGCTGGGATACAACGGCACTGGGGACGAGGCCTCGCCGTCCAGCACCGCGATCTCGATTGGTGCGGGTGCTTCCGACATCAGCGCCGGTGCCGAGCACACGTGCGCAGTGTTGACGACAACGGGCTTTGTGCGCTGCTGGGGCCTGGGCGAGTTTGGCCGCCTCGGGAATCTCAACGAAACCACAATCGGCGACAATGAGCTGCCGAGCAGCGTGACCGCCCTCGACGACCTTGGCACCCCTGTTAGCAAGATCGCCGCCGGCGGATTTCACACGTGCGCCTTGATCGGTGGCAAGGTGCGTTGCTGGGGCACCGGCGTCAGCGGCGCGCTCGGCTACGCTGACGGCCCGGATGACGTGGGCGACGATAAGAGCAATCCTCTTCGCGGCGATCTCAACACCGGCATCGACCCGATCAGAGATGTCGTGACGGGCGGCGAGCACACGTGCGCTCTGTCCGAGAGCGGCAAAGTGCGCTGCTGGGGGCGGTTCGACGGCGGTAGACTTGGCTACGGAGACGGGCGGGCAGTAGGCGACAACGGGCGGCCCATCACAGGTGCGCCAGACGTGCCCGTGTGGTGCGACGGCGTCGGCATTCCCTGTAGCTAGTGGCGATAGACCGATGTACAGACCTGCAGGATTGGACTTGGGGCCGAGTGAACTGATGAGCCTACGCCTATCGTTGTGCGCCATTGCGTTGCTGTTTGCGTGTTCGAGTAACAAGAGCGAGGATAAACCTGCGGCGGGCGGAAAGACCACCAAGCCCGCGAAGGCCAAAGCCGCAGCGATGAAACTCACCGCCACGCTCAATGGCAAGCCCATCAGCTACGTCGCCGCCTACGCGTATACGCGTCCTTACCTCAGCAAGGTCCACATTCGCCTGCTCACCAAGCCGGGAACCTGCGCCATGTTCACCAAGTGGGACAACGTGGGTAAGGGCGTGACCATGCTAGTCCAGCCGAAACTCGAGAAGAGCGGCGCCCTCGGCTGGAAGATCACCGAACCGGACGAGGAGAAGAACGGGATTAGCGATGCCACGGTCGACTCCAAACGCGGCAAGACCACCAGCTTCGTCTTGCGCTATGACGTCAAGGACCCGAAACCCACGGGCGGTAGTGACCACATCAAGATCGCCGGGACTGTGGTCGCCAAGGGCTGCGGCGAGTTGAAACTTCCGCCCGTAGACAAGGACGTTCCGAAGCCCCGGCCTCAGAAGCTCCAGCTCCAACTCGCGGGTAGAGCATTCACGATGCGCGGCGCTCGATTTCGCCGAGGGGGCGCCGGGGCGTCGTCGACTTTGGAGCTCAGCACTTCTCCTTTGCATTGCACGAATGCAGGCGTGGCGGACCTCAGCGTGCACTTTGAACTCTCCGAGACCGGGTTACTAAAAATCGTTGCGGTCAGCTCCGGGTTTCTCGAGTTCATGAGTGAATCCTCCGGCGACGAGCTCGCGAGCTGGAAGATCGCTTTCAAGAACCTGAAAGGAACGGGCCCGGTCACCGGTACCGTCACGGCTACAACGGTTGCCTCAGGTCTCAAGCTTGGAGTCGCCGGATCATTCAGCGCACTTCGCTGTCCCACTCAGTAGTCCGAAGACTCGGACCGGGGCGGCCATCTACCGCGGGCCGCAGGTTAGCTTCACGGTCTTTGTGATTGCGCGTTTGTTGGGGTCGAAGATGCCCATGACACCAAAGCGTTTGTCGGTGGCGATGATCGCGAAGCGTCCCGCACTCAGTGGCGCGATCACAGAGCCAGTCCATATGTCGCGTCGCTTCAGCTGGGCACAGCAGTGCTTCTCCGCCGCGCCGTCTTCGCTGCACACGGTGTACTCCTCCATCGCAGTTGTGCACGCCGGCGTGGGCGGAACACGCCGCTTGTACATGGTGAGTCGTCGCGTGCGCGTGTCGTAGATTTCGATCACGTCAACCGAGTACTGAGTGATGGCCACCCGATATGGATCGATGACGGAGATAGTTCCACCCGTCATCTCGGGAATGAGTACCTTCTTGACCTTGCCGTCGATGGAGTACGCGATGACGTCCTCGTGTGGTCCCGAGTCGGCGTCGCGAAGCAGGATCGTGTCGTTGACGAAATGCGCGGACTCAACGTTGGCGTCTGGTTCGGGCCCGCCGCGTTTGTTCTTGACGGGCCCGCCTGCCAACAGATCCGGACTCGCGCGCTTGCCCGTGCGTGCGTTCTCCACGTGGATGGACTGTTGCGAGTTGTACTCGCCCACCACGGATACGGCGCGGTGGAGCCCGTCGGTGCTGACGAATTGCCAACGCTCTCGGTCCTTGCCCAGCCGGATGATCTTGTTCGCTGCTGGCGCTGGGGTTGTCGATGTGCGCAATCGCCCCTGGAGGTCCAGCCGCCAGCAATGACTCGGAGGGGCAGGGAACAGTGTTTGCGGCTCCGCGATACACAAGTACACACCTCCCCGGGGATGTGGACGCAGCTGAATCCCACCGACCTTTTTTGCCAGTACGATCTGAGCCGGCGTGATGCACGTGTTCGACTGCGCTACGGGGACAGGAGCTTTGGCCGTTTTGGCTGCAGCGCAGCCAGAGGCGGTCAGCGCGAGGCAGACACACGACAGGGCACACCGAGCGAACGTCATGATAAGCGCAACGTATCACGCGCCGAGGCTATTCGCGGCCGCGTACGATTTGGTGTCGAGTGGGACATCCATGACCCATCGGAACCGCCGTTCGCAGGCAGGTTGATCACTCCATGTCCCCGTCGGTCTCCAGGTTTCACACAGTTGGCCTGGCACGCCATGTGCTCATACCGGTCCTATGCAACAGCGCACTCATCGACCTCTCACGATTCTCACTATTGCCCTCACCCTCGCGTTGTCCGCGGGCTGTGGAAGCGTCACCGACCCGGACTCGGCTGACCCGGACGCGCAAGCGTCGCCCGATGTGGATGCAGGTGACACGCCTGATGGGGGCCAGGACGCCGCGCCAATGTGCAACGCGCCGACGCCAGGCACGTTCAACCGCCAGGTCATGGTCGATGGAGTCGAAAGAGACGTCATCGTTTACATCCCGGCGAACGTCCAGGCGCAGGCGCCGGCGGTGTTCATGTTCCATGGGTCGTCGGGGACCGGGGAGCGCTTCTACAACATCTCGCGCTGGCGCGAGAAGGCCGACGAGATTGGACTCATCGCCGTGTTTCCCACCGCGCTGGTCCACTGCTTCTACGACACCAAGGACGAGCGGATCAAGACGTCGACCAAGTGGTCGGGGGGCAAGTTCGGCAGCGAGCATTTGCTCTGTACGCCGGAGCAGCTCGCCAATATCTCCCCAGCGAATCGTGCCCTCGCCGATCACCCGGAAGCCGATGACATCGGATTCGTCAACGCGATGATCGATATGCTGATCAGCGACGACTGCGTCGATGCCAACCGCGTCTACCTGGCTGGATTCTCCAACGGCGGCAGTATGTCGGGGCGGGCTGGCCTGGAGTTGTCCCATCGCATCGCTGCGTTTGCCATGTCCAGCGGCGCGCCTGCGGTGGACACCGTCGCGTCGCGACCGATCTCAGCGATGTACAACCACGGCGCCCTCGAGAGCGGCCTGCCACTGGATGAAACCGCGTGGAACAATCCGGCCTATCAGGGATTGCTGGCCGGGACCGCCGAAAAACTCGGCCTCACGAGCGACCACAACCACGAACCGATGGTCATCGCCGGCGTCGCGACGTCCTGGCTCAACTTCACCACGACGACCGGCGTTGGCGGCAACTCGTATCACGCCGTCATCATCGACGGCCTGGCCCACAACTACGCAAACGGTAGCAACCATCCGATAACCATGGCCAACGTTCACTGGGCGTTCTTCGAGATGCACACCCTGGACGAGCACCAGTAGGCGGTACCTGGCCCGAGCGTGTTAGATGCTCACCCACTGGTCTTTGTTGGGGAGCACGCCGAGCAGCGTCTGTTTGTAGCAGTGCTGCTTCGCATCGAGCAGGCCCTTGGCCTGGTCCATGCTCATGAACGACTTGGCAATGTCCATGCTCCGAATGAGCAACGGGTCGTCGATGGGCTTTGGCGAGCCGAAAAACGATGACCGACCCTGGCAGTAGAGGACATGGTCGAAGTTCCCAAACTCGTGCACTCGCCGATCGTGCACATGTACGGTGGGGAAGAACAGGCGGTCGGAATGGCGACTGGGAAACTGGAACGCCATCGGGTGGATCTTCTTCGTCGCGCCGCCCTCCAGTTTTAACTTGAAGACCGCGAAGCCGTAGTCTGCGTAGTCGGGCAACTGGTCCCAGACCTCCGATGGCAGAACGAAGCGAGGGTCCAGGCGAGAAAAGTCATCGAGGGTCGGGACGAACGACGCCTCGAACGCACCCACGTCGTGGACCACGAGTGGTTGAGGAGCGCTGCCACCGATCGCCAGTGATGCCGGAGCGGGTGCGCTCCGCATTACGGGTGGAGGCGGGAAACCAAGATGCATATGATCGAAGAACGCCGGATACCCGGATAGGTCGATGAACTTCAGCGCCTTTTCCGAGCTTCCCGGCTCGACTGGCAGGGGCAACACCATCGCGGTCGGTTCGGTGGCAGCGACACTCATTGCGTACGCGAGATACTGGCGATTGCCTCGGCCGAAGCGGCAGAAGATCCGTGTTCCGCCCACGAACGTTGTGTTCCCCGTCATGATGCACATGCGGTGAGTGTAGCCCAGTAGGCTACTTCGCGGCGGTCGTTACTTCGCTGCCGCAGGCCAGCATCTTCTTGCCCATGTAGGGATTCTTGAGCTCTTTGTCCGACTGGACCCAGCGCTTGTAGCCTTTGGCCATTGGGCACTGGAACACGTGATAGGCCTTTGCTTCCTCTGGTAACGCACCGAGCAGTGCGACTGCGGCGCGGCTCACTTCGCCGTAGATCTTGCGTACGGCTGCGATGTCCGACGACGGAGCTTTGGCCAGCTCGTCAGCGGCTGTGGCCAGGTCAGCAAGGTGTTTGGTTCCGGAACTTGGCACGGTCGCCTTACGCGCGGCAGCCGCCAGCGTGGTGGCGTGGGCGCTTACGTCGGCCTTGTCGTCCGCAAGGAGGGCGCGAATTGTTTCGTAGGCGCCGAACACACCGGCAAGCGCTGCTGCCTTGGTCGGCGTCACGGCAGCTGGTTTTTTGTCGGGGGTCGGTGTCGTCTTAGTCGGCGCGGATTTCTTCGGCGTCTTTTTCTTGTCATCGTCTTTCTTGGTGCAGGCGCTGAGTGCGAACACAGCGATGATCGTGGTCACGGTCAAAATACGGGTCATCGGTTTCTCCTGGGGTTCGGTTACTGCTTTGAGTCGACGGAAGCGGCGGGAATCGCCGTAGGACTGGGTTCTAGTTTGAGCTTGGTTTCTTCGAGCGCGGCGTAGAGCACGGGCACGATGAACAGGGCGAGGAGGGCAGCCGCCATGCCGCCCAGGATGGGTACGGCCATGGGCACCATGACGTCGGCGCCCTTTCCAGTAGACGTAATGACCGGAAGCAGGGCCAACACCGTCGTTGCCGTTGTCATCAAACACGCGCGCACCCGGCGTTTTCCCGCGCGAGTGACCCGGTCGCGGACCTCAGCGACGGTCTTGGCTGGGCCAACGGCGAACTGTTGCTTGATATACGTGGCGAGCACGACGCCGTTGTCGGTCGCGATGCCAACGAGGGCGATAATGCCTACCCAGACCGCGGTCGACAGGTTGACCGGGCCGACCTGGAATAGCTCACGCATGTTCACGCCGAATAGTGAGAAGTCGACGAACCCCGGACGGCTGTATAGCCAGAGCAGAATGAACCCGCCGGCTACTGCGACCAGAACGCTGGAGTAGATGATCAGCGTGGTGGATGTCCGCCGGAACTGCAGGTACAGCAGCATGAATACGAGGGCCAGCGCGATGGGGATGAGCAGCATGAGCCGCTTCTCGCTGCGGACCTGGTTTTCGTAGCTCCCGGCGAACCCGTAGGTGACACCGTCAGGAAGTTTGAGACTGCCGTCGTCGATGGCCGCCTGAAGGAACGCGTCCGCTTCGGCGACTACATCCACCTCTGCGAGCCCGCGTTTCTTGCCGAACGTCAGGTATGCGGTCTTGAATGTGTCTTCTGACTTGATGACCTGTGGACCGCGCACATACTCGATGCGCGCTAGCTGGCCCAACGGAATCTGCTGCCCGGTGGGTGTGGCCACGAGAATGCGTTTGATCGCACCGACGCTACTGCGCTCGTCTCGCATGTAGCGAACGCGTACGGGATAGCGCTCGCGGCCTTCCACGGTGCGCGTCAATGCCTTTCCCCCGAGGGCGATCTGGAGCAGATTCTGCACTCGGCGCATAGTCAGGCCGTAGCGGCCCAGCGCCGTTCGGTCGATGTCGATTTCCAGGTACGGCTTGGCGATTACTCTATCGGCGTTGACCGTCTCCGCGCGAATCGCCGGGACCTTCTTGAGCGCCGCTTCTAGCCTCACCGTCGCCACTTCCAACGTTTTCAGACTCGGTCCCTGAATGCGCAGCCCCATGGTGCCGCGCATGCCCGTCTGCAGCATGACGCGGCGGGTTTCGATGGGCATGAGTATCGGCGCGCGAGTCAGGCCGGGCAGGCGTCCAGCTTTCGTGATTTCGTCCCAGATGTCTCGCGGAGCGCGGATGTGGTCGCGCCACATGCGTACTCTCGATCCGTTGCGGTCACGTCCGTACTCCGCCTTGTAGGTAACCACTACCTCGTACATTGAGATCGGGGCCGGGTCTAGTGCGCTGTCGACACGCCCCAGCTTGCCGACCACGCGATCCACTTCGGGGATCGCCGCAATCGCCGCGTCCATCTGTTGCAGCAGCTGCTTGGCCTGGCCGATCGACGCATGGTGAGTCGTCGATGGCATGAACAAGAAACTGCCTTCGTCGAACTTGGGCATGAATTCACGGCCCATCCCGGGGAACTTCTTGTCCAGCTTTCGAGCGGTGGACGTTTCGTTCAGGGCGGATGGCAGCCAACCCAACGTCCAGCTGTAGCCTTTCCACGAACACATGCCAAAGACCACCACGAATACAGGCAGCACCATCGCTTCTACCTTGTGGTCCAGGCACCAGCGAAGGACGCGCTCGTACAGGAACTGAAACAGCCAGAACACTCCCATGAGCGTCGCGATGACGAGAGCTACGAAGCCGAAGTTCGCCAACATGCTCCGGTCGACACCCAGAGGCTGCCAATCCCGGCTGAGGATCAAGCCCACGCCGATGACGCCGCCGATGGTCTCGAATGCCACGGGTAGGAAGTTCCAACGCTCTGCGAGCAGCGGCGCCTGGAGATGGAGGTAGCCGGCGATGATGAAGAACGAGCCGAAGGCTACCGACCATTTGATGGCGATGATCAGGCCGATGACGACGAACAGCCAATCGAACAGATGTTGCGGACGGCCGATCGAACCCAGGATGCGCCGCGCGAGGTCTTGGCGAGGCGGAGCGGCAGCGTTCTTGCGTTGAATGAAGACGTGGGCGAGAGCAGGGAGCGCGGCGAGCGCAAGCACGAGCGACATCAGGAGGGCATAGGTCTTTGTGAACGCCAGGGGCTTGAATAGCTTCCCCTCGGCAGCGGTCATCGCGAAGACCGGAAGAAAGCTCACCACGGTGGTCGCGACGGACGTCATCACTGCCGGAGCGACCTCGGCGGTCGCATCGCGCACGATTAGCCGGCGATCGGCATCGGCGGGCGCCGCGTCGAGATGGGACACGATGTTCTCGATGATGATGATCCCCATGTCGACCATGGTGCCGATGGCGATGGCGATGCCGGCGAGGGACATCACGTTGGCGCCGACCCCGGATAGCTTCATGATCAAGAACGTGCCCAGAACCGCGATGGGCAGCATCGCCGAGATCAGCGCGGAGCTGCGCAGGTGGCGGAGCATGATCAGTACGACGAGGATCGTGATCAGAATCTGTTGCATCAACGCGGTCGACAGGGTGTCGAGCGTCTCGTGGATGAGCGCCGTGCGGTCGTAGAACGGAACGATGGTGACTCGGCTCTCGGTACCGTCCTCGAGCACGCGGCTAGGGAGGGTAGGTGCGATCTTGTCGATCTTCTCTTTGACCGCGTTGATGACCTCCATCGGGTTGGCGCCATAGCGGGCAACGACGACGCCACCAACGACCTCGGCTCCTGAGTCGTCCAGAATGCCCCGGCGATTTGCGGGCCCCAGGGTGACGTGGGCGACGTCGACGACCCGAATGGGCTTGTTGCTACGCACGCTCACCACGGCTTGTTCCAGGTCAGCCAGACTCTTGACGTAGCCCCGGGTGCGCACGATGTACTCGGCTCGATTGATTTCGAGGGTGCGTGCACCGACCTCCTGGTTCGAGTCGCGCACGGCCGCCGCAACCTGCTCGATGCTCACCCCGTGGGCGGCGAGTTTCTCCGGGTCCACGTTGACCTGGTACTCGCGCACGTGTCCGCCGACGGACGCGACCTCAGCGACTCCATCCGCTCCCTGGAGTGCGTAGCGGATGGTCCAGTCTTGAATCGAGCGTAGCTCGTGCAAGTCCCAGCCGCCGACCAGCTTGCCGTTCGGATCCCTGCCTTCGAGGGTGTACCAGAAGATTTGCCCCAGGGCGGTCGCCTCAGGGCCGAGGCGCGGCGCCACTCCGGCGGGCAATGTGTTGGGCGGTAGCGACGAGAGCTTTTCGAGCAATCGCTCGCGGGCCCAGTAGAACTCGACGCCATCCTTGAAAATGACGTAGATGCTGCTGATGCCGAGCATGGATTGGCTGCGAATCGTACGCACGCCGGGAACGCCCAGAAGAGTGGTGGTGAGCGGGTAGGTGATCTGGTCTTCGATGTCCTTTGGCGATCGGCCCGGCCAGCTTGTGAACACGATCTGCTGGTTTTCGCCCGTGTCTGGAATCGCGTCGACGGGTACCGGACTCCGAGGCAGCCCACCCGCTTTGCCCCAGTCGAAGGGCGCGACCATGATGCCGCCTAGAATCAGCAGGGCGATTGGCACCGCGACGAACAGTTTGTTGTCGACGAAGAAGCCAATCGCACGTTGCCACGCGTTGGTGGTGTCATCATGTGGTGCCTGACGAGGCATTAGTGCTGGTGCCCTTTACTCGGCGCGGCCTTGGGGGAGACCGGACCACGTTTTAGGAATCCGCCGGCCGGGACGTCTTTACGAATCTCGCCACACGAGTGCATCTCGGAGCCGAAGTACGGGTTGCGCAACTCCTTGCCGACCTGGATCCATTCGGCGCCTTTGCCTTTGAACGACATGGGGCAAAACGCCAGGCTGATCGGCATCGTCATGGGGTTGCCGAACCGGGTGATTACGAGCTTGAGTTCGTCGCTCAGCGCCTTGAAGTACCGGCGTGCCTTCGCGATCGTCGTCGATGTTGACGCCAGTTTTGCGGCGGCAGACAGTTTGTCGGCGCGTGGCCGCCAGGCCGACCGCAGCCGGCCGGGCATGGCGCTGGTCGCCTGGACGACAGCGGCACCCAGGGCTGTTGCGCCGCGCTTTGATCCCGCGAGGGAGTCTCTTTCCAGGGCCGTCTGCATGTCCAGATACGCGCGCGTAACCGCGGCGAGCCGCTTCTTGACGGCCTCGGGCACATTCTTGATTGGAGCCGCAGCGCGTATGGACGCCTCGTCTTCGAGGGTCATCATGCTCGTGCCGCCCTGCAACTGTAGGTCCGCGTCAAGCACGAAGGCTCCGCGCATGACTACGCGCTCTCCGGCCTTGAGCCCGGCGGTGACCGGGTACAGGTTTCCGGCTCGGGCGCCCAGCGTCACAACGCGCGCCTCATAGGTGAGCCCGCCGCTACCCTCGACCTCGACGTAGACGACGGAGCGTTGCCCGGTGAACAGTGGGGCCGTGTCCGGTATCACGAGGGGCGCATGGGCCTGGGCGCCCGGTTTCTTGCTGCCGCCACCGCCGTGTACGACGGCCTCTGCAAACATGCCCGGGCGCAGGGTGCCGTCGTTCTTTACTTCGACGCGGACGCGAATCGTGCGGGTCCGCGCGTTGAGAATCGGGTCAATGAAGGTGACCTTGCCCGATATCTTTTTCCCCGCTGCGCCGGCTACCGACAGTCGGACGTGCTGGCCAACGCGCAAGTAAGGCAGGTCCGATTCGTACGCGTCGAGTTGCACCCATAGTCTCGAGAGGTCGGCAATTCGGTAGAGGCCTGTCCCCGCCTGCACGTAGTTGCCTTCGTCGACCATGCGTTTGATGACCGTGCCGGCAGCCGACGAGTGAATGGAGACATTGCGCTGGGGCCGCTTGGCCGATTCCATCCTGCGGATCACGCCGCCTGGAACCCCAAGCAAGCGGAGGCGTTGTCGGGCGGAGTTGAGCGCGGCTTTGGCAGCCGTTTGGGCCAGAGGTGTCGCCCCTGCGAGCTTGACGACCTGTTTCGCGGCCTGGATGAGGTCGCTCTGGGCCGCGTAGATTTCAGGACTGTAGATGTATGCGACGGCTTGGAACCGGCGAACCTTCTGTCCCGTCGTGGATACGAGGAGCCGGTCGAGTCTGCCGGCCGTCCATGCGGTGACGGTGCGCACGCGCGTTTCGTCATAGTCGAAACGCCCCAGGAGTCGCCGCTGGCCAGCAGGAGTCGCACGTATGCTGACCGGGACTGTACGGATCCGGGCGAGGATCTTTGCGCGGGGGCTGAGTGTGATCCGCTTGGCCAGGGTCTCGGCGGAGAGCTTCTTGTCGCCCGGCTTTGGCTTGCTTTCTACTGGCACCAGGTCCATGCCGCAGATGGGGCATTTTCCGGGCTCCGGACTTCGCACTTGCGTATGCATCGAGCAAGTCCATTGCGCCGGGGCCGTGCTGGTGTGGTCGTGCCCGTCATGGTCGCCGGTAGTCGCGGTCACGGTGTTGTTGCGTTTTTCATCGGCTCCGCCATCCGCAAGCATCAACCCGAGGGCGAACGCGATCACCAAGGCGATCACGACCCCGCCGCGCTTGAGGGCGGAGACCGCCATTCGACCGACTGCGGCTGCGTCCGTGCGGGATCGCGCGGGGGGAACCACATGCTCGTGCTCGTGTTCGTGCTCGTGCTCGTGCTCGTGCTCGTGCTCGTGCTCGTGCTCGTGTTCGTCCACGTGCTCGTGCTCGTGTTCTTTACTCATGGCTGCTCCTTCGCCTTCGCCTTCAGCGCCCGGCCCACGACCTGCTCCAGCGCTGCCCACGCTGAGGCATGCTCGGCTCGCGCGGTCGCCAACCCCAACCGCAGGTTCAGCAAGTCGCGTTCAGCGATGAGCACACTCGCCAGGGATGATGCTCCGGTCTGAAACGTCCCCGCCACCGCTCCATAGACCGTCTCCGCTTGCGGGATCAGCGTCTTTCGATATGTGTTGATACGGCGGTCCGCGTCTTTGAGTTTGGCCATCGTAGCTGTGAGATCGGCGAAGGCCTTGTTGCGCGCGGCTCGGCCGCTTGCCCGCCAGGACGCGGCGCGTGCCGTCGCCGCCGCGGCCTTGCCGCCGTACGAGCTGCGCCAGATCGGAAGCGATATACCCACCGAGAGAATCACCGGGTCCTTGCCGCTGTCGGTCACGCCGGGCATCGCTGCGGCTCCGGTCTCGATGTAGTCGAGTCCGAGGACAAAGTTTGGCAAGCCCGCCGTCTTGGCGTGACGCGCCCGATTTAGGTCGGCGGTGGCCTTGTGCTTGTACGACGTGACGCTCGGGTGGCGCATCGACAGCCTCTTCAACTCCGCCGTGTTTTCGGTCGGGAGTCCTTCGCCGGGTTGGCTCGTGCGAATCGGTGTCTCCAATTCCCCCGGCGCGCCGATTGCGTCGATCAGCCGTGCGCGTGCCATGCGCTTGCGCGCGTCGAGAGAGCGCAGCTTGTCTGCGAGTCTTGATACGCTGAGATTCACCTGGCTCAACGCCGCGAGGCTCGCCTTGCCGATCTCGACCCGTGAGCGAACCGCCGCCGACAACGCCTGCAGCAGCTCTTGTTGTTTGCTTTGGATAACTCGCTTGCGCTCCAGGAGCCACAGTTGCCAGTACACGGCGGCGACTTGGCGGCGGACGTATAGCGCGTGGGCGCGGAAGATTTGCTCGGCGGCTCTGGCCTCGCTGGCGACCGAGTCGGCGGCGGTCGTGAGCTTGGATGGCCACGGCAGCATCTGTCGCAATGAGAACCGATGACGCTGTGGACCCACTCGTGTCTCCACGCTGCGCACGAAGAGCCCGTAGCTGACGGTGGGTTCGGGGAGTTGACGCTGGGTTGCGATTCGGTGCACCGATGCACGCCATCTTTCAAACGACGCGCGCAGGGTCGGGCTGCGCTGCATCGCGTACGCAATGTAGCCCTCCAGCCGTCCGTCGAGTTTGACGTCGTGCTTCGGCTCGCCGTCTGCGCTGGACCCGGAATAGAACTTCACCGAATCCAGTGACGTGTGCGCCTGTTTTTCGTATCCCGCCGCGCAACCACAGGCCGTAAAGGCCACCAGGGTGACGGCTCGGGCCAACAGCCCAAACTGATCAATCATCTGCAACTCCAACAACAGCCCGATGGACTGTCGATCTCGCTAACCAAACAGCGACCGCGTCGTTACGGGTCGCGCGTGTTCGTTACGAGATGGGGCTCAGAGCAACAGAACAGTGGTTCGAATCGGCGGCGGCGTCGCCGTCGGTACCGGAACGAACGTCGCTGCGACGAGGCGAGGTCGGTCGACCGTCGCCATCGGAGCTTGTGCTACTGCCGGGGTGGCGTCGAGATTGACCGAGCTAGTCGCGGCGTCCTGGGTGTCGTAGCGCACGCCCTCGCAGTCGCCGACTGAAGCGGTCTGACAGCACGAAGGAAGCGTCGCGGTGACACGAGCCGTACGTTGCGACGACGTGGTGGCCTGTGCATCGGCGCCGGCGCAGCAGGTCGTTTTCGCCTTGATAACCGAGCAGTCGTCGCAGTTCGATGCCCAGGCGGTGACCGTCGACGTCATGACTACTGCCGCTAGTGCGACAGCGAAGGCGAAGCCTCTATACACGCGCCGGAGAGTCATCGGTTCATTTGAACATAGACTCGCATCCGCTCAACGGCAACCCAAACGAGCGGAAACGCAGACATTTCGCGTTTGTGTGGTCGCTGGCGGAGCGCGTGGCCGCTGCACAGGACACAGCAACTACTCGCAAGCGGTCGCCGCTTGGAGGGTCGCGGCTCGCGAGACGCAGGTCTCCTGGGAGCGAGTTGCACCCTGGATGCGGCAGAAAAAGGCCATTCTCTTCAGCTCACGTTTCGCTCCGTTCGCTACGACGTGGGGGGAGTCGCGCTTGGCGAGCTTGTGCATGCGCGCAGCGATTTTGGTGCAGTCGCCTCCGGTCTTGCGTTGCGCCTTTGGCACTGCGTGCTCGCAGTTGCGGATGAGGTTCACATCCTCGGTTTGCACGTAACACTCTAGCTGGGCGGCCGAAGGCGGCCTGGCGCGGCATTTGGCGAGGTACTTCTGGTTCGGCGTGTCGCCGGATTGGAACAGAGTGCGAAAACGCGCCTCGACGATCTCGCACGGGGCTTTCTTGGTCTCGGTCTTCTTGCCGCCGCACGCGGTGGCGACAAGTGTCATGAGGACAAGCGCGCCGAGTCTTCGGAACATGCACACAGGATATCATCCCGTGCCACGGTCGCCTCTAGTTGGCCAATGACCGATGTATGCCGTCCGCGGCCCGCGTGGCCAGCGCCATGATAGTCACCATCGGGTTGACGCCCACCGAAGACGGTACAGACGCGCCGTCTACGATGTAGAGCCCCGGCACATCGTGGCATTCGTTGTTGGGGCCGACCACCGACGAAGATGGGTTGGTGCCCATGCGAGCGGTGCCCAGAGGGTGGTAGGCAGTCAGGTCGAAGTCGCTGGCGCGAATCTTCGCCTTGCGGAAGCGCGCGAGGTCTTCTTCGTTGCGCACCGAATCGAAGCCGTGCATCCAGGGGCGCACTTCGCTGGCTCCGGCGGCCAGGTAGACACGCATGAGGATCTCCATGCCACGCTTCATTTTGGCCAGGTCGCGCTTGTTGACGTTGTAGGTGATAACGCGCTGGCCGCGAATCGTGCGCACCCTGCCGCGGGACGAGTCTTCGACCATGAAGCCAAACGACGCGACGTTACGGTATCCTTCGGATAGCTTTATCAGGTCTGGTCCGATTGCGGACATGGCGACCATGTTCACATCCAGTGGCATGCTACCGCCTTCGTAGAGCAGGCCTTCGTCGTGAAACTCCTCGATGGAGTAGCCCTGAGGGATCGAGTTGTAGCCAGCGATCTCTTCATCGAACACCGCGTTGGCGACCAGGGTTGGATGGATCGACAAGTTCTTGCCGAGCTTGCCCGAGGTGTTGGCCAGGCCGTTCTTGGCCAGCAGGTAGGGGGTGTTCAGCGCACCACACGAAATCACGACCGTGCTCGCTCTGATGGTCAGGGTTTGAGGTACGTGTGCCTCGTTGGTTTTGTCCACGCTTTGCGCAACGACGCCGACAGCTCGTCCATCCTCCGTGAGGATCTTGGTCACACACGCGTTGTGGAACAACTCGGCGCCTGCTTTTAGCGCCATAGGCACGTAGGACACGTTGGTCGATCGTTTGGCATCGGTCGGGCACCCGAAACAACAAGTGCCTTGACCGTCGCAGTCGGGCGCGTTCCGCTGCAGCGGCTTGTGTTCGAAGCCGAGAACATCGCAGCCACGCGCAATCACATTGGCGATGGCGCCCAGGTGTTCCGGACGCGCCGTTGCGACTCCCAAGATCTCTTCGACCCGGTCGTAATAGGGAGCCAGGTGCTCCGGCGTGAACTCTCTGAGGCCGAACTCTTCACGCCACTTTTCGAGTACGCGGCCTGGGATTCGGTAGCACGTGCCCGAGTTGATCGTCGTCGTTCCGCCCACCGTTGCGCCGGTCGGGATCAACACTGGAACGTTGCCGATCGAACCGGTGAGTCCGGCGCTCTGGTACATCTCGCGTTGCATGTCGAATGCGCGCCCCGAAAAATCCTTTCGCTTGAAGTAGGCGCCTTCCTCGATCATGACCACAGCGTGGCCGCGCTCTGCGAGCTCTTTGGCTACAACCGCGCCGCCGGCCCCGGTACCGACGACAACCACATCGCATTCGAGTTCCAGGGGTTCGTCCAACGCGGCGGCACTGTGGGCGCGTTGCTTCATGTATCGAGGCTCTGTCTCTGCCTTCTTGTCGTATTCGTAGACGCAACCGAGGTGCCGATAGAAGTCCGGGTTGTTGAAGTAGGCGACCTTGATTGGTGACAGCAATGCACGCAGCATCAGTCGCCGAGCTGCCCCACTGGTTCGCCATCGCTCCAGGACGCGCAGTTGTTCGTCAGCGGAGAGCGCGCGAAAGCGCCGTCGGTGGCGCAGCAAAGGACTCGTGTCGAGCGCTCGCAACATGGCTCGGTATGCGCGCCGCACCAAAGGCGGCATCCTCATCAGGTCACGCTCGACCTGTTCTACGGTGTGGTGATCGGCGGCCGCGAACACCTCACCCGCTGGGCATGCTGTGCGAGCGATGTGGAGCAGGAGCTCGCGCTCGCTGGCGTTGAGGCAACGGCGTTCGCGGGCGGCAGTCGACTTGCTGAGCATCTAGGTGACCCTAGATCTGGTGGTCGGACCAATCAACCACGAAAATGTCACAGTTTATCAATATGATAGCGACAGCACCGCTGCAATTACGGTTGTTTGTTGCTGTTCGCGCCCTTAAGCGCCACCCCGACTGTCGTCGCGCTGTCAGCGGGAAACACGACTTCTAGTTGGTGTCCGTCGGTTTCATTCACGGCGTCATCCAGGATGTCCAGATAGGTTCGCAGATCGCTGGCGGGCAGGGCAGGGACATCCAGGTGCACGAGTTCGATGACATCGGCCGTCACAAAAGACAGGTCACTCAGGCATTCGTCGAGTGCATCCCAGTTTCGGCCGAAGTAGTCGGGCAGCGGAATGGCTCGGCTTAGCGCTTCGAACAATGCATCGCGGCTGGTCAAACCGGCGGGCACTATTACGCGGCGCCTGCGTGCTTCTGGTTTGCGGAACTTGAACGTCATCGATCGATCCGGATGAAAGATTTGTAGTGATCGGCGGTGTAGTACCACTCTCCGCCAGAGCCAACCACGACGCGTTGAGGGCCCGGCCCTCGGACGCCTTTGGTCGGGTGAACGTACTCGCGATAGTAACCCCGCGCTTTGCGAGGGAGCCTGCGCTCTCGGTTCTTGAATACACCGCCGTCGTTTCTGTGGCGATACTTCTCTCCGCGTTTGATTCGCGCGATTGTCGCGGTCAGGTCGATGGCGCCGCGGTACACCACCTTGCGGTAGTTCTTTACCGTGACGTTTTCGACGATCGCCTTGATCCCCTGGCCCCGCCGCTCATTCGTCTCCGGTCGCTTTGTCTCCGGTCGCTTTGTCTCCGGTCGCTTTGTCTCCGGTCGCTTTGTCTCCGGTCGCTTCGTCTCCGGTCGCTTCGTCTCCGGTCGCTTCGTCTCCGGTTGCTTGGTATTGGCCGTGCCCTTGCGCTCGGTCGCGCCCGACTCGTCGTCTCTTTGCAGCCATAACGCAAGGCCAAGCGCGGCGACAACTAGTACGACCGGCGCGATTTGTTTCATCGACATTTGCTACTGCCGGCGCAGGTACGCGATCAGCGCCTTGCGCTCGGCGTCTTTCAGGTTCAGACCGAAGTCGTGCCCGGGGGTAGTCTTGAGCCGCGCTCGATCGAATAGCTGCTCGAGGGAGCGCACCTGGCCCCGATGCAAGAAGCGGCGACGGTCTCCGACGCCCCACAACGCGGGCACGCGGTAATTGCCCGTACCTCGATTCGGTGACTTGCCAGTAGCCGGGTCAGTCCCGACGCGTTTCAGGGCGACAGGTTTCCCAGGTGTGCCGTCGTGGTTGTGACACTCGGTGCATTTGTGGGTGTCGAATAGTTTGCGGCCCTGTTTCTCGACCGCGGTGAGGGGCGCCGGGTTCCGCGGCTTGGCCAAGGACCGCAGCCAGTAAGCGACGGCCACTGCCACGATGCGTGGTGGCCGCACCTGCTGACCATGAGCAGTGATCATCAGTGATTCCGCGCGCACGATCAGCGCCATCGCGCTGTTGCGCACAGACGCCGCTGCATTGAGATAGTTCTGATGACGAATTGAGCGCAGGTCCGCGATGCCAGTGGGATTTTTCATCCCGTCGCCGGTGGGGTCGACGTGACCGGCTCCCCAGTCCTTGTACTCTTTCAGCTCCGCGGCTGACGCGCCGTTGCGCTTGCCGTCTTCGTAGCGTACCTGGTCATAGCGATAGTCGACGCTGGCTGAGCCCACCACTGCCTTCCCACTGGCGTCGATGTGCGTGTGGCAGCTGGAGCACGTGTCGGCGACTGTCGTAGTACCGTCCGCTTTCTTCACCAGCATCAGGCCGTTCACTCGCTTGCCATCGCCGACCCAGAAACCCTTCTTGCGCACTGCTTCGCGGGAGGACAGGACTCGGCCTAGGGCAGGGTCTTCCCCCAGCGGCCACTCTAGAAAGGCGCGCCGGCCCAGCTCTATCAGCGCTTCGTGAGTCCAAGGCACATCCAGGTTCAGCGGCTTGAGCGGTTTGTCCTGGAACTTCTTTCCAATGTCGTCGACGGTCAGCGGGCGCGCCGGTGGATTCCACACGGGCAAGGCCTCCCAACCGGTTGCCTTACCATCCTTCTTTTCCAGCGCGTACTTACTGAGTCGGAGCGAGCTGTAGCCGTTCTTCGGATTGACCATGCTCCCTTCGAGGGTCGCCCGACGGAACGCTCGCGAACGCAAGAACTTGGCGCTGTCCGCAAGCCTTGGATCAGCCGCCTTCTTTTTCTTCGCAGTGGTAGTAGTAGGTTTGGGCGTCTGTTTTTCGATCTTGGGACTGTCCTTCGCCCCGCTGTCGCACGCGAAAAACAGCACCAAACCCACGAGGATCAGTTTGCTCTCAGCTCCGCCGTTCATGACTGAGAATGAGTATGGCACAAGCCGCCGGGGTTCAAGCCGCGGCCACCGAGGTCCCTGGCGTTACGCTCGATTGAGGCCGGTCGCGCCGCCGAGCATGCCGTGAGCGATGCGCAGGACGTCGGTCTCGGTCACGATGCCAACCAACTTGTCCTCGCTATCGAGAATCGGCGCCGCGCCGATTTTGTGATAGAGCATCAACTCGGTGGCCGCGTGAATCGGCTGATCCTCGCGAAGGGTCAGCAGGTCGCGTGTCATCACATCCGACACGAGCACGCTACCGCGGCTGTTATTGGCCAGCGCCTTGTAAACGTCGCGGTCAGAGAGAATGCCGCACAACTCGCCCTCGTTATCGACCACGGGCAGATGCCTGATATCGGCTAGCCGCATATCCGCGTCCGCCTGGCTCAGGCGCTCGCTGTCTTCAGCGGTCACCAGGTCGCGAGACATTACATCGGAGACGTTCAGGTGCAGATAACTCATGTGTTCTCCTCGCCGCGTTGGCTGATTTCCCTCGTAGCGGTGCAACCCGTAGGCCATCGTTCTCGGGTGCGTAACAACCCGTTGCGTCGTCGACAGACTCTCGATAACGCGAATTGATTGCGTATGCCGAGGGAACTCGCGCACGACTGGCGAGCGCGGCGACGCTCGTTGGGGTAGCATTTCCGCGCAAGGGGGAACGAGATGCGCGTATTGGTGTGCCTACTGGTGGCAGGAGTTTCGTTTGGTTGGTCGCAGCTGGCGTCCGCCGACGAAGTGAAGAGTAAGAAGAAGCTGCTGATGGTCAAAGGCGTCGGCGCGAAGCTCACGATCAGCCCGGGGAACGCGGGGCGCGGAATACACGTCCGCATTATCCGGCGCTACCTCAGACGCGCGAAGCTTCGTTTGGGTGCATGCCACAGTCATGCGGGCATTAGCCGGCACAAAGAAGTGCGTCTTGCGTTCGCCATCGCGCCGTCCGGCCGGGTCGTCGTTGCCAAAGCAGTGGGCAAGTACGTTGCTACGACCAGTTGCGTGGAGAGGATCATCAAGTCGATCAAATTCCCGCGCCCGAAAGATAACGTCACCGTCCCGGTGTTCTTCAAATTGTCGTTCGTCGGCGGTTCGATGGGGTTTGGTACCGGGGCCATCGGTACGACGCGACCAGGTGGTCTCGTCGGCAGACATGGCGGTCTCTGGGGGCGCTGGGGCCCGGGCCGGGGCAAGCCGGTCCTCAGGCGCAGCATGCGGCCCACGCTGCGCCTGCTGCGTCCGGTGCGCGTTCAGGGCTCTTTGGACAAGGCGATTGTTCGCCGCTACCTCCATCGCAACCGGCGCAAAGCTCAGTACTGTTATGAGCGCCGGTTGCTCGTCAAACCTAATCTGGGAGGCTTGGTGCGGGCGCGCTTCATGATCAACCCGCAAGGCGTCGTTGCCGCCGCCAAGGTCCAGTTTGCAGACAGCAAGGTCGCCAAGTGTGTGGAGTCCATCCTGCGCGCGATCAAGCTTCCCAAGCCCAAAGGTGGCGGCATCGTGCAGGTCCGTTTCCGGTGGAAAGCCGACCCTGGCTACCGGGTTCGAGGCGGGAATGGAAATGGCTTGGTTATGATGCCTGGTTTTCGCGCGCGAATTCTGAGCAGAACCACCATCGGGGGGCGCTACAGTCCGCATCACACGGTGCGCGCGAACGCCCGTCGCATCGCCGGTTGTTACACGCGCTACGTTCGCAAGCGCAAAGGCGTGCGTGGTGGCAAAGTACGAGTTGCCTTCTCGGTAAAGGCCAACGGCAAACCACATCGCTTGAGCGCGTGGGGACTGGGGCCCGTCGCCGGCTGTGTTGCCTACGTCATGCGCCAACTCATGTTCGCACCGGGGAAGGTAGACAAGATTCAATACGAGATCAGCTTCGGTCGGCACCGGCGCCGGCGCCCGCGTCCAAACCGTCCGGGCTAGCACTCGCTCAGGGGCTCCCTCGTGCTGACCGGCGGGCTGATATCTTAGCTCAGCGGCTGACGAGAAGCGGGCGAACGGGGATAATTGCGCATTTCTTGCGCGTTAGGGCACGAACCCTGCCTCACGGACTGGCGAGTAACGGTCCAACTCTTGTACAACTGGCGCTCGGAGACTCCGGCTGGCCGTCGCGGCGATGGCTCCGGTGTTTCTGGTTTAGCTAATGAGCGCACAAGGATATTTTTCAGAACTCAAATGGCGCGAGAACATGTCGCCAGCCATCGTTGTCCTGCTGATCAGCATTCCCTTATCCATGGGGATTGCCATCGCTTCAGGGGTGCCGCCAGAACGCGGACTCATCACAGCGATCGTCGGCGGCCTGGTGATCGGCACTCTGTCGGGCAGCCCGTTGCAGGTCAGTGGCCCGTCAGCCGGACTAGCCGTCATGGTCCTCGATGTCGTCAACCGTTGGGGCCTCGAGGGACTGGCGATCGTCGTGCCGATCATGGGCCTGATCCAGGCCACCGCTGGTCTGCTCAAGCTCGGTCAATTGTTTCGCGCGGTCTCGCCCGCGGTGATCAACGGCATGCTCGCTGGCATCGGCGTACTGATCTTCGCCGCCCAGTTTCACGTCGCCGTCGACGATAGTCCCAAGGGCAGCGGCCTCGAAAACCTGACCAGTATCCCCAAGGCCGTTTACGATGGCATCTTCCCCCTCGACGGTTCTCCCCATGAGCAGGCGGCGATCATCGGTGTGCTCACGCTGTTCGTCCTCATCGGTTGGGGCCTGCTGAAGAATACCAAGATCGGCAAGGTCCCCTCCGCGCTAGTCGCAGTCGTCGTCGCTTCTGGAGCCGCAGCGATCTTCAGCATGACCGTGTTGAAAGTGAATCTGCCCCCCTCCTTCCTGGATACGCTGGCACCGCCGACCCGGGATTCGTTGTCTCTGCTCAAGGATCCCAACCTCATTCTGGCAGCGGTAGCTCTCGCGTTCGTCGCTAGCGCCGAAACGTTGCTTTGCGCCACGGCGGTGGACGGCATGCACAGCGGCGTGCGCACCAACTACGATCGTGAGCTGTTTGCCCAGGGAGTAGGCAACACCTGCTGCGGCCTGCTGGGCGCTCCGCCAACGACCGGCGTCATCACTCGTAGTACGGCGAACGTTCAATCGGGCGCCACCGCGCGTTCCTCTGCAATGATGGTGGGCGGGAGCCTGCTGCTGATCATGATCGCGTTCCCGAGCGCGTTCGACGTGATTCCGCGGGCCAGCCTGGCGGCCCTGCTGGTCTACATTGGCTACAAGCTCGTCCGTTATCGTCCCTACGCGGAGATGCGCGCCCACGGACGTTCCGAGCTGTTCATCTTCGTTACGACAGTGGTCGTCATCGTCGCGGTAAACCTGCTCGCCGGTATCATCACTGGTCTCGTTCTGGCCATGGTCAAGTTGCTCATGTCCGGTGGCAAACAGTTCCACAAGTTGAAGATCGAACAGGTGGACGAGGGCGAGGTAACGCACCTGCACCTCAGAGGTGCGGCATCCTTTATTCGTTTGCCGCGCCTTGCGTCGGCGCTAGAGGGCATCGAGGCTGGTCGCGAAGTTCATCTTCACGTCGAAGAACTCGAATACATCGATCACGCGTGCCTTGATCTCCTTGATCGGTGGGAGTTCAGTCGCATGAAGTCTCGCGCGCCGGTCCGCGTCGAGTGGCAAACGCTCAAACATCGCTACCACGCAAAGAACCGCCTGGATCCCAGCCCGGACGAACACGCGGAGCCGCCGCCGGAGGATTCCCGGTTGCTCGACTTCGTTGGTGCCGACCACATCGTTATCGACCCTGAACTCAACGATGTTAGCCACGCCATCGAGGTGCTAGGCGCCAAGCTGGCGGCGGATATTGGCGTGTCGGAAGCGAACCTGGTCACGAGTGTCAAAGAGCGCGAGAAAGAGGCTCCCACCTATCTGGGACGTGGTCTGATGGTGCCGCATGGCAAGATCGCCGACGGCAATCCCATGGCCGGCTTCATCGCGTTGTCTCGAGAAGGCTGGGATCTGAAAATCCCGAACGGCGACAAGGTTCACTGCATCGTCCTGTTGGTAACGCCTCAATCCGAAGCCGCGCGCCATCTGGCCACGCTGGCGGCGTTCGCCCGCTTGTTTAGCCAACACCCTGAGCTCCGTGATCGGCTGCTCGACGCCAAGACCCCTGCCGAGGCCCACGAGGTGCTCAGCGAAGGCGAGGCGGCGATCAACTTCTCGTTTCAGAGCCGGAGTCGGACCAATATTCCTGTCGTCAGCGACACGGAAGACGGTCCCGAGCCGGCGCAAGCCTGAGTCGACCTATTCGTCGTCATACGGGATCTGGTGTCGCGGGCACAGGCTGCTCCGGCTACACTACCCGGCGTGACGCCTTTTCGGATTGCCCACGAGTTTCGCTGCCCGTCCCTGGAGCTGTATTGGCGCGTGTACTTCGACGACTCCCACGTCGCAAACCTGGATGAGCAGACCGGTGTCGACGTGCGCACTCTCGTCGAGCGTCGCGAGGATGATGACACTGTGTTTCGTCACCTCGAGATCAAACCCAAACGCCAGCTTCCGGCGTTCCTTCGCAAGCTGGTCAAGCGGGAGCTCGGCTTCAGTCAGAAGGAGACGTTCTTCAAACGCGAAAACCGGATCGAGATGGAGGTCATCCCCACGATCTTTCCGGGGCGCAGCGAGATCAAGTCCGTCTATACCGCCGAGATGGTGGGGCCGGACAAGCTGGTTCGCGCCTATGAAGGCACGATTTCGATCAAGGTTCCCATCGCTGGCCGCAAGGTGGAGAAGGCCATCCTCGAGGATATGATCCGTTCCTACGAAGTAGGGACCCAGGTCACCCAGAAGCGCCTCGACGTCGAAGCCGCCAAGTGATGGGCCGCGCTAGACCAACCGAGTGCGCACTGGTGGAGCGCCGTACGGCATCGGGATAAACGCGTCCGCCACTGGCGCATCCGTTACTGCCGCGTCAGACGGTGTTGCATCGGGGCTCGTTCCTCCGTCCACTGCTGCATCGCTGTGGCCAGCGTCTACTGCGAGTACCGGTGCATCCGTTGTCGTGCTCGCATCGAAGCTGGGGCCCGCATCATCACCGCAGGCGATGCCGCCGGCGATCGCCCAGGAGAACACCGCGGCCCGGGCCAGACGCCCGACGGGAAGACTCGACGGGCGTTTTGCCTCGAAGCGAGTCGAACAGAACGGGCATGTGTCCTCGTCAATTCGCACGTGGCGCTGGCACCGCCGGCATGGTTGCAACTTTGCCATGCGACGATTTCACCACCCGACCCGGCCCATGGCAACTGCCATTTTCAACAGGTCGCGGCTGCGTGTTTCGCTCTAAGCGCGGTCTGACGGCCCTACTCGAACACGCTGGCCAGTTCGTCGGTGTCTACGCCGTCTTTTGCCTTGCGTAGGTCGTGGTAGACGACGCAGGTAACCACCGCCGTTATCCCGGCGAGTAACGCCATCACTCCGATGAACGCGATAAGGAACGTCCGATACTCACTGATCGTTGTGGGGTCGCTCATCATGGCGCCGCGCATGATGCGAGCAATTACCTGGGTGGCCAGGTTGAGTAGGAACACGGCGAAGAAGATCTGCCAGCGAGAACCTTTGGTCAGCGCGCGACTCCGGGCCAGGCTGGCAAATACGCCGGGTTTCTCGACCACCGTAACGGGGATCGCGACGAACCACATGCACGCCCAGACAACGCCGGGGACTACCAATGCCACAAAGCCGAGGCCGATTCCGAGGATCATCAGCATGCCAACCAGCAAAGCAGGCACAAGGCTGCGCAGTCCCACGGCGGCGCTGGCTGCCATGCTCGCACGCCGGCCCCGCAGTTGTTCGAACGTCGCGAATGTGACGGCCGCGGCGGCGATGACGCTCAGGAAGAACCCACCTCCCATGACGATCCACGATATCTGGGTCGACTCATCTGCTGTCAGGTGGCTGTCGACCATGGACAGGACGAGGATGGCCAGCGGCGAGAAGATCACGGCTAGCAGGATCATGAACGCGGGAAAGTTGCGCGCATAGATTCTGAAGCTGCGGCTGAGCACCGAGCCCACACGAATCGACTTGTCCATGTAACGGCTATACCGCTACGGACGGCCGCTTGTCTCTGAGTTCGATGCCCTATGTCGAGCGAGGGCATCGGTGAACGCGGATAACTCCGCAGGCGGCAGTGTCCGGCGGCACGTGTCGCCGTCGCCTAGAATAACTAGCTCGCCCGTGGCTGAGCATTGCGTGCACTGATTGATTACCACGGCCAACGCACCGTCAGCATCGTTGCCCGCAAGGGCCGCGGCGAAGGCCTCGACATCGCCGGCCGTTCCAGCCGCAATCAGTTCTTCTCGGCCGGCCCCCCGCGCGAAAGTTGTTGTCGTCGCCAGCGGGACGCCGCACGGTTTACAGGACAGCTTCAGGTCGGTCGCCGTAAAACCCATGTAGGCGAGGAACAGGCCACTGACTGCAGTAACGCCGCACACGCCGTACACTACCCACTGGGGAAGCGCGAACCGGCGTATGGACACCGTGAATCCGTAGTGGAACGTCGCCCACGCACCGACTGCTGCCAGCGCCAGTAGGCCGATGCCCTGTAGCCCGTCCATCCACTCTGGCGCCAGGAAGCTCTGTCGTTCGATGCGCTCGGACTCGTCTGACATTGTTATGATGGTACAACACGCGGAGTTCGGTCGTGGCGTCAGAAGGAGTTCCCATGTCGCTACACGCCCAGCGGCGCTACCCCCTTAGTCCGGATGCCGTTCGGTCACGCCGCCGAGGCACGGTATAGTCGGTCGGTATGCCTCGCACGCTTATCGCTGCCCTCGCCGTTGCCATCGCGCTTAGTGCGTGCAGCAACACCTCCAAAGATGCGAAGCCGGAAGAGCCCACACCGACGGCGGCGAAGGACAGCGCGAGCAAGGACAGCGCGGGCAAGGACAGCGCGAGCAAGGACAGCGCGGGCAAGGACAGCGCGAGCAAGGACGGCGCGACGGCCAAGTCGAGTCCGGTCGACGTCACGCAGCGATGCACCAAGAACGAAGACTGTATTGGCGTCCGTATGATGTACATCGACAAGGCAAAGAACAGCTGCTGCCGCGGTTGCAACACCCAGCCGGTTTCCAAATCCTGGTACCCGCAGGCGGGAAAAGACTGCGACCAAATGGGCAGCGAAGGTTGTCCCGTTAAGAAGTGCGCCGGTCTCAAGCCAGTCGCCTGTGTCAGCGGCAAGTGCACCGTGGTCCCGAAACCTTCGCGCTGAAAAGCGAGACACTCGGCCGAGTCGTTAGTTTCGCAACGAGGATGCGGTTGTGTATCTCAAGATCGGCTGCTCCGGCGGGCAGAACGTGTCACGGCCCGCGTGGTACCGGGCCGTGACACGACGATGATGGCTCAGCGACCGTGGGCCGCTTTGCACCGTTTCTGTTGCTCAACGACGGCGTTCCACAAGACGCGCCGCTGCCAGGCAGCTCCCTTGCCGCCACCGAGCGTCACCCACATGGTCGGGTCGTTCATGGATCTTCGCCACTTCTGTGCGAATAGCGGACTCTTTGCGCGCATGCGGTTGAGCACAGCGACGAAGGTGCAATTCGTAGGGCGGTTATCTGCTCGGATGCTCGTGCCGCCAGGGTTGTTCGGGGGGGGCGTCGGGCCGTTCATCGGTGGCGTCGGCTTGGCGGTGGGCTTGAACAGGGTGTCGATGGTCTGAGCGGCTCGTTTAGTCAAGAGCGACCGCACGTCGCGGGCACCGAGAAGCTGCTGGACCATGAAACCGAGAAAGTTGGCTCGAAACCGCGCTGCGAGCTTCGGGTGGTACGTCCCGTTGCGTTCGTACTTCGCCAACGCTTTGTCCCACGCGGCGGCGGAGACGCCGAGTCTGTTGATGAAGGCAGCGCGGTATCGCGCCATCTGGAGGCGTTGAGCCGACGGAATAGCGCTGCCGCCGTAGGTTCCGTTCCAAGTTCGTGTCGGCGCTTCCCGACAGTAGCCCCACGCGCCAATCAGCTTGGTGCGGTCCTTGTTGAACGTAAAGCTCACCTGTCCCCAGTAGTGATGGCCGTCGCGACTGGTTTTGCAACGGCGAAGCGCTACCGGCGTATTCGGAAAAGCGGCTGACATCGTGCCCGCGCGAACGCTGAAACTCCCCTTCCAGCTGCGCCAGGCCCGTGTCTCAACGCCGTTCTGCATTGATCCGCGATAAGAGTTGGCGCCTGGGTGGATGACCACGTCGACCGCTCCGCCGCGTCGTGCGCTGATGACTCCCGCGTGAGCAGCCGCCCCGCAGATCGACGAGTCGTCTGTGTACAGCCCTGAACCCCAAACCGACGACGTCGCCGCGGTTCTGGGTTCACATATGAACGAATGTGTCGTGCCGTTCTTGCCGCGCAACTTCCTGGGGGTGCGCTGCCAATCAATGCGCGACGATGCGGGGTCGACCCAGAACCCGCGCAGCACTCGTCCCTCGAGCCAACCGGAGACGCGGGCACGGGTTTTGTACGTTCCGCGAACGTGTCGGTTCCCCTTCGTAAGGGTCACCTCACCGTAGGACGTTTGCCATGTTCCGGTGATGTCGGCGCGAGCGGGTTGTGCGTAGATAGATGTGATCGTGATCAGGGCAATCGAACTCCAGAGTCTCAGTTGCTTCATAGGACCTCCAAAATTAAGTTGAAGGTGGTTGCACGCACGGACGCGCGCGAAGGTCTACGCGTGTGACTGGCGTTGCACGAATACATCGCGATCTGGGGTGGGTAAGGTGCGCCTGAGACATGCACCCACAAGGCGAGGGTGCAATTGTGATGCGAGGTCGCATCTACCCATGACGCCGGTGTCGTGATTTTCCGGGCGCGGCGTTCTGCGCGAGCTAGTCGTCGGGCCAGCGGCCGGGGAGCTGTACGCGAACGAGTTTTCGTGGGTTCTTGACGCCCATGTCGTTGAGCGCTTTAGACGCGTCGGCTTTCAGCTCCGCGCCCCGTTCGCCGGGGGTCAGTTGGCCACGCCGGTAGCGGGCACTGAGAGTGAACAGGTCCATGTGCGCATCAGCGGCGGCGCGCTCCATTTCCTTTACCGCCTCTGGGGAGGCGGTTGCGCCCTTGCTCACCGTCGCTAGCGAGATCTCGAGTGCATGACCCCAGATTCGAGCGTGGGCAACGGGCTCTGCGCGCAGTTGCCTGGTCAGTTTGCGTACGCGCTTCAATGTTGACGCGGGATTCTGTTCGTCGTCGGCGACGGAAATGAGCATGCGGCCGAGGGCAAACCGGGACAGGGCGCGAATGATCTGCACACGGGTGAGCATCGACGAGTTGAGGTCGGCAAACTTGGGCTCGAACTCGGCATATGCTTCGACTGCTTGTCCAGTGTAGATCGCGACTTCGCAACCAGCTTCGAGCTCGTACCAATGTTGTAAGTGATAGCGCCCAGGTGGCGGCAGCCAGACCGGCTCCAGGGACATCTCGGCGCGTTCTTCTGGGTCATCAACGGCGAGCTTGGTCACCGTTCCATGCAGACGAAGGGACTGCTCGATGTATCGATCGCCGCGTCGTACCGCGTCGCGCATGAAGTCCGCGTGCAAGCGGGTCAGGTCGCCGAGGCGGCCATGGTGACGCAGCGCGAACATCAGAAACATGCGTGAGTTGGTGAGCTCGAAGGAGTGTCCAGTGACCTGCTCCTCGTAAATCTCGATCGCTTCTTGGAGTTGCCGGACACCTGTGGGGAAATCGCCACCGAAGTAAGACGTCATGCCGCTCACCGCGCGCGTCCACGCAATGAGGGCAGGGCTCTTGTGACGTTCACTGAGTTCCTGCATGGTGCGCAACAGGCGCCGGGCGCGTCGTCGGCCCCGGTCACCCTGCGAACCCATGTACACCGCTTCGGTACCGAACGCCCTTGCGACTCGATAGGGCTCGCCGCTGCGCAGCGCAGCCAATGTACCCTGTGCTTGAAACGCGGCGCCGCGTACGTTGTCGACCATAGCGAGGCCCTGGCCGGCAGCGTTGAAGAGGTCCACCCGCGTAAGCTCGCTGGCCGCGACTTCCTTTTTGTGCCTCTCTTTGAACTTGAGGCCGTGCACGCGAAGTTTGAGTCGGTTCCAGAGTACCGAAGCCAATGCGCGGCGAGGCGTCGCTGGCATGGAAACGTCGATTTCGCTGAGGGCGTCGCCGAGCACGTCGAGCCCCTCCTCGACGTGACCGCAGATCAACAGTTGGTGTGCCGCTCTCGCCATGCACTCGCGTTTTGTCGTCTCGTCGGCTCCCTCGGCGCCGCGCAAGGCCGCTCGCGCCGCGTCTCTGCCACGGCCGGCGGAAGTGAGCGCATTGCTCAGGTGCAAGTTGAGCACGCGCCGAGGTTCGGGTTTGTGTTCGCCGAGCTCCAGTGCGGTTTCATAAAAACTGGCGGCACGGTCGAACGCCAGAGCGGCTGCTGCTCTGTCCGCCGCCTGCTCAGCTGCCCGACCTGCCTTTTTGTCCAGGCCGGCGCCTCGTAGGTGCCGCAGCAGTTGCTCTGGTCTTCCTCCGGTGCTCTCTAACCCGGATGCCAGGCGCTTGTGGCAGTGGGTACGCCTTTCGCTGGACAACTCTCGGTGTACTGCTTCGCGAATTCGGTCGTGGTACGGCATCACTTCATCGGCGTGCCGCTGTTCGCCGCCGCGTACGAGTTGCGCGGCACGCAACGCGGCGACGCTTCTGGCTAATGGCTCTGGCCCGAGCCTGGATGCGGCCTCCAGAACGTCGATGCCGATGGGCGAGCCGGCGACGGCAATGTACTCGATCAACTGTTGCGCGTCCTCGCTCAGCTTACCGATGCGAGCCCAGATTGCGCCGTCGAGGCGGAGGCCAGTTCGGTCGTTGCTCGGGGCGATGGCGGCGTGGCGAACCAGCTCATCGATGAACAACGGATGACCGTTCGCTTCCTGGGCGATGGTGTTCGCCAATTCGTCGCCCCAATTCTCGCGTCGCAATAACGCCGCCGTGAGTTTGCGTGCGTCGTCGGGTTCCAGGGGGCCCAGGGGGAGTGTTCGTACATTGTCGCCAAGGTCGGCGGTGACCTCCGAGCGTGATGAGACGAGTAACAGCATTGGCGGCGCATCCGGCGGGCGCAGGAGGCTGCTCAACAACTCGAGGCTATCCCGATCGGACCATTGCAGGTCGTCGATGACGACAATGAGCCGAGTACGCATTGAGATGCGCTGGAACAGCTCGCGCAAACCAGTAAACGCCTTGTCGCGCAGTTCGATGCCGTCATCTTGGGCTGCACCGCGAGACGGCGCGCTGGCTAACATGTCGACTCGAGCGAGCACTGGGAACAAGCGCGGCAATAGGAAGCCGTAGCGTGGCAGCAGCTCGGCGGCGCGTGTGTCGTCTAGCCGCGACACCCAACTCGCCAGCTGATCGACCACACCGTCCAGCGCTTTGTAAGGTATGGACTCGCGTTCGTAACAACGGCCCGACAACACGACGACGCGAGGGTCCTTCGCCTGGCTCAGTCGAGTGAAGTGGGAGAGCAGTGCGGACTTGCCCACGCCTGATTCCCCATGCACGATAACCGCGGCGGACTCACCGTCGCGCAGACAGTCGAACGCCTCGCGCAGTTGAGCCAACTCTTGCTGGCGACCGAAAAAGACCGAGCTGCGAGACTGCACCGAGCTGGCCGCTCGCACCCGCATGGGCGAGGTTCCCAGTGCCTGGATAACCTGTTCGCCGCTAGGGCGTTTGGCCGGGTCGAAGCGCAGGAGCTCGTAGCACAGGTCGTCCAGGTCGGGGAGCACTCCGCGGACCCAGTCGCTGGGCCGGCCGGGGTCTTCCTCCTGCTTGGCCATGGCGATGTACATGGTCGTGCCGTCGAACGGCAGACGTCCGGTCAAAGCCTCGAACAACATCACGCCCAAGCTGTACCAGTCGGCAGCCGGGCCAATTCGTTTGCCGGCCGCCTGTTCGGGGGCCATGTAGTGCACGGTTCCGACGATGGCATCCTGTGTCAGATCCGCACGGAGATCGCGTTCGGTGATCAGACCGAAGTCCAGTAACACTGCGTGGCCGTCGTCATCGACCAACACGTTGGACGGCTTCACATCGCGATGTACGTGGCCGGCCGTATGCAGCGCCATCAACCCGCGGGCAAGGTCACCAAGCGCTCTGCGTAGACGCGGTTCGTCGACTTCGCCGCCTGTTTCCGGAAGTCCTTCAACACCCGCGCTGCGCTTTGCCGGGAGGGTCTCCTTGGTTGCGCGTTCGTCGAACGGGCGCACGTAGCTCATGAAGTCGACGCCTTGCACCAGATTCATGGTGTAGAACCAGCGGTCGTCGGCGTGTACTAGCTCCCCCAAGCCAACCAGGTTCGGGTGATGCAGGTCCTGCAGGGCGCGGAACTCTCGCTTGAAGCGAATCACGTCCGCTGCGCCGAAACGGGTGAGCACCTTGAGCGCGCGCGTCACTGACTGGACGCGATCGTGCACTTCGTATACTTCGCCGAATGAGCCTGCCCCGAGCCGTCTGCGAACTTGATAGCGCTCGGTGCCGGGAAAGCCAACGCCTGCCACGTGGGTGTGAGTGTAACAAAGCGTCGCCCCGTCCAGCACGCTTTCCCCACGCGCCGGTGGTTCTCACAATGGAACGCCTGAGAGATAGTCGGAGTCGGTCGCGGCTAAGCGCGCGCTACCTACACGAAGACTTCGACTACGTCGTCGGTGATTCGATGCAATACGGGGGTGAGCTTCATCTGTGGCTTCGGTTTACCGGTGGGCTTCGTTCCGATGTAGGCGCCATCAGGATTGAACAGAAAGTGATGGAACGGACAGACCACGCAGTTTTCGCGCACGCTGCCTCCGTGTCCGAGATGGGCGCCTTGATGTGGGCAATACGCCTCGAACACCCGCACTGCGCCGCGTGCCGTCCGGTAGGCGATGAGCTCTTCGCCTGAGACGGTGAACGGGTGCACTTTCTTGGCCGTGATGTGTGCGCGCGGCGCGAGGGTCACCCATTGCCTGGCACTCTCGTCGGTTTCGTCCGTCGGCGGTTGGCGAAAGTCTCGCAGGTAGAACTGACTCATCCATTCGCGGATCTTCACGATGTGTGACTCGCCGCCAAGGAGCTTCGGCTCGAGCAGGGATCGTTTGTGTCGCCAGATGCGATAGTCACCATCGGTGTCGTCGACGCCTGCTTTGGCTACGCCCAGGGACATTACGTCGTGAAGGTCGAACAACGGGTTGAGCCGCAGCGCCCCGGTCAACCAGCCGGGGAGGAACGACTCGTCCGCGTTCGCCGCCAGGTGAAGCTTGAGATCATGGTCACCCACCGGGGTGAACGCGAGGATCAATCTCGCGCTGAGGCCAACACCCGTGGAGATTTGCCCTGCACCGAAGCCAGGTCCATGAAACGCCAGGTCCTGGCTGTACTTTGCGCTGGGCAGAAGCGCCGCCAAGGTTCTCTTGACCGCACTGTCCGCCGAGCGCGCATATCGAATGGTGCCGCTCATCTTCAACCGGAACACCCGGTCGGTGTATTCGTGGTCCCAGATGCGAGATGAAACCCACTGGTGAACGGTCTTGAAGTGAATCGGATCGCCGTTGTTCTCGATGAGGTCCAACAGGTTCGTGTTCTCGAATACCCGCGGCTTGCTGATCACGAAGCCTTCTTCGTTGGAGTCCTCGAACAGGCTAGGGAAGGGCCAATCGGGACTGGTCAGATCGTCGCCGAACCACACGCAGATGAAACCGTAGCGCAGAGTCACCAACATGGGCTCTACACCTTCGTACAGCACGGTGTACTTGGACGCGTCGCCGCTTTCTTTCACCGTAACGAACGAGTCGAGGAATGGCACCCGCGCTGAGCCTAAAGTCGCGAAGTCCCGCTCAGGAATCACGTTGAACCAACTGTTGTGCTTCTGCGGTCGTATGTACTTTGCCAGGGCCATCGGTTGTCGCCTCGCGCCTGGCTCAGGCGCTCAAGAGTAGCTTGAGATCCAACAGAACACCGCCAACGAGGATGCGCGCTAGCGAGCCTTCGTTGTACGGCAGGTCGTACTTGGCGCACAGCGCCCTGATGCGGTCACTAGCGTTCTCGAGCTTGCGGCTGGAAAGGAAAGGAAATAGATGATGTTCGATGTGTTTATCGAACCCGCCGATGTTCGCCAGATCGCCCGGGAAGTCGACGTTTCCCGCATTCAACAGGGAGCTGATGTAGAAGTGCGCTTTGTTCCGCGGGTCGAATTCGTCGGCGTGCAGGCAGACGGTGTCGTTGCGAACGTGGGTGGTGCGGCCCAATGCGCCGCTGATCACTTCCGCGAAGAAGAACGACAAGATGTTTCCCAGTGCCACTCGCGGAGCTCGGATGCCCGACGATAGAGGGACTTGTAGGAACTCCTTCTTCGCCAGCTTCCAGTTGTATCGCCACAGATCTTTCCACGCGTCCTTGTCGATCTCGCGATACTTCTTGGCTTCTACGATTCCGATGAAGAACAGGGACTGGAACGCCAGAATCGCCGAGCTCAACGGTACAGTCAGCCTGTCCCCACGTTCGGCATAGAAGTCCGTGCTGCCCCGATAGTTCATTGGACTGGCCTCGGGATCCATGCCGAAGACCCCCGGCATCTTGTGGTGGAACTTGTTGTGGCCGTGGCGCCAGTGTTTGTCGAGGATGAACAGCGGCATGTACCAGCCGCTCCGACCGCGAAACACTGGGTCCGAATGGGTGGGGTACGAGCCGTGTAGTACCTCGTGGCCCAAACAGAACTGAGCGAAACGAGATCGTCCGAGCAGGTACGCGCCTTTCAGCAGTGAAACCGGCCCGAAGCGTTTGCCGATTAGGGAGCGGCCAGCTCGCTCATCCGCCTCGAACTTCGCGTGCAGGTCCGAGGCGTACTGGTTGTCCCGCGCACGCGATGCTTCGTCGCGATGCTCGTCGGCTAGCTCGCGGGTCAATTCGTCGAAGTCCCGGGCGATGGCAGCCTGGGTCTCCGCGTCCCAACGCAGCAGCGGGTTCGGGCGCTTGACGCGCCTGTTCAGGAAACCTGCTGCGATCGATTCCGTCTGCCGGCCCATGTCTACCTCCCGACCCAAAACGGACGCGTGGTATCGCGCCCTCCGAGATACTATCAGAAAATAGAACGTGTTTCATTCGTGGGCCCACCACTGTGGCAGCGGGCAGAATCGGGTCTTTAACCGGTGAGAATCGTGATGAATTGTGAAAGCTGGGAAAGACATACGAGAAAGTGTGCGCCGCTCGCGGCTGGCTCACGTTCCTCCAGTAACCCAATCAACCCAACCCCTGGAGGAACTCATGAATCTCAAGCTCACACTCTTCTTTGCCGTGTCCCTTGCCGTCGTCGGCGCGATCGCCGCTCCGCAACTGGCCAGCGCCTGTGGGACTCCGTCCGAGGCCGAAATGGATCGGATGTCCATCGACGACGTGGTCGTCAACCATCTCAACGCGGTCAGGAAGGGCGACGCGAAGAAGCTCACCGGGCTTTGGTCCGCGAACCCCGGCGCTTCGGTCATTCGGTTGTCGCGATCGGGCAAGCAGGTCGTGTCCATGACGCCAATCAACAACTCTATCGCCAAGTGGGCCAGCACCCCCGATAAGCAAATGAAGTGGACCGTCAAGTCCACCCGGGTAAAGGGCAACAGCGCCACCGTCGAACTAGCCATCACCTGGCACGGCGCTACCCTGGCTGAGCAGCTGACCCTGCGTAAGAAGAAAGGCGTGTGGGCCCTCGCAGGTAAGCGCTTCCGCATCATGAAAGCCGCGGTCGTCGCGAAACGCAAGACCTTCGGCGGCGGTTACTAGAACTCAACGCCGGTGGCCTGCCGCGTAGGCGGGCCACCAACGCGGCGTCGACGTCACAGCTACTGCTTGGCGTGCGCCTGAAACCAGGACCAGAACTTGGCACGGCCCTGGTCGCCAAAGCCAACGATGTGACCGGTGCCGGGCATGGTCCACAGGGATGTTTCAATTCCCTGTGGGCAGTTTGCGTGTGTGGTGACCACGGTTTCACTGTCCGGCGCCGAGGTGAGGTCGATATTGCCGCTAGCGCCCGCCTTGCTGTCGCAGCCGTTAGCAGCGGCCCAGTTGGCGACGGTCGTCGCAGCGGATGGATAGGCGACGCCTAGACCGGTGCCACTTTGAATGACAACCCCGCCCTCGTACAGAATCGTCTGATCGTTGACGCCGTGCAGTTGTGCGATGCTCACTGGCTCCGACGGTGTGCAATCGCTTGGCATGACGGCACCGGCTCCGGCGAAGCTGATGACGGCTGCGATCTTGTCGGCGTGCTCGCAGGCCATTTGGTATGCCATGAAGCCGCCGTTGGAGTGACCGATGAGGTAGACGCGTTTCGCATCCACGTTGTAGTGCGCGGAGATGTCGGTGATGAGGCCGGCCAGGTAGGCCACGTCGTCGCTGCCCGTGTCGTAGTGGTCGCAGCAGGCTTCGGTTGCGTTCCAGTAATAGTTGCCGTCGCTGTCTGAGAGACCGCTGGGCTGGATGAACAGAAACCCGTTTTTCTCGTACCAGTCGGCGATGCCCATGAGCAGGGTGATGTAGTCGGGGCTTTTGAAGAAACCGTGAAGCGCGACGACGAGAGGAGTCGGGGTGGCCGCTGAGTAGCTGCTAGGTATCTGCAGAGTGACAGGTCGGTCGCCACCGAACTCGGTGGGCGGTGGCGCGGCGTCAGTCGTTGACGCGTCGGCCGACTGCGGTGCAGCGTCGGGGCTGGCCGTTGAAGAATCGCCACAAGCGACCTGAGTAACCACAAGTGCGAACAGAATTATCTGGGTACAGCGCATGCGCGCAGCATGCAGGGTGAATCATCTACAGCGTACAAACGAATGCTGTCCACGTCGTGCTAGGTTGCCCGCGGCACACTCACTCACAGCGAGGGCAAGGGCATGAGCACATTTGCGATCGGCGGCGATATCGAGGTTAAGCGCTTGGGTTACGGCGCTATGCGTATTACTGGCAAAGGCGTGTGGGGTTGGCCCGACGACCGAACCGCGGCTAAAGCGCTGCTCGCTCGGGTCGTAGAACTCGGTATTCAACTGATCGACACCGCCGATGCGTACGGCCCTGAGACCTCCGAGTATTTGCTAGCAGAAGCTCTGCATCCCTATGACGGGCTGTTGATAGCGACAAAAGGTGGCCTCGAGCGTGGCGGCCCCCAAGAGTGGACGACCAACGGCAGGCCGGAGCATCTGAAGATCGCCTGCGCTAACTCGCTGCGCCGCCTCGAAGTGGACACCATCGATCTTTATCAACTGCACGCGATCGACGACGACGTGCCTCTCGAAGACTCCATCGGCGCGCTGGTCGAGCTGCAACAGGAGGGGAAGATCCGCCACATCGGCGTGTCCAACTTCAACGTTGAGCAACTGGAACGGGCGCGCAAGCTCGCGACGGTGGTCTCGGTGCAGAATCGCTACAACCTCGGCGACCGCGAGCACGAAGCGGTGGTGGACTACTGTACAGAGCATGGCATCGGGTTCATCCCCTGGTATCCCCTGGCCGCAGGTAAGCTCGTGGAGCGCGAGGAGTTCGTGGATATCGCCACCAAGTACGAAGCGAACGCCGGGCAACTCGCCCTAGCGTGGCTGCTCAGGCGATCGCCCGTGATGCTGCCCATTCCGGGTACGTCGTCTATCGCTCACCTGGAAGAAAACACCCGGGGCCGCGACATCGCCCTGACCGATGACGACTTCGAAGCACTCAGCGCCCTCGCCGCGGGGTAGCGGAGGCGCTAGCTGCGCGCGCCAACGTCGATGGTGAGCTGGCCACGTGCGCTTTCGCTCGCGATCCGCGCGCCGGCGTCGGGGCGCTGGAACGAATCCCACCATTGGTGGGCATCGGCGCTCGTCCAGCCTTCCACGGAGAGCGCCAGTAACGCGTCGACGAGCTCGCCACCATTTTGGGGACGCTCGTCGGGGGCCTTGCTCAAGCATCTGAGAATCAACTTCTCGAACTCGGCGTCGATGTCACCGCCGAGAACCTCAGACGGGGAGGGTGGCTCGTCGGTGAGATGTTGGGCACAAACTTCGACGGCGGACGTGCCTTCGAATACATCACGACCGGCTACCAGGTAGAAGCCAACCGCACCGAGGGCGTAGATGTCGCTGGCGGAGCCGACATCGTCGGGGCGGCGGATGGCCTCTGGCGAAAGATACTTGGGTGTGCCGATGATCGCGTCGGCCTGGGTTACGTTGGCGTCACCGGTCGCTTTGACCAGTCCAAAGTCCAGGACTTTGACCGAGTCCGGCTCGCCACCGCGTTTAGTCAGCATGATGTTCGCAGGTTTGATGTCTCGATGGACCAGACCCAGATCATGAGCCTCTGACAGAGCGCGCGCGGCTTGGATGAGGATCTTGTGGGCACGGGCCGGTGATATGGCCCCCTGGGCCTCGATGAGCTCGGCCAGGTTGAGTCCGTCGAGAAACTCCATCGCGTAATAGAACTGGCCGTCGGGTGTGCGGCCGTAGTCGTAGATGTAGACGCTGTTGGGGTGCTCGAGCCGGCTCGTTTGTCGGACTTCACGCTCGAACCGCGTGACGGTCTGTTGGCCCGCTTTGTCGACGGGCAGGAGCTTGACTGCCGTCGGGCGCCTGAGCATGACGTGAGTGGCTTCGTAGACGACGCCCATGCCACCTTCGCCGATCTTGCGTTTGAGCTCGTACTGTCCCAGTCGCTGGGCGTCACGTACCCGCCGTTGCAGACCGTAGATAACTCGACTCGTAACCACGCTGACCACGCCGAATGCAACTCCGGTCGCCAGCAGCCACATCAGCACGATGTTTGGTGTGTCCTTGGCGTGCATGATGCTGACAAGTGTGGCGCTGCCGAGGATGATGGCTGCCACGATGGCGGTCCGGATCATGGAACTCGGCACCAGCGCGGACCTCAAGACCATCGACAGCGAGATGAGCAACACGGAGAAGGCGGCGCCGTAGACGGGAATGCCGCCCGCCATTTTTACGTAGCCCAACGCCAGGAGAATCGTGCCGCCAGTTTCAACCACGTGGAGCATTCGGCGACGAGGGCTGCCGAAGCGTACGTACGCCCACGCGGCGACGGTACCAACCGTCATAGACCAGCGAATCCAACGCATCTTGTCAGCCTCGGCCGGTGCGTCCGCCTCCAAGCCGGTGATCACGCTGATGGCGCCGATGATGTGGAAGCCGATGTCCAGACACAGCCACACCATCAGGTACAGGCGGACGCGAGACGTCAGCGCTTCATCGGTGACGCTGCGGCTGGTCAGGTTCGACACCGCCCGAGCTTACCCGATGGACACCTCGTGCGGCGGTTCATAGCGCTAGCTGTTTTGTGAAAGAGTGTGAAGCTCACAACCAGCGCGAAAGACGTGATGTTTGGTCCGAATTCAGGTTCTCGCTCAGCGTCACCACTGGCACACCGGTTGAACGCATGATCGTGTTGGGTGCACTGCGATAGCTGACCTCGGCGGCGTTTGGGTCGAGCTCGGTGCGAGGGTTGTGGACAGACAGCCGGTCGCCGACGCGAACCAAGCCTAGCGCCACGTGATCGTATGGCAGTGGATCCAGTGGTTGGTCGAACGTGCGCTGGGGATCGAGACTGATCATGTACTCGGCGAGCCCCTGCTTGACGTAGCGTTTGTGATCCTGCAGAAGGCGCATGTCGATGCGCCCCCGGTCTATGTGAAGCTGCGTGCCATCGTCGGCGCGAACGGTGAAGCCAATGGTCGGCGCGTCGCGCAAGGTGATCGCGCCCGGCGGCTTCGTGAGTTCTAGCTGGACGCAAAACGCCACGCATGGATGCTCGGTGAATGGTTCAGGCAACCAGTGGTCGGCGACGACGCGCCCGGTGAACGCACCGAGCTCGCCGGCCGGTGTTGGTACGTCAATGCCCTTCGCCGTTGCGGCGATGTGTTCGTGGATTCCGCTCAGGTCCCAGGCGCGATCGTTGAGTACCTGACGTCCTTCCGGGGTCGCCAGAGAGACCACGCGATGGCCGGGCTGGACGCAAACTTCGTCCGCCAGCAGCGTCGTTCTGCACTGCACACAAAGTCCGGGCCGAGCAGGCCATTGGAGAGGATCGGGTTTCACGACAGGTGAACGAGAGTACCGGATCTTCGTAGCGATGGACTTACCGTCGAGGGAGTGAACCGAACGTGTCGCCGCCAGTGGTCCCATGGGACACGCGCCGGTGGGACCGCGTACGGTTCACGAATCCAACTACATAGCGCTGGTCCGGGATTTGCTCATGCGGGTCCCATGACAAGGATAAGCACTATGAAACCGTTCGTCGCATTCGCCGCCCTGGCCAGTCTCGTCTACGCCGGCTGCTGGGGCACCGTCGACGTGGCCAAGACCATCGACATGGACCACACCGTGACGCTGGACCTCGACTCGGATTGCACCGGTGACAACAGTCGCGTCGAGCTGGTTGGCGGCATCGACTACTGTGTCGTGAGCATCAACTGGACAGGGCCAATGCTCGACTTTGCGAGTATCAAGCCCGACGTGATCGACAAAACCGACGCCCACGGCATCGACATCGACGACGTCAGAATCGCGGCCATGTCCATGCAGACGTTGAGTGCGTACATCACGGCTGACGGTCGTCAGCTGAGCTTCGCCAACCTGTCAGCGGACTCGTCCGTTACGGCGAGTCTCGCCTTCGCACCCGCCGCGCCGTTCTTCAGTTACAGCGATAGTGGCAGCGGACCCGACTTCATCGTCGACGACATCGTGTTCAGCGAAAGCCAGTACGCGGCGATCGACAACAGTGTCATGGACGGGATGTCCAGCGCGTTCCGCAAAGACCTTTCCGTTGACGGCACCGTGACCTTCGAACTGCGGATCCCGTTGTCCGATCTCAGGGACGCGTTGACCGCTAACCCCGGACCGTACGTTCTCAACGTCAGCGCCCGGTTCGGGCTCATCGCCCAGGCGCCGATTCCATTCCTTCCCTTCTAAACCAGACCGCGTCGTCGTAGGGCGTCGGCTACAGGGTGACCGGGATGCTCTTCTCTTTACACGTTTTGGCGAGTAGGGCGAATCGATCTTTTTGGATGAAGCCAACCAGGTAGCGCAGTTGGTCGTCGTCGCCGGATCGAGTGAAGCGAAGGCTGTGTGACTTACTGGAGCCGCTGCTACTGGTGCTGCGGCTGGTGACGAGTTTGACTTCCGTGATGGTGTCCCAGGTCGCCGACTCGACCACCTGGGGCACGACATGGATGCCCTTGCCGCGCACGTAGTAAACGCCGGCGCTAGTGACGACCAGTTGGGTAGCGCCGATGTGCCGACCCAACCAGAACATGGGCACAGCAACCAGTGCGACGGCGATGCCCACCAGATGCCCGAGGACGATCGCGACGACACCGCCGATGAGCATCACCGCGGCCTGGAGCGAAAGGAAGAGCTTCACCCGGCGCTTGTCCAGCGTAGTGATCGGCTCGCCCGGGATGTCGAGTTTGTTCCCCATAGTGCCCAGTCTACATGCTGCGAGGAGCGACCGACAAAGTCGTCACGGCACTCGTGGTGTCGAACCTCGAACTCGAGGTGGACTTAGTTCTTGTCCAGTCGTGTGCGCCGACGTACAGTCTGCGTATGCGGTTTGGGGGAACTGCCCTGGCGGTTGGGATCATTCTCGGCCTCGGCGGGTGCAATTGCGGAAACGATTCGAGCGGCGACCTCGACGGAGCAGCCGTGGACGCGACCTTGTTTGATGGCACCGCCGCCGATGCTGCCAACGCAGATGCGGCAGGCGCACAGTGGCTACATGTCGACGATGACAGCACCGCTACGGCGCCCGACGGCCGCACCTGGGCCACGGCGTTTCGAACGATCCAGGATGCGCTGGATGTGGCTTCGGCAGGGCAGGAAATCTGGGTAGCCCGTGGCGTCTACCGCGCCTCGGTAGCGAACGCTCCGGTTGCTACCATGATAGATGGTGTGGTGCTGCTTGGTGGCTTCGTTGGTGATGAGGTCAGCCTCGCAGGTCGCCCGGATCCGCTGGGCGCGTCCGGCGATTCCGAGCGTACGATCTTGGACGGCGATGTTTCTGCCGATGGCAATCCGGCACTGGACGATCTGGCTACGGTTCACGACAACAGCTTTCACGTGATCGTCGCGGCCAACAACACCACCATCGACGGACTAACGATCCGCAACGGCGCGGCAGTGGACTATGCCCGAGAGGCGCCGGTCGACCTGTGCCCGGGAAGTACCGTGCCCGATCCAACGGACCTCGACCCTGACCTGCGTGGAGGTGGAATGACGGTGGTCGACGCTCACGGAGTCACGGTGCGTAAGACGCGTTTCGAGAATAATGGTGCGTTTCGTAGCGGAGGCGCGATTCACTGCAACACGGGCACCGTCACTGTCACGGACAGTACATTCATCAATAACGACACAACGGCACTGGGCGGCGCGATTCACGCGCGCATCTGTGATGTCACTATCGCGGCGAGCAATATTTCGGACAGCGATGCAGCGCAACGGGGTGGCGCGCTCACAGTATCCGGGTCCCGACCGGAGTGCCCGACCAAGAACGACCCGGCCGGTATCCTCACCGTCACCGACTCGGTCTTCACAAACAATAATTCGGACCGAGGCGGAGCAATCAGTGCACGCGATGGCGGGACTGTGGTTGTCACGGACGTTGTGTTCGACGGCAATGGTGCGACGAGCCTGGGCGGTGCGATTTCTGCCGCGGATTCAACGGTCACCCTGGTCGATGCTGCGGTGCTCAACAATACTGCGACCCGGGGCGCGGGGCTGTTCCAGAGCGGCGGCAGCGTAGTAATCGCCAATAGCCGGTTCGATCTCAATACGGGTGACACCAAAGGCGGAGGCGTGAATCTGCTCAATGTACCGACTGCGACTCTGACAAATGTGTTGCTGTCTCGAAATCAGTCAACGACCACGACTGGAACTCGCGGTGGCGGCGGGATGTTCATCGAAAACTCCACGGTCACAATGACCAACCTGACGTTCTATCAAAATAGTGCCGTGCGCTTCGGCGGGGCTGTGTTTGCTGAGTTGTCAACGATCGCTGTGCGCAACACGGCGTACGCGCAGAACACCGCCGGGAACGCAGGCGACAACATCTATGACGATGGCACCTCGACCATTAGCGAAGACACTCCCTGTGTTGACGCACCCGTCGAGGAAGGCACCATGGGTGAGGTGTTCTTGATTCAGACGGGCGCCGGCAACTGCGTCGGCGGTGGAAGCGAAGTGTTCGCTAATGATCCCGTTACGGGGTTCGTCGCGACTGGTGGCGTGCATTGGTCGAGCCTCACAACATCGAGCGCCGGCGAACTGGATGCGGACGGCGCGGGCGCGACCGACGTCGACCGCGGCGCGCATTATTAGAGTGCGCGTCCACTTCATACTCACCTTGCTCGGGGCAATCGTGTTGTTTGCGGGCTGCAAGCAGTCCAAGGACAAACAGAACAAGGCACCGTCGTCGTCGTCGGCCGAGGCTGGTCCGAAACGAGCGATGATCGATCTGCACGACCCCGCCGCGTGCGCGACGTGCCATTCGGCGATCTACGCCGAGTTCAAACAGAGTATGCACGCGCGCTCGCATCCGGAACGGGATCCGATTTTTCGCGGCGTGCGTGCGGTGCGCATCAAGAAAGAGGGCGCACCCATCGCGAAAGCGTGTGAGCGTTGCCATACCCCAGATGCTGCGGCCAAGCCGAAGTTGCGCGCTGGTGTGACCTGCTTCGTCTGTCACAACATGCAGACCAAGGCTGGAGCGGCGGCAATGCTCGGGCCTCACGACGTGAAATCCGGCGTGTCGGCTGCCCACGAAACGGGGCCGGCGTCAGCCGTGTTCAAGGATGGGCGAGCCTTGTGCTTGTCGTGCCACGCGGAGCTCAAGTCGCCTAGCGGCGTTCCCATGTGCACCACTGGTCCGGAGCACGCTCAGGTGACAGCGTCTGGCGCGAAGTCCTGTGTCGACTGTCACATGCCGCGAGCGAAAGGGCCGGCGACTGTCGGCAAGTACCGCGCCGACCATGCGAGTCACGCTTTTCTTGGGCCGCATCGAGCCTGGTACCAACGGGACTCTGCGTTCCTTGGCACGGCGGTGGAGTTACAGGCGACCCTGAAGCCCGGCGCGCTGACGCTCGAGGTGAACAACAAGAGCGGTCATGCGTTCCCCACCGGATTTCCCGGGCGGATGGCGCTGCTTAGCTGTCGCGGTTTCGATGGCGCGGGCAAACAGGCGTGGAGCTGCAAGCCGATCCGCCTCGGCAAGGTATACATGGGCAAAGACGGCAAGCCGACCCTCGCGCCGTATGCGGTCAAGCTCGCCAGTGATACTCGACTGAAGACCGACGCCAAGGCAACGTTCGAGCAACAGCCGCCGAGCACGATCAAACGGGTCGAGGTCACGTTGTCCATGCGCTTGCTTCCGCCCCCGTTGGCGAAGAAGTTGAAGCTGGCTGGCAAGCTCGAAGACGAACCCAGAGTGATCGCAAAAACCTCCGCGTCGATTCCCTAGCGGGCGCTACTCGACGATCGCTCGACGGTAGCCGAGGTCCGGCGCCACGATGTGTACGTGTAGTGCTTTGTTGGCTTCGTCGCCAGTGATCCAGGCCGCGTTGCCATCCAGGGCGAATGCATCGTCGCCTCGGGGTAGGTGCTTGGTGGTGACCTGGGTGGCGGGCTGAATAACCGTGCCGGCCCCATCGATGACCATCGCGTAGGTCGCGTCGAACTCGACCCGGTCGTTCTGGCTGTTCAGCTGCCAACGCTCCCAGAGCAACGCGTAGCGGTCGCTGCCGAGTGCGACCAGCTTGGGCCGCTCTACGTGGGCGGCGCCGGGTGAAGCGGTGTGGTAGTCCGTCAGCCAACGAACGTGGTTGGTGCGTGCATTGCCGCTGGCCATCACGTCCTGCGTGGCTGTGCCGGTTTGGTCGACATGGTCCATGGTGGCTCGGTCATTGGCCTCGAACGCCGCGCGTACGCGGATGAGCGCCATGTCCCGTGAGCCAGCGATGCGCGACGCGCTGCCGACCGGGTCGGTGTCAGTGGTTCGCTCGGTCGCGATGACCGCGAGATATCCCCACGGCCCGTGATCTACGCTGCCGTCGAGCATGACCACGTTGCCCAGGCGTGTGCGTGTGTTATTGGCACCCAGGTCGCCTTTGATGTGGAACAAGTGATAGGTGCTGCTGCTCGGTTCGACTCGGGAGAATGCGATGCTCCGTGGATATGCGTCCCCCAGGTGCATTTCGATGAAGCCCTGGCCATCGTGGAACACGCGCTCGTCGAAGGAGTGACTGACCCACATGCTCGACGTCTTGGTCACGTCTCCGGTGGACGCGCTGAAGTGAGTCGTGAGCGCTTTCTGATGGCGGGTCCCGCCGTCGTCCGGATCGGTATTGATGCCGTGAACGAGTGCGACGGTGCCGGCCCCGAAGGCGAGCCGGGAAGACGCCGCGACCATCGGGTTGATCACCAATTCTGGATCGCCACCGGCGGTCTGACGAGCTGTGTCCACATCCGTGGTGAACAGTGTCGCGCCATCGCTGTCGAACTTGCGCAGGTCGACGATGCCCGATCGGTATTGCCCTTCCGCTGGATAGTCGACCGTGATCTCTTGATGCAAGCTCTCGACCAGGCCGGTGGCGACGTAGTAGTCGCCCTGAGGATCACGAGCCAGTCCCATGATGCGGTCCAGGGTCGGTACGCTCAGCGCTCGCGTGACCACGTAGTCATCACCGTCGGCCTCGAGCCTAACCAGGAACGCCTTGGGTTGGCTGTCGTCGGTGCGGTCTTGCCAGAGCACGTCGATGGAGGTGCCGTCGGGGCGCGCGATGATTTCAGGACTCTTGCCGTACATGGCGCTGTGCTCGGCGGGCCCGACGAGGTCGTTTACCTGCACATCAAAAGGGATGCCCAGTTCGGCGATTGTGCTGACACCGATCGGCCGTACGGACCCAGCATCGGCCGGGTTGGCCCCATCGGTTCCGTTGGTTCCACCATCGCCGCCACCGCCAGTGATCGACCCGTCGCATGCGCCGATCAGGCAAAGGGAAAGCAGCAGGGCGCTCGATCTACCGGGGCCGAACGAAGAGCTTCGTTTCATGTTCGGTCAGTATTGCAGGCGCCGTACCAGCGCGACAGGCGTAGGACAGTGAGTTTCCGCTGAGCCAAGCGGACATTTGGGGCTCGGGTCACCCACACGGGGGAACGCGCCCCCACGCGACTGGTGCGCTGTGAGGCGCGGTGAGCGCCGCCGCACCTACACCACGTCGACGTGAACTGATACAACGGTCGCGTGTTGGTTGAAGCAGTCATCGCTCTCGTCATCATCGTTGTCCTGGCGGTTGCAGCCACCGCGTACTTTCTGCTGAATGCCACGGCCCGCGTTCGCCGCGGGCTCCGTCGACCGGCTATGCCGATCGCCGACGCCACGCTGGGGAGTCCGATCAAGATCACCGGCCGGGTTCAGCTCAACGCGAGCCCGGTCGAGGATGTGCTGGGCAACTCGTGCGTGTATGTGCGAATCGCGGTCCTCCACTTCTTCCGACGCAAGAGCACCGACGGCAACATCAGTGAAGCCTGGAAGCCGGTGTTCGAGGAGCACCGCGGATCCGCGTTCGACGTGGTCGATGATAGCGGTCGCGTCAGGGTAGACGCCCGTGGCGCGGAAAGCGTGATCGATGAACAATGGAAAGACGTCGACTGGGATAACTTGAGCGCGCCGGAGGCGGAGCTCATCGCTCGCTACGAAACCATGGTGGAACGTGGCAAGCCTGCCAAGATTCGCCAGACCGTGATCCGCGAGGGAGAACAGCTGTCAGTGTTCGGCACGCCAAGCCCAGGTACTGACACTGGTGCGGCTCTCGTTTTCGCCGCGAAGGGTGACGCGTTGTTTGGCATTGGGCCGTAAGCTGTTCGCGCTGCTTACTTGAACGTGTCCCGCCATTGCTCGTCGTCATGGGCCGACGGGCCCCGCGGTTTGCGGCTATACTGCGGCATGCCTACCCTTGCATCAGTCAATCCCGCGACCGAGGAGGTCGTGGGTGAGGTGGACGTTACGCTGCCCGAAGACATCGCAAACGTCGTGCAGCGCGCTCGTGCTGCCCAGGTTGCCTGGGGGGCGCAGAGCTATGAGGAACGCGCCGCGGTGCTGCGCAAAGCCGGCGCTTTGTTGGTCGAGCGTTCGGACGATATTGGCCGAATGGCTACGCAGGAGATGGGCAAGCCACTTGGCCAAGCTCAGGGCGAAGCAGGATACGCGGCCAAGAGCTTCGACAAGGACTTGGCCGAAATCGGCGAAGCACTTACCGCAGAGGTGTTCGAGAACGAGTCTGTTCGTTCAACGGTCTACCGAGATCCGTTCGGCGTGGTTGCATGTATTGCCCCCTGGAATTTTCCGGTGCTCATGCCGCACCAACAGGTTCTTCCGGCCCTGGCCGCGGGCAACGCCGTCGTGCTGAAACCGTCCGAGCAGACTCCGCTCACCGCACAGGCATACGCCGACGCGCTGCTGGAGGTGTTGCCGGCCGATGTACTGCAGGTGGTGCACGGCGCCGACGAGCAGGGCAAGGCGTTGGTCGCTGCCGATGTCGACCTGATCGTGTTCACCGGGTCGCGGGAGGCCGGTAAGCACATCCTTGCCAGTGCCAGCGGTGGTCTCAAGCGGGTCATTCTCGAACTGGGCGGCAAAGATCCGCTGATCGTGCTCGACGATGCCGACGTAAACGCCACCGCCAAGTTCGCGGCGCGCAACTCGTTTCGCAACGCGGGCCAGGTGTGTATCAGTACCGAGCGTATCTACGCGCTGCCTCAGGTCGCCGACGAGTTGGTCGGCGCCATGATCGACGCCGCGGGCAAGCTGAAGCTCGGCAACGGCCTGGACGACGGTGTCGATATCGGCCCCATGGTCGACCGGGCCCAGCGCGACCACGTCTTGTCCCAGGTCGACGAGGCCATCGAACAGGGCGCAAAGGTGGCCTGGCGCGGCGAGAGCCCCGGCGGAAACTTCATCGCTCCGATCATCTTGACCGGAGTGACGAGCGATATGCGCATCGCCAGCGACGAGACATTCGGCCCGGTCGCGTGTTTCATAGCGGTGGATGACGAAGAGGACGCCGTGCGCAAAGCCAACGATACGCCGTTTGGTTTGGGCGCGGTCGTGTTCGGGGAACCGCAACGCGCTCACCGAGTGGCCCGCCGATTGACCGCTGGAATGATAGGCGTCAATCAGGGGCTGGCCAGCGCAGGCAGCACGCCCTGGGTAGGAGCTCGCGAGTCTGGCTATGGCTTTCACAGTGGGCGCGACGGCCACCGTCAGTTCGCGCAGACACGAGTGGTTAACGAGGCTCTGTCGGTGTCATGAGCTCATCAAACCGCGGACGCAAGCTCCCACTCGCACCACGCGCGCCCAAGGCAAAGCGAAACATGCCGCTGGCCGACGCGGCGCGGCCCGTGGACCTGGCGATGCAGCCGATCCTCGCCGTGTGGGAGATCACTCTGGCGTGCGACCTGGCATGTCGACATTGTGGATCGCGTGCCGGCCGCGCTCGGAGCGACGAGTTGACCACGGAGGAGTGCTTCGACCTGGTGGACCAACTGGCCGAGCTCGGCATCTTCGAGGTGGCGCTCATCGGAGGCGAGGCATATCTGCGCGACGACTGGTGTCAGATCGTTGCGCGTATCGGCGAGCGTGGCATGGAGGCGTTGTTGACCACGGGTGGTCGCGGCTTTACTCCTGAGCGCGCAGAGAAAGCAGCGGCTGCGGGACTGTCCACCGTGAGCGTTTCCCTGGACGGCCTGCGCCCGACTCATGATTCACTGCGCAACGCGGTTGGCTCCTACGACGCGGCAATCGCAGCCATGCGCAATGCGCGGGCGGCCGGAATCCCCGTGTCGACGAACACGCAGATCAACCGGCTGAGCATGCCCGACCTACCCGAGCTACTCGAGATCATCATCGATGAAGGCGCGCACAGCTGGCAGATTCAGATCACCGTGGCCATGGGCAGGGCAGCGGACGACGTGGACATGCTGCTGCAACCCTACGACTTGCTCGAGTTGTACCCCATGCTCGATAAGCTGGCGGATCGCTGTCGCGAAGTCGACGTGCTGCTGTGGCCCGGGAACAACATCGGTTACTTCGGTCCGTACGAAACCAAGTTTCGCGGCACCACACCTCAGGGACACATGAATCACTGCGGCGCTGGCCGGGGCGGAATCGGCATAGAGTCAGATGGCACCATCAAAGGCTGTCCATCCCTGGCGACGGCGACCTGGGGAGGCGGCAACATTCGCGACAACCGGCTGATCGATATCTTTCATCGCTCGCCGCAGCTGCGCCACATGCGCGACCGCACGGTCGATGACCTATGGGGCTTTTGTCGCACGTGCTACTACGCCGACGACTGCCGCGCCGGTTGCACGTGGACGGGCGAGTCCTTGCTCGGCAAGCCCGGCAACAACCCCATGTGTCATCATCGGGCGCTGGAGTTCGAACGCCAGGGAAAACGCGAACGCCTCGTACAAGTCGAGCGTGCTCCGGGCGTCCCGTTCGACTACGGCCGCTTCGAACTGGTCGTCGAACCGCTGCCCTAGCGTCGTTAAACCAGGCGTCGGCGGGCGGGCGGCGCGCCGTACGGTTTGTTCGGGATGATCCGCCTATGCCGAATGCGCGGGCTCGCGTCGGGCGGGCCGGGCGGTGGCTTGGCGAAGGCAGCGTCGGCCGGAGGCGGTGGTGGTGGTTCGGCACCGGCATCGGCAACTACCGGCGGAGGCGGCGGCGGTTCCGCGCTCGCGTCTGCAAAGTCGGCCGGTGGGGGCGGTGGCGGTGGGGCGGCGTGTGGTTGAGTGGGCCCGCAACCCAGGCTCGTTGCGCCTGCCAGGGCACCGGCAAAGATCGCGGCGCGCGTCAACTTACCGCCCGGTATCGAACGTCGTGCGTGGACGGCGTTCGCCGCGCCGCAGAACGGACACGCTTGCTCGTCGCTAGCGATATGGCGTTGACACTCGGAACACGGTTGCAGCTCTCGCATACGCTGAGTGTAGCGCAGCTGCGGCGGCACTCAAGTGCCTTCGCGCCTGACGTCAGACCAATCGCTGACGCGCCGGCGGTGCGCCATACGGCCTGGGCTGATGATCGGGTACTCGCACCTTCTCACGCACCTCCTCGCGCACCTTCTCAGGCTGACGAGCATCTGCCGGGGGTGGTGGTGGCGGCTCTGCGCCTGCGTCCGCCACCTGCGCGGGAGGCGGTGGCGGCGGTGGATCTGCGACGGGCGTTTGAGTTTGTCCGCACGCGGCCAACGCCGCGGAACTTGCCAGGGCGCCGGCAAAAATAGCAGCTCGAGTGAAGCGGCCGCGCGGGATGTTCTTAGCTTTGCGGGGCACCGCTGCGTCGCCGCAGAACGGGCAACTGTCGTCGCTGGCTCGGTAGTGACGGCTGCAGGCGGGGCAGGGGTGCAAATCGCTCATGCCCTCAGTCTACCGGCACTGTGCGCATCCACTCAAGCGTGACATCCACCATGGCGGTATCCACGCGGCCGCCACCGTAGTTCGTCATGCTTTGAGCTAAGCTGTCATGCCAGCCCAGGACGTGGTCAAGCCCCGGTAGATCGACGACTTTACTGCGCTCCGGACCCAATATGTCGGCGATGCGCGCCTGCTCTTCGGGACTGACTACCCAGTCGTGTTCGCCGCGCAACACCAGCGCGTGGGCGATTCGCGCCCGTCGCCACGCGGCTCCCAGATCCAACTGATCGAGCTGGGCATGATACGCGGGGCTGCGGCCGTTGAGGCCACTGCTGATAACGCCGTTGCGCAGTTCTGCGATCCGTTCAGCTACGACCTCTTCGGCGGCCCCGCGCATACGCAGCTGTCTTTCGGTGGTCGCGACGATGCAGTCGACCCATTTGGCGGTAGACGTGCCGAATACCATCGCGCCGTCTATCTCGGTGTCGGCCGCCAACTCCGCGGCCATCATGCCGCCTACGCTGTGGCCGAAGAGGAACAGCGGGATCTGCGCAGCGCGCGCCTCGCCCGCGAGTAGTGAAAACGCAGCGCTCACGTCTTCGAACTCGGTGTCGAAGTCGAGCTGATTGCACGCGCAGCCTTCACTGTCGCCCAACCCTCGCTTGTCGATGCGCAGGGTGGCGTAGCCGGCTCGAGCCCAGCCGAGTAGAAGTTGCGCCATGGGCTGGTCGAAGCCCGAGCCGTAGTCGATGGATTCGCACGCAATGCCCTGCACGAACATGATGGCCCCGCGTATCGGAGCGTCGGTGGGGCGTGTGGAGATCGTGCGCAAGCCAACACCGTCGCGTTCGATCACGCCGTAGAAGATCTCCTGGTTCGGAATCGCCTCGAGCGGATGAGGTTGCACCGCAACCCGGCTGTTGTGACCCACGCCGTCTCTCGAGTAAGCGATGTCCACGTCGACGTGGGCCCCGGCCGCGCGCAGTGCCATGCGCAGCTCCGCGAGCGAGCCGATGGAAACGTCCGCGATGGCCAACAGTCGATCGCCGGCCGCAAGCGTTGCCTGGTCGGCCATGCCGCCGGGGACGACGCCAGCAATCAGCGTTCCCTCACCAGCAAAGGCGGTCGCATCGTCGGGCAGGTGGGCGCCCAGGAATGCACGGCGTGGTAGCGTTTCCAGCGGTGACACGGTTGAGCATACACGTCTACCACGGACAGGCCGCCCATATCTGCGAACGCGTGCGGGCAGCAGCCGATGTCGATCGTGAGGTGATCGCTTTGACCGACCGCGATCAGCTCCGTGCGGCCATCGCCGACGTGCAGGTGGTATTTGCGCCAATGCCGCCCAGAGACGGCTGGGCCGACGCCGGAAACCTGCGGTTGATCCAACTGATGGGTGCTGGTGTCGACCAACTGCTGCCGTCCCCGGACCTGGCCGACCATGTGGAGGTCGCCGGCGTGCGCGGAGTATTCGCGCCGGAAGTAGCCGAACACGCAGTCGGCATGATGGTTGCCCTGTGTCGCCGGGTTCCGGAACTGCTCGAGTTGCAAAAGCAGCACGTGTTCGACCAGCGGTCGACCCAAGCGCTTCATGGCAAGAACGTAGTAGTGCTCGGCCTGGGGGAGATCGGTCGCCGCATCGCGCGAGTCGCGACGGCTCTGGAGATGCAGGTGATCGGCGTCAGCCGCCGCGGGCAGCCGTGCGCGGACGTACACGAAGTTCTCCCTGTGGAACAGCTGGCGTCGGCGCTTCCTCGTGCGGACTATCTGGTAGTCGCCGTGCCACACACCGCGCAGACGGACCAGCTTATTGATGGCAACGCTCTGTCCCTGTTGCCACCAGGAGCGTTTGTCGTCAACGTCGCACGAGGCGGTATCGTTGACGAAGCAGCCCTGTGCGGAGCGTTGGCGAGCGGCGGGCTCGCGGGTGCGGCTCTGGACGTGTTCGAGGAAGAACCGCTGCCGAACACGTCGTCCTTGTGGGACACGCCTAATCTGATCATTACCCCACACATGGCCGGCTATGGACGCGACTACACCGGGCGTTGCATCGCCGTGCTCCTGGACAACGTGCGTCGGCTCGAACAGCAAACTCCCCGACGCTGTCTAGTCTCGCGGGCCCTGGGCTACTAACAGCTAAGGCAGGAGCAGTCGTTTGCAAGGTACCTGATAGCAGTCAGGATCCGCGCAGTCCGCCTTGAGGTCGCCGTCGTTGTCGAGGCCGTCGGTGCAGTTGGTTTCCACCACCTCGCACAGACCGACGCCGGCACATTGGGGTTCGGCGCAGTCGTACAGTCCGTCGAGGTCGTCGTCGAGGCCGTTGGTGCACTCGCTCTCCTGGTTGCAGAAAGCGTCCGTTGCGCAGTCGCTATCAGCGCAGTCGATCGCACCATCGCAATCGTCATCATAGCCGTCGCCGCATGCCTGCTCAGTGGGCCCGCCCGGGCACACGCAGGCGCCGGCGACACAGCGATGGCCGCTCGCATTGCATGAGGCTCCCGCGCAGTCCGGGTCAGAGCAGTCCTCTGCGCCGTCAAGATCTTCGTCGCCGGCAGCAGCGCACTGTTCGTCTGGGAATGCAGAGACCCAGCGAAGCTCCCAGGTGCCCAGGGTCGGCGGGCTGCCGTACAGTAGCGCCGCTTTGCGCACGGGGCTGTACACCATGGCCGGGGTGGCTCTTGCGAGTGGTGTGAGGGCGGTCGACAACTGTGTCCAGGTGGACCCATTGAGCTCCCATAGGTCGTTCTGCGCCACGCCAAACACATCGCCGCCAAACATCAGCACCGTGCCCCGGCCAGCGTGATAGACCATGCCCGGGTTACCACGGGCGGGCGGCGCGCCGTCTGTCTCCAGCGTCCGCCACGTGCGCTGGTCACCGACAGCTTCGTAGATCCAGGTTACGCCGGGCTCTCCGAACAGCACCACGCGCTGGTGGGTGGCGTCGTAGGTCATAGCGCCCTCTCCGGTACCGGCGGGCGAAGAGCTCGTCGTGACCTGGTTCCAGCCAGTGTCATCGAGTTCGTACGTGCTGCCGCCCACTGTGAGCACGACGACCTGGCGAGCGTCGTCGTACGCCGAGTGGAGCGGGCCACTATGTGGAACCAGCGAAGGCAGGGTCGTCCAAGGTCCACCCTGAAACTCGAATTGTCGCAGGGTGCCGCCGACCCCATGAAGCAGTAGCGTGAGGTCGCGAGCTCCATCGTAAACCGACGTCGAGTAGTTCAAGGTGAGTCTCGGCGGCCGCTTCACGGTTACCTGTTGCCAGGTGCCGCCATCGAATTCCCAGGTGTCAGCCAATACGCTTCCCTGCGGGTCGCGGCCGCCAAACAGCACGGCGCGCTGTCGACGGGTGTCGAATACCATGTGTGTTTCTTCGCGGGTTGCCGGCCCGCCGAGATCGTCGCGTCGGACCCAGGTGCCCGCGCCGAGTTCCCAGGTCTGAGCCACCGGGCCGAGGCCGTTCAGGCCGCCCACCCGTACGAGCACCGCACGTTGTGGGTCGAACACCACGTCAGTAAAGTACGGAAGCTGTTCAGCGTTGACCACGTTCGTCCACGAGCCGCTCTTCCACTCAGAGAACGTGGTGGACCAGTTGGCACCTGCAACGACGAGTCGCTCGCGGAAGGAATCGTAGACGAGTTCGCCGCGCCCGAGGGGCGGGGGGCCAGGCACGGCGGTCCACTCCGTTCCAGACCATTGCCACATATCGGAGAGCCATTCGTTGACGCTTCCGCTGTCGCCGAAGCCGCCGTGCAAGTACACCGTGTCGAGCTGGCTGTGGTAGGCGAGGGAACGGCCTATCCGGCCCAGTGGCTTCACTGGCGCCGAGGCGCCTACCTGGGTCCAGTCTCCGTTCTCGAAAACCCAGGTGTCGTTGAAGTAGTTGAGGCTTGCTGTGGAGCCACCGAACATCATGATCCGCTGATTTGCTACGTCGTACACCATGGACTGTTCTGTTCGCGCGGGCGGCGACGTCGCGGTCACTAGTTGAGTCCAGGTCGTGCCGTCGAACACCCAGGTGTCGGCTAAGACATCGGCGCCGCTCGGGCGGCCTCCGAACAGAACGATGCGACGGTTCAGCGGATCGTAGACCATCGCCGCTCCGTCACGTTCACTGGGGGAGGTCTCGGGGTGTAGTTGTGTCCATTGCTGCCCGTCGTACTGCCACGTTGCATTGCTTTTGCCGCTGCCCGTGCTGATTCGACCACCAAACATAAGCACTCGTTCGCCCGCGGCGTCGTAGGCCAGGGCGACTCTACTCCGTGGTGAAAACTCAGTGCGATTGATCAGCGTCCAAGCCGGCTGTTCGGCTGTACAGCCGCTAGAGCAGCCGTCGTGGCTGAGCTGGTTGCCGTCGTCGCATTGCTCACCGGTCGCGGGATCCACAATGCCATTGCCGCACACCTCGCGGGATTCGCACGTCGCGTTACAGCCGTCACCGGACGCGCTGTTGCCATCGTCGCAGACTTCGCCAGGGTCGATACGGTCGTTCCCGCATACGATGGCCAGGCACACGCCCGCCTCGCAGCGCCCTTCGGGCACCCCGGAGAATTCGCAGTCGTCACCGTCTACCTGTCCTTCGCACGACTGGGTTTGCTCGGGGCTGAAGCAGCCTTGCAGCTCGTCGTTGCACATCCAGCCCACAGGGCACGTCTGCGAATAGCAGTCGACGGTTCGCACTTCGACGCAGCCCGCTGATCCAACGAGGACCGCCGTCAGCGCGATTAGCGTCCCGCGGATCAAAATGCTCCCACGACGGCAACACCGGACACGGTCGGAGTAAGCATCGGGCTCACACTCACTCGGCGCCCGGACTCGTTGACCTCGATGCGTCGCTCACGGTTGAGGTACAGCAGCACGGCGGCGGCCGTGGTGATGGTGCCGCCGACGACGAAGCCCGCGATGGCCAGCCGATTCCATGTTCGAGCCTGAGATTTCAGGTCTGTTACCGCTGGAGGGAGCGTCGCGGGGTCGCAACCGCCCGCGCAGGTCCGGGCGATTTCCGCCTCGTATTCGTCGCGTGCGTTCAGCGACGCGCGCTGAGACAGGCCGGCCAATCCCGCAACAGCGATGCCCGAGGCCAGGACAGCCCACGGTTTCCAGCGCAACCATCTCTGCTCGTAGCGCGCCGCTGCAGCGAGCGGTTTGAGTTTTACATTGATCACAGTGGTAGTTCCTCCCAGCGCAGTGAACGCATGGGCGAACGTGAGGAACCCTTTCTTGCGGGCGACGAGTTGGTGCTTCCCCTTCTTCACCAGGTGCGAGTCGCTGCCCGGGCAGCGATACATGTTCCTGCCGTTCATCGTGACGGTGGCCGTGGCAGCCGCGCAGCGCACTTCCACCCGCGCGAGTTGTGCGAGCAGCAATCGACGATTCGTCAGGAGTTGCTGGTAGACGTGCGGAACAAATGGCAGCTTGCCGTAGCGAAGCGATTCCCGCAGATGTCTATGCGCCTCGAGCGGCTCGTCGAGGTTGATCAGCGCCGTCGCCAGGTTGCCGTGGATCCGCGGATGATTCCAGATGCGGAGCGCGGCGCGGTACTTCTTGGCCGCCGCGGCGTACTCCGAATGCATGAACAACTTGTTGCCGCTCTTGAACAGTCGCAACGCCTCGTCGCGGACCTGAGCCGAGACGTTGCGTTCCCACGGTTTTTCGGACGGAGTATCGGCCATGGCTGTCGCGGTGAGTGCGGCGAGCAGAACGCACGACCCGAACACAACGGCCAGTGACTTCATCGATATCGTTCCACGAACACGAAGCTGATATCGCCGAAAGTGAGCATGTGACGGGCCGAGAGTTGGCTGGGCTCGCTGATTCGCCGGCCATCGATGAAGGTGCCGTTGGTGCTATCCCGGTCGATGAGTGACCAGCCATAGGCACCGAGAATGAGTTCGGCGTGACAGAGTGAGACCACGTCGTCGAGAATTGCGATGTCGACCGTGTCGCGATCGCGGCCGATTAACGTCCGTCGTCTGAGTGGAAATACGCGAGACCAGCAGTCGATGAGGGCTGCACTCGTTTTGCCCAGGCCCGTGGGCACGATGTCCTCGGGAGTGAGCCCTGGGGGTCGTATGATCCGCGAAGAGTCGCGTGAGTAGCTCACACGATCACGGTAGGTCATGGACTCGGAATCAAAGATGACCTCTGGGGTACGGGCAGTTCCAGTCACTCGTTACTCAATCATTCTCGATCGTTGGCACCCAGCGCAGGCGGTAGCCAAAGCCATGCCGCGACTCAATGGGGTCTTCGATGCCGGCGCGATCGAACGCCTTGCGCGTCCGCCGCACGAGTTGTTTCACATTGTTGTCTTCGGGATAGGGCGTTTGCCAGGGGAGGTCGGCGAGCAGCTCGGCGGAGCTAACAAATCCGCGCACGGGCTCCGGGCGGCCCCGCTCGTCGACGATCTTCTCGGCTAGTTCGGTGACCAGGGAGTATTGCGTTGGCCCCAGCTGCACGTAGGTCCCATCGTGCTCCACGACTCCACCACCGCCGATGACGGGCCCGAGCAACACTACATTCGGGCCCATGGCACCATCGCCAGCGCTCGTGCCGGTGCGCTTGATTGATTCAGTGGCGTTGCGGTCGAATAACTCGGCCCCGTGGCTGTGAAACACGAGTCCCACGTCGCCGATGGTCAGCAGCGCACCATCGCTGAGCGCCGTCGCTTCGGTCAATCGCTTGCCCTCGAGGAACGTGCCGTTGGTGCTGCCGACGTCAGTTGCCGTCCAGGATCCACCCTCTTTGTTGAAGCTGAACTCGACGTGCCGGCGCGAAACCGACGTCTCGAGGATGGCAATGTCGCAGCCGCCAATTTCTCGACCGATGACCGTGTGTGCGCGCAGCCAGTGCGCGCGGCCCCAGAAGTCCAGGAGCGCCGCCGGGGTCGGTGGTTTGGCTCCTTCGGGGGACACGATCTGCTCCGCGCACAGAGTCTCGAGCATCTTGATGCGTCCTACCCAATTAAGCACTTTGCGCTTTGCGGCCACGTGTCCTCTACAGGTCCGTACTGATTTGTTGGAGTTTCGCCTCGAGCTTGCGCACTCGCGCCTCTTTCTCTTTGAGCAGGCGGTTGAGTTTTATCTGGTTTGCGCGCAAGTTCCCTTCGGCAGCCCGAGCTTCCTGGGTTTTTGTCTTTGCTAGCTTCAACGCGTTTCGGGCTCGGTCTCGATCTCGGCGTGCATCCTTCACGGCTAGGACCAGGCGCTTATTCGCGTCGGCTAAGCTCTCTTTTCCTGTCCTGATGACCACGTCAGCCTGGTCGGCTCGGTCGGATTCCTTTTTGGCTCTGTCGGCTTCCTTTTTCGCGCGCGCCGACTCCTTCGTGGCTTTGGCCTCGGCGAGTTTGCGTTTTGACTGCGCTGCCTGCACCCGCTCGATTTGGCGGCGCACATCGGACTCTGCGGCGCGGGCTCGCTTCGCTTCGGATTGCGCGACGCGAGCCTGATCGCGGGCGCTACCTTCTGCCGCATTGATCCATAAGGCGGCACCCAGCGCCGCTGCTGCCACGGCAACAGTTCCGGTGAACGCGGCAACAATCACACGTTTTCGCCGACGCTCGGCGCGATCCGCCAGGTCAAACACAGCGTCGATATAGGCTCGTTCGTTGGCCGGCAGCGGCTGACCGGGCGCGCGTTGTCGCCAACGTCTTGCGTCATCGAGTGCTTCGTCACGCCAGAGCAGTCCCTGGGGACGACCCTTGGTGTGCCATTGTTTGGCTGCCACGCGCAGCTGGGCCGTGAACGCCACGTCCTCGCGGTTCTCGTCGTTCCATCGCTGAAGAACCGGCCAGCTCGAGATCAGGGACTCGTGCACGATCTCCACGGTGGGCGTTTCGGATTCGCTGTCGATCATGATCAGGCGTGCGCTGACCAGGTGGTCGATCACGTTCTGCATCGATGTGGTGTCGTCGGCCATGTCGAGCAATTCGTCGACATCGCACATGGCTCTGGTGCCCTCGGCGGTGATCAGGCGCTGGAATACGGTCCGGACCAGCCGCTGTTGCGTCGGCGAAAACTCCCGAAGCGCGCGATCGGCGTGGGCGGCGAGCGCACCTCCGATGCCACCCATGGCCTTGTAGCTGGCCTCCGTGAGCTGGCGGCTCTTGGTATCGCGATGCTGCCACAGCTCCGCGGCCGCGAACTGCAGCAGTGGTAGGGGCGAGCTGGCGGTGTCCAGTTCATCGACGAGTTGGTCGACCATCGCATCCGATTCGAATCGGTGCTCCGTCAGCAGGAGTGGCTCGACCAGTGCCTCGCGTAGCTGCGCCGCGCCGAAGGATGGTAGGAACATCAGTCCGCGCATCATCGAATCCATCAACTCGGGGACTTCGTCCGCGCGGTCCACGAAGTCCGAACGCATGCTGAGCACCACCCGCACCGGGGACGCTTCGTCGTCGGCGGCGCCAAGCAGACACGCGGCGAACGCGGACCTCTCGTCCGCGGCGCTGACCAACGTGAACAGCTCTTCGAATTGGTCGATGAACAACAGCAGCTTGCCGTGGCTGCGCTCGGCGTGATTGCGCAGCACCGAACCCAGGTACCCGGGTTCGGCTTGCAGTCTGGCCAACGCGCGCCGGGTCAGCTCGATGTCGGTGTCGACATCATGGCCTGCCGGTGATGCCTCGAGTCGGCTTACCAACGCTGCGAGACGGCGCATCGGATCTCGGCCAGGGCGCAACACCAGGGCGGCCCATGCTTCTTCGGATTCGCGCAACGCCGGCACGAGCCCGGCGCGGATGAATGACGACTTCCCGGACCCGGACGCGCCAATCACCGCGAGTAGTGGCGTGTCGCGCAATCTGGCCGTGGCCGTGCGGATTTCCGCGTTGCGGCCAAAGAACCGATTGGCCTCCTCCTCACCGAAGGCAACCAGTCCCGGGAATGGGCATTCGCCTGCATCGAGTGCCCGGGTGGCAGTCCCAGGCCGCAGCTCCCTGATCGCGGCGAGGAGATCCTCAGCCGACTCGAAGCGGTCGACGAGTGTCTTACTCAAACACTTGTCGACGATTGCCGCGATCCGTGGGTCGACGAGGGGGAGCGTTCCCGTGGTGTCCACCAGGGGGCCCGGTGTCACTAGCTGGGAAAACAGCTCGGCGCGTGAAATCTCGTTGCCGAGGGGATGATGCCCCGAAAGCAGCATGTACATGACAATGCCGGCGGCCCAGAGGTCAGCTCGGCCGTCGATGGTCGCCCCCGTGACCTGCTCGGGTGCCATGAATAGCGGTGTGCCGATGACGGCGCCTGCGGCGGTCATGTTCAGTGGTAGTTGGTCTTCGTCCACACTCTCGGGCTTGGCGGGCGCGATGGAGTCGAAGGCCTTGGCGATGCCGAAGTCGAGCACTTTTACGCTGCCGGTGTCGGTGACCAGGATGTTCTCGAGTTTGAGATCCCGGTGCACGATACCCATATCGTGCGCCTCCCGCAGCGCACTTGCCACAGACTCCATCAGCTCCATAACTCGCGGCGGTGGTAACGGACGCTCGGTGATCATTTGTTCGAGCGTTCGACCCTCGAGGAACTCGAGCACCATGAACGGCAGCCCGGCATACTCGTCGACCTCGTGAATCACAACGATGTTCTCGTGGTTGCACCGAGCTGTCGCGCGCGCTTCGATGAGGAACCGGTCGAGGAACTCGCGTTCGCTGCGTAGCACGAACTTGATCGCTACTCGGCGGCCGAGCTTCAGATCACGAGCGGCGAACACCACGCCCATTCCACCCCGGCCCAACTCACGGATGAGTTCGTACGAGCCCATGCGCGTTCCGGGGACGAGATGCTGGGGACCGGTACCCTCGGCACCAGGTGCCATGGGAGGCGAGGGCGGCGCAACGGTAATCGACGAGCGGTATTTCAGCGCGCGAGTTGGCCCAGCGCCCACCTGATCTCCGCGGACGCGAAGAGGTTGGGTGTTGTTCGTACCCTGGCGAGAGCCCAATTTGGTTGGGTTGCTCACGTCCCTCGTAACCAGGCTACCATGTCTGTACTTGTGCCACCCCTCATTCATCTAGCATTGGGCGTGGTCGCGGGATTCGTCGGGTACCGCTCGGGTACCCCGGTTGCACATGCGAGTTTTGACGATGTCCGAGGGCGATCAACGTCGTGTTCGCACGTGCAACAGGTCGCAACAACTACGGCAAGTCGAGGGGCGAGAAACCGCTGGTGCACTCGCTCACGGCGGCTGGCGGTTGAATCGCGAACTCAACCCAGTCGTAGCTCGCGAGAGTGCGCGAGCCGTTCCCGGCGTACTCCCACGCATGGCTCATGACGCCTACCTGGACGGCGTCGGGCAGTTGATCGTTGAAGTGAATCGGCGACGCCCCGGAGGTGTCGACTTCTGGAACCACTGCCACGTGGTGCAGCGTCGTTCCCGGCTGAAACCGTTCAGCTACCCAGGTCTGCGTCCCTGTGTTCCACGCGTGGAAGTAGAAGCGCCCGGCGACTCGGCAGACGAGTAGCGCCGACTCGGTGAAGGTCTGCGGATTCAGGTACAGACCAGAGACAGAGCTCGTGGTTTTCTTTGCCTCACGCCGGTAGGCGCCCTGATTGAATCCCATGTTGTACATGATCCAGTTCTCGTCACCGCTGTGAGTTCCGGCCGGGTCGCGAATGACGAACCCGCCAGCTTTGAAGTTACCAACCGGTGGTTGACCCGGATCGGCTTCATCGACGACTCGCAACCGAGCGGCGACAGCGAAGTTTCCGGTGACGTTCTGATACAGCAACGGCCCGTGGTCGTCCTGAAACCAGCCGTTGTGGGCGCCGACGGTTTCGGAGTTGAATGCGACGATGTCCAACCGACCGGCGGCGACGCGGGCGCTGGCAGCCCGGTCCGCGTAGAGCACATTCCACAAGCCAGGTGTCGTGAGCACGTCGGTGACGGCGGTGGTAAACGAGTCGGACACACCATTGGGAGCCACCACGCTCGCGTCCGCTGATGGCGCAGCATCGGCCATGGCCGGGACGGCGTCGGCAAGGCCTGGCGTGGCGTCACTGGGGGCGGTCCCGGCATCAACGACGGGTAGTGCATCGGGCGTATTCGAGATGGAGCCATCTGGTTGTGGAGGCTCGGCATCCGCCGCCGTATCGGAGCTGACACCGGGCGCGCAACCAAGCGCCACCCAGACAAACGCAAACGCTGCCATCTCTGTCATCATCCCGCTCCCATCAAAGATGCTCTAGACCTGCTGACAGCTAGAGCAACCTTCGTGCCTGGGACTAAGCGGCCGGCATCATTGGCGGCGGGGGAGCGGTTGTTGTCGACGCTGCCACATCTGTGGCGACGTTGAACACTGAACTGCGAGAGCGTGCGCGTCGTTTAAGGCGTGCAGGTGCACGAACTCAGCTGCAGGCTCCAGCCGGTGAGCTGGCCGTTGTCTGAGCTAAACGCGTCGTCGACGCTGAGCTGCCACGTACCGTTGGCGTTTTCGCCTTCAACCTGGCCCATGGCTCCCTCGGGCGTTAGCGGCGTCGTAGTTACGCCATCTACGTAGGTTGCTGTGGTCGCGGGAGCATTGACCGCATCGTTGAACAACGTCCCGTTGAACACATCGTCCCACTCGTCGCCGTTCCTCGCTGTCAACACGATGTTTGTGCCGGACGGGGACTGAAGAGTGAGGGTCAGGTCCGAACTCCACGTGTGCGTGACGTTGGTCGTGACGTCCACGTCGCAGATGGTTCCTGAGAACCCCGACACGACGATACTGTCGACGGCAGGGGAGGTGGCCATGCTGATCCCTACTACGTTGGTAGACGAGTGGGTAGTCGTGGACTTGACCGGCGTACCATTGACTGTTGTCACCTCGAGGCCCCAATTGTTCAGGGTTCCTGCGAAGCCCGCTTCGGCGTCGGTTAGCTCGAGGGTCCAGGTTCCATTTGGGTTTTCTCCGCGAAACACTGTGAACGCCGACTCGGGGATGAGAGAGGGGCTCGGCACTCCCTCCGCGTACGCGTTGAAATTAGTCGCGCGCTCCGAGCCTGTATCGGACCAGGCGGTACCGTTGAACACGTTGGAGAACGAGCCCCCGTTCCTGCCCGACATGAGAACCCGGGTTCCCGCCGGGGAGATCAGGGTCAGCGTTAGATCAGACGGGGCCACGTGTTGCAGCATCGTCGACACGCGCACGCTGTAGAGTTCACTGCCGGCACCCGACACCGTGATCGTCGTTGTCGTCGTACCTGGGTCGGCGACCCCGATTGTCGTCGAATTGGTCAGGCTCAACGGGGAGTCCAGGACGCAGCCGGTGCTCACCATTGCGTCGGGTGTCATAGCGTCGGGGATCGTCGCGTCGGGTACCGCTGCATCCGGTACGGCGGCGTCTGGCACCATGCCGTCTGGCGTCGGTGCCGCATCGATCGTAGCAGCGTCTGCGGAGGGCATAGCGTCGACCACGCCGGCGTCGATGGTCGCTGCGTCGGCCGTGGCGGCATCGATGGTCGCGGCATCGACAAGCGCGGCGTCGGCACTGCCAGTCATTGCATCGGCGCTGACGACGAGAGCGTCAGCTGTACCGCTGCCGCCATCGTCTCCGCAACCGATAACCCCCACCCCGAGAGCGATCGCGAAGAACATGTGTTTTTTCATTCACCCCCCATTGTATCACGGCGTCGCTGGCTTAGCGTTGCCGATCGAATCACGCGGTTCTTTGGCGATTGGGCACGAGCAGTGCACTCGCGGGAGCTACGCCGCGCGAACGGGGTCGACTGGGAGCTCATCGAAGACACCACTGCCGTTGACGACGCGGGGGACAACTTGTACTTGCAGACAACCTGCCCGTAGGCAGCGCACTCAGGGCGCTGAAGCGGTTTTATCCGCGACGGTTACGCGCCATAATCGCGGGATGGGGACCGACAGGGGATCGGATGGTCGCGGAGGCGCGACCGTTCCCGATCCGGCGATCGATGACACGGTTCTGCCGGACTCGGCGATCGATGACACGGTTCTGCCGGACTCGGGAATCGATGACACGGTTCTGCCGGACTCGGGAATCGATGACACGGTTCTGCCGGACTCGGGAACCGATGACACGGTTCTGCCGGACTCGGGAACCGATGACACGGTCTCAGCCGATGGTTCGCTGGGCGAGACCGCGCTTCCCCCGTCAGGGGCGAGCACCAGTGGAGCGGCTGCGAAGGGGGAGCGCAGTGCACTGATCGAGGTGCCGCCGTCGTATTACACGATACGAGAGGAACTCGCGCGCGGAGGCATGGGCAGCATTCTCGACGCCGAGGACATCAGGACCGGTAGACGCGTCGCTCTCAAAGAGGTTCGGCGCGAGTTGCTCAGCCGTTACTCGAGGTCACAGCGAGAGGCCCTGTTGCTGCGATTCGAACGCGAAGCGCGCATCACCGCGCGGTTGCAGCATCCAGGTATTGTTCCGGTATACGAGGTCGGTCGGTTTGGTGACCGGCCATTCTATTCGATGAAGCTCGTGGAAGGGCGTCCCCTCGATCAAGTGATCGCCGACGCACCGACCCTGGATGACCGACTCGCGTTGCTGCCGAATCTACTGGCGGTCGCCGAAGCCATGGCGTACGCACACGAACGCGGTATCGTGCACCGCGACCTGAAACCGGCGAACGTACTGGTGGGTGAATACGGCGAGACCGTGGTGGTCGACTGGGGGCTGGCGAAGGATCTGGCCTCCACTGACGATGATGGTGACGCCGGGAACGACGCCTCGCTGGACGATGGAGGCGATGAACTCGCAACGGTCGCCGGCTCGGTACTCGGTACGCCCCACTACATGCCGCCCGAGCAAGCCGCAGGGCAAGCGGTCGACGCGCGCGCGGATGTGTACTCACTTGGCGCGATTCTCTACCAGCTGATGACAGGGAGGACGCCGTACGTCGCGTCGGAGGACTCGGCAAACCCGTTGGGCGAGTTACTTGCCAGCGTGATCAATGAGGCGCCCCAGCCCGTGCGTACCGTTGAGCCCAGGGTGCCCGCTGATCTGGTGTCGATCATCGATAAGGCGATGGCGCGAGAACCCGGTGAACGTTATCCGAGCGCGGTACAACTGGCCAACGACTTGCGCCAGTACCAAACCGGGCAGTTGGTCGGCACCCACGAGTATTCGTTCGCTGAGCTGACCAAGCGCTGGCTGCGCCAACACCGTGGTGCGGTCATCGTTGCGACGGTCGCCATTCTGATACTGGCTATCGGCGGGTCGATAGCAATCACTCGTATCGTGCGGGAAGGTAACCGTGCCGCCGCGGGTGAACGTGCCGCCAAAAAGCAGGAGGCCGAGGCCAAGGCTCAGGGAAAGGAAGCTACGCGGCAGGCAGCAAAAGCCCGGGCGCGAACGCTCCTATTTCGGAGTCGTCAATATGCGGCGTCTTCCCACACGGCCGAAGAGATGGCCGTGTTGCGGGCTCTGGCGACCCTGAACGATGCTGGCGGCAGAGAGCTCGCGGTACTAGAAGGCGGCATGATCTGGAAGGCGAACCAGCGCATGGCACGTGGCGTGGGTACCGTTGGGCGACCCCCGTGGCGTTCCGGCGACGGCAAACGGTTGTTCGTCAAAAGCGACGACGCCGTTCAGGCGGTGGATGCGACGACGGGAAAGCTCATACGGCGGCTCGCCGCGAAGGGCGCCTGGGTCGCCGGGGTGTCGCCTCACGGGAAATGGCTCGTTCTCGGTCACGGCAAGACCTCACGCAACATCGACAATGGAGTGACGCGGCTCTTGTTGAGCAAGGGCTCACAGGTGCATATGGTGAACGTCGACACGGGCGAGACGATGCTCCGCTGGTCAAATCGCTCGGTCGCGACGGGAGCGGTGGCATTCGCAAACGATGACTCAGCTGTCGCGATTTGGCGCTACGGAAGTGGCCACGGCGGAGTGGTCCGCGTGTTTCGCGCTGGCGGTAAGGTCGCGGATCTGCGAATCGGTAAGTGCCAGGGCGATCAGCCGCTCGTTGCGGTGTCCCGCGAAGCAAAGTACGTCGCTACCTGGTGTGGTGTGGCGACTTCCGCGGTTCAGGTGCACGAAGTGGCGACGAAACAAGTGCGACCACTGAAGTTCCCCGAGCCGCTAGACAAGACGTGGCGTGAACCGCAGCAGCTCTTTGACCGAGCCATTGCATTCGTAGCCGGTGGTTCCCATCTGGTGGTGGTTGGTTCCCAGATGACCGTGTTCGAGGCGGCGAGCGGTCGTGTGGACGGTCAGGCTCACATCCGTGCCGACCGGCCCGTAAGCGGGTCGAACATGCCCAAGCTGAATTGGAAGTTCGGAGTCAGCGCGAAGGGGCAGGCCTTCGCCAATCGAATTCGGATGCCGCGGGTCAGGATGGGGACCAAAGCGTCGTCGAAGCGCTTTGCCATCAACCTCAACTTGGTGCGCGAGGGTCCGAGAGGCCAGGTGTTGATCCTGCCCACCCGGTACAACTATGACACCTGGCGGCCGCTGAATGTCCGGCTCAGCAAGATGGTGCGGCCCCCAGTGGGCGGCAACCGCGCCGCACACTTGTCGGGGCTGCTTGCCAGATTGCAATGGCCGACACGATCGTTGGAACGTTGCATTGCGCGTGACGGCAACGGCACACAGCATGCGTTCGCGTTCGTCGACCACGGCGGGCGCGCTGTGGTGGGCACGAGCGATGTTTCACTGACTCCGCCGTCGGTCACGAAGATGAGCGCGTGGCCTGTGCCGTACCGCTTCCATCGTCCCGCTCTCGCCGCCGACGAAAAGACCTGTTTGGTGTGGGAGCACGTTCGACCACTGGCTCGCCAACTGCCGGGCTGGGATGGCCGTCAGCTGACCGCGTCACCTCTCGGCGCTCTGGCTTACACCACAGGAAAGAAGTCCAGCACGCGTGTCTGGATTCCAGGCATCGTGTCGCCGCGAACGTACGTCGGTGGATCTCCGCGGTTCTCGCCGGGCGGTCACCTGCTTTCCACCGAGGGGCTGAGTACGTTTCGGATCGTCGACGTGTCATCCGGGAAGGTCTCGCATGAGATTCCGACCAACGGGGGAGCGTCCTACGAGTGGCGAAGTTCTAAGCTGATGGTGTTCAAGAGGCACGGCAAGCAGTACGCGCTCACCCTGCTACCAGATGGCAAGACGACGTCTCGCGCCCTGCCACCCGGCGCACTGACCAGGTTGGGCTCGCCCTACTTTTTGACCTACGACAAAGCAACGCTGCGCTGGCATGAGCTCGCGACCGGCAAGAACGTGGGCTCTCACAAGTTGGCTAAAGCCAAAATCGAACTGTTGCCGGGCAAGCGCGGCGCCGTTGCCGTGCTGCACTACCGCTCAGGGGCGCTGCTATACCCCGACGGCAGCAAGCGCAATACTGGGTATCTGGTCGATGTGTCTAGCGACGACGCTCGCTACGTGGGGATCCGACGCAAGGACCAGGGGTACGACATCGTGGACCTCGAGGGGCGTGGGCAGTTCACGGTGCCCAGGATCGACGCCGGTGCATTCAACTCGAGCGCCGGGTACATGTGGGGAGTGAGTCGGACGCGCAAGCCAACGCTGCATCGCTGGCGGCTGGCAGACGGTGCCCACACCAACGTTCCGCTGCGTGTGGACCAAATCCCATTTTCCGGGAACGTTAGGGATTTTCGGGCCGGGCCAAAAGGTGAGTTCGTCAGCGCGAGCTATCGAATCTCCGACCGCATGAACGCTGTGGCCATGTGGCGCACCAACGACGGAGCGCTCGTGTGGTTCGGTAACCGGCGTTCAAAGCTGGCTCCGCCCTGGGTTGGCAGTGAGCAGGAGCTGTTTCGTCCCACGACGGATCTACGGAAACTGATTCGCGACACTGGCGCGCGCACGAACTTCCGCGTGTGCAGGAACAGTTTCGATGCCGTGGCCGTAGAACCGCCGCCGCCACCCGAGTCGGTGTGGGCGCCAGCTAGCGCATGTACGAATACAGGCTCGAGCAAATAGCGCCTGGTCGTTTTACGGGGCAGCGTCGTGGGTGTTGGCGTCGGTCACGCCGGCGTCGGTCGGGTTCGCGTCGTTTGAGTTCGCGTCGCTTGAGTTTGCGTCGTTCAACGCTCCGTCGCGCGAGTTTGCGTCGCCGGCGTTTCCATCGGGCCAGAGCGCGTCTGGCACCGATGCGTCCGCGGGACAGTACTCGTAGTCTGGGACACAGGGGTCTTCTGGCGCCGGCTCGCACCGACTCTGGCTGCATACCAGTCCCGGGTCGCAGTCCCACAACGTGAGGCACGAGCCGCCGACAGTGTTGGTGTCGCGTGCGTCGGGGCCGGTCGGAACGTCCCACGCATTGCAGCCAAGGGTGCACACGAGCATGAGTAGCGCACATCTCATCGCGGGTGCTTCTTCCAGTCCATGGTCTTGCCGTCGATGGCGATGCTGATCGCCAGACCGAAGACCGGCCCATAGCTGGCGATGCTGGTGGACACGGGTTGGAAGAGCTGGCCCATGAGCTTGAAGCCCGCACCGAGGTCGACTTCGACGCCACCGCCGAGCATCAAGTAGACCGGCCCCGATGTGAGCTCACCGTCGTCGTCGAACCCACCACGCGGGCCCGTTACCACGCCGTTCTTTTCGTTCGTCGGGTGATTGCGCCGACTCACGCCACCGAACACGACCAAACGGTCGAATCGGTAGCTCGGCAGCACGGCGAAATTGGTTTGCAGGTGAGCGTCTTCATCCTCTTCGGTGTACGAGTTGGAACCGCGTTGACAGTTGTGAATACAGCGGCCGTCTTCGCGAATGGGGTTGACCCGGATCGCCAGGTCGAGGGCGAAGCCCAGGTACCAGCGCTTACCAAGCGGCGCCGAGTAGTGAAACGTCGGGCCAAACGCGACGCTGCTTCCCGTAGGCGGGGTGTGGCGGTCCTTGGCGATCGCCATGGAGCCGCGCAACAGTGAGGCCTCGGCTCGGAATCCGAAGTCAAAGGTGTCGCTCACTTTGAACCGGGTGCCCAGGCCGAAGTTGTGGCGCGCAACGTAGAGGCCAGCATTGGCGCCTGGTGTTTCGACCGGCTCGACCGGCACCACCACGGTCGAGTTGTTGAAGCGGAGCTCGAAGTCTTTGCGTAGCGGCGCACCCGAGCGCGCCGGTGGCGCTGGATGGGATACCAGCGCGGATCGACGCACGGCGTACTTTGGCTGCGGGCCGCAACCTGTACCCGAGATACAACCCGTGCAGCCTGCGATCAGGAACGCCATGAGGACAGTGCGCATTGCTGTATGCCGAGTGCAAACAGCGTGCTCAATGTCACTTCAGCTAGTTGTGGCGGCACCGCACCGTGATCGCGGCAGGAATGTCGTGATTCTCGGCCTGGGCAGAAACGTGAATGGCGGGAGACGGACCGCGAGGCGGAGTATCAGTCGCGGGCGTTCAAGCGGGGAGGGCTATCCGCGCCTAATGCGGACGAGGCGCTGCATGGTGAGAGTCGCGCCTTTTGGATCGGTCAGCAGCAGCTTACCGTGCTTGAACGTGTACGTGAATGCCTGGGTCTTCTTGGCCGCCTTGCCGTCCTTCTTCAGGCGCGAAGAGATCAGCTTGCCGGCTTTGATCGCCCAGGTTCCGCTCTCCGTCTGCGTTTTCTTGCCCATCTGCATTCGGTAGCTGTAGGTGCCGTTGGCCCTGAGCGTGACCTTGATGTTGATACCCATCTTTGCCGCGCTGTACACGGTGCCATTGTTCGTCAAGCTAACGGCGGTCCAGGTGCCATGCAGCGCGGTCTTGCCACCAGCGGCGGACGAGACGGACGGAAGGGCGATGAGGCTCAGGGTGAAGGCGGTAGCGAGAAGTAAACGATGCGTCATAACAGCTCCAATCAACGAGTTTGGCAGCAGCGTACACCAAGCCGCGAGTGACACGCTAAATCGTGGCACAACTGCGCCGGGCGACGGGTGTCATACTTACATGATGCGCGTGATAGGGCTCGCGGTTTTCTGTGTGACGCTTGCTTGCTCCTTGTGGCCGGGCGAGACCCGGGCATGGAGGTGTTATCGGCCCACCGTGTCTGTTAGCCAGCGTTTCCATCGCGCGACCGCAGTGTTCATCGGTGAGGTTATTGCGGTTCGTATGCGCACGAGTGCCCAGACGGGACTCCAGGGGCCACGTGGTGTTGCGGGAGGCGCGCTGCTCAAAGTTAGGGTCGTGGAACGATTGAAAGGCGCGGCCGGTGAGTTCGTCGAGGTAGGGCCGTCAAGACCGTCGCGGACGTGCCGAGCAACTTTCCGGCCTGGTGGCACGTATGTGTTCTTTCACGAAGGACGGCCTGGCCCACGAATCAACTGGTGTTCCGCTCGGCGGGTCACGTTGGGAAATATCTGTAGAGATCGTGGCTACTCCAACGAGGACTGCCGGGTGGACCTATACGTGACCGAGCTGCGCAGGCTGGCCCGAGCCCATGTGGGGCCAGGGCATCTGGCGCGAATGCGACGTCTTCGGCGACTCGGTGAAGCCGCTTTGTGGGCTGGACGCTACGTACGGGCTCGGCGGCTGTGCGCGTTAGCGAGCGCCCAGCCGCTTGCCGGAGGGAGAGTCGCTTGGCTATGCACGCTCTCGGCTTGCTCGTTGCGGCAGCGAAGGCAGGCGGGCCGCTACTTCATCCGAGTCAATAAACCGTCGAGGCGCAGAATGGCCCGCTCATACTGTCGAGCCAAGGGCGTCAAACTGTAACCGCGGCTCGTGTATGATCGACTCATCGCCTGTCGCGCAACACTCATCAGTTCGCTAGCGCTGATCGTCGGCTGCCAGACGACGGCAGCTGACGTGGTTCGTGACCCGGACACGGGGCAGCCTGTGTGCGACGTGACCCACTCGTTGCGCGCGGCCAATTGGGCGACTGCGCCGGGCAGCGAGGCCTACCCGTGCTTCGTGTTCCGTTCACCGTTCACCGAGCAGTCTCGTGCGCTGGCATGGGCGCCACGCATCGACCGGGTCGATCTGATTCACCACTTCACATTGCACCGCACGACGACGCCGATGAACGAGGGTGTCTACGAGTCGTGCTCCATCCCGCGGGACGCGCGGCTGCTGGTCATTTGGTCTCCCGGCGATGGCGCCGTTGTCATGCCGCCGGATGTTGGTATGGAGTTGAGCAGCGGCGACGAGGAGTGGCTCATTCTCGCGCCGCACTATCTAAACGTGGGCGCGCCCGGCACCCACGACACCGATGCCAGCGGCGTTGACCTGTGCGTGACCGAAGCCCCTATAGGTGCAACGGCTGGAGTCATTGTCATGGGCACCGCCGAGATCGATATTCCGCCGCTAGTCGCAGGGTTCCCCGTAGAGACTACGTGCAGCCAACGTCAGGACTTTCCACTGACCGCGATCGCTACGTCAGCGCACATGCACGCTCGGGGGCGCGCGATTACCAGCGAAGTCATACGCGAGGGTGAGACCGTCGCTATGCTCGCCAACGAGCCGGCCTTCGATCCGGATCTGCAACGCACTCGCAGCCTGTCACCCGGCGTCGTTCTCCAACCCGGTGACCGCATTCGCACGACCTGCGTGTACGACAACGACTCCAGCGATACGATCCGCTACGGTGTGCGCACTCAGGATGAGATGTGTTTCGACTACGTGCTCGCGTACCCCATCGACCGTTGGCCGGACGAGTACTCGCGCGTTTGCTGGTAGCCGCCTAGATGCGGGTAATGGTCGCGGTGCAGCCGGAGGTGCAGGTGATCGTCAGCTGACTGGTCGCGCTGGTCCACACGCCGTCGCAGCCCGTCTCGTCCGTGGTGCCGAAGGTGATCGTCGCGCCGGTGAAATTGCCGCTGGAGTCGATGGCGATGTCGCCGCTGTTGAGGAACGGCTGCCCTTTGATGGGCGTGGAACTAAAATCGATCGTGCACGTGGCCGTGCCCACTGCGATGAACTGGGCCGCCTGGTCGTCATGACCTGGACAGCTCGTGACCGAGACGGAGTTGAACTCACCGGTCAGGTCGGGGCAGGTCATCGCATCGATCGGCATTGCGTCGGCGACGGTTGCGTCGGCGACGGCGGCGTCCAACGTCATCGCGTCAGCGACCGTCGCGTCAGGAACGACCACAACCATCGCGTCGATGCCCAGCGGTGCGTCCGGCAGCACCTCATCGGATTGATCACCACAGCCGGCCAAGGCCGCGCACACCGCAAACACCAGCGCTAGTTTCCCCATGCCGATATTATGAGGCAGAGCAGGGGGCAAAGTCATGGTGGTAACCGGTGCAATCTTCGGTGGCGGCTGCTCTATTTCTTCTGCTTAGCGCCTTCAATGCGGGAAAGGAATCCTTCCACCGCGGGTCGCTGTGCAACGCGTTGCTATGCCCTACAAGGCTGCGGATCGGGGATCAAGAACGTGACTGGCGCCACGACGGATAGCGACCTGACGTCCCATGGGCGCCGCGCCACGTTTGTGCGCGCTGGCCGCAACACCCGCGTGGGCGCCGAGCAGCTAAGACGCCAGAATTACGTTCGCGGCTGAGTGGTCGAGAAAGTGTGCGCCGGTCGGCTCGCACTGGCGTTCGGTGGGTAAGCCACAACTCGCTGAAAGGGTCGCCGATGAAACACGCAGTCTTGCTCGCGCTCGCTCTTGGAATCTGCCTGCCGTCTCTGGCGCGCGGTAACAACCACCGGCATGCCGACACAGTGCGCATCGTGCGTAGTGGACCGGGTGGCGCACTCCACAGCAACCAGGCGGAGCGTTCTGGACCAGTTCGGGTCTTTCTTAATGCGGCTGGTGGCAGGGTTCGTGGCGGGGGCGAAGACAGCGCCCGCGCGAGCTCGGAACTGGTTCGTGCGCGCGGACTATCGTCGGTGACCATCGCCAGGTCCCGCTCGACCCCGGCGCACCTCGCTGCCATCGCTCGCTGCGTCGCGGCCGCGTATTCGCGGTTCAACGTCGAAGTCCATACTCAACGACCCGAGGGTCGGTTCATGATGGCGATGATCGGGGGATCCGCTGACGCGTTGGGGTATGAAGATGACGTGGCGGGCATCGCCCCGTACGACGGAAGCCTGATCGATAACGGGATTGTGTTCGTCTTCGACGACCCCGATAGTCCAGCCGCAGACGTGTGCGAAACGGTCGTGCACGAAGTTGGGCACTCGCTCGGTCTCGACCATCAATTCGTCTGCAAGGACCCAATGACGTACCTGGATGGCTGCGGCCCCAAGACGTTTCAGAACGTGACTGCGCGTTGTGGAGAGTATCGGGCGCGCGCCTGTGAACACGGCGGCACGCAGAATACCGTCATGAGACTTACGCGGCTTGTGGGGCTTCGTCCCAAGACGGAGAGCGGCAGATCGACTCCCACTCCGCCGCAGAAACCGCAGCCGCCGACGTCGCAGCGACCGCCTACGCGGCCGGACGACGATGACGATGACGATGACGATGACGACGACGACGACGACGACGACGACGACGACGACGACGACGACGACGAGTGGGATGACGACGACTGGGATGACGATGACTGGGATGACGATGACTGGGATGGCGACGACTGGGATGGCGACGACTGGGATGACGACGACGAATAGTCGGAGCGTCAGGTCGTTGCCAGCTACCCTGGGGGCCCTTCGCCCTTTCTTCCTCGGCCGAACTTCGCGTACAGAGCCGGCAGCACCAGCATGTTCAGAGCCGTGGAGGTGAGCAGGCCGCCCAGGATCACCACGGCCATCGGGGCCTGGATCTCATTGCCCGCGCTGGTCGATGCAAGCACCAGTGGCACCAGAGCAAGCCCAGCGGTGACCGCTGTCATTAGTACAGGCGACAAGCGCTCTATCGAGCCGCGTTCCAGCGCTTCGTAGAACGTCGCACCCTCGACCTTGAGCAAGTGCTCGTAATGGGAGACCAGGATGAGTCCGTTGCGGGTGGCGATTCCGAACAACGTGATGAAGCCGACGAGTGAGCCAACTGAAAGCACGCCCCCGGTTATGAACACCGCGGCGACGCCTCCGATCAGCGCAAGGGGGAGGTTGACCATGATCATGATCGCGTTGCGCGCCGACCCCAATGCTAGGAATAGCAACAAGAAGATGCCAACGACGACGAACACACCTAGCAACGTGATGGTCCGCCTTGCTTCTCGCTCGCTCTTGTACTGGCCGCCGTACTCGATGTAGTAGCCCTCCGGGAACACGAGCTCCTTTTCGATTCGTTCGCGAACGTCGTCGACTATGCTGCCCACGTCGCGGCCGCCGGCGTTGGCCATCACGACGATCTTGCGGCGCGTATTCTCTCGACTGATTGTGCTTGGTCCCACGTCGCGGCGAATATCGGCGAGCAGTCGCAGAGGTACTTTGCCGCCGATGGGCGAGCTGATCAACGTGTTGCGGATGGCTTGCAGGCTCGCGTGTTGGTCGTCGGCCAGGCGCACGACCAGGTCGAACCTGCGCTGACCTTCGAGGACGGTTCCGACCTTGGCGCCGGCGTAGGCGGTTTCCAGGGTCTCGGCGAGGTCACCGGTGGTGAGGCCATAGCGGCCGACCTGATCGTGTTTGAAGCGAACGCTCAGCTGCGGGATGGCGAGCTGTTGTTCAATGGACAGGTCGACCACCCCCTTGACCTTCGACATGATGCGTTTGACCTTCTCGGCGAGTGTGCGCAGCTGGCGCAAATCATCACCGAACAGCTTTATTGCGATCGCTGATCTGGTTCCGGAGAGCATGTGGTCGATGCGGTGCGAAATTGGCTGTCCGATCGTGATCACCACGCCCGGAATCTTCGCCAGGTCTCTGCGCATGGCTGCCAGCATTGCCGCGCGAGAGCGTCTGCCCCCGCGCAAGCGGACCTCGATCTCCGACGCACTGACGGCCTGTGCGTGTTCGTCGTCTTCGGCTCGACCGGTTCTGCGCGCGGTAGATACCACTTCGGGGAACTTCAGTAGCGCATGCTCCACCTGGGTGCCAATGCGGTCCGTTTCTTTTAGCGATGTGCCTGGTGCCGATACGGCGCTTATTGTCAGGGCGCCTTCGTGAAAGACGGGTAGGAAGGAGCGGCCCATGAAAGGAGTAGCAGCCACCGCCCCGACGATGAGCACCGCGGACACGGCGATAACCGGGGTTGGTCGGCGCAGGATGTGGCGTAGCACAGGGCGATACACTCTCTGCAGCCAAACGACTAGCGGACTGTCTCGCCCGGCCAGGGCTTTGGACTTCACGAGCAGATAGCTGCACAACGCTGGCGTGACAGTGATTGCTACGATGAGTGATAGAAACACGGCGACCAGATAAGCGACGCCGAGTGGAATGAGCAGCCGGCCTTGAATCCCCGACAGGAAGAACAAGGGGATGAAGACGAGCATCACGACCAGCGTGGCGAACAGGATGGCCCCGCGAATCTCACTGGACGCGGTGAAAATGACTCGGGACGCCGGAAGCCGTTCACCCTCGGGTTTGGCGTGGTTCTCGCGCAGCCGGCGGAAGACATTCTCCACGTCGATGATGGCATCGTCTACCAACGCGCCGATCGCAATGGTGATGCCGCCCAGGGTCATCGTGTTGATGGTGATGCCGGCGAACTGCAACACGATCGCTGTTCCCACCAGTGACAGGGGAAGGGCGGTCAGCGAGATCAACGTCGTGCGGAAATTCCACAGGAACAAGATCAGGATGAACGCGACGAGAATTGCTCCGTCGCGCGCGGCGGTGCCGACGTTCTTGACTGCCACGTCGATGAAGTCCGCTTGACGCATCAGCTTACGTTCGACGCGAATCCCCTTGGGCAGCGAGCGCTCGATGTTGTCGAGGGCCTGGTCGATGCGGCGGGTGAGGTCCAGAGTGTTGGCGCCGGGTTGCTTGCGAACGGCGATGAGTACGGCCCGCTTGCCGTTGACCGATGCTTCCCCGCGTTTGATCTTGGCGCCGATGCGCACGTCTGCAACCTGATGCACTCGCACGGGGACGCCCTTGCGCACGGTAACGACAACGTTCTTGATGTCGCTTACCGACTCGACCCGGCCCAGGCCGCGAATGATCGACTCTTCACCACCTTCGATTAGAAAACCGCCGGCGGAGTTCTCGTTGGACTTGCGTAAGGCTTTCTCTACCTCGTCCAGGCCGATGTCCAGGCGGACCAGAGCATCGGGCCGCACCATCACCTGGTACTGCTTCACGTCGGCGCCCATGGGAACTATCTGGGCAACGCCCTGGACCGCGAGCAGTCGCGGTCTCACCTGCCAGTCCGCGACCTCGCGAACGAACATAGGATCCAAGCCCTCGCCTATGATGCCGAGAAACAGGATGTCACCCATGACCGACGTCATCGGCGCCAGGGATGGTGGCTGCACATGGGCCGGTAGCTGATTCTGGACCGCCTGGAGTTTCTCGGTGACGATCTGCCGTGCTCGATGCGGCCCGGTGCCCCAGTCGAACTCGACCCAGATGATGGACACGCCGACAGCCGACGATGATCGGACTCGGCGCACGCCGCTGGCGCCGTTCATGGCGGACTCGATTGGCAGGGTAACCAGCGTCTCCACTTCCTGCGGCGCGAGGCCGTGAGCCTCGGTGACCACCGTGACGGTCGGCGCCGTCAGGTCTGGGAACACGTCGATGGGCATGTTGCGCACCGTCCACACCCCGTAGACCAGGATGCTCATCGCTGCCACGATCACGAACAACCTGTTGCTGATCGACCATCGAATCGTGCGATTCATCAGTGACGTATCGGGGGTGACTTCAGTGGGCATGGCCGTGCCCCACTGCGCCCGACGCCGCCGCGCCGGCCAGCTTGACCAGGTGCGCGCCGCGTACGACCACGTGCTCGGATTTCTTGAGCCCCGATTCGATCGCCACCAGGCCCCCTGCTCGTACACCTGTCTTGACCAAACGCTTGGCGAACGACTCGCCGCTGGTCTGGACGAACACCACGGATCGGCCGCCATCGGTCGTGACCGCACCCTCGGGAATGGTCAGCTGCTTACTCCGCGAGCCCACCGCGACGTCCAGGGTCGCGAACTGGCCGATGCGCAGGGCCTTCCGCGGGTTCTTGACCTCGAACACGATTGGTACGGTTCGGCTCTGAGGATCGAGCAGGTGGCCGACGGTGACCAGACGTCCGGTCTTTTCGTCGATCGTGAACGGTTTGGCGAAGCCTTCGACACGAAATGTCGCCTCGCGGGCGCCCGTGATCTTCTGGATGTCGGACTCGAAGACCCTGCCTTCCACCCAAACCGTGCCGACGTCGATGACGCTGAACATGTGCGAGCCGGCCGCGACGGTTTCGCCTGACGTCACTTCCACCTTTACCAGCAGGCCGTCGATGGGAGAGCGCAGCCGGAACGCGTTGGCCCCGCCGCGCCCGCCGACGCTGGCGTTGTATTCGCGCAGCCGCGCGCCTGCCGCTTGGACGCGGCTTCTGGCGATCGCTGCCCGGGTCGTCGCTTCGCGCACTCGCCGAGTGGCGATGGCGTCACCTTTGGCCAGACGGTCTACCCGGAGTTTGTCGGCCTTTGCTGCCTTGAGTTCGGCCATGGCCGCGGCGAATCCTGCTTGCAGGGTCGTTCGGTTGGTGGCGCCAGTGATTGGTGGCGTGACCGTCGCCAGTAGTTGTCCTTTGACGACATGGGTGCCAATGATCGGCGCCTGTTTGGCGAACCGCACCCGGCCGCGTAATGGCGCCGTTAGATGCGCATGCCGGCCGACCGCGGGTTTGATCTGCGCCGTGACCCTGACGCTGGCGCGTATCTCGCGCTCGACCACGGCCGCGGTCGCGAAGTCGACGGTCCATTGCTGCTCTTTGGTGAATCCGATGCCGTCGTCCTCCTCTTCCTCTTCTTCCTTTGGTCGCTTGGCGTGGACTTCACAGTTCTTCGTCTCGAAGCGCTCGCTCCACTTGGCGTCCTTGACGATGAAGGCCAGCGTGCACTTACCCCGGGTCATCGGCTTGATCTTCGGGGTAAAGATGCCGGCACGTGCGGGGGCGTCGGCCGTTACACTCACCTTCTCGCCGTTGGATTGAGTCAGCTCGATGGTGAGGCTGCCTTTCAACATTGGCTTGAACGTGGCCATGTAGGTGACGTGGATCGCCGTTTCAGAGTCGGCGCCGGCAACGAACGGAGCGTACTCTCCGAAGATCTCCCCACGTTCCCCCCATAGGGTGACCGACTCGCCGCCCCCGTGTCCGTGGCCATGTCCGTGGCCTTCGCCGTCATCGTGTTTGTGATCGTCGTGGGCAGCATCTCGGCAACCAGCGACACTGAGCGCAAGCGCCAGTAACATCAGTAGACGTTTCATCGACCACCTCCGAGGGCTCGCTCGAGGGTCAACTCGGCCAGCTTTGCTTGATATTCGAGGTCCAGCTCACGTAGACGCACGTCCAGCAACGTGCGTTGGGCGTCCACCAACTCGACGACACGTTTCTCGCCCTCGCGGAAGCTCAAGTGTGCACGTTTGATCAGGCGCCTTGCGACGGGTAGCTGGGCGCTGCGCAGTTTACGCAGGCGCTTGACGTTCGCGGTCAGGGTCGTGTGGGCACCACGCACGTTGGCGCGGATCGTGTTGCCCAGGTGCGCGATGGTTGCGACTGCCCGCCGCCGGTCTGCCTTAGCTCGGCGTCGCGCGGCCTGGTTCCGGTTGAAGATGGGCAGGCGCACCGACAGGCCAACGGCGTAGCCGGTGTTGGTGGCGCCCGATGTCGTTAGTGTTCTCACCCCCGCCGATAGTTGGAACGCCGGAATCCACCATGCCTTCGCCGCGGCCGTCTGGCGGTTTGCCGCGGACAGCAACGCCCGGGCGGCCCGCAGGTCCGGTCGCTTCAACTGAATCTCTGGCAGGATCGCTTCGAGAGCGGGCAGCTTGGAACGTTGCAATGAACCGGTGACGTCAAAACTCTTGGCGGGTGCGTTGAGCATGCGAGCCAACGCGAGCCGTGCCAGAGCGTAGCGATTTCCCGCCTGGCTGAGTCGGGCGTCGTAGCGCGCTAACTCCAGCTGGAGGCGGTCGCGATCGTAGCCGGCATTTTCACCGGCCTTGGCGCGAATCGTGAGCAAGCGAAACGCTGCGTCCACGGATTTGCGCGCCTCGGTTAGCCGGCTCACCCGCTCTCGAGCGAATACCGCTTTGTAGTAGGAGCGCCTCGCTTCTATGAGCAACACCTGGCGGGTGCGTGCGACCCGAGCTCGCGCGGCGCTGATTCGGAAGCGCGCGCTCTGCAGTCGAGAGCGTCGACCACCGAGGTCGAACCACAAGCCGACAGTCGCCGTGTTCTCGGTTTCGTCACCGGCGGATTGGCGGTTCAGGTTCAGCGTGGGGTTGCGCAACGCACGAGCGCGAAATAGGTCCGACTCGGCGGCGGTGATTCGCGCCGCCGCGATGCGCAGCTGTGGTTGCACGCGCACATAGCGCGAGATGAACTCGGACTCCGAGAGACGTACCGGCTCGTTTTGCGCACGAGCCGACGACGTCGCTAGAAGTACGAGGAATAGCGGTGCTAACAGTCGACACATGTCGACCTCCTCGTAAAACGACCAGAACGTTTGACGCGCGACGGATCTCCGGACGCACGTATCTTATTGAGCGCGCTCTAGACGGTCGGCGGCCGGAACAATCGGCTCAGATGCTCTGATGGAACTGGCGTATCAACGCTGGGAGCGGTCACCGACCGCTGCGGTACGGGATTGCCTATGTCGTGGATGGCGACCGGCGCGACGAAGTGCGGGTTCGCGCAGCAGACACACACGTGGTACGAGCCCGAACAGCTATGCTCATCGCTGGCGCCTTCGTCGTGGTGCGCAACGGCCTCGTCGTGCTCTGTGTGGCCTTCCAGCGCAAAATGCAGCGTATCCTGGACGATCTCCACAGCGCCGGGAAACATGGCGAGAACCATGACGATGCTGAGGCATCTGAATAGCGCGGAGCGCACGACTCTTCCACGGTAGCAGCGATACGCAGCCCTGCCAAGGCCCGATATAGGGGCCCGTGATGCTTCGAGCCGAACGGTGCAGAACAGTGCGCACCTACGTCTTGCGGCGCTCCAATAGCAGGAACGTTGTCATCGAACCCTTGCCCTTGATCTCGACCTCACCGCGCCGTCGGAGCACATAGTCGTCCTGAAGTCTGTCGTTGACTGCCGCGGTTACCTGGATCGTGCCGTCGTCGGCGTGGGATTCCATCCGGCTCGCGGTGTTGACCGTGTCGCCCCACAGGTCATACACGAGCTTGCTCGTGCCGATGACACCTGCGACGAGGGGCCCGGTGTCCATGCCGACGCGAAGCGCAAGCGTGACGCCGTTCTGGGCCGGTAGTTCGGCGACGATTCTCGGCAAGGCGAGGGCGAGTTCGGCCACCGCTTCCACGTGGTCGCGCCGTGGGTCGGGCACGCCGCCGACGGCCATGTAGCCATCGCCGATGGTCTTGATCTTTTCGAGGCCGAGCTCCTCGACCTTGGCATCGAATAGCGAGAACACTTCGTCTAGCAGGCGCACGACTTCCGGGGCGGACATGCGTTCTGACATGGGAGTGAAGCCAACGATGTCGGCGAACAATACCGTCGCTTCCTCGTGGTGTTCGGCGATTCGCCCTTCGTTGCGCTTCAACTGGGCAGCGATGGACTCAGGCAACATGTTGTGCAGTAGCGCGTCACTTTTCTCACGCTCGGCGTCGAGCAGCCGGGCCAGAATGAACGTGCGCCGTCGCGATTGCTCCATTGTGGCGACACTCGCGAAGCCCACCGCGTACGCGACGATGATCAGCGGCGCGAAGATGGCCGCGTGGTCTGTGTAGTTGGCGAGCACCCAGACATGACTGGCGCAGACTAATGCGGTCGGTGCGGCCATGTGCACGAATCGTACTGGCGCAGCGAGCAACGCGACGAGCATGATCAGGATGAAGCCGGCCGACTGATATTCGGTCGCGTGGGCTTCGGGGCTCGGTGCCGACACGATCATCAGTTGGATCGCCATGAAACTCGCCAGGAATACGACGCACCACAGCTGACGGCCGAGGCTGGGTAGGCGATAGCGAGTAAGCCAGACGACCAGGAGAGCGAGCAAACTGAGCGCTCCTACGATCAGCCGAATCTGCGTAATCGCCGCCGCGTTGTCGGCCGTTCCGCCCACGGTGCGATCGAAAGGGCCCATTAACAGCCAGGCCGCGATGCAGACGATGGACATGACGATGACGTGGCGCCGATAACGCCGAGCGCTGTGCCCGCGATAATCGGCCTCGAGGTCGCCGTCGCGAAACGCCAGCGTCCACCGTTGACCCGCTTCCTTCATCCCCAGGTGCCAGTATACTCAAGCCGGTTGCAGTCGGCGCCAACTCCGAGTAGATTCCGGGAGTTCATGTTTCGACGGGTTACACACGCGCTGATGGTCACGGCGCTGGCCGGAGTCTTCCTGGCCGCGCAGGTCAGCGGCCTGGTGCACGATGGGTTCGCCGAACACGTCACGTGTGATGACCATGGCGAGCAGATTCACGTGGGCCATGGTGGCGCGACAACCACGTTGTCTTCCCACGGCCGGGTCGGCGAACCGGTGCCGACCGAGCATGATGAACACGGGCACTGCGGCTACGTGTCGTCCACCCGCGACGAGTATGTGGCGGGCGCCGGAAGCGCACTCGTCCCGACCCCAGACCAGAGCGAACTCGCTGGCCCTGCGGTCAATGTCCGCGTAGCTGTTTCTCAGGGGGCCTATCGCTACGCCCCCAAGCAGTCTCCTCCAAACGCCTAGAGTTTCGTTCGCATTGCACGGCGCGTAGCGGCGAGGGGACGAGCATGTCCCGCGCTCGAGCGTGCCGGTCGAATTCGCTCTTGGAGGAGCACCGTGGGTACTTATCTTGATCGCGCGTCCGGACCATTCCGGGCAGGCGCGGTGATCACATTCATGTTGGTTGCGTCGTCAGTTGCTGGCGCGCAGCCGAACACACCAGTGTCGCAGCCGGACACGTCCAAACCGGTCACGCCGCAACCGCAACCGCCGTCGCCTACGCCGCCGGTGGCCAAACCGGCTGTGCCGAAACCGGACGCGCCGAAACCGGACGCGCCGAAGGGCAGTCCGCCAAAGCCGAAAGCCGAGCAGCCCAAGAAGGTCGCGCCGACGAACCCCGACGCGTCGAAAGCGAAGAAGAATAAGCCGACGGGCGATCACGGCGAAGTCATCGAGGTCCACGAGGAGGCGCCGGTTCGCACCAAGCCGCGGTCCAGTGGCGACTTCACCGTCGACCGCAAGGTGATCGAGGCGGCTCCCCGAGCCGAAGGCGCTGACGTACTGCGCACCGCGCCCGGTCTGTACATCGGCCGCGTCTCAGGTGCGACTGCGCATCGTTACATGCTGCGTGGGTTCGACGCCGAACATGGTCAGGATCTGGAGCTGCGCGTCGGCGAGTTGCCCATCAACTTGCCTTCCCACATTCATGGCCAGGGCTACGCGGACCTGTCCTTCCTGATCGGAGAAGTGGTTGAGCGCCTCGATGTGGCGGAGGGCGTTTACGACCCACGCCAGGGCGACTTCGGCGTCGCCGGCTCGATTAACGCCAGCCTCGGTGTCACTCGGCGCGGGATTCACGTCAAGTCTTCCCTCGGCCGCTTCGGCTCATCTCGTCACCTGCTGCTCTGGGCGCCGCCAAAACACGATGCGCACACATTCGGCGCAGTGCAGTACACGTCCACCGATGGCTTCGGCCAGAATCGGCGCGGCCAGAGTGTCAGCGCCATGCTACAGACGGAGCACAAGGCAACCCTGTGGCATCACCGCCTCATCGGCCTGGTCTATGGCGCCCGCTCGGATCTCGCCGGCGTGCTTCGCCGCGATGACGTCGCGGCCGGGTTGGTCGACTTCTACGGCGTGTACAACCAGGCCACTGCTCGCGCCCAGAACGCCCTGTCGGGACGGGTCATGCTCGGACTGTTTTCGTCCTATCGCGGTGAAACCGGAGACGGCGGAGGCACCGGACTGTGGCTCGGCTTCGATGACTTCCGTTTGATGTCCAACTTCACCGGCTTCCTCGAGCGCTCTCGCACGCTGGAGAACGTTGCCGGTCGCGGCGATTTGATCGAACAGCTGAATCGTACGACTTCCGTGGGCATAAACGGGCACTACAACACAAAGACCTTCCGACCGACGCCTGCCCTGCGGGGGCGATTCGAGCTGGGAACCGATGCGCGTTTTCACGTCATCGACCAGCAACAAAACCTGATCGACGCCGCCGTGCGTAACCAGACCTGGGACAACCGGGTCGACGCCAACGTGCGTATGGCGGACGTCGGGTTCTGGGTGGACGCGGACTGGGTGCTGTTCAAGCGGGTAGGGCTGCGCGCCGGCATGCGTGCCGACGCCCTGATGTTCGACGTGGAGGACAGGTTGGGCAATTTCGCGCCAGCAACCCGGCCCGACGACTCGTTCATCATGGGCTATCGGCGCAGCGCGTTCGGTCTCGCCGCCGGACCACGAGCAAGCGCGGACTATTGGGCCACCGACAACCTTCAGCTGCGTGTCGCATACGGTGAGGGTTTTCGCTCCCCGCAGGCGCGCACGCTGGAAGACGGCGAACGCGCGCCGTTCACCAAGGTGCGCTCCGCCGACGCCGGGTTCCGTATGGTCACCGAGAAGGTCAAGCTTACCGCCACCGGATACTTTACGCGCCTGTCGGACGACGTTGCGTTCGAACCAAGTGAGGGCCGCGTCGAGCGCATTGGCCGGACGCGTCGACTCGGCGGTGTGCTCCAGGTCGACGTGCGGCCGCTAGATTGGTTGGTGGCGAACGCGTCTGTGACCTACGTCGATGCGGAGTTGCTCGAACCGCCTCCAGCTACGGCGGACAATCCTCAGCCAGCATTCGAGCCGGGCCAGAACCTGCCGTTCGTGCCGCCGCTGATCCTGCGCGCGGACCTCGGCGCCCATCGCGAGTTCGGTTACATGAGTGGCCGGCCGTTTGGTGCGCGCTTCGGCGTTGGCTTCAACTACCTGTCGCCACGGCCACTACCGTTCGGTGAGTCCTCCAAGCAGGTCGCGCTATTGGATGTGTCTGCGTCGCTGCACTGGGGGCCATTCGAACTCGGATTCGAGCTGTTCAACGCACTCAACTCCAAGTACGCCGCCGTCGAGTTCAACTTCGCTTCCAATTGGAACCCGAGCGAGCCAGTGAGACGGGTGCCGGCTCGCCATTTCGCCGCCGGCTCGCCCCTGAGCTGGATGGCCACCTTGCAGGTGTCGCTATGATGATGACGAACAACACAGTGACCGCGACGGTTTTGTGCGCATTGACAACGTGCTGTGCGTGCGTGAATACGGGACAAGAACGGGTCGATGTTTCGCTGTCGGCGGTCGGTAGCGATGTCGCCGGCGGATTCACCGTCGATACGGACTGGCAGGTGACCCTGGACAACACCCAGCTGGCATTCGGTCCGCTGTATTTGTGCGCCGGTAGTCAGGCCGGTGCGTTGTGCGAGACCGCTCGTGCCGAGTGGACGGATAGCGCAGTTATCGACGTTCTGGACCCAACAGTGCTGCCGCTGGGTACCATGAACGCGCTGACCGGGCCCGTGCGTAGCTGGATGTACGATCTGGGAGTCGCATCTTTGCTGACCCAGCAGCAGCCTGTCTTGCTGGACGCTGCCAACGAGCTTGGCGGCAACTCCCTGCGTATGACCGGTACCGCTACGCGTGGTGGCGACAGCATCGCATTTTCGGTGGAGCTGGTGATCCAACAGGATCAGGACACCGAAGCCGGCGTGTCGGTCGTGCGCAGTGCACCCTCGGACGACTTCGACCATGACGTGGTCGGCGGCGGCGAGACTCTCGTCATCGCCTTCGATCCAAGAACATGGTTGTCGGAGGTGGACTTCGATCAACTGTGTGACGAGACGCTCGGCTGCCCGGCGACCGCCGAGTTCGCACCCAACAGCCAAGCCTGGCGGGCAATAAGAAATCAACTCGTAGCGGGCCAGCGGCCTGTATTCGAGTTCACACCCTGAGGAGCGACGCTGATGCGACGACTTACATTACTCACCTGCCTGGTCGCCACCATGACTGCTGCATGCGGTGAAGACGAACCGGGCAATCTCAATGTCATCCTCGAAGCAGAGGACTCCATCGTCAATGGTATCGCTGCGGGCTCGACCACTGGCGAAATCAGCGATGGTTGGTCGGTCACCTTCGACCGCTACATGGTGACCATTGCGGAGATCGATGTGCACCTGGTGCGCGATGAGACGCAGAGCGTCGGGGATACCGACACTCACGTAGTCGATCTAACCCAGGTGCCGGCGTTCGGTACGGCTTTATGGTCCGCCGCGGGGCTTCAGGCCGGGGACTGGGAGTTCTTTTACGCGACCTCGGACTACCAGGTCGACGGCGTACTGAGTCAGGCCGGCGGACAATCGTGCCCTCCGGCGACTCTGGCAACGCCAGGCGGGGCGGTATCCAACGGCAATACGAATCTTGCCGGCGACCCTTGTTACGACAACCCGGCCGTTGCGTTCAGCTTTGTCTCAGCCGAGGAGACTGACTTCGGCCCGTGCGAGGTGGACGGTATGCCGGGTTTCAACGTGCCTTCAGGCGGCACCGTGACAGTCGCGGCGACGATTCACGGCGATCACTTGTTCTTCAACGGATTCCCCGAGGGCGGCGAGGGCGGCGTGGTCAGGCTTGCCCAGTGGCTGGCCGACTGCGATCTGAATCTCGACGGCGAGGTGACCATGACAGAGCTCGCTGCGATCTCGCCATCGGACCTTGTTGAGATCGACACGCGGTATCAGCTGGGCGGTTCTCCCATTGCCCCGTTGGACAACATGGCCACCTACGTGACTGCCCAGCTCAAAACCCAGGGGCACTTTCAAGGTGAAGGCGAATGCCCAGCTGACGGGGTTGGCCACAGCCACTAGCCACGGATAGCCTTCAAGACGGTCGAACGAACACGCCGTGGTGGTGAGCATGTGTGTCCATGTCGGTTTTACGCTAATCGTGATTCTTGCGGGGTGTTAGCGCAGTACGGATGGGGGGAATTCTCATTGTTAGGGATCGGCGCGTGGGCACCGGTGCACCCATGCGACACTCGCACTGTCCTTGTTGCCCCGGTAGGTGGTAGCGTGTCTCGCAAACACTTCTTTGGAGGAACAATTGAAGAGCTTGGTTATGATTGCAGGAGTAGGGTGCCTGGCCGCTTTCGGCCTCGCATGTGGCGATGACGACGGTGGCGGTGGGACCGCGGACAGTTCTGTCTCGCTAATTGATTCTGGCCCGCAGATAGATGCGGGTGGAACGGCAGATGCCGCACAGGTCGCGTGTCGCACAGGTTTCGTTGGCGCGATGAACGGGGCGGAAGAAGACAGCGACGCGCTGCTCTATCAGTCCCTCGATGCGACCACCGACCCATTCAACGTGTTGAGCGTTGAACTCTACTACGCCCTTGGCGCCAGCAGCGCGGCGCAAACGTACACGGCATTCGAGAACTACGCGACGTGTCACACGTGCGTACTGATCTACGCCGACTGCACCCAGGCCGGTGGTTGTACCAAGATCTTCGAAGTCCAGACCGGCAGCCTCGACATCACGACCAATGAGAACGCCGACGCGGTTGGTCTGTTCCAGGGAACGCTGACGACCGCGCACGCCATCGAAGTGACCATCGATATGACCAGCTTCATGAGCACCCCGGTTGTCGGTGGTGAGTGCTGGGATATCGCCAGCCACACCATGGACGTCACCAGCGTCGCTCCGCCCGCCCCGTAGCACTCCTTCTTTTCGCTTGAAGCCCGGCGCCCCTCAAGGGGCGTTCGTGGTTTTCGGGCCCCCACAATCTCAACGACTGGACTTGGCGAGAGCCGTTTGTTTCTATGGAAGCGTGACTTCCGCAGACAAGCAGGCGGCGCAGCGTCGCTCTGTCGCGTTGCAAGATGCAGTAGCGGCGCACGAAGGTTCGACGCTGAACATGGGCGAGCCGATCGCGAACATCGACGCAATCGTGGCTGCTCCGGCCAAGGTGTTTCGCTCCACGGGACCGGAGTTCGGCGAAGTCAGCTGGGAAGCTCCGCCGAGCTTTCGGACCTGGCTGGAGTGCGTCGGCCGGTTTTCGCTCACGTGGCACAGTCCGCTGGGCGAGATGAACTACCAGATAGCCATACTAGGAGCCGGTCGTTCCATGTCCGACGTTGGCGAGCTAGTCTACGCGGGACACGGCGCGGTCTCCGATGTGAAGCTGTCGCTGGCGCACCTGGTGCCCTTCGCCAGCGCAGGGGACGAAGAAGCTGCATTTTGTTTCGACACCGCGGCGCCCGGTCCCGAGTATCCGGTGCTGTATCACCATCAAGACGAGGGCAGATTTCGCGTGGCTGCAACCGGCGAATGGCATCGGGGGTCGCCGGAAGAGCCCGAGTTCGAAAACTTCACGGCGTGGCTCGATTGGCTGGTGTACTCGTTCACGAACGCCCTCGATCCATGCGAACAAGGGCTAGGCTCGCCGAACTTCGCGCCCGGCCGCTGAGACCTTACGGCGTGAGCGGGAACGCATACACCTTGGTGCGCTCTTCTTCTCGGTCGTACGCTCGGTAATAGAGAGTGTCGCTGCTCGCGACGAGTGCGGTGTTTCCGTCCAGCGCATGGGCGTAACCAGGGAACTTCGTCACGGTGTTGGTCTGGGGGTCGAAGCTCATAATCCGCAGGTCCAGGTTCTGGCCGACGATCGTGCCGTCGGTAACCGTGGCTGCGCGAACGTCTCCGAGTACGAATTGCTTCGCTTCGCTTTCGCCATCGAGCGTGTATATGGCACCACCGCCGAAGCCGTCGTAGCCTTTTGGATCGCCATTGCTCCACTCGCCGCCGGTCGCGAAGAACGAAGTGTAGCTGCTCAGGGCGTAGACTGTCTGGCCGATGACGCCGATCATCTGGTCCTCGCTCTCATTCACTTGGCCGGAGAGTTCGATTTCTACGCCGGTGCTCTGCCAGATATAGGCTGCCTCGTTTTCGCTACCGTCGTCGGCGATTCGATACAGCTGGGAGCCGTAGTACTCCAGCCAATAGAGGTAGCCGTCGGTGGCGTAGAGCACGTCGTCGGAAACGAACGAACGTTCCACGTCCAGTAGGGTGAGCTCGGGCTCCGACTCGGTGGCCAGGCGCACCAGACGCATGCGTCCGTTGTCGCTGGTGGGGGCTTGCATGACGAACGTATAGCCACCGGAGACCACCCATGAGACCACGTCGTTGCCGGGCAGGGGCTCTGTGGTCACAGCACTACCGTCCAGTGGGATTGTCGCAAGTACGGGGGCGTTGCTGCGGACGATGGCGATCAGGGTGTCGCCCTGGCGGCGCACTCGACTGGCGGCGCCTGGGATCAGTAAGGTGGATTCGCGGGAGACCAGATCGAGCTTGTACACGCCGTCGGTTTCGCCAGCGCCAGCGTAGTTGAAGTAGAGCGCCGTACCGTCGGCGAACAACGGCGTGGACGTGCCTGCGAACTCGGCAGTATCGCCGATCACGATGGGGGGCGCCTTGGTATCGCTACAACCTGCAACACACACCACCACCAGGACCACGCCACTCAAGAATCTACGAATCATGTTGGCGTGTTCAGCAAGAAGCGTACCCATCCCATCGAGCCCAGATTCACGCGTTTGCACACTGCCGTCGGGCGCGAGGTGGTTAATCCCCGACACGTACTGTCGAAAATTGGCGCGTTCGTTCGTCCTGAACGTTCGGGACAGACAAAAAGGAGGTCCCCCATGACCACACGAAAACAACCTGTACTTCACGAGGTGCTTGCGGTTGAGCAAGACTTAAAAGGCAACGCCGAGCGTACGCGTACGGCGACCCTGGACTTGTTTCGGGCCAAGCACACCCAATTCACCGGTCTACGCCGGACTTTCCGACCGTTCGCGGTCGAGGAGGACGCGACTGACCAGGGCCACGAGCGCCTGGAGGCGGAGACCAAACTGGCGACGACTGTAGCCAACGAGCTGGAGAAAGCCATGACGGCGGTCTCCACGGCTATTACCGCCGGTTATCAGATCGACGAAGCGAATACGCGTGCCAAAGCCGATATCGTCGTGGACGGCGAGGTGATCGCCAGCGATGTGCCCGCCACGTTCTTGCTCCAGCTGGAGCGACGTTTGCGCGAGCTGCGGGCTCTGTTCCGCGAGGCGCCGTGCTTCGACCCGGTGCGGGCATGGACTGCCGACGGTGACGCCGATCGCAAGCACGTGCTCAAAGCCGAGGCCGTAGTTACGATCCGCAAGGCGCGTACGCGTAAGTACAACGTCATGTACGAGGCCACTGTGGAGCACCCGGCCCAGGTCGATGTCCTGGAGATCGACGAGGCGGTCGGCGAGATCCGTTCGTACGAATGGACCGGTAAGCTGGCGTCGGCGAAGAAGGCGGCGCTCGTAGAGCGTCTCGACGATCTCGTCGCGGCGGTCAAGCAGGCGCGGTCGCGGGCCAATACGGTGACCGTCGACACCGGCGAGCGCATCGGTAAAACGTTGTGCGACTACTTGCTCGCGCCACTCACTAACTAACGCGGCTTAGCCGCGCTGAAGGTTTACGGGAATAGGTTCAGACTGTTCATCATCATCAGATTCAAAACAGGACTCCCTGTAGCAGGGAATTCCGAGTCAGACTGATACCCGTAGGCTTATCAACTGGGGTTCGTTCATGCCCGGAAGCGTTTTTTTCGAGGATCACACGGTTGTAGAGGTTCGATCCCTCTCCGACTCAGAATCGGTAGTCTAAAGGTAGGGCACCGTGGTCATCGATCCTCACGGCTCGACTTCCAGGAGAACCAATTGACCCAGTAGGCCTAGCTCAGTGGAGAGCGCCTGCCTGCCACGCAGGAAGCGTGGGTTCAACTCCCACGACCTACACGGGCACACCCCATGCTGACGGGTGTGCCCACTTTTTTTGCCTGCAGGTGCTAGTTGCCTTGCTGGTACATCGCAAACACTTCGGAATCCGATAACGCCCGCGGGTGTATGCGCACGTCGTCCATTTTTCCGTCGAAGAACTTGCCGTAGTGAGTGCGTCCGATGAGTACGTTATCGTTGCTGAAACGAGCCACGCTGACGTTCGACTTTGATTCCGTTAGCCGACCGTTCACGTAGAAGGTAAGCGTGTTGTTCGAGCGGGTGACCGCGACGTGGGTCCATTCGTTCCGCCGGATCTGCGCGTAGGAGGAGTGGAATCCATCTGAGGTGGGTCTATCCGCTACCATGTGCGTCAGCGACAGCCCCATGTGTGTCGCGCCACCGCACTGGGTCAGTCTGAACGAGAAGTGGCTGCGTTTGTCGATCAGGGCGTAGTAGTCACAGTGGTAACCGCTTTCTGGGGGATGCTGTGAGATGTAGACGAACGCCGACAGCGTGTAGTTCGTCATGTCGAAACGCTCTTCGTACGGAACCCAAACCATATCCGTGCCGCTGAACTCGAGGGCGCGGTTGGCCTGGCCAAAACGATTCGTCGTGTTGGTCACACCCACGGCCCAGCCGTTGTTCCGGTAAGGCGACGAATCATGCGCGTTGCCATCGAACGCGTAGAGCAGTCGCGCGGGTGGCGGCACATAGACACCAACCTGGCTTCCGCCCCACATCATCGATTCGGACCGGTCACTGCCAACCTCTTCAGGTTCTTCGATGCAGGCGGCGCTGGTGGCCAGGATGAGCACGGCGAGTAAGGCGGGGATGGTGGTTTGTCTTGTCATGCTCCCGCCTAGAGCAACCGCCGTGCCACGCCGGCTCACCTGAAGTTCCGGCAAACTAGCGCTGGGACGGTAGTGTCCCGCTGTCCCAGACCGGTGGACCGACCTAGAAGTCCGGTACAGGCTAGACTCCGGCTACGATGGGGTTTAAAGGACGCAAGCGCGCAACTACTGATGGTCTGTCTCAACGTTGGATCGCCGGGGCCCGCAACTACTGCGCGGCCATCAACGCCTTCGTGGCAAAGGGCGAGACTGAAGGGTGGGACGCGGCGGGACCTGAGCCGTCGGACGGGCGTTCGACCGAAGATGCGGCAGCGGTCGTCGACATCGTGCGGCGCGCTCAAGGAACGCCAGAGGCGCGTACGTTGCGAGAGCGGTTCCCGCCGGGCTTCGCCATCCTGGTCGAGCAGACCAACGAGCGCGGCCGTTTCGTCGGGCCGATCGTGTACGTCGAAGATGACACCCTCATTGCTCGCGTCGGTGACCCGTGGGCCGACACTCAAACCTGGGAGCTGTCCGCTAGCAGCAGTGTACGTCGCGACGACATACTCATCGTCGGCCGTTCGCCCAAACGCAAGGTGATCGCGGTGGGCGGTCGTGCGGGCATCAGTCTCAGCCACACCTGGAACGGCGAAACCACTGCGACGCTTCCCTGGCCGAACGGCTCCGAAAGCGTGCCGGACGGCGTGGCGCACGAGGGCTACGAGGTACCGTCGCGCCTCGATGAACTTATCCCGTTGGACGACGGGCGACGCGCAGTGTTGGTGGCTGGGAGCGGTGTGTTTCTGCTCGAACAGTCTGGCGCTACGCTTCTGTGTCCCGACGAGGCGGTGCTGGCGGCTCTACTCGAGCTGCATGCCAAGGGCGACGACGATAAGTTCTCCATCGGCCTGAGGATGCAACACGCGGCGGTCTCGCCAGACGGATCACTGATCGCGGTCGGCGCCCAGGATGGAAAACACCTGGTGTTGGACGATCGCGGCGGCGTTGTCGGTCGGGTTGGTCCCCATGGTGAGTACCCTCATCATGCCGTGTTCACCGCCGACGGCAGCTACCTGGCGGTCAACGCATGCCACTTCTACAACGGCGCGACGGTGCGCGTGGCCACAAGCGACTTGCAGGGCATGGATACGGAGTTCTACGCCGAGGACCCCCGAGTCGCGGTCATCAATAGCTTCGCGCGAGTCTACGCTTCGGCGTCCCGCGACGCCGAGCTGTTCCTCGGTGACGCATACGGCTACTTGCACGGCGTCGGCGCGGGCGGCGCCCCGACCAGTAAGCACTTCGTTGGGGGCAATATCACGTCCATGGACATCAGTCCGGACGGACGAACCCTTGCCGTTGCGACGGTGACCGGCACCGTTCATCTCATTGAGCTGGACGCGGGCGAGGATCCGTTTCGCATCGGTCGCTCCAATCACCTCGAGAGGCGGCGTTGGTTGATGTGGAAAGGCGAGGAGCGCCCCCTGTGTTGGTAGGCCGACCGTGGGCAGTCTATTTGCTGCGTCCCACCGACTTGCGTGCGACCAGGGCTTTGCCGTCACCGCCTAGCTGGGTGCCGAGCGTCACCATCGAGAAGCCGTAGCGTTCACGAATGTCGTCGACCACTGAGTCCACCTTTTCGTAGTCGTCGAACAACGATAGTTGTTGAAATACGCCGAGGTTCGACAGCTGCATGCCGAGCAGTCGCACCGGCAGCGACCGCGTGCGCGCCGAGGTCAGCAGTTCTTTGACCACCGGATAGAGCTCGAGCTCTGAGTTCGTGGGAGACAGGGTGCGGGATCGAGTAAGGGTGTGGAAGTCGGCGTAGCGAAGCTTGAGCGTTACCGTGCGCGCTTTGATGCCGCGCTTTCGGGCCCGCCAGCACACGCGTTCGCACAGGCCGCACAGTATGGATTCGATCGAGGCTGGATCCGAGACGTCTTCGCGGAAGGTGCGTTCATTGGAGATACTGCCCGTGGTTTCGCCTTTGGGGTCGTGCTCCGCGAATGCAGGCCGCTCGCGGCCGAGGTTGCCGCACGAATCTCCATGCACGCCGCGCGAGATGGACGCCGCCCACGCGCCGAAGATGTGTTTGAGCTCGAGGATTGGCGCGCGCGCAATTGCACCCAGGGTCTGGTATCCGGCGGCGTTGAGTTTGCGTTCGGCGACCGGGCCGATTCCAGGAAACGCGCGTACGGGTAGTGGCGAGAGCACGGCGCGTTCGACCCCGGCCGGCACGAGCATCACTCCACGCGGTTTGGCCAGGTTCGACGCCACTTTCGACATCATCTTGCTCGTCGCGATGCCGGCGCTGGCGGGGAGACCAAGCTCGTCGGCGATCGCGGCCTGCAGTTCGAGCACCGCCCGTTCGATAGCCACGTCGTCGTTTTCGTCGCCGTCTCGCTCGTACAGCCGTTCGCACCCGGAGAGATCCATGAACATTTCGTCGATGCTGGCGACCACGACCGTCGGCGCGTAGCGGCGCGCAATGTCCCGGACCCGTTCGGCGTACTCGCCGTAGGTGTCGCCCCGGGTTGGCAAGAAGATCGCGTCCGGGGCGAGCTTGCCGGCCTCGACCAGGGACATACCCGACTTCACGCCGAAGCGTCGAACCTCGTAGCTCGCGGCGGTCACGACCCCACGACTGCCCGGCTTGCCGCCGACCACGATGGCTTTGCCCTCCAAGCTGGGATCGAGCACCCGTTCGACCGAGACGAAGAACGTGTCGAGATCCAGGCAGCAAATTCGGGGTTTGGCGAGCGGCCCCGACCGCGCGAGCTTGGCCGCAGTCGACATGATAGATGCGTCGATGATAGCTAAACGGATGTTCAGTATCAAGGCAGATCTGCGGTATGGTCCCGACCGTGAGCACGGTCTACGAGCAGTACAAAACACAGATCCTCTTGGCGACGTTTCTCGCACCGATCTTCGGTGGCGCGATCCTCTATTACGGACTGCGCAAGCACAACGAGCCCATCGCGAAGAAGGCGAACCGGTTCAGCTGGCTGTCGTTTCTGTTGTGGATCCTCATCTTCGGTGGCCTGGACGGGATCGGCGTCGACCTGTACGGCGCGCGTCTGGGCGGCATGCTCCTGGGAGTCGTCGGCGTGGTGTTGGCTATCGTCATGCTCGGTAAGGTCAAACGCGCAACCAGCGTGCAAGCCCAAGCCGACGTGTTCGACTAGGGCTTGTTGGGTTGCCAGCGACCACGGCCATGGCGACCAGACCCAACGCGCGCTACCGTTCATCGGTGAAGCGACTCTGTCTTGGTGCGTCTCTAGCCCTATTGACCGCCGTCGGCTGCGGCCAGCGACCCGCTGTGCAATCGCCGCCGCCGGTTGCTCCGGTCACCAAAAGTACGCCGCCGCCAGCGGCGACAACGCCAGCAGTGACAACGCCACCGGTGGCGAAACCGCCGTTGCAACCGAAGCGGGCGAAGCCAACCTTTCGCGCGGACCCCGCGTGGACCAGGGTGACTTCGGCGCTGCGGGCGCGCATGTTCTCGGTGCGGCGCAGCTACTGTCCCGGCGAACCAGTCGACCTCGTAATGCTCATTCATAATACGTCGCCCAAGCGCGCCAAGTTGCGCTACGTGCGCGCCGCATCTGAGGTAGGCCCAAAGTGGCGTCCCAACAAGTCGTATCCGCTGGCGATTCGGTGGCAGCGCAAAGGACTCATGAACGCGATGCAACTGCCGATACGAGAGCACGCGAAGAGGCTCGAGCGTCTACCGCTCAAGCTCAACCCTGGCGAGATGTTCGCCGTCACGATTCGACTCAGCCCACGCACGGTTCCTCGACGCAAACTACAACTTCGTCGTCTTGGTGAGCCCAGGCGAATGGAGTTGGAGTTCCTCGGTCGGCCGAGGGGCTACGTCATCCTCGAGGCTTCGTGGGCGCCGCTGGTGGGGGACACGCGTGTGAAACTGCAACCGGTGCATGTGCGCGTCTTTTCCGCGCATACACTGACCAAGCGCGCGTCCAACTGCCGCGCTTATCCACGCACGCCCTGATCACGTTGGCCGATGGAGCTACTGGCTGTGAGTCTGCGCGGCGATTGTTGCGGGCGTCCACGTCCTGCTTCGACGCGCTAGCCGGCCTTCGACTTGTTCGCCGTCGAAATCGGCCGCTGCCGAGTCCCGATCGCTTAGACCATCGAACAACGCGGCGGAGATGACCATGCGCGAAGCACCGTCGAGGTCGCATTTGGCTCCGATGAGAACGCCGCAGCGGGCGCAGCGCATGAAGTCGGCCGTCTTCGTGCCGAACCGGTAGCAGGCGAGGTCGGAGCCGCTGATCGTCACGCTGCCGGCGGGGTCAGATGTATAGCGGAGTCGTTGCGGGCGGCAGTATCCGCACTCACACGCGCGGACCGGTAGCTCGCTGATTGCCTTGTCGCTGATGAGCGCGATCGTTATCGCGCCGCAGTGGCACGTGCCGTTGTGAGTCATTGGCCCAGTCTACTTCTGCGTGCACCACGCGGGTAGTTCGCTTGGCAGTCCCGCGGCGAACGGATCCGGGTCGCCCCAACGTTGGTCGCGGAAGAACCGCGATAGCATGTCGGGAGCTTCCTGGGGAATCCAATGGCCCATATCGTGTACGCACTCGGCCAACGGGTGACCGAACTCGTTGAGGTAGTAAGACAGGTCAGTACTCGTCCGGTGGAAGTCGATGCCCTGGGCGAGATCCGTCGGACCGCCCCAGGTGAGCATGATGGGAATCTGACGTGCGGTTGTCGGCGGATACCCGACGAAACCGCCCGAAAACGGCGCGGCGGCGGTCAACCACTCGGACGCGTGAAGCACGAGAAAGCTCGACCATAGCCCGCCAGCGCTCATGCCGGTGGCGAACACACGGTCCAGGTCGATCCCCAATCCGCGATGGGCGCAGCCCAGGAGGTCGTAGAACATCTGCAGGTCCGCGTTCTCTTCGGGCAGAACACCAGTCTGCCATTCTGAGAACGCTCCTGAACCAGAATCTGGGACGACGACGACCATGCCGTCAGCGACAAGTTGATCCACGCCAAGCGGCCCCGAGATGCGCTCGGCGCTGCCACCTAGTCCGTGAAACACAAAGACCAGCGGCGCTCCTTCGGGCTGGGCGGGCAGACGTACTGTTACGTCGTATGACAGCGCACCGCTCGCGAACGACTGCACTCCTTCGCTGAGCTGCGGGCAGCTGCCCAGCGAGTACTCGGGTGCCTCGGCTTCGGCTTCACTGCCGCCGCACCCGGAGAGGGCGGCCGTGGCGATCACGAGAACGACGGAGAGAAATCGCATGGGCGGCAGCCTATCAGGCCGCCGCGCGCTTGGCTTTACCTGTGTGTCATTCAGCGCCGACCAGGACGCTAGTCGTCTTTGGTGTCCGCGGTTTGGGTCGCCGTATGGGTAAGTGAGTAACCGCGCTCGCGGGTGTGTTCATCCAGGCAATTAGCCGCCGCTATCTTGAGGTGTTCGACCATCGCCATGGCGCTGGCGTAACGCTCTCCTGGTTTCTTGGCCATGCCTATGGCGATGACCACGTCGACGTCCTTGGCCAGGTCGGGCCGCATGGACGTCGGTGGTGGCGGATCCGTGCGCAGCAGTGCGTTGATCACACTGGCAATATCGTGGGCAATAAACGGCACGCGACCGCACAAGGCGCGATAAATCATCGCGGCGAATGCAAACCTGTCCGCGGCCGGTCCTACTTCGCCCAGACGTGACAACGCTTGCTCGGGTGCCATGTAGCCGATTGTGCCAAGCACGGCGTCGGCGCGGGTTAGTGGGTCTTCGCTGTCGTCCAGCATCTTGCTGATGCCGAAGTCGAGGAGGCGCACATCGGGACCAGCGTCACCATCGTTACCGCTGTCGCTGCCGAGCAGGAACACGTTCGATGGCTTGAGGTCGCGATGCACGATGCCAGCCGCATGGGCTGCGTCCAACGCGTGGGCGACCCGGATGATGATGGGCAAGAGCCGGCTGACGCTCAGCGGGCCACGCCGCCGGAGTAGGGCGCCCATATCCTCGCCGCGCAAATACTCCATGACGATGAAATGCAGGCTCTGTTGTTCGTCGCTACCCACGTCCAGGATTCGGGCGGTGAACTGCACGGGAATGCGTTCGGCCGCGCGCGCTTCTCGGCGGAAGCGTTCCAGCGACGTGCCGCTTTCTATCAGGTGGGGGTGGAGCACTTTGACCGCCACGTTGGTTTGGTCAGATACCCGGCGGGCCATGTAGATTTCGCCCATACCTCCGCGGCCGATCAACTCGCCCAGTGCGTACTCGTCGGCGACCAGTGTTCCACTCAAACGGCCATGGCGAGCACCGGCGGCAATCTGCGCCGCTTCTTCGCGAACCTCCCGCAAGGCGTGTTCTTGCTCGCGCATCTTGTGTACGTACGCGTTGGCGCCGATGTACGCGATGCCGTAGGTGATCATGATCGAGTTGATTGCCATCCATTTGTACATGTCCATGTCGTAGATGCGGGACGCGCTGCCGATGAACAGTGCTTCGGGCGTCAGCACACCGGCCATTTCGAGGACGATGGCGCAGAAATGAAATGCGATTATTGCGGCGGCTGCTGCCGACGCGACCGTGACGTCGCTACCCAGGCGATAGGCGATGATGAGTAGGGCGCCGGTGAGAACGAAGTAGCTCGACAAGGTGCCGGTCGCCTGAATCCACACCAGGATGGTGAACGCCTCGAATACGGCGCACGCCGCTAGAACCCAGGTGCGCCGTAAGGCTGCGTAGCTCTGCATGGCCAGGGCGAGGGCAGCGTCGACGCTCAGGATCGATATGTTGATGATGGCGAATCGGTCCAGGGTCGCCCGGTCGACTTGCGAGTTGTTTCTGAGGGCCAGCCAGATGAAGAAGTCGACTGCAACTGCGATGGCCAACACATAGAACCGCATCTTGTTGGCACGGGCCCATTGCATAGCGGAGAGACGTTCCGGGTGCCTCGGCACTCGGAGCAGCTTCGCTATGGCGGACCCACGCACGCGCTCAGCATACCCCGCTCATGGCGGCCTGGGGCGGACCACAGCATTGAGTGCCCGGAACGCGCGTCAGGGCTGGTTGTCGCTCGGGCTGCAGCTGACACTGCTGACATAGCGCTTCGTCGAAGTGACGAAAAACGTCACCCGATTCGCGGACCAGGACGGGGAGTCCCGCTGAATCGCTCGCGGTGTGTTTGGTACGGCAATTGCTCTGGTGTATCGCGTGGGGAAGAACGTGCTGACAATGTGTCTCGCCGTAGGCTTAGCTGCGTGCGGTGGGGGAGGCGATAACAACGGCGGAGCCGACGCAGGAGCCGACGCAGGAGCCAACGTCGACGCCGGTGGAATTGCGGATGCATCGCTGCCTGACGCCAGTGCACCGGATGCAAGTCCAGTGCGGCCGTCATGTAGCAGCGAGCCAACGTGCAACGACGATGGCAGCCAGATCAGTTGTTGCACCACCCTCGACATACCAGGAGGAAGCTACGACCGTGGCGGCGACTCGCAATTTCCCGCGACCGTCGCCGCGTTCACCATGGACAAGTACGAGGTGACCGTCGGGCGGTTCAGAGCGTTCGTCGACCAGTACGACGGCACACCGCCAGCTGTCGGGGCCGGCGCGCACCCGCTCATCGCCGGAAGCGGATGGGACGCCGCGTGGAACGCTCAACTACCAGCGACCAAGGTGGCGTTGATGTCGAGTTTGCACTGCGAATCTCCGCTGGATACCTGGACCGATACCGCCGGCGCGCACGAGAGTTATCCGATCAACTGTGTGAGCTGGTACATCGCCTTCGCGTTCTGTGCGTGGGATGGCGCGCGTTTGACGACCGAGGCGGAGTGGGAATTCGCCGCCGCAGGAGGCAGCGAGAATCGACTCTACCCCTGGGGGGCGGACGCGCCGACTGCGAACCACGCCAACTGGGGCGGCGGCGTGTCCACACCGCGCGAGGCTGTGGGTAGTACGCCCCTGGGCGACGCGCGCTTCGGTCACGCCGATCTGGCGGGAAGCCAGTGGGAGTGGAATCTGGATTATTTCGCGGCCTACGAGAGCACTTGCAACAACTGCGCACAATTGACACCGGAGGCCCATCGTCTGCTTAGAGGCGGCGGTTGGTCCGATGCGATGAATGAGCTCGGCGCTGCTAACCGCTACTCCGGCGAACCGCCCGGTGATGTGAGCAGCGACATCGGGATTCGCTGCGGTCGCTCACTCTAGCGCGCTGTGTCTTCTTGACTGGGTGTCCCATGGGGGCAGCGCCATTTTGGCTGGGGGCCCGGCGGCGGCCGAAGTAACAACGCAGGGTTGCCGCTGGCACGCTGTTCGCAGTGAGTCGGGGCATGGCCAAACTTGAAGTCCGAATCGTGCAATTCGTCGCCGTACTCGCGCTGGGCTTCGGCGCTCGCTCTGTCTACCAGGGCTGCCAGGCCAGGGCCGATTCTCTCGATGACGAGCAACGCAAGGCGCTGAGCGCGCACGTGGGGTCGGACGAACGTGTGTATAGGGAGCCGTTGCTAGGGGCTGGCGCTGCTGGCAATGCCATTGATGTGTATACCCAGGCTATGAAGCTGACCGCCGATGGCGACGAGTCGAAGCAACGCGACCAGCGCGTCGCTGCCCTGGTGGTCGAAGGAGCGTCGCGTCGCCATCGTCAGGGATGGACCGGTGAGCGAGCGATAACGTCCTGGTCCGAGATGGTGACCACGACCCGTGCGTTGCGGCGAGCGGCTGCCCGCAAACGCGCTCTCGGCGACGCCTCCACCGCGGCCAAGTACCTTGTTGCTTCCCACCGGTTGTGGCAGGACCTGGCGCATAGCGGGCCGAGCGTCTACGCGGTGATGGGCGCCCGAGAGGACCTGGACTCCCTCGCGGAGATCCGTGACATGCACGCCAAAGGGGAGCTGAACGCTGCCACGCGACGACTCCTCGCCGAGGCGTACGCCCGCCTGGTAAGAACGCGTACGCGCGCGACTCAGATCGTGCGCAACGAAATCCGCGCGATGTTCGCGTTCATTCTCGTCGCCGATGCCAAGGGCGGAGCGGCGTGGGAAGGCGAGATGGTTGGCGGCATGAAACAGGCGGCGGCCAAACGCGGCGGTGGATTGCGCGGAATGGCTCGCGTGACCGATCGCCTGCGTCAACTGGCGGGCCGGCACCAGAGCCCCGATGGGATCTCGTCCCATTACTGGGGGCGGTCATTCGTGCGCGGCTGCGTTCGTGAACTCGGACATTCTCACTTCTGCGACGGCGTCGGCAGCGCGGTGTCGGGAAACGAGCTGCGCAATGCGGAGTTTCGTATTCTGGCGGCGGAGTTTCGCCTCGCCCGATAGTCGAGCCCGGATCCGCCTAGACGTTGAACAGGAAGTGGATGATGTCGCCGTCCTCGACGACGTAGTCCCGGCCTTCGACTCTTAGTTTGCCGTTGGCCTTGAGCGCTGCCTCGCTTCCGTGCTGAACAAGGTCGGCGAGGCTGTAGATCTGCGCGCGGATGAAGCCCTTCTCGAAGTCGGTGTGGATGACTCCGGCCGCCTCAGGCGCAGTGGCGCCGCGTTTGATTGTCCACGCGCGCACTTCTTTCTCCCCCGCGGTGAAGTAGGACTGCAGTCCCAACAGCTCGTAGCACGCGCGAGTTAGAGCGTTCAGCGACGGTTCGGTGAGTCCATAGCCGGCCAGAAACTCGTCAAGCTCAGCGGCTTCGAGGCTGGAGAGCTCTGCCTCGAGGGCGCCGCATACGATCACAGTACCGGCACCCACGGTCGCGGCGTGGGCGGTGACGGCAGCGCTGTGCTCGTTGCCGCTTGTTACATCGTCCTCGCCGACGTTGCAGCAGTACAGCACCGGCTTGGTCGTGAGTAGTTGATAGCCCGCGAGCAGCACGGCTTGGTCGTCGTTGGTGTCGACCGCGCTCGCCGGTTGGCCAGACTCCAGGGTGGCGATGACGCGCTCGATGAACGCGAGCTCATCCTTGGCTTCCTTCGCGCCGGTCTTCGCCAACCCGGCAGCGCGCTTGTGGCGTTTCGCTATGGTGTCCAGGTCGGCGAGGGCGAGCTCGATGGAGATGACCTCTATATCGCGGAGGGGATCAACGTTGCCATCGACATGCACGACCAGGTCGTCATCAAAACAACGCACCACCATCAAGATGGCGTCGGTCTCGCGAATGTTGGCGAGGAACTTGTTGCCGAGCCCTTCGCCTTTGGATGCTCCCTTGACCAGGCCCGCAATGTCGACGATCTCCACGACCGCCGGGAGGACACGTTGGGTTTCTACGTGCTGGTGAATGATCTCGAGCCGCGGGTCCGGAACGGAGACCATGCCCACGTTGGGGTCGATGGTGCAGAACGGATAGTTCGCGCTCTCGGCGCCTGCGGCGGTAAGAGCGTTGAACAGGGTGGATTTTCCGACGTTGGGTAGACCAACGATGCCGACACTAAGAGCCATGGGTACAACCTCTAGAAACTGAGGCGCGTAAGTACACGCAAAGCTGGAGCGAAGCAAGTCTGTTCAGTAAAACGCCGAGTGGCGCGCCCAGAGCACCACTACGGCCAACGAAGAATCCCGGCCCCGACGCCGGTCAGCAGATGGCGACCAGCACAGTGCGCGACAACGCGCTGACCGGCGTGGGAAACCCAAGTGGTGTCACCACGGGGCTTCTTGTTTCGAAGGAGTGCGGAATTGTCGAAGGGCTACGGCGTCGCTTCGAGGCGCAAGGCAGCGTCGCTGGCGACGATGTGTTCGGCACCGGTGTTGAGCGTGCGCACGATCCAGTAGATCCAACCATCGGACCTGAAGTGCGGGAACAGAGCGTACTGTCCCGGCTTCATGTGAGTGATGCGAGTGACTACGCCGGTGAGCACGTCGATCAGATAGACATTGGCGGCGCCGTCTTTCTTGTAGTCAGCGAACCCTGGATCACTTGGGCTGGTGAAGCCAAGAGACGTAGCGTCGGCGTCGCCGATGTAATGATGCAGGACCAGCCAGCGCTCATCGAAGGAGAACGCCGGCTTGCCGCCGTTGAAGCAGTAGCGCGCGACTTCAGGCAGTGTGATGTCGTAGCTGCCACCGTTGGGCGTCGCGTTGACCTGGCGCATGGTGAACCCGGCCTGCGCGTCACCAGGACCGTTGACCCGGCTGATCACCAACTTCGCCGACGGCGAAATCACGGCGTCGCCTTCGTTCGGCGTTGCGACTTCAATGGTCGTGCCGGCCTGATACTCCGAACCCGTGTGGATGATGGGGGTGAGGCTCAGGTCGGACCCGCCGGAGAATGATGCGGATGGATCGGTGAACCTCGCCTGGTGGCCACCGTCGTCGCTCTTGAACTGGCCGTCGATGGACCAATAGTCGCCGCCACCCAGGGCCGCGCCCACGTGCTCGTAAAGGCCGATACTGTTGGTCGCGGTGCACTCACTCTCGTTGCTGTAGTCGATCGACCCTGGCGTAGACACGAGCAGGCTCTGGTTGCACATATATGCGTTGTTGCCCTGAAACACGAAACCGGAGTTATCCGGGAAGAAGGCCGGGTCGTAGAACGCGTTGCCACCGATTGGATTGTCGTTTAGCAGGTCGACCACGAACGAGCTCGCGCCACCGTTCCATGCGCCGTTGGCAACGAAGCGGCCGTCGGCCGAACTGCGTGTCCAGTATGCGGACAGGTACTGATTGTGGCGAAGAATGCGCTGCTGTTGCCCAGGCACATTGACTGGCCATCCCGTGCTGAATGTCTCGTCACCGGCAAGCGGATAGGTCGACAGGCAGTCCAGGGTCGTCGCGGCGCCGGAGCAGCCAAACATGAGGATGCTGTTCTGCTCATTGACCGCGCGCCAACCGGTGGTCGCCATGCTCGAGACGTGACTGGCGACGGCGGGATCAATACCCGGGGTACAGCCGTTGATGGGCGGATCGATGTCGAGCTTCTCGCTCAGCAAGGGCAGGCCCCGGCCGAAATAGCTCGCGACGATGTCGAGTTGCGGCTGGGTGTACTTGAGGCCCGTGCCCTTTGGCATGGCGACGCGGTCAAGAAACTCGTTGTACTCGGCGAGGTAGTCCCACTCGTACGCGCGCTTGAATGTGTACTCGAACCAGGCCAGGTGGGCGGCGCTGGTGAACACGCCCAGGTTCTGGGCGCGGAACGGCGAGCTATCGTCGCTCGGATTCTGACGCAGGCAGTCGAGCATCGTCTTGGCGCTTTGCTGGCTTGCGACGTTCAAGTCGGTCAGGCAACTGGTCAACGCGGTGTTGCTCCATGTCCCCCATTCGGTCATCTGCGGGGCGGTGATGCCATGGCAGTTGTTACAGCGATTGCTGCCTCCAACGCTGGCCGCGCCGAGCAGCTTGAGCGCTTCGGTGGCGAGCTGATCATCGGTCAGGTCGTCGCGTGGCGTGAACAACGCGGGCGCCGGGCCCGGATCGGGCCAACCGGCGTCGGGCACCACGACTGTTGCATCGGGGTTGTCAGAGCCCGCGTCGTTTCCGGGATTAGAACTGGAGCCGCACGCCGACAGTGCCAGTGCGAGTGATCCAGCAACCATCCATCGACCAATCCCGTGCGTGTGCGCCATCGCCGCCGATGTTAGCGATATCTGGGCCGAAACGGGCAATAGATATTGGCAAACATGCCCTGTCTGAACGCTGTGGGCCGTCGGCAATAGGGATGTGTGCGCCAGGTCGCAACATGAGGCGTCAATCTGGGGCTGGCTGATTCGGGCGCTGGACTAACAGTGGCGTCGAGCCGATTGCGGCCTGCTGCGACAGTTTGTCGGGAACGAGCCGAACATGAACGTCCTGATCCATGTCCGCCATGCGTATCCTGATTTGGCGTGGCGCGAACCCAGGGTGGCCGATCGTCACCGTGGCTGTTCGGTTCACCGGCACCTGCACGCGCGGGCCTTTGTAACCGTTGATGAGGACTGAAGCGGCTGCTGCGGACGTCGTGACCGTTAGATGGCGAAGGCGCCGCTGCAAGCGCTGCGATAACTCGACGGTTTCGTCGCCGCGAGTCGTGATTAGCGCTGTCGTACGGAGGAACCACTTACGCTCGAGTTCGACGGTGGCAGTGCCGCATGGAACGCTGGCTTCGTACAGTGGCGTCACGCCGATTGGCTTCGCGTCCCAGAGTACACGCGCGCCGCTCGGCGTCGATGTTACGTTTGCCAGACAAGTCGGCACAGGCGCAGTCGGTTGTTCAGCGAACGCCGACGCGACTCCAGCGCGGACACGCGGCGGAACCTGGAGCGGATGTTGCGTAGCGGCGACCGGCTCGATGACCGCCCGGTCACGTTCGCTAGCTCCCCAAACGCCCAGGGCGAACCCGGCGCTGATCATGACCACCCCAACGACTCCCATCGACGCCCGGTCGATGAGCCGGTTCGGATACTCACCCTGCCTAGCGTCTTTGACCGAGGCCAGTGCCTCCGGAACGAAGCGCGGCGGAAGTCCAGGTAGGCGCGGACGCTCGTTCGATGACACGCGCGAAACGCGACCGGTCATTGGCTTCCGGGACAGGTTGTGCAACGAGCCAAGGTGCTTCGACATGCGAGCAATGCGTGCATGAATCGCGCCGCACGAACGCGCCCTGCAACTCCAATCCACTGCGGGAGCGCAGTCCATCCGGTGGTTGCAGCTTGTGCAACTGGGTGCGCAACTGATTGCGCAGGGAATGACACTATGGCGGGCAACGTGCGCAACCACTGTGATGGTCGCTCACGATTAGGATAATCCACCCTCATGGGCAACACTGGGGAAATGCGCCCAGTCCTGAGCGAGTTGATCGATATCTTGAGCCTCGAACGCATCGAGGAGAACATCTTTCGCGGGCAAAGCCAGGACCTGGGCTGGGGACGCGTTTTTGGCGGTCAGGTGCTCGGCCAATCTCTGTCCGCGGCGGAGCAAACCGTTCCCGACGATCGCTTCGTGCACTCACTTCACAGCTATTTCCTGCGCCCGGGCGATGCAGCGAAGCCGATCGTGTTCACGGTCGACCCCATTCGCGACGGTCGCAGCTTCACCACTCGGCGCGTAGTCGCCGTGCAGGATGGTCGCGCGATTTTCAACTTGTCGGCGTCGTTTCAGGTAGAAGAGGGTGGGCTCGAGCACCAGAGCGCGACCATGCCCGAAGATGTGCCAGGACCCGAGGACCTGTTGTCAGAGCGCGATCTCGGCCAGCGCCACATGGCCCAGTTGCCAGAAGCGGTGCGTGCCGCGATGCCAAAGGCGATGCGCGAACGAGTCGTCGCCGAGCGTCCACTCGAGCTTCGGCCGGTGGCACCGCAGCATCCTATGAAACCCGAAGTGGCCGAACCCGTGCGCTACGTGTGGTTCCGCGCCGCCAGCGCTTTGCCCGACCGGCGCTCGTTGCATCAATACCTGATGGCGTATGCGTCCGACTTTCATCTGCTCGGATCGACGCTACAACCCCACGGGGTGTCGTGGTTGACCCCGGGAATCCAGATCGCCAGTCTCGATCACGCGATGTGGTTCCATCGGCCATTTCGTTTCGATGACTGGTTGCTCTACGACATCCACGGCGAAACTGCACAGGGGGCGCGTGGTCTCGCCCGCGGGCGTTGGTTCACGCGAGACGGCGTGCTCGTGGCGTCGACCATGCAAGAAGGCCTGATCCGCGATCGTCGTTGATTCGGCGGAATGGCGCGTCGGCGCAGGTGGCGACTAAAGAGCCGCGCGGGCCTTGGCCACGAGGGCAACCATGGCCTCGCGAACTTCTTTGGACGTGCTGACCTGCTCGTCGAATGCGAGCCTGATCGGGCGCCAACCATCCTTGGTCTCCACGGACATTTCGAACCCGTAGCGATCCACGCCGGTCATTTTGACCGCGCTGAACTCTGTCGCTTTGGTGAACGCGCGGCAGTAGTCGGTCATGGCCTCGGTGTGGTCCTCATTCATGTGCTGAATGATGCCCAGCACGGACGGCGCGATCGGGTCGGGTTCAGCGGCGAACCAGTCGCTCATGGTGAGCCATGACATGCGACCGAAGCCGCCGATGTAGCGCAGTGACTGCACAGTTAATCGCCAGAACGAAAAGTCGCCGTAGTTGAGGTAGTACTCCGCCTGAGGATGGGCGTTCAGGTATGCGGCTTTGGCGTCGGCGACGTCGTCGCCCGCGAGCTCTTCGCACTCTCCGACCAGTGTGATTCGACCGAGGGCGAGGGGATTGTCTGCGCCGCTTTCGCTGATCATGAGCGAGCTGCGCTTGTCGGCGCGCAGGTTCTTGGTGTGTACCGCCAGGCCGCTGATCAAAAAGACGGGGTTGCCTTTGTGGATTGCAGTTGTGACCAGGGAGCCATAGGGGAAGGATGGCAGCTCGGCATCCGGGTTCGATATGGTGCATAGCGTGCCGCTGGTGATGCTGGCTGCCATCGTGCGCGCCCGCTCGGCGTGGCTCGGCGTGGCTACGGAAGTGTCGTACAGATACTCCTGGCTCGGGCGGGAACCGGCGTGGAAGTTCTTGGACTGGGTCATCGCCGCCCAGACTAGCACCGCGGGGGCATCACGGGGCCTTCGTTTGTGCTGAGACGCGTGGTGGATTCATGTCAGGTTCCGCTAGGTTCGGTGGATGAATAGCGGTCGCGTGGACACTGGGGGTGTCGCCGTGCACACTCCCCCGCATGCGTCTGTTCTTGATGATTGGTTGCGTGGTGTTGGCCGCGTGCGGCAGCGACTCCAACGGCGGTCCCGACGGCAATACAACCCCGCCAGCGGCGTGTGAAGCGCTGACTATTACTGGCACGGCTGTGTATGTGGCGGTTGACGGCGACGACGATAGTGGCGACGGCAGCCAGGGCTCTCCGTGGGCGTCAATTGGTCACGCTATCCAGAACGTCGCCGACGAGACGACCATCGTCGTCGGTCCTGGGACGTACAACGGGCGAATTCGTTTGGACGAGGTCTTCGACATCGGCGTGAGGATCGTCGCCGACCCGCCATACCAGGCCAGGCTTCGCCATACCGGCACGGTCGTGACGGTGTACAGCGGGAAAGGCATCACCCTCGAAGGGTTCGACATCGCGCACGCCGGGCCGGGCGCCGAAGCGTTGGTCGTGCAGATTCAGGATCTCATCGGTGAGTCCGGCGGCGACGACGCCGTGAGTCGGATCACCCTGCGAAACAACATCCTGCACGACAGCTACAACAACGACATTTTGAAGATCAACAACGGCGTCAAAGACATCACCATCGAACGCAACATCTTCTACAACCAGGAAGGTAGCGACGAACATATCGACATCAACAGCGTCGCCGACGTGATGATTCGCGACAACATCTTCTTCAACGACTTCGCGGCGAGCGGTCGCACCAACGGTAGCGACACCAGCAGCTACATCGTGATCAAAGACTCCAATGGCAACGACGATTCGTACGAGGGTACGCAGCGCGTCACCATTCGCCGCAACGTGTTCATGAACTGGCAGGGCGGCAGCGGGTCCAACATGGTGCTCGTGGGTGAGGACGGCAATTCCTACTACGAGGCGCGAGACATCCTCATCGAGAACAACTTGTTGGTGGGTAACGGCACCGACGAGATGCGCGCGCCCCTGGGCGTCAAAGGCGGTCGGGATATCACTATCCGCCACAATACGGTGGTAGGCGATATGCCCGGCAATGCGTTCGCGTTCCGGTTCAACCAGGAAGGCGCGAACCCGGTCAATACGAACATCGACATCTACAACAACATCTGGTCGGACCCGACCGGTAGCATGGACGATTTCTCCGACACCCCGGCCGGTGAGACGTCCAACTTCACCCTGGACAACAACTTGTACTGGAACAACGGCCAGTCGCTGCCCGGCGGCGGCGACGACGTCGTTCAGGTGGGCGATGACGCGATGAGCGTCGAGGGCGACCCGTTACTGCCAGTCATCAGCGCCACGACCATGCCCACATGGGACGAGTCCGGCAACCGCTTTGCCGACGGCTCTGGTGACACATGCGCCGTGTTCGACAAATTGATCATGACCTACGCAGTCCTCGGAGCCGGCAGTCCGGCCATTGGCAGCGCGCGTTCCGATGAGTCACCAGCTGATGACATTTTGGGCAATCCACGCAGCGGCGCGACTAGTATCGGCGCCTTCGAGCCGCAATAGACGTAGCAGAACTGCTACTCGCTCGTCCTGAGGTCGACGCTTCGGCCTGGCGTAGGCGTGTGCCCTACACAGTCTGACGCCAGCAAGCTTGTATCCAACCACAATTGATTAGATCGGCTGCGATTTTGGCGCGTTGCTAAGTCAACCCCGCTCATAGGAGAAGTCGATGAAGTCCTCCAAGCTGCTGACTGGCTGCGTCGTTGCGACTGCCAGCCTCGCGATCGTTGCATCCCTATTCTTGTCCCAGCGCCGTTCCTCGGTAATCCCAGGAAACCAGGCGAACCCACCCAAGCAATCAGCCGCGGCGGAGTCGATGGACGTTGTCTTTGTGCTCGACACCACGTCGAGCATGTCCCAGCTGATCGAAGGCGCAAAGCGCAAGATCTGGTCGATCGCCAGCCAGCTGTCCACGAGCAACAGCGATCTCGACCTGCGCATCGGCCTCGTTGCCTACCGCGATAAGACCGACGAGTACGTCACCAAGGTCGTCCCGCTGAACTCGAACATGGACGAAGTCTATGCCCAGCTGCGCCAGTTCGCCGCCCATGGTGGTGGCGACGGTCCTGAGCATGTCAACAAGGGCCTTTCGGACGCACTCCACCGGATGCAGTGGCGCAGCAAGGCCGACCGCCACATCTTCCTCGTCGGCGACGCGCCCCCCCACGATGATTACAACGATACGCCCAAGAGCCACGAGCTCGCCCAGAAAGCCAAAGACAAGGGCATTGCTCTTCACGCCATCCGCTGCGGTCATGACATGAGCACTCAGTACGCGTGGACGCGCATCGCCAAGCTGGGCGGTGGCACCTACGCGAGCATCGCCCAGAACGGTGGCATGAAGCAGGTCGCGACGCGGTACGACACGGAGCTCAAGCGGCTCAACGACAAACTGTCGGGTAGCGTCGTCGCCTACGGCAAGGACGCCGACAAAGTTCGTCGCCACGTGACAGCGCGCAAGAGCATGGGCGCCGGCGCGTCCGCCGATAACGCGTTCTACGCGGCCACCGCCAAGAAAGTCATGAAGGGTGACCTCGTTGACGAGATCAGCTCCGGTGCGGTCGACTTGGAAGGGGTGCCGGAAGCAGAGTTGCCGAGCGCACTCCAGGGCAAGTCCATCGCCGAGCAGCGCAAATGGGTCAAGAACGTGCAAAAGAAGCGCGACAAGCTGAAGGAGAAGATTCGCAAGCTCAGCGCCGCGCGACGCGGTGTTATCAAGCGCAAGAAGCCCGCATCGGCATCCCCGTCGTTCGACGAGACGGTCATCCGCGCCACCAAGAGGAAACGCTAATGATTGGGCCACTAAGATTCTCGGGACACGCTTCGTTTCAACGTGCCGCGCTGGTTATGGCCGGAGCGGGGACGGCGGTTGCAGCCGCGATGGCCGCGGCGATTCATGGCGCGGACGCCAGCGCCTGGTACAGCAGTTTGTTGCTGCCAGTAATGATCGCCATCGTCGCCGTCAGTGGTGCCGCATGGGGGCAGGGCCTGGGCGTACGTCAAGTCGTTCTGCGCGGCGCTGCCGTGGCCGTCGGCGGTGCGGCCTTGATTCTGTCACCGGACAGCGCGTTCATGTGGGGCGTCGCCGCCTTCGTGCTCTCGGTCGGGCTCGGCTTCGCTGGGCGTACGCCGGGACCACGATTGCTCGCGAGCATTGCGGCGGGCACAGGCGCTGCCTTCTTGGCGTGTCACGTGTTCGACTCGGTTCTGTTTTCGACTGAGTTCGCTGCGGCCCCGACGTGGCTGACTTCGGTCGTCGCGGGTGTCGGCTTTACCATCGTGTTGCCGCTGGCCCTGTTGCCCCAACATGTGATGCTGTTCGGCGATGCCGTCGATCGAAAGTACCGGGCAGTGGATGCGGCCAACGAAGAGGTCGGGAATCTGGCAGCGCGCAGCTACGACCTATGGCGTAGCGCCGACCCGGAATTGACCGACGACGATCCCAACCGCGCCGTGTTGCAGGAAGCAGTCGAGCGCGTGCTCGACGCCGCCGTGAGCTGGCAAACGATCGCCGGTGGAGCAAGCGCGAGCAAAGCGGCAGCGCTCGATGCGCGAGTCGATGTCATCGAGGCCAAACTCGAGGTCGCTAAGGATGAACAGGTCCGCAGCGAGTTGCGCAACGCACTGCGAGCGCTGGTCAAACAGCGCGACTACTTGAGTGACATCAAGGGCCAGTGCGAGCGCATCGCCGCGCGCATGCACAGTTACGTGGCGACCCTGGAGCAGCTGCGTTTGGCCATGGTGACCGTCGAGTCGACCCGCGCCAGCCAGCATTCGCCTGAGCTGTCCGAGCTGCTAGTCCAGCTGGATAGCGTCGAGCTGGGCGCTTAGAGCGCCTGGGCGCCCGCCAAATATACTGAAATTGCACGGAAAATGCGTGGGGGTGGCGTCATGTCACCCCCATCTGCTTATCTTCTGCGTTATGGCAGATACAGCAATTGAAAAGCCGATGACCAAAACGGCCATCTACTCCGCATTGGCCGAGAGCACAGGCCTGACAAAGAAGCAGGTGCAATCTGTTTTCGACGGGCTCGATGGCTTGATCGAACAGCACCTGATCAAGGGTGGGGCGGGTACGTTCACCCTGCCGGGCTTGCTCAAGATCAAGACCGTGATCAAGCCGGCTCAGGAAGCGCGTACCGGCGTTCCCAATCCATTCAAGCCCGGCGAGCTGATGGACGTCGCGGCCAAACCGGCCACGACCAAAGTCAAAGTCCTGGCGTTGAAGAAGCTCAAGGACATGCCGCTCTAGCGAGTACGTCGACGGCGTGCGGGTCGGGCTTCGCGGCCGCCGCGCGCCGTTTTGCGAGCTGGTCGACAAGGTTCGTCCAGCTCGAGTTTTATTGGAGTTTGTTAACTCCGGCACCGTGTCGGCGAATCAGTCGCCGTGTTGGTGCGCCAAATTCAGGGGGGGATTCGAATGCTCAAGAAGATGCAGGTTGTGGGTACGTGCGCGCTTTTGCTTGTCGCTGTTGGCTGCAAGAAAAAGGACGACGACAGCAAGAACAAGAAGAAGCCAAAGGTCACTAAGAACACCAAGCCGACGGTGAAGCCCAAAGACAAGCCGAAGGACAAACCGAAAGATCCGCCGAAGAAGGCGGAGCACCAAAAGGGCAAGACGTCCCTGACCATGATCTTCACCGTGGGCAAAGAGCTCGTGGCTGAAGGTGACAAGCTTTTTGCCAGTCACGCCGTGTGGATGAAGGCATCGCACAAGCGCGACGGTAAGCTCGCACTGCTCCGTTACAACGTCGCCAAGGGTGATGAGCTGAAGGATGCTCTCAATCCCGGCTCCAAGCCGACTGGCAAGACCTCGTTCACCCTGAACGAAGTCTACGAGTCGCCCGAGGGTCTCGCAGACCATTGGAAGACGGCGCCGAAGGGTTGGAAAGATTTTGGTGCGTTCATCGCTTGGGCCAAGAAGGCCAAGATCGACGTGCTTCATGGCTCTACCGTCGTGCACTCCCTGTGGGACAAGAAGACTGGCTCGCAGGCCGGCAAGACTTCGCTCTCGTTTACCTTCACGGTTGACGACGCGGGCGCTGCCGAAGCGGACAAGCTGTTCGCCAGCCACGCCGAGTGGATGGCCAAGACCCACAAGAAGGAGGGCAAGTTGGCCCTGCTTCGCTACAACGTCGTAAAAGGCAAAGAGCTCAGCGAAGCGCTGAACCCCGGGTCGAAGCCCACAGGCAAGACCACGTTCGTGCTGACCGAGGTCTACGAGAGCCCTGATGGTCTGATGGACCACTGGAAGAGCGCGCCGAAAGGCTGGAAAGACTTCGGTGCTTTCATCGCGTGGGCCAAGAAGTCCAAGATCGGTGTGCTCCACGGTTCGCCCGTCGTGCACTCGCTCTGGGAATAGCAACCCGATAGCAGTTCATAGCGGCGCCGCGTCATTGAGACGTGGCGCCGTTTTGTTTTTGCGCCATTTCTCTCTTGGCCGCGGCTGGTCACGTGCCTGGTTGGCGCTACTCTAGGGCCATGGGAAAACAGCACCTCGTATCGGCCGCGCGGGAGTTCGCCGTGGCGGCTCACGGTGAGCAGCGGTACGAGGAACATCCCTATGCGTTTCACCTGGATGAAGTCGCCGTGCTCGTGCGCACCTATGGCGATGTGGCTCAGGCCGTCGCTTACTTGCAGGACGTGATCGAACACACGGACGCGACCCCGGCGCAACTGCGCGAGGCGTTTGGCGAGCAGATCGCACGTTGCGTCGAATTGCTGACTGAGCAGCCAGGACTTAGTCGCAAGGAACGCAACCTGCGCAGCTTCGCCAGGCTGGCCGAGGTCGTCGCTGACTCTGACGACGCGGTTGCCCTTATCGCAAAGACCGCCGACCGGCTGGCGAACGTGCAGCGCTGCTTTCTCAACGAAGACCGCGGCGGTTTGCGCAAGCTGAGGCGAGATCAGCGAGACTTTCGCGCGGCCGTGTTTCGTCCCGGCATCGCCGACGCGCTGTGGGAAGAACTCACTGATCTCATCAGCCCGTGAGCGGAAGTGCGAGGTTTTGCTCGCGAATTCGAGATTTCTGCGCTCGCGTGAGTTTTTCCGGAAGTTCGTGGCTCTCCGTCACGACCTAGCTACATCACCGGCGCGCAGAGGGTCCCGCGTCATCACCGCTAGGAATAGGAGATCATTTGATGACTTACACAAGACGACGAACGGCACGTACTCTCGGCCTGGGCCTTTTACTCACGGGAGCCGCGGCGTTGCTGTTCAGCTCTTCCGCGGAAGCGCGGCCATACAACAGCGGCGCTTCCGGATACGGCTCTTCCGGCTACAGCGCTGGCATCAACGCATTTCATAGAGCGGACTCGAACGGCGACAGCTATCTCTCGTCGTACGAACTGCAATTCGTGCCAGCGTACATGCGTGCGACGCTGTCGGGCGCTGACTACAACTACGATGGCTACATCAGCCTGGCGGAAGCCAAGAGTGTGTTGGCGAGCGCGTACGTGACGCCAACGCGACGCTATCGCACTCCACGCTACACCCGCGCTCAGTTGCGCAAGCTACGCCGCTACCGGAATCGTCGGTTTCACCGTCGTGGTCGGGTCGTCACGCCCCGCCGTGGCCGCATCATCCATCGTCGCGGTCGTGCGATCAATCGGCGCCGAGCGCGCACGATCGATCGCCGCCGTGGTCGGGTGGTCAATGGCAACCGAGGTCGCGTGACCAATCGTAACCGAGGGCGCGTGATCAATCGCAACCGAGGGCGCGTAAACAACCGGCGCGCCGATCGGGCGGACCGACGCTCTCGAGCAAATCGCCGCGACCGGCGCCGTCGCTAACCAGGCACGCGAACACAAGAGGGGGCGCCGAGATGCGTCCCCTCGTTTTACTACACCAGCTCGTGGTAGAGCGCGCTGAGGTCGTTGGTCGCCAGGTGGGCTGCGCCGCCGTCTTGCAGAGTGGCGTCTGAAAGCGCTCGCTTGCTGTCCTGCAGCGTGGCTATTCGTTCCTCGAGGGTGCCGCGAGCCACTAGCTTGTAGACGAATACATTCTTGGTCTGGCCGATGCGGTGTGCTCGGTCGGTGGCCTGTTGTTCCGCCGCCGGGTTCCACCATGGGTCGTAGTGGATGATCGTATCGGCGCGGGTCAGGTTGAGGCCTGTGCCACCGGCCTTGAGGCTGATCAGAAACACCTGCGCTTCTCCCTCCTGAAACGATCGGATCACCTTCTCGCGCTTGCGGGTCGCCCCGGTGAGTTTCAGGTATGGGATGTCCGCCGCGCGACACTCGGCCTCGATGAGTTCCAGCATTGACGTGAATTGCGAAAACACCAGGACGAAACGGCCGCTGTCGGCCAGCTCCTCGAGCATGCTCATGAGTCGATCCAGCTTGGCGGAGCTGTTCGCTTTCATCGCTTCGGGTAACTTGACCAGACGTGGGTCGCAGCAGCACTGGCGCAACTTGAGCAGCGCGTCGAGCACGACCAGAGAAGAACCCTGGACGCCCCTGTCGTTGAGTGCCTTGCGTACATCGCCGTCGAGGCTGAGGCGCAAACTCTCATACAGGTCTCGTTGGCTAGCGCCCATGTTGATGCGCTCGATGATCTCGGTCTTGTCGGGCAGATCCAGCTCGACGCCTCGTTTCGTTCGGCGAAGCATGAACGGTCGGATGCGTTGACGCAGAAACTCCAGCATGTGGGTGGCGCCGTGCTTCTCGATAGGGCGGCGTAGGACGGCCTCGAAGGTGCTCTGCCTGCCGAGTAGACCCGGCATGGTGAGGTCTATTTGTGACCACAGCTCGCGCAGGTTGTTTTCGACCGGTGTGCCCGTGATGCCAAAGCGACTGTCGCCGCGGAGGGTCGCGGCGGCTTTGCGCACGTGACTGCTCGGGTTCTTTAGATTCTGGCTCTCATCGAAGATGACCGTCGACCAGGGCACACTGGCGAGCATCTTCTTGTCTCGCAACATCGTCTGGTACGAGGTGATGACGATGGAGTTAGGGCTCAGATCTGCGCGGCTCTTGGCCCGGGCCGGTCCCAGGTGAACCACGGCACTGAGGCCCGGAGCGAAGCGAGTCGTTTCGGTTAGCCAATGGTCGGTGACGCTGCGTGGACAGATGACCAGGGCAGGGCGGTCCGCCGTGAGCCGGCCGGTTTCGCGCAGCGATTCGAAGAAGGCGATGACCTGGACGGTTTTTCCCAGGCCCATGTCGTCGGCCAGGATTCCGCCGTAGCCCGCGTCGTGGAGGAAGCTCAACCAGGCCAGACCTTGCCGTTGGTAGGGGCGAAGCGTGCCGCTGAACCCGGCACTCTCTTGCTGAGGTTCGAGATCGATGAGTCGCTCGAGCCGTGCGCGCGCGTCTTGCAGCAACTCGGCTCGGGAGAACTCGCCTGGCCCTGTTGGCGTCAGAGGCGCGAGAGTCGGCGCGGTAAACGCGGGGACGACGAGCTTGTCTTCATTGTCGACGCCGCGCAGTTGCAATTCGACGAGCGGGCGCGCCCAGCGTTTGATGCGGTCGCCGGGCACGTAGACCAGCTCACCGTCGGGCATGCGTAGGTTCATGCCGTTGACGTGCTCCTGCTCGAGCAAGCCACTGGCCAATGGAAGCCTGTCTTCGCGAATCGCCTCGAGCAGGATCGGCAGCAGCGGCACCTTTTGACCCGCTACGATCACACCAAGCTCGAGCTCGAACCATGCCGGTCGGTTGGCCACCGGGCGTACCTGCTGGATCCAGTCGTCGACAACCGCCACCGGCTCTGCGGGCACCTCCTCGTCGATCTTGCACAACCAGCCGGTTTCCTGAAGCGCGGGCACGACCTCTTGAACGACGTGGCGCGCCAGACGCAGGTCGCCCAGGGCTGTGCGCGACTTCTCGCCAGCGTGCGCGTTCATCAGTCGATCTAATTCCCGGCGTCGCTGTCCCTCGGCGAGCATGTCTCGCGGGGTAGACCGAGTTGCATCCCAGTCGGCCAGATCGAAGCGCGCATCGCCGTAGACGGCTTCGGCGCGCACGGTCACGCAGGGCGCCGCCGGGTCGTCGTCGACGAACACGTACAGGTGCGGCTGCATCGTATCCTCGTCGCCTTTGGCCAGGCCTTCGCCGTCCAGGCGACTCAAGCAGGCGGTCGCTAGCTCGCCCAGGACCGGGGCGAGGCTGCGTATGACTGTCGCCAGCATGGGTCGAGGAACCGGGGGAGCGTGCACGAGTTGCTGCACGATATCGGCGGCAACACCGACGTCGACTTTTCCGATCGTCCCGCTGTGCAGATCGATGTAGTGCGTCTCACGTGCTGGCATGAGCAACAGCTCATTGGCAAGTCCAATCACATAGTCGTTGGCCTGCTCGCCTGTTTGGCTCGACGCGGGCGTCCAACGAAGTTCTTGGTCCCGGTCTGGTCCTGCGCGCAGAACGGTGTCACCGATGTTTCGCCAGAACAGTCGGCCGCTGTCGGCCAGGCCGCGAAGTAGCGCAGCGTCCATGCGATCCGTACGCAAACTGGTTTGTTGCGGCTCGGCACGGGTGACTGCTCGGGCCAACGAGATCAGGCGCAGATCGTCGACGCCTACCCAGCTGGGCACGCCCCGCGCCGGGTCGCCCAACGCGCCCATGATCTGACCACGACCGAATCCGCCTTTGCGAAGCGCGGTGGTCTGCTGGATCGTCAACATGACCGCGCCGCGGACCGGGCTGAGCACATAGGCGACGAGCTTACGCGAACTGTTCGGGCTCGCTGATGTTGGCGTGTCCGCGCTCAGGGTCATGCCGGACAGCCACTCACCCACCGCTTCTTGTTTGCGCTGGCTATGGTCGGCCTCCGCGCGGTCGGCGGTCCTGGACAACGCTACGAGCAGCGTTGCCGCGACGTGCTTGCAGTCGAACTCTGCAGCGCACGTGCACTCGCCATGAACTATGTCGGTTTCACTGACGTAGTGCACCGTCACTACGAAGCCCGTGCCATCGTAGACTTGGGCGACGACGGGCCAATCCGGCCGCACCAACTTGACCCGGCCTCGGCGGGCACAATCCTGTGCCCACTCGAGCAACGAGGCCTCGAAATGCGCCGCCGCTTTGACCACTGCAGAGTCTGAAATTTCGACTGCCACCGCGATGGAGCTTACAAACCGCCTGTCGGTTTGTCACCGCCCGAGCGCTTTCAACACGAGGTAGCGGTTTCAAATATTGCACGCTCGGGTGATACTGAGCGGGCTATGGCCGACCAACGAACGTGTATCAAGTGCAACTCTGCCCAAGAACCCATCGTCATTCAGGGCGTGGAAATTGACCGCTGCGTCAGCTGCGGCGGCATCTGGCTCGACGGCGGCGAGATCAAGGAGTTGGTCGCACAACGGACGGATCCGAGCTCCGATGCGCAACTCGAAGCATCGATCGCGCGCTTGTCGAAGGCGCGCGGCGGCGGCGGCGCGCCTGCCGGGGAAGCCAACGTGGCCACCACAGCGTGCCCCGCATGCCAGGGCAAGCTGACTGTAGCTAGCTTCGGCGACGCCAACGTCGAGCAGTGCAACGCGTGTGATGGCATCTTCGTCGACCGCGGCGAGTTGGCAAAGGCGATGAAGCTGGTGGACACCAGTGAAGCCACGACCATCATGGCTCTCGCCAAGTGCGTTACTACCAGCGGTTCGATCGGCTAGATCGACTCCGCTAACACGCAGCGAATCTCTTTCCGTTACCGCAGCCGCAGGCGCGCGCTCTGTCTGCGGATCATTTCACGTGTCTGCTGCGCACTCAGGGTGCCAGGGGTGACATCAAGGGTTGCTGTCACCGGGCCGTGCCTGCCTCCATGGGCGCTGGTCATGCACACGTCGGTCGCGAGTTGGCCCTTGCCGCGGGCTCGAAGCCAGACACAGCGCTGCCTCGGCGAGATCGCGATCGGTGCGGAGTACTTTCCGTAGCGCACGGTGAGTTGGCCACTGTGGCTGGCCATCGCCTGGTCGAGCAACTCGGGGCCTAGCACCGATAGGTTGCCCCGGTGGTCAACGGTGATGCGCTTGCCGTCGAACTCCAAGCTCACTCCGGCCGGACAATCTTTGCGCACCAGAGTCGTGACCTGGCGCTGCCGTGTTTCGAGTACATCTCGTCTGGGAATGAAGAACATGCCGGCGGTGATCAGGGCGTCGATACCAAGTAGTCCACCGCCAATACGGCGATTGGTGTTGGCGCTTCCGTTGGGCGCGTCGCTCAGCAGGTAGATCGCGGCCACGGCGGCTTCGGCGATGAACGCGATCGCGGTCACCAGCTTCCACGTGCGACCGTATCGACTCGCGGCAACGTACTCTATGTTGCGGCCGGTCTGGTTGACGGTGCACGCCATCGCAGGCGGCTTGATCTGTCGAGGAACTGCTCGCGGTGGTGTTGAGCTTCGTTTTGAGTACTGGCGCGGGACAGGAATGCCGGCTGGATGGAGGACCACGGTCAGGTGTTCACCGAATCCAGGCTGCGGCACCGAGACGACTCGTTCGTTCTCGTTCGGGCCAGGCGGCTTGCCCATGCTTTTGATCAAGCCAGATGTTGCTGCACAGCCGCCCAGCAACATCGCCGCCAGAGCGGTTGCGAGAACTCTTCGTTGGCAGGGTCTCATGGCGCGACCACCCGAACCCAGCGACCCGGGATCAAGGTGACCCCGCTGATACCCACCCGCCAGCGTGCGGGTTGCCAGCGTAAGCCGACGGTCGGGGCTAGTTGCCAGGAACCCGGCACCCAGACGAACTCGCTGCCCGACCACTGCCAGTAGCCGACGATCCATACGGCGCGTGGGACTGGCGGTGGCGGCGGTTGTTCGGTTCGCGGTGGCGGCGGTCGGCGAGGTGCGCGTGTGGTCAACCCACCATCAATATCGGTCTTGGGCACGCGCCACTGACCAGCGAGCCACTTCCACCCCGCTGCCCAGTGCCAGTATCCGGGACGCCATTGGGCGTTCGTGCTGGGGCGTGGCGATTGGGTCTCTGCTCGCGGTGGTGGCGGTGGACCCGTCGGTTTGCTTGGCCGGCGGGTAATCGTCTTTCGGCGCCAGCGGAGTTGCCGCCGGTAGCGTTCGGTCCGCGACCAACAGCGAGCGTCGTTGCGGTTCGACCGGCAGTACTTGGCGCGGTCGGCGGCGCGTGCGTTCATTACCAGGTGAGTGCGGAAGCCGCCCGGGCCCCAACATTCGCGGTCCTTGAGGTGGCTTGCACAGTACTCGCGTCGCAATCGCGCACGGCGAATCTTGTCCCGACGTTGGCGCTCCTGGCGCAACCGACGGCGTTCGTACTCAACCCGCCGACGCTGCAGCGTCGCGCTGGATATCGGTTGGGGGGCCGGGCGCTGTCGTCGTTTCCGCACGCGCGCTACGCGTCTCCGCCGGCGTTTCTCCATCAGCTTACGCAGGTGCGCTTCGAATGCCGCGTCGCCGGAGCTGGGTTTGTAGATGTCGTGGCGTAGGCTGAACACCACGCCTTGCAGATCGTTTGGAACCAACGACCAGATGCGCACCCGCAACTGGAGACCCGCTTTCAGGATGGGCGGCTCCAGGGAGGGGTTACGCCAACTCACCCGCAGCAGCGTTTCTCCGCCGGCACTGGTGCGCACGGGCACCAACGTCGGGACCGGCGCGGGCGGGCGCCTGTCGGTCGTCGTTGTGTTGCCGCCGGATCCCGGCGTGCCCGGACGAGAGCCCGGTGGCTTGGTGCCAGTGCTGCCAGTGGTCCCGGCATTGGGCACCTCGTTCAGGCTGACCACACAGCGCTTATTGTCGGGCTTCGTGCCGCGCCCGCCCAAAAGGCGTTCGCGCTTGATCGCCAGGCCGACGCCCCGATCGATGGTGGCGATCAACTGGACCCGCCGCGGTGTCTTGACCCTGAGCTCGAGCGCCTCTCCCCAGCGATGACCTTTGGCCGGAATGGTCAGCTCGAACGGTCCTTGCGCGCACTCTTTCGCCGACGCGAACGAACGCACGTGGGTCGTTTTCGAGTTCAGTCGATGGGATGGGCCACAGGCACCGATGATGAGCGTCGCGGCGATTAAGTACGAGTGAACTCGCATGCAGCCAGGCTAGCTAGCAATCCGCGAACCAAACAAGCAGCAGGTACACTATTGCGTATTTACGTCGCTGGCAGCGCGCTGATGTGAACATGCGAATACATCCGCGGCCGTGGTGCACACGGCACGCTGCCGCTGTGGACCGAGAGTGAATGATGTCACGCTCGTGCCGGTTCCCGTCCCGCTGGCGCCCCAAGCGTATAGAATGGGCTCGATGTTCGAGGTCGCCTCGCTGGCTGTGCTCCTGGGGCTCAGCAATGGTGCCATCGCCACTGAGCCTAGCGGAGCAGCGCTGATCAACGGCGACGACGAAGAAGTGTGCAGCGGCATCGTGATCTCCCCGCACGTCGTGCTCACGGCGCGAAGCTGTGTGAACGGAATAGTGGAGGTCTATATCGGTCCGGGGCGAACTGTGGACGACGAGAGTATTCACGGGGTGGTCACCACTCACGTGCACCCGGACGCGCCAGATCTGGCGTTGATCGTGATCGATCCGGCGACCACCAAGCGGCCGGCGGAGCTTCCGGCGAACGCGTCCATGTTACTGCCCGGCGAACTCGTTCGCTTCATCGGGTTCGGCCGCTCTATCGATCCCGAGTCCGAGCACATCAAGCGCGAGGGGACGGCCTGGGTGCTCAGTCAGTCTGGCACGCGCCTAGGGCTCGGCTTCATGCCGTCGGCGAGTTGTCAGGGCGACACAGGGGGGGGCCTGTTCCTCGCCGGCAACATCGTTCGTGGACTGATCGTTTCTAGCGGCGACGACTGCCTCGACGAGTTCAACGCCGTGAGCGTTACCCCGTTCCCGTCTGATTTTCAGGAATTCATGGATCTGGTGGAAGAGGGCGTCGCCCTCCCGGGGGGAATGTGTCTGTACCAGGGGCACTGTTCCAGCGGTGATTGTTTCCAGCGATCCGACGGCGGGTTCCCATACTGCTCGACGTCGTGTACGAGGACCGACGAGTGCCCGTTGGACATGGAGTGCGAACTGGAGCGCTGCATGCATCCGAGTCCGAGCCCTGGTGCTGTTGGCTCGGCGTGCACGACGAACGTGGATTGCTACGACGATCTGTGCAACCGCCGCTCCGCAGGTGAAACGTCCATGTGTAGTAAGCGATGCACGCCGGGCAAGGAACAGTGTCCGGAAGGCTATGCGTGCGCCAAAGATGTGGACGACGGCGACTCGTGTTTTCCTGCCACGGAAGAGCAGGGCTGCGGTTGTCAGTCCAACCAGCGACCCGACGGCTCCTTGTTCGCCGGACTCCTGCTCCTCCTCGTCAGCCTCCGCCGACGCTCCCACTGAATTAGCGCTACGCGATCCGTCGGCGCAGTTCCGGTAACAGTTCGCTGGTGAACCACGGGTTCTTGGCGATCCATAACCGCGACCGCCAGCTCGGGTGGGGCAGGGGGAAGAAGCGCGGAAGATACTCTCGGTACGCGCGTACTGTCTCCGACAGGTTCTTCTTGCGCGTGTTACCCAGGTAATAGCGTTGCGCGTACTGCCCGCTGAGCAGCAACACTGCGTCGCTCGGCAGCCGGTCCAGAATCTGCTGATGCCATTGTGGCGCGCACTCGGGGCGCGGTGGTGCGTCGCCCCCGCTGGCTTTGCCTGGATAACAAAAGCCCATCGGCATGATCGCGAACCGATCCGGGTCATAGAATTCTTCGCTGGTCACGCCGAGCCACTCGCGCAAGTGATCGCCGGATGGGTCCGCCCAGGGGACACCGCTGTCATGTACTTTGGTCCCAGGTGCTTGACCGATGATGACCGCGCGACTTCGAGCGGAAAAGCGCGCGATCGGACGTGGCCCCAGCGGTAAGCCCGGCACACAAATGGTGCAAGCCGCGACCTCTCTGCGCAGGCTGGCGATTATTCGTCGCGGTTTTCCTCCCATTCCTCGCGGGCTCAGTCTAGCCCACACATGACCCCATGACGCGTGTCCGGCAACCTGGAAACTCGGAGTAGAACACGTTTCACTTTTGGTCGAAGACCGCTTACTATCCCGTGGCGATGACGCGCGAACCCTCCGACAGCTATCTGGTGGTGTCCACGGACGGCCATGCTGGTTTGCCGCCCCACGAATATCGCGCCTATCTCGATCCGCAATACCGCGAGCGGTTCGATGCGAGTCTGGCGGAAGAGATCGCACGCCGTCAGGCTGCCGAAAAGGACTTCTTGATCAAGGAGTTCAACGATGAGTGGCGAGCCGGCAAGGTGGGCAAGCTTGCGGCGGCGTGGGACTCGGATCTGCGCAACGAAGTCATCGATGGCGACGGCGTCGCGGCGGAGGTCTTGTTTCCCGATGGCATCACCGAGATGAACGTGCCCCCGTTTGGCGCGGGGCTTGGGCTCAAGCCATGGGGCGTGGAGCCCGAGCTGCAGTGGGCAGGTGCCAGAGCGCACAACCGCTGGATTGCGGAGTTCTGTGCTCAACATCCGCTGCGCAGAATCGGTGTCGCGATCGTGCCAATGCTCTACGACGTCGACGCGGCGGTCGCTGAGGTGGAGTGGGCACACGAGCACGGTCTCAAAGGGATCTTGATCCCCGCGCTCATGGGGGACCACGATGCGTACAACCACCCCAAGTACTACCCGGTTTGGCGCGCGTGTGAGCAGCGCGGAATGGTCGTGCATAACCACTCTGGACCGGCACCTGATTACGACTTTCAGTTGCCCGGGGCCATGGGCATTTTCTTGGTCGAGTTCGCCTGGTGGGCTGCTCGTCCGTTGTGGCACTTGATCTTCGGCGGGGTCTTCGAGGAGTTCCCGAAACTCAAGTACTGCCTCACCGAGGTCAGTGAGTTCTGGGTGCCCTCCATGCTGGAGATGATGGACGTGCGGGCTTCGGTGAAGCACACGAGCGGCAAGCTCGGCGATTTTCGTTCCAATCTATCCATGAAGCCCAGTGGCTACTTTGATCGCAACTGCTGGCTCAGTGCGTCGGCGTTGTTCGACGAGGGCAGTACCGCGGTACGCCACGCCATTGGGATGAGCAACATCATGTGGGGCACGGACTTTCCTCACCCCGAAGGCTCGTGGCCCCACACTCTGGACAAGATGAAGCAATACATGACAGGGATCCCAGAGGACGAATTGACACAGCTATTGAGCGCCAACGCGATCCGTTGTTACGACCTGGACGCCGACGCACTCGGCGCCATCGCCGCGCGAATTGGCCCAGATCGAGGCCTCTTCGTCGCGCAGGAAAGGTAGGCTGACATGGCTCGGCTGCGTTACGTAAAGGACTCCAGCGCCCGTCCGGGGGCGAAAGCATCGGGCAACAAAGTTCGCCACACCGTTCGCTCTTTACGTGCTCTGTACGAGACCGAACCGGAAATTCCGGCCGCCCTGTTGCCAAGGCCCTTGCAGCCAGCCGACACGCCCGAAGTGTTCGTTCAGTTCGCGGACGTCACCATGCATCTGGCAGAAGACCGTATCGTCAAGATCGGTGCGGCGACGGTCGGGATAGCGTGCAGCTACGAAGATACTCGCGGGTATTACGTACTAGCGATGCCGATGGAAGGCGAGTTCGTCGTGATCGGTGGCCGGGAGATTTACGGCGAGCCCAAGAAGATAGCCACCACCAGTTTCTCCATGGACGATGACAGGGTGCGTGCGAGCGTGACCCGTCACGATATTACGTTCCTGGAACTCAGCGGAAGAATCGGCGACCCAGCCGACGCGCCCAAACAATTCACCGAGCACTTTTTCTGTTTCAAGGCGATGCCCTCGGTCGCGGCGGGGGGCGCCAAGGACGGCGGCTTCGACGGCGACGTGTTCCTGACCAGGCTCAACTGGGAACGGAACTACACCAGCGTGAGGCGTGTCGAAGACGGTGCCATCGTGCTCCGGGACTCGGCTTACGATCCGTTGGTCGACGTGCCGGTCAAGCGTATGCTCAAGATGGAACTCGCGGAAGGTGCCACTCGAACAAGTGGTGAGTTGGTGCGAGCCGTGCCCGGTGAATGGCTCGAGCCGTTTCTGGTCCAACGCTACGACGAACCGCAGCAGGGAATCGAGGTCGCGCTCGCGTCGGAGGCCAGCCATGCGTGATTTTGCGGGCAAGGTCGCAGTCGTGACTGGCGGAGCCAGCGGCATCGGTCGCGCCCTCGTCGAGGCCCTCGCACGGGATGGCGCTCGCGTGGTGCTTGCGGACATCGACGAGCCCGCCGTCGCCAGCGCCTGCGCTGAGCTCGGCCGCGATGGACACGACGTGACGGGACTCCAGGTGGATGTAACCAGGGCCGAGTCGGTCGACGCTCTCGCCGAGGCAGTGTTCGAGCGTTTTGGTAACGTGCATCTGCTGTTCAACAACGCTGGCGTTGGCGTCAAGGAAGCCAAACGTCGCATCTGGACTCTGCCGGAGAAGGATTGGCAGTGGGCCTACGCCGTCAACGTTATGGGGGTGGCCAACGGCATCCGAGCGTTCGTGCCGACAATGCTCGAACGCGGCGAGGAAGGCCACGTGATCAACACCTCGTCAGGCAACGGCGGTATTGCGTCGCTGCCGACGACGCCGATCTACGCATCCACCAAGGCGGCGGTTACCAGTCTCAGCGAGGTTCTGCACTACCAGTTCTTGACCGACGGAGCCAGGTTGCAAGCCCACGTGCTGTTCCCGGGCCCGCACCTGGTGAATACCAATATTCTCAACTCGGATCGCAATCGTCCTCGAGCGTTCAAATCCGACGGTCAGGATCCCGCCGCGTACGTGGACATGAAAGCGCTCGCGGAAAGTGCCGGCCTGGACTTCAAGTTAACCGAGCCCCACGAAGTTGCGACGCTTGCACTGGACGGCATTCGATCCGGCACGTTCTGGATTCTGTCCACCGAGGGCAAGAGCGACGCGCGCCTCGAACGCCGCACCGAGTCGATCAAACGGCGGACGAATCCAGAGCTGTAGTATATGGTGGTGCCATGGACGTCGTCGCCGGACCAGACGCACTCGGCTCGCCGGTGGAGCCGTCGGTCATCGATGACTTCTTTCGCGATGGCTATGCGCGGCTGGGCCGGCGCTTCGACGAGCCATACTTGCGCAAGCTGCGCGGTCGAGCCGACGATCTCATGCTCGGGCGCGTCGTTCACGAGGGTATGTTCTTTCAGCACGATTCGCCGACCGGGCGCTACGAAGATTTGGTGTACGGAAAGGGCTACGTCGGTCCATCGCTGAGCTACCGAAAGCTCGAACGCCTCGAGCTAGACCCGCTGTTTCGCGCGCACATCGAGCATCCGGTTTTTGCCCGTGTCGTCGGACAGCTGATTCCCGGCGCCGCGTCGATCTATCGAGCGAGTCTGTTCAACAAAGCAGCGGACGGCGGCATGCGCCTGCCATGGCATCAGGACGGCGGTCGTTTTTGGGGCGTGGAGCCCGCGCCGTTCGTACAAATGTGGACCGCGCTGGACGATTGCGGCCCGGATGCTGGTTGCCTGGTCGTCGTTCCTGGCAGCCACAAAGCCGGCCTGGCGTCCCCCGAAGGAGGCGTCGTCCAAGAGTCGTCGTTGGCGGCGTGTCCCGTCGAGCCCGTCGCTCTCCCTGCGGTCGCCGGGGAAGTGATGCTCGTCCACAACCACTTGTGGCACTGCGCCCCGGCCAATCGCTCTGGCCACCCCCGGCGCACTCTAAGCGTTTGCTACATGACGGCCGACACGCGCTGTCTACGTAAGCGGGGCACGCCGAGGCAGTTCGTTCGGGTGTTCGCCGCCACGCCTGCCAGCGAGACTTCGCCATGAAGCGGCGATACCAGCTAGCGATCGCTTGGCCGAATCGCGTTATCATGCGGCGTGAGTTGGACGAAACCAGGCTCTGGTAAAGCTGGCCTCGCATGGACCCTGGCTAGCGGGCTGCAAACGCATATCGTCGACTGTCTCGTCGCCGCTGGCGCAGCTGTGGGCCTAACGGAATCGTTCGCGCCCATCGAGTGGTTGCGTGATGAGGGGCGCCACGGCGGCGGTGTTCGTTACGTGGCCGTGGACACGCCCATGTTCAATCGCGCGTCGGTCAACGTGTCGACAGTGCACTACGATGACCTGCCCGAAAAGCGGCTGTCATCGGCGACCGCGTTGTCGACGATTATCCATCCGCAGCATCCGCGGGCACCGTCGTTTCACATGCACATCAGTTGGACGGAGATGCGAGACGGCGCCGGCTACTGGCGCGTCATGGCGGACCTGAACCCGTCTATTCCCAACGCCGAAGACACGGGAACGTTTCAGCGTGCGCTCAGAGACGCGGCACCGGAGCTATACGATCGTGGCGCCGCCGACGGAGACCGGTACTTCTTTATCCCCGCGCTCGAGCGTCATCGCGGCGTTGCCCACTACTATCTCGAGGGCTACACGACCGATGAGTTCACGGCCGACGAGGCGTTCGCCCGAAACTTTGGCGAGGCCGTCGCGAGCGCGTACGCGCGGATCGTCCAGGGCTCTCTGAAACAACACGGGGACGTCAGTGACGACGACCGACGTGAGCAGCTCGCGTACCACAGCGCGTACCTGTTGCAGGTGCTCACGCTGGATCGCGGCACCACATCGGGGCTGCTGGTGCACGACCAGAACGACGTGGGTATCCTGGGTTCGTTGCCCGCCCGAGTGGACCGGGATCTGCTCTTCGGTTGGGCCGACAAACTGCCGCACCCCCAGGGCGAACTGCTCCGGAGCATCGCCGGTGCTTTGCCCGATGTCTCTCCAACACCGGTTGATGACGACTCACGGGCTCGTCTCGCAGTGTTGGTAAGGGATCACTACCGGTCGCATCCGGAGGCGCTTGGCATGCAGGCAGCTGGATCCATTGTGCCGCCAACCGTCGCCAATCACGCCGGCCCGACCGACACTAAGCAGGATTGATCTGAATCATCGTCGCCGCCTGCGAATGGCCAACCGTCTGGCTTGACCGGGCGGTTTTACACCTGGTATCCGGGAGTTGGGCGCCCGCCTCGCGCCATCTCTGAGGACCACTGACGCAATGAGCGCAGCACTGACGATTCTAGGCGGCCTGGGGATTTTCCTCTTCGGGCTGCGGGTGATGAGTAACGGCCTGCAGAAGATGGCCGGTAACAGGTTGCGTGCGATCCTGGCGGGCCTGACCAAGAACCGCTTCGCCAGTATTGGCAGCGGCTTTTTGATCACCTGCGCGGTGCAATCGTCGAGTGCGACGACCGTGCTCGTGGTGTCGTTTGCCAACGCTGGTCTGCTCAGTCTGTATCAGGCAATCGGTCTGGTCATGGGGGCCAACATCGGTACTACGTTGACCGCCTGGCTGGTCGCGCTACTCGGTTTCAAGATCAAGATCTCCGCGTTCGCACTGCCCATCATCGGCATCGGGTTTCCGCTGTCGCTCATCAACAGCAAACGCTCGCGGCAGTTGTCCGAAGTGCTCGTCGGCTTTGGTCTGCTGTTCCTCGGTCTGAAGTTCCTCAAGGACGGGGTGCCAAACCTGACCCCCGAACAGCTGGCGTGGCTGCAGAACATCGAGGGCTACGGATTTGGCTCCGTTCTGCTGTTCGTCCTGGCGGGCGCGGTCATCACGGTCGTAGTGCAATCGTCGTCGGCGTCGACAGCCATGGTGCTAGCGATGGTGGCGAAAGGCTGGGTAGGCCTGGACCTCGCCGCGGCAATGGCGCTCGGAGCCAACATCGGTACGACGGTTACGGCTCAGCTTGCAGCCATCGGTGCCGAACGCAACGCAAAGCGCGTGGCGCACTTCCATACGCTGTTCAATGTGCTCGGGGTCCTCTTGATACTGCCCGTGATGCATCCGATGTTGGACGTGGTCACGTCGCTGATTCCCGGCGATTCGAAGGACACACTGGTCGCGACGTCCAGGGTTGCCGCATTCCACACGATGTTCAACATCGCCATCACCATCGTTCTGGTCGGCTTCGTCAGGCAACTGGAGCAGTTCGTTCTCTGGCTCGTGCCGATCCGCGACGATGAGCGAGAGGGCGGTCACCTACAATTCCTCGAGACGGGGCTCATGGGCACCCCGGAGCTTGCCACCGTCGAGGCGCGTCGGGCGCTCCATCAAATGAGCGGGGTCTGTTCGAACATGCTCGAACAACTCACTGAGGTCATCAATAACCCGGAGAAGAAGCTCGGTAACGTGGTCGACAAGATCAAACGCGAGGAGCAAAAGACCGATGATATGGAAGAGGAGATCATCGACTTTTGCTCAAAGCTGGCGCGTTCGGCTACGTCCATGAAAGTCGGGCGCGATGTGGCGCGCTATCTCGAGATGGCCAACGACATCGAGCGCATCGGCGATCACAACATGAACCTGGTCTTGCTCGCCGAGCGGCGCTGGGAGAAGAAGTACAAGTTCGGTGAGCAGAGTCAGAAAGAGTTGGCCGAGATGCTCGCGAACGTGGGGCAGTTTCTGCAGAACACACGCGATGCCCTGGAGACGAGCTCGAACACCGGCGTCAAGGACGCGAAGTTGCTCGAGAGCAAGATCAACAAGATGCGCAACGATAGCCGCAAGAGTCACGCGGCGCGTATGCAGGCCGGCGAAGAGGACGTGCGCGAGGGACTCATTTTCCTCGACATGATGACCAACCTCGAGAAAATCGGCGATTACTGCATGAACGTGAACCAGTCGATCCAGGAAGGCTAGCCACTCTAACCAGTGCGTGGCAGGGTCGCTAGCTGCCGCGACTGAGCCACTAGCTGTCCGGACTCGTCCCACAGTTCGCCGTCTTCTTCGAGCAACCCGCCGGTAACGAAACGCGTGCGGAACTCGGCGCGAAGCCACCCCGGGACCGGCCGCGCGCGAAAGTGCACCGTCAGTTCGATGGTCGGCACCCAGCCAGGTGACAGGACGTTGAATGCGGGCGGCGGTAGGCCATCAGCGAACAGCGGCATGACCAGGGTGTCCGGGTCGCGACCGTCGGCGAGCCGCATCCAACCGCGCAGCACCATGTCGCCCGAGGGTTTGCCGACAGCCCAGCCCATGGTCGTTGGGTCGAGCCGATTGTCGAAGCGCTTGGCGATCTCTGGCGCGCCGCCGCTGGCGTGGCTCAGGCACTCGTCGCGATCGGGGAGCGCTGGCGGAGCTCCGGTCACTTCCGTGGCCGCGCCGTTATCCCATTGGCCGAACGTCGCCAGCGCGCGCATCACTTCTTTATCGCCCTGCACGACTCGCGCGGCGGCCGTGGCGTTGCGTTTTCCGGTCTTGATCAGCTCGGTTTCAACCTGAACAGCTCCGAGGCGCCCGGGCCTGAGGAAGTGCGCCGTGAGGGTCAGTGGGTCTGGTTTTGAGACAGTGTGGGTCAAAGCGCGCAGGGCGTAGCACATCATGAACCCGCCGTTAGGCACGCCCGATAGCACTCCCCAACGGTCGCTCACGTCGCCGTGATAGTGGCCGTCGTCGCGGAGCTCCAGTGCGGTGTCTCGGTCGAACTCGGTAACTACTGTTTCGCTGCTCACAATCGGGATGGTACCTCGCACGCACAGGTTTCTTCAGAAACTCGGAACTAGAGTTCGAAGAAGTTCGCTGTGCGCACAACTGTGTGCGGCGCATTGCCCCGGATGCGCAGTACCGCGAACGGGATTCTCGCTGTTTGGTGGTGGCACGCCGTTCGCACTACGAAACGCACCGCCTTGGGGAAGGAGCCGTTTCACATGCATCGTGCGTTGTTTCCAGTGTTGTTAGTTCTGGCCTCGTGTACCGGAGTTGTCAGTGGGTCAGGGATGTTCGGTGACAACGACGGACACGTCGTTCTGCTCGAGGGAGCCGAATTGGACGCTGAGCTGCGCGAGTCACCGGTACGTGAGAGCGCCGAGCCTTTCGTACGAGTCGGCATGCTGTGGGACGCCGATCGTCCCGATGCGATCGAGATTTCTGTGAGCGCCGACGGCGAGACCTGGTCTGACTGGCACCAGCCGACGGTTCATCATGTGGAACTCGAGCGCGATGCGAGTTTCGCTGGTCAGTTGCAGCTGACCGGGGAGCCGGCGCGCTTCTATCGCTTGCGGTCTGTCTCGGGACGCGCCACGTTCGCTCGGCTGGAGCTGCTGCGCACGTTTCAATCCGCCGAGATCGAGGACGCCGAGGATGGGGGTGGCACCCAGCGCAGCACCATCGTGGGCAGCGTCGACGTGGGCTCGCGCGCCGACTGGGGGGCACGTGACACACGCTGCAGCGCTAGCCTCGGCAGCGCCTACCGCATGGCGATTCACCATACGGAGACACCGACGAACGATTCCATGTCACCCCAGGCGCGACTGCGTCAGATCCAGAGCTATCACATGGACGTGCGCGGTTGGTGCGACATTGGCTATCACTACCTGATCTCGCGCGACGGTCGCGTGTGGGAAGGGCGCCCCGGTCATTTGCGCGGCGCGCACGCTGGCGCCGGAAACAACACCGGCAACGTGGGCATCTCTGTGATGGGCTCCCACGACTCCACTCCGGTGACATCTACGCAGCTCGAGAACATCGCTGCACTGGTTCAGGGCGTCGCTGCCCAGCACGGCATCTCGTTGAATCGCAGCTCAATCAAAGGGCACCGCGAATACAAGCCGACCACGTGTCCAGGTGACGCCTTGTTTGCCAAGCTCGATGACATCGTCGCCCGAGCGGCCGACAGTGGCGGTGGCGGTGGCGGTGGTGGTGGCGGTGGCGGTGGCGGTGGCGGTGAGTGCTCCGCCACGCCCTTGCCCAGCGACGGCGCGTGGTCGTGTGATGGATTGACTGGCGAAACCACCAACTCTGATCAGTACTACTACTCGACGTCGTTCGGCTGTTGGGTCGACGACGAAGGGAACTGGCACGGAGACTCCGGTGATAACTGCTTGCCCGCTTGTAGCCTGCCGTCTATCGGCTGCGACGGCCTGTCCGGCCCGGCTTGTGAACGCAGCATCAATTGGTTTGCCGCCGGGTCCGATCGCTGGGGCTGCGGCACGCACATCGCCGTCACCAATCCAGACAACGGTAAAACCGCGGTGCTGCGGGTTATCGATCGCGGTCCCAACTGCTCCATCGAGAATCTGGTCGACCACTGGGTCGTAGATATGTCCTATAGAGCGTCCTACTATCTGTTCGGCGAACCGACCTCCGCGACGGAACAAGCCGGCGTGATCGTCGAGGTGGTGTCGCCCGATACTCCGCTTGGACCGTTCAGCGGCGACGTTTGCGAGGCAGGCGAGGATCCCCCCGTGGAAGAACCACCCGTGGAAGACACGGTCTCAGTGCTAGGTGTCGTCTACGTCGGCTCCGACACATCGGACCGGATCGTCGGCGCGACTGTACGCCTCGGCGCTGCCACCACCACGACCAACGACGTTGGCCTGTTCAAGTTCGATGATGTGCCCACGGGGCCCTACAGCCTCGAGGTCGAGGCTGCCGGCTATCAGTCTCGAACGATTGCACGCACGACGTACGCGGCGGAGTCATGGGCGAGCCTCGGATTGTCGCCGGTCGCTGCACCAACGGGAACCGCCGTGCTGCAAGGCGTCGTCTATCGCACATCCAACAGTAGCAATCGCATCGGCAACGCGAGCGTTTCGTTATCGACCGGCCACACCACGACCGCTGACGCGAACGGCTTCTACCGGATCGTCGGCTTGCCAGCCGGGCCAGTGACCATCACAGCCAGCGCGCCGGGATACCCAACGGATTCGGTAAACCGACAACTTGTGGATGGCGAAACAGAGTGGGGGAGCGTGAGGCTGGAGTAGGGGCGCCTACGCACGCTCGTGCTCGCGTGCTGCTAGATCCCCTTCATCTTCTTGCTTGTTCCCTGTCCCGTTTTTTCCCACTTGCCACTCTTGATGCAGTCGCCGGTCGCGCCCGCGGCCTTACACGCGGCCGCGATGGCTGCTTTACAAGCTTCGTCCGAGCTGGCTTCGGATGTTCCCTTGCCGCGATGCTCAGCCAGCTTCGGCTTCAACGTGACGTTGGGGCTGAAGAACTTCTTGCCGTTGGAGCTCATGGAGGCACTTACCCATTGCACCTTGTACTTGGCTTTGTCAGGGCAGCTGGCGCGTTCGGCCTCGGGTAGCTGGTCGCACGCGGACTTCAGCGCTTCGGCCTTGGCCTTGGCTTCGTCTTCCAGACCGGTCTTGACCTTGCCTTTGATCGGCTTGGCCGATGACTTCTGCTTGATGAAGATCTTGCAGCCGAACTCGTAGTCGCCACCGGTTTTCTTGCCTGACTTCTTGTCGTCGTCTTTGCCGCACGCCGTCGCTATGAGCGCGACCGCGCACGCGATGGTCAGTACCGCAGATGCTCTGTGTAGGCTGGGCTTGGTCATGCCCGCAGCGTACCGTCTTCTGCGCCCCTCACGCATGGGCTGAGCGATTTTTCTAGAGGATGGGGCGGAGCACGAACACGTATGCAGCTATACCGGCGGCGGCCAGGAGCGCTATTCCGATCACCACCAGGGGCGTGTTGCTCTTGCTCTTGCGCAGCGCTTCCTTCGCGCGAGCCTGTTGGTCCAGTTTGGTCGCGTAGACGTCTGCCAGCTCGCGGTAGACATCACGGCGCTCGCTCTTGCTGAGCTCTTCGGCCGCGCCCATTCGCTTGAGTTGGGTCGCCAGGGCTTGCCAATCCTGTGCGTCGCGAAAGGTGTCGCGCAGGCGGCGCATGGCTTCGGTATGCAGGCTGCCGCCGACTGAGCTGTAGCGCCTGGCGGCCTCGGCGTAGTCGCGCCGCACACGGTAGTAGTGGTCACCGAGCGCCATGCGGAGGACGTCGTTCTCAGCGGTCATGTCGAAGTCCCCGATCACCATATCGATGGTTTCGTGCATGGTCGGGGCGTGCGCCGCTGTGAGCGCGTCGAGGCGCTTCTCGAGTCGCGATAGTACGTACGTCTCTTTGCCGACAGCTTTTGACAGACGCGCCACATCGTGGGTGATCTTCTGGTTCCGGAAGTCTTTGTCCAGGACCTCGAGCAGCACGTCCAACGCACCGGCGGGATCGTCGAGCTTGCGTTCGAGCACCCGCGCCGTGTCGAGGGGCATGCCGCGGCGGCGGTACAAGGCCACCAGCCGGCTCCACTCGTGGCGCGCCGTAAGGTTCGCGATCATCAGCTCGATAGCGTCCTGGTGATCCGGTGCGATCTCGAGCACGGCGGCGTAGCAGTCAGTCGCCGGCTCGAGCGTGCCCATCTTGTCTGCGTAGATTCCGGCGAGCTCGAGCAGGATGTTGACGCGTAGTTCAATACCTTCGGTGAGTTTGAGCGTATGCGAGACGATTTCCGCCAGCTCTGCCCAACGTTCAAGCGCCGTGTACTGTTTGTACAGGCTCGCCATGGCGCGGGCATTGTCCGGGTGGGCGGCGAGGATGTTCTGCCAGATCTGAATCGACTCATCAGTCGCGTGTGTGCGCTCGAGGGCCTCCGCCAGCGCCATTCGGTAGGCGAGAGCATCGTCCATCGATACCGAGTCCATGGCGACGAGCTCGCGCAGCACCCTGATCAACTCGTTGTCCCGGCCGAGCTGCGTGGCGAGGGAACTGATCGCGTCGAGCACCGTTCGATCGACCCGGCAGGTCGCGTGGGCCTCCAGGTAGATATCCAACGCTTGCGAGGAGTCATCGAGCTGCGTGCGCGCGGTCTCCGCGGCCTCGCTGAACGTGGCGAGCTGATTGGTCTCTGTGTCGCGAGCGAAGCGCAGCAGCGTGCTCACCACGTCAGACCATTTGGCCATGGTCCGGTAGAGGCGAACCATGTTGGTCAGCGCATCCTGATGGTCTTTCTTGTCGACGAGAATGCGAGCCCAGGCATCTATGGCGGCCGGCAGATCTTCGAGCTGTTCGCAGACCTTGGCTAGCCGCATGGAGGTGTCGATGCGCTCGGCCGGGCCGGGTTGTAGCCGCAGCCAGCGCGTCAGCAACTCGCGCAGCTGGGGGAGCTCATTGCGCGCGCGGTGGATGGCTTCCAGGTTCACGAAGCTGTCGTTGTGCGTGGCGTCGATCTCCAACACGCGATAGAGAGTCGCCGCGGAGCTGTCAGTGTCAGCGAGCTCTTCGGCGAACAGCTCGGCGAGTCGGTAGAGCAGGCCCGCCCGATCCGCCGGCGTTGCCAGCTCGGCCCTGCGTTCGATGACTTCGGCCAGGTCCGACCAGCGCTCCTGGGCCTGATAGGTCGTATCGAGAACGAGCCACCATTCTGCCGCCTGATCGTCCATGGCCAGCAGAGCACGCGCGCCGGTTTCAGCGCGTTCCCACAGCTGTAACTGGGTGGAGCAGAACCTGGTGATCCGCGTGAGTAGCGCCGACCGGACTTCATCATGGAGCTCATCGTTTAGGGCGGCTTCGCATACGTTCAAGGCTGTTTCCCATGAACTCGTCTCGACCACCATTTCATCGAACACACGGATAACGTCGGCGTCGCCCGGATCTTCGACCAGGGCCCTGCCCACCAGCGCCAGGGCGTCTTCCAGTTGTTCGAGTTGGCGGGTGAGTCTGCCGGCCTCCAGGAATGCTGCAGCACGCTCGCTCGGGTTGGTAAGCGTAGGCGCCTTGATCGCCAACAACCACGACAGCTTCTGGGGGTTGTGGCCGCGCCGGTAACGCTCTTCCAGCATCGGTGCGATCGTTTCGGCCAGGTGCCCGCGGTCGACGATTCTCTCCATACCCGCGATGGCATTGTCGCGATGGGAATAGTTGTCGTGGACTTCGGAGAAGCACTCGTACGCCTTGTCCGGTAACTCCAACTGGGCCAGGTAAATGTCGCCGAGCTGCATCAGCGCGTCGAGTCGCTGATTGCCCGCCATGTCGTCGAGGCGCTCGCTCATCAGCGTCGCCAGTTGTGGCCATGCTTCGTTGTCGCGGTAAAGGCCCTCGAGCATGACCATCGCTTTGCGGCGCTCGTCGTCGGACAACTCCAGCTCGTGCACCGCGCCGTCGTCGGTTTGGATGCTCAGCAAATTGCGCCAGCTCTTCTTGTAAACGCTCGGTAGCCGATCGGCCGGTAGTGTGACCAGGTCGAACTCTCCGAATGAGCCGGACCGGCTGAGCACGAGAACTGATGCTTCGTGACCCACGAAGTGCGTCTCTCCATACGAGCCGCCGAGGGCACTCTTGAGTGTGAGCAGCGCCGTGCAGTCCGCCGGATTCACGGTCTCGGGAAGGTGGGGTTCGATCGCGGGAGAGAGCAATTGGGGCCTACTGATCAGAACCTACCGCAAGCCGTGAAAACTCCCAAACCCCGCGAGGATTACTTGTCCACACTGGCCACAACTGGCAGCGGCGCTCGCCGTGCAAATAGCGCATACTCGCCAGGATGAGTCTCGATGAAGTTGCTAAGTCCACTCCTGACGACCCGCAGGCCGCGTTTCAGAAGCTGCGCGCTGTGATGGGATTCCCCTCGGACCTGGTGTCGGCAGACGACTGGAGTAGGGCGTTTTCCTTGTTCAAGGAGATCGGTTCGGCGCTCGGTGACGAGTCGGATCTTGGCGCTGCTCTGGAGCGAGGCGCTAGCGACTCCTCGGACCCGCAGGTTCTGTTTGATATTGGTTACGAGCTGATCGAACAGCGTTTGTACGGCATCGCCGCGTCCGTACTCAGCCGCGCCGACGAAGCGTCACCGGGGAACCCGGTCATCGTCGACGAGTTGGTGTGCGCGTTCGAACACACAATGCTGAACGCGGAAGCATGCCGGGTACTGCGCGCGTATCCTGAACTCACCGCCACTCCAACTGTCTCGCGCTATCTGCTCGCGTTCCATTCGATGATGACGGGCGACGTCGAAACTGCGCGAGAGCTGTATCCCGCGCTGCTCGAGTCGGGCGACGACACTCTGATCCATATGGGTGGCGGCATCGCGGCGATGGTGGGGCGCGCGGATGCACTGGCCGGCGTGTGCGCGCTCGATGACCGCGACCTGCGTGGCTGGCACTTCGTGCTCAACGGCGCGTTGCTGCTGCACATTTCTCCGCACGGACTCGACGAACCCATGCGTGGACGCTACGCGTGGATCCAGGACTCCAACGAGGCAATTCAGGAGGGCATCCGTAAGGTCGAGGCAACCCTTGGCGCACTGGGGCAGGCGCCCGAGCGCGTCTTTGCTCTCGCCGATCGTGGCAGTCAGATCCTGGCTCACGCGACCGCGAGTATCATGGGTATTCCGGTGGTCGACTGGCCACCAGGAGATGAAGGCTCGGATCAGCCGGGCCTGATAGCGGTGTACGATCTGGAGGATCTCGACGGCGACACTCTCGTTTCGATCGCCGATCATCGCCCGGGGCAAGTGCTCTGGGCCCACGGCGCAACCTGGACCCAGGACCCACCGTTTTGCCCGGACCTGGTGACGATGCTGTTCCAAACCAACAACCCGCCATGGGGCGAGCGCATGGGCTACGACGCAGACGCCAAGCGAGACACAACAACGCCACCGTCTACGGCATCCGTGGAAGAGCTGGCTCATCAGATTGTCTCGGCAACTGCGGGCGACGCACGACTGGCGGACGCCGTGGTGGTCACCGACCTCGCTGCGCTCTTGAAGAACGCGGTCGGCGCGACAGATCTCGTCGGGGCACTGCGTGGGGAAGGGCGTCGTCGTAGGCAATGGCTAGGTTCGCCAGTGCCCAGTGCGCGCTTCACGTGAGCGCAGACAGCCTGTCTCGCTGGCGGCACGATACTGCAGGATCTGTTAGAGCTGGTGCGCCGTCGACCATGCTTATTGAAGGTGGACACGATGTGATCCACCTGGCACCGGGCTCTGTAGGTGTTCACCGTACGCCATAGTAATTTTGACGAGTTCGCTACAACAACAGCAGTTCAGTACGGGCGCTAAACATGTCGATGGTATGGTTTGTCTGTGTCGAGAAGTGCAGTTGGCGTATTGGCCCTGGCCGTCTTGCTGGTGGGTTGTCAGTTTAACGAAGGCGGGATAGCCAGTACTGACGACGGCGGCCTGACCCCTGATGCTGCGGTCGCTGATGGTGCGGCCGTCGCGGATGCTCAGGTGACGGATGCGCGGGTCACGGATGCATCCGACGTCGATGCACCGTCGATTGACGCGGCTCCGCCGGTTCCCGATGCAGCCGTTCCCGATGCCGCGGTGCCTGACGCCAACGTGCCAGACGCTGGGCCCGGCCCGATCGTCGAAGACGTGGTTCATCTTCCAGTGGGCGCGGAGTTCTCCGACCACGGTAATCTCGTGCTTGGCACAGGTATCATCAACACGACGAACCTCACCATCGGTGGGGCGGCACCTCCAGCCGACGTTACATTCGACACGGTCGCGCAGGATCCTTCGGGACCGGAGTTGGCCGTACTCCACGTAGAGACTCTTACGATTTCTGGCGGAGCGACGGTCACGGTACGTGGCGCGCGTCCGTTGGTGATCGTCGCCAGTGGCACGATCGTTATTGCCGGTACCCTCGATTCAGGCGCGGAGCGAGACATACCCGGTGCTGGCGGCTCTGGTGCCGGTGCTGGAATGGGGGCTGGTTCGGACGGCGAGCACCGGGGGTCGTTCAGCGACTCGGGCGGCGGTGGCGCGGGCTACGGCACGGCCGGTGCGGCCGGCGGTTTGGCCACGTGCGGTGCGGCTTGTACAGATGCGCCTGGCGGTGTCGCCGGCCCGCTTTACGGTATGGCCGCATTGCCGGAGCTTCGCGGCGGTTCGGGCGGAGGCGCGGCGGTGGATTGTGTATCCGACGCGGCGGGTGCCGGAGGCGGAGCAGTTCAGCTCTACAGTGGCGTATCGATTACCATCGATGGCGGTATCAACGCTGGCGGTGGCGGTGGTGGTCGCGGTCTCGCGTGCGGCGGCAACTGGGGCGCTGCGGCCGGCGGCGGATCCGGCGGAGCGATCTTCTTGCAGGCGCCGTCGATCACGAACAACGGTCTGCTGATTTCTCACGGTGGCGGTGGCGGCGGTAGCGCTGGTGACAGCAACGCCGGTTCCCCCGGTGACGATGGAACACTCACTACGAGTACGCCACAAGGTGGCGCGGGCGGCGGTGGTTCATTCTCGCGGGCTGGTGGCAACGGCGGCGCGGCAGCGGCTCCGCAAGCCGGAGGCAACGCCGGCAACAGTGGCAACGGCGGCGGTGGTGGAGCGGCGGTAGGCCGCATTCGCGTCATCACGTCGAGCGGTACGTACGTAGACACCGGCTCGGTGAGTCCGCCCGCAAGCGTCGGCACGTACTAGCGCAAACGTCAGCGTCTGTGGGCGAACCAATCGCCGTGTAGACCGGCGTCCAGGGGCGCCAGGTCTAGAACTTCCAGCTGAAACTCAAGCCGGCGCCAGCGCCACGCTTGCTGTCCATTTCGCCGTAGAGTTCCAGCGCCATCCGTGGCTTTGGCTTCCAACGCACACCGGCGCGCATGGTGTGCTCCGATGGGTTGATCTTGCCGCCGCTCTCGACATCCATTAGCCAGGAACCGCGACCATACAGGTCGAGCTTGTCGGTGGCTTTGTAGTCCAGCCCGACTTCGCCCTTCATGGCGTCCTTCTTCGGCTCGTACGTCGCGGCGGCGCTCGCTTTCAGAGAGCCCGCCTCGTACTCGACCTTTGCGTACAGCTTCTCGAGAGTGATGTCACGCAGGCTGCCGATCTTTGCGGCGACGGTCACGTCCAGATTGTCGGTGACGTTGAACGTCGTCTTGAGCTCCGGAATCTCCATATCGGCGGCGACGGCTCCCGCCGCGGCGAGCATCGCGATGAGCACGATGGCCAGTGGGTTGGCGTCGACGAAATCCTGCAATGCCTCCTGAAGCTCTTCGCCGTTGGCTTCGACGAACGCCGCGGCCTTCGGGCCGAGTGCCTTCTTTAGAGCGGCCACGGCTTCGTCGATCTCGCCGGCGCTGGCCGGGTCGGCCGACTTGATCAACTTGCCAAGGGCGCCAAGGGAACTGTCGACGCCGGACTTAGCGTAGGAGCCGAGCTTGTCCAGGGTGATCAGGCCGGAGACAGCTTTGTAGAGCTCGGGCCCCAGCCATTTTCCCAGCATCTCCTCATAGCGATGCCCGGGCGCCTTGCCAGGTGCGAGCACCGGTTCGGCCTTGGTCTTACCGTTGCGTCGGGCTTCTTCGGCCTTCGTCGCCATGTCGGAGTTGGCTACGGGGACGCCCGGTTTCTTTGTCGGGACCTCGCTCTTAGCGGCCTCGTTCTGCGCCGCTTTGGCTACTTCTTTGCGGCGTTCGCCCATCGTACGCCCAGTATAGCGTATGAGAAGGCCAGGGCGGTATTGGGGATTACGTTGATGTCGAACACACCGGAAGCGCGGGCTGGTTCGCGGTCGCCGTGTGTAGGACTAGCGGCTACTGGCAGTTCAGGCCGACGTAGAACTTATCGTCATCGTTCACGTCGCCGTCGGTGTTCAGGCCGAACAGTGGGACGGCCGCGCCGCCCAAGGTTGGCGTCGTGCAGGTATTGGCCGCTCCGATCCCGTTCTGACACGAGGCATGACTGACCATGCCCCATTTCTGCGGAGCGGTTACGCAGCCATCACAGCTGTCGTGCCAGGCGAGGTAGACGGAGCAGTCGTTGCGCACCGCTGTTTCAGTGGCAGGCGCCGGGCTCGCGCACTCGACTGTGCCATCGTCGTTGACGCCGACGACGAGCTGGCCGGTCGGACATGTTCCCGCTACGGGGCCGCCGCTGGCCATCGCTCCGTTGCATTGAAAGCCAACGTAGAACTTGTCGTCGTCGTTCACCTCGCCGTCGGTGTTGATGCCAAGCATGCGCACACTCGGCCCGCCTAGAGGCGGCAGGGTGCACGTATTGTTGACGCCCGTGCCGATCACGCACGCGTCGGTGTTCACCCGGCCCCATTTCTCCGGTGTGGTCACGCAGCCGTCGCAGTTGTCACTCCAAGCTGCGTACAGTTCGCAACCCGTGCTCACGTAGCCGATGATCGCCGCGTGGCCGGTCACACATTCGACGCCATCGGCCGTGATTGCCGAGACGAAACTACCGGCCGGGCAGGGGCCGGCGGCGGGCGTATCGGCGGGGGCTTCGCAGCGAAAGCCAAAGTAGAACTTGTCATTTTCATCCACGCCGCCGTCGGTGTTGAGTCCGAACAGGTTGACCACTGTCCCGGCCAGGCTCGGCGCTGTGCACGTGTTGTCGGTGCCGGTGCCGTTGCTGCAGTTCACTGCATCGGTGCGGCCCCATTTGGCCGGCGACGACGTGCAGCCGTCGCAGCCGTCGCGCCAACCCAGGTACACGGAGCAGTTGTTGTTCACCGCGGCCCTGGCGGCATCTGTGATCGCCGCGCATATCACCCGGCCGTCGCTGCCGAGGCCCGTCGCGAACTCGCCGGACGGGCACATGCTCGCGACGATTGCACCCGCATCTGGAGGACCGGCGTCGAATCGTCGCGCGTCGGCGGTCGGCCGCGCATCGATTCCCGCAGCGCTGCCGGCGTCGGTTTCGGACCTCGCCGAGGCACACGATGTCAGCCCAGCCAGGCCGAGGGCAATACACGTCAGCAAGGAGAACGTTACGTCAGATGGGGGCGTGGCCATGGGTCGCTGCTTGGGTCAAGACTGGTGAGAATACTCCAGACCACGACAGCACAGGAGGGAAAAGAACACAGCACTCCTTTGCCGCCACAGCGAGATTGGCGTTGTTTTGGGGCGATCGAGTTACAGCTCGGCCCGGAGCGCTTCGGCGCGGCCAGAGACGTAGCGATGAAACAGGCCTACCGCGTAGTCGCAGTACTCGTTGTCTTCCTCTTTGCGCGGGTCGGCGTACGCGGCATCATCGATTAGCGAAAACAGTTGGCGTGCCTGGCTTCGCACATCCAATTGCTCGAACAGCGTGCTGACTTCGTGGGCGCGGTCAATGAACGCTCGTCGGCATGCTGGGCTCACAAGGCACTTCTCCAACAGAATGCCGCGAGCGTCGAACGCCGATTGGTATATGTTCATCGGTTCCACCCACCCGTGTACGACCTTTGGGTCCGTGCGCGGTCGAAGTCCCCGATCCAGACCCCAGGGAATGAGCACGAACTTGTCGCTGGTCGGGTCGCGATAGACGCGGAAGTTGTTGCGCGATCCGGTGCCGTAGCTATACCCGTCCGAGCCACCGATCAGCGCTTCGACCACTACATAGGTCAGGTAGTGCTCCATATCCAACTGCTTGCCAACTACCTCTAGGAAGTCGTCCGTCGTCGACCGATCGATCGCATTTACGAGCGCTGTCAGGTCGCTGCGGTCGTTGTCGTCTTCGTTGGTTTCGAGATCGAATTCGCCCTCCGCCCCGGGCACGAAGTCTTCGCCACCCTCTTCGTACAAGTTGCCCTTGTTCGAGTCGAACCAGCGCGCCAAGAATACCTTGTCCTCGGTTTCGACGTTGCTGTACACGCCGTAGTACTCGCCGTTGACATAGACCAGCGCGCTGTTCGCCCGGGGTGCAGGCAAGCCGGCTTCGCGATATACGGCGAACGCCAGAGGCTGGCTGAGGAAACTCGGATCCTGGACGTTGTTGTTCAGGGTCATGCGTTTGAGCCCGCGAAACCGCAGCCCGTCGTTGAACTTGTCGAACTTCAACTTGAACCCCGGCTTATCATCCATGTCGCGAAAGCTGGCTTCGCCTTTCAGGCGAACGCCGATGCCGGCTAGCACTTGTCCGCGATAGCTGAACGTGCCCTGGGTGTATTCGCGTGGCTCGCGGGCCAGGTCGTCCAGGGCGTCTTCGGATAGTTCGAGATCGAAGCGCGGCAGGTTTGTTACGGCGTAGAGTTCTTCGGTGGGATCGGCGTACTCGACGTCGTCGTAGTGTGGCTCTACGACGGCCGGTGGATCCGGATCCGTGCAGGCCACGGCGAGCAACGGTAGACACAGCAGCGATATCGGTTTGATCATGGCTAGAACTTCCTCGCAAAGGACACGCCGGTGCTCACCATGCCCAACGCGCGGAGCGACTCGTCCAGGGGGAGCGCAAGGGTTGCGCCGACGCGGCTGGTGTTCCACTCATAGGCGACGCTCGCCGACATCTGATGCAGCCAGCGTTCTTGCATGGTGTTCAGGTTGGCAATGTTTCTCAACGCGACTCGGGAACTGAAGCCTTTGCCCAGCTGGGCCCGACCGAACAGGGTGACTGGAATGACCCATTGGTTTTCCACGCCCATGCTGTGTGCCCAGTAGTGCGCGCCGACTTCGGCGCCGACGGCGAGCCTGCGCGATACGGCGAGCTCGCGACCCGCGCCAACTCGCACGGCGGTGGTGTTGGGTAGGTAGTAGCCGGCATCGCTGGTGATAGCGGCTGTTGCGGCGACCGCGCTCACGTAACCCGACTTGTCAGTGAGTTCGGAGGTGGGGAATGAAACCGACGAATTGATCCACCATTTGCCACGTCGGTTCCCTCGAACGTACGCGGTGGCCAGTGTGATGTTGCCGAGGGTGAACCGGCAGCATGAGTTGTGCACCGTGTAGCCCGCCGTAAGCGGCAGAATCACGCTCGCCGCAAACGGACCGCGATAGACGGTGGCTTCCGGTTTGACGTTGAACTGGTACAGAGTCTCGTGAGCTGTGCCGTAGCGCGTGAGCATGGCGTCCATGCCGGCGAGACCGGCAGTGTCGGACGCAGCTCCATGATCGTCGGCTCCGGCGACTGCCGGGCTGAGGGCGACGATGGCGATGATTAGTAGACGCACACGCCGCATATGTACAAGCGCCGTGCCATCCGGACCGGCGATGGAATTCCCGCGAGTTGAGGCGACGCCAGCCGCGCTGGTGGTCGATCTTCGACAGGTTTACCCGCGAAGATTCAACACATGTCACATGCTATCGAAGGTCGATACACGCGAGCCGAGCGCCGTCGGCAGGATCGTGAATGACCACTGCCTGTGCTTCGCCACGCGCGGTATGTGTCACCGCCGCCGCGGCAGTAGCGGCGCCCTGGGCGTCCGCAGCGAGGGTCACCCAGATCTCGTTGCTCTGGATGGTCTCATCCACCGCTGCGTCCATCTTGTAGTGGCCGCCGCCGCTTTGCTCGGCGCACGGCAGGTTGTGGACATGGGCGGTATAGCTGATGTTCGGCCCGAGTCCGCTGGCCTGAATCGACACGGAGCTGGAGCCGGTGGCATCTCGGGTCATAGTGCTGGTGGCCGTGAGCTGTGGCAACCGGCCGGCGCCGCCCGCGAGTAGAACGGAGGTGCCGGTCGTGGCGAGGGCAGGCCAGGTCGGTCTCACCAGATCCGCACATGCGACCTTGGGCGCCATATCGATGGCGACGACCCGGTGGAGGACGACCGATTGAGCGTCGTAGCGTGCGCCGTGAGCAAGCGCCGTCACGGTGGCGGTCGCGGTGCCGTCGCCGACGAGAGTGATGATCGGCCACAACTCGTTGGCCTCTTCCGTCAGGTCGACAGTCGGATCCATCTTGTAGTGGCCGCCCGCGTTGCTCACTCCGCACGGCAGTGCGTGGACGTGGGCTTTGTATTCGACTCCGACGGTCAGCCCCGACAGGGTCATTGTCACGGTGGTCTCAAGGCCGTCGCGGGCCAGGTCGGCGGTGCCGGTGATCGACGCGTCGGCAGCTTCGGCGTCCGCGAAGGGGGCGATGGTTCCGTTGGCGACGAATTGGCCGAGGTCGTTGGCCAGTAAGTCGGCGCAGGCCATCTTCGCCCCGTCATTCGGATTGTGGACGACGATACTCATAGCGTCGCCGCGTGCCGGGTGGCGAGCCAGGACCATACTCTTGCCAACACCCTCGGCGTCGGTCGTAAACGCGGGCCAGATCTCATTGGTCTCGACGGTGTCCATCACCGATGGATCCATCTTGTAGTGCCCTCCGCCCAGGTACGCGCAGGGCAGGGCATGAACGTGGGTGGTGTAAGCGGTGTTGGGCGTCAGATCAGTCAGCGTGACGTCCACCATTGTACCGTTGGCCATGCGCACCATCTGAGCGCGCCCCGCGACCGGTGTGATCACGCCGGCCAGCGGCGAAAAGTCCCCCGCCAGGATCGAATGAACCGCCCCAGGGTCGAACACGCCGGCATCCGGCGTTGCCACACCAGCGTCGGTGCTGGTCAGCGCCGGGTCGCCGACCGTGCATCCGCCAACGGCTAGCGCGAAGGTAGCGACGAACGCTATCGCAAACGAAGAACGAACCTGGAACACCCCGACCTTGTCCATATCCCTTCATAGTGCAAGCGCTGGGCCTCTTTGCGCACCCTCTAAGGTACCAGAAACGCGCGCAGTTACGCTGCTAGGGACAACTGTCCCGGGGGCCGTGTGCACACGCGAGGCCTCACGCCCCCGACGGCAGGGCCGGTTGCTAGGTACGGAACATCGTGACATCCGTGGGCTCGCGCTCGCGCTCGCGCTCGTGGGCGTGCTCGTGGGCGTGCTCGTGTGCGTGCTCGTGCTCGTGCTCGTGCTCGCAGGGCGCGTCGCTGATCAGGTGTTGCGGGGTTGGGTACCTGTGGGGCACCAGACCGGGGCCCCACATGGCCCCGTGGTCGGGTGCTTTTCTTTTTCGATCTGCTTGCATAAGTGACGTGCGCAGGGTATAGATGTGCCCTATTCAAGATGGCACGACGCACTCGACAGACGAAACTACCCTTCCACTCAGGGCGCCATGGTGGCGCCCGCGAAGGTGCTGGGCGTCCGCGTAAGCAAGGGCGGCGCAAAGTGGCGCATCGGAAGCGTGAGGGATTTTCTAGTCCTCGCCCACTGCATGTCACGATTCGTGTGGTGGATGAGGTTGGTGTGCTGCGTAAGCGGAAGCGCTACCAGGTGCTGCATGACGTGTTCTGTCAGACGGCTCGTCGGGGGTTTCGCATTTGTCACTACTCAGTGCAGGACGATCACATTCATCTGATCGTGGAGGCGAGTGACCGGGCGGCGATGAGCTCGGGTATGCGGTCGGTGAATATCCGCATTGGTCAGGGCATGAACCTCAAGCTTGGGCGTGATGGCGGCACGGTGATCGCTGAGCGGTACCATGAGGAGCATTTGGGCTCTCCTCGGCAGGTGCGCAATACGCTGGCGTACGTACTTAATAACGTTCGTAAGCACGTGATGACGGAGATGGGAACGACCTGCGAGTGGGACTGGGTCGATCCTTGTTCTTCGGCTCAGTACTTCGATGGCTGGAAGAACAAGGACCCGGTTCCGATCACGAGTGAGTCACCGGTGGATGCGCCACGGACGTTCTTGCTCAAGAAACTTTGGCGTCGGCATCGGTTGATCGACGTTAACGTGGTGCCGGGGTAAGACACAGCAGATGACCCATGGCCATTTTGGCTGGCTGCGGAAAATTGCTGAACATTGTCACCCTGTGATGCGTCAGGTCTCCCCGCCCTAGAAGACCGGGGCGCCGGATGCGAACCAGTTGGGACTTGCGGCGGCGGATCCGTTGCCGAGGCTGCCGTCATTGCTGCCGGTTGCATCCGCGGTGGTCATGCCGCTGCCTTCGTCGAAGCGCCAGTAGTTGACCAGTCCTGACTCGGTGCCGACCAGGCGAGTGTTCTTGTTCGCCAGGATCTCGGCGCCGGACCGCGCGGTGTTCCAGATGCGCACCTCGTCCATCATGCCGCGGAAGAAGCGGCCGTCGACGGGGTTGGCTCCGAGGGTCAATGTGTCGGTGGCCGTCAGGTCGTTGGAGTTGCCCGTACTGAGTGCCGCCTCTTCGTCGCCGTTTACGTACAAGCGAATGATACCGGTGCTCTGCTCGCGAGTCGCCGCCAGGTGAACCCAGTCACCGGTTGTGACCTCCGTGGATGACTCGATGGTGACGTCCGGGTTGCCGGTGCCGAAGGCGAAGTGGCCGTTGAGAATCGCCGTGCCGAAGTCGTTGTGGTTGCCGCCTCGGTCTGCGTGAACGATGCTGAGGCCATGATAGTGCTGGCTGCCCGTGATGGTGTCTGTGGTGCGCAGCCAAACTTCGATAGTAAAGTCACCGGCGATTTGCCGAGTCGCGCCTACCAGGTCGTCGGTACCGTCGAACAGCAAAGCGTTGCCGGCGACGCTCGTTGCATCGATGACGGCTGCGTCCACCGCCGCCATGCCATCCGTCTCCGGTGTTGCGCCGTCGATATCCGCGGTGGCACCCCCGTCGTTGAAGGCAACGCCCGAGCCGTCGAACTCACACGCGACGAGTCCCATCGCGATCGCGGCTACGAACAAACAGCGCACACCTCCATAGTAACGCTTCCGGCCGGGTTGGTGGTACTTCACTGCAGCGCGCGCATGCCGGGCGCTTCCTTGCCTGTGGACTCGACATATTCCTCGTAGCTGCCGTTGTAGATGCGCGGTCCGGCGAGGCTGAGTTCGAGCACCTGCGACGCCATGGCGCGCAGGAACTGGCGGTCATGGGAAACGAAGATGAGGGTGCCTTCGTACTTGGACAGGGTGCGCACAAGGGCGCGCTTGGTCAGAATGTCCAGATGGTTGGTGGGTTCGTCGAGCACTAGCAAGTTGGGCGAGCCGTAGAGAATGCGCGCCAGCACAACCCGGGCGCGCTCGCCGCCTGACAGGATACGAATCGGCTTGAACACGTCGTCGTCATGAAACCCAAACGCGCCGGCCAGGCTGCGCAGGCTTCCCTGGTTGGCGTGTGCGTCCAACTCCTCGAGCGACTCGAGCACGGTCAGCTTTCCGTCCAGGGTCTCCATGACGTGTTGTGCGTAGTAGCCCATGGACACCGACGCACCTAACTCGGCGCTGCCAGAGTCCGGCTCCAAGACTCCGGCGATCATCTTCAGCAACGTGGACTTTCCCGCGCCGTTCTCGCCCATGACCGCCCAGCGCTCGCGCCGGCGCACGACCATGGTGAAGTCATCGTGCACGACGTGCTCGCCGTATGCTTTGCGTACCTTGTCTATCTTGATCACATCATCGCCGGAGCGCGAGGGTGGTTTGAAGTCGAATGTTCGCTCGATGATGCGTCGAGGGGCGGCGACCTTGTCGATCTTGTCGAGCTTCTTGATCCGGCTCTGCACCTGGGCGGCCTTGGCTGCCTGCGCCTTGAAGCGCTCGATGAACTGGCTCTCCTTGGCGAGCATCGACTGCTGCCGCGCGTACTCGGCTTCGCGGCGCGACCGTTCCTGTTCCCGGGCTTCTTCGTAGAAATCGTAGTTGCCGGTGTAGCAGCGCACTTCGCCGCCATCGATCTCTACGATCTTGGACACGACCCGGTTCATGACTTCTCGGTCGTGGCAGGTCATGACGACGGCATTGGGGTAGCCGCGAAGAAATTCTTCGAGCCAGAGGATTGATTCGATGTCCAGATAGTTGGTGGGCTCGTCGAGCAACAGCGCGTCTGGTTTGGACAACAAGATCTGCGCCAGGGCGACGCGCATCTTCCAACCGCCGGACAGGGTGCCAACGTCCGATCTCTGCTTGTCGTTGGCGAAGCCGAGTCCGGTGAGGATAGCCTCGGCCCGCGCTTCCAGTTCGTAGCCGCCCAGGTCCTGGAAGCGTCCCTGTACTTCTCCGTAACGCTCGACGATCGCGTCCATGTCGTCGCCGGCGTCGGCCATGCGCGCCTCGAGTTCGGCCATCTCTTCGCCCAAAGTCGATACCTCGCCGGCACCTGCGACGGTTTCAGCCAGGACGGTGCGCCCGCGTAGATCGCCGACGTCCTGGCGGAAGTAGCCCACGGACAGTCGTTTCGGTTTTTCGATGACGCCCGTGTCCGGAGATTCCTCACCGACGATCAGCCGGAAGATCGTGCTCTTGCCTGCGCCGTTGGGGCCAACCAGGCCGATTTTTTCCCCGGCGTTCACCTGAAACGAGGCGTCTCCGAATAGGATTTGGCCGCCGTACTGCTTGCGGACGTTGGCGAACGAGATCATCGCACGCAGTCTACAGTATTGGCGCCGAGTTCGGTCCATCGTTGCCGGCTTCGGCGTTGGCGGTCGCGTCGTCTGGGGTAGACTCGGCGCCGGAGCTTTCATGGACACGAACTCGAATAGTGCGGCGGCAGGTCCGTCCCCTGAACAAATCGACACCTGCGTGGACGTCTTGGAGCGCCTGCTTGCCGATGAGAACGCCCTGGCCGCGGTCCCCGAAGCAAAGCGCGTGGCGCTGCTCGCGGCTGCTGGGCGCCTGGTTCGACCGGATCGGAAAGAGCGTAATCGGCGTCGGCGCGCCCACAAGATAGCGCGCCGCCAGCTGGCTAGAGAGCCCGACCAACGCGCTCGAGCGGCGACGGGCATTCGCAGTGCCCGAGAGGCATCGGTGTTCACGGCACCCGCCCAGGTGCTCGAGGGCCATACCGCAGACGAGCCCCCGCGCGAGTTGAGCTCGCCCCGCAATTGCTACGTGTGCAAGGCGGAGTTCACCCTGCTGCATTTCTTTTACGACTCCATGTGCCCACCGTGCGCCGAGTTCAACTACCAGAAGCGTTTTCAAAGGGCCCCCTTGCCAGGACAGGTGGCGCTGATCACCGGGGCGCGGCTGAAGATCGGCTACCACGCGGCGCTGATGATGTTGCGCGCCGGCGCTCACGTGATCGCGACTACCCGGTTTCCCGTTGATGCCGCGGAACGCTACGCACGCGAACCCGACTTCGCCGACTGGTCCGATCGACTCGACGTGTTTGGTCTGGACCTGCGTCACACGCCGAGCGTGGAGTTGTTCGCCCGATTCATCGGCGAGCGCTACGATCGGCTGGACCTTCTGATCAACAACGCCGCCCAGACTGTTCGCCGGCCCCCCGGCTTCTACGCTCACTTACTCGAGCGTGAAAGCCTCGATCGCCGGGACCTGTCGGAGGGCGTGCAGGCGCTGCTCGGCCAGCACGAAACGTGTACTGTCGCCTTAGGCGCGTCCCCGGCAGCAGACTCGGCGTTACCGGTCGCGTGGACCGGTAACGAGCCCGGCATTGGCCTGCGCGAGTCGGCGAAGCTGTCCCAGATGCCCTACAACCACGACAGCGCCCTCGAGGTCGATCGTGTGTATCCCGCGGGCCAACTTGACGCCGACCTGCAACAAGTCGATCTGCGGAGTACGAACAGTTGGCGGCTGCGTCTGGGTGAGGTCGCGACTGCCGAGATGCTCGAAGTTCAGCTCGTCAACGCGGTAGCGCCGTTCGTCCTGTGCAACCTGCTGGTGTCGGTCATGCGGCGGGACAACACGGGCAAGAAACACATCGTCAATGTGACGGCGATGGAGGGCAAGTTCTACCGTTTTAGGAAGGCCGACCGTCATCCGCACACGAATATGGCCAAGGCTGCGCTCAACATGCTCACCCACACCTCGGCGAGTGACTTCGCCAAGGACGGCATCTTCATGAATGCCGTCGATACCGGATGGGTGACCGACGAGGATCCGGCTGAGCTCGCCGCATTCAAGCGCTCCGCTCACGATTTTCAGCCTCAGCTCGACATCGTCGACGGTGCCGCGCGGGTCTGTGATCCGTTTTTCGACGGCATCAACACGGGCACGCATTGGTGCGGCAAGTTCCTCAAGGACTACAAGCCCATCGATTGGTAGCTGCGTTACACTGCAAACGTGCTGCCCACCTCGTTCATCGGCCGCGACGCGGCGCTTGCCGAGCTCGATCGGCGCGTTCAAGCCGCGCGCGCGGTCACGGTGATTGGGCCAGCTGGAGTCGGCAAGACGCGGCTGGTTCGCGAGTTCATGACAGGCCGTGCTGGTGTCTTCGTCGATGTGTCGGGGGTGCGAACCTCCGCCGAGCTGCGTGCCCGAGTGGCTACCGCGTTCGGTGTGCAGCTCGTTGGTGACAACGACGAGCGTTTGTTGGCAGCTATCGCCGCGCGCGGTGACGCCATCATTGCTCTGGATGATGTGGAGCACGTCGCCGCCGCGGTCACCGAACTCGTCGCCGGCTGGTTGGCCGACACGAGCGCTCGAGTGGTCATCGCGTCGCGTATCCGCCTCGGCCTGGACGGCGAGCACCTGTTCGACCTGCAACCGCTGGGCAAGGCGGACGCGGTTAGTCTGTTCGCGGAGCGCGCCACAGCGGTGCGTGCCGACTTCGCCGCGACGCCCGCGGACGCGGAACTCATCGCGCGTATCGTCGACCGACTCGAGTGCCTACCACTGGCTATCGAGCTCGCCGCGGCACGTATGCGAATCTTGTCCCTACGCCAACTGACTGACCAGCTCAGCGCGCGCCTGGACGTGCTTGCGGCGGGCGATCGCTCCATCCGTGGTGCACTCGATACGTCCTGGGAGTTGTTGGCGCCATGGCAGCGTGAGGCGTTGGCTCAATGTACGGTGTTTCGAGGTGGGTTCTCGTTGGAGGCAGCTCAGGCAACTCTGGCATTGACTGAGGGGCACACCGCTATCGATGCGGTGCAGGCGTTGTGCGAACACTCTCTCTTGCAGGCTTACGAGCCGGTCCACGGGCCGTCCGCATTGCGTTACCGCCTCTACCAGAGCGTGCATGCGTACGGAGTCGAGAAACTGGACGACGATGTCGACCTGCGTGAACGACATGCCGCGTACTACGCTGGTCGGGCCCGCGACGAGGACTCTTTCGAGTTGGCGTCGGACGTCGAGAACTTGATCGACGCTCATCGGCATTCGCTAGCGAACGCAGCCGAGCGTGCGCTGACCATTGCCACCGCGCTAGGGCCGGTCATAAAGCGGTGCGGTCCAATGGAGTTGCGAATCACGACCCTGGACCGGGCTCTAGCGGCGGCCGAAAAGGCTGACGTGTCGGCTGCTGCGCTCATCGACGGCCTGCTGGCACGGGCGGAAGCGGCGACGGAGCTCAGCCGATTCGACCGGGCGCGCCAGGATCGCGAGCGCGCGCTGGCGTTGGCCGAATCTACTGGCGACGAGCTCCGCGAAGCGCGAAGCGTTGCCGGACTCGGGCGACTCGCGTGGCACAACGGTGATATCGCCCAGGCGGAAACTCAATACGCACGTGCCTTGCCGATTTTTGAACGCCTGGACGACCGCGAAGGGATCGCGCTGACCTTGCTTACTACCGCCAACGTGCACGCTGTTCGGGGGGACAGTGAGCAAGCGCGGACTCACTACGAGCGTGTGCTTTCGATCTTGCGCGCGGCCGGGATTCGACCGGACTTGCTCGCTCTGGCGTTGGGCAATCTGGGCAATATGGAGCAGAACGTCGATGAGCTCGAGGCAGCCGAGGGCCATCTGGAACAGGCCATCGAAACCGCGGCGGCCTGTGGAGAGCACTACTACGAGAGTACGTTCCTGTTGCAGTACGCCGCCGTGGCGTTGGCCCGCAATCAACTCGATCAGGCCCGCGAGATCTGCCAGCGTGCGTTGGCTAAGCAGCGCGCGCTCGGCAATCGTCGTTGGGAGGGCTGCTCTCTCGGCTTGCTGGCCGAAATCGCCGAGCTGCGCTCAGAGACCAAGATCGCCCGCTCCGGTTACGAGGACGCGGTGGCCGTGCTGCGCGAGTTCGGCCATCCCCTGCTCGAAGGCGTGACGTTGTGCAAACTCGCCAGGTTCGAAGCGGTCGGCGGTCGCCTCGAGGTCGCCAAGCGGCGGCTTGCTCGGGCGCGGGAACGACTGGCCGGCGATAGTCCGCTCAAGGCCCTGGCGATCGTGTGCGAAGCGGAGATAGCTCGTTGCGCCGGAAACATGGACGAGTCGCGGGCCCTGGCCGATACAGTCACCGAAGCGGCGCGCCAATCATGGGAGGTTCGTTCAGCCCTGGCACGGTTGCGCGGCGAGTTGCCTGGTAGTGTCGGGCCACTCCTGATGGTGGGGCGCGACGGACGCTGGTTCGAGACCAGCGAAGGTAAGCGCGTTGATTTAAGTCGGCGTCGCGCCCTGCGTTTGGTGTTCGCTGCGTTGGCCACGTCCAAGAAGGCGTTAGCCATCGACGAGTTGCTTGGGCTGGGCTGGCCCGGGGAGACCGTCACCACCGACGCTGGTCACACGCGGGTATACACGGCCATCGCGACGCTCCGCCGCATGGGACTGCGCGATGTGCTGCTACGCCGTGACGACGGCTACTTGATTAGCCCGCACGTCACGGTGCAACAGCGCGACTAACTAATTACGGAGGCGCAAGCAACGGTTCGGCGTGTCGTCGTCGATGAAGCCGCCCGCGCGACCCATCCAGTAAGCGACCAGGTAGTCGTGGCCAGGATAGGTCTGGCGCGTGTCACCGTCGTCGTAGGTCGACCACGGGTTCGAGTGCCAATGCAGGAAGTCTACCGGCCTGTCCTCGATATCCACCGCATCGTCACTGCATGAGCCACCGTATTCGCTGCGACTGTCGACCGATTTGCGCACCCTCGGTGGTTTGGGAAAGTCCTCGACTTGGTCGACCCCGTCCGCGAGATACGACCCCGCGATGCTCGAGTCGATGTGGGCGTAGCCGAGGGTAAAGAAGCTGTTCTTATGTTCTTTGACGGCACCCCACACCTTCGGCACCATCACGTCCGACATCACTTTGGCGCGGGTGGTCGGATCGTCTTCCAAAAGGGCCCAGGTGTATGCGCCGATCCAGGCGATGTGCACGCCGAAGTAGTGGCTGTCGCAGTCGTGGTCCACGCTGTAGTTCGACGCCAGGTCGATCCAACTGTTGACGTTGCCCCAGTCGTCGTCGTTGCCGTAATAGAACGCGCGAAGCTGTGCATTCTGGGCGGCGTATTCGGGCACGCCGTCGGTGACGTGCAGTGCCGCGCGGATGATCGCCGGCACCATCATCGCGCTGGAGCTGCGCGGTACATCGGGAATCCACGACAATGCCGCGTTCTGACGGAAGAACACGGCCGGGTTGGGCATGAACTCTTGACCTCCGCGGATAGAGCCTCCATCTGACAGGTCGCTGGTGCTGGCGCGTACTTCGATGGCACCGTCTACCAGGTCGGCGGATTCGGGGACGAAGAAGCGGGCCTCCATCATTTGCACCGGCAGCTCGGCACCGTTGAGAATCAGGCGCACCGGTAGCTGGCGCAGTTTGATCAACTCCATGGCCCAGGCGACCATGTCCTGACGAATGCGCGCCCGGTAGCTCTCGTCATACGGTCCCAGGGCGTCGTACGCCGGAACGAGCCCGAGCAGTGGACCCATGTACATGTCGCGGCTGGGTTCGCCGACGTAATCGTAGTGGTCGCCGTTGTATTCGACGTTGCAGTGGCGGTCGAAGCGACTGCAGCTCCAGTTGGTCCAGTCGCGCAGTTTGCTATCGCCCGCGGGGAATATGCTCGTTGCGAGCATGCCGGGGTCGCCACTGATGTTGAATAGTTTATGGAACGTGTCGACCAGGGAGCGCACGTTCTTGCGCGCGCGCCATGAGCCTGTCGCCGCGAGTCGGTGCGCTTCGCCTGCGAGGTAGATGCCCGTGTGCATGGCGCTGTCGCCGATGTAAACGCTGTCGACGCTGGAGCGCGACGCATTGGTGTACTTCACGCTGACGATCTGGTTGTGGAATAGGCTCTTGGTGTCATCGCGAATCCACTTCTCGTACTTGCGCGCGCGGTCGTGGGTCTTGCTGGTGTTGACGCCGGCGTACGAGTCAGAGCCGACGTCGAACAACTCACAGTCGCTCTGGCCCAGGTGGCATTCGTCCGCGCAACTGTTGGCCGTGCACTTGCCCTGGGAGCAACCGCTTCCAGCGGCGCAGGTCTGTTCGCTCCACGTGAGCGTACCGGCGGAGTCGTCGCACTTGGCGACTGTGTTCCAGCCGGTGCATACGTCGTAGGACGCCTGGCACGTGGTCTCCGGGGCGACGCCGCCATCCGCTTGTGGCTGAGTGGTTCCCGCATCCGCCCCGCCAACGATAGCGCCGCCGTCGGCGTTTCCCCCTGGCGGCGGTGCACCACCGCTACCGCCACACCCCACCACCGCTGCCAGAACCCAGAGAAATTTCGTCTTCATGGTCCAGAAGTGTGGGCACGCCCTACATCCGGCTCGCCGCCACGGACCGGTTTCAGAAAGTTTCAGGCTGTCTGCGTAACTGCACACTGGCGACTGCAGCGCGAGGGCGGCGGTCAACGAAAGTTGCGCGCCTCGTGTTATACGGGCCGCGCCTCTAAACGCCGAAGGGATCACACATGACAATGCTACGCACGGCGCACGTTTGCGCGTTCGCTCTGGTGCTCATCGCAGGTTGCGGTGGGAGCAACAAGACCGATGACACGAAACCGAGCCTCAGCTCGACGGATGCCGGGACAGCCGCGAGCGGAGACAAGGCCGATGAGCCGAAGCCGCCGGCGAAGATGCCCCTCGATACGGCGGGACTCATCAAGCAGGCCGCCGACGATGTGTGCCGCTGCAAGGACGAGGCTTGTGCGACCAAGGTTGCCGAGCGCATGAAGAACTGGCTCGGGACCAAGATGGCGAAGTTAAAGACGTCGGACGAAAAGCTTGCGTACCTCAAGGACCTTCAGCAGAAGCACAAAGATGATCTTGCCCGGGGCGAGGCGTGTGCCTACAAGTTGAAGGGGAGTGGCACAACCGCCACTGCGCACGGCCCACTGTCACCAGCGGTGAAGAAGTTCGGCACATTCGCTACCGCGATGTGCGCGTGCAAAGACATCGCCTGCACCAAGAAGGTTGAACAGGACGTGCTGGCTTGGGCGAAGACGCTGACGCAAAAAGCGACGGCTGCTGACATCAAAGCGATGCTGCCGTTTCAGAAGCGCTTCGCTAATTGCCATCGCAAGCTCACCGGTAAATCGAGCATCAAGGCACCGAAGTAGCCGTTCACGTTGGCTATTGGGCGTTTTCGCTGGTGGCTGCCCAGTCTGTGCTATACGGGCCGCGACGTGAAAACGGAAGGAACGAGAAAAATGACGAAGTTGCTCAGCATCAGTGTGTTCGCCCTCGCTTTGGTCTTCTCAGCCAGCACCATGGCCGGTTGTGAGAAGAAGGACGACAAGAAGAAGAACGATACGACCGCCAAGAAGGACGACGCGAAGAAAGAGGGCGAGACCAAGCCCGACGATAAGAAAAAAGACACGGCCAACGCCGACGGTGACAAGGCCGATCCGAACAAAGACGGCGCCAAGAAGCCCGACGACCCGACGACCAAAACGGCTACTGCTGAGGTGACGACGCCGCCCGCTACCGGCGATGCTGGCGATCTGATCAAAAAGGCCGCTGATGAAGTCTGCGCCTGCAAAGACGCAGATTGCGCCAAGAAGGTCGGTACACGCATGCAGAAATGGGCAATGGCCAAGATGGCAACGCTCAAGACCCCTGCGGAGCAGAAGGCGTTCTTTGCTCAGCTCCAGGGCAAGTACAAAGCCGATATGGACCGGGGCAAGAAGTGCGCCGACAAGCTCAAGGGCACGAGCACGACGACCACGAAGGCTCCGCCCACTGGTGGCCCGGTCGGTCCAGCGGTCGCCATGTTCAAGAAGTTCACCGACGAGATGTGCGCATGCAAAGACGTCGCGTGCTCCGGTACGGTCCAGAAGAAGATGATGGCCTGGGGCAAAGCCCAGAAGGTGAAGCCCAACGCCAACGACATGAAGGCGCTCATGGGAATTCAGAAGCGCTTCGCTTCGTGCTTCATGCGTCTGCGTAAGGGCGCGATGAAGCCGACGCCGAAGAAGTAGTTCCTGCAGAGTCCCCCCACGACGCAGCCACCCGCGTCCACCGGTGGCTGCTGCCGCCAGTCTCTAACTCCCAGAAATAACTGTAATTCGCGGCCGTTTCGAGGCCCCGTCGGGAATTCTGCGTCGAAAATCCGTACCTGGTCCGGTAAAGTTGAATGACAGTCGCGGAGCTACTGGCACCGACGTGGTGTCATGGACGACGCGAAGAAAAGAACGGATCAGATGGCTGAAGGTACGATAAAGCGACTCACGGATAGAGGTTTTGGATTCATCGACACTGGCGAAGGTAAGGACATTTTCTTTCATATGTCTGCCTGCGAGAATTGTCGATTCGACGAACTGCGGGAGGGGCAGCGCGTCTCGTTCAACGTAGGCCAGGGGCCCAAAGGGCCGCGGGCGGAGAACGTACAAGTAGAGTAGACCGAGAAGAATTAAAACGAGGCCAGGGGCGCAAGCTCCTGGCCTTTGTGTTTTTCGGCCTGTCGGGGGCTGTCCCATCCTTGCACACCTGCAGATTTATTCATCCGTTTGGCTGCTCACCGCACCTTAGTAGGAACAAGGAGCGGACCACCCATGACTACGAGTCGTCGTTTATCGAAAGCTACCCCCCTCATTGGCTTTGTACTCGCACTGGCGCTTGTTGCTTGCGGCGACGATGGCGGCTCGAGCGGAGGCGACGAAGATGCCGCTGTTGCGGACTGTACCGGGGCGGGGATCGCGTGCGTCGCTGATACCGACTGCTGCACGAACTACTGCGAGCCCGATGCCAAGGTGTGTGCTCAGGTGTCGGGAACCTGCCTCGGCCCAGGCAGCGCCTGCGTCCTGGGCGTCGAGTGCTGCTCGTTCTCGTGCGTGGACGCCACCTGTTCCGCGACCCAGTGCGTTTCCGACGGTGACTCGTGCTCCGCGGACAGCGAATGCTGCGGTGGTACCTGCGGCGATGGTGGTACGTGCACGCCGCTGAACGATTCGTGTAAGACCTCGGGCAACGCGTGCGGCGACTCCAACGAGTGTTGCTCCGAGTTTTGCCTCGACGGATTCTGCTCGTCCCAGCCGTCGTACTGCATCCAGCAGAGCGACGTGTGTACCAACGATTTCGAGTGCTGCACCGGGATGTGTACCAAGGCGGATGGCGCTAGCGTTGGCACATGCGACATCGTCCCAGCATCCGGCGCAGGTAACTGTAAGTCCGCCGGCGAAGTGTGCGGCGGCGTGTATACCGGTGGCGAGCTACCGGTGTGCGGCGGTGAGTGTTGTAGCCGCGCGTGCCAGCCGTACGCACCCACAGGGGTGATGATTTGTCAGCCACCCAGCGGCTGTCGGCCAACGGGCGAGGTCTGCGCCAATGACTCCGATTGCTGTGGCTCCGAGGGCAATCCCGACGGGGAGATCTCCGGTGTAACGTGTTCGAAAGAAGGGGACAACCCGCTGGGCCGTTGCGACAATGGCAACTCATGTACGCCCGCTGGCGGCATCTGTCGCTTGCAGTCCAAGTCGTGCAATGAGAACGCGAATTGCTGTTCGGGCAACGTGCTCCAGAACGACACGTGCAAGCGGGACGCGCTCGGCATCCCGCGCTGCCTGACGGCGGAAATCGACTGCACGGATCCGTCGGCCTTCGAAGGGATGGACTGCGCGACGAGTGCTGACTGTTGCGGTCTGCCGTGCACGCCAAGTACTGGCGGCGAGTTCCCGACCCTCACCTGTGGCGGCATGTGTGTTGCCGAGGACGGGGTTTGCACCACGTCATCTGACTGCTGCACGGGCGGATGCGATGTTCCCGCCGGCTCGACCATGGGCACCTGCGGTCCACCCGAGGAGTGTGCTGGTTTTGGCCAAGCCTGCAAGGTCAGCGCGGATTGTTGCAACATGGTCACCTGCAACGCCGACGGCATCTGTGGGTCGATTATCGACTGAGCCAGCTGGCCAGGGAGAAAGAACCACACCCGAAAAACGAAACGACCGGTGAGCCGCGAGCCCACCGGTCGTTCTTGTTACCTAGTGCGTGAGGCGCGTTAGTAGACGATGAAACTCGTGTGGTAACGGCCCCACTTGCCGGTGCGAATACCGTAGCGGGTGCTGGGGTAGTACGCGGCGCGACCGGCCATCAGCTTGACGCGAACGGTACCGCCTGCGCGGGTAATGCGACCGGCGTGGACGGCGGCTTTACAGATGCCCGAGTCCAGGGTGTAGAAGCCGGAGCCCCAAATCGACTTGGAAAGTCGGCGCGGTGCGGGCGGGCAGTAGAACGTGAACTTACGACCGACCTGGCCACGGTAGCGGGCGAGGTTCTTGTGCCACGAGATGCGCACGCCACGGCGAGCGACGGGTGGACGGGCGATGGTCGTCGGTCGGGCTGGGACAGCGCCGCGGCCTAATGGCGAACCGCCAATAACACGGAAGCTGGTGTGGTACCGGCCCCAACGTTTGGTCGCAATGCCGTAGCGGAAGCTCGGGATGTAGCGAATCTTGCCGCCGATGACGCGGATCGTAACGAATCCGCCTGCGCGGGTGATGCGACCGCTGTGCACACCAGCCCGGCAAACTCCCGAGTCGAGTGTGTACGGGTTACTGCCGTAGACGGCTTTCTTGGAGCGGGTGCGCTTTGGTGGGCACCGGTAGGTGATCTTGCGACCGATGCTGCGACGATGGACGCTGGCGTTGGTGAACCAACTCGCGCTGCGTGAGCGCTGGGCCTCAGCTTCGCCCGTATCAATTGCCGTGAACGTGAGCGCAAGCGTGCCCATGAGAGCTAACCTCAAATACATAATCCCCCTGCTTTCTTGTGTAGGTCCGCCCCCTGCGGACGGAGGCAATATACGCTGATTGGCCGTGCTGGCCAGGCCGAATTCGACGCGATCTAGCGCGCTATTATTCAACCTTGTGGGTGGAACGATAGATTGTTGATATCGCTACGAGTCGGCGCCGAGGCTTACATTGGGGCGACGCAAAAGTAGCGCGAATCCGATCAGCAGCCAGATCAACCAACCGTTGCCGGCGCCGTTACCGTTGTTGCAGCCGCAACCGCCCGCGTTGTTGCCCATCGAACCCGCGTCCGACGCGCCGTTGCCAGTCGACCCATCGGTCGGTCCACCGGTCGTCGCGTCTTCGCTTTGCCCGGCGTCGGCTGGGCCAGCGTCCACACCAGTCGGTGGATCACAGATCGTGTCGGGCGTGAACTCACATGTCTCGTCAACACACGCCCACGATCCGGCGCAGCCAGCGATGGGTGGGTCCATTCCGCTACAACTTGCGTCGCTCACGCACTGGGGAGCGACGTCGCAAAGACAATGGAACTCGAGGGGATTGAGCCCCGGCATTTCACAGCGAGCCTGACCGCCGCACGTCGCGCCGATCGCGTTCTCGCATTCCGTGTCGCTCAAGCAAGTCACCAGCGATTGGAACAGGTCCGGGTCGCAGGTGAAGCGACAGAAACTTTTGACGCATTCCCACGAACCGTCCGGACAGCCGTACGTCGGCGGCGCGCCACAGTCCACCGCGGCGACGCATGCGGCGGGATGGCTGGGATCGCCGTAGGAGAAGTTGTCAATGGTGAAGCCGTCCAGCGTGCGGATGGATACCTCGGCGTGTGGACCGTCGATGTCGATGACCACGTACCCCAGTCGCGTCTCGCCGTACAACGGTGAGTGGTCGGCGACGACGCGGGGCCCGAGAGTATCGTAGAGCGGAGCGCCGCCTCCGCCGTGAATCACATAGGGAATCCCGTTGACCGCAAAGCCACGCTCGGCGTAGTGGTCGTGGCCGGAGATGATGACGTCGATGTTGGCTGCTTTCAGATCCGGCAACCACGTTCGTAGCCAAAAGTTGCCGTCACGGCCGGGTTTGGAGCTGTACGGGCCCTGGTGGATGAATAGAAACCGATGCACGACGCCGGCCGGAGTGGTGTTGAGTACGCTGGTAAGCCACGCTTCCTGGTCGCCACCGAACACACCGAGCAGGCCAGGGAACAAGGTGTGCGTCTCCACGTTGATGACGATGATCTGGGTGTTGCCGTAGACGAAGTGGTAGAACGCCTCGTCGTTGGAGGCTGGCGGCACCGTCGTTGGCTCCGCAAAAACCCGGCGCGGGATAGGCCAGTCGTCGTCGTGCACTTCGTGGTTGCCGATCGCCAGGTACATGGGCGTCCTGGCCAGAAACGGAGCCTCGATCATGAAGAACTCGTCCCACTGGGACTCGACCTCGCCATCGGACACCATGTCGCCGGTACTCACCGCGAAATACAACTCGGTGGGCTCGGCCATCAGCGCGTCCAGGACAGCCATGTGTTGTACCGCCGACGAGCGATTGTCGCCAAAGACGACGAAGGAGAACGGCTGGCCGGCGACGACCGCGGTGCGAAACGTGCCCGGGTAGGTCATGCCGTCGACTTCGAGCTCGTACATGAACTTGGTGCCCGGACTCGCCAGGGACGACAACCCCGTGAGTCGAACTTCATGGTGCATCGACGGCACGGTGTCAGCGATCACGTTTTCAGTCACACTCGCGATGCCGTAACGAACGATGCCCGTGGTCGCTGTGGGACTCTCCCACAGCACGGTGATCGCGTCCGACGTTACGTCGCCGAGGTAAGGTCCGCGAAACGCTCCTGGATCCGCGCTCACCGGTGATGCCAGGACACACAGAAGCGTGACCATCCCCGCCGTCCGAAAAATCCTCCCACCCATGGGCGCGGAGCATACACCTGCGGCGATCGAACAAAACGAAAACTGCGACTGCAGAGAGAAGAATTATCGGGCTAGCGCGGCATGCTCGTCACGAATTCACCCTGGACCGGACGACCCGACTTGAGGTGTTTCCCGTCGGCTGCGTAGCTGTCGAAGGCAAGCGGCAGGCCGACGCTCTTGAACACCGTCGCGCTGTTCTGCAGATGGATGTGAAGATGAGGCTCGGTGCTATTGCCCGAGTTGCCGCATAGGCCCAGAACCTGGCCGAGTTTGACCCGGTCGCCTGTCTTGACCCGTACACTGCCCTGTTTGAAGTGGCCCAGCAGCAGGTACTCGGCGTCCGCGACCTTGAGCAGCACGTGGTTTCCGGCGATCTGCTGACGGTTGCGTTCGAGTTTTGGCTTGTTGTCCTTGATGCCATCGACGGCGATGACGATCTCGCCTGCTGCTGGCGCCAGGATGGGTTTGCCGAATGCCCAGTAATCCTCGTTGCGCGTGCCGTCACCCCGATGGGTCGCGCCATTCCGCCAGATCACGATGTCGTAAGCGTGGCGCTGATCCGGAACGACGACGTGATAGTTCTGGCGTTCGGTGTCTCCGCCCCAGAACATCCACCATGTCCCGTCGAACGGCAGCCGGAACCGAGTCTTGGCCACGTGCTTCGCTTTCGGATCCGCTGGTAGTTTCCTTACTCGCTTGAACTGGAGGCCAGAAATGCGGCTGAACTTGTCGATGCTAACGGTGACGGTCAGACGCTTGCGGCCGCTTTCGTATTGCGCGCTGTAGATGGTGGCGATGGCATCTTCTTCGATGAGTGTTGCCCGCTCGAGCAGTTGGGCGAGCTTCCTGAGCAGCCTGGAAAGATCACGTTTTGGCACCGCGGTCGCTAACCGTTTGCCGAACCGGGCGTGCAGACGGTCGCTGTCTCGAGCGAGGACGAGCTCTATGGCCGCCCGACCAATGCGCTGGGCGTGTCGGCTCGCCACTGCATATGCGGTCGGCACGGGCGGCGGATAGCTCGGCGCCGCGGTCGCGACTGGCCGGTCTGTAACCGGCGGGGTGGTTGGAGTTCCTGTCGCTGCCGGCCCGTTGCCCCCGCACGCGGCTACGCCCAGAGCGACCATCCAGCCAATGCCAGCCTTGCTCACGAGTCCCATATCACCTTTGACACCTCGACGGTCCCGATGTTGCGGTTAGTTGGTTAGCAGGTGGTCGATCATGCGAATCGACCTGCGCGGCGGCAAGTGAAAGCCGTTGAAGCGCACCACACCGCGGCGGTCGATGATGACCACCCACGGTGTGCCGCCCGAGCGATAACGGCCCATGAGATAGGAACGGCCCGATGCGGGGCCGACGTCGTGGGCGACTGGTACCTCGAGGCCGAACTTCTGCGCGGACAGAATGGCTTTGTCTTCGGTGTTCGCTGCGAATCCCTCGAACACGGTTTGCACCGCGACGAAGCCGACGTTGGCTTGCCGTTTGTAGTGCTTGACGAGCTGCTTGAGCGCAGGGAACCCCCGCGAATGGCAGCCGGGTCACCAGGACTGGAAGAAGAACAAGTAGACGACTTTGCCCCTGTAGTCCGTGACGTCCAGTTTGTCCTTGCCGGTGGGAAGGTTGAACCAACGGCTGACTTTCCAAGTAGGCGCTGTCTCGCCGACGATTCCACGCCGACGTCGCGGGCGTTTCACCGGTGGCGTTGTCCCCGGGTTGTTTGCGGTGCGCGGAGTGGCCTGGTCGGCCTGGTTCTCTCGCTGGTCGCCGCAACCCTGGCACGCACCCAGCGCAAGCGCGACGCTGAACAGTCCGACAGCTGCGTGGTTCACCACGATCACCAGCGAAGGCTAGCACCCCGCACGCATGGACGCGAACGCCAGACGACTCGTCGATTTTGGAGGTGCTCCCGGCTTCAACCAGGGAGCTAAGGATTGACCGTCAACACGCCCAGTGATCCGGCGTCGAAGCTCAAACCGCCGTTCGATCCCGCGCCGTCGGTGTCGCAGTACGTAAACGTCAGTCCGCCGTCGAGGCTGAACCGGTAGGTATACAGGAATGTAGTGCTCACCGTAACCGCCGGGCCGACCAGGGTGGCTGTGTACTCGTCGTCGTTGCCCACTTGCACGTTGAATGTGCTGGGCGAGAATACCCACGTCCCGTTGGTGCGCGGGTCGCTCGGGTCTGGACCGATGCCGAGTTCGGCCAGCACCCCGGCGTTGGCACCGGCCGTCTCCGTTACTCCAGCCTCGAATATGCGGCCGAAGATGTCGACCGTGTTCTGGCCTTGAGTGACGGCGGTGGTGGTCGGGAATTGCAGATTGCAGAAGTCGGCTTCGAGAGCGGTGTCGGTTTCGTTCTGCACACCCGTGTATGTCCAGCCGTCGACGAGCGTTGCCGCGCCGCTGCCGAGGAGAGCCGGGTTGGTGAATATGAAGTCGCCACGTTCTACGGTGCCGGAGTTGGAAGGCACGGGGCAGTCCCAGGTGACTTCACCTCGGCCGTCGTCAGCGGCATCGACCGCGCTACAGTTCTCGGTCGTCGTGTTGCCGATGAACGTGGCGTCGGCGTTATCGTCGGTGACCGGTGCGCCGTTTACCGACGAGTGTCCCGCGAAGTCCATGGTTACTACTCTCACCGTGCCCGTGATGTTGGCCACCAGGTCATCTGGGGTCAGGCTGATGATGGCAGGTACGATGGGCAAGTTCTGGGAACCCGGCGTGGGTGTCGGGTCGAAGGTGAAGTCGGTCGCGTTGTCGTCGGTGTCATCGCTGGTCTCATTGCGCGAGAACGAAAACGCGTGATCCGTCAAGTTCACTTTGGCGATGGGTGTGCCTTCCCCAGCGAGGTTGCCCGCCACGTTGCCATAGGCCATCGAGTCGATGGGCGCGCCCGCGGCGGTGAGCAACTGGATCCCCTCTCCGCTGGCTGCGCCGCTGCCGTTCTGCGGATCCCCGGAGCCGAGGACGACGTCGGCGTTGGGAACCGAGGTTGTGCCGTCATTGACGTTGCCATCAGCGATGACAACGAGGCCGTTCACGGGCATGCGCGCCGGCGCGAGAGCTCCCGTACCAAATGTCAGGCTCGGGCTCTGAACAGTGGTGCCATCGTCGTCGATGCCGCGCAGGCGCAGTCCGGTCAGGTGTCCACCGCCGGGCCCGGCGAGCTCGATGAACACGCGCTCTCCGTCGCCACCACCCAGGGTCGGATGATCGAAGTCGACCAGTGCTTCGTTGATGACGAACGTGCTGCATGAACCGTTGGCGGCGCCCGCCGTATCGGGAACTCGCGAACGCACCGTGGCCGAGTAGAACGTCGTGCACCATACGTTGCCATCGTCGTTCAACTCCGCGCCCAGGGCTGTTGGATCCAGCTGAGTAGTCGCCGTGGCCGAGCCTGGGAAATCGCCATCTTGAACAGCGGTGCCTGGATCGCTGGCGAACGTCTGGAAGTCGACCACGTCTTCGAGGGCGCCGATGGATGTGTATACGGCGAGTATGTCGCCGGTGTCCGCGAGCAAGAACGTCTCGCCGGGCACGCCATAGACGAAGTCCACGCCCGGTGGCACGACACCGCCGGCTGGGTTGGGAATGCCGTACAGCTTGCCACCCGCGGGAACGCTGATGGCCGTGCCGCTGGCTCCGTCCAGGTCGGTGACGGCGCGAAGGTCGGCGAAACTACCGGCGCCGTTCTGGAGCAAGAATCCGGCGATGTTGATCGGGCTGGCTGTGGTGTTGTGCAGCTCGATGAACTCGTTGGCGTTGGTGCCAGGGGTGCCGCCAAGGATGCGCAGTTCGGTGATGATGATATTGCCATCCTGCTCACCGCTGATGACCGCGCCGCAGTCGGTGGCGGCCGAGCAGAACTGACCCGCCGAACAGTTGGTGTCGTCTTCGTTGTTAGTGCAGCCGGCCGCGTTGCCGCCAGCGCCGACGCATGCGTCGTTGGTGCAATCGGCGCCGTCCGAACACGCTGCGTCGCTGGGAATCTCGCTGCAGTCCGTGGCCGCGTTGCACGTTGGGACCGTGCACGAGAAGCCGTCGACCTCCGTGCAGTTGGCATCGTTGGCGGTAAAGGCACAGCCCGCCGCATCGCCGCCGGCACCAACGCAGCTGTTGTCCGTACAGCCGACGGAGTCATCGCACATGGAGTCGGTGGCCACCTCCGAACAGTCGTTGGTCGGATGGCACGTGGGCACCGTGCAGGAGAACGAGTCCGTCGCGCTGCAATTGCCGTCGTTGACCGCGTTGACGCAGCCGTTTGCGTCGCCGCCGCTGACGACACAAGAGTCGTCTGTGCAGCCCACCGAATCGTCACACATGGCGTCGCGGGTCGTGATTACGCAGCCGTCGGAGTCGGCGCTGCCATCGGCGGGGTTGCAGACATCGCTCGTGCAGCTGAGCGTGTCATCGCATACGGACGCGTCCGCTTCCTCGACGCAGCCTGTCGCTGCGTCCGCGTCCACATCGTCGGGATCGCAGCGCGGGACCGTGCACGAGAAGCCGTCGCCGTCGCTGCACAGGTCGGTGCTCGGAGTGTTGGTGATATCACCCGTTGCCGGGTCGCACGCATCCTGGGTGCAGGCGATGCCGTCATCGATGTCCACCGGGGTGTGCGTCGGGCCGGTCGCCGGGTCGCAGGAATCGGTCGTGCACGCGTCGCCGTCGTCGATGTCAGTGCGCTGGACGCTGTTGCACGTTCCGTTGTCGCAGGTGTTGTTGGTGCACGCGTCGCCGTCGGCGCAGTCGATGGCCGCCGAACACTCCCCGCCGCCATCGGAACCACAACCCAGTGCGAATCCGCTAGCGCCTACGAGCGCCGCCACCAGGACCGTACGAATAAGCCAATCTGCCATCCAGTTTCCCCCCAACGCTCCCATGGTACGACAGGGATATGCGTTGTGGGGCTAGATGTATGCGGTTTCGCGCGTGATTGCAAAGCCAGGCTGCAGAAACTGCCGCTGGCGTCGCCTAGGCGCAGTCGCCACGTCGCCTGCGACCGATGGCGACGAGCAGTAGGAGTGCAAGGACCGCACTACCACCGCCGGCGCCTTCGCTAGCTGTGCAGCCCAGCCCGCTCCCGCTGATGTGGGTATCCAGCCAGGAGTCGGGGTCGCCATCGCCATCGTAGTCCGGGCACGAACGTGGTGGCGGTTGATTGATCGAGTTGGTCACCGGGATGAAGCTCGAGATTTGACCGGACCGCGCGGAAGGGGCGAGCTCCAGGTCCAGAGTGAGATGGTCCACCAGCTGATCGGTGCGCAGTCGCGTCATGAACGCGTTGGGAATCAAGCCTCGGACGATGTTCGCTTCGGCCTCTTCCGTGAACCACAGGTTGGCGAAGGGGCGCGCTGCCTCGGCGACCCAGGCTTTGCCGCCCTTGTTGTCGATGGCATCGCGAAACAGTTGGTTGTAGTTCGAGCGACTGGCCGCGAAGTCCCACACCAGCTGATTGCGCGGCACTTCCACCGTGCCGTAGTTGCGTGCCTCGTAGCGTTGCTCCGCCAGCACCCACAGGGTGAGGTCGAGAGTGCCGTACGCACCGACGGTGACCATCTTCAGCGGAAACGTCGCCATGTAGCCCGGGTATTCGACGCGAATTGGCTGCATCGCGCTCACACCCTGATCGGGTGATAGGCGAAGGACCACAAACTTGCTGCCCAGGGAGGTGTAGTGGGAGATGACCGGTAGCGTTGCGGCAGGTACGTTGTAACCGTTGTTGTTGAGCCAGGAGTGAAGGGCGTTGGCGTCGTCTGAACCGATGACCACAGTCTCGTAAGGGCCCACGGTCTCTTCGCGATACACGTCAACCGAACCGTCGGCTGACGCGGCCGCGTCCAGCCCAGTACTGCCGCCCCAGTTGTCTGGCGGGGGAGGGCAGTCTGGCGGCGGGATAACCGGAGGCGAAATCACCGGCGCGGTTTGGTTCTCGAGTTCGTCGAAGAACGTCGATTCTGCCACCGCGATGGTTGTGTCGGCGCTCGGCACGGGCAGCACCCAGACGAAATCTTCAGGGGCGCCGGTGTAGCGGATCTGATCCCATAGCACTGTCTTCTCGGCGCTCAGAGCGATCACCATGCGGTGACTATCTACGGAGGTGATCGTCTCAGGTGGGGCGAAACAGCCACCGCACGCGTAGGCGGATCGGTGTTGATACAGGAACACCGTGAGGGCGGTCGTGACGGCGACGAGCTTGGTTGAGGTCTTCATGACCATCTGACAAAGCAACCGGCATGCCCACCCAGATACCGCGCAAGCTGGTGATTTCGTGTGCTGCCCCGTGTGTCATTCCGTGCCAGCCACGCCGTAAACTGCGTGATCGACGCCGCATTGAGGTGATGCGGGCGGCTGGATGACCGGTGTCCGGCTCGACGCAGCGTGACCGATCGCTTTCACGGTATAGTCCGTCACTGCATGTCGGCCACTGCGAATCGCGCACCTCGTGTGGGCAGCTTCGGCGACTATGAGCTCGGCTTTAAGTTGGCGACGGGCGGCATGGCCGAGATCTTCGTCGCTCGGCGTAAGCGCCCAGCTGATGGCGAGGACCCGCTCGTCGTAATCAAGCGGATCCTGCCGCACCTCGCTGATGAGGAGCGGTTCGTTCGCATGTTCCGCGACGAGGCGCGCCTGGCTCGCCTGCTCAAACACGAGAACATTTGCGACATCTACGAGTTCGGAGAGGTCGGTGAGACCTACTACCTGGCCATGGAGTATCTGCACGGCGTCCCGTTCTCGGCGCTGATGAAGCACTCCGCCAAGACCCAGGCCTTCGCCGACGTCCCTCTCACCATCGGCATCCTGCAGCAGGCGTGTCTTGGTCTCCACTACGCTCACGAGCAGCACGGAGACGATGGCGCACCGCTCAACTTGGTGCATCGCGACCTGTCGCCGCCGAACATCTTGATCACCGAGTCCGGGGTGGTCAAAGTGCTCGATTTCGGCGTGGCGAAGGCCCGCGGCGCGGCGGACAAGACGCGTACCGGGACGATCAAGGGTAAGAACTCGTACATGTCGCCCGAGCAGGTTCGGGGCAAGGTCGTCGACCGGCGCAGCGACGTGTTTGCCCTGGGCATCCTGCTGTTCGAGGCGATGACCACGCGCCGGTTGTTCAAGGCAGCGTCGGATTTTCTAGTGTTTCAGATGATCACTGAAAACGACATTCCAGACGTCAAGGTGCTGCGCCCCGACTTAGCGCCTGATCTCGTGGCGGTCATCTATCGCGCCCTGTCCCAGGATCGAGAAGACCGTTTCGCATCAGTGAAGGAGTTGTCGTTGGCCCTCGAGGCGGCGACGACCAGTTACGGACCACCCGCGACTCGAGAGCAGATCGCGGCGTTCTTGCAGGAAGGCTTCGGCGGCGAGCTGGATGCGTTGCAGGGCCGCACCCAGGCAGTTCTGACCGCGCGAGGTCCCGAGACGCCGGTTCCTGCGCCGATTCCGGCAGCCGCTTCCACCGATGCTCCGGCAGTCGAGGCGGTGCCGATCGTCGACGCTCCGATGACGGAGACCCGGCGGCGGAAACTGCCGCTGTTGTGGATCGCACTCGGTGCGGCCGCCCTGGTCGTGCTGGTGATCGGCTTGGCGCTGCTTCTGGGCGACGACGAAGACGACGAACCCAAGGTCGTCGTCGGTGGGCGGGACGCGTCCATGCTCACTGGCCACATCCAGACGAGCCCAACGCCTACGACCGATGCGCCAACACAGCCGACAGATGCCGGCGTCGCTGACGCGCGGCCGCCGGATGGGGCTGTGCGGGACGCGAGCGCGCTCGATGCCGCTACAGTGGTCGCCACTACGGTCACGGACGGCGGAGCAGGCACTACGAACGCGCGAGTGGTCAAACGCATCGTCAAGCAGCGGCCGAAGCGCGGGCCGCCCGGATACCTCAGCATCGACTCGCGGCCATATGCCACGATCTACGTTGACGGTCGCAAACGCGGGGTGACTCCCTTGCACCGGCTGAAGCTCCCATCGGGCAAGCGTCGGGTCCGCGCCGTGTCCAGCGCCGGAACCAAGCGATTTATATTGCGGATTCGCTCCGGCAAGCTCACGACAAAGCGACTCTCTAACTGGTAGATACCGCCGTTCGCGGCTATTCTCCAGCGATGCTGCGGGTGTGTGCGTTGACGGTCAGCGTAGTGGTCTGGCTCGTCGCCAGCGCCGTCGCCGATACGGGCAAGCCCGGCGCCTCGGGCAATCCAGACCTGGATGAGGCGCGCACCGCGATCGAGAAGGTCAACTTCGACGATGGCCTCAAAGCGTTGAACCGGGCGCTCCGGCGCGGCGACAACCCGCCAGAACGTCTAGTACAAATCTATCAATTGCTCGGTGAGGTCTACGTCAGTGTGGGCAAGATCGAGGACGCGAAGGTCTACTTTTCCCGGCTGCTCATGCTTCGGCCATACGCGAAGCTGAGCCCTGGAGCGTCGCCCAAGCTCACAACGGTGCTCGAGCAAGCCCGGCGGTCGTTGCAAAACCGCGGCACGTTTCACGTGAGCGCGAGCGGTGATCGCAGCGGCGGCACAGTGTCGCTCACCCGAGAGTCAGATCCGCTGAAGCTTGTGGCCCGCATTCGCGTGGACTTCGTCCGGGCCGCCACGGGGCAAACGGAGAACCGCACTTCAAAACCGGGTACGTACGTTGTGCAGCTCCCGGCTCAATCGCTGCGTCATATCGTGCTCATCGCACTGGACGAGTGGGGGAATCACCTGCGCGTGTTCCAACTGGGGAACTCGGCAGTCTCGCCGCGGCGCGTGCCGATTTGGCGGCGCTGGTCGTCCTGGGCCGTCGCCAGCGGTGCGTTCTTTCTCGCGGGCACGGTCGCCGGCCTGGCAGCTCGCAGCGCACAGGATGATCTCGATGCCCTACGAGCGAATAGCTCCGACCACTTCTTTGGCGAGTTCGAGCGCGTGCGGAGCCGTGGTAAACGCAATGCGCTCATCGCGAACGTTGCGCTGGTGTTCGCTACGGCTAGCGCGGCCACGGGAGTCTATTTGTTCCTGAAACAGCGCAAGCGCGCTCGGGAGAAGCCCGCGGAGAAGCCCGCGGTCGTCGCGGTGCCTGTCGTTGGCAGAGGGAGCGCGGGGCTCGGTTTGTCGGGGACATTTTGAGCGGACGCGCGCTCATTGCAGTCATCGGTGCGTGTCTGCTCAGCGCCACAGGATGCGGCATCGATAGCGGCACCGGCGGCACTCAGTTCAAGTGTAGCGATGCTGAGCCGTGTCCGTCGGGGTTTGGTTGCGAATTTGGCATTTGTGTGGCGACGAGCCCCGGCAACTGCACGCCGTTGATCCACGATGATTTCGATGACGACCAACGCGCCGATACCTGGGATGCGATCGAGACCGCGGGCACCACGGTTAGCGAGACCGACGGCGTGCTCGTCGTGACACCCGCCGGCGATACCAGCGATTCAGAGGGCGGCTACCGCAGCGTTGACCAGTTCAATCTGCTCGATCGCCGACTTGTGGTCGAAGTGCCGCAAATGGTGTTCTTGGGGCGGCCTGAAGGGCCGAATGTAGTCACTAACAGTGACTTCGCCGGCGCCGATATCGCTCCGTGGGAACTCATGACATCCGGGACCGGCGCGGGCAGCACGACGATCGAAACTGGTGAGTTGCGCCTGGCGATCACAGATGGCGGCTCCAACGCGTTTGACGTGCAGCTGATACAAAGTGGACTGCAACTCGATCAGGGCGTGCTCTACGTGGTGCGATTCCAGGCTCGGTCTCCTGCCCCGCGCAGCATCGAGGTCAACATCAACCTGGGCGTCGCACCGTTTACGCTCTACTTTCAGGAAACCGTCGACCTAACCACGACCATGGACACGTACACCTTCGAGTTCGTAATGGCCGAGCCATCGGATGCCGATGCTCGTATCGATTTCAACGTCGGAACGTCCACGGTCAACGTGTTCTTCGACAACGTGGAGGTGGTCACCCACCGAGACGAAGGCGACGACGCCCCGCTGGCTATCCTCAGGGCTGGTGACATCGACGGCTCGAACTACCTGTTCGTGGGCCAGCAGACTGGCGAGTTGTTCGTCGGCGAGCGCATTCCCGGCGACGCGAACGTGCTCGACGTGACCACATACGATCCGGCCGCACACCGCTTCTGGCAGCTGCGCGAGCAAGACGGCACTACGTACTTCGAGACCTCTGCCGACGGTGCCAGCTGGACGACTCACAGCACGTTGCCGACGCCAGCCAGCAACAGCGGTGCGTTCGTCGACTTGACCGCGAACGCCAACGAAGTCTCGTCGGATCCAGGGCAACTGCGCATGGACAACGTGCGCCTGTTGCCGGCCGACTGCGAATAGCTGGCTCCGCTAGTTGTCCGGGTCGGAGAATTTTGCGGCCCAGTGGCTGCCGTCGCAGAACGGTTTGTTCTTCGATTGGCCGCATCGGCACAGGGCGTAGCGGTCCTCGCACTGAGGCGTCTGCTCGGTGGTGTCGTCCGTGAGCGGGATTGAGCCCTTGACCAGGTACGGGCCGTCCTTAGACACGACCACCGACGGCGTTGCTTCGTCTGGCGAGTACTGCTGTTCGCCCACGATATAGGTCAGCGCGCCGGACGGGCAACGGGCCACGACGGTAGCAATTTCTTCTCGCGGGGCACCGTTCGGATCGATCCACGGTTCGCCGCCGAGCTTCCAGACGGTCGACAGGCCGTCCGTGCACATTCCCGCGTGTGAGCACACGCTTCGGTTGTCCAGGATGCTGATCTGTTTGCCTTCGTAGACATCCGAGTCGCCCGTCGGTGGTTTCTCAGCGGTTCGTTTGCCGGTGAATCCGTTGCGCTTGTGGGTTCCGTCGCAGAACGGTTTGTTGGCCGAGCCGCCGCACCGGCACAGGGCGATCTTTGCTTTGCTCTGGACTGGTTCCCCCCGTGAGTTGCGCAAGTCGTTCAGATTGCCGACCAGATAGGGGCCGTCGGAAGCGCACTTGATCGTCACGTCGTCTTGGTCTGCCACGGGCGCATGGTATCAGGAGCCACCCTCGTTTACTCGGCGTAACTGGCCTCGACTGATATGATGCCGCTGTGGGGGTAGGGACCGGGGACGGCGAGCGCTTCGTGGCACCACGTGGACGCCGACTGTGGCTGTTCGCTCGGTTCAGCGAACCGGTGCCCGTGGAGTTCTACAAGTGGGCTGGCAAGGTCCGGTTCATTACGCTGGTCGTGTTGCTCTTGGCCAACTTCGTTCCGGGGCTTCAGCTCGACACCATCGGCTACAAGGCCGACCTGTACTGGAGCGGCATCTTCACGAACCTGCCGGTGGTGGGCCTCGCTGCGTTCCTCGGGTTTCTCATGTGGCGGGGCAGCTACGGCGCGAGCACTTTGCGCCGCATGAACATTTCGTGCATGTTGCTCGAGTTCGCATCGGTCGTCGGACTGCTCTACTCCCTGGGCACGGTCACCTCCCACGTGCTCGTGTTTGGCGTCGTCATGGTCTTCCTCTACCGGGTGGCGTTCGACTTCGCGACTGGTCTCATCGCATTGGTTGTAGTCATCGTGGGGCAGTGGGCGGTGCTCATCTCCCAGTTGTCGGGTTGGATCGCAAGCCAGCCGCTGCTGGTCGAAGGCGGTACGCGACCCCAGTTCGCTCAGCGCGACATCGGCGCTATGGTCACCGTCACCTGGTTATTGATCGTGGCGTTCGTCGCTGCGGACTGGGCGGTAGCGCGCCTGCGTCACAAGGAACTCGCTATTCGTATTCTGCGCGAGACCCTCGCCGCCAGTGAGACGGGAAAGCTCGGCAGGCACACGGGGCGCGCACTCAAGAACACCTACGTTGTCGGTGCACTTATCAGCGCTGGCGGCATGGGCGAGGTGTACCGCGGCCATCACCGACGGACCAAGCGCAAGGTTGCGATCAAGATCCTTCATCCGCATCTCTTGGAAGACGAGCTGTTGCTCAAGCGATTTCGGCGTGAGGCGGAGATTACGGGCCAGTTGGGCAGCCCGCATATCGTCGAGGTCGTCGATGTCGATCGGGACGACGATGCCGCGTTCCTCGTACTGGAGCTGCTGCACGGCGAGGATCTGAAGGGCCGCATCGATCAAGAGGGACAGCTTGCGCTCAGCTTCGTACTCGACCTCGTCGAACAAACGTGCAAAGGGCTGGCCGTGGCGCATGATGCCGGCGTCGTACATCGCGATCTAAAACCAGAGAACCTGTTCCTGTGCGAGGCTGACGCCGGCGTGACTCTGAAGATTCTCGACTTCGGTGTGTCCAAAATCCGCGGCAACGCCACGGCGATCACTCAGGAGGTCGCGTTATTGGGGACCCCGGACTTCATGTCGCCCGAGCAAGCGATGGGCCAGGCGATGGTCATCGACCTGCGCACTGACGTGTTTGCCCTTGGCTGCATCACCTACAACGCTATCACCGGGCACCGGCCATTCAGCGCAACCTCCGTTCCGGCGCTGTTGCGGAGAATCTGCGACGAGGAACCTCATCCGGTATCGCGCTGGCGTAAGGATGCTCCCGACGACATTTCATGCGTACTGCAGATCGCCATGGCAAAGGAGGCGGACCAGCGTTTTCAGAACGTGAGTGAGTTCGCGGCTGCATTGTCGGCCGCCTGCGCGGGCGACCTGGACTCGGCGCTGCGCAAACGCGCGTCGAAGGTGCGCAAGGGAACGCCGGCAACGACGACCGCCGTAGGCGATGCCGACGTGAGCCACGCGGCTGACACGATTGCGGCCGACGAAGCCACCGACGATACCGTCTCGCAGTCGTAGGTTTACGGTAGGCGTTCGCCCAGGCAGTCGAACGCGCGCATGGACACACCGCTGGCGGGTGAGCTCGGGTAGTCGGCGGCGAGCATGGCCCAGACCATGAGGTCCTGCACTACCCCGCCCGGGGACGTGGTTGCCTGGCGCAGGGTGCCTTCGTGCACGTAGCCCAGCTTTGTGGCCAGTGCCGCGCTTCGTTCGTTCTCCGTGACGCAGCGTAGATCGATACGAGTGTCGCAGAGCAGCTCGAATGCCACGCGGGTGAGGGCCGCTGCCGCTTCCCACGCGTAACCATGGCCGACGTGGTCCGTGTCCAGCCAGTAGCCGATGGCGCGTTCGCCAGCGCCGTTTCGGTTGAGCAACATGACCTCGCCGAGCAGTGTTTGTTCCGTCGACTCGAATACCGCGTAACGGTAAGTCTCGTCCCGATCGAAGCTCGCCCGAATCGAGCGCACCCAGTTCAGGGTCTGTTCCGGGCTGCGCGGCTCTTCGGTCATGAACGGAATGAACGGACGTAGATGAGCGTCAGAGTTATCCAGAGCCTGGCGCATTAGCGCTGCGTCTCGAGGACGCCAGCAGCGCAGCACCAAACGCTCGGTCTCGATCCGGTATGCGGCGCGCGTTTGCGTTGATGGTGTTGGTCGTGTCGATGGCACTGGGGGCCTAAAGAACACCCCGATGCTGGGTGATCGGCAGCAGGCGCGAGTCCTCGAGGGCGGCAGTGCGGTGGCCAACACCGGCCAGGTACTTCTTATTGCGCGCAAATGATACGAAGTGCTCGGCGCTTTGGTGGCGAATGATCATCACCACGTCCCAACAGTCGTCCGCCGGTCCGATGAGATACAAGCCGCCCGTGCCGCGGAACAGAACCTCGCCACCCGCTTCGAGCAGGAATGGCATGGTGTGCGCCGCATAGAGTTTGTACGCCTCCGCGCCGCTGATGGGAGCCGCGGGTGCCAGCTTCGGTGTCTTGCTGTAGTCGGCCACTTCGCGAAAGCGCAACATGTTGAGCATGTCCACGGGTCCTTTGGGAGGATTGCCGAAGAACGCTGCGCCCGCTTCCTGAGTTGGTTCGATGTACATCTCAGGTTCATAGCAGCAACCGGCGCGACTATGTAGCTGCCGGCCGAAAACTCTTGCTCGCAGCTCAGGCCCTCGCTGTGGTCACGCCGGCAACCCGCTGCGATGTTACGAGGGGGCAGCTTCGCCGCGCGCGAGCCGCTCGAGGGTGATCGCCGGGCACAGGTGACTGTGAATGAAGCCCATCAGATTGTCGCCGATGCCCCGTACCGCTTTTTCGGTCCCCGGGTCGGTACAATTGCCATCGGCGTCGAAGATTCCGCGCACGCCGGCGACGGAGATCGGCGTCGGCATTGGCAGCGCGCCCACGTGAGATACGACGCCGCGTAGTTGCTCCAGAGATTTGATGGCGCCGATGCGGCCCGCTGCGACACCAAGCATCGAGATCGGTTTGCCTGCCAGGACTGACGGGAAGCCGAGGTTCTCGATCACCAGTTTTAGCGCCGCCGAAAAACTCCCGTGGTACTCGGGCGTCGACAGGACAACTCCGGTCGCGCGACCCACCAGTTCCTGCATTTCCTTGGCGTCGTTACCGGCCACCTTCTGGCCGGGCAGGCCAAGGGTAAGCTTTGCGGGATCGATGCGGGTGACCTGGACCTTATGCTCTGTACGCAGCTGGTCCTCGACCAGACCAAGGGCCTTGCCGGTGAAATTGTCCGGTCGTACGGAACCCAGGATGGTGACGATTTCGATGCCATTGGCCATGGCGCGAGTATACGCGCATCGCTGACCGGGATGGCGTCGCTAGCTCAGTTGTGCGTGTGTGTCGTGTTCGACAGCGTCGCCCAGGCGGTCGAGTAGGGGGGTAATCACGTCCGTCCATGCCTGCAGGGCGAGTTCATGGTTATCCGCCGCCGGCATGATGCCGTGGGCCGGGAGCAGCTGATCGAAGGGAGACGCCGGGACCTGGGTAGCCACGGGGCGTAGTTGTTGCGCCGCATCCCGTAGCGCTCGCTGCACGGCCATGCCACCCGTGCGAGCTGCCCAGCCCACCGTTGCCCACGCAAGCTCCGCATGGCGGGCCTCTTCATCCCTAATTTGCTCCAGGACGCGCCGAATCGCTGGATCGGTGGCCAGGGGCACCAGCGCTGCTGCCTCCATGGCTGCCATGGTTTCACATACGCAGCCCTCTTCGAACGTAGTCACCGCAAGTCCAATCAGGTCGAGCTCACGCGGCGGCGCTGGCTGCAGCGGACCTGCACTGAGTGTTCTGTCGGCATACGTCGATGCCACGGCGAAGCACATCCGGGCGTGTTCTATTTCGTCGATGGATGACTGCTGCGCTCGACGGACCAGGTCCGGTGGCGCACCGACCGCGAGAAGCTCGATCGCACTGCGGGCGAACGACGCGATTGAGGCGTGCTCCGCAAGGGCGGCGTCTAGCCAGCGTCGACCTATCTCGGCCCGCGCTTCGACCGAGACATCGACACCGCGACGCTCCGTCGCCAACTCCGCTGTCGGCCATGCGTCCCCTTCGACCACGCTGGCAAGGGTGATCGATTCGCCGATCAAGAGGGGGCGTCCTTTGACCGGGCGCCTGCGAATGTATGGACGCGCGTCGGGGGGGCCTGCATCCGGCGGGGGTGGTGCGATAGCCTTGGCTCCCCGGTCGTAGCAGCAGATGAGCGGGCTCGCCTGTTGCTTGTGCATCTCGCTGCGGTCCGCGTTTGCTTCCCACGCTTCGAAATCGCGGCGGATCTCTGTCGGGCACTCGGGTTTTTTGGGCTTCTTTGCCTTCTTGTTGCTGGGCTTGGTATCGGGTTTCGGTACTGCCTTGAGCGGTGTCGCCTGATCCCAGGCTTGGGTCGGCGTGCCGCACCATTGCCATTGGCCTTTGATGCTCGGCCCTGTGGTCTTCGTCTCCGCGGTGCCGGTTTGTCCGCCACTACATCCTGCGACCGGAACTGCAAACAGCGCCAGCGCCAACCGCGCACTCAACCATGACATTCGAAACATCGCGTCTCCCTTTGGCGACTCTAGGTGCCAGCTAAATTGCAGCACACACTTCGTACAAACGCCAACCCTGAGCCCAACAAGCGCAGCCTATGGCCGTTTCTTCGGGCTTCCCATGCAGCGCTCGCCCTTGCCGGCGGGATCCGGCCGAAACTCACAGGTCGAGTCAGCGGGGCGACGGGGACAGATTCCGCTACAGATGATTTCCGCATGAAACGCGGCAGTGCACGTCCCGGCCACGCACCAGTCGGCGATGCGAGCGGTCAGCGTCGTGTTTTTCCAGAAGTCGTGGCGCACCGCGTATGTTCCGTTGGGCTGGCGAGTGCCAACGCCACAGGCATAGACACAGCCGCATTTGGCGGCGACGACGGGCAGGCACTCCCGGTCTGGTGCGGTCTTGTCACTCGCGGATGATTTGGTGCGTTTGGTGGTTGGCACCTTTGCCGTGGCGGTTGCCGGTGGCGCAGCGGTCGATGCCGGCGCGGTGGACGCTGGCGGCGACGTCACGCGATGCGGCTCGCTCGACGAACAACACATCAGCGAAACCAGCGCCGGCACCAAGAGCCAATATCTCATCTTGAACGTATTAGCCCCACGCACCTGGTGGCGCACGTGGTTTGTGGCTGGTTGGGTCAATCGCGTCCCTGGATGTCAACGGCGATGGTCAGGTCCGTTGGCGTGGTGCCACTTGAACGGTCCAGTTTGGTCACGCCTGAGCCGTATCGTTCCCACCACTCTCGAGCATCCGCGGCAGACCATGGATGCTCTCTCCTGAGCGCGGTGAGTCGCTGCTTCAGCTCCAGACCATCTTGCGGGCGCTTCGTCGGGTCTTTTGCCAGACAGTCGAGGATCAACGATTCGAGCGCCGCCGGCACCTCGGCGCCAAGTCGCTCACTGGGGGGCTCTGGTGTGCTGTGCAGGTGTTGACTGCAGACTTCGACGATCGTGCTGCCCGTGAACACATGCTCGCCGGTGACGAGAAAGTAGGCCACAGCTCCCAGGGCGTACAGATCGCTTCGCGCGTCGACGGTATCCGCGGCCCGAATGGCTTCCGGACTGATGTACTGGGGCGTGCCGGTCAGTTGGTTTCCCTGGGCCAGGGAAACGCTCGGCTCAGGGCTCTCCAGTTCCTTGACCAGGCCGAAGTCCAGTACCTTGGGCACATCCAGGACGCCGCCCGCGCGGACCAGCATGATGTTCGCCGGCTTGATGTCGCGATGAATCAGGCCCACTTCGTGGGCTTCGTGCAGTGCACCTGCGACGTGGTCAAGCACGTGCACAACGCGACCGATGGGTTGGGCCTGGCTGAGTTCGACGACCTCGGCAAGCGTCGCCCCGTCGAGCAGTTCCATCGCATAGTAGAAGATGCCTTCAGGAGTGCGCCCGTAGTCGTGGATCGTTACTGTGTTCGGATGGGAAAGCGACGCGGTCAGCTGAACTTCGCGCTCGAAGCGGACCAGCGCACTTTCGCCGGCCTTGTCCGGTGGTAACAACTTGACCGCGGTGGGACGGCGAAGCATGGCGTGGCTCGCCCGGTAGACGACGCCCATGCCGCCTTCGCCTAGCTTTGAGTGGAGAGTGTATTGGCCGAGCTTGCGCACGTCGCGAACCTCTTTGCGTAGCCCGTAGATCACCCGGCTCGTCAGCGTGCACAGCACCACCGTGCACAACCACCACGCAAAATTGAACGTCGCGATGTCCACGCCAACTTGTGTCGAGGACTTGCCGGCGATGTCCGGTAGCACGTGCTGCCACTTGGCCGTGTCGATCCTGCTCATTACATAGTAGGTCATGGCGATGGCGGGCAGGGCGACCAGGCTGCTGAGCACGGCGGTCCGGCGGGGAGTGCTCGGCACATACGCGGCTCGGGCCATCAAGCCGTACGTGAGCGCGAGCAGGACGATGAAGTCAGGCCTGGCGGCCGGCGTGAGGTACATGCCCATGACCGTGTACATCGATCCCGCGCCGATGAAGCCAATGGCCTCGATCCAATATACGAACGCCGCGCTGCGTGTACCCGAGCGGCAGGTGAGCCACATCATCAGGAGGAAATTGGCCGCGGCCAGGTGGTACCACAGAGACGGGTCGCCGAAGTGGTGGCCCTTGTCGGCCACCGCGACGCCTATCGCTCGGAAGAGAAAGAAGCCCCAGCCCATGGCGCCGCCAAAAAGCCCGGCCAGGGCGACCCGACGCTGGAGCTGCTGGCGTCCAGACTCGCTCTGCTCGAGGGCTGTGCTCTTGGCGGACAACGAGCCGTATCATACGGCCTGAAACGCACCCTGTCTGCTCTCTGCGGTATGCTATGCGCGTATCGTGGGTGACTCGGACGCATCGGCCGCTGACAGACGCGCGATCGCGATCGCGATGTTCGTTGCCGCGGTCATGATCGCCCAGCAGATCGCGGGCAAGGCGGCTCGGGACGCCTTCTTTCTTACGAATTATTCGGCCAGCTCGCTGCCGGCGGTGATGGTCGCCGCGGCAGTGCTGTCCGTGGTGGTGGTGGTCGTTGTCTCGCGACTGCTCCGCGTGGTCTCGCCCGCGCGCGCCGTACCCTGGGTGTTCGTGACCAACGCCGCGTTGTTCGCCGGCGAGTACGTGTTGGCACAGTCGTCTCACCGTGCCGCGGCTGTCGTGGTCTATTTGCACACAGCTGCACTGGGCGCGGCCGCGATCTCGGTGTTCTGGTCGGTGATGAACGAACGGTTCGATCCGCACACGGCGAAGCAGGCGATCTCTCGCGTGGCGATCGGCGCCACGTTCGGTGGCGTCGTCGGCGGCGTCGCCGCATGGCAGCTGTCGAAGCTGGTGTCGATCCCCGAGCTGCTCATCATCCTCGCTGGGGTCAACATCGTCTGCGCGTTTGCGATCGCCCGGGTTGGCGGCCCGGCATCGGCGCCCGCGGTCGACGCCCAGGCTCCATCGGGGCTACGCGTCTTGCGCGACACGCCGTACTTGCGCCAGTTGGCGCTGCTCGTAGCGCTCGGCGCTCTGGCTGAAGCCGCCATCGACTTCGTGTTCAAAGCCAGCGCCCAGGCCGAGTACGCGTCGGCCAGCAGCCTGGTGACGTTCTTTGCCATCTTCTATACAGCGACCGGCGTGCTCACGTTCTTGTTGCAGACATCATTGGTCGGCCGGACGCTACGCACGGTCGGTCTGACAGGCACCGTCGCTATGCGACCGGCCATGTTCGTCGGCGGTGGCATTCTGGCCCTCGCGTTCCCCCGACTGTGGGCGGCGGCGGTGTTTCGCGGCGGCGCGCAGGTTGTCGAGAACTCGTTTTACCGGTCCGGGTACGAGGTTCTGTACACGCCTCTGACGCCGAAGAAGAAGCGCCCAACCAAGACGATGATCGACGTCGGCTTCGAGAAGGTGGGCGTCGCGGTTGGCGCTGGCATCGTCATGCTCGTCGTCGCCTGGATGCCCGGGCACGCCCACAATATCCTGCTCGGGCTAGCACTAGGCGTAGGCGCTCTCGCGCTGGCCGTGTGCACGCGTTTGCACGGTGGCTACGTCGAGGCCCTTGCGGAGAGTCTGCGCGAAGGCGTTGTGGAGCTTAAGGAGAACGACGTCGTCGATCGGACCACCCTACACACCTTGTCGCAAACGGCTACCGCTTTGAGTCGCGACAAGTTGCTGCGCGAGATCGAACGCATGCGCGCGGATCAGGGACTCGCTCCGGTCATCGTCCCTGAGTCGCGTGAGTCGGCAGTGAAGGGGCCGATAGAGGATCCCATCGTCGCTGCGATCGTGGAACTGCGCTCTCGCGATGTTGCGCTGATTCGCCGGCGACTCCGCGCCAAGGAGCCGTTGGATAGTCATCTGATCGCCCACGTGATTCCGTTGCTCGAGGATAAACATCACCTGTCCGACGCTATCGCGGCCCTGCGCGGCGTGGCCGCCGACAACGTGGGCCAGCTCATCGACGCGCTCCTGGATCCTACGACGCCGACCGCGGTGCGACGTCGTCTACCTCGAGTCATCAGTCACGTGGCGTCCCAGCGCGCGGTGGACGGGCTGGTCAGCGCATTGTCCGACCGGTCGTTCGACGTGCGCGACTGGTGTGGTGTCGCCCTTAACACCATCGTCGATACGGAGCAGAGTCTCGAACTGGAAGCCCAGGTCGTCTTCGACGCGGTCATCAGAGAAGCCGCAGCCACCGATCGGGTGGCAATACGACGCCGGCGAGAGCACATCGCCAACGCGCTTTCACTCGTGCTCGATCGCGACACCATTCAACTGGCGTTTCGCGCCCTGGTCACCGATGACCCGGGCCTGCGTGGTACGGGACTGGAGTACCTGGAGAATGTGGTGCCGCGTCCTGTCTATGCGGCCCTGCGGCCGTTGTTCGAGACCAAACAGGCGCGACCGGCAGCGCAGCGATCCCCCAAACAGGTAGTCGACGAGTTGCTCACTAGCGTGGATACTCGGGGCATCGACATCGCGGCTGTGCGTGCTCATGTTCGCGCGCGGCGCGGTGGTTAACTCGTCCAACATTGAGTAACGTACCGCAGGACCTCCTCGTCCAATCAGTGTCATGCGCTCACAGTTGTCATACGCGGTTGCAGTGCTCGCTGTCGCGCTTCTGCTTCTCGGTCTGACGGCTCAGCCTGGCCACGCCGAACCTGCACCTGCCCATTGGCCGCCGGAGACGGCGCGCGGATGGGAGGTCCCACCCACCGACGGTGGCGGCGTGCCGGTGTTGAGCCCCGTGGTCGCCGGGCTGCGCAAGGCTGGCGCGTTCGCGTTCACCCTGGTCATGGCACCGTTTCGCGGAGCGCTGTGGGTCGAAGATCGCTACGAGGTGCTTAGCAAGGTCGAGAACTTCTTCTACAACGATGCCCGCACTATCGGTGTCCTGCCCTCTGTCTCGTTCACGTCGGGCTTTGGTGGGGAAATCGGCCTCGGCGCGTTCTACGCGGACATGTTTGGCCACGACGAAAAGCTGTCCATCAGCGGTTCCGCCGGTGGCGCCGACCGGTACTCGGCGCAGGCCAAGCTCGCCATGCCTGAGATCGCTGGCGGGCGCCTATATCTGTTCGCCCGCGCGCGACTCGAGAAGGACGACCAGCTGTTGTTTCGCGGCATCGGCAACGCCGATGTGTCCGCTGGTCCGCTGGCGCCCGGTCCCGAGTCCAGGTTTGCTCAGCAGCGATTGCTCGGGCTGCTGAGTGCCGGTGTTCAACTGGGCAAGAAGCGCCGTGTTCGTATGGGGTTCAGCGTGATCTACAACGAGCGCGAGTTCAGCCAGGACGTCGGCTCGGGGCTTACGCCCATCGGCGATCACTACGATGTGATGCAGCTGCGCGGGTTCGCCGGCGGCGTCAACACCGCCGAGTTGACCACGGATATTCAAGTCGACTTGCGCGACCATGCGGGCCAGACAGGTTCTGGTGCTTTGCTCACCGGGTTTGGTGGCGCAGGTGTCGGCGACGACTGGCAGTACGCCCACTACGGCGCGGAGGCTAGTCTGTACTGGACGCCGTGGCGGTCGCGCCGGGTGTTTATTGTTCGGGCGACCCACGAGGGCGTGTCCGGCGACGATATTCCGTTTACAGAGCTGCCCAGACTCGGCGGGGTAGGGCTGCTGCGTGGCTATCGTCGCGATCGGTTTCGGGACGAACTCGCGCTGGTCGGCACGGCCGAGTATCGCTATCCAATCCACGGCAGCGTTTCTGGTGCGCTCTACGTCGAGGGCGGCAAAGTGGCGCGGACCTACGAACAGTTGTTGGGTAGCGGCCTGTCCGATAATTGGCACGTCGGTTACGGCGGCGGTTTCGTTGTTCATTCCGAGGACAGCGCCGCGTTCCGTATCGATGTTGCGTACGGCGATGGTGTGCAGGTGTACTTCAGCACCGATGTGCTTCAGGCGTTTCGCAAACGCGAGCGAGAACTATGAGCCGCCGGCGGCTTACCTGGGTACTGGCAACGGCCCTCATGCTAAGCGCGTGTGCTTCGGCGCGCCCGGGGCGGTTCAAGGATCAGCCCATCGTCTGGCGTGTGGACGACGAACGCGAGATCGCCCAACCGGGCAAGCGTATCTTTGACCGGTTTAGCTACTTCGCTAACGGTTTTGCGCTCAAGCGCATCAGAAACGCCATCGATCCACCCAGGTCCGGCCCAGCCCGCGACACCAACGCCCTGGACGAAGTGCCCGATTCGAGCTGGTTTATCAATCGCACGTTGACCCCAGCCCAGGTCGCGAAAGGCCCCGACGGAAACGGTCCGCCGCAGCCGCCGCTGACCGTGACCAGTGCGAAGACGCTCGGCGACAGCCCCGGCGCTTTTGTCAAAGACAGCCGCGGGCGACGCTACCTGATCAAGTTCGACACCCTCGAGAACCCGGAGCAACAGACCGGTACCGACGCTATCGTGAATCGTATCTTTTGGGCGCTGGGCTACTTCGCTCCCCTGGATAGTGTGTTCTTCATGCGCCGGACGGATCTTCACATCGCGGCCAAACTCAAAGGCACGCTGACTCAGCGCGACCTGGACGTCATGCTGCGCAGCGCCACCCGGCGTCGGGACGGAGCCATCCGCGCTCTGGCGAGCGAATTCGTACCGGGCAAGCCTCTGGGGGGCTGGGCGACCACGGGTCGCGGCAAGCAGGACCCCAACGATCGCATCGCTCACGAACACCGCCGCGTGTTGCGCGGCCTAAGAGTGTTGTCTGCCTGGCTCGGGCACACCGACGTCAAGCCCGACAACACGATGGACGTGTTCATCGGCAAGAACGGCCGCGGGTTCTTGCGCCACTACTTGATCGATTTTGGTGAAGCCTTTGGCGGCCATCAGTCGGGCAAAGGCCAGCTCGAAGTCGGCTGGGAGTACGGTTGGGATTGGTTGAATCAGGGCAAAGCGTTGGTCAGCTTCGGCTTGTGGACGCGCAAGTGGGAGCGCCAACGCATGACCCCGTACAAGTCGGTCGGCTACTTCAGCGCCGCCCAGTTCGACCCGTTGACCTGGCGCGAGCGATATCCCTATGAGCCGTTCTTCTATGCCGATCGCAACGATAACTATTGGGCGGCAAAATTGGTCATGCGTTTCAACCGTGCGTTGCTCGCCGCCGCCGTCGCTACCGGCAAGTTGAGTGAACCTGGAGCGGCGCGCTACCTGGTCGACACGCTGCTGGCGCGGCGCGAAAAGATCGGTCGCGCTTACTTCGGCAAGGTGACCCCGTTCGATCGGCTGCGCATCAACAATCGTCAGTTGTGCGGCACTGATCTGGCACGCTTCTACGGTTTGCAGACGACCGGGGTGATCGAAATTGTGTCGGGCGGCCCCGCTCAGGTGTACACGACGTCCCCGAAAGGGGAAGGTTGCGTACCACTTGTGAGCGACGGAAATTATCGCATCATTCGTTTGCGAATTCGTCGCGGCAAGCGCGCCACGCCGGTCATGCAAGTGCACTACAAGGGCAGTCGTCTGCTCGGCGTCGTGCGCTAGTCAACTCGCGTTCGTTTTCGCTATGCCATTATGGAACGTCGCGTTCGGCCACGGCGAATGCGTGTTACAAGCTCGGCCACGATGCAACGAAGCCGATGGTTCGTCCCCCAACTCTTCCTTGTCCTGGTTGTTGGTTGTGCGTTGGTCGCATGCGGCGATGACGACGGCGGTTCTGCGGACGCAGCACCGGTGGATGCCTTCGTGGCGATCGATGCGGGAGCACCCGATGGCTCGTCGGCCGCCGCGTGTTACCCCGACGGCATCTACGGAATCTGCGCGGATACGGGCTGTCCTAACTGTCTGCGCGGCGCCACGGTCTACGAAGTGTGTACGAGCTCGTGCACCGAAGCATCGGACTGCGGAGACCCAGCCGACTTCAACGGAGCCACGCCCACCTGTGCGCCGCTGAATCCCGGGTCAACTCAGATGATCTGCGTGCTCATCTGCACCAGCCAGGACCAGTGCCCGTGCGGTCTGGAATGCCGTGCGTCCGGTGCTGGCGTGGATATCTGCGCAACCACGCTCTAACGTTCTGGCGCGTTCCCGCGTCACATAGTCGTGCGTGCCTTCCTACTTACGCTGATCTGCGTGACGGCCGGTTGCGGTGCCGACGAATCAGCACCACTTCCGGACAACTACGGAGACTCGCTGGTGTTGGTGGGCGTCGGTGAGGCGCACGAGGTTGTGGATATCGAAAGCGATGGGATCTACGCGTACACGTGCGGTGGCTTCGGCGGTAGCGCCTTCCGCCTGGACGACGGCGAGGCGCCAGAGTTCGTGGGCGCCATCGGTGGTCGCTGCCAGCGGATCGCCATCGGCCCGGTGCTGGCAGACGGCACCCGGGTGGTTTACGTCGCACACCACGGTGACTCTCGCTGGGCCACTCCGTACCTATGGACGAACCACATCAGTCCGGGCGGTGACATCGTGCGGGTCGGCGAAATCGAGGACGACGACGTGCTGTTCGAGGGCATGGCGTACCACGACGGGGTTCTGTATGTAGCCGCCCACGCTGGCGGCTTGCGAGTCTACGCCGTCGATGACCAGGGGAAGCTCGTGTTCGAACGCAGCGTGGGGGGCTTCGACAATGCCGCCAAGGTTGCCGTAGAGAACGGTCACGCTTATGTTGCCGATGCTGATCGCGGGGTGCACGTGCTGTCGTTGGCGGACAAACTGGAACCCCAGCGGATCGCCGTCCTGGAGTCGCTCGAGAAACCGCGAGACGTGGACACCTACGGCGACCGGTTGTACGTCGCTTTGGGCAACAGCGGAGTGCGCGTATACGACATCGGCGCGCCGACCGATCCACGGCTCGTCGCCACCGTGGGGACGACTGGTTCGGCTCAGGCAGTCGCCGCCGACGGGGAGCGCCTGGCCATCGCGAATTGGACACATTTTAGCCTGGTCGACACGGCGACACTGACTGAGCTCGCGAACGAGCGCGTCAAGCCGCCCCTGGAGCAGGACGTCGGCGTCGCGCTGGTCGATGGTGCGATCCTTGGAGCCGAATGGGGCGATGGCCTGCACGTGTTCAAGCACGTGCCAGGGATGGTAGCGCCGGACATGTGGTGGAAGCGCAGCGTCTACAGCTTCAGGACCGACGAGGACGACGCTCATGTGATCCGCCTGGAGAACAACGGTGAAATGGCCCTGACCGTAGATCTAGAGCTTGAAGGAGACGATGGGTTTAGCCTGAGCAGTGACAGGCTGCTGATCGCGCCCGGGGCAGTGGACGTCGTCGAAGTCATTCGCCGCGTGGGCGTTGGTGCCGGCGACGACGCCAAGCTTCATCTGCGGACCAACGATCCTGATCAGGCGGACGCGACCATCGAACTCCGCGTTGGTCAGAGTGATCTGATTCAAGTTGGAGATACCCTCGATTCTCGTTTCGGTTTTCTCGATCCGACCGGGGCCGGCCAGGTCGAAGGCCTCGACGGGCATGTGGTGGTGCTTGCGTACTTCGGCATTTGGTGACCCATCTGCGGTCTGGAGTTGCCAGACCTGGAGACCCACGTGTTTCAGCCGTTCAAGGATCGCGGCGTGCTCATCTACGGGCTGCACGGAGACGAAGATCCGAAGCTGCTGTCAGACTTCGTCGAGCAGACTGGCGTCACGTTTCCCCTGGTACACGGCCAGTACACCATCATCGATTTCGACTTCGGCTTCGACGGCTATCCGTTTCCGCGCCAGGTCGTGGTCGACAAGCAGCGTCGAGTCCGCTGGATGACGAACGGCCTCGATGTTCCGGCACTGACCGAGCTGGTCGAAAGACTCGTGCGCGAGTAGCTACGGGGCGTCGACGGAGAACACGTAGCGTTTGCCGACCGCTTCGCCGCAGCTCCACAGTTTGTCGCCGCTGACTTGAAAGACCAGGTCCTCTGGGCCGTCGACCCAGGCGTTGACTGAGGCCATGCCGGTCGTCGTCGTCGATGCGAGTTCGCCGCGTCCCGCGGGCGGTTCACTGGACGACAAATAGAACTGACCGTCGTGAGCGACCGCTCCTTGCACGTGGGTGTAGCCCATGAGCAGTGCCTCGCTCGGGTAGAACTGGCCCGTTGGTAAGCGCCCGGTCGCTGCGTCCAGGGGCCAGCGGAACACACGCCGTGCTGGCGAAGAGCTGTTGTACTCGCCAGAGATCAAGCTCGGCGGTGTCGTGCTGCGATCGAGGGCGACGAACGAGTAGCGCGGTCCGCAGTCGGATACGTGTCGGTAGCGGCCTACCTGCGGCACGACGTACTTGTAGTTGTGTGCGTAGTACATCTGGTCCGCGGCGTTGTAGCCCATGCTGTCGTTGCCGGTGGAGACCTGCAGGATACGGTTCATGTCGAACACCCGGAAACCCACGCCCGTGTCGGCGACGTACAGGTACGACCCGTACCAGACCGCACCGCCTGCGTGGATCGGTATCTCGCGGAAGTTCGGCCTCCCACCGTCGTCGAAGGGTTCAACGAGTAGGAGGAGTCGGTAGTTCACATCCGCGGGGTTCGTTGCGTCCGCGAGGCTGATGCGCACGCCCTTGTTGCCCACGGATGACGGGTCCGATGCCGCGTCGTAATACCAGGTTGTGAGTGCAACGCGCTTGCCATCCACCAGCCCATCGCTTCGCGCGTCCGGCGACCCGGTGAGACCCTGGGGGATCCAGTAGGCAACGTTGTTGTCGCCGCTGTTCCAAGCGAACGCCCAGTTCACGTTGGCGACCTCGGTGCCGCTCGACAGGGCGTTGGCAGCGACTGCCACTCCACTGCGATTGAGATCACCGAGCACGGTCGTCACACTCGCGGTCGTGAGCACTGAGGCCAGGCCGTCGACGACCGCGGTTTGGCCTGCCCAAATGTCGTCGTCTTGCATGGGGAACGCGCACGGGTCGACGTTGATCATGGGATCGCCAAGGGCGTAACCGCCGGGGGCGGTTGGACATGACACAACAGGTGCGCACAAGGGGGCGGCGTCACCGACAGCCTGCGCGTCGGCCAACGTCGCGTCGCCCGGTATCGCGTCGGCCAACGTCGCGTCGCTGCCAGTCGTCATCGCGTCGGCTTCGTCCGACGAGTCGGAACCGCACGCGACGAGCAGCAACAGGCACATGCAGACGGTTGAACAACGAGTCACTCTCGGCACCATACAGCATCATTGCCGGCGCGCGAGAGCGAGCCCGGGCTCGCCACTGTTCAGTTTTACTTGCGTGTATGGCAAGAAAGACGCGCTTTTCTTGAGACGGCCTTCTCGGTAGATTTACTACCTACCGGGAGATTGCCATGAATATAGCGAAACTATTTGGAGTGTTGGTCGTGGGCGGCTCGATGTTGGTCACGGGCGCTTGTACTGACACAGACGGCGGTGACCAGCACAAGCCCACCGGTCCCGACGCCAAGCCTGACGTAGTCGACGCCAACACCACTGGCGACGACGCGAACATGAGCCTGGCTGATGCCAACTCCACTGGCGCCGACGCCACGACGTCGAAACTTGCGCCGTGTTTCTGCGACAGCGACGCCTGCTGTGACAACGGCACGCTTCAGTTTGGCTTCGAGTGTTGCTGGGGAAGCACGTGTTAGCGTTCGCGCGCACCTGGCGCTATCGGGAGAAGATTGAGTTGGAAGCCGCGGATCAGTTCCGCCGCCTGGCTACCGAGCTCGCGGCCACCGGCGCGTTGCCATTGCTCGTCGACATGGCCTCCGAAGCCGCGCAAGAAGAAGAAGAACACGCGGTCCTGTGCCGTAAGATCGTCGACTCTCTGCAGCCGGGACTGCGAGCTTTGGAACCGAACCTGGGCGTTGCTCTGGGACCCGAGTGGTTGCCGCGCTCCCAGCGAGCGCTGTACGCAAGCGTGGCGCTGTCATGTGTGACTGAGTCTTTGAGCACCGCGTTCTTGCTCGAAATGCGTGAGCTGGTGACGAACGAGCTCATACGTAAGATCGTTCAGCGCATCCTCAAGGATGAGATCAAACACAGTCGGCTCGGTTGGGCGCACCTGGCTGCTGAGGCCGAGCAGGGCGACGTCAGCTGGCTGGGCGAATACGTCCCGATGATGCTGCGAGACGCCGTCGCCAGCGACGTGGTGCCGCTTATCGTCGACTCCGAGGCGTATGGAATCTTGAGCTCCGCCAAGGTGCACACCATCACCAGGGCCACGACCGAGCAGGTCATCTTTCCCGGTTTGCAGCGGTTCGGTATCGACACGTCGGTCGCGGAGCGGGAGCGAGGTTGTTTGCCTCCTCGGCCTCAGACCGACGGCAACGCTCCCGCGTATGCCTGACGTTCCCCTACCGCCTCCGTCCCACAGTTTCTTCTCCTTTCGTAACGTGCCGACGTAGCTAGCTCACGTCTCAACTTGGACGTCGTGTCTCAGATAAGCACGGAGAATTTCGCGCGTTATCGGTTACCATTGCCCGGCGGGGGATGAGGAAACGGGCAGAGGGCAACTCCGGGGCGGGCACCACCAAACGGGTGGAACGCACGCGTCTGGTCGATCGCTTCATGCCGCCAGGCCGCCGGGGTGACCCGGACGTCTGGGCGAACACCCAGTTAGTTGTGCGGATCAGTGCCATCGGTATGGCCATCGGTATCAGCTTCGCGTTGTGTTCGATTCTGCTCGTTCGTTCGTGGGCGTTCGCAGCGTCATTGTTCGTCGCGACTGTATTCGTCGGTTTGGCGCCGTGGGCCTACCGAAAGACCGACAACCTGGCAGTGGCCGCTCACCTATTTGTTGGCACTTTGCTCGGTATCGTCTGCGTGTCCGGCTTATTTCGCGGCGCGCTACCCCTTTCGGCACTGACATTTACCCTGGCCATTCCACTGCTCGCGTTCTACCTGGCGGGCTTCCGGGTGGCTCTGGGCTGGACTCTCTCAGCATTGGTCGTTATCGCCGGGTACACGACGCTTGCGATGGCCGACGCTCTGCCCACGTCTCTGGCGGTCGACGCTTCCGCCGATTTCTGGCGCGTGGTCGACGGCTCCGGCATCGCCGTCGTTCTCGTGACGCTGTTCTTGATCTCCACCTGGTACGAAAAGAAACGGCAACTCAGTGAGCAGCTTCGGCGCAGAGCCGAAGCCGCCTTACAGCAGTCAGAGAAGATGGAGAGCATCGGGCGCCTGGCCGGGGGGATCGCGCACGACTTCAACAACACATTGGCGGTGGTTGGACTCATCGCCGAGAACACCCATGACCAGGCCAAAGACGACGACCTGCGCGAGGACATGACCGACGTGCTCAAGGCGGTCAAACGATCGTCGGAGCTCACCCGGCAGCTGTTGTTGTTCTCCCGGTCCGATCACGGTGAGTCAGATCCGGGAAGTGTGCCGGAAGCTGCCGAAGGCGTGGTTACACTGCTCAACCGCGGGCTGCCTGCCAACATCGAGCTCACCATGAAGTGCGACAAGGACGTGCCGATCGTGCGCGCGAACACGACCGCGGTCTGGCAGATTCTGCTCAATCTGGGTGTCAACGCTCGCGACGCCATGCCGGACGGCGGCGAGCTGTCCATTCGGGCGGAGGTCGTGCAAGTCGGTGAGCACCAGGCTGGCGTGCTCGGCATTACGCCGGCAAGGTATGTGCGAATGCGCGTTTCGGATACCGGTGGTGGGGTACCGGAGGAGCTGCGCGACCGTATCTTCGAACCGTTCTTCACGACCAAAGGCCAAAGCAAAGGGACGGGGTTGGGGTTGGCCACGGTGTATGCCATTGCGACTCGGGCGGGCGGCACGGTGCTTCTCGAGTCGTCGCCTGCCGGCAGTATCTTCGATGTGTATTTGGGAACGAACCCGCCGAAACGACGGCGCGCTTCGACTCAGATGCCAGTGGTCAGTCAGAAGTCCGGCGAGCACCTATTCGTGCTGCTCGTAGAAGACGACGGTCGTGTGCGCAAAGCGACGCGGCGGATCCTCAGGAACCAGGGACACGAGGTGGTCGACGTCGGCAGCGGTCATGAGGCTCTGGACGTGATCGAGTCCCGCGGCGACGAAGTCGACGTCGTGCTCACCGACATAGTGATGCCCGGACTTAGCGGTCAGGATCTGGCCGACAAGATCTGGCAGTCGGGGCGGCAGCTGCCAGTTCTGTTCATGTCGGGATATACAGGCTCTGAGGCGTCAGTTGCCGAGGAATTGCTTCTACGCAAGCCGTTCGGGCGAGACCAGCTGATCAGCCATCTCAACCGCGTGGTTCGTGGTTAGGGCGATCGCCTCCGAACGAAGGTCGCCGTAAGCTGGCTACTCGCAGTGTTCTCGTGGCGTTATCCGACGATCCACGGCGCGCATCGGGCGTGTTGATGTCGGTCAGGTCACACGCATTTCGTCCACAAGCGGCCCAACATCCGCTAACATCTGGGGATCCGAGCTGGAAGCGTGCTCGGATACGGTAAAGTGCCGGTCTCTGCAAGGGGTCAATGGTGAAACAGTCAGTATTCGTCCTATGTTTTTCGGTAGTTGGTCTGTTCGTGACGCAGCCTGCGTTTGCGAACACCAATAACGCGTCGTTCCTCCCCGAACACAAACGCGGCATCTATTACGTTCCCGATCCAGGCAGCGTTCAGCATGGCCAGCCCAGCTCGATCTACCTGAATCGCACCGGCGGCAACTTCGGCAGCGGAACCATCCCGCCCTTCGAGCAAGGCGACGACGCCTGGACTCATCTGGTCGAGTGCGTGAAGTACCAGTACGCCCCGTTCAATGTGGCGGTCACGACGAGCAATCCGGGCGGCAACTACATTCTTGCTTCGGTCGGCGGCAGCGCTGAGGACATCGGCGGGTCCGGCTTCTGCGGCATCGCGCCGTTCGCCTGCAGCCCCATGCGCAGCGCCACGGTTTACAACCACTCCGAGTGCTACCCGGGGGACATGGACCAGCTGTGCTTCACGGTTGCTCAGGAAGTCGGTCACGCCCTTGGTCTCGAGCATCAGTTCGAGTGCACGGATCCCATGACCTATCTCAACGGTTGCGGATTCAAAGAGTTCCAGACCGGGCCGGCCCCGTGCGGTGAGTTCGCAGCGGTGAATTGCCAGTGTGGTGGGACGACCCAGAACACGGTCGGACATCTCGCCGCGGTGTTCGGTTCGGCCAGCGACAGCACGAAGCCGAACGTGTCGATTTCATCCCCGGCCGCGGGCGAATTCGTTCAGTTCGGCTTCCCGATCAACATCGCAGCGACGGACAACCGGGCGATGGGACGCGTTGAACTCTACCTGGATGGCAACTTGATTGAAGAGCAGCGGTTTCCGCCGTATCGTTTCAAGGCATCGAACGCCGTCGCTCTTGGTGCCCACACTCTGGAAGTCCGCGCCTACGACTGGAACGGCAACAGCCAGACCGCGACGCGTGAGGTAGTGGTAACGACCGACGGTAACCCGCCAGAGTGCGCCAACGACGGCGACTGCCCCAGCGGCGAGATTTGCTACAACCTGCAGTGCTGGCCCGAGGAAGTCGATCCGATCCAGCCCGGCGAAACCGGCTCCGACTGCGCCACCAACGAAGACTGCTTTGGCGGTATCTGCGCCACCAGCGGTGGCGAGTCCAAGTGCACCGAAGTCTGTGTCACCGATGACGAGTGCCCAACCGGGTTCGACTGTGTCGACGCGGGCGGTACCGGCATCTGCTGGCCGGCCAGCGGCAACGAAGGTGATGGCGGTGGCGGTGGCTGCTCGCTCACGACCGGCAACATGACGAACGGTGGCGGCCTCGGCGCTCTCGTACTGCTTCTCGGCACAGCCCTGCTGGTCGCGCGCCGTCGGCGCTCGTAGTAGCAGGCACCATCATCAGATAACGGTTAGTGCGTGCTGGGCCTGTCCCAGCCGCGGTCTACCTCGGTCAAGCTGCGTCGTCTGAACGCCTCTGGTGGCGGCGTGGGTGGCACTGTGCTCGGCCGTGTGAGGCCCAGGGGATAGAACACGGCCTGGGCGCCCTGAGGTAACCGGTGGATCGCTTTCAGCAGCTGCGAGCGTTCCAGCTCGAGCACGTGGTCGCCGTCGCGCAACACCAGAGCGGTGGCGGATGCGGAGTGGGCCGCTACTTCCTGCACCATGAGGGCGATGGAGTGAACCAACTGTTTGGCTATCTTGACCGGTGATTGGATGTCTCCGAGGCTGACGCCGGCCAGCTTGATCTTACCCACAACGGAGCGTGAGCCCGACAAGGGGACAATCAGCTCCAGCAGAGCTTGTTCCAGCTCGCGCAGGTTGTCCGCGTCGTCGCCGTCGGCCCGGTGCGCGGGCATGACTTCCTCAGACGCGTGGCCGACTGCGGTGATCGACACGGAATCGTCGTCGAAGGCAAAGCGCAGGTCGAAGCCAAGTTCGTCGTCTGACTTCTTGCGCAAGCAGATCAGCGTGCCGTTACCAGTATGGACGACGCCCGTGACCAGGTATGCGCCGAGCTTTCGCTTGGCGACGCCGTGCCGTTTTAACACGCGACCCTTATGGGGAACGCGAACCTTGAGTCGTTTGACCAGGTCGCAGACGCGCAGGGGAGACGCGAGCATGGAGTCGCTGGCCACGGACAACTGGAACGTCGCGCCCAGGCCGGCGTCGTTGCGCACGCGCAGCCGAGCCGTATATGCACCTTCGTCTGTGGCGATGATGCTCAACTTGCCGCGAGAGCCGGGGAGATCCGTATGAAGTAGGAACTGGCGCAGCCGTTCGCGCCATTCCAGGTCCATCTCCGCGAGTTGTTCTCGCGCGCTGTCGCAGTCGTGGGATAGGGCGCTGCGCACTCGTCGCACCTCCCGCGCGACCTCTTCGCTGGCTCCCTGGCGGATACGGTCGCCCAGCGCCGTCATGTCGCTGTCGGTTCGTTTCACCTTGCGCAGAAGCGCGTTGCTGAGCTCGCGGCCGAGTTCTTGTAGGTCAGCGAATCGTCGTTCCGCTACGGCGGTGCGGCCAGCGATCGCCGTGTTGAGCACGCGCATGCGCTCCGCGTATTCGAGCAGGTCAACCGCGCAGGACACGGAGGTGTCGATGGTATCTAGAGCGCTCGCCGCTAAGTTTGTTCGTGTGGCGTCGCCGAGGAGGATGGACATCGTTTTGGCTTTCGCCCGGCACGCTAATAATAGCAGTCAGACGGCCCTCAGCTGCGGCTGTTTCGGCGTGGTCGTATGGGTGCTACGGCACCCGTAAGCAAGCGTACGTGCGTTTCCTGGGTGGTCAGCGCAACTCCGTGAGAAACCGACAGACTGCGTCGCGAAACTCGTCGGTGCCATAAGCGCCAATATGATCGTCGGGCACAGTCAGTGCGCGTCCATCGACGAACGGGCGTGCCGATTCGCCGGCGTCTGCGTCTTCGCTACCGTTGATTATCAGGGTGGGCACGGTGACCGGTGCGACTTGTTTCGGCTCGAAGAACTGGGGCAAGGCTGCGCCCATCAAATGGCAACCGATCGCTTTGGCATCTGCGCCTATCTCGTCGGCGAACTCGCGGTAGAAGTGTTCGGCCGGTGCTTCGTCAGCAAGCATGCCCTCTGCCAGGTCACGGTAGAACTGAACGCCTTCGTCGGTGTCGGGAACGCTCATCAAGCTGAATCCGCCCAGGATCAGACCGCGCACGCGCTTGTCCAGGAGCGCGGTCTCCACGGCGGTGTACGCGCCGAGGGAGTAACCCAGAAGCACTGCCTCTGTCGCACCAAGGTGATCCATCAACGCGATGACATCTCTGGCCATAGCGCGGTCGGCGTACGCGGCGGGTTCGTGGGGACCGTCGCTGGCTCCGTGTCCACGAGCGTCCAGTGCAACCCATTCCCAGCCCACCTTCGCGATGTCTGCGAGCAGCCGCTCGGGCCACATGAATTCGCTGTGAACGATCAGTCCGTGGAGGGCGATGACGAGAGGGCCATCGCCGCCGCTAAACGTGGCGAGCTGGATGCCGTCGTGAGTGGTGAACCGCTGCATGCCCCGATAGTGCCACAGCAACGTGGCGCCTCGAGTTGAGTCCGGCGCGCCGATTAGAGCGGGCTTAGACTACGCGCGTCGGCGTCGCCGAGTTGCCATCGCGATGACGAACAGGCCGAGTAGCCAGACCGGCGTACCCGAACCGCCCGAGGAGCAACCCCCGCTATCGGACGGCGGCGGATCCGGATCCGGATCGGTCACCGGGTCGCCGCAGGTGTCGCCGGCAATGCTGCTGAACGGCAGATTGTCGATACCGTCGATCTCGACGTCGTCGATCTCCCAGCCGAAGTCGCCGGACGCGGCATCCGTGCCCAGGCGGAAGCGCAGCAACACGGTCTTGTTCGCCAACTGGGTACCGAAGTCGATCTCTGCGTTGGAGGCTTCGGGCCAGTTTGCGCTTTCGCCCACGAACGCCTCGCGCAGAGCGAGCGGATTGCCCGACTCGTCGGTGAGAGTGCCGCCGTAGTTCATGGTTGCGTACTGGCTCGCGTCGACCCATGTAGCGCCATCATCAGTCGATACCTCGACGACACCGCCGTCCCAGAATGTCTCCTGCGGGCGCTGCTCGGTGGGGCCGGATGCTTCGAACCTGTAGCGGTGTGAGAACCGAACGACGAACGGGGCGCTACCTACCTCGAGTGGTGCCGACTGCAATCGTTGGTCGCCGTACTCGTTGAGGTCACGGGCATGCCACACGGTGTTCGTCGTAGCCGTTAGCTGTCGAGCCCAGCCCGCGGAGGTACTCTCGGCGAGTTCGGTGGCCGTGGTCCACGTGGTCGCGTTGCTCTCCACGTCATCGCTGGTGGAGCTGTTGGGCACGTCATCGTAGTTGACGCGGATGACGCTCGATGACGTCACCTGCGGTGCCGCCGACCCCGGGTCGCTGACCTCGACGTCGAACTCCAGGGTTTGAATGCCCGTGAGGCTGTCAGCCACGGCAATGGCCACTTCGACCACGGTTGTGCCGAAAGCGGGGATGTTGTCCACCTGCACTGTAGAGCCAGCGACGAAATCTACGGCGTCTGATGTGCTCGTGATGGTCAGGGTCGTATCGGTGAGAGCGACCGGGCCGTCATTGTAGACGCTGATCGCCACGAGACCGGTTTCGCCGGCGTCTACGTTGCCGTCACCATCGCATTCGTTGGTGGTCTCTAGCTCGGTTTCCGTCAGTTGCAACACACCCCGCGGCACCGGTAGCTCGCAGCCGGTGCGGCTAAGGTCCGACTCGAAGTTGGCGTCGATGCAGTCGTAGAGATGATAGGTCTGCTGACCGTAGGAACCGTCAGGAATGGTGGTCTTCGTTCCATCGCTGCTGACTTCGCAAGGGTTGTTGTCGCTGCACGCCGCGCCACCCTCGTAGCCTGTGTTGTTGACGCCGACGATCTCGCCGCTGGTCACTGAGATGACCGGTGACCCCGAGGTGCCGCCGAACGTGACGCAGTCCTGGGTGAAGCGCAGCGAATCGGTCCACGTGTAGCGACCCTCGAGCATGGAGTGCACGAAGCCGTCGAGCCTGCACGCGGTGGTGTACTCCCAGTATCCGGAAACGATGACCAGGTCTTCGCCTACGGTGGCACGCTCGGTGGCCAGGAGTAAGGAATCGACATCGGCGTCGTCTTTGATCTGCTGGTACGTCACGTTCAGCCTGAGCACGGCCATGTCGGTCTGGTGCATGGTGCCGTAGACGATCTCACTGGCGGTGTACGTCGACGACTCGGTCTGGGCCGCGTTGAAGAACGTGACCTCACGGTCGGTCGGCTGGTTGACGATGACTTCGTACGCTTTCAAGAAGCCGATGCAGTGACCATTGGTCAGGACCAGCGCCTTGCTGTCCATGCTCTGGCCCTGGTAGCGGAATAGTGCGCCGGAGCAGCCTTGCAGGGATGCGCTTCCGTTGAAGCTATAGTCGGCGGCCGGTTCGCCGGCCTGGGCCATGCTCGTGCATAGCAGCAACATTGCGATCGTCAGTAGCGGTGTTCTCACGTTGGCTCCCAGTCCTCGATGGGTACGCCTGCATACTGAGCCGGAGCGCGTAGAACGAGATAGTCGTCGGCGCTAACAGTTGCCCACTGTGTCTATTTGTTAGTTGGTGAGGGCTTCTGCCAGGAACGGTAAGCTCCTGTCCATTCGGTAGTCGACCTTGCTGTGGTCGTCGGCGAACTCTTCGTATTGATGCGGGATTTGCAAGCCGTCGAGGGCGCGCTTGAGTCGCCGAGCGCCATACACCAGGTGATACTGATCGACATCGCCACAGTCGATGTACAGGCCGGCGAGGCTGCGCAGGTTGTCGGCGTAGTCCGTGACGCGCTCCACGGGATCCCACGCGAGCCATGCCTGCCAGCGCTCGTCGATGCGTTCACACGTGTGAAGATCCACTGGAAGCTGAATACCGCAGAATGCGTTCGGCGTTGGGTCGTAGGTCGCTGCCATGGCCAGGGACATGAGCACGTGCACGTCGTCGTCGCTTGGCTTCTTGTTCGCTTCGAACGCACTCAACCAGCGTTCGATGGACAGGTCGTGCTTGGCCAGGGAAGCCAGCGTGCGGGGAAAGTCGATGCCGTAGGTGAGCTCGAAACCCATGTCACCGGAGTGGCACGCAGCCGCGGACCAGGTGTCGGATCGGCGCATGGCGTGAATCATCGCGCCGTAGCCTCCAGAGCTCTTGCCGAACACCCCGCGTTTGCCGGGGCCGCCACAACCGAGGCTGCTTTCGATGGCTGGCAGCATTTCGTCGATCAGAAAGTCCTCCCAATTGCCCATGGCCAGGCTGTTGATGTACTGGTTGCCGCCCAGGCGCGTAAAACAATCGGGGAAGGCGATGACCACCGGCGGCATTTCACCCGACGCGATGAGCCGATCGGCGCGCTCCGGGACGTTCTCCTGAAAGCTCATCCAGTTGGTGTGGTACAGGCCGGAGCCAGTGAATCCGACCAGGTCCACCAATAGTGGCAGAGGCGTTCCTTCACTGAAGCCAGGGGGCGTGTAGATGTCGACCGCCCGCGTGGTCGGGTCGCCGAGCATGTTGCCTTCGAGTGCCTTGCTATCGATGGTGATTCGACGAAGCTGTCCGCGTGCCGCGGTGCGGTCTACTCTCATGGCGCGAGGCTACCAGCGTTGTCGCCATTCACCAACGCTGTGGGTGGCCGGGCATTGGCGTGGGCCATCGCCCGGGTGAACGTGGTATGAGTCGGCATGATCGATGTAGCCCTGGCGAGTTGTCTAACGCTACCCGAACCCGATCCGGACGAGGCGCCGCTGCTCAAAGCACTGCGCGACCGGGGCCTGGTCGCCGAGACGTGGGCATGGGACGACGCGGACGTCGATTGGTCAGAGACGCGAATGGTGCTTCTGCGCTCCACGTGGAACTACTACGAAGACCTGGACGCGTTCCTAGCTTGGGCCGCGCGCGTGGACGAGGCGACGACACTGCACAACCCGGTCGAGGTACTGATCTGGAACACGCACAAGCGTTACCTGCTCGAGCTGTGCAAACTCGACGTGCCTGTCGTACCCACCGAGCTGGTGGTTCGCGGCGATACCACGCAGCTCGCCGAGTTGTGCACAGCGAGAGGCTGGCGGGATATCGTGGTCAAGCCGGCAGTGGCCGCGGCCTCGTTTGGTGCGTACATGACCAACGCCGATGATATCGATCAAGGTCGCTTCGCCGCGCTGGTCGCCGAGCGAGACACGCTAGTGCAGCCCTTCGTGGAGTCGGTGCGCAGCCATGGCGAGCGCTCTGTCGTTGTTATCGACGGCCAGATTACCCACAGCGTCCGCAAGGAACCTCGTTTCGGCGACGATGACGAGAGCGTGAGCGGTCCGCACCCGATTGCTCCCGACGATGCCAAATTGGTGCACGACGCCATCGCGGCGATTCCCGGCGAGGGTACGCTGCTCTACACCCGGGTCGACATCGTGCGCGACACCGATGGCGCGCCGATGGTTTCCGAACTCGAACTGGCCGAGCCGTCTCTGTTCTTCCCCTACAGCGACGAAGCGCTGGCTCGCATGGTGACCGGCGTGGAACGCACCCTGGCTCAGGGCCTGCGCCAGTAACAGTCGTTTTCTCCGCAGCTACTTCAATTCAAAACCGCTTGTCCGTCTTTTGTCGTGATGCTCCGAGTTTGGGCAAGCAACGATGGCACGCAAGCGGTATATCCCGCGGCCCGTCCGGCGTCACGAGCCGGTGACGCCGCAGATCATTCAAGGAGGCTGGACTGATTCCGGCTATCCGGGTACGCCTGAGTTTGCGTCCAACTGCGCCCAGCTCGCTCGGGCGTTTCGCCGTGGCCGACATAGAAAGCGCAAGCAGCCTATCGCGGAACTTTTTCGCGTTGTCGAGACGCGGTCGCGGATCCTGAGCTCGACGCCCGAGTGTCGCTGCAAAGTTGTGCCGCTATTGGTACAGGCGGCAAGCAAGCATGAGCAATGGGCCCGGAACCTGGCGAGTTGGCAGCCCAAGACTCATGACGCGTGCCATCAGGTCCGCGAGCTGGTCACCCATCTGTTCGAGAAGTACCCGACCCCCGAGTTCTTGTATCGCTCGTGGCGCCCGTTCAACGGTGAGGGGCGGGATTGGCTGGGCTTCGATTGGTACATTCACATGGCGGGTGGCGGCAGTGTGCGAACGGCGCCGAGAATTCCCGCCAGTCTCAACCGCCGCGCGGCTCACGAGATGAAACAGGCGCCGCGAACCCTCAGGGCGATGGAAGCGGTGCGTTGGGGCCAGGTGCGCGCCCTCGGAATGGCGGAACACGTCGCGTGGGAGGTGATCGGCTCGGCAGCGTGTGACGACTTCGCCAACGATCATGTTTGGCTCGCGCTGTTCGCCAAGATCTCCGAGACGCCTCATCAGCCGTGGACTCTTGTCGAACCTCTGGTCGATTTCGTTTCTCATCGTCTGGCCAGCGCGACACCGGACAAGCCGTTCACACTCAAGCGACGACCGCTCGCCGCCATCGTGCGCGCGATGCAGCGCTGGCACATCGAGATCGGTCAGGAGGCGCGGGCTTTAGAACGTCTGGGCGCCAAGACCGAGAGGGCGCAACAGCTTCTGCGCAAGTCAGTCTGGGCGCCGCTGGATGGGGCCAGGAGTATGCGTCGCGGCAAGGGGAATCGCGTCTGGGAGATCGTCGAGTTGTGTTCGTTCGTCGAGCTACTCGAGGAAGGCACCGCCATGCGCCACTGCGTGGTCGAACAGGTGCCGGATTGCGCCAGGGGAGAGTCGTCGATCTGGTCTCTGCGAGCATTGGACCGCCTCGACATGGGTGAGCGCGTCACCATTCGCGTGGAGACGGACAAGCGAGGGGTGGTCGAAGCTCGCGGCTTCGCCAACGGCCCTATCACCGCCGCGGCCATGGGCCGGTTGAGGATGTGGGCGCACGAGAACGCACTCGAGGTCGGCTCGATTCCGGTGCAGGCGAACTAGTGACAGTACATGGTGGTGTGGAAGCGAACGATATTACGCTTGGCGAAGAACGCGAGGGCGGGGGCGCCGCGCAACATGTCTCCGGGTAGGGTGCCGGGCACGGTGTAGCGCGTAGCTGGTTGCTCGTTGTCGTCCTTTGTCCGGAACCAGCAGCGAGACTCGCCGCGCCCAGACACGCAGACGATGCGTTGTGCTGCCTGCGGGTGCCGGTCGATCACTACTTGCGCCCTCGTGCCGACCTGGGCGCCGACGAAGTCGACCACCCCCGGCGTTCGCACCAAGAGACCGCAGCCGAGCTCCGCTACCTTGCTCCCGTTCGCGGCGTAGATGATCGCCTTATCGATCCGGCAACTGCCAAACGTGCCAGACGGGAGCGGCTTGTCGTTGACTTGCATGTTCTGACTGTAGCGCTGCAGCTGCGAATAGATTGAGGATGCGACGAGTGGTGGCCCCGGGAAGCATGGCGTCTGCGTGGCGGTCGTGGTCACGCGCGCGGGCTGCGCTTTCGCCGCGTGCTTCCGCGTCTCCGCGGGCCTCGGTGTGTTCGCGGGCTTAGCCGCACAGGCGGCGAGCAGCGAGGTGGTGGCGAAAGCGGCGGCGAAGGCGAGGCGTTCCATTCACCAGCAAACGTCGGGCCGGCTCTGGTTATTCTGCTCTAGTGCTTGGTGCCCCAGGGCTGCTCGAGGACCAACGCCTCGGCCCTTCGCTGAAGCCAGTCATCGCTGCGCCCTTCGCTGGCAGCGGCGAACGCGACCGCCAGCTCTTCGCCGGTACCGAACCGGTTTTCACGTTTTTTTGCCAGGGCCACCGCGAGCACGTCATCGAGCTCCTTGGGCAGGTCCACCAACGAGCTGGGTTGGGGAGGGCTGTCGTAGACGACACTGTAGAGCAGCGACGGGATGTCCTTACCGGCGAACGGAGCACGCCCCGTCAGACAGCGATAGGCGACCGCGGCGAGGGAGTACAGATCCGCTCGGGTGTCGACTTGTTTGCCGCGTGCCTGTTCAGGCGCCATGTACGCCGGCGTGCCGACCACGTGGCCACCGGTCAGGGTGCCCGCGTTCTCACCCAGGGTCGACATGCCGAAATCGAGAATCTTCCACTGGTAGATGCCATCTCGCGGCTCGTGCTTGAACAGATTTTGCGGCTTGATATCCCGGTGTACCAGGGGCTCTTGCGCAGCGAGATCGATCACGCCGGACACCTGGGTGATGAGCTCGACGACTTCTCGGACCGATAGTCGCCGGCGCTTGCGTAGCCAATAACCCAGGTCGTTGCCGTTGAGCAGCTCCATCGCCAGGTATGGAATGGGCGCGCCCGGTGCTGAAGCGTCGAGCACTCGCACTGCGTTGGGAGAACTCAGAGCGCCGGCAGCTTTAGCTTCGCGCAAGAAGCGCTCGGCGGCATCGTGGGTCTCGAGCACGTTCGGGTGCAGTAGCTTCACAGCAGCGGCCCCGCCGTTGACCATGTCGACGCCCTCGTATACTTCGGCCATGGCGCCACGACCGATCACTTTGCCAAGCCTGTACTGGCCGACCTCCTGATCGGAGTAGCGACCCGCGCCGCCGATCATCAGTACGTTGTCCAGCTCCTGGCGTACCTCCTGAAACAACGCTTCACGCTGGGAAACCTGGCGCATGGCTCGTTGCAGATCCTCAATACCGCGCAGTGAGCTAGCGCGCGTCGAGCGGGACAGGGCGAACGCGATGAGGAACAGGGCCTGCACGAGCACCTGGATGAAGAACTTCACGACGAACGGAACGTGGTCGGCGGCGAAGATGCCCGGGTCTTCGACGACCTTGCCAAGCACGATGGCGGCGAGGGCCAGCTGCATGACCGCGACGAACACATAGATGAACAGGGCGGCGCCGCCGCTCTGGCTGCGACCAAAGAAATAGATGCCGACGACCACGGCCATGGGCGCCACGGAGAATATGCCGACGAAGAACACACCGACGTACGTGGTGAGTGCCGCCCAGATGGCCATGGCGGTGATCAGCTTGACGCTGTAGCGCGAGTGATCGCGGAGCGCGACAGCGGTCCATGCCGATTGCATCCCGCAGCCGATGACGGCGCCGATGAACACGTAGCGCAGGGTCGCGTTTCCGCCAAAGAAGGGGAGGCCGACTACGAGCAGCGCGCACAATCCGACCGAGAGCTTGGCGAACATCTGGGTGCGCTCGACCTCCTCGGTGTGCAGTACGTCCAGAGGAGAGGACGCGGTTCCGCTGAAGCTGCCGCCGGTGCCACGCTGGCTGCTGTTCGCCGAGACGTGCCCAATCTGGCCAAGGCTCGGTTGGCTTTCCAGGGAGTCCGGAACCACGCGACGCTTTGCCGCCGGTGATGCCACTTTCGTAGCGTCATCGGGCTGGTCACCGGTCACCGCGTTTAGCTCACCCTCGCTGGTCAACACGCTGAGGATACCGCGTCCCCCAGGAGATCTGCACTCGCGAATTAGGGCCAAAAACCCGCGCCGCAGCACTTGCGGATGAAAACAATGGAGCAATCGCAGGTAAAAATTGGACACGGATCCACGTCCCAGATAGTTCTGGATATAGATGTCGACACCGTCGGTAGCACCGCGTCAGTACGCGTTTCCGTTCGTTCCTCGGCTGCGGCTGTTCGTTGAATCGGTCTACGTAGATCGCAGCGACGGCCTGTGCGATCACACCAAAGAAGAAGACGCCGCGGTCATCGCCGTCGATTTCGAGTACGCGGATTTTTCTGAGCAGGACGACGCGGCGGAGCTGCAGGCACGCTACATGCTGGAGGCTCTGGGGCCGGTCGAGCTGGACTGCATGGACGACTTCGCCATCGCGCCGGACTCTAAGGCCGAGTATCTGGTCCACATCGACAACGACGTCCACCAGCTGTGCGCATTCGGTGCCTACGCGGTGCCGCAGCTGCGCGCCATGGGCTGGCAGGTCGATATCGACGAGAATTATCGCTGGCACGTGGTGACCACCGACACCCCTTGGTTTGCGAATGTCTCTGGCTCTAACGAGAGCGCCGACTGGTTCAGCCTGGAACTGGGGGTGGATGTAGCGGGCTCCAGGGTAAACCTGCTTCCGGCGCTGCTCGATATGATGGACGGCGCGCAAAGTCTGCGTGCTCTGGTCCGGTCGTCGCGGAAGTGCGTGGCGATCCCTGTGGACGACAATCACTATCTACCGCTCGAGCCACAACGGCTCAAGACAGTGTTGGGCGTGTTGCTCGAACTGTATGGAGAAGAGACCCCCGCTGGGCGAATGCAGTTTGCGCGCGGCCGCGCCGGACTGTTGTGCAGGCTCGACGATGCGTTCCCCGAGCCGATTGAGTGGGCAGGGGAGCCTCCGGCGGCCGAGGAGGCGCTCAACTACTCGTTGCCGTCCAACCCCATGGAGATCGTCGACGCCCAGCAGCCCGCGGAACTGCGTGCGACCCTCCGTCCCTACCAGCGCGAAGGCCTGAGCTGGTTGCAACATCTGCGCGCCCACGACGCTAACGGAATTCTGGCGGACGATATGGGCCTGGGCAAGACGCTGCAAACCATCGCTCACCTGGCCGCCGAGAAGGCCAGCGGGCGCATGACCCAGCCCACGCTGATCGTCGTGCCGACCAGTCTCGTCGGTAACTGGAAGCGCGAGCTACGCAAGTTCGCGCCCCACCTTGCGGTCGTCATCGTGCACGGACCCAAGCGCGCCGAAAAATGGGACTACGTACGCTTCGCCGATATCGTGATCTCCACGTACCCGCTGCTCGTCCGCGACAAGGAGTGCTTCGCGCAATTCCAGTATCACTATGTGATCCTCGACGAGGCGCAGACGATCAAGAACCGGCGCAGTCAAGCGTTCCGCGCAGCCTGCTCTTTGGTCGCGCGTCACAGATTGTGCATGAGCGGCACGCCGGTCGAGAATAACCTGGGCGAGCTGTGGTCACTGTTTCAGTTCCTGATGCCCGGAATGCTCGGCGAGGCGCAGAACTTTCGCGACACGTTCCAGTCGCCGATCGAACGCGACGGCGCCGAAGAGCGCCTCGACATGCTCCGCGAGCGGGTATCGCCGTACATCTTGCGCCGTACCAAAGAGAAAGTCGCCCGCGATCTGCCGCCGAAGACCGAGTTGGTACGTGGCGTCGAGCTCACTGGAAGACAGCGCGACCTGTACGAGAGCATTCGGGTCTCGGCACACGCGCGCGTCCGTCGCACGATTGCCAAGAAGGGCATCAGCTCTTCGACCATCGCCATTCTCGACGCGCTGATGAAGTTGCGCCAGGTATGTTGCGACCCGCGATTGGTCTCGATGAAGGCCGCGCGCGGGATCAAACAGTCGGCCAAGTACGAGTTGTTGATGGACATGTTGACCCATCACCTGGCCAAGGGCCGCAGAGTGCTGGTCTTCTCACAGTTCACCAGCATGCTCGCGCTGATCGGCGAGGGGTTGGAGCCTCTGGGGATCCGCCATGTGTCGCTGACTGGCAGCACCAAGGATCGCGACGCTGTGGTCGACAAGTTCCAGCGTGGCGACGCTGATGTATTCTTGATCAGCCTCAAAGCTGGCGGCACCGGGTTGAACCTGACCAGCGCCGACACGGTCATTCACTACGACCCGTGGTGGAATCCGGCCGCGCAGGCACAAGCCACGGACCGGGCATACCGAATCGGCCAAACCAAGCCCGTATTCGTTTACAACCTGATCGTCGCGGGCAGCGTAGAAGAGCGCATGTTGCACCTGCAGCGACGCAAACGTCGGCTCGCGGAGTCCATCCTGGCACCGCGCGGTGGCGTCAGCCTCGACTCCAACGAAGTCGACTCGCTGTTTGCGCCGCTGCCCAGCGACGCTTAGTCGTCGGTGATGTGAACTCGCAGCTCGGAGGCGTCGCCCAGAAACCGGTCGTTCGGGTGCGGGTTCTGGCGCAGGTGACTCAGGGTGACGATGGCGTCCTTCATTACGTCGTTGGTTCGATGAAAGCGCACGCCAAAGCCGCCGTCAATGAACCGAATCGGTGCTCCCGCCGCAAGGCAGTTGCCCAGCAGTGGGTGACGAATCACAAGGAACGCGCGCTGACTGGGCTTTGGGACCCGGTCGCAACGGACAAACATGCCTTCGAACGACAGGTCGACGAGCGACGCGTCGGTCTCCAGCCACGACGCATCAGCGCCAAACTGCAGAACTAGTTGGTGGTCTACGGGAATCCGATCGCAAGCCCGGCGATCGATCGGCACGTCTGGTTTCGGTGCCGGAGTGAGCATCACTTAGGTGTTCTGCACAAGTCATTCCAGTAGTCATGCACACGCCCGGGCGCGCTAAGGTTCGAACTGCACTGGGTCGCGCGTCTCCCCCCGAGACGCTTGTGAGCTAGGGCGACGGCCGCACTCCCCGCTGGTGGCGACAGAATCCCCGTTTGTCAGGAGCGAGTGTTCACGCTCCGTGGACGATGAAACCGCGTCAGAAGTCGCCGCTGACTCCGGCGCCGATCGTGTTGTCGTTCACCACCGGCACGATTCTGCGTCGCGGTGCCTCGGCGGCGGGCGTGTCCATCCAGTAGAGCAGGGCGGCGGTAACTCCAATGACCGCGCCACTGCTGTACAGGATGTACGAAAGTGTGCGCCAGCGATCACGCCGGTTGAGTGCATCGTTGTACGCGATACGATCATCGTCGTCGATGTTCATTTGGTTGATGGTGAACATGTCCGAGATGTCTTTGGCCTGGCTTTGCGCGCCGATCGCCATGAGCGAGGTCACCGTGCCTGCAAGCAGCGTGGCAGCGGCTGTTCCGCCGATCCAGTACGACGCCCTGCGCTGGCCCGTGCGCTTCATCTTGACGTTGAGGTCGACGCGCTCGCCGAGTTTCAATTTCAGGTCACGAGCGAATGGCTTGTGGCCTCTGCCGGTCACCGTCAAATAGTGGTTGCCCGCCGTCACGGCGAGCGGTTTGATCAGCGGCGCCATACCTTCGATGCGCCCGTCGATGGAAATACGTGCGCCAGCTGGCGCCTTGATGCGTAAGATCGCTGGGCGAGGTTTCAAGTCCAGGCGCACGACGTTCATACGCCCTTTGACGGCGAGTTCCTGGACCTCGCGCGGGAAGTAGCCGGGCGCCGAGAGGACCAGCTTGTACGTCCCGGGTTTGACGTCGAAGTTAGCCGGGATGCTCATGGCCTTTCTTCCCGACAGACTGACTTTCGCCTTGGGCGTGCTGGATGACACGAGGAATTGCGTTGGCGCAACCAGTGGTTTGTCCGGCGCCTTAGGCATGGTGGCCTTGATGCGTTGCCACAAAGGCTCGAGGTTGGACACGTGGCCAATCGCGTGACTGCGCCGCCCCCCTTCTTTGACGGTCGCGACGTATTGCTTGAACAGATCGAGGGCGCGTTTCAGGTCCTGGGGCCTGCGAGCCGAGAAGTAGTGCCGCCGGTAGGACTGAGCAGTCGAGAAGAGGATCGCCGGTCGCTGAACAAGGCGGTAGGCTTGCTCGAACGCTATGGCGGCCACCCGGTACTGGCCAGCGGCGTAGGCCTGCCGCCCTGACTGGAAGTACTTCTTTGCTTTGGCGATGTCCGCTTTGGACTGTGCCGACGCCGTCGGTACGACCGTCACCAGGGCGAGTGCGATGATAAGGACGAATCTCACAGGCCACCTCCGAGGAGTTGCGATTGCGCGATGGCGACGTACAGGTTGCGGCCGTCCCCGAGTAATACGTCGTCGAGCCCGTCACCGTTGACGTCGGCGACATACAGCCGCTCACCGCCAAGCGAACTACGGTAGAAGTCCTGGCCGAGTTCGATCTTGCTGCAGTCCGCGGCGAAGGCACGACCTTCCAGGTCGCAGATGAGCAACCCTCCATCGGTGAATACGATCAGTTCGGACTCTCCGTCGTCGTCGGCCTGAATTGCCGCCGCGGCGATGACGTGCTCGGTACCGGCGGGAAGCGTGAGCGAAACATGATTGTCGACGCTGAGAGCGCCGTCGTCGTTCCAGTAAATGACGACGCCGGCACCCGTGGCGAGGCTCCCGAACATCGAAATCTCGAACTCGCCAGAGTAGGTGACGATCAGATCAGCGGCTCCATCGCCGTCCATGTCGTGTACAACGGCCTGGTAGGGCACCGTGAACGTCGACACGGCCGTCGGCCCGGTGATGGTCGCGGTCTGGTCCTGCAGGCTTGCCTGGAGCAGTTTGGGCGCCGGGCTGCTGCCGTAGCCGGTCTCGTCACACTCGGCGGAGTTGTCGAAGCCGATGAGCTGCTGGGCACCATCGTTGTTGAGGTCCGCCAGTACGAATAGCCCGTCTTCGGCGGAACAATCGCCGTCGCCAAAGCTGGCCGGCATGGTCAAGCTCGTGGGGTCCGAGAAGCCGCCCTGGCTGTCACCTTTGACGAACCATAGACTTCCCGCCGTGTCCGCTCCGTCGGAGATTACGATGGCATCGCCGTTGCCCTCCGCGCTGTACGAACCGGCGATGACACGATCCGGCGAGAACGCCGAGCCACCCGTTCGGTCGATGAGCGCAAACGGCGCGGCCATCCGGCGTGACGGTGCGCCGCTCAGGAGCGCGAGCCGGTGCGGTCCGCTGGCATCGGGTTCGCTGTTGGTGAATACGAGCAAATCCGTGTTGCGATCCGGAATCTCGTGTAGCGGGCTCCAGAAAGACCCGGCACGAATCAACTCGATGTACGCGAACCGGCCCATGCTCTCGGCCTTGTTTGGTACTGAGTCGCGGGAGCCGAATAGCACCTCTATCCCGTCCTCGCCCATTCCCCGAGTGTCGTGACTGGCGATGCCCAGGTCCGTCACCAGGTCTCCGTCGAAGTCGCCAACCACCATCTGAAACGGCACGCCTTCTAGAGCGATGATGTGGGTATTGAACGTGCCGATACCGTCGCCCAGCAGGAGCTCGACCTTGGCTTCTCCGTCGTCTTCGGCGGAAAACTGCACAGCGACATCCATGAATCCATCGCCATTGAAGTCGGCTGCCACGGCAGCGTCCCACGGCGACTCCGCTACGCGCCAGCCCGTTTGGGTTAGTCCGGCGCCCGGGCTGGTGATGTAGATTCCCTGTGGGGTGACGTAGTCGGCTTTGCCGTCGCCGTCGAAATCGGCGCTCGCGATTGGCCAGCGGGTCAGGTTCTCGTCGATATCCAGCTGACCAAGGGGATCGTGGTTCGTGAGCAACGCATCGAACATGTTGTCAACGGCAGGCGCTGCGAAGCCACCGGTGCCATCGCCGTAGGCAACAGCGACGCGATCGCCGCTCGTCGAGACCAGCAAGTCCATCGAGCCGTCGCCGTCGACGTCGGCGAACTTGGCGCCCTTATCCACGATGAGTCCGCCCAAGGGGACTTCGGCGCGCAGACCCAGGGTCATAGCCAGCGGGTTGTTCTGGCCATATATCCAGATGCGGTCCGCGCCTGTGAACACTAGAGCCAGTTCCTCCTCCATGGCGCCCGGGCCGACGTCGATGTTGGCGATGGGAATGGGCCGCTTCAACGCCGACATCGGATGGTAGGCAGGCAGCGTCGTGAACGGATTCGGCGCGTCGAGGCCCGGTGGGGCGAAGGTCATCTCGAACTCACTGCCGGTATCAAGCAGTACGGCGAAATGGTGAAACGGTGTGAACAGCTGTGACGAGTTCATCTGGGTGACGACGGGCATGATGCCCCCGGGATAATTGGCGGCCGGATACTGTATCTCCGGGTCGATGGACGCGAACGGGATGGAGTCGAATGTGCCGTCGGGTTTCGTGCGCAGCACGTGCAGTCCGTCCTGGATCGCCAGAATCACGTCGACCTGGTCATTGTCGTCGATGTCCACGAAGCTCGGCGGTCCATTTCGCGACGGTGTGGTGGTTTCCCTGTGGTCGTTGTAGTCGCCTTCGGCGTTGCCAACACGGACGTCCAGCGATGTTTCGTTGAAGCCGATGACGTCGGGAATCGCGTCGCCGGTGATATCGCGGACGACCCAGTCGGTGTATTGCACAGCGATGCCCGAGCTGCTGGCGCTGAATGTTCCAGAGGGGTAGATGCACACGCCGGCGCTAGTGCACGACCAGCCGTCCGGGCACGTGCTCGCGTCAGTTGTGTCGCAGGTGTAGCGGCAGCGGTGCGCGGTCGTGCTTGTAGTCGGCGCCCCACACGTCAAGTCGGCTTCCGGGCTTCCGTCGATGTGGTCTTGCTGGGCAAAGCCGTCGCAATCCTCGCCATCGTCGAGCACGCCGTTGCCGCACGCGTCTTCGTTTAGTTTGTTCAAGTCGGCGCACGCGCCGGTCAACACGAGCAGACCGACGCACGCCAATCGGATAATGGTCATTTCCCCTCCCAGAGAAGAGCGTTTTACCACCGCCGGGACTGTCGACGGCCGCCTACTTGAAGGCTTCTTCGATATCGTCTTTAGACGGCGGCTTTTTGGTGTTTCGCGGCCGTGGTTTCCGGCGGGGCCGGCGCACTCGCGGGCGCGTTTTCGGCCGTTTCGCCTCGGGCAGCTTCGCCAGAGCGATCTTGAATTTCTTGGGCCGATCCGGGGTCACGTGGAGCACCTTGTCGGCGTGGCCAGGCTTCTTCACGGTGAGCGTGAGTTGGTCACTGCCTTTGTCTAGCTTCAAGGAACCCGGAACCGGGGATACGACAGCACCGTCGGTGTCGAAGACTTCGGCGCCTTCGGTGCCGCTAAAAATGATCTCGACTTTTTGCAGTTTCGGTTTGACGACCGGCGGTTTGGCTGTCGGCTTCTCGGTATTTCTACTAGCGGCGGGGCTTGGCGTCGTCGCCTTTGGCCGGTCAGGAGTTACAGCCTTTTTGTCGCTCTTGTTACCCCCGCCGAGCGTGATGATAGCCACCACGACGACGGCTGCCGCCAGGGCAATGCCGGCGACGTAGACCATTGGGCTGCGTTTGCCAGGGGGGTTCGACTCGAGACCGCCGCTGGTTTGCTCGAGTTGATCCTGGAGCGTATCCGGACTGAGCTTTGCGCCCGTACTCGCCGCCATGTTCGGCGTCATCGTCGGCATGTCTCCGATGTCGTTGCGGAGAGAGGCGGCTTTACCCTGGGCACCGGGGCCGACGGTAGACAGGGCGGACAGGCCGGTGGGGGCGGTACGTGTCGGCAGCGAAGCGCCGGCAGCAGTGGCCGCTGTTTCCAGTGCGTGCACCGCTGCGGCCGTAGATGCGGGTCGCTCCTCGGGAGCCTTCGCCATCATTTGCAGGATCGGCGCATCTACCGCGGCCGAAACATCGATACACACCGCGGACGGCGGCTTCGGCTGTTCGCTGACCTGCTTCATGCAGATGTCCATGAAGCTCGAGCCGGTGAACGGCAGCACGCCCGTGAGCATTTGGTAAACGACGATGCCGAACGCGTAGATGTCAGTGCGGTAGTCGACCTCGACGCCGCGAGTCTGCTCCGGCGACATGTAGAACGGCGTACCCATCGGGGCGCCCGTCGCGGTCTTGTGTTCGGCGTTGCCCGCCATCAGCTTGGCGATGCCAAAGTCCAACAGCTTGACGTCCTCGTCGGCGACGAAGATGTTCTCGGGCTTCAAGTCACGATGGGCGATTCCGGCTTCGTGGGCTGCGTCGAGTGCTTCTGCGACTGCGCGCAAGATCGGCACGGCTTCGGCCAGGCCAATCCGGCCGCCGGCGTCGCGCAAGACGACGTCGAGGGGCTTGCCACTCAGGTAGTTCATGACGTAGTAGCTGCGGCCGTCGGGAAGCTGGCCGAAGGAGAACACGTCGATGATGTTCTTGTGGCGGATCTGATTGACCGCGCGCGCCTCAGATATGAAACGCGAGACCACGTCGGGATTCGACGAGAACTCGCGCTTGAGCACTTTGATCGCGGCCAGTTTGCCAATGAGTGGATGGACGGCTTTGTAAACCGTTCCGAAACCGCCCTCGCCAAGTACCGATTCGACCTGGTATTCGCCGACCTCGTAGCCCGGCTCGAGTCTGAAGTCCGTGGCCGTGTGTTTGGCTACGTCGGCCGAACTTGCGCTTACCGTCTCCAGAAACGGCGATGACTGATGGTCCTTTTCCCGCGTCATGCCCTGCTAGCGATCCTAGCACCGTTCTGGTGCAAGTACACCCGGCGCATTAGGTGCGATTTGTGCTAGGTATGGGAAAGGAAAGCCGATGGGACGAATCTTCGAGACACGTAAAGCCACCATGTTCGCGCGCTGGAACCGCATGGCCAAAGCGTTCACCCGGGTCGCTCGGGAGTTGACCATGGCTGCCAAGGCTGGCGGCCCGGATCCAGACAGCAACGCCAGTCTGCGCCGCGCGATCCAGAACGCTCGTGCCGTCAACATGCCCAAGGACAAGATCGAAGGGGCGATCAAACGGGCGAGTGGCAAAGACACGACGAACTACGAAGAGCTGATCTATGAAGGGTACGCTCCTCACGGCGTGATGGTGCTGGTCGTCGCTGCCACCGATAACCCCACACGCACCGTCGCCAATGTTCGCGTCTGCTTCAATAAAGGCAACGGCAACATGGGAACGAGCGGCAGCGTTAACTTCGCCTTCAATCGAATGGGCGTGTTCCGCTTGCCCCCGCCAGACACGGACCTGGAAGAACTGGAACTCGAACTCATCGACCACGGACTCGAGGAGATGGGGGAGAGCACGACGGAGAAGGGCGAAGACCAGATCGTCATCCGTTGCGCCCTGCAAAGCTTCGGAGCCATGCAGTCTGCCCTGGAAGCAAAGGGCCTGACCGTCACCGAATCGCTCACCGAGTTTATTCCGACGAACACGGTTTCCCTCGACGAAGACAAGGCCACCGAAGTCCTGAAGATGGTCGACCTGCTAGAGCAGGACGAAGACGTTCAGCACGTGTTCCACAATTTGGCTTAGGCCGGACGTCGAGCGGGGGGACCCGAGAGCGGCGGGGTCAGGCTACTGGTAGGTAGCACCGCAGAATCACGCACGTTTTAGACCGTACCGCGAAAGTTGCTCATGCTTGTGCGGGATTCGAACGGGCGATGGTGTGGCCCTGGTCCCGGACGATCGAGTTCGAGCGGAGGCTGGCGCGAGCAGGGCGGGTTGCATGGACGGGGTGGGGGAGTGCTTTGGTGAGGGGCTGGTGTGCTGGCCGCCTGGCCGCCGCGGCCTTGCATCGTTTGATGGCTGCCAGACGCGCTGGGGGACGCGTCGCTGATCAGGCGTTGCGGCGTTGGGTGTTCCGGGGAGTCGGTAGCGTTTACAGCCGCCGCTCGGTGGTCACGCCGGTGGTGTTGGTCTCTACGACTTCGAAGCCCTGGCGGTTGTAGAAGGCGATGGCGGCGGTGTTGTCGGGGCGGATGATGGCCCGTAGGGTTTGGTAGCCCAGTCGGTCGGCGTTGGCGGTGGTTTCGTCGGTCAGCGACTGACCTACTCCGCGTCGGTGTGAATCCAACGCGACGAACGTGCTGATCTCGCCGACGTCGGTCTCGCTGGCGTGTGGCAGGACATCTTGCATGCCCACTAGCCCCTCGCCGACGAACGCCAGGTTGTAGATGGCGCGCTCTGGCAGACCTTGGATGAAGGTCTGCTGATCGGTGACGGAGACAAGGTCCGTCATGGCTGTATAGATGCCGGCGGCGATGATTGGGTTGAGCAGGGCGATGATTGCGGCCGAGTCGTGTTCGCGCGCCCGCCGAATGAACATGGCAGTCACGCGAACACTTTACCCGAACTTAGGCGGGGAGGTTAGCAGGGGCCGTCGGAGCAGCAGTCTCCATACTGCGTGCACAAGCTGTCGCACCAACAACCGCCGGGCGCTTTGTTGCCACACGAGCTGGTCTGCTGACACGAGTTGGGATCGACGCACGCGCCGCAGTCACTGGCGCAGCTTTCACAGCTTTCGGAGGCGTCGCAGGTGCCGTCGCCGCAAGTCGGGCCGGTCGTGCACGGACCGTCGGAGCAACAGTCGCCGTACTGGGTGCACTGGCTGTCACACCAGCATCCGCCCGGTGCCTGCCCACCGCATGCGTTGGATTCCTGGCACGAGTTGGGATCGCTGCCGCCGCCGCAGGTTCCGCAGTCAGCCTCGCAAGAGCTGCACGTCTCCCCGGCGTCGCACGTGCCGTCGCCGCAGCTGGGCCCCGTCGCGCCGCCAATGGCGTCGTTGGGCATAGAGCTGCCGATGTTCGCTGCGACATTCTGGATGCGCACGCCGAGGCCGGTGCAGCCCGTGTTGCTGCCGCAGTGATGCAACGCAACGACCAGGTTGTCGTCGTAGCCCAGCACTGGAGAACCGGACGAGCCACCCTGGGTGTCGGACGAGTACAGCACCTGGTTGGGGCCGCAGGTAGAACCGCCCGAGCCGGTGGTCGACGTGACTTCGAGCAGGCTGCCGCCCTGTTCCATCTGGATCTGTTTTCCCCAGCCCGCCGAGTGCTCGGGGATGTAGATGCGGTCGCCCACGCTGGCGCCGCTTTCGCGAAGCTGCAGGTAGCCGTAGGTACTGGTTGGGTTGGTCGGTAGTTTGAGCAGGGTGTAGTCCAGGGTCGAGTGGGTCTTGATCAAGGTGGAGGACGCCGCCACGATTGTGCCGCCGCACGCGCCAGCCGACTGGCAGTTGGAGTTGCAACTCGAGCCTTCGGCGTCGAAGTCGAACGTGGTGTTCGCCGCCTGCGATGCGCTGCTGACGCAGTGGTTGTTCGTGATCATGTGGCCCTCGCTGCCGAGCAGCCAACCTGTGCACAGGAACGAGCCGTTGATCACCAGGCGGGCGACCGCGTGTCCCTTGGTGTACGCGGCCGGCTCGCTGCTCGCGTAGCAGATCGCGTTCTTCGTGTCGTTGACCCCGCAGATGGCGGCGATATCTGAGTCTGTGTTGTCGACGAGTCCTAGCGAGGCGAATCCCTTCGCGAACTGGTCGATGACAATGGCGCCTTCAGGCATCGGCACCGGCGTGTACAGCTCGATCACCGCTTGCGTGCCCCAGACATGAATGCCCCAGAAACCATTCGACACGGCCAGACGCCGGTTGATGTCCACGTGGTCGTATGACCAGGAGCGTTTGCCGTCCACCGAGCGCACGACGATGCGCGCGCCGTTGGGCAGGTCGGCTTTGGCGAAGTGCGGCGCTATGTAACTGGCGCCGGCGGCCGACAGTTGTTTTACCCAAACTGGTCGGTTCGCGTCGTCGATGTCGCTGGCACTTATCTCTGGTGACACGGTTGCGATAGTGACCGTGTCAGCGACCCTCGTTGGTGCTTCGCCGCTGATGGGTGGCACAGTTGGTGGTTCGTGGGTTGCGGTGTCGACACAGGCTGCGAGCGAAATCGTAGCCAGCGCGCAGAAGTACCCCGAGAAACTCAGCCGTTTCATCTACACTCCGTTTCGTTTGTGGGTGGAAAAGGTGTGTGGGGCCGCATTTCACGTTCGGTGCCAGAACCGGGTCGCGATGCGTCGCGATCGTTACGTTCGGCGCCGCGATGTAACTGCGAACACCAACGCCGCCACCCCGTCGATGCGCGCGTTAGCCGGAACACCAACGCAGAATTCTGGCCCAACTAAGGTTCTGGGGGGAGATGTGCGCTGTTATCTTTCACCGCTCTGAGTTTCGTCGTCGCAGCTACATTCGGAGCGAGTTGTGAGACGAAGAGTCGCAGCGTGGATATGCAGACCGGGGCATTACGCCACGAGATCTGGCAGCACCTAACTAAAGTTGGCGACGCTGCGGGCTGGGGCAATACGCCCCGACCGATCACCGGCATGTACCAGTTTCGGACAGCGATTCACCGACGCTTGATCGACACGCGCGTGCATACGACTGGAACGTCTCGCGAGTCCGCCGCCGAAGCGCCAACCCTGCGACTGGAACGCCGTATGCACTACAGGTAGGTATGCGAAAGATCCTCCCCCTTCTCGCAGTGTTTTTGTTCGCTTGTACTGGAACCATCGTTGGTTCGGGAGGGGGTGGCGACAGTGTCGACGGCGGGGAAGACCCGCGTGTCGATGGCTCCGTGATCTCGGACCCCGATGCAATGTTGCCTCAGCTGGCCCGCGCGGCGGGCATTCGAGTACGGGACATCTCTGTCTTCCAGGGCGTGCAGGTGCCCGTCGTTAAAGACGGTGCTCGTGTCGAAGAACCGCGACCCGCTCACGTGATCGGCGGCAAGAACGGCATGATCGGCGTGTTCGTCGATGTTGATTCCGGTTGGGAGCCGCGCCAGGTAGTCGGCGAACTCGAGATAGAGACTGCGCCCGGGCAAATCAAGCGCTACACGGCTACTCAAATGATCTCTGGCGAGTCCGGAGACGATCCGTTCTCATCCGGGTTCGCGTTTGTGGTTGCGGGTGAGGACTTCACGCCAGCCGCGAAGTACGCCGTGACATTGCGAGAAGTCGCTGAAGGCGTTGAGCATCCCGGAGAGACTGACGGTGCCCGCTGGCCCACCGCTGCTGGCGAGTTCGACTCGTTCGAGACGTTCGAGATGAACGGCGCGCTCAATCTCGTGCTCGTGCCCTTCGCTTACAATGCAGATGGGTCGGGGCGATTGCCGCCCACCGACGAAGCCGCGCTGGCCAAATATCGCGCCGTATTCAGCGAGATGTACCCCATCGCTGAACTCAATCTCACCGTGCGTGAGGCGGTGCAATACAGCGGCAGCCTGACCGGCGGCGGTTGGAGCTCCTGGCTCGATCGGCTCACGCAGATTCGCGACGACGACAACCCTCCGGCGAATACCTACTACTATGGTATCGCCGCGCCGCGGGCGACATTCGGTCAGTACTGCAACGGTGGCTGCATCACCGGCCTTGGCTGGGTGCCCGGCAGTGGCGACGAATACGGACGCGCGTCCGTGGGGGTTTCGTTCACCGGCGACGTCAACGTGTTCACGTCGGCTCATGAGGTCGGCCACAACATGGGCCGTAATCACGCGCCGTGCGGTGGACCATCGGGCGTCGATGGCAGCTATCCTTACTCCGGCGCGACCCTGGGCGTGTGGGGCTATGACGCATCCACACAAGAGCTAAAGGAGCCGGGGGACCATCGCGATGTGATGAGCTATTGCTCCAACCAGTGGATCAGTGACTACACATACGATGGCATCACCCACCGCCTCTCCGGTGTGAATCAGACCACCGCTTCCGCGGCGATCGTTAAGCCCCAGCGTTATCGGGTCGGCCTGGTGGATGCTAAAGGCAACGTGACCTGGCGCCGTTACTCGACCATTCGGTCGCGGGTCATGGGCCAGCAGATGATCTTCAGTCAGCGAAGCGCCGACGGTACTCCCATGGACTCGGTCACTGGCCACTTCTATCGTTACGACCACCTGGGCGGGGGCATGTTGCTGGTTCCGGTGGTCAAAGGCCGCGTCCCCGCGACCATCGCCAGTCCGTTGACCGGCGCCGTCTCCTGGTGACAGCTCGTTCCTAGTGCGTCCACCGGCCGATGGTGGTAGTAACAGGGCGTGTGGAGCCGTGGAGTTATTGTCGCAATTGGGGTTTGTCTAACGTTCGGCTGCAGTAGCGGCAAGGACGGCAAACACGACAAAGACCAGCCGAAACCGAAGCCCAAACCCGGCAAGCCTGTCGCCGACCCGACCGGCGTAGACAAGCCGGGCAACACCACGAAGACTGCGCCCAAGAAGTCAGACCCGCTGCTGGCGCGAGCGAAGAAGCTCACCCAGAAGTTCATCATCGTGGACGGCCATGTGGATCTGCCGTACCGGCTCATTGCCGGCAAGATCGAGCACGGCAAGGTCATGGAAGATATCTCCAAGCGCACGGAGAAGGGCGACTTCGATTACCCACGCGCCAAGGCAGGGGGGCTCAACGCTCCGTTCATGTCCATCTACATCCCCGCCAAGCACCAGAAGGAAGGCGGCGCCAAGAAGCTCGCGGACCAGCTCATCGACATGGTGCAGGGGTTTCCCAAGCAGTTTCCCGATAAGTTCGCCATGGCCGCGTCGGTCGCTGATGTGCGCGCTCAGTTCGCCAAGGGGCTGGTGTCTCTGCCCATGGGAATCGAAAACGGAGCAGCCATCGAGAAGGACCTGAAGAACCTGGCGCACTTTCACAAGCGCGGCGTTCGCTACATCACCCTGACCCACTCCAAGGATAACGCTATCTGCGATTCGTCATACGACAAGACGCGCACCCACAAGGGACTGAGCGCGTTTGGCAAGACCGTCGTCGCGGAGATGAATCGCCTGGGCATCATGGTCGACATCTCCCACGTCTCCGACGACACCTTCCATCAGGTCATTGAGCTGACCAAGGTGCCGGTCATCGCGTCACACTCGTCCTTGCGTCACTTCATTCCCAAGTTCGAGCGCAACATGAGCGACGACATGGTCAAGAAGCTGGCCAAGAACGGTGGCGTCATCATGATCAACTTCGGCTCGGGGTTTATCGCCGAGAAAGCGCACAAGCAGTACAGCAAGTTCCGTGCTGCCATGGCCAAGTTCGGAGCCGAGATGGCCAAGCTCAAACTCAGCAAGGCCGAGCTGGCCAAACGGCGGAAAGCGTTCTTTGTCGAATACAAGAAGAAGAGCACCGCGAAACAACACTTCGCCTCGGTCTCTGACGTCGCCGATCACATCGAACGCGTGGTCAAGATCGCCGGTATCGACCACGTGGGTCTCGGTTCTGATTTCGACGGTGTCGGCGACAGTTTGCCCACCGGCCTCAAGGATGCGTCTCACTATCCGAACTTGATCGCGGAGCTACTCCGCCGAAAGTTCAGCGAGCGGGACATCGGCAAGCTGTGCGGCGAGAACGTGCTGCGCGTGTGGAAAGCGGTGGAGGATTTTGCGACGCCGTCCGGCACGAAGGTCAAGGGAGCCAGCAACCTCAATAGCCTCGACAAGCCGAAGGGGGGCGACAAGGTGGCCCGGGCAAAACTGAGGGCGGCGGTCAGTCGAGTGCTGAGTGCCAAGGGGGGGACAGCAATATTCAGTAAGCGAACGTTGGACGGGAGAGTGTCCGGGCGTTCGCTCGAGAGCGCGATCGACAGCATCAAGGCGACGAAGCACCTGGACAAGAGCCAGAAACGGGCTGGGGCGACGAGGACAGGAACCGGGCAACCTGGCACCAGTGATGGCGTTCGCAAAGCCTCCGGCAAGGTCACGAAGAAGATCCGCGGCATGGTGAGAATCGGCGCGGTCAAAGGCACTGACGATAGCAAGAACCTGACGCCGGCTGTCGTTCGGCGCACAATTTCCGGGAGGTATGTGCACGGGATTCGCCGCTGCTATGAGCGTGTGCTCCAGCGTGACCCCGCTGCCGGCGGCAACATAACCCTCAGGTTCACCGTTGCCGAAAGCGGGCGCGTGCGGCGCGGGAAGGTGAGCGGGGCGCTAAACGCTGATCACAATGCATGCATTCGCAAGCGCATGTACGGTTGGAGGTTCGCCAGGCCGAAAGACCAGGAAGGTGATGCCACCGACGCGATGTTCCGCGTGTCGGTGAAACTCGTGGTCAAGTAGGTTGTCTACGACTACGGCGCTGGCATCGCGTTGATCCAATCGGCGATGATCTGAACGCCGATTGCATCGACGACTTCGGTGAAGTCGGGTGGCATCATGTCGGAGTTGCCGCGCTCCGTCATACGGAAATGTAGAGCGCTGTTGGTCGCGTCACCAGGGGCGACGCGCATTGTCATGCCGAGCGGGGCAGTCCAGCCTCCAGCACCGTTGATCATCACGTCGACTGCCGTGACGTAAGCGCCGGTGGTCTGCACGTCGGTGTCGGTCGAGAAGACCCGAAGTCTGAGACTGGTAATGTCACCGCAGCTCAACAGGTCTGGCTGTTCGCCATGACAGTGGCCGCAGTTGGCGTGGAGGTAACCCAGGGCTTCTGATTCCACCGCGTTCCCGGGCACCGGATACTGCGTGCCCACCGGCGGAGGATTGGTGAGCCAGCCATCGCTGGCGAGGCTGGTCAGATTCAACGTGTTGGTCGTGGAAAGCATGACCGCGCTGAAGCCGAGTAGCCGGTCGATGTTACCGCCGTGGCAGCTCACGCACTCCCAGGAAGGAGGCACGTCGTGTTGCGTGCCGTTGACGTTCGTGCCACCTGCGTCCGCGTACACCGCGTCGGTTGCCATCGCGTTCCAGATGAAGGATCCCATCCAGATGTCGTCGGGACCTGGTCCCCAAACGTAGATGAGTCGAGTCTCGAGTCGCACCGGTGGGATCTGGCTGTCGTCGACGAATTCCTTCCACACCTTGGTGCCCACGGGGAACTCCCAGGCGTCCATGTCGCTGGTGTCGATTTGCGTGCCTGCTGGCAAGTAGATCCACCGGGTCTTGGCCGCGTTGTCACTCCACAAGTGATACGCCGGGTCGAACTCGCGGGCCTCTGAGTCCACCGTGTAGGTACTGATGTCGCTATAAAGGCCAGTCTCGCTCAGCAGCGTCCACGTTGGCGCGATCGGGCCGGCGGCGTCTGGCGGCGGTCCGTCCGGAATGTTCGCGTCTGGAATCGACGCGTCTGGAATCGCAGCATCTGGAATCGCGGCGTCTGGAATCGCCGCGTCGGGAACCGCCGCATCAGGCACGGCCGCGTCGACCACGGCCGCGTCAATCACGGCTGCATCTGGAACGGGGCCATCGATCCCAGCGTCGGGGATGGGGGCACCGTCAACACCAACCTGCGCGTCGATCGCAACGTTGGCATCCGAGCCGGTCCCCTGGGCGTCTTCATATCGGGGGCTTGGGGCGCTGCACGCCACGAGCAGTGTCAGCCCCAGTACAACTAGTTTCTTCAAGGTGCCCATAATAGCGGGCTCGACTTATCACAACAAGCACTGGTATCACCATCGGTATGTTGGTTCGAACCCTGTCCATGCTGCTCAGTCTGGGCTTCGTCATCTCGGTGGGATGCAAGAGCGACGATGCGAAAGACGAGCCCAAACAGCCGGCGAAACCGACTTCACCAGCAAACAAGCGTACCAAAGCGGACACCGCCGACGCCCAGATCGCGAAGAAACCCGCACCGCCGAAACCGCCTCCGAGCGTCAAACCCGTCGAACTCGAGCCGGGCAAAGATCTCTACGGCGACAAACTCGACGATGGCACGAGCGTGCGCATGGGCACGGCGCGCTTCCGCCACAGGGGCACTCCGACCGCGGTGGCCGTCTCGCCGGATGGCAGCGTCGTCGTTTCGTGCGCATTTGGTGGCAACTCTATGTGGGACATCACGACGGGCAAACGCCTGCGCGGTTTCAAGGGTTGCGGCAAGGGGCTGTACTTCAACGCCGATGGCACCAAGCTGATCACCACCGAGCGTGAGCACATCAAGGTGCTCGACTACGTGAGCGCCAAGACACATCAAAAGCTGAAGGTTCACGACAAGTACATCCAGCACCTGGCCGTGAGTAGAGACCGGTCAAAGGCGTTGACCATGTCCGGCGACAAGTCGTCGAAGCTCGTCGACCTGTCCACGGGCAAGACCCTGCGTACCTTCAAGGGTAAAGGATGGATCCGCGGGATTGCACTATCGCCGGACGCCGCCTGGGCGGCGCTGCATTTCGAGGAGTTCGCCGTGTTCAACACGGCGACTGGGAAAACGCTCGAGCTAGCGCTGGAGGGTACCCCGCGCGCGGATGCGTATGCGTTTTCTCCGGACAGCAAACGCATCGCGATTGGCAAGTTCAAGAAGATCCAGGTGTGGGATCTCAAGACGGCGAAGGTGGTGCTGCAGTTCGACGTCCCCAGCTCGGCGTCCGCGTTGTCTTACAGTCCAGACGGCTCAGTCATCGCGTTTGCCGTAGGCAACGACATTACTCTGGTCGACGCCAACACCGGTAAGGCGAAGCACGTGGTCAAGCGTCCCTCGCGCTCGGGTGGAAAGTTGGTGTTTTCGCCGGATGGCAAACGCCTCATCTCCATCGCGACCTTTGATACCACCATCCGGGTGATCGACGTCGATTCCGGTAAGGAGTTGCTCGAGCGCCCAGCGCATCATCGCACCGTGTCGACCATCGCGTTCGCTAAAGGTGGTAGCCGAGTTATTTCGGCCGGCGAATGGGGCGTTGTTCGCGCGTGGAATCGTAGCAACGGAGTTCAACAAGCTGTCTGGAGACCCCACGGGAGTGAATTTCGGCGCAAGGCTGTGGCGCCCAGCAAGGACAGTCGCTTCCTGGCTGTAGCGGGTGGCAGCCGCGTCGTGCATCTGTGGGATACAGCGGCCGGCAAGGCGACCAAGACTCTCACCATCACAGCGAAGGGGCGTTTTCAGGGAGCGTCCAGCGTCGCGATCAATCCAGACGCTAGCGTGGTCGCAGCGCTCACGCGATCACACGCGGTCGTGTGGGAGGTGAAGACGGCGACCCAGCGTGCTGCGTGGGCAATTCCGAAGCATACGACGATGCTCGCTCTGTCGCCCGACGGCAAGTTCGCGGCCACAGTCGTCTCACACTACAAGGACGCGACGTCGAACCTGATCAGTCTCTGGGATACGACGACTGGCAAGCTTGCGCACGCGCTCACCGGTCACACCAAACGTGTGTCCAAGATTCGCTTCCTACCAGATGGCAGGCTCGTTTCTCTGAGTGACGACAACACCGTACGTTTCTGGGACGTGAAGGCCGGCAAGGAGCTGAGCAAAATGGGCCGCAGCAGCCCGCGGGATATCGCCGTGTCCGAAGACGGCAAGCGCATCGCTATCGCCGACGGCTGGGGCAACGTCGAGATCTGGGAACTCAGCGGACCGGTGATCGTTCACAAACTGAAGCTGCACATCTGGTTCAAGGCCATCGCGCTGTCGGCGGATGGCAAGACCTTCGCCTCGGCCGATGCCACCAACAACGTGGTGCTGTGGCAGCTGCCCAGGTAGGTCTCCGGCGCTAGAGTCCGTCGGGTTTGATGGCCCGCATGTACGCCATGATCGCTGTCTTCTCGGCGTCCGTCAGGTTGTACGTGTGGTCGCCGGGGCCGCCGCCGAACGCCTCGAGGGTGAGGGTGTAGCCCTCGCTGAACCGGCAGTCCGCCTCGGCGCAACCGTTGCAATCCGTGCCTACCGGCGTGCAGCTGCACACGCCATCATCGTTTTCGCATTGGTCGGGGTACGCGCTGCTCTCGACGGCGGCCAGTAGTAGCGCATCACTGGTCCCGCCTAGAGCCAGGGGTGAGTGGGGCGCGCCACCCTGACCCGAGTGGCAGTCCGCGCAGGCGACGCGGTCGGTGGCGTTGGCGTTGGCCGGAGTGTTGTAACGCTCGTCGCCAAGGTCGTATTCCTCGGGGGTATAGCTGGCCACGTTGACGACGATCGTTTCGCGCACGCTACCGGAAACCACTGTCACACTCGCCGTGCCAGCTTCTTGCGCTGTGATCACAGCGGCGATGTCGGTCTGGTTGGGCGCAATGCAACCAAAACGGGCGACGCATGCGACATCAACGTCGTCGGACTCGACGTTCATCACGCCGAAGTTCGCGACCAATACGGCCTGGTACAGGTCCCGTCCGTTAGAGCCGGTGAAAATCTCCAGCGGGGTAATGAAGTAGGGCCGTTCGTCGGCATCCTCTGGCTGGCAATCGTTGGTTGCGGGGATGAACGGGCAGCTGCCAGCGTTGCCATCGTCGTCGCCACATCCCGTCGCGGAGAAACAAAGCGCGAGGGCGACGATTACAAGTTTTCGCATGCGCTCATTGTACCAGTGTTCCGGCGCGTACCGGCCGGTATCAGAAGGGCGTGTGGATAGTAAACGTCGGCGTAGGGCCGATCGGTGATGCAACATTGCCGCGGCCCGACGCATCATTGAGGTGATTGTCGAGGGGCCAGTACCCGACCAGGTCAGTCTCGTCGCCGACGAGCTCGATGTTGTAGCTCTCGGCGATTTCCGTCGGACTGCGCACCGTGTTCCAGATGCGTACCTCGTCGATGTCACCGTTGAATTGATTGATCATCTTACCCGTGCCGATACGTGCCCCGATGATCATGGGTGTGGCGGTGTTACGAATACTGTCGATCGCACCGTTGCTGCCACTGCCCGCACCGGGCAACTGCACCAGTTCCTCACTGCCGTCTATGTAGAGATGGAACCGATCGGCGACGTTCGCCTCGTTGATATCGTACGTAAACGCCACGTGGTACCAGACCTCGGGAACAAGCGCGCCCCAGTTCCAGCCCCTGGTGTCGTTGCTGGCTAATCCCGTCGCCGTTCCCTCGACCCGTGCGTCCATGTAGATTACGCCACCGTTGTTTCGGATCTCGAAACCGTAGCTGTTGTCCACCGAGTTGAAGTCGGCTTTGACCACGATTGCGTAGCGCACGTCGGTGGCGGGCAGGCTGTCCAGGTAAATCCATGCCTCAATGGTCAACGTATCGACCACATCGACTCCTGTTGGGCGATCCACGACGCGTAGATGGTGGTCACTCTCCGCGTCGAAGTGTATCGCGTGAGTGTTGGGCGTGATGCGCGCATCATTCCATCGCGCGTCCGGATCGTTGGGCCCGGAGTCGATGAGCCGCGCGTCTATGTCAGTCGTCGAGCCGTCTGTGTCTGTATCGAGTGGGGTCGGTCCGGTCAGGCATGCACACAACCCGCTCGCCAGCACAGCCAGCCAAATCCGTTCACCCACGTACCAAGTCTAGCGCAAAGCCCCTGCCGGCGCGGGTGACACCAAGCATATAGCCGGCTAACTGGCCGCTCGCCGTCAGGAGCGGCGTCGCCGGCGCATGAACGCGAGCATACCCAGCATGAGCAGGCCAGTGATGGGGCCCTGGCTGCTCGAGGCCGCCGAACAGCCACCGCCAACCGGACCACTTGGGTCTGGATCTGGATCTGGATCCGGGTCTGGGTCTGGGTCTGGATCTGGATCTGGATCTGGGTCGGCGTTGTTGGACAGTTTAATGTTCGCGCAACGGAAGTAGAGCCCGCGGCCACCCGTGGCTACCCAGTTGCCGTTGGCGTCGGCTTTCGACGCGTCGGTCATGACCTGAATCACCTGAATACCGCAGTTCTCGCACTCTATATCCGGCAACGTGACGTCGAGGGTATATGCGACGTTGCTGGCGACGCTGCGCTCGCTCGGCGTGTGGAAGCCGGGACAGGTGCCCCCTTGAGCTGGTAGTAAGTTGTCTGCAAGTAGACGCACACCATCGGGGGTACCGACGTCGTCGCAGTTGACCGGATCGGGGAAGTCTTCACCGTCGCTCAGGTCCGGATCGAACATGACCCGGTAGTGCCCGGGATGGCCGATGGTCTCAACGATGTCGATGCTCAGAGTCGACCCAGGCAATAGCGTGGTTACCGGGCTGGTCAGATCGCTCGACGGCACGCCCTCGCAAGGACCGGACTTCTGATTGCCACCGCGCATGGCCGGGTAGTTCAAGTCCAGGTGCGCGTGAGCGGTGGACTCGGTCCACGAGAAGCCGAGCACAACCAGCCCCGACAGCAGTACGGATCGTCCCTTAAGCGACATAACTACAGGTAAAGCAAGAGACGTACCGAAAGTTGCGCGTATGGTTACGGCTAGTTGGCGACTGAATTCCCGGCGCGCATGGGGCCTGGTCCCCCTTAGTGCTGGGGCTGTCCTCTACCCGCGCAGCTGGGCATCGCAGCCGTGTTCCGTGGCGAACTCGACCAGTCGCGGCCAGATCTCGGTGTGCTCTGGCGACAGGGCCATGTTGTTGAGCACCGTCCGGACATTCTCCGCCCACTTACGCTGGGTCTCTTTGCTGCTGACGTCCAGGTCGCCCAGCGCGCTGTTGAGCTTCTCGACCGCCTTCGGTCGACCGAATTCCGCCGTAAAGCGGATCGCCTTTTTCGTTTGTTCTGTGTCGAGCACGTCCTTGGCACCGGCCAAGAATTTTCCGGCGGGCACACCGGCCTGGGCGATGAGCAGAATCATCGCCCACACGGCCGCGAGCATTGCGCGTCGTGCTTCCATTGTCGCGAGCGCACCGTGGCCGAGCTCGGCGAGCCAACTGGCTACTTCGGCATCGACTTCTTTCAGCGGGCGACCGCGTTGGCCGGTGCCGGTGAGCTTCAGGTAGACATCGCTCTCGGAGAACTTCACCAGGGCGCGCAAGCGCATAGGCAGCATCGGATGGCTCGTGTGTAGCTCCCACTCGCGGTCGACGTTGACCGCACCTTCGCGCTCGAGCTGCTTCAGGAAGCCGTCCACGTCCAGGCGCACGTGCTCGCTGCTGAGCCCCGACGCTGTCTTGATCATCACACCCGCCGCCGTGAACAGGCTGCCCGTTGCGATCATGCCGACCCGATCGGCCGACAATTCTGCGGCGCGCTGGCGCGCGTAATCTTGTAGGGTCTGCAGCTCGGTCTTGCCGTCGCTACCAGGAGGGCCGCTCACGCGGTCGTGTTGATGCCTGAGTCCCGTATGGCCCAGCTCGTGGGCGATGGGGAAGCGCAACTCCGCTGCCGACAGCAGCTCCACCAGTCCGCTGGTCATCATCAGAATCGGATCCTGATCGTCGGCGACTAGCGGCGCAGCGGCGTTGATGCTTGGGTCTGCCGTGACGTACGCCCGAGGCACGTTGCGCAGCTTGAGCGCCTTAGCGACCGCTTCGACGGCGCGATAGATCTCCGGCGTCAGGGTGGGCGTGACCCGCAAGGAGTCAGCGTTGAGTCGAGCGATGGTCTGTCGACCGTGTTCTGCGGCGGCCGCGGCGCTCTCTTCAGAGCCCACATCGTCGTGAAATCGAACAGACGTACACAGGGCGCGAAACTCATCCATCCTCGAGCTCCCGTCGCGCTTTCGTCACCGCTTCGAGGCGGGCGGTCGCTTCTTCGCGGACTTTCGGATCCGAATGGGTGACGCGTCGCCGCCATTTTTCGTACTCGCGGTTGAGGAATTCCTTCTGCTCGTCCGCGGATAGTTCGCCAGGCATGTTCAGCGCGGTTGAACGATCCTCTTTCTCGAACATGGCGAGTTTGAAGTACCGGTCGCGCATCTCCTGGTCGACTTCGCTGGGTATGTTGAGCTCGTCGGCGACTACTTTGATGAGCTTGAGTTCGGACTCTTCGACCTGTTCGTCCGCGGCGACGATCTGGATGGCCAGCTGAAAGGCTACCTGGTTGAGCGGATCGGAATCGAACTCCGCGATGACCTTGGCGCGTCTGCGAATCTCGACCATCGCTCCCTGGACGGACAACTTGGCCACGTTCTCCTTGGCGTCCGTGAGCAGCTCCTTGAGCGCCGCGTTGAGCGCTGCTTTGCGCTCGACCAGGTCCTCTTCGTCGATACCCGTAAATTGCTCGCTGAAGTAGCGCTTCACAGCGCCGATTTCGCGTTTGTCAATGTGGCCGTCGCCAGCGCAGATCGCCAATCCCAGCGCGGCGATGGCGCGATCAGTCTTGGTGTTGCGCTCGCCCTGTTCGGTGTAACCGTAGTCCTTCTGGTGGTGGGTGGTGAATGTCTCACCGTAGCCGTACACCTCTTCATCGGCCGCATCGACGATGTGTACCGTGAGCCTCAGCTTTCGCTTGCCGCGCTTGCCCAGGTAGAGAGAGGCGGGCGGGACCGGGGGCATCTCCATGCCGTCGATATCGGAGAACTGATACTGCACCGTGAACGGCGTGGCGAAGAAGAACAGGGGCGAGTCGCCGTCAGTGAAGTCCTCGATGTAGCAGACGACCGGTAGCGGCTCGTCCGGTTCGGTCACGTCCATCATCGAATAGATGAGTCGGCACTCGGTTCCGGCGTACGGGACCATCAGGTTGCCGCTGACCACGGTCTTGAACAACTCGAGCTTTTCGCCATCGTCCAGGTCGGCGTACTCACTGTAGGTGCGTACGTTCAGCTCGCCCAGGTTGGTCGGTCCGCCTTCGTAGCCGTAGCTCGGAGTGTCCTCGCTCGCCGCGATGATCTTGCCGAGGATGTAAACGACGGCGATGCCAATGAAGATCCATTCCATGGCCTAGAGCCTCAGATCGTCGAAGTCCGCTTCCTCGGTGTCGTTGGTCTCAGCTGGCTTTTCTTCGGCAACTTCGCGACCGGACTGGTCGAGGATGAACTCTTTACGCTTGCCGCTGGACGGCTCGAGAAACGTACACTTCATGCGCATGTTGGCGTCGTATTCGTACGTGATCTCGATCGGGCTGCTGTCGGGTAAGTCCGCCGGCAGGGTCAGGTCATCTTGCTTGATCACGTTCACGAACTCGGGGTCAGCGTCCTCGCCCTGAGTGACCGTGCATTCGATCACCTGCTGTCCCTTGCTCATCGTGTAGTAGGTCTTGGTGACGCTGGTCGGGATGCGCGAGTTCTTGAGGATGATGCGATTGTTGCGCAGCTTGGGCGTTCCGTGATGGTTGGTGATCGCGAATGTGCCGTAGCTGTGACTGGCCACATCTTGAATCGTCGCGGCCTTTAGTTTCTCCGCCGCAGGGGTTGCGCTGATCAAACCGCGCTTGGCCATGATGACGCCCGCCTGCAAGGCGGCCCCGAGAGCGACGGCTTCGTCCACGTTGACCGGAGCGACCGGCGGTTTGCCAAACATCTTTGCCAGCATGTCGCTCACCGCTGGTACTCGGGTCGAGCCACCGATCAACAGGACGTCATCGATCTGGTCTGGCTTCAGTTCGGCACTGGTCAGAGCGTTCTCGACCAGCATCTGGGTGCGAATGATGTAGTCGCGGATCAACTTCTCGAACCCGGCACGGTCCAGTTCGACGTTGAGTAGGGTGGAGCCCCACTGAGCGCGGCCTCGCAGCTTCTTGAGCTTGGACAGGGCTTGCTTGTCGCGTTCGGCGCCAGCGACGAGCATCATCCAGTCGGGGGTGCCTTCCTTGACGTCGGCACCTTGTGCCCGCAGCTGCTCGCCGTAGTGGCGAGCCAGGGCATCGTCCAGGTCCGAACCACCCAGCTCGTGGTCACCTTCACTGGCGATGACTTCAACGTCGTGTTCGCCTCTGATGTTGACCACGGAGACGTCAAACGTGCCCCCACCAAAATCGTAGACGACGAGCCGACCTTGTTTGCCCAGGGCGTGGGCATAAGCAAGGGACGCCGCGGTCGGTTCGTTGATGATGCGCAGCGCTTCCATACCCGCTTGACCTGCGGCGTCCATAGTCGCTTTGCGGCGGATTTCATCGAAGTACGCCGGCACCGTGATCACGGCGTACTGAATGGGCCCAACTGTGGCTTCTGCGTCGCGTTTCACCTTGGCAAGGATCTGCGCGCTGACATCCGTGGCGGTCCAGCTGCGATCGTGGGCCTGAATCGCCCAACTCGGATCACCCATGCGTCGTTTGGCCCGCAGGACCACACGATCTTGATCGAATTGCACGGCCGACAAAGCGCTCGAGCCGACGATGATCTCGCCGTCTTCCTCGTAGTACACGGCCGACGGCGTGGTTCGGTTGCCTTCCTCGTTTGGCACGATCTCTGGCCGCCCGGCTGGGTTGATCACCGCGATGGCCGAGTTCGTGGTTCCGAGGTCGATACCTACGGGCGGCTGTTGCATTGAGTCCTCTTTTTTTGTGGAAGCGTCATTTCGCGAACACCTCAACCTGAGCTTTGGTGAGGAGGCGCGTGGCTCCGCCCGCGGGCGGCTTGTACAGGAACCCGCATCGGTTGACCGCGGCGATCGTGTTGGCCTTTTGTTTGCGCGATTCGGGTTTGACCTTCTGCGTGCACTCCATGATCTGCACGTCGAATGCCGCCCCCGGTTCGGGGTTGACCACCTCGGCACCGTGTCGCTTTAGCTCGTCCTCGACGGTCTCGAGGAGAGTTGCGACGAACTGTTCGGGGGCACTCTGTTGGGTCTTGTCGGCTTTCTTTTTCGACTCCACGGGGGCCGTGGACCTTACCCGAACGAACAGAATCTGGTGGATCTGTAGCATCGAATCAAGGACAGGCAACATGCCTTCGAGTCGGTGCGTGTCCGCGGCACCGAGCAGCTTGTCCTTGACCTTCTGGCTGAAGTCCCACAGGTCTGAGATGTCCTGGGACGATCGATTGATCGCTGCTTTCAGCTCGTCGAAAGCCTCGGCGGGCGAGCGCCGTTTCGGTTCGGCCGATGCAGCCTTCGCGGCCTCGTTTGCCGCCCCTTGAACGTCGCTGTCTTCTGCTTGTGACGTTTCGTTATTCCCCACCGAAAAGCTATACCAAAGATCGTTGGGTGCGTGGCGGGAGCCGTCCACATTTGCGCTGGCCGGACTGGTTTTGTGGCAGTGCTCGGGCGGGCGTTACTGTGAAATGCACTGGATGTGCGGGCGCGCTACGCAGGATGTGTTGGCAACCAGGGACGTCCACTGGGTGCCGGTCGGATACGTCAAGGCGCCGCTGAAGTCGGTCGTTCCGTTCCGCCAACCGTCGCAGTCGATATTCGAGCCGCCGATCCACGCTACGACCGGAGACTCGAATACCTGGCCATGCTCGGTCATGTTGTTCGGCAGCATGTTGGTACCGGCGAAGAAGTCCGCGGCGTTTGCGACAAGTGTGACGCCTGCGACATTGCGCACGGGGCCGGTAATGGTGATGCGGCTCGATAATGGCTGTGTCCCCTGGGTGAGGATTGCCCTGAAGTTGGTGGCGAGTCCTGCTTCGCTTGCGCTGGCCTGGCACAGAGCATCCGCCTCATCGAGGCCGCCCATCTGGCCCGGGAAGAGTCCCTGGCTAACGAACACCGTGTGCGGAATGATCTGCGCATCGGGAACCACGCGCGCGTCGGGGATCAAGCGTGCGTCGGGCAGCGAGTTCGCATCGGAGAGCTCCGCGCTGGCGTCGGCGCTGTGCGCGTCCGAGCTGCTGGCATCAGCGGCGATTGTGGTGACTTCTCCACAAGCGGTGAGGGCCACACACCCGGCGACAATAATAGCTGTAGCAGTTCGCATGTAAGGTGGAGTCGCGCCGCCACCTTTGTGACCGAGTATTGGGCGTGTTCAGTCTGCTGGTCGCTTGCACGCTGTGATCGAACTCGCGATCTCGTGGGCGGCCGCATGGATCGTGGTCGCCCGGTCGGCGAATGCCTGGGTCGTGACCACGACCTTGTGGCTCGTAGAAAACGCGGCGAGCACGTGGAGCTGGCGCCACTCATCGCCGTCGTGCTCGTACGCCATCTCGACCCAGGCGTGGCCCGCTGTTTCGCCGCGCTGCAGTTCGCGCTGGCCGGTCCCGAGCATGGCGTCGAGACTCGGGACATGCTCGTTGGGCATCGGCCCCTGCACATACACCAGTCCGCCGTCCAGGTCGGAGAACATGTAGAAGGGCGGCTCGCCGGGGTCGGGCGCCGAGATGAGCGCCAGCCCGCCAGTCGGCCAGGGCAGCTCGTACACCCCGCCAACCTCCAAGCGCAGGCCAGGATGACTCGGCCCAACGGACAGGGCGCCGAACTCGGGGGCCAGGGTATCTCCGGCACGCACGCGCACGTGTTGCTCCTCGTCGTTCACGAGGCCGGTGAGTTCGATGGTATCCGCCGCATCGCCGACGAGGGCCATGACGAATGGCGCCTTGGGAACTATTCGTAACCCCAACCCGGCCACCCTGACGAACGCGTGGGACATTAGGCCTAGTATCACAGGCCTGCCCTTGAGATGTGCGTCAGAATTTGCTAATCAGCGGCGCTAGACCATGAACGAAATCGCAGACTACGAGATCGACGAAGACGAAATCGACGAGGACGAGCTCGAAGACGACGACCTCGAGGCTGACGAGGTCGAACGTGAAAAGATCGTCGAAACCGAGACCACCGTGGCATTGCGCGCGGCTATCTCTGGTTCGGTCGACGAGCTGGTTCAGGCAGAGGCGATCGAGTTGGTCGAAGGTGGTGCTCCGCAGCTGATCGAAGAGCTCTTGCTCGCCGCGCTCGAGGCGGCAACGTCGCGCCAGCTGCTGCGCAAGCTGCGTGGCGCGTTGTTCCGGTCCGAGCACGTGGCCGACGTCTTCGCGTCTGACATCAAGATCGAACAAACGTTCCGCGCCGCCTTAGGCGGCTGACCCAACGATCTGCCCCATCTGGTACGAACGAAGCTCGCCGCCGGGCGGACAAGTACGTGGGAGTTTTACCCGTACATGCTGCGCGAACGCAGTTTGTGTAAGCGTCGGCGCATACTCTTTGTGCTCATCGATACGCATCCGTTTGATAACCCTCGACTGAGCTTTGGTTACTAAAAACAGTGCTTTAAAGGGTTAACTGGATGTGTAAAATGCCAGCGTCTCGATGAGGTACATCGCACCCATTTTTGCTGCGCTTCTGCTGGTCGGCTGCTCTGCTGAGCCAGCTCCCGATCAGGTTGGCAGCCAGGTTCATTACGTCGAGGTGACCGAGACCGGTCTTGTCGCCGCGGGCGTGGTGACACCAGGCAATCCCGAGAGCTTCGCCTGGGAGCCGGCGGAACAGACCATGGTGGTGGTCGAGGTCCGTAGCGACGTGGGCTCGGATGTCAGCGTCTACTCGGATAGCGATCCGGACACGCCGCTCGAGTTTAGTGCCTGCGTCAGCGAACCGCTCCCTGACACGGCAAACGGAGCAGCTGGAACCGTGCTGTGCGCGCACTTCGGTGCTGCGAACGTCACGTTCAGGGGCAACGGGCCGTTCAACCTCGAGATGCGGGCCACTGAGCCCGGCATCGGCACGACACCGCAATAGTCGCCGAGCTAGGCCGTCGAGCTAGGGTTCCAAGCGATGCCAGGCGCCCATGCGCGCCGCTGCGTGCACGGCGGTGAGCACATCGGCGACGGCGCCCGGGAAGTTGCTGAGCACAGCATCGTAGCGCGCGGGTGAAAGCCGAGCGTTGGGCAGCAGGCGCTCGAGCAACTCAATGGCGTCGGCCTTGCGCGCTTTCTCCGAGCTGTCGACGAGTTCGACGACTTCACACACCGTGGCGATGGCGACGATGACGGACTCCAGGTCGTCGCGATCCTGGGTCCCGTGCTCAGGCAACGGCTGCACGGTTCGAGGAGGCGACGGCTTCGGAAACCAGCGGTCGAAGCGGCGGTGGAGCGAGCGCGCGTCGCCATAGCTGGCTTCCAAATGTGCGCGCTGACCATCTGTGCTAGTAGCGGATTCGTCGTCGGAGGCAGGTCGTCGCAGTCCGCTGCGCTGGCGACTTCGTTGCAGCTCCGCCAATTCGGCGAGCACCGGGCCAAGCGCCTCCCGCAACGCGGCGGGACCGGTTCGGTCCTGGGTGCGGACCGGCGGCAGGTGGACGGGCAGGCCGTCGTCGACCCTGCCCCGTGAAATGGCTTTCAACTGTTCGTCGGGGATGAAGTGATAGAACGCCGGCTCGCCGTTGTTGCGTTGCTCGGCCACGATATCGCGCAGGGCGGGGTTCTCTTCGCCCAGTGCGATAACGCTGATGCCGACGCGCAAGTCGCCGATGTCCTCGCGTGCCGCCACCACTCGATCGCGACTGACCTCCGCTTCGCCGTCGGTGATGAGCACGATTTGGGCTCGCGCTAGATCCGGGTCGCTTCGCCGGGCGTCGGCGACACGTTCCATGCTGGCAAGCAGAGCGCGCTGGATGTCGGTGCCGCCGACTTGTGCAGTTGACGTCACCCGGTGAATTGCGAGCATCGCGTCGTCCTGGGAGGCGACGCGAAACACTTCCTGCAGGTTCTTGGTGAAGTACCGGTAGTACAGGACCGTGCGCACGTTGCGGTGCGGGTTGTTGAGCCGGCGCATCAGCGTGGCCAACTCCGCCATGAGAATCGCGTCGCGCATGCGCGCTCGGGGCCCAAGCATCGATGTCGAGCCGTCCAGCACATACACTCTGATCTCACCGGCCATCACCGTTCGCTTGCGCGTTTTCACTTCTTCGCGCACGAACCGACGGGTGAGTAGGCGGCCGGTCGCGAGATCGAGCAGGATCGATCGTGGATCGCGGACGATACTATTGGGCAGATCCTGGGGACCGGTTGCTGGGACCAGCGCCATATTCTGGGTCGGGAACGGCACGACGGTGCGCACCCGGTACTCTTCGTCGACTCGCACCGGCGACATGACGCCGCCCACGTTCACGCAGCCGTCGACCGCCATCGCCGCCGCCATGGCCGCGCGCTCTTTGCCCGGTGCGTAGTAGTTGGCGATGACTTCGGCCATGTAGTTGTCGTACTCGGCGTTGTCGGTCGTTTCTTGTTTCTTCCTGCGCGCCTCGTAGTAGCCGCTGTGCAGCGTCTCGACGACGTCGTCGCCGAAAATCTCTCGCGTCGATCGCTCGATCGCGTCGTCGTCGTCCGCGCCACCACCCGTGTCGCCGATTGTGTCGCTCAGCGCCCTGGTCGTCAGGTTGAGCAGATCCGGATCACGCCGCGCACGGGCACTCTGGTCGAGGGCTTGTAGCGACGCGAACAGTCGATCGCGTTCACCGCGGGACAGGGCTGCGCGTGCCTGGTGGAGCAGGGCGACGTCGCCGCGTACGCCCACCGCCTCGATGCGGTTGATCTGCGTAACATGGCGCGCGATCGAACCGAGCCGCTCCTGCACGCCGTCATGTTCCAGCGGTAAGGCGGCGTTGGTCTCTAGCAACAGCTGGCGCGCGGCCTCGAGCAGGCGGCGGCGCCGCGACAGCAAGGTGTCTTCCTCCCTTGCCACGGCCAGTACCTCGTCGATGGCATCGAGTTGTAACTCGAGCAGGCGCGACGGGTCGACCCCATAGCCGCGCTCGGCCTGGTCCTCGTCACCCTCGTCACCCTCGTCACCATCCGGATCAGCATCTGAGTCAGCATCTGAGTCAGCATCTGAGTCAGCATCTGAGTCAGAGCCGGAGCCAGAGCGAGTTGGCAGCGCGGCGGTCAGGCTCAGTGGTGGCAGCAGCGCGGCGGAGTCGGTGCCCTCGATCAACAAACGGTCGATGCGCGAGGCATCTTCTTGAATCGCACGGTGGCCGATGACGATCAGCTCGTAAAGTCTGCGCAACCACGCGGCGTGGGCGACTAGTGGCCGGCGGTTGACCACCGTCGCGCGTTCGGCTTGCTTGACGTTCTTGACCAACTCATCGATCGCACGGTCCAGAGAGTCCTCCTGGGACAATCCGTTGGCGTCCTCTCCCTGGGCAATTCGGTCGATGAGCGCGCGCGCCATGGTCGCCTCGGCGTCGGGCCGCCAGCCGACCCGATACAGAATCGGCCGGAACAGTCTCGTGAACGGCATTGAGATCGAATCGGGGTCGACGACCAGACGCTCGATGCGCCGGCCGAGTTCGTCGAGTCGCTTGGGACTCATTAGCCGCTGAACGTGCGGTTCCAGGCCCGATCGGCGTGGCTCTTGAGTAAGCCGGACAGCACCGCTGCGCTGTTGGTGTCGACCGACTGAATGCGCTCGCGCAAACTGCTCACGCGATCCGCGCAGCTGGGAAAGACCTCACCAAGCCGCTTGGCTTCGAGAGCCAGGCGAAGTGGCACGCCCTCGCTGCGCACCACTCGCAAGAACCCGGACTCGACGACACTCTCGAGAAACTGCACCGTCTGTTCGGCTTCGGTCGCGGCGTCCTGGTGGTCGGCGCTAAGGCTCGCCCACCATTGTTCCAGGGAACGCAGGCCGCGCTCCACCCGCGCCAGGTCCATGGCGATGATTTGATCTTTCAATGGTGTGCCGAGTTCGCGCAGCACGCTGAAAACCGCGCCCGGTGTATCGCTGGGCCTGTGTGGATCGGGCGGGGTGGCCGTGGACGCGCGGATTGCGATTTCGACGAGGGTCTCGCCGATTGAAATCCGGTCTTCCGCCGCGCTGGCTTGCTCGAACTGTTCGCGGCTGGTCACAGCGTCTTCAGCCGCCGCGCGTTGTTCTTCGGCGCGCACCAGGGCAGGCACACTCCACTCGACGAAGCGCGCCGGTGTGATCACGTGGTCGAGCCCGGCGGCGCTGAGCTCTGCGACGACGTTCTCGACTTCGGCGATGACCGCGCCGCGGTCGTTGCCATCCAGGCGGGTGAACACTCGTGCCAGAAGCGGCGCGAGGCGGGGCCCGACGACTCGCTGCAGGAGGTCGGTGTCGTCGCCGAGCTCTGCCACCCTGGTGACCGTGGCCTGCAGTCGGTCTACGATTGGACGCAGCTGGTCCAGGGTCTCGTTCAGGCTGGTGGCGTCCGCTGCGGCCAGCAGGTTCTGTGCTGCGATCCTGAACTCTGCGTCGAGCAGCAGCTCTAGCTCTTGTTCGAGTTTGGCGACGACCGACAGCCACGCGTTCTTGGATGCGTCAGTGTCGGGCTGCCACGCCCCGCCGGCAAGCAGCTGGTGGCGCAGGTTGTAGACGGCCTCGAATGAGTTGAGCCGTTCCTGAATGCGCGCGTCGACGGTCTCTTTGCGTACGTCGAACGCCAGCGCCGTGATCGACTCAGCGGACATGGCGGGTGCCAATCGGGCCGCGTCGTCGAGCAGCGATAGCACGCGTCCGCGCAGCCACTGCGCCGTGTGGCGACCGCTACCGGTTGCTTGCTCGAGACTGGTGGCCACTCGGACCAGATCCTCGGCGGTGCTCATCAGTGCCTCTTCGCCGCCGATCGCGCTGGTGAGCCCGGCCTCGAGCGCTTGCGATGTCAGCTGGGAGACCGTATCGACGAGCAGCGCCGCCGCTTTGTCGGTGCCGCGTGCGCCGCTCTCCGTTGCGGCGATGAGTTGTCTTGCCGCCTCGGCGAGCTGCTTGGGGTCGCCCGACGCTCGGGCCGCCGCGGCCGTCTTCGTCAGCGCGTCCATGTCCAACGCGCGCGGCGCATCGGGGATCTTGACCCGACTGATGTTCGACAGGCAGCGATCGAAGATCTCGGCTTCGGTGCGCATGATCTCGAGCTGCCTCCGCTCGTGCGGGTCGGTCTCGCTGTCCAAACGGTTCGCCACGTCACCACGGTTGAGCCCGTTGAGCACCAGGTAGTAGCGAAGCATCGACAGGTCGTCGAAGTTCGCCTGAAGAGAGCGCTTGGGGTTGCGGAACGCCTTGTCGTAGACGACGGCCGCACGCAGCACATCGGCGGCGTTCACCACCGTTCGTGTGGACAGGTAGCGCGTTGGGCAAAACGTCGGGTCCGAGCGCTTGGCGTCGGCGAGCTCATCGTCGAGGTTGCGCACCAGCTGTGCGATGGCATCGCAGATGACCTCAGGCACATAGGTGAGCTCGGTGGCCCGTTGCAGGGTGTCCAGATCCTGCACGGTCAGCTGCGCGCTCAACTCGTGGCGACCGAAACCACCGCCGTGTCGACGCATCACGAGTTCCAGGTTGCTCGGAGTGGCGAACCCACGCGGCACGAAGCTGATGAACGCGATGCGATCGACGAACGCTAGCAAGGTGTCTCGCGCTGATTCGAGCACCTCTGAGATGTAGCGGTTGCTGGTCATGAACGCGCACTCGATTTGACCGCGTGTCGTACCTGCGCCGTGCTTGAGTTCGCGCTCGTTGAGCACCCCCAGGGCCGAGCGCAGCAGCATGTCGCGACCGTCGAATACTTCGTCCAGGAACGCGTGAACCGAACCGAGGATGCCTTCGTCGGTGAAGTGCTCGGTGCGCCCGGACGCCATGAGCGTCTTGAAGTTGATCGGGCCGATGAGGTCGGTCTGTACCGTGTTCTCGGTGAACTGGGTGCTGAACAGACTGGGCTCGCCCGTGTGTTCGTCGATGACGCGGCGAAGCACCGCGCTCGCCATCTGGCTCTTGGCTGTTCCCGGAGGCCCGGTCATCAGCACGTGTTCGCGGCACAGCAGTGCAAGCGCGAACTGGGTGAGGACTTCGTCGCGCTCCACGAACGCTTCGCCCAGCTCGGTAAAAAAGTGGCTGAAGCGGTCCGCGGAGGTTCGCAGTTGGTCAGGATGTAACACGTGAGCCATAGCTATTTCTCCACCTGACCGTGTTTGTAACACAGTCGGCGGGGTCGCTACGGCGAAGGGCTACAGATCGGCGAGGTGGGGCTCGCGACGGCCTCGTATGCCGCCCGTGTCCACTTCGTAAACGCCACCTTTGAAGTTCATGATGTACACGTGGTCGCGCTTCCAGCCACCGACGCCGGAGCCGAAGGCGACCGCAGGAATGAACGCAAAGCCTTCGCTCACTTCGTAGAAGTTCTCGACGACACCCTCGGGACTGACCCGCCAGATTATGCCGGCCATCTCGACCACGTACAGGTTCCCGCACTCGTCCAAGGTCATGCCATCGAGGATCTCCGTGAGGGGAATGGTGGCGAAGGTCGTGACGTTACCAGACGCGATGTCCAACGCGTTGACCGTACCCACCTCTTCGTTGAAGTACAGGGTCTGATAGTCGAGGCTGAATGCGATGCCGTCGTAGGAACGGCCCGGGGTGTCAACCAGCTTGGTGAACTCGCCAGTGCTTGCGTTGATGCGTCGCACCTCGCCGCCCTCACCGTGGGTCACGTAGAGAAACCCGTCGGTGCCAACCACCAGTCCGTTGGGATCGGGCATGCCGCTGAGCAGCGTGGACACCGAACCGTTGGCCGCTACTTTGACCACTGAGCCCGATAGCGGGTCGGCGATGGCCAGCTCGCCGTTGGTTAGCGGACGGATGCCGCGGGCGAAGTCAGAGATGCCGGGCACGACGAGTTGTGCCGGGCCGCCATAGGGCGTCTTCATCAGTGCGCCGTTCTGCAGCGAAACTGTGACCAGGTTGCCCTCAGTATCGAAGGTGAAATCTTCGCCGGCGGGCACGTAATCCAGCCGCATGTGGCTTGTCGGCTTCGCGGGCAGGTTGCTGCAAATGGGCCGGACAACGTTGGCGTCAGGTGGCGAGGCGTCGACGTTGAATTGCGCGTCGGCGTTGTCGCCACCGTCAGTGGCCGGGTCGGGGGTACTCGAGCATGCGACAGCCATGAGTAGCGCGGCCGCGAGGCAGGGTAGGCGAGGGGGCATATACATGAGTGACCGTTGGTGCCGAAACACTTCGCCAAAATGGACAGATCTATGCAAGAAAAATCCGCGGCGTGACCGTGCTCACGTGTTTCGCAGGGGGTACCCTCCTCGGCGTGAAGCTCTATCGCTTTGATTACAGTCCCTACGCGCGCAAAGTCCAAATGACCCTGGATCTATGTGGGCTCGACTACGAGATTGTCGATGTCCCTTACGGAAACCGGGAACACCTGGCCGAGTTGACCGGCGGGTACATCGCCGTGCCGGTGCTGCAAGATGGCGATGACGTCGTGACCGATTCCCGGCGCATCTGCGAGCGCCTGGCGACGGCGCACCCTGAAACCCTGGTCGTGGACGACGCCACCCGAGGCTCCGTGTGGGCCTACGCCGATTGGTGCGACAGCGAGCTGGAGGACGTGCTGTTCCGACTCGCGGTGCCGGATCTGCGCGGGCGCTTTGCCACGGCCTGGGAGCGATCGCTGTTCGTCTACATCAAGGAGCGCCGCTACGGCGCGGGCTGTGTCGATACCTGGCTGGCCGAGCGACCTTCGCTCATGAAAAAGGCCCAGCGCATGCTCGATGCGACCCGAGCGACCCTCGACGCGCGCCCGTTCCTGTTCGGTGCCCAACCGACCCTCGCCGACGCGACTCTGTACGGCCAGCTGATGATGCTCGAAGTGGCCGACGAGCTGCTGCCCGGGCGAATCTCGCCCACATTCCACGCGTACATGCGCCGGCTGGAGGCAAGCGCCGCCAAAGCGACTGAATAGCCTGCGTCCTACCGCGTCTAGCTGTCGCAGGCTTGTGAATATTAGATCCGATTGCTCACTTGCCCGTACACTCTGATCATGACTCGCGTGCTGATAGCTGTTCTTTCACTGGTCTTCTTGCTGGGCGCGCCCACACCGGCGTCGGCGGACTCAGAGAGCATGCCGAGCGCGTACGTCGTCGCTTCAAAGGGTGGTCGCTTCTACTTGAAGATGACGCCCAGCGGTAAGCGGTCGTATGCGAGACCGTATGCAGGCAAAGGGGTCGTCTACCAGGTTCGCCCAAAGGGGCGGGACAAACTGTTGTGGTCAATGCGCGGTTGGTACGCGTTCCAGACTTTCCTCTCCCATGATGGCAACTACGTGGTTCGCATCGGCGACTGGCCCCGAGGCCGCAAGCCCAGCAGCAAGCATCTGGCCATCGCCTTCTACAAGCGCGGCAAGCTGCTCGCCAGGTACAGCACGAAGCAACTGATTCGCGACACCAGCAAGGTCTCGGCGAGCATCAGCCACTACTTTTTCAAGAAGAGCGTGCGCGGGTTCCTGCCGTACTCTCATCGCTTCGAGATAACGATGGTCGACGGCGTGACGTATCAGTTCGACGCGCGCACCGGCAAGATCATGTCGACCAATCCATTGGTCCAGCTCAAGCCCGCAACGCCGTAGCTGCTAAAAGAACGCTGCGCTCGGCTGGCCGCGGGCGCTCCCCCTGCGCTCGGCCGCAGGCACTCCCGCTGCTACACCGTTACTGCTTGACGAAAATGCACGAGCTGAGGATGGGCACGATGCCGTTGCTGCAGTTGCCGAGCCCGTCCACGTAGCCCGCTGGTGGCGCCCAGTTCTTGTTGTCGTCGCGGTTGATCGCGACGTAGACATCCTCGCCCTGGTAGCTCACCTTGAACACCCAGAACCAGTCTTCCACGACGACGTGGCTGCGCGTGCCCCGTCGGAGCGCGGCGTGCTGTTCGCGCAGCAGCCCTGCGTTGCGCACGTTGTTCAGTGACGCCTGCTCTTCGCCGGTCAAACCGCTGAAACGCTGCATCTTCCGGTTATCCGGATCCTGCCCGCCGGTGGTCCCGATGTCGTCGCCCTGGTAGAGCATGGGGATGTTGCCGGGCGAGGTCATCAGGAATGTCTGCGCCAGGCGCAGCCTGCGGTAGTCGTCGCCAGCCTCGGTGAGCGCTCGCCACTGATCATGGTTGCCGAAGAAGTTACCCATGACCGCGCCGGGATATCCGCCCGCTCCGCCCATGGTCGATTCTTCGGTGAGGTACGCCGTGTCATTCCAGATCGAAAAGTCCGCGAGGTCGCGCACGCTCTCGGTGAACGTCAGCAACGAGGCTTTGACCTTGTTGTAGTACTGCTCATCTACCTGGCCCTGCACCATGTCCTGGCGTACGTGGTAGCGCGCCCAACCGCCGAGTGATTCGCCTACCATGTAGAACACCGTTGGCTCGTCAGTACGATTGTGGTCGTTGACGGTGGTTTCGATCTGGTCGACGATGGCGGTCTTGAGCGCGCGGATGAAGTTGTCGTCCATGTGCTTGAGCGCGTCGGCGCGGAATCCGTCGAAGTTGAACTCCTGGATCATCCACACCGCGTGGTCGACCACGGCGGTGATGGCCGCCGGATGGCCGCCGTAGTTCACGTCGGGCATGTCGGTGGTGAACCAGCAATCCAGACGTCCTTCGTCCCAGCGACCATCGCAGGGGGCGTAGTTGAAGAACCACTCGGGATGTCGCGCGTAGATGGCAGCTTCGACATGGGTATGGTTGGTCACGAAGTCCGGAATGATGCGAATGCCCCGCAGGTGCGCTTCGTTGACCAATTCGTGCAGCTCTTCACGGGTGCCGAATGCTGGCTCGATTGGGTTGTCGTAACCGTAGTTGTCCAGGTGGGTGTAGCCAGTCGCCACTGGATGGTAGGCGTGGTAGCTGGAGAACCGTCGGCTGTCGTCGAGTTGCACCGACGGTTGTGAATTGTGCGAGTTGAGGATCGGCGAGCTGATCCACAAGGTGTTCACGCCCATTTGATCGAAGTAGCCGTCTTTGATCTTCGCCGTGATGCCGGCGAAGTCGCCGCCCTGCCATTGGCTGCGCGAATCGTTCACCCGGGCCAGGTCGCCCTGACCATTGTTGAGATCGTTGCCCGTGTTGCCGTTCAAGAATCGGTCGGTAAAGATCTGGTACATGATCGAGTCACGCCAGGTGAAGTCCGCGTAGCGCATCCCCGAGCCGACCCACATGGGGATGAACAACGGGCGCACATCACCGCCGGCGGCGGTCTTCATGCGAAACAGATAGCTGTACTTGGATGGCGCCAGGTCCGACGCGTTGATGGTGAACGTTTGGGACGCAGCGTCGTAGTCACCTGACAGATCGACTGTTTGTCCATTGACCATGGTCTGACTCGTCGCCAGGTCGATCTCGCTCTCACCCGTATACGTCACCACGACCACGTAGCCGCTTTCGCTGGTGCCAGTACAGAAGCTGAAATCGCCGGTCACGCGGTCGGGGGTGCACGTGTCGCCGCACTCTCCGGTGGCTCCGTCGCAGAACTGTCCCTCGTCGCAGGTCACGTCGGCGCACAAGTCTTCGCCACCGGGAACGCAGGTTCGTTCGAGTTCGTCGTAGTGATTGCCCGCGTTGCAGTCGCAGGTCCGAGCTTCTTCGTTACACGACCCGGGGCCGCACTCGACGGTTTCGCAGAAGCCGAAGTCGAACCCGTCATCGGGCGGATCGCAGGCAGCAGTGACCAGGAGCGCGACCAACGACAGACCAAACAGCTTCGCCATGAGTCATGATCTAAGCACAAATCATTCCCACCGGACCGCTACAACGCGTAGCGATCACGGTGGGTTGACCGGGTGAAGCTGCGCCAAGCCGACACGCCTCAAGAGCGCGTTGCTTTATGCAACGAGGTACGCTGATTGACTCTATCCAGGAAGGCGGTCAGCCGTCGGCGCTTCTCCACCTGGTCACGCTGCCACGGAGTCAGGTCGATGCGCAGGCTTTGCAGCTGAGCGAAGATCGCGATGTCGGCGACGTTGATGGTCTCACCCGTCCAGTAGCCGGTTTCGGGCGCGAGTTGCTCGAGCTGATCCAGGAGCGCCTCGAAGCGTGCCCAGCACTCTTTCGCTCCAGGCCGCCAGATGTTGCGGGCCCACAGAGCGGCGATGACGCCTTCGCGGACGCGCTCGGCAACTTCGGTGCGCGCGGGGGCCGGCACCATCTCGAAGAACGTGTCCAGGACCCGCGGCCAGTTGCGCTCGTCTGCCCAACGAGATGCGATGACGTAGCCGTTGATCGACGTATCGGCTAGCTCTTCCCACAGCTGTGCCGCTGCGCGCTCTCCCGGGTCCTTGGGCAACAGCACGCCACCGCCACTCAGTTCGTCGAGGGTCTCGCAAATATCGGTGGAGTCCGCCAGCGGTTCGCCGTCGATGAGCAGAACCGGAACTTGCTTGGCCGGATTGATCTCGGCGTAGTCCTCGATTTGTCCATGGCGGCGCTCCGCCGACAAACCGGTGAGGTTCATGGCGCGATGCACTTTGAGGCAGAACATCGAGTAGCTATCGAGGCCATCGATGCCGGTTTCGCCGACTTCGCACAGGATGAGCTCGGGCTTGAGTACTGGGGAAGGGTTCGCGTTTCTGGCTGTCTGAGCTGTCATGAAAGACAGACTGCCTGGCCAGAGTGTCAGGTATATGTCATATTAAAAATAGTGAAGCGTACCGCCAGGTTATTCGCCATCGCCGAGGTCCTGCGGGCCCGACGCACGGGCATCACCGCGGAAGAGCTGGCAGATCGCTTCGACGTCAGCGTGCGCACGATCTATCGGGATCTGGATGGTCTACGTGAGGCGGCGCTGCCCGTCCTTGGCGAGCGCGGCCGAGGTGGTGGCCTGGTGCTCGACAGCTCGTACACCCTGCCTCCGGTGAACTTCACCGCACGTGAGGCGACCATCTTGGTGACGACAGGCCGGTGGCTTGAGAATGCTCGTCTGATCCCGTTCGTGGACACTCTGCGCTCAGCCATCGACAAGGTACAGGCCGCATTGCCAAGCTCAAGACAGCGAGAAGTAAAGCGTCTTTCAGCGAGTCTCTCCTATGTCGGTGTGCCTGCCAGGTCCGCGGATCCCGACGTTCGCGCGGCCGTCGAGCAGGCCTGGCTGCAGCAGGCACCGCTGCGTATCGGCTACGAGGGTGCGCGTGGTCACACGGACAGAACCGTGCGCATCGACGCGGTGATTCTGGAGCGTACGATGACGCTGCTGAATTGCCATGATCTGGACAAAGACGAGCAGCGCCAGTTCCAGCTGCACAAAATCTCTTATGCGCGGCTGAGGGTCGATCAGGATTGAAAGAGTACGCCCGAACACGTACTTTTGTACGATGCGTAATCAACTTATTAGTCTAGTTACAGGGTGTGCACTTATTGGCGCGCTCGGCTGCGGCAAGGTCGAGTCGAACGCGGACAGCGGCGCCAACGCCGATGCAAACGGTGCCGACGGTAGTGTGTCGATTCCCGACGCCAACGTCGACGCCCAGACCCATGGCGACATCACGGTCACAGTGTTTATCAATGACGTACCGGCCGAGGCCATGTCTGTGTTCGCCCACGAAGCAGACGGTTCGTTCATCGCGACCCACATGACCGACGCGAACGGAGAAGTCACCATCACCAACTTCCCCGCGGGCGGCGCTGTCACCGCGCCAGTGAACCCGTGGACCTCCGCCGGCTTGCGCGGCTTCGGCTTCAACGGGCAATTCCTGACGAGCGTCACCGGCGTGCAAATCGGCGATTCGATCACCTTCGGGAAATCGGTTCTCGCTGCCGGTTTCGGCAGCGGAAACACCGTCGGCACCGCGACGATATCCTTGCCGGTGTTCGCCGGCGCGGATCACTATCGAACGCACATTCCTTGTCGCGACCGGTACACCGGCTCGACCACGTCGCCGCTCGAGGCCGCGGTTTCAATCCAGGAAGGCTGCCTGTACGCGGGCAACACTCTCGACGTGCTGAGCTACGCCGAGGACAGCAACGATGTGCGGCTGGGCTACTCGACTCAGGCCGGCCTGGGAACGACGGGAACGTCACCGAACCTCATCGCCAGCGCGAGCCTTGGCTCGTATGCCACCGACCTTGGCACGCACACGTTGAATGTACTCAACGCGCCAGTGGCCAACATGGGCGTCGAGGCTGTTGAGATTGGATTCCGTGGCGGCCTGATGATGGACCAGGTCAATCTGCCGGGGCTTCTCTTGGCCGCGGGCGGCAACGGTGCATTCGTCGCCAAGGTCGCGCCCGGTTTCTTCGACGCATCCATTTTCGCCGTGCTTGCGAACTTCGGTGGCAAATCCGGCACGTCCAGCTCGCTCGTCTCCATCCTCGATTCGTCGAGCCCCACAGCCGCGGCGCCCGTCACGAAGAACATCAACTTGAGCACCGAGGTGGGCCAGGAAATCAGCACCATCGCCGCCACCGGCACCAATCCGATTACTGCGACATGGACCGTTGGTTCCCTGGCGTGCAAAGACAATCCGACGCCCGACAGCGTACTGACGATGATCACAGGTCGGGTCGAGGCCACGCCCGCCGTGTTCGGTGGCCCCCCCACCTACAACTGGGTCGTACTTTCCCCAGGTGGAACCCCGTCGGGCGTTGCCCCACCCACCATCGATCCGACGCTGGTGGCCACTCTGTGGCCCGAAGCGACGTTTACCACCACCACCGCGGGCGTGACCTTCCGAAGCGACAGCAGCCGCGACTACGACGACTTCCGCAACAGCGACGACGTGCTCAGCCTAATCGATTTCTTCCCGAAGAATCCGTCGACCATGTGCTTCGCGACCGCCGGAAACCTGCAGATCTTCAACTAGCTCTCAGATCAGTGACAGCGCCTTGGCCAATCGTGGTGCCAGGGCGCGGTCCGGATCTTTCTCTCGCACATTCTTAAGGTCGACGATGCCAGACTCGATGGCAGTGGCCACTTGTGTGCGCAGCGCCTGACACACGTCATCGTCGCCGTCCTGGCCGGCGAATTCGGCGGTGGAAATCGGCCTCGCGTACTGAAAGTAGAACCGCTCCGGTCGTGGAATTGGCGTTGGGCCGATGCCGCGTGCCAATGGCAGCAACGCGTCCGCGCGCACGTTGAGCTTGCGTAACAGTTTGCCCAGAGGGGACTTCATCAGATCGTTGGCGTCGACCAATATGTCGAACGCGTCGTCGGCGCCCACCGCGGAGAACGGCACGATGGTGCAGCCGTGTCGCACGGCAAGGCGTACGAAGCCCAGCCGTTCCTTCCACATGAGCTTGTAGCGTTCGCCTTTACGCTTGGCCACCTCACGCGCACCACCGGGAAACACGAGCACACACTGACCGTCGGCCATGAGGGCGGCGCAGTTTTCCCGAGTGCCATCCACGACGCCGAAGTTGCGCAGCAGGTCTCGCCAGAACGGGATGCGAAAGTGAACGTGGTCGCCCAGGGCACGTAGGCGAATTCCCGTCGCCCGATATAGCTCGAGGAACATGAACGGCACGTCGAGCAAACCGTAGATGGTGTGGTTGCCGACGAACAGGAGCGGTCGGTCGGTGGGGATGTTGTCGGTGCCAATGAGCAGCGGGCTGATCAGGCGCCTGAAAGGTTCCAGTGCTCTGCCAGCCCGCTCGATGTCCGCCGGTGACGGCGTCTTTGATTCGCTCATGTAGCCTGGATGTTACTTCACCTTCTTCGCGACCTGCTTCTTGTAAGAGTTCAGGGCGCGGTCGTCTTCCAGGATCATCTTGCAGCCAGCGTTCGCCTCGGAGGAACTCAGCTTCTTGCCGTCTGGGCCGGTCATCTGTTTGTCGAGCCACGCCGCGGTCTTCTTGCACATTGCCTCGTCCTTGCCGTCGCAGAGTTTCTTGGCCAGTGCTTTACAGGTCTTGCCGCCACCGCCGCTGCAGCCGACTACTCCGGCGACTCCGAACATCATGGTCATGGCGAGGGCGGTGCTGAGAATGATTGATTTCATCGGTGTGTGTCCTTGTTCGTTGAGAGTGGGTGTCGAGTATGGACAGCCACTAGAGCACAGACGGTGCCAACGACGCATTCGTGTAATCTCGGGGCACTAGGTATGCGCGATGAAGGGCGCTTGGGTCGTCGGCTGCCCACACTCGCGGCGGGGCGGGTCCTGATGGACACAGCTAGAACACGTTCTAGTAATGTGTTAGAACATGTTCTAATTCGATGACGAAGCGCGAATACGATTATGTGGTGGTAGGGGCTGGCTCATCGGGGTGTGTGGTCGCTGGCCGGCTCTCCGAAGATCCAACTTGTCGTGTGCTGTTGCTCGAGGCGGGGCGATCGGATCGCACCAAGTTCTGCACGCGGCCCGGGATGGTGTCGATCATCCACACGGTGCCGAGCGTAAAGAAGAAGTTCGACTGGGGCTACCACACGGACAAGCAGACCAACGCGGTTGAGCGAGCGATTCCGTATCCGCGAGGCAAAGTGCTCGGCGGCAGCAGCAGCATCAACGGCATGGTGTTCGTTCGCGGCAACCGCAAGAACTACGATAACTGGGCGGCCGACGGTTGCGACGGTTGGGCCTACGACGACGTGTTGCCCTACTTCAAACGCTTCGAGAGTTTCGAAGAGGGTGACCCGGCGTTTCGCGGTCACGATGGTCCCGTCAAAGTGACCCGGCGCAAGGAAGTCAGCCCTGTATCGACGGCTCTTCGCGGCGCTATCAGCGACTCGTGTGGAGTGCCGGTACTGGACGACTACAACGCAGGCGAGCAGGAGGGCGCAGCCTTCGTGCAGATGAACGCCAAGGACGGTCGCCGTTACAGCACCAGCGAGGCGTACATCGAGCCGGCGCGCTCTCGTGACAATTTCGAGGTCGCCATCGGCGCACAGGTCTTGCGCGTTGTCATCGAGGGCGGTCGCGCTGTCGGCGTCGAGATCGCAAACGGTAACGAACGCGAGATCATCTACGCGACCAAAGAAGTCGTGCTCAGCGGCGGCTCGGTGGGGTCGGCGCAGATCCTGATGCTCTCTGGCATTGGCCCGGCAGCACATCTGGGCGAGCTGGGCATCGACGTGGTCGCAGACCTGCCCGTGGGCCAGAACCTGCATGATCACCTGTTCGTTCCCCTGGTTTATCTTGCGCCCAAGGCCGGTCATCGCGGTACGGCTATGCACTTTCTCGGCGGCATGCTCAAGGAGTTCACCGTCGGCGGGACCTGGTTTGGTCAGACGGTGTTCGAGGTCATGGCGTTCCTCAAGTCAGGCCTCGGTGCCAATGGAGTCCCCGACCTGCAGATCCACAGTTTGCCCTGGGCGTATCCGGCGCCCAACATGGACGCACCTGGCCGGCCCAAAGTCGACAAGCGGCCGTCACTGACCGTGCAGCCGACCATGATCTATCCCAAGAGCCGGGGGAGCCTGCGGCTGGCATCTGCGGACGCCAAAGACGCACCGATTATCGACCCGAACTTTCTGTCGGATCCGGCCGACGCCGATCTGCTGATGCGTGGCATCGAGATGACCCGAGAGTTCATGGCCAACTCGGCCATCGCGGGCATGCTCAAGGGCGAGCTCGAGCCAGGCGCTGATTTCAGCGATAAGGCCGCTTTGCGCAAGGAGCTGCCAAACCGTGTGTGCACCGTGTATCACCCAGTGGGCACGTGCCGCATGGGCAACGATGAGCGCGCCGTGGTCGACCCTGAGCTAAAGGTGCGGGGCATCGACGGTCTGCGTGTCGCCGACGCGAGCATCATGCCGACCATCACCGGTGGCAATACCAATGCTCCGTGCATCATGATCGGCGAGAAAGCCGCCGACCTGCTTCGTAGTTAGTTGCGGGCCGCCGACTGGCGTCGGTATGGCGGGGGCTGGTAGGCTCCGGGGCCAGTCGTGATCATCACCCAGTCAAATTCGTGGTTGCGGAGCGTGTTCGTCCTGCGCGGCTCGGCGCTCGAGCGCATCTGGCCGCGTCTGTTGTTAACGGTCGCGGTCGCGGTCGTGGTCACGGTCATCGATCTCTACGTCGGCAAGTTTCACGGCAACCTGACGCCGATTCCGTTCTCGCTCATCGGCCTGGCGCTGTCCATCTTCCTCGGTTTTCGCAACAACACGAGCTACGACCGATTCTGGGAAGGGCGCAAACTCTGGGGCGGCCTGGTCAACTCGAGCCGTACGATCACGCGCCAGGTAACCACGTTGATCTCGGACGTGGACGACGCCACCCGCGATGAGCTGGTTAAACGGGTCATTGCCTACGTTCACTTGTTGCGCCTTCATCTGCGGGACGATCCCGATCACAGCGAGCTCAGATCTTTGTTGCCCGCCGACGAGTTCGCCGCCCTCGACCGCGAGTGGAACCGCCCCGTTTATCTCCTACAACGCCTGGGCGAACGGTTCCGAGAACTCTACGACGACGGGCGCATTCACGCGCTACATCTGGCTCAGCTCGACAACACGCTCACGGACATGACCAATCTGCAGGGTGCTTGCGAACGCATCAAGAGCACGCCGATTCCGTTTACGTACAACGTGCTCATCCATCGCATCGTCGCCATTTATTGCTTCACGTTGCCCTTCGGTTTGATCCACGCTATCGGCGGCTATACCCCCGTGGTAGTCGCGCTTATTTCGTACGCGTTCTTTGGCCTGGATGCGGTCGGCGAACAAATCGAGGACCCGTTCGGACTCGATCCAAACGACTTGCCGCTCGGTGCGTTATCGACGTTGATCGAGCGCAACCTGCGCCAGCGCATGGGCGAGACCGAACTACCGCCCATGCCCGAAGGCCGCTTTCTCACCTAGTTCACCTGTCAAATCAGCCAGTTGCAGAAAATGTAGGCTGAGGTGTGATCGACGGGGGCGATGTGCGCACTACCCGGTGCGTGATTGCCAAGAAGCTATTCGTATTCGTTTGTCTTGCGGGCCTGACCGCGTGTTTCGCCGGCGAAGGTCCCGCTGACGACCAGGATTGTGTCGGCGACTTCTGCTCCTCGACCGGCGGTAAGGACGACTCGTGGACTCCCGAGCCGCCACCCTTCGACAACCATGGCGTGCCCGAGCAACTGCTCGGCGAGGACAGCCGGATCTCTCCGTTGTACGTGATGGGCGACGTCAACGAAGACGGCGCCGTCGACTACGCTGACTACAAGCTGATCAAGAACCACGTGATGTACAAGGCGAGCCCGAAGACCATGGACTGCTATGCGGCCGCGGACTTCGATTTGAACGGCGCCGTGGACAGCGCAGATCTGGAACTGATGCATGAGCTCGCCGACGGTGGCAACGGCATGGATGTGCTGACCCTGTATTCGGACCCGACCCTGCCGTGCAAGCACAGCAACATGACCTTCGCGGCCAAGCTGGACACGGTGGCGGGCGGTGAGGTGCCGGTTCGTTTCGTCGACGGCGAACACTCCATCGAGCTGGCCGACGCGGTGCTCACGACCGAGAACGCAACGCTCACCTACGCGGCCGATGGCTTCGGTTATACGTTGACCGCGGCCGAGTGGGCCGAGGCTGGTGACTACATCGGCCTGCAGGTGCAGCTGACCAGCGGCGTTGTTTACCTGCTGAGCATTCCTATCGTCGCGGCCGTTGTAACCACTGCGCCGGCGAATGTTCAATCCACGTTCAAAGCCCCAGCCGCTTGCCCCCAGAAGGGCAAGGGCTGCGTGGCGTTCCTCCTCGATTTCTCCAAGTACATCTTCTACGAGTTCGATGCGGATGAGCTGGCAGACTCCTTGCCCGGCGTTGGTTGCACACCGACGTACGTGGCACCGAACTTTCGCCGGGTGCCGCAAGTCGTGCTCTACGAGAGCAAGTGGGTGCGGGTCATCTTCCGGCCGTCGGCCTCAGCGGTCACCGCCGCGCGAACGCACAACGCAGCCCAGTGGACCAACATCCGCAGCAAATGGACGACCTGGAAACAGTCCGTCGCTCAGAAAGACATGGCGATGGTCATCGTCAACGGCCACGGCTCCTCGACCTCGTGGTCGGCCGGGTTTGACACGGGCAGCAGTCTCAACCGAGCAACGTTCCATTCTGAATTTTACGCAAAGGCAAAGGGGGCGGTTTGCTCGACCATCACACATGACATGAGTTGTTATGCCGGACATACGCCGCGCATCGTTCAGGCGCTGAACAACACCGGTTCGACCACGGCGACGACTACCCAGGATCACACTAAGCACGCCGGATACGAGATGGATGTGGCGACAGGCACATCGTCGGCGACCGCGACCACGTCGAATATCGGCGTAGGTGCCCGAGTTGACGAGATTGGCCAGGTGATCTCCGCAGAGCGGACGGCCGGCGGCAACAAGGCTCCGAAGAACCACCACAATCTAGCCAAGCGTTTTCGCACAGAAGCCTTCGTTCGTGTAGCTAACTCATATAGCGACGAAGGGTACGCAATGTGCGGTCCGGGCAAGCATCACTAGCGGATATCTGGCTTGCGAGTCAGGGCGCTCTTGAGTAATTTCCGGCCATGCGTATTTCCAAGTTTGCCACCGTTCTTGTTGCCGCCACCGCCCTGATGTTCGCTGCCGCTTGCACCGACGACGAAGAGGGCACCGTTCACGTGATGGTCACCGCCGCACCGCCAGCCACGGCAACCGCAGGCACTGCCTTCGATGTTTCCTGGCAGGTGCACAACGACACCGCTGCGGACCTTCACCACACCGAGATTCGCGTCTGCGAAGGCGCGTCCGTTGCTGATTGCGGCATGGGCGACACGTCCTCGTACACGAGCCACACGGGCACCAACACCGAGGGAACGTTCACTGCGAGTGTCCAGCTGGACACGGCAGGCGCGTACACGGTTGTCGCCTGGTCCCACGTGGGCGAGAACCCGCACGTCTCGGACAGCTACTCCGTCGACGTCCAGTAGCGCTCGTTACTCAGCATCCAGCGCCTAGTCGCGCTCTTTCCACATGCTCCACAGCGCCATGAGCGCTGCCAGGGCGATCAATACCATACCGAGACCGTCGCGCTTTCCGGCGACCAGCAGCGCTGTTCCACTGAGCAGTGCTGCCGCCGCTGTGATCGCGGCAAACACCCGACGGCCCAGTCGTTCGTTCGCCGACGACAGTGCTTTGTCGTCAGTGCTGATCTTCAGTTGCCCCGCGCGCAGGTCGTTGAGGATGTCGTCGATCTGGCTGGGCAGATTCGTCGCGTTGGAGCCGAGCTGGGTGAGGCCTCGCAGCAGATCTTTGCCCAGACGCTCGGGGCTGTAGCGCTGCCACAGCAGCTGCATGAAGTACGGCTTGAGTTCGCTGTACACGTCGAGTTCGGGGTACAGCTCCTTGCCGATGCCCTCGACGGTCATCAGCGCCTTGCCGACCATCATCAGCTCGACGGGCATGTCCACGTCGTACTTAATCGCGCCCTGGACCAGGTCGCGAATGACGGCAGAGATCTCGATCTCAGACAGGGGCTTGCCCAGGTACTTCTCCGAGAGCTGAGCCACCTCGTTGCGGAACGCCGTGAAGTCGACGCGCGTCTTCGGTTTGCCAATGGCGAGCAGTGAGCGGGCCAGGGCGTCTACGTCCTCGCCGACCGCGGCGATCATCAGTTGAATGGCCTTGTCGCGTAGCTCCGGCGAGAGCCGACCGACCAGGCCCAGGTCGATCATGCCGATGACCGGACTGTCGGGCTCGCCCAGCATGATGATGTTGCCCGGGTGCGGGTCGGCATGAAAGAAGCCGTGCTCGAAGATCATCTTGGCGACCACGTGCAGCGCGTTCTTGGCCACGCGCTCGGCGGCCTGTTTGTCCTCGGCGAACTCGTAGATCTTGGAGCCGCGGAATCGCTCCATGGTGAGCACGCGTTTTCCGGACGCCACTCGATAGATCGTCGGGAAGCAGACCGTTTCGTCGCCGTCGAAGTTGCGCGTGAACCGGTCGGCGTTGTCGGCTTCCATGGTGAAGTCGAGCTCGGCCATGATCGCCCGGTCGAACTCGGCGACCATGCCCGACGGCGAGTACACCCGAGACTCGGGGATGTGGCGCTCGATCAGGCCGGCCAACAGATAGAGCAGGTCGATGTCTCGTTCGATCTTGCCGCGGATGTTGGAGCGCTGAATTTTGACGACCACGTCGATCTCGGCGCCGTCATGGAGCAAGGTTGCGCAATGCACCTGGCCGATGGAAGCAGACGCCAGTGGCTCGTCCTCGAAGTCCTTGAACAGCTCGGCCTGAGTCCCGCCAAACGTGTCTTCCATGACCGCGTGCACATCCGCGGTCACCATAGGCGTAACTTCGTCCTGAAGTTTCTTGAGCTCGGTGATGATGTCTTCGGGGATCAAGTCCGGGCGGGTGGAGATGATCTGGCCGAGTTTGACGAACGAAGGGCCGAGTTCTTGGAGTGCCGCACGCAGCCGCTCGGCGAATTGTTTGCCGGTCTTCTTTGGTTCCGCGTCGGGCTTCTTGGGCAGCAGCGAACGCAGGCTGAGACGCGAGATCAGTTCGCCAAAGCCGTGCTTCGCCAACACCGTGAGGATCTGGCGAAGCCGCTCGGTATTCTTGACCGTCTTGACGACCGATACCATCGGCGTTCAGCTTACTACGGCGGGGAGTCGTCTACGATCGTGAACGCGCCCGGTTTTGCTTCCGACACGCGCACATGGATGTGATTGTCGTGATTCGGCCAGTGCTGCAGGTGTACGCCATCGGCGTAGAGCGGTAGCAGGGCGCTGTCGATCTTACCGTCGGCGGATGCGCTGTCGGCGCCGGAGATGGTCGCCGGTTGCAGCTCGTCGTCGAGAAACGCCCGGGTGACCCGGCCTGACTCGTAGAATGCGCTGAACATGAGCGCGTTGGCGTAGCCGTCGTAGTTCATCAGCGAGCCGGGATTGCACTCGCGGCCACTGCCGTTGTTGGTGGTAGTGCAGTAGCTGCGCCAGAAGTTGTCGCCGTCGGCCCCGTACAGGGTGATGTCGACATCTTTGCCGCGGTCGTGGGATGCGTGGCGGGGCGCGCTGCGATCCGTGCCCGGAATCTCACCGTTCCACTGTGACAGGTCGCCGACGATGAATGGCTTCATGCCTTCGCCCACGACTTTCATGCCCGCGTGGCGAACGAACATGACCATGTCCCGGCGGCCGAATTGATAGCGGAAAGTCGAGCCCTGGATGCTGTAGCCGTCGATGGCCGAGTCGTTGGGAACCGGCAGCTGAAGGAGTAGGGCGCAGTCGGCGGCGCAGGTGCTGCCATCGCTGAAGGGCGTGCGCGTGACCGTAAGCGTCGCGCCCACGATGGGTTCGTCGGCGCTGATGCGGACCCAGAATGTGCGCGGGCCGTCTTGGTCGAGCACGGCCAGGGTGCGAATGCCGATGCCGCCGTCGGTCACCTGGAGTTCCACCACGGCTTCGCCATCCCAGCGGTCGACGGTCAACAACACGCCGTCGGTGCCCTGGGGAAAGCGAAGATCAAATCCGACATGTTCGCCGGGCACGGTTTCGATTCGGTACGTCGCTTCGGTTCCATCGGCCACGTCGATAGGGGTGTCGCCTTCGTCAAGGGGCGGCGCCTCCGGGCGGATGTCGTCGGGGGCAACACCGGACGTGGGCGGAGCCGCATCGATTGCCGGGGCCACGTTGGCGTCTGGATCGCCACCGTTGCTGCTGCCAATCACGCCCTCGCAACCGAGCGAAAAAGCGCCCACTGCGATGATGAGTCCAAATTTGAGTCCCCCGGCCACGGACTGACAATGTAACCGCAGATGGCCTGGGTGTGCTAGAACCGCTTTGTATGAGCGCGAACTACGTACCGGTATTCGAAGGCAGCATGGACTACGTCAAGCAGCTGGTCGGCCAATGCGAGCAAGCTGGCATCGCGGTCTCCATGGACCAATGCCGCAAGAAGAGTTGAGGAACCAAACTCGAACTCCTCGTCGAGGAGTCTGATATCCCCAAGTTCCAGCAGCTCATGCAAAGCGACTGGATGCAAATGCTCCAGCGCGAAGGCACCGTCGGCCAGGTCACCATGGTCTCCGCCGGAGACGTGGACCCCGACGGCGAGCCACCATGCCCCGCCTGCGGACACGCCGCGCCCCTTGTAGACGGCTGCTGCACCGACTGCGGCCTGAACCTGGCGTAGGTCTTAGCAGTGGGAGAGCGCGCCCATCAGCACACCAAACATTGCCGCGCCGCCGAGCAGTATCCAAGCCCGACCTTGCTGGACCCGCTCGCCGCGATTGAGTTCAGTCGCCTTGCCCGGCTCGGGGGGCTCGGTATCTTCGGCAGGTTCAGGCGCCTCGGTCACGCCGGTGGAGGCCTTCTTCGGCCGTCGCCTACTTCGTCTGGTCCCGCTCTCCAGAGGCGCAGGCTCTTCTGGCGGAATCTGAGCCCGTAGCTCCGCAATCTCCTCTTGCGCGGCCTCCAACTGCTCCTTGTTCAGATCGCGCTCGCCCGCCGCCTCGTCCAGCTCTCGCTGCAACGCATCCGCGCGCGCCAACGCCGCGTCATGATCGTCCCGAAATCCCAACTAGCTGTCCACTCCGCTGATCGTCACCAAGCCAAGGATATCAGACACCGGGCACGGCGTTCACATCGAGCAACCGGTACCGGCGCCAGAGCTTGCTGAGCAGATACGTGCGCGGAGCCGCCACCGGCGAGTTCTGATTGATCGGCACCGGGTCTTTGTCCCGCCAGGCGGGCCCCCATATGGGCCCGCTGGATTGTCACGTTAGAAGCAGGGCGCGTTGGCTGAAGTCCAACCTGCCGCACTGGTCACATCGCCGGTGGCAATGAGTCCATCGTCGGTGCTGCAGATCGGTACGAACTCGTTCGCCATGCCGTTCGCCGGCCACAAACCAGCGCCCGCCGCTGGGACCTGTCGCGCGTCAGAGGTTGAACCATCCGTGGTTCCCCAGCGCACGTACGCGCGAATTGACGCAGGCATTGCGTAGTTTGTATCGATGTAGAGCCCGAGCTCCTCGGTGTTCTTCAGTGTGTAGCTACCGGAGATGCAAACCTCTCCCCCGGCGAGCCCACCGCATGGGCCATCGCCAAGGACCAGGGTCAGGGTGCCACTGTCAGGCACACTTGTGGCCGCAGGGATGGACAAGTAGGTCGGCGGTCCGAAGCACAAGATCCAGTTGGAAATGTCCTTGGCGCCGGCCGTCACGTTCTTGAGCACCACCCGGCTGGTAGCAAAGTCGAGACTCTGAATCACGATCCCACCCGTGTTGGCCACGTTCGCCGTAGTTGATGCGTTCTCCGTCGGACACCCGCCCGCACATGCCATCGCATCCAGAGTCACGCTGCCATCCGGCTGCGCAGCATCGTTCACGCGGCCGTCGCTCACGGTCGCGTCGGTGACCGCCGCATCTTCGACTGGCGCATCGATGGTCGCCGCGTCGATCACCACGACCGTCGCGTCGATCTCGATCGTGTTGGCGTCGGGCAGGACTTCGTCGCCGTCGTCGCCGCAGGCAAACACGAGAGAGGACGAAAGAACGAGGGCAACTAGGCGAGTGGACATTCGCCTAGTTTATGGCAACCGGCTGGGTGGCCGCTACTTCTGGCGCGTTGGAACATGGGCCGCCAGCGCCGCGCCAATACAAGAGCTTCTCCTAGGCAATCGTGATTGGGCGCACGTCCCGTCAACCTGTTAGGGTGCGGCCATGGGCATGAAACCGAGGCCGAGCAAGGACTTCTACGCCAGGGACCGGGCGGCGTGGCGGGGCTGGCTTTCCGATAATCACGAGAAACGCACGGCGGTGGCGCTGGTGTTTTATCGCAAGGCGACGGGCAAGGATTGCGTCAGCTATGACGATGCCGTCCAGGAAGCACTCTGTTTCGGATGGATCGACGGCATCAAACGCAAGATTGACGACGAGCGCTACTCGTACCGATTCACTCCGCGGCGCGCCAAGAGCAAGTGGTCCGATAGCAACAAAGAGCGAGTCGCGTTGCTCACCCGCGAGGGGTTGCTGCAACCGGCGGGTATCGCGGCTATCGAGCGGGCGAAGAAGAGCGGAGTGTGGGAACTGCAGGCCAAGGCCCAGGTGCCCAAGTCCATACCCGTGGAATTGAAACGCGCGCTGGCCAATGCCGCCACTGCAAGAGCCGCGTACGAAGCCCTGGCGCCGAGTCACAAACGCAACTGGTGGAGCTACATCGCCGAGGGCAAGCAGGCCGAAACCCGCGAGCGCCGCGCGGCCAAGTGCGTCATCGAGTTGCTCGTTGTGACCGTCTGAAGCCGACCGTTAGTCCGCGTCAGCCAAGAACGCTAGCGACCGGTCCACGAACTGCTCCACCGAGTCCACGTGGGCGAAGTGGCTGGCCTCGGTCAACCACTCTAGCTTCGCGCTGGGAATCAGTCGCGCGTACTCGGTGCCCATGCTCGGTGACACCATGGGATCTTGCTCCGCGTAAAGCAGCAGCACCGGCACCGGAAACTCCCGGGCGCGCTGCTCCTCTAGCTGCTTGATGAACAGTTTCATCGGACCAACGCCCATGGTCTCGCGCAGGTATTTGAGAAACGCTTGGGCGCCGGCGTATTTGCGCAACGGCTCACCGTACTCGCGGGCCTCTTCCATCGATTTGAGCGACTCGTCGTAGTAGTGCACGTTCTTGTGGACCCAACGGAGTGGCTTGCGTCGGACCAACCAGCGAAAGAGCATGTGGGTCCCGGGCATGTGAAACACGACCCGCGCCGCGGACAACCGCAGCTCCGGGATTCCGGGCGCGTGCAGCACGACCAACTTGGACATAGCTGCGGGATCCTGCATGGCCAGATGCAAACACAGGTACCCGCCCATGGAGTTACCGATTGTGTCGCAGCCGTGGATGCCGAGTTCCCGCTGGAGCTCACCGATCCAGCGGGCGATGTCCGCCGGTTTGTAGCTGACGTCCAGGGGCTTATCGGAGCGGCCGGTCCCGGGAAGGTCTGGCGCGTAGCAGGTGTAGTGCTCGCCCAGAGGCGCCAGGGAGTACCGCCACGAGTAGCTCGTGGTCATGAATCCGTGCACGAGAAGTAGTGGCGGCCCGCTGCCGAACTTGCGCACGTGTACATCCATGCTGCCGAATCCGCTGGAGTCCAGGCGGACAGTGAGCTCCTCGGCCTCATAGTAGTTATGAGGGACGCTCGGCTTGTCCGGCAGTTCTTCGAATAAACCGCGCTTGAATGGCTCGCTTGGCAATTGCTGCTCCGTCGTGGAGTATACATACCCGTGCCCATCCTCGGCGGCCAGAGCCTGTACAAGTCGTACGGCGATCGCGACATTCTCGCGGACGCGTCCCTGACCATTGAGGCAGGTGACCGGCTCGGCCTCGTCGGCAGTAATGGTTCGGGGAAGACGACTCTGGCGCGCATACTCGCCGGCATCGAAGAGCCGGATCAAGGTGAGGTCACTCGCGGCCGCGACATCACTCTGGCGTACCTAACCCAGAACCCGGTGATGGATCCGGACTCGGCGCCGGTAGATGTTGTGCTCGCCGGACTCGATGCTTGGTCGGATGCCATGGCCGAACACGAACGTATCAGCGCGGCGCTGGGCGAACCAGATGCGGACTTCGACACGTTGCTCGCCAAACAAGAAGCGGCCGCGGCGACGGTGGAGCGCCTCGGCGGATGGGATCTTCGTTACCAGGCCGAGACCATGTTGGGACACCTGGGGGTGCCGCCCGATGGTCGCACCGTAGGCACCATGAGTGGTGGCGAGCGTCGTCGCATCGCACTGGCTCGCGTGCTCATCGCCCGGCCGGACATCGCGGTGCTCGATGAGCCGACCAACCATCTCGACATTCCGACTATCGAGTGGCTCGAACGCTACCTGATCGAGCGCTTCACCGGTGCGTTGCTGCTCATCACCCACGATAGGTACCTGCTCGATCGTATCGTCAATCGGACGGTCGAACTCGATCGCGGTCAGGTGTACTCCTACGAAGGTGGCTGGGAGGAGTACCTCATCGGTCACGCCGAGCGCATGGCTCGCAGTCAGAAAGCCGAACATACCCGTCAAAACTTTTTGCGGCGCGAACTGGAGTGGCTGAGCCGCCAGCCCAAGGCACGCACGACCAAGCAGAAGGCGCGGGTCGATCGCGCCCACGCGGTGATCGACGCCGATGGACCGCTCAAGGACAAGGGCGCTGTCATCGCCGTTGGTGCTACGCGAACTGGCAAGACCGTGCTCGACGCACAGAAGCTATCCGTCGACATCGGTGGCAATCGTCTAGTCAAGGACCTGACGTTGATGCTGGGCAAAGGCGAACGTATCGGCATCATCGGCCCCAACGGTGCCGGCAAGACCACCATGATTCGCGCGCTGCTTGGCGAGTTGGAGCCGTCCGCGGGCAAAGTGGTGATCGGCAAGAACACCAAGATCGCCTACCTGGATCAAACCCGAGCAGGCCTCGACGACGACGACAGCGTGTTCAACAACGTCGCCGAAGGCCAGACCCAGGTAACCCTGGGCGACAACACCATGGAGATGCGCTCGTATCTGTATCGGTTTCTGTTCGACAACGAAGCCCAGAAGCGGGTGGTCGGTACACTTTCCGGCGGCGAGCGGGCGAGGGTGGCGTTGGCGCGGGTGCTGCGCGAGGCCGCGAACCTGGTCGTGCTCGACGAACCGACCAACGACCTGGATGTGATCACCCTGGCCGCGCTCGAAGCGTCACTGCTCGACTTCGGCGGCACCGCGTTGGTGGTCACTCACGATCGCTGGTTTCTCGATCGCGTGGCCACGGCCATCCTGTCTTTCGAGGGCAATGGTCGCGTGGTTCACGTCCACGGTACTTACGCTGACTATCAGGCCTGGCGTACCCACGATGAAGCGCGCGTCGCCGCGGAGGCCGAAGCGAACAAACCGGCGACGCCGGCGGAGTCTGCCAAGCCAGCCGCCAAAGCCAAGAACAAGGTGAAGCGCAAAGGCCTGACCTTCGCTGAAAAGCTCGAGCTCGAAGGGTTGATGGAAAAGGTCTCCGAGGCCGAGGAGCAGGTCGAGACCCTCGAGGCCGGGCTAAACAGCCCCACGTTCGGCGACCGCCCCTATCAGGAGCAAGCCGAGTACGCCGAACAGCTCGCCGCGGCCAAGGCGACCGCCGAAACTCTGGTCGAACGCTGGACGGAACTCGAGTCCCGCAACGAAGAGTCGTAATAGCTAACGACGCCGGCGCGCCAAGCCAATCATCACCAGCAACATCAGCACGAACGTTCCACCGCCGCCACCGCTGCTTGTACGACAGCCACAGCCACCCGTAGCCGGGTCGTTCGCACCGGGGCCGCCGCCTTCGTCGTTGCAGTCCGCATCGCAGCCATCTCCGTCGATGGCGTTGCCGTCGTCGCAGTCTTCACCGTCATCTACGGTGCCGTCGCCGCAGTAAGCGCCCATGTTGCAGTCCGCGTCGCAACCGTCGCCACCGACCGTGTTGCCGTCGTCGCAGCCTTCACCGGGTTCCGTCTCGCCGTTGCCGCAAACTGGCATGTTGAACCCGATGACGCAGACATCGTCCAGGTTCCAACCTCCACGTTCCTGGCCAGCGTCGGTTGCGAGCTCGAACTTGACCTGCACTTTGTTGTCGGCGACGGAGCCAGTCAGGTCTACGTCGTGGAACCGCCACTCGCGATCGGCGTGGTCCAGGCCGTCGATGTTGTTCCACAATGCCGTGTCGTTGGCGTAGATGGTGGCACGGTCGAACACGCCGTCCTCGACGCTGAGCCAGCGACGGTACTGCAAGTGAACGTGCTCGAAGCCCTGGGTGTCGATGATGGGGCTGGTGGTGAAGTTGGTCTTGTTTGCCTGGTACTCGCCGTTGAATCCATCGGTGCCCAGGTCGTTGCCGTACACGAAGTCGCCTGTGTTCGCCTCGCTCGGGTCGCCGCCTTTGCCCGCCGGACGTCCCCACTGCCAGTCATCGGCGCCTTCGCTCACGTCGCCGGCACTGAGGCCATGTTCCCAGCCTTCATCGGCCGGGTCCGTGGCAAACGATGTGCAATACAGGACCGTCGTCTCGCCGACGAACATCTCGTACATTGGGTCAGCGAGGTTGGCCGGGTAGCTCACCGTGTCACCGTTCGCCGCGTTGACCGTTACCTTGTATTTGATCACCGAGCCGTAGGCCGCCGCGGGCAATGTGCCCTCGAAGCCATCCGTGACCCGATCCATGTCGATTGTGCCGCTTTGTGACGGGTCCCCGCGCACCTGCCAATCCAGGGCCACGCCCATCACCTGGCTGCTCTGGCACAGCTGAGATTCCAGCACTGGTACCGTCACTTTGAGGCCATCGAGCTGAGGCGCGCGCACCCGCGGGCCGCTATCGGTATCCGGATCCGCCATACCATGTCGCGCGTACGCTTCGTCGATCTCGCACTTGTGCGGGGTGCCGTTGTCCAGATTGCCGTCGTCATCGTCCCACGCCAGAAGCTCCACATAGGTGGACGGGATGTCGTCAGCGCGACGGAACGACTCGTAGAAAAGCTTGTCCACCACCGCGCGTCCCTGTTGGTCACCGTACAGAGAGATGAAGTTCTTGCGCAGGTCGAACATGGCGCCGCAGTAGATCTTGCCGGTGTGGTGGATTTCGCCCGCATCCTGAGGCCAGACTTGTTCGCCGCCTTCCGGGTCACAGTGACGAAGCGGATCCTCGCTGCGGAAGAAGCCGGGCGCCATGCGAGGGTCACCGGTGATAGTCGCGGAGATGAAGTCACCCAGGCCCTCGCTCAGGGCGCCGTCCCACGAACCGACACCCGCGATGAGTGCGTGGTTGTGAAACGAGTGACCAAACTCGTGATAGACGATGTCGGCGATGCGACCGGTGTTACCGCAACTGGTGCTCGCCTGGAAAAAGTTGATGGTCGTGCCGTCCGAGTACGCGTTGCAGCTGTCGTTGATGTTGACGTATGCGCGCAGGGGCTCGTCGAGCCAGGAAATCGACGACACGGTCCGTGCCCACGCTTTGACCTCGTTGCCGTGGACGAACGTTGTGAGCTGGGCGTCGTTGAACTGACTGCTGGCTTCGTTCCATTCGTGGTTGCCGCCGCTTGCCAGCGACACCGTGGACGAAATCTCCGAGCCCGCCTGGTTGTAGACTTCAGTGACCGACCCTTGCGCGCCGAAACTCGCGTTGCCGTTGCCAGCGCCGGTCCAGCTGAGCTCGCCAGTCGCCGAGGTGGTTGCCTCGCTGCCGTTGACGGTCACGCTCATGAACGAAGCCGGATACGACTTGCGGGTGCTGCCCCACCAGCGTTCGGGAACGTTGATGTCGATGTTGGCTGTTGCGAACGACAGTAGTTGCCGGCGCGCGATCGCCTTGCCCGAGGAAGCGTCCACGTAAACGTCCCAGCTTCCGAGAGGCGCTTTGGAGTCGACGCGCACGCGTAGAACGGCGTGGTAACGAATCGCCCCGCGGGATTCGATGACCGGCAAGACGAACGGGCCGTCGATGCTGGAGGCGGTCGGTGCGCCACCCAATTGAGCGCGGACCCAGTTGCCGGCCGATCGACCTGCGACGGTTTTGGCGACCGGCGACGACACCGGTGCGACCTTGATGTCCGGGAGCGTTGTCGAGCCGATCACGAACAGTCTGTCGTTCTTGAATCGGAAATTGACGTGGCCAGTCAGCACGCGCATGCCGGCATGATGCTGGAACATGCCGATGGTTCGCATGCGGTTGCCCACCGGGCCGTCGAGCTGGTTGGTTGCGATGACGAAGTCAGTGGCCCGGGCGCCAGGGGCCAATAGCTGGAGGTGGTCAGCGATCAGCTTGCGCGCCGCGGCGGCCGCGATGGTCGGCGATGCCATGCTGCCGGGCACCACGATGCCTTCGCCCATGATCCGCTGGGGCACGCCGGTGTTGGTATCCCAGTACGCCCGCCAACGCTGGCCGTGAATCGCCCGGAACGAGGCCCAGCCAGGCGCGGTTCTGGCCGCGGCTCGGTGCCAGCGAATCGGTCGGATGGCCCTGACGGTTCTTCCGTCGGCGACGACCATGACGTCTTCGCCTTTCAGATGTGACGGTGCCTGGACCCCATCTGCGAGCATCGCGCCTGCCAGTACAATGGTCCCAATGAACGCCCCAACGCTTGCACGACGAGTCAGCATGGGGATTGTCTAATCACGACCTGTGCCAGGTCAGTCTGGCGGCTCGCTGATCGGGGCTCAGCGGTTTCAGCATATTGGCCGGAGAGCCCGAAACTATTGTTTCGTGGCCACTGATCGCTGTGACGGCTTGTCGCGCGACAGTGAGGCATTTCTCCGCGGTAGCCGGTTTCTTGCCCCACCGGCGGTCGCTTCAGTAGCGTGTACGTGTGGATAAGCAGCTGCTGGTACGACAGATCAAAGAACAACTTCAAAACAGCGCGCGCATCGCGCTGAACGCGGGGGAAGACCTGGCTAAGGAGGCGCGCTTCGGGGCGACCCCGAGCGAGAAGACCCAGGACGCGCGGGTTGCCATCGAGAACGGTCGCATGGCCAAGGCCCACGTCCGTCGCGCGCGGGAAGCTCAGGCGGCGTTGGCCGCTCTCGACAAATTCAAACCCGCGGACCTGCGTCGCAAGTCGCGCATCGATGTTGGCGCCATCGTGGAAGTCGAGGACGAGGAGAACGACGAAGGCCGCACCTTGTTCCTGTCTCCGGTTGGTGCCGGTTTTACCCTGACCGGACCAGGTGGCGATGGCCATCTGTCGGTCGTCACGCCCATGTCACCCATGGGCAAGGCGATTCTGGGGCGTCGCGTGGGGGATGTGATCGATCTGACGATCAAACGCGAGCTGCGCGAGTGGACCATTACTTACGTCGGCTGACCCGATTTTCGTGAGCGCACCTTGGTGCTGCGAATGCTGGTGTCTTGCTACTATCGTTCGCACACATGCGCAGCCAGTCAATCGTTCTCGGTTCTGTCCTCGCGGTCATACTCGGCTGCGGCGGCTCCTCTAGCAACGGCAGCGACGGCGGAAACAGCGACGGCGCGATCAATCCCATCATCGACGGCGCGCTGGGCGCTGTCGACGCGCGGCCCGGGCAGCAGGGCTGGGATCCGGCCGACTTCGACAACGTGTACAACGTCGGTCCGGGGCAGGACTACGCCGACCCGGGTGAAGTGCCGTGGGAGAGCCTGGGGCCGTCGACCATGGTGCGGATCCACTGGCGCGCTCAGCCGTACGCGTCCAAATGGGTGATCAACACCGAAGCAACCGCGGCTGATCCGTTGGTCGTCGTTGGTGTCGCAGATGCGGGCCGTCTTCCCGTCATTACCGGCGAGGATGCTGTGACTCGCTTGGAGCTCAATTATTGGAACGAGGAGCGATCGGTGATCAAGGTCGGCGGCTCGAACCTGCCCAACGACACGCAGGTGCCGTCGTATGTGTACATCGAGTCGCTAGACATTCGAGGTGCACACTCGAGTCATTCATTCACCGACGAAACTGGTGCATCGGATACCTACAACGGGAACGCCGCGTCGGTTCACATCGAGGTGGGCAATCACATCACCGTTCGTGGCTGTGTCCTGACCGACTCGGGCAACGGGCTGTTCTCAGGATCTGGATCCTCGGACGTCGTCATCAGCGGCAACCATATCCACGGCAACGGCAATTCCGGCAGCATCTTCGAGCACAACAGCTACACGGAGAGTTTCGGCATTACCTTCGAGTACAACCGCTACGGCCCGCTACGCGCTGGCGCTGGTGGCAACAATCTCAAGGATCGGTCCGCCGGTACGGTGATTCGATACAACTGGATCGAGTCCGGTAACCGGCAACTCGATTTGGTGGACTCGGACTACAAGAGCTTCACTTCGGACGCGAGCTACAACACCACCTACGTGTACGGCAACGTGCTGATCGAACCCGACGGTGCCGGCAACTCGCAGATTGTTCACTACGGCGGCGACAGCGGCGACGAATCCAGGTACCGCAAGGGCACCTTGCACTTCTACGCCAACACCGTGGTGTCGACTCGTACGGGTAACACGACGCTGGTGCGTTTATCGTCGAGCGCCGAATCCATGGATGCGCGCAACAACGTGATAGTCGCGACGGCAGGTGACGGTCGGTTGGCAATCACCGGCGGCGACGGCGACGCCACTCTCACCGACAACTGGTTGCAGCAAGGTTGGCGCAACACCCACGACACGCTCAACGGTACCGTCACGGATCAAGGCAACATCGGCGGCACCGCGCCGGGCTTCGTCGACCTCAACGGTGGCGACTTCACTCTGGCCGCAGGCGCTTCGTGCATCGGTGGGGCCGGTAGCCTCGCGGGCGGCGTGGCCGCGCCAACGAGAGAGTACGTACTACATCAGCAAAACGCAGAACGCGCCGACGACGGTGATCCCGACATCGGCGCGTTCGAACGGTAACCCGTTAATTTGGATTAGCGCGTTTTCTTCTTCTTCGGCGGACGGCGCTTCTTTGTCGCCTTGCGCCGCTTAGGAGCCGGGCGAGTACCGCGCTTGTTGCGCACGCGGGGACCGGCACCTGGATGGCGTGCACGTGGGCCTACGCCGGGGCGGACGCGAACGTTACCTCGGGCGCCTGGACGACGAGCGCCTGGACGCGGGCCGACACCTGGGCGGACACGATGGCCGGGGCGAACTCGAACACCGGGGCGTCGTACGCCGGGTCGCGGACCGACACCTGGACGAACTCGAACACCGGGGCGGACGCGTACGCCGGGACGAACCCGTACGCCCGGGCGAACTACGCCAGGACGAGTGCGAACACCTGGACGAACTCGAACACCGGGACGTCTACGGAATGGAGGTGGGCGACGCACGCGATGTCGTCGCGTTGGTCCACGCCAGCGGCGAACGCCGGGGCGAGCGCGATAGCGAATGTAGCGGCGCGGGTTGCGAACGCCACGGATGCGCGACGGCAGGTACCGGCGGTTCACGAACGACCAACCACCGTGATGGTAGCGGGACCGGTACCAGCGGTTGCCGTAGTAGCGGTAGTAGAAGTCGCCACTGTAGAACACCGGATACTCGTAGTTCTGTACGACCCACATGTTGCCGTCGACGTAAGCGAGATCAGGCTGTACGCCCACTGAGACGCGTACGGTTGGCGGCGGTGGTGCGACGACGCGGACACCGACACCGACTCGCGGCTCCGGGATCACGCAGGCTAGCGCACCAAGGGAGATGGCCAACGCCATCCCCAGTAACGTTGATTTCCTCATTTGCGATCTTTCTCCTGTTGAGCCGGAACGGTACCACTAAGTCAGGCGGGCGGCACCCAGTTAGGTAGGTGTACTCGTCACAGAAGTTGGCACAGTCGGCACGTTCGAGCTGTATTTTCGGGCGGCTACCCTGGTCTTATCGGCCGGCGTGAAGATCCGCACCGGCTCGTCGAACCCTTTGACTTCGACGGCACCCACCGAATTCACCGGAGTGGCCCGGCTAAGCAGGTCGGCGCAACCTTCTGAGATGATGACCCGCCGGGGGGCAAAACGCGCGACGGCCTGGAGCCTGGCTGCTCTATTGACCGGCGAGCCGATCGCCGTCAGCTCGAGGCGATCATTGCCGCCGACCGTACCGACGACGACTTGACCACTGTCAACGCCGACGGCCACTGACAACTGTTCCCAAATGCCACCGCGCTTGCGAAGCTCCGCGGCCACATCCACCAGACGATTGGCCGCGGCCACGGCTGCGTCCGGGTGATCGGCGCGGCCGGCCTGGTCAAACAAAGCGAGCAATCCGTCGCCCAGGAACTTGTTGACCTGGCCACCCTCGTGTTGCACAGCGACGCATGCCTGGGCGTAAAACTCATTGAGCAATCCGATGACATCGGCGGGTCGTTCGCGTTCACACAGTCCGGTGAAGTCGCGCAGGTCGCAGAACAAGACGCTGACCGTGCGCCGATCGACGAAGCCGGTACTCGCCGCACCACTAAGTGCGACAGTGCTCGCCTCCGCTGACATGAACCGAGACATTTCCTGAACAACCCACGCTCGACGCATCTCCTGGGCACTTCCCATGAGTGCCGTCTTGCGAACGTGCACGGTGGCGAACGTGGCGGCGCCACCGATGAGTGCTAGCCAGAAGCAGCGTTCCCACGCCGCCCACGGCATCGACGTCGCCGCATCACTCGCGTCCAGGGCCGGACCGAGGAACAGGTAGTAGAGAAGTAGATACTCCACGCAGGCCAGGGCGGTACAGAACAGGGTGAGCTTGGGGCGGATCCGAATCGAGCACGACACGATGGCGAGGGCGTAGATCAGCACGGTCGGACTGGTCGATGCCCATTCGGGACCTTTGATGATCGCGCTGATGCCGATGGCCAGGGTTCCGAAGCTCCCCTCTGCCGCCACCGAGATCACACGCATGGGCCCGATCCATCGGCCCTTGCCCCACTGGAGGATGAAAGACGATGTGGCGAAATAGGCGATGGCCGTGACGCACAGGATGAACTCGGGGATCGCGAGCTCGGCGCCGATCCACGGAGAGATGGCGAGGATCATTCCAGCCGCTGCGATGATTAGCAGGGTCATGATGCGATGCAGCCCGATCTCCCAGCTCAGGTTGAAGTGGTCGATCCTGGCCTCTAAGCCGCTGTGATCTAAACTCTCTTCACTTCGCCGCAAGTCGTCATCTTAACTTGTACCCCAAGTAATTCCGGGGTCCGCGCATACAGTATAGGTAGATTTTCACAGTCGCCCCCCGCAGGGGGGTGTGCCGCTGAGGCACGGTGCGAAGATTCACATCTTTGCCATAACTGCCCGACATGCCGTCTGGCATGCGAGTTGCGATGTCCCCCATTTGCGAACCCTATGGAGGCAATTGAATGAATAGATTTCTACCGCATGTTCTCGCCGGCGCGATGGTCGTTGGTCTCTTTGGTACCTCAGGTTGTGTTGCACGCGCAGGTTACGTAGGCCCGGCTGGGCCCGTCGTCAGCGTACGCACCGCGGATCCAATGTTGGCCGTGGTCGGTCCCGACGTTTGGGTCGTGCAGGGCCAGAGCGAGCCGGTCTTCTACGCCGACAACGGCTACTGGTTGTACCGCGGGGGCCTGTGGTATCGGTCCCACCGCTACAACGGCGGTTGGGTGCGTTCTGGCTACGTGCCTCACACCATCCGTACCAACGTGCGCTCCCCGTATCGTTACCGACGATATCGAGCGAGACGCGGCATCCGAACCCGACGCGCGTATCGCGTCAACCAGCGCAACTACCGAGCGCGCTATCGCAATCGCGTGCGCCACAACCGGCGCGTGAATCGCCATAACCGGCGCGTGATCCGCAACGACAACCGGCGCATCCGGCGGGACAACCGGCGCGTCAATCGCCACAACCGGCGCGTGATCCGCAACGACAACCGGCGCGTTCGTCGCGACAACCGGCGCATCCGTCGCGACAACCGGAAAGTCCGTCGTGACAACCGGAAAGTCCGTAGAGTGAACAAGCGGAAAGCCCGGCGCGACAAGAAGAAGAAACGCCGCTAGGCGATAAACGGTACAAACAGACGGCGGGCCTTGTGCCCGCCGTTTTCGTTTCGAACGCCGGCTGCTAAGATGCGCCCCTTGGCCAAGCGATTGCGAATAGGAGTCATGGGTGCTGGCTCGATCGGCTGCTTCGTCGGCGGCAAGCTCCTCGCCGCTGGCTCTGCCGACGTGGTGTTCATTGGTCGCGATCGTCTGCGCCAGGAAATCGCCGCACACGGCCTATCGATCAAAGACTTCGATGAGGCTCCGGTGGTCCTGCCAGCGGAACGGGTTAGCTACGAGACCGACGTGGGCAAGTTGGCCGAGTGCGACGCGGTCCTGTGCTGTGTCAAGAGCGCGCAAACCGAAGACGTTGCGAAGCAGCTCGCCGATGTACTGACCCCGAGCGCCGTGGTGATCAGTCTACAGAACGGCATCCGCAATGCACCGACGTTGCGCGAACACCTGGGGGAGCGAACCGTGATCGCCGGCATCGTCGGCTTCAATGTCGTGTCCCGGGGCGAAGGGTTGTTTCACCGTGCGATGAGCGGCTCGCTCATGTTGGAAGCGCCGAAAGGTTCAGCTGCCCGCGCCGTGGTCGATGCGTTGGCCGGATCGGCCCTCGAAGTCGAAGAGCGCGATGACTTGATTCCTGACCAGTGGACCAAGTTGTTGGTGAATCTCAACAATGCGGTCAGCGCGTTGTCCGGTGCGCCGACCAAAGAGATGCTGCTGTCCAAAGAGTACCGCCGGATCATCGCGGCGTTGGTTGGCGAGGCACTCCGGGTGCTGCGCGCAGCGAAGATCAAGCCAGCGAAGCTGCGCGGCGTGCCGGTTCAGCTCATGCCGAAGGTCATGCGGCTGCCGACTCCGCTTGTGCGCATCGTGACGGCCGCGCAGATGAAGGTAGATCCCGAAGCGCGCTCGTCCATGTGGGAAGACCTGACCCGGGGCAGGCTCACCGAAGTCGACTTCCTCAACGGTGAGATTGTCAGCCTGGCCGAACGCACTAGCGTCGACGCGCCGGTCAACCGTCGCATTGTCGCACTCGTGCACGCGGCGGAGGAACAGGGCAGCGGTTCTCCGGGGCTTGACGCATCCACGTTGCGGGCCGAGCTCGGCATCTAGCGTCGTGAGCTTGCGCACATCGCGACGCTGACCGCGAAAAGTTTCTGCGTTCGAACCGCCGTGTCAGACGGTGAGCCAGTGTTACCGGTGGCGCTTTCGCGTGGCTGAGCCCGCGTAGTCAGAGCTCGGCTTGGTGTGTCAGTTCGAGGCACGCGTGTCACAGGGCTGAACCGCCTGTATTGGTCCCATTCTCCCCGTGAATAGCCTCTGCGAGCCGACGTCGAGTTGTTGACGACCCACGTCGGGGCGAGAGGAGAAATGGGAATGGTACGTCGAGTTTTGTTTTGTTCGATGGCGCTGACAGCGCTGATTACGACTGCATGCGGCAGCAGCTCTAGCGGTGAGGACCCTGATGCAATGGCGGGCCAGACCGATGCTGCTCTCAACCAGGCCGACGCTGCGCTTGCTCAGCCAGACGCGAGTGCGCCTGTGCCCGATGCCAGTGTTCCGAATCAGCCACCGGTGGTGACCGCCGATAATGCGGCCACCGATGAGGATACGCCGATAGTCATCGACGTACTGGCGAACGACCTGGACAAGGATCCGTCTACGCTCACGGTGACGAGCGTGGATACCGCGGGCACGGTCGGCGCGGTCACCCTCGAAGCCGACAACACGATTACCTACGATCCCCGGGGAGTGTTCGACGGCTATCGCGAAGGCGATACAGGGACCGATACATTTCAGTACACGATCGCGGACAGCGACGGGGCAAGCCATACCGGCGCCGTCACCGTGATGATTACCGGCGTGAACGATCTGCCCGGCGCTCAGGCGGTCAGCGTAACTACGCAGCAGCTTGCCATCGACATTCCACTCGCCGGTGGCGACGTGGACGGTGGCACGCTGACCTTCGCCATCGATAGCGCGCCGAGCCAGGGCACGCTGGGCGCGATCGTCGTCATCGATGGCCACAACGCCACGGTGACGTACACCCCCGCAGGCGGTGCAATCGGTTCGGACTCGTTTACCTACACGGTGAGCGATGGTTTGGTCACGAGCACGCCTGCGACCGTGGACATCTCGATCACCGGCACCACGGTCACCCTGACAGCGGTGCATACGTTTGACACCGACAGCGGCGAACTCGACGGCGTCGTTCATCCGGCCTGGACCGGGACCGAGCTGAACGTGGGCGCGGTGGATATTCCCGTCGGTGCTGCCCTGTTCGTGACTGGAAGCCAGGCGTTCGTGATGAACAGTGACGCAGACATCAGCGTCGCTGGTCTGATCGATGTCTCGGGCGAGGACGGCGGTACGGGCGCGGTGGGTTGCAATAACACCGCTGGTGGTGCGGGTGGAAACGGCGGCCCCGGTGGATTTTCCGGAGGAGCCGGGGGCGGTCTTGCTCCGGGCAGCGGCCTGGAAGACGGGTTGCCGGGCGCCGGTCCCGGGGCCGGGGGCAACGGCGCTACGAACGGCAGCAGTAACGGCTCTGCCGGCGGCGGTGGAGCAGGGCACAACGACAACGGCACGTCCGGGCAGGCGAATCTCAGCGCGGTGCCAACGGGCGGCGCATCCGGTCCACTGTACGCGAGTTTGCCTCCGCTACTGGGCGGTTCCGGCGGTGGTGGCGGCACGGTCGAGAAGGACTCTACCGGCGGAACTCTGACGTCTGGAGATGATGACGCCGGCGGCGGCGGTGGTGGTGGTGGGGCGGCGCGTTTGGTCGCCGCCGGCATTTTGAATATCGATGGCCTGATCGATGCCAGCGGTGGAGAAGGCGGAGTCGCGGATTGCGCTGGTGGCGACGGCGGTGGCGGTTCCGGCGGCGCGTTAGTTCTGCTGGCGCCCGGGTTGCCGACGGTCACTGGCGTGCTCGACGTGACCGGCGGAGGCAGCGGCACGAACGGAGGCCTCGGCGCCGACGGCCGGGTTGTGGTCGCGGTGCTGCCGTAGGCTCACGAATCAGGCACGGTTGGCGGTCGCACCACGCTACACTGGCGGCGTGGTGCGACTCTCCATTTGTGTTCTGGTGGCCCTGACCAGCGTCGGCTGCGGCGACGATGGCTCCGCAGCAAGCGACGCGGCGACCGTCGACGGCCAGCCGCTGCCATTCCCGGACGCCGCCATCGATGCTCGCGGTCCCGTTGATCCCCTGGTTGGCGTTGGCACTGCCGTCGCCATCGACACTTCGTTCCAGTTCGTCGAGGGGCCCGTGTGGCGACCGACTGCCGGAGTGCTGCTCTTCTCGGACATCCCGGCCAATACCATCTACCAGCTCGCACCGCCGAGCACGATTACGACGTTCCGCGCCGACAGCGGCAATTCCAACGGATTGGCTGAAGATCAAAACGGCCTGCTCCTGGCCGCCGAGCACGGCAATCGTAGAGTCTCGCGTACGACCGGTGCGGGGCAGGTCGTCGATGTCGCGAGCATGTATCAGGGGATGCGGCTCAACTCTCCCAACGACATCGCGGTGCGCGCCGACGGCACCCTGTATTTTACCGATCCGCCGTACGGCATTAGCTCGGGTGAGCAGGAGTTGGCGTTCAACGGCGTCTTCCGCGTTGATCCAGCCGGCACGCTGACTGCCGAGTGGCAGGGCTCGACGAGCGCACGACCAAACGGTGTGATCCTGTCCGTCGATCAAAGCGTGCTCTACGTCGCGGATACCGCTGGTCCGGTGCGTGCGTATGACGTAGCAGCCGGCGGCGCCCTATCGGGCGAGCGCACGTTTACCAGTGACGTGATCGGCGCCGATGGCATGTGCCTGGATCAAGCGGGCAACGTGTTCGTCACGACCAGCACGGGGGTAAAAGCGTTTGCGCCGGACGGCAGCTTGTGGGGGACCATCGCGATTCCCCAGGCGCCCGCGAACTGCACCTTTGGTGGAACCGACTATCGCACAATGTATGTCACCGCCCGGACAGGCGTTTACAGTGTCAGTATGGCCGTTCCCGGCAATCACTGACTTCTTAGGTGGAACCTGGCCGCGCGCGCGGTGTCTATGGAAGCGTGACGACGACGAAACGGATCGGTTTGGTGACGGGGGCGGCGCTGCTGGCGGCGTCGGTGACAATGGTAGCGCCGGTTCATGCCCAGTCCGGCAAGGCGACGACCACGATGGTACGGCCGTCGAACGTGCGCCCCTCGATGGTGCGTCCGAGGCCGCGGCCGCTCCCACCCCCCGTCCTCATGGTTGTGCGCAATCAGGTGTCGCGCCCGTTACAGACCACCAAAGTCGACATTAAGGCCACCATCGTCGGCCATCTGGCCGAGACGTCGATGACGATGACGTTCTACAACCCCAACAAGACAGCCATGGCTGGCGACCTGTACTTTCCGCTACCCCAGGGAGCCACTGTGAGCGGCTACGCCCTGGACATTCAGGGACGCATGATCGATGGCGTGGTGGTCGGCAAGGACAAGGGCCGCCAGGTGTTCGAGAAAGAAGTGCGCCGGAGGGTCGACCCCGGTCTTGTCGAATGGACCAAGGGGCAGAACTTCAAGACGCGGGTGTTTCCCATACCGGCCAAAGGCACCCGCACGATTCGGGTGAGCTACGTCTCTGAGGTGCTGAACCTCAAAGAGGGCGCCGTGTATTACCTGCCCCTGTCGTTTCGCAGCAAGGTCAAGAAGCTGTCGATTCGCGTCGAAGCGCTTCGTGCGGTCAGTAAGCCTGTGGTGATTAGCGGCGGGCCGAGCGGTATGCGGTTCGGCAAGACGAGTAACTCCTTCGTCGCTCGGTCGTCCCTGGCTAACGTCGTTCTCAACAAGGATCTCTACGTTCATTTGCCGCAACAACACAAGCGCCCGGTGCGCGTGGAGCGGGCGCCGGATGGTCGTACGTATTTCAGCATTCGTGACCTGGTCGCCCCGCCGACGGCCAGGCGCGCGGCCAAGAAGCCCCGCCGCATCGCCGTGTACTGGGACGCGTCTATGTCACGCGCGACCCAGGATCACACGAAGGAGCGTGCGCTTCTCAACGCGTACCTGGATACGCTCAAGCGCGTAGACGTTTACCTGGTCGTATTCCGCGATCGCGCCGAGCGGGCACGTCGGTTCCGGTTGCCGGCCCAACGTCCGGCGTTGGCAAGGGCGATCGCCGGGGTGGTGTACGACGGTGGTACCCAGCTGGGTGCCGCAGTGCCCTCACGGTTTGTGCCATGGGTCGATCTGAGCCTGCTGTTCACCGATGGCATATCGAACTACGGAACTCAGATTCCACGCGCATCGCTGACGCCGGTGTTCGCAGTCAACGTAGCCGCCGGAGCAAACCACGCGGTGCTTCGGTTCATCGCTCTGCGTAGCGGCGGTTCCTATTACAATCTTCGGTCGATGACCGTGGCCAGCGCTGTTCCGACGATCGGTGCGAGCGCGTATTCGTTCATCTCCGCGACCGCCACGGGCGTAAAAGTCGGCAGTCTCTATCCGAACCTGCAGACGCCCGTGCACGACGGGTTCGACATGGCCGGTGTGCTCACCGCCCCCGAGGCGAAGATCACAGTCAATTACGGATACAGCGGCAAGGTGGTCCGGTCTCGGACGTTCACGATCAAGGCTGCCGACGCCGCCAAGGGCAATGTGCTGCGCCGCTACTGGGCGCAGAAGAAACTCGACGACCTGATCGTGTTCGCCGAACGCAACGCTAAGAAGATCGCCAAACTCGGGCGCGACTTCTCCATCGTCACTCCGGGAACCTCGTTGATCGTGCTGGAGGAACTGCGCCAGTACGTGGAACACAAGATTCGCCCACCGGCAACCTGGGCGGCCATGCGCACGAAATACGACCAGACCATGGCGACCCGGGACAAGAAGCGGTTGGCCAAAAAGGCCTCGAAGCTCAAGAGCCTGATCGCCATGTGGAACACGCGCGTCAAATGGTGGAACACCAGGTTTAAGATCCCCAAGCCCAAGCCAAAGAGACGCTACAAGCGGGGAACCATCGGCCATGGCTCCGGCACCGGACGAGCGTACGGATCTGGCGCGGGGCGCGCGGGAATGCGAGGTCGCGTCGTGCGTGCACCGCGGGTGATGATCGGCCGGGCGCGGGTGCGCGGCATGCGTAGCCGCCGCCCTTCGGCGAAGCCCAAACCAGAGGTTCGTCCAAAGCCGCAGCCGACGATCAAGCTCAAGGAGTGGGATCCGAAGACGCCGTACGTCACAGCGATCAAAGCCGCGCCGCGGGCACGCCAGTACAGCGTTTATCTGGTCCAGCGCAAGAAGTACGGCAAGTCGCCGGCGTTCTTCCTCGATAGCGCGAACTACTTCCTGAAGACCCGGCGAACTCGTCTTGGCTTGCGCATCCTGTCTAACCTCGCCGAACTCGAACTGGAGAACCCGGCGTTAGTTCGTGTCCTCGCTCATCGCCTGAGCCAGCTCGGCAAGTACGATTTGAGCGTGCAGTTGTTCGAGCAAGTTCGCAAACTGCGCCCCGAAGAACCCCAATCGTTCCGCGACCTGGCGTTGGTGCTCGAGCGCCGTGGCGACAAAAATCGATTCCGCCGCAAGAAGGCGGCCAAGGACTACCGGCGTTCGCTGGACAATCTGGCCACCGTTGTCATGCGCAAGTGGGACCGCTTCGACCAAATCGAACTGATCGCGCTCACCGAGCTGAACGCGCTGTTCGTCAAGGCCAAGCGCTTTGGCGTCACCAAGGCGCCGGTGGACAAACGGTTGATCAAACACCTGCACATGGACGTTCGCATCGTCATGAGCTGGGACGCGGACAGCACCGACATGGATCTCCACGTCATCGAGCCGACCAAAGAGGAAGCGTACTACTCGAACAACAAGACGAAGATCGGTGGCATCGTAAGCAAGGACTTCACCAACGGCTACGGGCCGGAGATTTACGCAATTCGGCGGGCCATGCGGGGCAAGTACACAATTCGCACCAAGTTCTTCGGCAGCTCGGCCGCGAAACTGATCGGCGCCGTGACACTGCAGGTCGACATCTACACCAACTACGGGCGCCGTAACCAGCGACGCCGTTCGCTCACGTTGCGCCTGACCAAGAAGAAAGAGACCTTCACCGTCGGGGCGATTCGGTTCTAGTCGGACGTCGCCGGGCTAGTCGCCGTCGCGCGCTCCCTCGCCGAGCACGCGAATATCGTCGAGGATGCGGTCGGCGGCACGTTTGTACAACGTGACTCGACCTTTCTTTTCGCGCAGGTCATCCAGGTCGACTGGCTTGCCGATTCGAATGACGATGGGCTCGCCGCGGCGTGACCCCGGAGCGAAGTTCGACGCTACCTGTTTGGGCCAGTTGTTTTGCAGGCCGCTGATCCAAGCAGGTACGACCGGGACGTTCGCCTGCAGTGCCATCTGGCCGACGCCGGGTTGGGCGCGCAATAGTTCGTGCGGGTCGGGTCCTTTGCCGCGGGTTCCCTCCGGGTGCATGCCGACGACGACACCGGGAGTTCGCAGGAACTCGATAACTCGCTCGACGGACACTTTGTTGAGAGCTGCCTTGCTGCGGTCGCGGAAGATCGGTGGATACATGACGCCACCGCCGATGAGCATGTTGATGCCCATGCCGACCCACTGGTCGTAGAAGAAGTTGCTGCGCACGGGGAAGAACTGATCTCGGTACCAGGGCACCTTGTCCGTTAGCAACACCGACGAGATCACGTACATGTCGAAGAACGACCGGTGGTTCGAGCACAGGAGCACACCGGTCGATGGCTTCAAGGCATGGGCGTGCTCTAACCCTTTTACGTCAAGCAGGTTGCGGCTACAGAACTGCACGAACCGTCTACCCAGGGTGCGTAGGTAGAGCGATTGCATCTGTTTGGTTAGGGCGCCTTCGTTTACGGTGCGCGCGATGGACAGCAACCGCCGTTCCATCGGCTCGAGCGTGCCAGCTTGCGAGTAGTCGTCTTTTGCCACAGCGAGCGAACCTAACATCAGCGTGAACGGCGCGCTACACCGGGTGTGGTGGGCGCGTCACAGTAGCGTCGCCGCCGGCTCCTAGTCCCCCGTTATGCATGCCGTGAACCCTCGTCGGACGTGGCACGCGCAATGCACGGAACCACGATGACTCATGGGTGGGAGGGCAATACTGCTGGGCCTGTGCATTGGCGCCGCGGCCTGCGGAGGTTCGGTGCGGCGCGCGGCAGTGGCTTCGAGCGCGCGCTTGCCGGCGCGGATGCCGTGCACCCAGAAACTCACCGAGGTGGAGCAACCCAGGGTGACCGGGATGGACCCACGCAACCCCATCGCCAAACATCCGACCGGGCGGGTCAGCGCCGTGAGCATCGCTGGCAATCGCACTGTGCCCGGCCAGCTGATCCGGGGCGTCGTGTCGCTGCGCTCAGGTGCAACGCTGAGCAAGGAAGTGTTGCGCAAAGACCTCGCCGCCCTATGGAAGTTGGAGGTCTTCTCTGATGTTCAGGTGCACGCCAGTCGCAGCGACACGGGCCTGCGCGTGACGTACGCCGTAGCCGAGCGCCCTCTGGTCGGTCATGTATTCCTCGGCCGCGGGACCGATCGCTTACCCCGGCTATGGCAGCGGTACCGGTATCTGGACGGCGCGCTATTCGACCCGGCTCGTTTCCATCGCGAAACCAGGCACGTGGTCGCCGAGTACGTGCACGCGGGGTATCTCAAGGCCACGGTCGACGCGCGTGCACGTCGACGCGACGACGGCCGGGTAGACCTGTGCTTCGCCGCCACGCCTGGACCGCGTTACACCATCGCCACCTTCGAGTTCGCTGGCAATCGCGTCCTGGCCGACGCCAAGCTGCGCGCGCTGATCGACACTCGCAACGGTACGGAGAACGTGAGGGCAGGGGTGTATCGTGCGCAACGTCTGGCCACCGCGCTGGTGAAGATTCGTTCGCTGTACTACGACCACGGCATGATCAACGTGCGCGTTGGCTCGCCGAAGGTGGTGACCGACCATCGCCGCGCCAGGGTCAGCGTGCGTATCCCCGTGCACGAGGGGCCGGTGTTTCGCCTGGGCAAGATCGGTTTCGCCAAAGTCCGGAAGGCCGACCGTCGGCGATTTCGTAGGTTGCTCGGCCTGAAGACGGGGCAGATATTCTCACGCGCCGAGTTCGTCAAGGGCCTGGCTCGGATCCGCAAGATGAGCCGCGCGAGCGGCCGGCCCGTCGATGTCGTACCTGTCACCAACATCGACACCACCATGTCCGTGATCGACATGAAGTTGCAGGTGCGATACCTATGAGTGGTTCGCTGTCGGCGATCGCCGCCGCGGTGATGCTGCTTGGCGCCGGGTGTGGCGGCAACCCGAGCGGGTCGACGTTTGCTGGAATCCGCCTGCCGAAGGAGTGCAAGCGCGCGGCCGTGGAGCATGCGAAGCGACGTTGCGTTGCCTGGTTCCTTCACGAAATTGCGGGCGGCCGACGTTCGGTCTACGCCGACCGTAAACTCAGCGCGTACGTGACCCAAGTAGGGATGCGCATCGCGCGTCAGGCCAAAGGTGATCGCACCCGTTGGAAGTTTCTGGTCATTGACGACGCAGCACGCACGGCCTCCACCGTAGGAGGTGGCTATGTGTACGTGACCCGGGGCGCGCTGGCCGCGCTGCGATCAGAGGCCGAACTCGCGGCGCTGCTCAGTCATGAGATCGCCCACGGCCTGGCTGGCCACGGCGACGACTTCATCAACGGTATCAAGACCGACCGGGAGGAACGACCTGAGCGAGAGCGCTACGCCTACGAGCGCGACCGGGAGCGTCACGCTGATGAGCTCGCGGCGACCCTGTTGATGCGAGCTGGCTACGCACCCAGCGCTCTTGTGGACATGTTTGAACGCATTCTGCGTTTTGAGTCGAAACGCGATGTCAGTCAGGCGTTTCGCAGCCATCCGCTCGCCCACATTCGCGTTGCTCGTGCGTCGCGGGTAATTGGCAAGCGGAGCACCGGGCGAGTGGGGCGGTGCAGCTTCTTGAAACGAATCTCCGGGTTGGTGCTCGGCCACGATCCGCGCAACGGTTACGTCTACGATCGCACGTACCTGATATCGGCCGTTCGTCTCGCGTTCGATGTGCGCCGGGATTGGACCTATGAGCAGAAAGGCCGCCGGCTCGAGATATGGAATGACAAACGAAGCGTGCGTGCGTTGGTGCTCCAGGTAAACCGATTTCGCGCGGCAGCGCTCACCGCGTCGTTGTCGGGGCGAAGCAAGACGCGTATCGGTGGCCATCGAGCAGAGATGGGCTGGATGAAGATCGACTCGACGAAAAGTCCGCTTCGCTTCAACATGAGCTTCGGCGAGTACTGGGCTCGGGTCGCCGTGATTCGCACGCGCACTCGGAACATCGTCGCTCTCGTTGCCGGGCGTGGGAAGCGGGGGATGGCACGGCTGTTTCGCACCCTGCTACGTCCCCGAACCGCCACCAACGCGGAGATGCGCAAACCCGTGCCGAAGCGGCTTGCGACGACGAGGCTACGCAGGTCCGCAAACTGCCGTGACGCGCCGCGTAGATAGAAAAGTCCCCATCTCGGCCAGGTCGCGAGTACTATCCCGCCGTGTGCGGCACTGTGCTGGGAGGCGCCCGCGCACATTTGGGGAGAAACGAATGTGTAGCAAAACTGGCCTATTGGCTCTGTGTCTGGCGTGCGCCACGTGGGCGTGCGGTCCGACGAATCAAGGCGACGACGACGGTATGGGCAACGTCGACGGTTCGAACAACCCGAACGTCGACGGTGCATCGTTCACCGACTCGATGATTCCTGGCGACTCGAGCTGCGGCTCCCAAGAGGAACCGATCGAGCTTACCGAAAACGGCGACCCACCCGACCTGCTCATCGTGCTCGACCGCTCGGGTTCGATGAATGTGCCGCCGGGGTTGATTCCAATCCCCGGACAGCCGACCAAGTGGCAGATCATGAAACAGGCGCTCAGCGACATCATGATCGCCAAGCAGAACAACATCAACTTCGGCCTGGTCGTCTTTCCGTCGGTTGGTGCGGCCGACCCGGTCTGCGGAGTCACGCCAGGCATCGACGTCCCCATCGCGCCTGGCAACGCTATGGCGATCAACAGTTGGCTCGCGCCAAAGACGGCGGACGGCAACACGCCCGCCCACCTGTCATTGCAAGATGCGCTGAACATCTACAACGGCCTGCCGACCAACCCGGCCGGACGCTACGTGTTGTTCGCGACCGACGGTCTGCCCAACTGCGGTGGCACTCCATCGGTGCCAGACACCGATAGTGGAACTGAAACCGTTGCGGCGGTGACCTCTCTGGCGGGCACGCCGAATGACATCAAGACCTACGTGCTCGGCTTCGGGGTCGGCTTGCCCCTGGGTATTCCCGCTGGCGTCCTCGACGACGCCGCTCTCGCCGGTGAAGTTCCACGTCCCGGCGGGCCACCCCACTACTACGAAGCCAACGATGCAACACAGCTCGAGCAGGCGTTGAACGCCATCGCCGGCGGTATCATCGTGCCCACATGCGAGTGGTCACTCGCGTCGCAGCCGCCGGATCCGGATCTGGTGACCGTCACCATTGATGGAACCCCCGTACCCAGGGACACCGGCCACGCCAACGGCTGGGACTATCATCCCGACGCGTCGACCATCACGTTCTTCGGAAGCTATTGCGCGCAGATCGAAAGCGGCGCAGTGGCCAACGTACGGTTTACGTTCGGCTGCCCGGGCCCAGTCGTCCCGTAAGTTTCAGGCCTACACTGCCAGTGTGCGGCGATTTGCTTGGCGAGCGTCCCATCTAGGCTAGACTGGTCTCGGGGGACTTATGACGACTATCCGAGTTTGCTTGGTTGGCTTTGCTATTAGTGCGTTCGCGTTGGCCTGCGGCAGCGTGAAAAATCCGGGTGCCGACTCGGGTACACCGGACGCGATGACTCTGGAATGTTCGGCGCCGCAAGCCGACTGTGGCGGTGCCGCATGCGTAGATACCGATACTGACGACAGTCACTGCGGCCAGTGCGATCGCACCTGTGACAGCGACCGAGAGTGTGTTGCCGGCGACTGTGCGTGCACCGCTGGCACCGTGGAATGTGGCGGCAACTGTATTGATCCCCTGACCGACAATTTGTCTTGCGGCGCTGGTGCCGATTGTTCCGCCGAGCCAGGCGTTGTCTGCGATGCCGACTCTACATGTCTGGCGGGCGTCTGCAGACGCTCGTTGCAGAACGGTGGCTTCGAGACTGGCGACTACACTGGCTGGACGTTGAGCGACAACGCAACTGGCTTTCCCGACGTTGGCATTTGGGCTCTCCTGCAGGCCGGAACGAGTCTGGCGGACATCTCCAAAGGCATGCCTCCGCAGCTTTTCGACCATCAAGATGGTATGACCTTCGATGCGGGCTGCATGCAGGCTACCTTCGGCACGTTCCCATCGAGCATCGTCAACGAGGGCCTCTGGGCCGGTATGCACACGCAGAACGAGGAAGGACGGCACGTCCTGACTCAGACAATCTACGTTAGAGCCACTGACGTGACTCTTTCTTGGGATATGGCGTACGCGACGGACGGCTTCACCGCAACGACCCAGTACCTTGCGCTCAACATCAACACCCCTGCAGGGCTGTTGGTCGATACGCCGCTGAAGATCTTCGACACGGTAGCCGGCGATCCAATCATTCAGCCCACGTTCATGACGTACAACGTCGATCTCACCCCCTACCGGGGAATGGAGATCCAGATCGAGCTCGAGCTGATGGTGCAGGATGACTGTTTCACCGTGTTCTTCGACAATTTCCGCGTTCAATAATTGACTCAGGAGGTGAGCTGGCCCGGCCGTATGGTTTGGTGTAGCTTTTAAGGGCTTTGATCGGACAAACGGTAGGTGGGTACGAGGTAACGGCGAAGATCGCCGAGGGCGGGATGGGCGTGGTCTACGCGGCTAAGCACACCCTCATGGGCCGTAGCGCCGTGGTCAAAGTTCTGCTGCCACAGATGTCCGCCCAAAAAGGCATCGTCGAGCGCTTCTTCAACGAAGCCCGCGCCGCCGCATCGATTCACCACCCGGGTATCGTCGACGTGTTCGACCTGGGCTACTTGCCCGACGGCAAGGCCTACATCGTCATGGAGCATCTCCGGGGCGAGACGCTTCAGGATCGCGTTCGCAAGGGGCGCATTCCGTGGGCGCTCACGGTCATGATGGTTCGCCAGATGGCGGGTGCACTGGCCGCCGCGCACAAAGAGGGCATCGTTCATCGGGACCTGAAGCCCGACAACATCTTTGTCGTTCCCGATCCGGACGTGCCCGGCGGCGAGCGCATCAAGATTCTCGACTTCGGCATCGCCAAGATCGCGACGACGCAGGGATCGATGGCGACCCTTGCGGGCTCGGTGATGGGCACGCCTCCGTACATGGCGCCGGAGCAGTGCACCGATTCGGCCGCAGTCGATCATCGCACTGACATCTACGCTCTCGGCTGCATTCTTTACGAGATGCTCACTCAGAAGCCGCCGTTCGGTTTCGGTCACCTGGATGTGTTGGCCGCGCACATGCGCGATCCGATTCCGCCCCTGCGCAGCCTCGACCCTTCGGTACCAGACTGGCTCGAGTATCTGGGCATGCGCATGCTCGACAAGAATCCGGCCACCCGACTGCAATCCTGCGACGAGCTGGCTCAGGAGCTGTCCAACCGGGTGCCACAAGCGACCACCGCGCCGCGCCTGGATCAACAAGCGGGTTTCGCACAGACGATGGCGCCCTCTACGGGGCAGCATGTCTCGCAGGGGTCGCAGCCGCAGGTAGGTTCGCAGCCTCAAATGGGTTCGCAGCCACAGGTCGGCTCGCAGCCACACATGGTCGGCTCACAGCCACAGATGGGTTCGCAGCCGCAGATGGGTTCGCAGCCGCAGATGGGTTCGCAGCCACAGATGGGTTCGCAGCCACAGATGGGTTCGCAGCCGCAGATGGCCGGTTCGCAACCGCAGATGGGTTCTCAGCCTCAGTTTACACCAGCTCCGTACACACCCGGCCAGCACTCGCAGCCGCCAGTACAGACCGGTATGGGGTCGCAGCCTGCAATGCATCCGGCCACGCCAATCACGACTCACACCGCGGGTGCGGGCCAGATGGCATCGCCCACCGGCGCTGGTCTCACGGAAAAGAAGGGGATGGGCATCGGCGTCATCCTCGCCGTGATGCTTCTCCTCGGCGCGGCCGGTGGCGGTGCGTTCTTCTTTCTCAACAAGAACAAGAGCGACAAGAAGCAGGCGACCACGGACCAAGTCATCGATGCCGGTACCGCCGATCCGTCGGCCTCTACTGATGCAGGCGTCGAGGTTACGACCAACACCGGCTCGGACGCGGGAGCCGTTGCCGGCAACAGCCCCGACGCCAGTGTCGCCGTGGCCAAGGTGATGGATGCTGGCACCACGACGAAGATCCCGGACATTCCCGATATCAAGGGCAAGCTCGACAAAGTCGCCGAAGCGCGGGCCAAGGCCGCGGCACTGACCAAGTTCGCTTCTGGTGTCGCCAAGCTCGTCAAGAACGGCAAGTGCAAGGAACTGCAAACGCGCCTCGATACCCTGGAGAAATCGTACAAGGATGCCGCCAAGGGGTTCAAGAATCTGCTCAAGGCCTGCAAGCTCCGGGCGAAGAAACACACGACGAAGGCTAAGAAGCGATACATCACGAAATACGATCAGAATCGCGCGATTGATCGCCTGGCGCGCCGGGTGACTCGCTGCGCGGACAAATACGGTCCCGGGTTTGCGCGCGTGCGAGTTCACGTGAAGACCAACGGCCGGGTTGGCTCAGTGAGAGTCCAGTCCGCGTCGTCAAATCGCCACGCTCTGTGTGCCCGTTCGCTCATGCGCAGTGCCCGCTTCCCAAAAACGCAAAAGGGCGGCACCTACAGTCAACACATCCGCTTCGTCCAGCTTTGATCGCGGCTCGCCGAGCGAGCCGAGGCCGCAGGCGCTAGCTTTGATCGCGGCTCGCCGAGCGAGCCGAGGCCGCAGGCGCTAGCTTTGATCGCGGCTCGCCGAGCGAGCCGAGGCCGCAGGCGCTAGCTTTGATCGCGGCTCGCCGAGCGAGCCGAGGCCGCCGGGGACGCACGCGCTGATCGTAAGTGCCGCCACTGTGGCTGAGGGCGTGGCTGCCGAGTGAGATTGGCGCGCACCCCTGCAGCGACCGAGGGAGTGGGCTCCTGCCCTCGACCGAGCGGAGCGAAGCGGTACGCGAAGCGCACGCGCGGCAAGCTCGCCGGCAGACGCGCACTCAGCTCCCAGTGAAGTTGGCTTTGCGTCTTTCTACGAACGACCGTACGCCTTCGGCGGCGTCGTCGCTGCCCATCAAGCCGCGGGCTGCCTCCATTAGTCCGGCGTGGGCGGATTCGAAGTCCTTTTCTACTGAGAGCATCGACGATGCTCGGGTGGCTTGCACGGCGAGGGGAGCGCAGTCAGCGATCTCGTTGGCGATGGCCATGGCGCGTGCGCGTTGGTCGCCTGGCTCGGTGACTTCGCAGACCAGACCGATGCGCAATGCTTCGGCTGCGTCGAATTCTGCGCCGGTCAGCAGCCAGCGCATGGCGTTGCCCCAGCCGACGAGTTGAGGAAAGCGCATGGTCGCGCCACCGAAGGGCATGATGCCTCTGTTCACTTCCATCTGACGGAACCGGGAGTCTGTCGCACACAGGCGAACGTCCGAGGCGAGCAGTAGCTCGATGCCGATAGTGAGGCACCAACCCTGGACCGTGCAGACCACGGGTTTGGTGCGGCGGCGACCCGATAGGTCGAGTGGATCCACGTTGCCCTCTGGGAACAGCGGTTTGCCCGCCGCGACCGCAGGGCCGACTTCGGCCAGGTCCAGGCCAGCCGTGAAATGGTCTCCGTCAGCAAACAGCAGCGCGCACCACAGGTCCGGGTTGTCTTCGAACTCGGTATAGGCCGCCGACAGTTCGCGCAGCATGGTGAGGTTGAACGCGTTGCGCTTGGCCGCTCTGTTTAGGCCAATCACAAACACGTGGCCAATGGTCTCGGTGGTCAGGGTCTCGTAGCTCACCGCGCAATAGTCGTCGGCTGAGTGACGCGATGTCGACACTAATGTAGAAGCTTCGACTACACCCACCGACACGGTTACAGGCGGTTAGCCCAGGCATGAGCCTTGCTCTATCAGATTCATGTTGACAGTACCCAAACGGCTGAGTGATAACTCCGTGTAGAAACTCCGTGTTACAGCTCCGAGCACTCGCTCAGTGGTAGATATCGAAAATATATACGATTTGACAGACCTCGACGCCAAGGTTGAGGCCGCCCTGAGCCGGGGCGACGAACGCGGACTCGATGTCCTGGCCTATGGCGAAATCAGCGTCGTTCTTCGGGTCGATACGCCGAGCGGACCCATCGCGTGCAAGCGCCTACCGATTTTCGAGAACGTCGAAACGCTCCGCCGTTATCGACGATGTCTCGAACGATACCTGGGCGATCTCCGCGGCCGTGGAGTGCAAGTCGTGCCCACGGATCTATGCGTCGTGGCGCGTGCAGATGGGTCCCGCGCTGGCTATTGCGTGCAGCCGCTGCTGGACTCGGAAGCGTTGGCCACGCGCGTTCTTCGTCGCGGTAACAAAGCCGACGGAGTGGCCATGTTCCGCAAGGTCGTCGATGCGATCTGCGCCGCGGTGTCACCTCGGTTGGGCCTGGACGCGCAGCTCTCGAACTGGACGTATGTCGACGGCCAGCTCACGTATCTGGATGTCACTACGCCGCTGGTGCGCGACGTCGAAGGCAACAATGAACTCGACGCTGACCTGTTTCTGGCGGCCTTGCCCCGACCTCTGCGTGTACCGGTCAAGCGCTGGGTGCTTGCGGACATCACCGACAAATATCACAACCCGCGTGGCGTTATCGTCGATGCGATTTCGAACCTGCACAAGGAGCAGCTCACGAACTGGATACCGGCGTTCATCGGTATCGCCAACGAGGTGGTGTCGACGCCCATCACGGCTGCAGAAGTGGCGCGCTACTACAAGTTCGACGCGCGCACATGGGCGGCGCTCTTGTGGTTGCGTCATGCTGACCGGGCGTGGCATCGCCGGGTGCTGCAGCGACCGTATCCGTTCCTCTTGCCCAAGAAGATCGATCGTCATGTGTGACACGATCCTCATCGCCGACGGGCAGCGTGTGTTGTTCGCAAAGAACTCGGATCGCGATCCCAATGAGGCACAGGGTCTGGAGTGGCATCCGCGCCGCCGAAGCAGCGGCGCCGGTCTGAAGTGCACGTGGATCCGTGTTCCCGAGACCGACTGGACTCACGCCATCGCGATCAGTCGCCCGTTTTGGATGTGGGGCGCTGAGATGGGCACCAACGAACACGGCGTGACCATCGGAAACGAGGCGGTGTTTACGACGGAGCCGAACTCGGCCACGGGGCTCACCGGAATGGACCTGGTGCGCCTCGCGTTGGAGCGCGCGGAAACGGCCGAGGCTGCCGTGGACGTGATAACCAGCCTGCTCGAACAGCATGGACAGGGCGGTGCCTGCGGGTTCGAGTATCAAAGCCTGACCTATCACAATAGTTTTGCCATCGCCGACGCGAGTGGCGCGTTCATCTTGGAGACCGCTGGTCGCAAGTGGCAGGCGGAGCGGGTGGACGGTGCGCGCACCATTTCCAACGGGCTCACGATCCCCGACTTCGCCCGTGCTCATCAGCACGAGTTCAAGACGCGCATCGCTCATGCGCGAGTACGTCGCAGTCGAACTCAAGCCCTGGCAGACGATGCCACCAGTCCCGCTGACCTGATGGCGATCCTTCGCGACCATGGCGCGGCTCACGCGCTGCCCGAGTATCGGTGGTTCAACGGCGCGGCCGCTGCGCCGTGCATGCACGCGGGCGGGCTGGTCTCGCTCGGTTCTCAGACCACTGGCTCGTGGGTGTCAGAGTTGAGCGCGTCCGGGCATCGCCATTGGGCAACCGGAACGGCGGCACCATGCACCAGTCTGTTCAAGCCCGTCGACGTACACGAGCCCATGGATCTGGGCGGACCTGCGGGCGCCAACGCAGACGCCCGTAGCCTTTGGTGGCGTCACGAGCGATTTCACCGACGCGTGATGCGGGATCTCCAGGACCTGGCGCCAGTGTTTCAGCAAGAGCGAGATCAAACGGAAGCCGAATGGTTGAGCAAACCAGTGTCATCCGCCGAAGCGTTCGCCGAAGGCGATGAGCTGCTGGTGAGGTGGCAGCAAGCCATTGCCGCGCGCGCAGACCGCGATCTGCGCCCGTGGTTGACCCGCCGGTTTTGGAGCCGGCGCAATGCGACAGCCAATCTGTCGAGTAGGAAATAGACATGCAGCCTGTACAAGCGCCGACTCCTCGATTGAGCAGAAAAGAACGCCTGCGTGGCAAGAACCCGCATCGCTACGACAACCTGATTCGAACGGCGACCCAGGTGTTCGCCGACGAGGGGTTCAACGGTTCGAGCGTGAATCGTTTGGCCAAGCAGGTCGGCGTGGGCGTCGGGACGATCTATAGCTACTTCGACGACAAAGAGGATCTGTTTCTGGCGTGCGTGCGGCGTGCGGCAGAAACGGACCTTGCCGGAAAAAGCGAGCGCATGGACGAGACGCAACCGGCGCTCAACATGCTCAAGGCGATCGTTCGTATCGACCACGAGTTGATGGAGCGCGACCCGGACGGCCAACGGCTGCTCAAGTCGGTGTTCTACGGTATCAACTCGCAGCTGCCCATCACCCCGGAGGCCCAGGCGTTGTACTTCGGTAGCATGGACCTGGTGCAACGCGCCCTGGACAAGGGCACCCAGGAGGGCGTGTTCGCGCTGGGCCAGGACGGACCTCTGGCCGCGCTGCTGATCAACGGGCTGATGGAGACGTTCTTCGTCCTCGGTCGCACTCTGGGCGGCAACGACACGGGCGCGACCGTCGAGTTGGCCGAGCGGGCTCTCGAACTCGTTTGTCGCGGAATCGTCAGCCCCAGTCACCGCGCCTGAACGAGGACAATGATGATCGAACAAGACACATCAGACATTTCGACTAGCCGCGAGCAGACATTTCAGAGTTTCGGTCGGCACGTTTCGAAAGGCAAAGCCGCCACGTACGAGGAACTCGGTCTCGACGCGGTCATGGGCCAGCGTGACGGCGCCCATTTCTACGATGCATTCGACGGGCGCCCCTGGTGGAACTGTCACTGCAATGGTGGCGTGTTCAACCTGGGGCATCGCAACCCGGCGGTGGTCGCCGCTGTGCGCGACGCCCTGGATACATTCGACATCGGCAACCATCACCTGGTGTCCAATCATCGCGCCGAGCTGGCATCGCGATTGGTGCAAACGACCGCCGGACACCTGACGGGCGTTGTCTTTGGCGTCAGCGGTGGCGAAGCAGTGGACCTGGCCATCAAAGTGGTGCGCGGACACACGGGACGGTCCAAGATCATTTCCGCCAAAGGCGGTTATCACGGGCATACAGGACTCGCACTAGCGGCCGGCGACCCGGAGTATCGCGACGAGTTCCGCGGGGGCCTTCCCGGGTTCATGCAGGTTCCGTTCGACGACATCGAGGCGATGGCACATGCGATCGACGACGACACGGCGGCGGTGATCCTCGAGCCCATCCCGGCGACCCTGGGCATGCCGATACCGGGGCGTGGCTATCTGCAAGCCGTACAGAAGTTGTGCCACAGCCGTGGGGCCAAGCTGATTCTGGATGAAGTACAGACCGGGTTGGGCAGAACCGGAGCCATGTGGTGCTACCAGCACGAACGCTTAAAGCCGGACGTGGTCGTGACTGGCAAAGGCCTCAGTGGCGGCGTCTATCCGATCACGGCGACGCTCATGACCCGTGAGCTGCACTCGTTGTTCGACCGTCGACCCTTCGTACACATTTCCACGTTCGGTGGTTCCGAGATCGGCTGCGCGGCGGCAATGGCAGTGCTCGACCTGGTGTCGGCGCCCGGCTTCCTCGATCGCGTCGTGTCGTTGGGCGAACGCTTCGAGGCCGGGTTGCAAGGGCTACCGTTCACGCTGCGCCGTAGTGGCATGATGATGGGGTTCAAGTTCCCCGCCGAGCGCGCGGGTATGTTCGCGGCCAAGCTGCTCTACGACCGCGGCGTGTTTACGGTCTGGGCCAACAACGACACGAGCGTGCTCCAGTTCTTGCCACCGCTCATCCTCAGTGATGCCGAAGCCGATGAGCTAATCGCCGTCGTGCGGCGTGCGTTCGGCGCGAGCTAGCTCACTCGGAGTGGTCGAACATCTTGTGCACGTCGTCGGCTTGGGCTCGCACGTCAGCGCGACCTAGTTCGATTAGGCGTTCGGCGAACGCGCCGTCGAATAGCACGTACGACGCCAGGTCGGAGTCGCCTCGGGCCGCCAGGCGTACGATCAGTCGCTGGAACCGGCTGGCGCGCCAACGTTTTCCCGGCGAGTGCACGTACGCCGAGGCGATGGCACCAATGTCCTGGGACGGTCGGAACGCCAGGCAGTCGATGCGCGTATATGGCAAGCCTCGGTGCTCGACCATGACCTGGTGAACCCGCTCGAGCTCCGCCTCGGTCAGGGACTCCTCGAGCACCTCGATGAGTCGGTTGAATCGGCGCAGCACCTGTAAGTCGTAGGACACCGGGTCGAGCAGCAGGGCGTTGAGCAGCTTTCCCAGTAGGAACACGACGCTTGGATAGTCCTGGGTGCGGTCGGTGACTACCTGCTCCGCCTCGTCCTCGAACATGGGTGAGATGACGATGAGCCGTTCGGCGCCTGCACGGATCGCTGGGGCGATGGGGGTATTGAACCGCAACCCGCCGTCGCAGTAGTAGGACGAACCGATTTTGCGGGCGGGAAACACGAACGGTAACGCCGCCGACGCCAGCACGTGATCGGCGGTGATCTGAACCGTCGCCGCGCGGCGCCTTGGATCTCGAGAGGGTCTGAACGCATTGTCCCGGGACAGCTCCGCGAACATGGTCGTGCGTCCGCTGGCCACTTCCAGGGCAGTGACAATCAAGGCTCGGGTGTCCTGACGCTCCACGGCGCTGCGTAGCTGCTGCCACGGCACGCTGTCGGACACGAGTCGCTCGAGTGCCTTTGGATTGAGCACGGAGCGGCCAAACCCCGGGTTGGGATCGTACAGGCGGCGTAGCGGCCGGCCGAACAAACCCAGTGGATCAATCTGCAGGTGGTGGGACAGGTCGAGGCTGCGCCAGACGTCGATGAGTTTACCGATGCCCAGGTCGCCGCGATGAGTGTGAGCCGCCAGGAATGTCGCGTTGATGGCCCCAACCGATGTGCCGGTGAATATGCGAAACGGCGGCGTCGACTCGGAGGTCAGCCCGAGTACCTCGATGATGCCGGCGATGACGCCAACCTCATATGCGCCGCGTACGCCGCCGCCGGACAGGACCAACGCGGTTTTGTCGGAAGCACTCATGCGAGGAAATGGCGGCGGGCCGCTGCGGCTTCCTCCACACTAAACACCAGCGTTAATCCGGGGTTGAACGGGGAAGGAGCCGACCCAAACCATCGTATAATGGTTCGCCGCCGGACTACACCCGTAACACTCAGATAGAGTCATCCAGATGCGCGTTCTATTCATAGAGGTCGATACCGAGAGTGCGTGGGCCGTTGCGTCAATCGGTCCAGCGTTCCTGGCGTCGTTCTTACGCGCTCACGGGCATCAGGTGGACTTTTTTCGCGTGCCTCTGGATATGGCTGTAGCCGATGTGGCGGACAAGGTTCGCGCGGTCGACCCTGAGCTCATCGGTGTCTCCCTGACGACGCGCCAATGGCAGCGCGCTCGTTTCCTCATGAGCGATCTGCGCAAGCACATTGACGTGCCCGTGGTCGCCGGTGGGTTGCACCCGACGTTCTCCCCCGAAGTCGTACTCGCCCAGCCCGGGTTCGACTACGTCTGCCTGGGCGAGGGCGAAGCTCCTTTGCTCGATCTGGTCAACGCTCTCGAAGCTGGCAAGGAACCTTGCGGCATTGCCAACATCTGGGTCGAAGGCGGGACGCGCCCCGGGCTGCGCAACCCGTTTGACCCAATTGATGACCTGCCATTCATGGCGCGCGATGTGCTCGATGAACCGCGCGGGACCGTGCATATGGCGACTCAACGCGGTTGCCCGTTTCCGTGTACGTACTGCGCGGCGCGCATGTACAACCAGCTGTACAAGAGCACCGCCGAATACGGCCGGCGACGCACGCATCGCAACGTACTCGACGAACTGATCGAAGTGCGCGACGCAGGCAACCTGGGCTACGTGATTTTTCTCGACGATACGTTCACCATTCACCACCCGTGGGTGCGTGAGTTCTGCCGCGTCTACAAAGAAGAGATCAACGTACCGTTCTGCCTGCACGCTCGGGTGGAGACGGTGAACGAGAAGCTGCTCCACACCCTGGCCGATGCGGGCTGCCAGCAGATTACCTACGGGGTCGAGTCGGGCAGCGAGCGGATTCGCTATGAGGTCATGCGACGGCCGGTGAAAAACCAACGTTTCGTCGACGTGTTTCGCTGGACCCGCGAGGCAGGCATCAACGTCACCGCCAACTACATGCTCGGTATGCCCGAGGAGACGCGGGACGACCTGCAGCAAACCCTGGACCTGGCAGAACAACTCGACGTGCTGGACTTTGGCTACTTCGTGTTCTATCCGTATCCGGGTACCCAGCTGTTCCAGGAGTGCCGCGACAAAGGCTACCTGCCCGAGGACTATCTGGAACGCGAAGCCAATCATCGCGAGTCGATCCTGACTCTGCCGACACTGACCAACGACGACATCGGCGAGTATTACGACGCGTTCACGGACCTGCGCAAACGCATGTACGCGAAGCGAGATGCGAACCTCGCGCATATTTACGAGCGCGCCAGCGCCGGCTAGCGCGGCTACCAGCTCGCCCGAGCGATCATCACGTGGGTCTCATAGTCCATCGTGGACCGCTCGTGCACGTAAACCCGCCAGGGCACCTGGTCTTGTTCGCGGACCATGCGCAGGCAGATGTCCATCGCTTCGGGGGAGGCATCAGACAGGAGTCGTCGCATTTCACTCGCGCTGCTGCCCGCGGAGTCCGAGCGCTGGGAGTGGCTGCCGATCCATCGAGACAACTCGGTGACCTTCGCGGACCAATCGTACGGTGAGGCGATCACTGCTTCGCTGCCCTTACGCATAACCCGGCCCGTTTCGGCCAGGTGAAACACCGGCACGTCGACGCTGTCCACCACGTTGCAGCTCAGTGCACCGTCAAAGAGGCCGTCGTAGAAGGGCAGGGCGGTAGCGCTACACGCCCACAATTCGATCTTGTCCCGGTGTGCATCGCCTACTTCGATGGTTCGCTCTTCGTAAACCACGCCGGCCTTGCGCAACTGGTAGGTGGCGCTGCCCTGGGTGACCAGCTTGCGCGCGAACCGCAGCATGGCGATGTTGAGGTCGATGCCCAGCACAGACTCAGCGCCGGCCGCCGCTAGCTCGAAACAACCACCGGCCGTGGCGCAGCCTGCGTCGAGCCACATACCCGATGGTGGCACCGACAACATCGGCACGGCTACCCCGAGCAAGGAGCGCAGACCAGCGTCGAGCTCGTATTGGGTGTAGGCGTAGGAGCTCAGGGTCGACCGGTTGTAGCTAAACGAGGACTGCGGCGACAGAGCGTCGGCGAACAGGCTCTGGGTAAACGCGCTCAGATCATCCCGGGCCATGAGCGGGCCTTCATAGTCGCTCAGGAACGTCGCCACGTCGGCGACGATGATCGGAATGCCGTCGATGATGGGCGCCTCGCGTTGGCAGGACTTCGTGGAGCAGACCAGCACGCCTTCGATGATGTCGTCGCCATCACGGCGGACCACGTGGCCCAGCTTCAGCGGGGACGGCGGCCGCTTCTCGGCTCGACACGCCAGACAAACCGGACGCAGTCGGTCGAGAGCTTCAGTGCGCAGAGTAGTTCCTCAGCCGCCGATGTCGACGTCGCTGGAGCCGCCGTCGACCGTGCCCAGGGGCATGGGGATCGGGCCCACGCAGGCTGCGAACGCAACCATGTCGCCATGCCGTGCCGCGGGCAGCATTTCGATCATGACTGTCATCGACGCTTTGGTAACGAGGCCGGGACCACCCGGAGGGCAGCCACCTTTTTCCGCGTCGCACGGTGCACTCATGTCGGTGGAGCGCACGGCCGGTTTGCCATTGGTCATGACAGTGGCGGCGCCCTTGACGATCATGTGTGGCGTACATGGGTGTGGGACCGGCGTGGGCACTGGCGCGGCCGGATGGATCGGCGCGTGGCAATGGGGGCCATTGTGCTTCATCTTGTCTTGGTTCGCGCGCGCTGCTTTACCCATCGTTCGTCCTGTCCCTAGTTGAGGTAAATCATCTTGCCGCGCATGACCATGTCGTCCTTGGACTCGAGGTCAAGCTTGCCTTCGCTACCCAGGGTCAGACGCTCGGATGCGTTGACCTTGAATTCTTTGCAGCTCATCTCAATGGATTCGGCCGCGTTGATTTCCACTCGTGCGCCGCTCAGCTGAACGACTGGACCATCGGCGGTCATCTTGACTCGCAGCTCGACGTCTCCGCCGTCCGCGCGAAATTCGACGGTCTCGCCGTCTTCACTGGTCGCGATGGTGACAGTCCTACCATTCGCTAGTTCGAGACCCTTTTTTGTCGCTGTATCCATCGTTTACGGGCTCCTGCGGGGCGTTGGCCCCGAGTTGCGTAGCCTAACATGGGCGTGGCGGAGAGGACAGTACACCCTCTAGCGCCTCGAATAGTACGCTCTGCCCCCACAGAATCACCCCTGGTTTCGCCGCACCAGGTGGCGATTTCGGATATTTCTTTCCGTCGAGGGCCGCTTTGAACAGGGACGTGGTGTGGTCGCGCATCTGTTCGGGGGTGGCGAAACGCCGACTGTTGACCAGTCGTTCGACCTCCGCGTCCAGCTCTTCGGTGGAAGCATCGGTGCGCCCGGAGACGAACTCGATGACGTGCTGCAGCGCGTGGTGGCGGAACGCCGACAGAATGCCCAGGCCGACTTCACCCCGATGGCTGCCATCCAGGTCGGGAGGGTCGACGAGCTCCTGGCCGAAATCGAAGAACACAACCGAGAAAAACTCCCAGACGCGACCGATGGCGAATAGTTCGTCCCAGTCCCCGAACAGTCGGCGCGTGACCGCGTAGCTGTTTCGAACGGTGGCGCGTTGGCTCTCGCTCGGGTTGAGTTCGTAGCCCATGGCCGCAGTGATGGTGCGGAACGCGTACGCGATGAAGATCTGGTGCCACGCGGATTCAACCGCGAAACATGCCTCGTGGCGCGTCACTTCGTAGTCGATTTCGGTCGTGCTAGTGCTGCGTTGCAGAGCGCTGACCAGAGACGTGTAGTGCAGCTCCACGAGAGGTTGGCTGAGTTTTGCGCAATGATTCAGCGCGTCGGTCGCCAGGTCGTAGAATTGGGCACGGCTCAGCTCGCACACCAGATCTTCGCTTGTCAGCTTGCACATGAAGTCGTTGGCGCACGTGGCCTCCGTTTCGATGGCGAAGATGCGCTCGTATATCGGCAGTACGCTGGACGTACCCAGTTGCTTGGCGTAGTCGTATGCGACGTGGTAGCCGCGCGCAACGTCGGCGACACTGGGCAGCGGCGGATCGTCGGGGGTCTCTACCACCGGTAGAGGGGCCGGGTCGTACGGCGGTGGACTCGGGACATCGGCGAGTTGTGTGCCCACGGCTTTGTGCAGCCACGAACCGATCAGTTGCAGTCCGTCATCGCCGAACGGCAAGCGGTTGCGGTAAGGCGCAGCCGTACAAATGCGTTGCCAGGAGCAACCCGGATCGCTGTGTTGAATGGCGCGCCACAGCCCTTTAATCGTCTCGGCCAGGGCGGCCTGAGTTCGAGGCTCGCCTTCCGTCGCCCAGTGGAGCAAGCTGACGACGAGTGGCGCTAGTGAGTCGACTGCCGTCGTCGCGGCGAGTTGGAGCCCGGCGGCGTCGGCCATGGTCCGCGTCATCTGCGCGCTCAGCTCCGCGAAGTTGGTCGCATCTGCCACAGAGCGCGACGTCTGTGCGACTCGCAGCATACGCTCGTCATCCAGGGCCGCGTGAATGTCGGCTACGTTGTCGTAGCGATCGAGCAACTCCGCACGCGCGAGTCCAAACAGACTCCCCGCGCGGCGGTTGTACTCGGCCGGCGAAATCCCACTGCCGGCGAGGGCGATGAGCTCGCGCAGCACGGGTATCTGATGGCGGTGCAGTTCGGGTCGCGGCGTGCACTGGGCAAGTCGCAACTCGAGGTAGTGGGTGTGGCGCTCCACGCCCCCATTGTACCCCTACAACTTGGTGAACGTGCCGGAGGAGCTGGCGGCCAGCTCCGGCTCGGCATCCTGAACGTCGTCAGCCTGGCTCCGCCGCGACCAACGCAGGGCAATGTGCTGAGGGATCAGTACGAGGGCCGTGCCGACGGCACCGAGGAAGATGCCGAAGAAGATGATGTTGGTGAGTCCGGCGATGGCCAGGAAGACCGAGCCCAGGTTGATGAAGTCTCGCTTGATGATCAATCTGAGGTAGTCGAGCCAACCGCCCGAGCTGGTCGGGTAGTCCTGGCTGTTGCCAGAGTGGGCGACCACGATCAGGTAGTAGTAGATAATGTAGACGCTGATCGCTGCTGCAACCGCGCCGACCACGATGCTCGTCGCAACCCACTGGGTCGGATTGTGGGTGTAGTAGTGGAGCCCGGCCGCGATGAAGAACAGCATGGTCGTGAGCTCGTCGACGATTGTGTCCAGCCAGGCGCCGAACTTGGAGCCCTCGTGACGCAGTCTGGCAATCTCGCCGTCGCAGCCATCCAGATATCCCGCGAACAACACCATCAGCGTCGCGATGACGGCACCGCTGTAGCTTCCTTGCGCCATGAACCAACAGCCGGTCACACCGATGATGAACACCATGATCGACAGCATGTTCGGCGTGATCGGCGTCGGCAGGAACAGGCGGGTGAACGGATAGGACACGCGCCGATTGACGTAGGTGGAGAGCAGGCTGTCCTGCTCCTTGTGCACGAGGCGGAACAACATCTTGGTCGCGCCGCGGCGGTCGGCTCGGGTCGCGGCCGGGTGCCTGGCTATGTCGCCGTGCGGGTGGGAGCTGGCGATCCCTTTGGCGAGCCAGGCTTCCGCCAACGCGCGATCACCCTCGAGGGGATCGACGCTCAGGGCGTCCAACGCCTCGGCAGAACGGGCGGCCGGGATCCACATGGCGCCGGCGTAGTCGCTGGAACTCGGATCAATCGCGACAGCCACGTCGCGTTTCTCGTCCTTCGCTGATTCGTCTCGATGTGGTTCACCGGGGCGAACTGCGTCTATGAGTGGGAAGTGAACAACCTGATCACGCACTCGAATGACTAACAGCTCGAGATCTGCACTCGCTAGCTCGGGAAGTTTCGCAGCGGCGGCTGCGCTATCGATCACGGTTACCCGCGCGGCACCACGCTTCCCGGCCATTCGACGGCCCCGCTCGGCCAGGGAAAGGCCGCACACGGTGGAATCCGTCACTGGTTGGACCGCTAGGACGACTGCTTGAAAGCCATTCCTACCATCGCCGGATGTGCCCTTTGCCGCGTCACTTATATGAGTCGCAGGCTTCGTCGGAGCGTCGGGCATTTTGAGCATGATTATTGAAAAGGGACCTAAGCAATTACGATGCCCGGGTATTTACACGCGAAATCTGGTGAAAACTCGTCACAGAGTAAACGCCTTCTACGACACTCCATCGGACAAGACGAGTCTTTTCGTTCTGTTAAACGTCCTGGTGAAGTTTCACCACGAATCGGGGCGTTTCTAACGCACAGCCCCCTTGGTTTCAACCGGTTACTGGGCGTCCAAGTTGGAGCGCGATTTACCGCTGGACATCGACCCTATAGCGAACATAGAAGGGGCGACCGCCCCTGTACTCGAAACTCTATCCCCCGTCATATTCACTCTTTGAGACAGGTACGGAAAAGCATGGTTACGTATTGGCCCTTACCCCACCTCATGGTCTATCGTTCGGCCGTCGTCTTGTCACCCCAATCCCGTAGCTTCGTCACAAACTGATGATAAACCAGGCCGTTATCCTAGCTGCAGGAATGGGCAGTCGCATTCGGACGAGCAAGGGCGACTTGCCCAAGCCCCTCCAGTCTGTCAACGGAGTCCCGATGATCAAGCGGACCGCGCTCACGCTGCGCGCCGCTGGGGTCAAGCGCATCGTGGTCGTCGTCGGTTTCATGGGCGACATGATCACCGCCGCAATTCGGGGCGACTCCGCGTATAAGCGCGCGGGGCTAACCATCGACATCGTCGATAACCCCGAGTACAGCCTGGCGAATGGCGTCTCGGTGCTCGCCGGAGCGCGCTACGTCGATGCGCCGTTCCTGCTGTCCATGGCTGATCACATTTACGATTCGTCTCTGGCGGCCAAGGTGGCCCGAGCGGATATGCGCAAGGCGGACTTGTACCTGTGCGTGGACCGCCGGGTGTCCGAGGTCTACGACATCGATGACGCCACCAAGGTGCGCACGGTCAACGGCCGTATCGTCGATATCGGCAAGACGATTCCGCAGTACGACTGCATCGACTGCGGCGTATTCGCCGTGTCGAAAGGGCTGGTTCGCGAGCTCGAGCGCGCACGTGCCGACAAGGGCGACTGCTCGTTGTCCGACGGGGTACAGCGTCTCGCCGAGCGTGGCCGCGCCCGGGTGGTCGATGTCGGCTCTGCCTTTTGGCAGGATGTTGATACAGCGGAAGCCCGTTTGCGGGCCGAGCGTGAGCTACATCTCATCAACGAGCGCGCCTCCCGGCCTCTCGTTGCTTCGCTGTAGGGGTCAACTCCTTCAGCCAGCTTAACTAGCGATGCTAGTTTCGCTTCCCGTCGATATGGCCGCTACAATTCGGCCATGTCTTCGCTCCACTCACTACGAACGATTCGTTGTACTGGCGTGCTGGTCGTCGCCCTGGCTCTGGCCTGGTCACTGCCGGCGCTCGCCGACAAGAAACCGACGCGGCTGACGCTGCCCGAGCTCATGGCCCGTGCGAAGAGCAATCCGCTCTCCCGGGCCGCCCGGCAGGCCACCCTTGCGGCAAAAGCGCGCGTCGCCGAAGCGCGTGGCGCGCGACTTGGTTCGATCTCGGTCACGTCCTTCCTGGCGCCGAGTCCAAACATCGAATGTCGGGACGAAGCTGGCGCAACGGTCAAGCGTCCGAGCAACTGGCGCGAGTGCGACAGCACCAACAACAAGGATGTGAGCATCGGCATCTCCGGAATCTTCACCGGAGTTCGCGCCACCTGGACCCTGCCGGTGTTTACTTTCGGCAAGCTGGGCGCAATTGGCGATGCCGCCAAACGAGCGGCAACAGCGACGCGCGCGAAAGAAGGCTCGGTCGCGGGCAAGGTCGCCGTCGAAGTTGCGCGGGTCTATTACGGACTCAAGCTCGCTCGCGAGTTGCGCTGGATGCTCGAAGACGGCCGTGACGAGATCAACAAGGCGATGAAGAAGTTGGACAAGCACCTGGCGGCGGGCACGGGGGACGTGACCGTTCAAGACAAGCTCCGCCTCGATACCCTGGTCGCCGAGGTTGGTGTGAGGCTCGTCGACGCAAAAGCCTCCGAAGCCAATGCGCTCGCGGCGATTCGCGTGATCGCCAAAGACAAGGCCATCGACATCGACGAGGAGGCCCTGGAGCCGACCAAGTTCACCTTGCTTGCCAAGAGCGCGGCGTACTTAGCTAAGGCGCGGAGCCATCACCCCCAACTTGACGCCGCCCGGGCAGGTCTGCAGGCGGTGAAGGCCCTGGAGAGGTATGAGCGGCGCAAGTGGTTCCCGGATCTCGCGCTGGTGGCCGGTGTCAGCTTCTCAGTCGCGCCCGATGTACCCAACGCGCCATCGGCGTTCGCCAACGATCCGTACAACACCCTCGGCGCGAGTCTCGGTCTGGTGCTGCGCTGGAAAATCGAACCGCTGATGACCCGTGCGCGGGTGAACCACGCCCAGGCCAATACGCGCCGCGCGGCAGCGTTGTTAGACGGCGCTGTGTTGGCGGCAGATCTGTCGGTGAGCCGGGCCCACAACACGGCCAAGCAGGCACGGCAAAAGCTGGCACTCGCCAAGCGCGGCGAGAAGAGCGCCAAGGGCTGGGTGGCGTCGGTGGTGCAAGCTGATGCTATCGGCGTCATTTCAGCCAAGGACATGGCGGACGCGTATGTGGCCTATTTCACGGCGAAGGCCCGTGTGCTACAGAGCTTGTACGAGTGGAATCTGGCCGTCATCAAGCTCCGACGCGTCAGCGGTGAATTCGCCGCTGCCCACAAACGTCGAAAAGACTAACCGTATGCAAACACAACGTTTCGCCGCTCTCGCCACCGCGGGCCTTCTCCTGTTCGCTGTTCCTTCGCTCGCGTCGGCCAAAGGCTCCGCCACCAACACGGTGCGCAAAGCCAATACGACCGTGCGCAATCTGCTCAAGCAGAAGGTCGCCCCCGGCAGCCCCGCTGAGAAGGCGTTCGCCAAGAAACTCACCCGCCAGGTTCGCAGCTTTCTCGATATCGATGAGCTGGGTCGGCGGGCGCTGAGCAGCCATTGGGCCAAGCTCACTCCGGCTCAGCGCGCCGAGTACCTCAAGCTACTGCGCTCGCTCATCGAGAAGAACTACATCAAAGGGCTGCGCTCGAATCTCAAGTACAAGGTCAAGTACATCGGCGAGACCGAGAAGAATCTATCTCGCGTTGTCCAGACCGAGATCAAGACCCGGCGCCGCGGTCGGCCGTACACAGTGTCGATCGACTATGTCGTGCGCAAGCAAAAGGGTGCCTGGCGCGCCTACGATATCGTGACCCAGGGCGTCGGTCTGGTGGTCAACTATCGCGCGCAGTTCAATCGCCTCATCAGTCGCAAGGGCTTCGACAATCTACTCAAACTGATGCGCAAGAAGGCCGCCAAGATGGGCAGCTAGCCCGTCCGGCGAACGACTTTCTATTCTTTCATCGAGCGGGCGACCGAGCGTGGGCTGATGCCCTGGGTGTACGCCAGCAGTAAACCGATCGTGCCCAGGACAGCGACGGCGATGGCGGCGAGACGCAGTTGCGGGCTGAACCCTGCCGTCAGTTCGCGAACACCGAAACCCAGGCCGCAGGACACGGCGATGCATACGGGGATGCCGATGATGCTGCGTACGTAGTGGCCGAGCGAAAGATTGATCTGGTTGAGCACCGTGTACAGCAGGAGCGCGAACGCGAACGGATAGCCGACTGCCCAGGCCGCTGCGACCGATATGATCCCGTGGCTGCCGAACAGCTCCGCGAATAGGACGAACATCGATGTGAGCAACACGGTCGCGACGGCTTGATAACGCAGGCTCAGCTCGGGGCGGCCCAGACCGTCGAGCAGTGGTGGACCGATGTGGCTAAGCGCGCGCAGCACGCCCACGATGCCCAGTATGCGTGCCGCGTCGGCGGCGCCGGCGTACTCTGGTTTGATGACGACCACGAGCATGTCCTCGGCAGCCACAAGGATGAGCGCGACCAGGGAAAGCACGACCACGAGGTTCTGCTTGGTGAACGCAATGAACTGTTCGCTCACGGCTGTCAGGTCGTTCTTGAGTCGCGAGAACGCGGGGAACGCGATGCCAACGACGACGCCGGAGAGGAAGCGAATCGGTTCGAGCACCAGCTCATACGCCGCCCGGTACAAACCCAGCGCCGCCGCGCCGAAGTACATGCTGACGATCTGGTAGTCCATGTTCGAGTAGAACTGATAGAGGATTTCGCTGGCAGCGGTGCGCAGACCAAATGTGATGTCGGGCAAGGTCTCGCGGAAACGAAACACGAATCTGGGAACCCAGCGGTGCACCAGTGGTACTCCGATTCCGTAGACTAGCGAGCGGGCCAGGGGACCGAAGACAAAGCACCACACCCCGTAGCCAGCGGCGGCGGTGCCGATCTTGACGAAGAACTCAGCGAAGTTCGCGACGATACGCACCACCGAAAGCTCTTTGAATCGCAGTTCCTTCTTAAGCAGCGCCTGGTGGGTCGTGTACGCGGCGCGAAAGAAGAAGTTGATTGCGTACAGCCGAAATAGGTCGGTGATGATCTCGTAGCCGTGCAGCTTGGCCATGTACGGCGCGCCGGCGTAGACGAGGACGAAGAACGTCGCGCCGAACATGATGTTGAGCCAGAACAGGGTCGAGATTCGCTCTTCGGTCTGTCCGTCCTTTTGGATGATCGCCGCGGCGAGCCCTGCCTCAGACGCCGCTTCTAACGCCCAGAACAGTGTGACCACCACCGTGGCGATGCCGTAGTCGGCCCGGCTGACCCAGAATTTGAGGATCAGCACCAGGGCGATGATGTCCAGCAGCGCCACCATCGAAGCCGCCAAGCCGACCCAGGCGATGCCTCGGTTGAGCTTCTGCTTGATGTTGGATTGATCGGACAACGGCCAGCTAGCCTATCACCTGTTGGTCAGCAGCGACGTCTAGGAGCCGAGCTCAGAATTGGCCGGGGCTTCGCGTTCTTCGCTCTGCGTAAGCGGGACCAGGCCATCGGCGCACCGGGTCTTGCTCTCGTCGATGGTCTCGCGTTCCAGCGCCAGCGCGCGGTCGCGTTCTTCGCCGACGCGCTGCCAGTTTTCGTTGTGCCACAGGTGGTAGCCGATGGCCGTGAACAATACAGAGCGCGGTTCCACGCCCAGGTTGTGCAGCCGCCAGAACAACTCGCCGTCCTCACCGCTGAGGCCGCTGAAGCGTTTGTCGAACCCGTTCACCGCGACGATCGACGCCCGGCTGGTGGAGAAGTTCGACCCGGATTTGAAGCAGAGCTCACGGGCGGTCGAGCGAGGCAGAAGTCTTGCCATTGCGTCGCTGAATAGCACCGGTGTGCCCAGGTACGTGCCGCCCACCCATTGGATGGCCGTGTCGGTGACCCGGTCGGACAGCTTTGCGTAGACCGGCGCGTAGCGAGCTTCACGTGAGCGAAAGTAGTTTCGGTAGTACAGCGACGTGATGCCGCGACCCAGGATGTCTTCTGGTGTAATCGACTCGGAGAACGCTTGCGTCAGCTTCACCCGGCCGCCAAAGAGTAGGCGGTTGTCCCCGGCGAGTCGCAAGTGTGATTCGACGAACCGGCGATGCACGACCATGTCACCGTCGAGAAAGATCAGCCAGTCGGCGGTCGCTAGTCTGATGGCGCCATTGCGGGCTTCGCCGGGCCGGAATCCGTCGTCTTCTTGCCAGTGATACTTGAGCTCAAACGGCAATCCCTCGCTCTGGAGCTCACGAAGCATCGCTTCGGTCTCTGGCCTCGAGCCGTCGTCGCCGACGATCACCTCGAAGTCGCGCTCCGTCTGCACGCACAAGGCCGCCAGCACCAGACGCAGATACTCGGGCTTGTTGTACGTGTTTACGATGATCGACGCGCGGGGCATCCGGCGAAGTGTTAGCAAGAACAATTTCCGATGTCTATGGCTCTATCTAGCGCACGAGCCGATCTGCCGCACTTTTCCCTGATTCACATACAAAACCGCGCCCCAGATGCGCTTTGCTTGGTCTCCGTGGTACACGCTGGCTCAATGACGGCTCGGGAACGCGCGCTACCAGTGCTCCTGGCGATGGTTCCCGCGTTGATCGTCGTGGCTCTCGTGGACGCGATGCACGTCCCGGGCGCTGTCTACGGTCACGAGTTGTCCCTCGCGCCGCAGGTGTTCGGCCTGGCCCTGCTCGGCGCGTTCCCGCATCTGTTGCTGCCCATCGGTTTCCAACTGGTGGCCGTAGCGTTGCTCGTGGTACCGGACGAACGCTGGCCGTTTCGCCACGGGAAGCTCGTCGGCTTGTTCGCGGCGAGTGCGCTGTTTTGCGCGGGCAACTACGTGGTCATTCTGCTCGATAGACTTCCGTTTTTGTGGCTGGTCACTCTGCCGTACCTGGCGTTGGCCGGCTCCATGACCGTGTCTGCGGCCACGCTGCCGCCGCCTCGACAAGGTCGTCTCGCCAAAGTTGCATGGCTCATTCCCGGGGCAGGCGTGCTCGGCTTCGTCGTGGTCACGTGGCTCAATCAGATCATCTTCTTTGGCGGCTATCCGGCGCTGCACCTGGGTATGCTGCAGATTTCGTACGTACTGCTTCACCTGGGATTCGCGCATCTGTTTGCTCGGGTTCGTTGGTCGCGGCTACGCCTGGGCGTGATTGCGGCGACTGTGGGAGCGGGGATGGTCGTCGCGCTTTGGGGCGGAGTTTCTGGCGCCGGTACTCCGTACTTTCGGCACTACACAGTGCTCGGTCAGGCGCCGCTGGCGTTAAGCCCGCTGGGGGATGACCCCAAGGTCGATGGTCCGCCGCTGCAACCAGACCCGGGGGCCGAGGCGCGCTTCGGCGACGCTCACAACTTGCCCAGCTTGCCGGATGACTTTGACCTGACCAAATACAACGTCCTGATGATTACATCCGAGGCGACGGCGATGCGACGCACGTCGCTGCTTGGCAAGTCGTCTCCAGATACGACGCCGCACGTGCGGGCATGGAGTCGCGATCGCGCGCTGGTGTTTACCCGCGCCTATGCGCCATCGAGCAACACCATGCAGTCACTGGCGAGCCTGTTCACGATGACGTACCCGTCGGCAGTTCGACTGGAGACGTATCACCGGCGTTGGCTCGGCAAAGTCCTCGACGACAACCTTACTGTCGCCGAGTTGTTTTCCTCCTTCGGCCACAAGACGTTCTGGGCCGGCGGTGACTTCCATCGCATGTTCAGCCGCGACCGCGGAATCATGGGCATCGGCCAGGGGCTTGCCGACCGCAATCTCGTCGCCAACGACGGCGCCGACGCGGACAAAGACGTCGCGACGGCCGCCGTGGCCGCCCTGGAGAAGCACAAGGGCGCGCGCTTCTTCGGTTGGGTTCACTTCGTCGGTCCTCACTCTCCATACGATTCGCACTATCCGGACCTGCCGGGTGGTTCGAGCGTCGCCCGCTACCGCCAGGAGCTTCGCTATACCGACGAGCAGATCGGCCGCGTACTCGCCGCACTGAAGCGCCTGAAACTGACGCGCAAGACCATCGTGATCATCACCAGCGACCACGGTGAAGAGTTCGGCGAACACGGCGGCAAGCACCACGGATCGAATGTGAATGAAGAGGCGGTGCACGTGCCGCTCGTCATCGCCATCCCCGGTGTTGCCGGGCGCGTGTCCAACGACATGACGTCGACCATGTATGTGTTTCCGTGGCTGCTCTTGAAGGGAAGCGACGCCATGCGCACCGCCGTTCGTGCCCGCCTGTCCCGAGAGATAGGTCCCATGTTGAGCGCGACCGGCAACGCGGTTGTGGTCGAAGTGCTGGGCCACGATCGCATGAAGTCGGCGCTCATCTATCCGCGGCACAAGTATCACTACGACTACTTCTCGCGGCTCATTCAGGTCTACGATCTCGCGGGCGATCCGGACGAACAAACGGACATGCACCAGTCCGACCCGGCCGCAAGGCGACGGGCTGTCGAGCGCCTTCGGGCCTATCGCCGGGTGCGCTACTACATTCGCAACGTGCGCGTCGGTCGCTGAATTCGCCGTCGCGGGCCCAAGTGCTTGTGGTTCCAGGTCGTTTTGCCAGGTTCTGGCTTGTCGCGATGGGCCCGGGACGCTATGTCCAATAGTTCTAGATGACCGCCGCCACAGATGGTTTCGCGCAGCGCTACACCAAGTGGGTTGATGCTCACCGCTGGCTGATTCTCGTGGTCGGGCTTGCGGTCGCGGTGGGTTCGACGATCTTCGCCGCCAAGCTGCCGATTCGCGCTGCGGTCTCGTATCTGTTGCCGCGCGAGTCGCGCTCGGTCCAGGACCTGCAGAAACTCAAACAGCGGGTCAACCCAACCGGGTCCGCCTATATCATCGTAGCGGCCAAGACACCCGAGCTGCGCCAGCGCGCCGTGAAATTGCTCTACAAGCGCTGCCTGGAGATCGATGAGTCTTTGCTCGCGGCGGTAACCCTCGATGACGGGGCTGCGTTGCGCTACGGCTGGCAACATCGGTTCTTATTCGTGGAGCTGAAGGAGTTGCGTTCGGCCCACGACGCTCTCAAGGAGAAGATCCGTAAGGCCAAACTCAAGGCTAACCCGGGCTACGTCGACCTCGAGGACGACGAAGACGAAGCAAAGAAGGAAGACGCTAAGCTCGAGTCGCGCATCCAGAAACTGCGCAAGCGTTTGGACGACGCCGAGGTCAAGACCAAGTCGCCCAAGCAGCACGTGTCCCCTGACGGCCTGCTGCAGGTGATCGCCATGCGCACGGCTCAGATGTCGGGGACATCGACGGACGGCAAGCTGGTGCGTGAGCTGCGCGCGATCGTGAAAACAGCGCGGGCAGAGCTGGGCCCGGACGTTCGCCTGGGGCTAACCGGAACCGCGCCGCAGACGGTGATGGAGCACGAATCGATCCTGGAAGGCATGAAGCTGGCGGCGATCATCACGCTGCTGCTGGTCTCCCTGGCACTGTTCGCATTCTACCGGTCCGTGTTGCCGGTGCTGGCATCCCTGGCGTCGATGCTTATCGGCGCGGTCTTGACCTTCGCAATCACCTACTTCGTCATTGGGCATCTCAACTTAATGACCGCGTTCTTGTCTGCGATCGTCATCGGCAACGGGATCAATACCGGATTGATGTTGCTGGCGCGCTACTTCGAGGAGCTGCGCGGAGGGAATGAAGGCAACGACGCTCTGGCCGCGGCCATTGCTGGTGCTGCTCCGGGAACGTTGGCGGCTGCGCTCACGGCCAGCGCCGCATACGCATCGTTGATCGTGACCGAGTTCCGGGGCTTCCGTCACTTCGGCATCATCGCGGGCATCGGCATGGTGGCGTGTTGGGTGACAGCGTTCACTGTGCTTCCCGCCGCCCTGTGCGTGCTGCGCCGTCGTGGCTGGGTTCGCGTCGGGCCCGCGCCCCGTATCGGCGCGATGCTGGCCAAACTTCTGCCGGGCAGGCTCACCCCCGTTGTGGTCGGCTCGGGTTTGTTGTTCCTGGTTGCCGGCGCGACCACTGCCTACTACATCAGTACGGATCCTTTTCTGGTCAATTGGAATCGCCTGCGCACAGACAGCACCGAGCTGACACGCGCCCGTGATTGGGATCGGAAATCGCGGCCGGCGTTCTCCAGCGAGCGCGCCAAAGCCGCGGCGAGCAGCTTCGCGATGGCTTTACCCAACGGCGAGAACGTCGATCGCATTACCCGGTATCTGCGCAAGGTCAACGACGTCAAGAAAGAGGACCAGCTGTTCGGCGGCGTCCGCGTCATCGAGGACTTCTTGCCCAAGAAGCAAGACGAGAAGCTGACGCTGCTGGCATCGATTCGCAAGATGCTGGCCGAGGATGTCGTAGATGAATTCGACGACAAGGACAGGAAGACTCTCGAGCGAGTGACGCCGCCCGAGAAACTGCGCAAACTGACCGTCAACGACGTTCCGCGCAAGCTTGCCTGGCCGTTCATCGAACGTGATGGCAGCCGCGGTCGGCTCATCATCGTTAGTCAGGCGCGCCGTTTCCACACGTGGAACGTGAACCACCGGGCGAGCTTCGCCAAGCAGGTGAGGGCGCTGGACCTGCCCAAGGACATGCTGGTCGGTGGTCAGTCCTTTGTGATCGCTGACATCATCTCTTCCATGCGTCGAGATGGCCCTATCGCTGTATTCGTCGCGGTGCTCGGCTCCGCCCTGGCCATCTTCTTGATCGTTGGCATCGGTCGCCATGCGGTCGTGACTCTGCTTTGCGTCGGCTTCGGTATGCTGGTGATGATTTCGTTCTGCGCCATCGCCGGGGTGCGCATCCACTTCATGGATTTGATAGCCGTGCCCATTACCATAGGCATCGGCGCCGACTACGCCGTCAACCTGGTCGCAAGAGATAGACAGGACCCGAAGGCGGGGGCGCGCAAGGTTCTCGAAACCACCGGTGGCGCCGTGCTGCTGTGTTCGTTCACGACCATGGTGGGCTACGGCTCGCTGTTGCTGTCGACCAACGGTGGTATTCGCGAGTTCGGCCTGGCAGCGATCCTCGGCGAGTTTGCCTGTGTGGGAGTCGCCCTGGTTGTCGCCCCGACACTGCTGGCGTACTTGCGCGGCGAACGCACCGCGTAGCGTGCCTTCCCTAGAACGTATTTTCGAATCCCGCCGTGAATCTCCACGTGCCGGCGTCGCTGTGCTGTAACGGGAACGCAAGATCGAAGCGGTACAGCACCGAGCTGACCTGAGGGATCAGCATGCGCAGGCCGAAGCCAACGTCGTTGCGCAGGCGAATCTCGCTGAAGCTATCCGCCGCGTGCCCCGAGTCCCAGAACAGAAGTCCACCCATGCTGGTGAAGCCGACCCGGTACGGCCTCGAGCGGAGTTCGACGTTGCCCACGGCGCGGGCCGAGCCGGTGAACGCTCCGTTTTCGTAGCCGCGCAGTCCCGTCGCGCCACCGGCCACGAGCAGGACGTTGTTCAAGTCGTTGAGGCGAAGCGTGATTTCGCCACGGGCGACGATGCGTAGCCTTCCACCGAAGAAACGGCCCGTCGCTAGTTTGATGGACGCGTTGATTTCGTTGTCGGCGAGGTCGCCTTCCTGGAAGCGCGCCGTGAACCCGGCGGTCGCGTTCATATAGGCTTCCTGTTTGAAGTCCACCCACCAGCCGATGGTCGCGGCGAACTGCAGGAACTCAGCTTCGGAGCCGAGCAGGTTCAGCGTCTGTGAGATTTCGGCAGTGGCGCGCGGGCCTGTCTGTTGCTCTTCGGGCAGATCGTAGTTGTCGAGGTTGCGGTAGAAAACGAAAGTCGGCCGGAACGACTCGTAGCGTAAGAACAATGCCGATGTGCGCTCGGACCGTGGGAGCACCTCTTCCTCGAAGCGAGTGCGCTGGTCGGCGGTTCCACTGAAGCTGTCACGCACGCCGGGGCGGACCGAGCGGATGCGATGGCCAGCGGCTATCCGGTGCTTGGCTGCGGTGCCAACCTGGTGGACTACCTGGGTCTCGACGCCACTGGTACGCAGGCGGTACTCGTACGGAATGTCGTCTTCCCATATGAGCAAATTGGTGCCCTGAAATTGGCGAAACACCGAGTTCTGGTAGTCGAACGCTACGTGCGCACCCCAGCGCCGCTCGAACTTCCACAGGGGCAGCTCGAAGCGAGCATCTACCTTGCCGCCTTCGACTTTGCCCGTGGCGCGATTGAAGATCATGGCCGCGCCGGTGTCGAGTCGATAGCGTTTGCCGAGCACGTTGGGATCGATGTAGCGGCTGCCGGCTGAGTAAGCGCCGAGGTCGGCGATGAGCTCCAGTGCGAGGCGTTTGCGTCGGCCGAGAAAGTTGTTGTCGCCCGGCAGCATCTCCAGGCCAATGAGTGTGCCGTTCTGGAACTCGAGCTCGTCCGTGTTGGCGCGAATGCTCCAGCGGTCGCGAGTGACGACGAGCACGTCCACGTGGTCGGCTTGGGATGAGCGCAAGGGAACGATCACCGCAACGTTGGTGTAGAAGGGAACCCGCAACAGACGGAGGGTCTGCTTGATGTTGGTCCAGACGAACTTGTCGCCGCGTTTGAACGTGAGCTCCTGGCGGATCGATTGCTCGGTCGACGTGATGTGAAAGAAGTTGGCGAACGAAAGGGGCGACGACCGGCGGAACACGTTGAGGTTCACGATACGAACCTGCGCGATGGTCTTGCCCTCCGGGGCCGGCGCGAAATCGAGCGCGCGGCCGCTGTTGGCTTCCTTGAGCGCCTCGCGTTCGAATGTGCCCAGGTCACGCCAGGACGGGTGCGCGTGTGCGATCGCCGGCGCAAGTGCAAACGTGCTGGCCAGGGTGAGCGCCAGAATGTGCAGATGTGCGCGTCGCAACAGTTGCGCCAGCTTATCCCATCCGGCCGCTGGGAAGCGTGACCTGTGGCGTATTACGCGTCAGGGCATGGTCATCTGGCCGGCTTCTACATGGCCGCGGACCCGCTGGCTCTGGTCGTAGGCGTAGGTGGCGAACCATAGACTTCCGGCAGTACCCGCGGCCGATGTGTAGAAGCCGTAGCCGATTTCGCCGCTGAGCAGGCCGCCGTGGCTCCATTCACCATCCACGGGTTTGGATGCCATCAGCAGATTTGCGGTCGTCGCGTTCTGGTGAGCCACCATAATGGTGCCATCGTCGGCGACGACGATCGCGATGGAATTTCCCACCGAATGGGGGCGCTCATCGGCGCGTATGCCGTCGTCGACAAGCTCGCGCGTCGCGACAGCGCCTTCTCGGTACTGAAGCACGAACAGCGAATGACTGATGGCGTCGTGATACGCGACGTAGAGCGTATCGCCGGAGACCGTTGCGGATGCGAACTGGCCGCGGTCCCGAGCCGGGGAACTCTCCAGGGCGACCGTGCGCCACGTGCCTGCCTTTGCATCACGCAGAGCAAGTCGCAGGCTGTGGTCGGTTTGACGATAGAACACGATGCCGGGTTGTCCGTCCGGCATGATCACGGCATTCACGTAAAGCGCGGTACCGAGCGGGACGTCGTGAAACTCGGGCAATTCGGTGAGCTCGGCTTCTTCGACGGTTGTAATCTCCCAATCGGTGGCCGTGGTTGGCGTCGCCGTGGTCGCCTGCGCGATGCGCAGCTGAGAGACCAGCCCCGCCGCGTCGACAGTACGGTAGGCAACCGCGGGCCGGCCTTCACCGTCGAACACCATGGACGCAAACTCCCCGGCGGTGAGTTCGTCACTGTCACCATCGACCACGTGGCGTTGCCAGCCTGTGGCTGTTTCAACACCGAGGATCAACGCGCCGCGGTCGCGGTCCTGATACGCAACGTGTACGCTGCCGGCGTTGATCGCCGTACTGGTCCACGCCCCCACATCTTCGCCCGCGTCGCGAACGCCGCCCCGGTACCCATCTGGTTCGAACACCGCGGGGCCGTCCGGAGCGCCGTCGATCACGTCGAACGCCACGACACCGCTCGTGCCGCTGATATCCGCTAGGACCAGGTCGCCGTACTCCTGTTCGTACGCCGCGACGACAATGCGGTCGCCGTCCGCGGCCAACGACAGATACCGACCCGTGGCGCCAGGAATGATCGACGTCGGTACGGGGGTGGCATCGGGTTCGTCCCCACCAGTACTGCCGCCACCACAGCCGACGACGAGGCAGCATGCGGTCATCACGGCGATGAACCCGTAGTTGCGTCGGCGCCGTTTCGTCAGAGCAAATACGCAACCCAGCAGGAGCAGCAGACTACCCGTACCCGAGCCGCCGCCGCTCGTGGAGCAGCCGCAACCGCCATCGCCACTGCTCGTGCCGTGGAAGTTCACGACAACGGGGCTCGGAGTCTTGGCCACCTCGTGCTCCAACACCATGGGCTGGATGTCGGTGGTGCGCGGCGCGCCGACTTTTCGGGCGCGAACTTCGATGGTGTGCACGCCGGGCACGACCAGCGCGCGACGCGTTACGGTGATTCGCCGTGACGTGGAGTAGGGCGACCAGAAACCGTGGTCGATGCGGTACTGCCATTCGAGGTCGACCGCGCTGCCGTCGAAATCGGTGCCGCCCAGGACCAGCACCACGCTGCCTTTGCCACGTCGCGGTTCGATCTTGGCGCTGGTGATCACCGTCGTCCGTCGCTCCATGGTGGTTGCCTCGGCGAGGTCGCCGAAGATGCCCAGGGATGTGTTGTTGTCGATGGACGTGAGCCCACCGGGACGAAGCATCATGGTGAACCCGGCCATTTCCGGTAGCGAGATGTCTTTGAGTTGATCCGTGATGGCGGGCAGGCCGATTGACAGCAGGGCGGGGAGCTTCTCGGCAATGTCCGCCGGGGCTTCGGCTAGCAGACCGCTGTTCTTCACGGTGATGTTCTGGAACGCGTTGGCCAGGTCTCCCAGTACGGGAACGATCTTGCCCTCACCATCTACGTCCACGTTGGCCGTAAGCGTCAGGTCGGAGACCATGGTGAGCAGGCGCGTGTAGCGCCCGTCGACGTACCCGTAGAAGTCCATCTCTAGCTTCGGCATCGTGATGGTGAGCAGCGGTTCGTCGATGTCTTGGCCGCCGCCTTCCGCGGGCGTGTACGTGCCCGCGCCCAGGTTGATCGTCGGCGGCTCCTGGGGACGCACGAGCAGGTACACCGGTGGGTCGTCGTTGTCGTGCACCAAATCGATGAACGAAGGCGCAGCCAGGGAAATCGCGTTGGCGGTCAGCAACGGCACTTGCTCCGTGCCCAGGTCCACACATAGGAAACCGGCCTGATGGGCGGCCCACGCGGCTCGGTTGATGTAGTCCTTGTGGATGGCCAGGCCAAGGTCGAAGGTCTCGCCAGTGACCGGGTGAGTATTGGTGACGATGGTCGTCGATTCGGCCACGTTGCTCGATGCGGGCTTGGGCACGCTCGGCACACACTTGTGATTGCTCGCGCCCACACCTGGGCGAGCCCCACCCAGTACGCCCAACGTCAGTCCTCCTTGCTCGCCGCGAGCGAAGCCGCCGGCTGCCAGGTAGATATCCAACGCGCCGGCCTTCGAGGTGACCAGGTTGGGCAGGGCGCCGGCTGCGGCGATTCGCCCGCTGGTGCCCAGGGTCTGCATGCAACCACCGCCGTCCATTTCGCAGGTGCCGTCGCCACCGCAAGTGCCGAACGGCGCGCACTCGTCATCGCTTTCGCACTTTTGGCAAAGGAAACCGTTCACTGCTTCCGACAACTGATTGCGGAACTGGCTCATGACCTGGTTGGCTGCGTCGGTGGTGCTACCGAAGCCGCACAACAGGCCACCGCTGATGCTGATGTCCGAGCCCGTGAGGCCCCACGCATCTGTGTCGGTGACCCGCACACGGGTTGTGCCAGTGACCGGGTCGTCTTCGAAGTCGAGTTCGGCCCACAGGTTGACGTGGCGCGTACCGGACCACGTCGAGTTGACCGAGACCCAACATTGAATCTCTTGGAAGATGCCCTGGGTATGTACCGGCATCGCCGTGGTCGTGTTGATGCGCGCGCGCAGGCGCAAGCCGAGGCGGCCGTTGTCCAGCATGTCGACCTCGAACCGTGGACTGTCACCAGCACGTCGCTCCAGGTCGACTTTCATTTCGCAATAGCCGTAGGGCACGTAGCAGCAGACCTTCGGATCGGTTCCACAGCTCGGCGGCACGTCGAAACGAATCTCTTGGGAGTCGCCAAGCAAAGTTCCGGCGAGCACGTCCGCACGACTCGACAGGAAATCGAGCCCGGTTTGGCTGACGCGCAGCTGCACCGCGTTGTCCATGCGTTCGGCCGCGGGGAAGCCGCCAGGCACCGACGTCATGCACGAGCAACCGTCGCCGGCACAGCCGACCCCAAACAATAAGTAGAGCGCCACAACCTGCGCCAACCGCGAGAAAGTCCCGTATCCGCGTCCCATAACCCCTCCAGGTTGGGCGGACATTAGCTCCTCAACGAAGCTCCCTCAACGATAAAATACCAATAATAACTAAGGTTTACGCACCAAAGTTCGCATGACCTCGGGTCTGTACAGCTAGGCGGGAATCGGCGGGGCCTGGTGAAAGCTGAGCCGCGCTGTTACTCGCAGCGGGTGTCGCTGTCGGCGCACTTGACCACGACGAGGGAGAACTCACCCGACTGGGCGACTCCGTCGCTGTTCACGAAGCTGTCCACGCTGATGTAGTAGGTGCCGGGCAGCAGAGTGCGTTCGATGATTCGGTGATCACGGTCGATGCAGCCGTCGCCGCCAGGCCCGCCGCTGAGCAGGTGGATGTCCACGTCGACGTCGCCGCGATCGAGCACCATGATTCGCACTGGCGTCTTTTCGGTGATCTCCAGTCGGTAATACAGTTCCGGGCCGCTCTCGTCCTGGCCGGCGTCGCAGCTAGCGTAGGCATCGATACTCGAATGGGGCGACGTCGCCGTGTTCGCTGAGTGGGTAAATGGTAGGCCGTCTACGACGAACGCATCGTCAGCGGCGCCGGTTCCGGTGTGTCCGGCGGTTGGTCCGTCGGGGGCGTCCAGGTCGTCGATGGCGACGTGTTTGACATCGTTCAACGCTTCGAGCGTGAGCAGGTTGCGCGCGTTGTAATTGAACTGGAGCCCTTCGCTGGTGAACACACACGAGCCGCCACCGAACCCGTTGCCGTGCAAGCCGTCGCCGACCAGGCCCATGTCCGGCAAATCAACGCTGGCCAGGTACAGATTGATGAAAGGCAACTGGCGCTTCTCGGCGATAGCGCGGACGACAGAGTTGTAGGTCGGGACCCAGTCTGCCGCGGTGGCGTTATCCGAGCGCGGGTTCAATCCGGTGATCACGGGGATGATGCCCTGACCCTCGAGTTCGTCGAGGAGGGCGTTGAAGTTAGCGACGAACGGCCACAACGCTGTCTCGTGAGTGATGCCCAGGCTCATGTCGTTGGTGCCGTAGTTGACCAACGCGATGCGCGGGTTGATGGCTGATATTTCTTCCTCGATGGGTGACGGGTCGCCGCTGATCGCCCAACTCGCCGAGCGCCCCACCACCGCAGCAAGTGTGTTGCGTTCCCACGAGGACACGCCGGATGCCATGAGCATGTTGTAGTAGTCGATGGTCGATTGCAGATGAGTGCGGCCGTCGAGGTCGACCGAGCTCCCGCTGAAGCAGTCGAGGAACTTGCTGCTGACTGTGCCCGAGGCGCCGACCTTCATGAATACGACATCGTTGGCTGTGCCGCTGCGGTCATAGATGGCGCGCATGCGGTTGACCACCGATTCGGTGATCGGCGATCGCAGCTCGCCGGCGGAGTAGCGCGCTGGTCCCCCGGTGACGGGAACTGTCGCGTCCGGTCCGCTGCCGCCATCAGTGGCGACGCCACCGTCCACATCGCTGGGGCCGTCGCCAACCCTGGCAGTGCAGGCTGTCGCCAGTAGCAGTGTAATGATTACAGCGTGTTTCATTTCCCGGGCGGCCCTGTAGGTGCGCATCTTACAGGACTGAACTTAATACGCGCACGCCCTATGTTGGCTTCCCCGTCAGTTCGCTCGCGAGCGGACCAGGCGGCCCGGGCGTGCGCCGGTGAGCTTGCCGTCGCGGACGATGACCTCGCCGTTGACCAGGGTGGCGGCGTAACCGTCGGCGTACTGCATCAGCCGCTGGCTACCGCCGGGAAGGTCGCGCTGCATGACCGGGTGACGCAAGGCGAGGCGATCGAAGTCGAAGATGTTCAGGTCGGCTTTTTGTCCGAGCGCAATCTCGCCCCGGTCCTTGAGTCCCAAGAAGCGGGCCGTGTCGTACGCCTGCATCTTGATCACGTTCTCCAAACCGAGCTGAGCGCCTTCCCGGTCCCGCGCCCAATGGCTCATCAAGAACGTCGGGAAGCTCGCGTCGCACACGGTGCCCACGTGGGCGCCGCCATCGCTCAAGCCCGGCAGGGACAGGGGGTGGCTCAGCATTTCGTGGACCACGTCCAGGTTCATCCCGGTGTAGTTGTAAAGAGGGAAGTAGAGCAGGGCGTCGCCGTTTTGCTCGAGCAGCGCGTCGTAGATCACGCTGAGTACAGGCTCGTTCTTCGCCATCGCCTCGGCAGCGAAGCACGTGCTCAGGTGCGGCTCGTAGTTGGGCGTCTCACCCAAGCGGAACAGCCGCATGGCGACCATGTCCAGGTTGGACAAGAAGTAGTCCGCGAGGGGCGGAATCGCGCTGCCGTCGCCGGCGAGGGGCTCGCTTTGTTCTTTGATGATGCGCGCTTTCAGCTCCGGGTTGCGCATGCGTTTTACTTGCTCGGCAATCGGCAGGTGACTGATGGCCTTGTAGCTTGGGAAGCCCATGAACGGCTGAAAGGTTGCCTGAAGTCCGAGCATGATGCCGATGGCTCGGGCACCCACCTGGCAACGCACGTCGAAGCCGCGATCCACGCATTTCTGGGCACGTTCGAAGATCCACTTCCACTGGTTCTGCGACTTGTCGCGCTGCATGGTGGAGATGCTCATCGGCCTGCCGCCCGCGGCTTCGAGCATTTGATCGAGCAGATCGAACTCGAGGTGAAAGCGATCGTCTCCGGTCATGATGTCGAAGTCACTCACTGCCTGGAGTACGCCATGGCCGGCGCCGGCGAAGGCGCGCGCGATGCCAGCGAGTTCTTCGCCTGCCGCCTCCGACGCTGGAGTCTCTTCGCCAAGGATGCTGCGGTGATTGTCGCTGCGACCGGTGCTGAAGCCGACAGCGCCGGCGTCCAGAGCGTCGCGCATGATCCGCCGCATGGTCTCGATGTCGCCTTCAGTTGCGAGCTCGTCAGCGATGGCGCGCTCGCCCATTGCGTAGACGCGCAACGCATCGTGGGGAACCTGGGCAAGGAAGTCGATGGAGTGGCCAACGTCGTCGATGGCATCCATGTACTCGGGGAAGGTCTCCCAGTTCCACGTGATGCCCTCGGACAGCGCGGTGCCGGGGATATCTTCGACGCCTTCCATGAGCTGGATGAGGCGCTCGTGGTCTTCGGGTTTTACCGGGGCGAAGCCGACGCCACAGCTACCCATCACGCAGGTAGTCACGCCGTGAATCGATGATGGCGCCATGTCCGAGTCCCAGGAGATCTGGCCATCGTAGTGAGTGTGGATGTCGGTGAACCCCGGGGCGACGATGGCGCCGCTGGCATCGATGGTCTCGTGCGCTGCGTCAGGACAGTCACCGACCGCGACGATCTTGCCGTCCCTGATGCCGATATCTCCGCTGTAGCGCTCGGCGCCAGTGCCATCGATGAGTGTGCCGCCTACGATTTTCTTGTCATACATTCGCCGGAATCCTTTGTTTGACCACTTGGTCAAATGATGTATCATCTCTTTGACCACATGGTCAAACAGGAAATAAATAAACGCGCTCAAGCCCTGCTGGACGCGGCCGAACAGATCCTGGAGAAGGACGGGATCAGCGGTCTAAGCGCGCGCAACGTCGCTGATCGAGCCAAGGTCAACAAGGGGCTGGTGTTCTACTACTGGGGCAGCACGAACGGTTTGTTCGAAGAGGTGCTCAAACGTTACTACGAGCGGCACAAGGCCTCGCTGATGATCGCGTTCGAACTCCCTGGCAGCCTGCGCGAGCGCGTGCATCGGGTTCTGGATGACTACCTCAACTTCATGGAGCACAACCGCACCTACGCTCGCATCGTACAAGAGCAGGTGTCGGGCGGCGGCGAACTGTTGCCACTGGTACGCACGCATCTGCGCGAGGTCTTGCAGTTGATCGCCGGCATGCTCGACGAAGTCACCCCGGCGACTGGGCCGCTGAACACCAAGCACTTCTACTTGTCCATCTCCGGGGTCGTCGTCAACTACTTCACCTACGGGCCCGTGTTGGGCAAAGCGTTTTGGGGCAGGGAACCACTGGGCCGCAAAGCACTGGCAGAGCGCCGTGAGCACGTGCACTGGATCGTCGACGCCTGGTTGGACCGGCTGCTTGCGATGCCATCCCAGCCTGAGACAGCGCCGGGTTGAATCTATGCGAAGCCGCGGCTGCAAACATGGTCGTGAGTCGCACCGTGTATGCTGGGGACGTGGGGGAACGAAGTATCTACGTCATAGTTGTGCTTGCTGCTCTCGGTTGCAGTGCGTGTTACATCGAAGCGGGTGTCGGCTATTACCCCTCGGTGAACCAACGGGTGGACGCGGTCGCACCGAACGGGATGGAGACATCGCCGGCCGTCGAAGCCTCGACCGGGGCGTTGGCCTTCTCACTGCGACTGGGCCTCTACTTTGACCTGCCGTTTGGCTATCGCTGTCCCACCGGCTGCGCACCTGTATCCGTGGGCGTTGCGACCGCGGGGGGATCAGTACGGCCGTCGGGCGACGACGCGCCGCTGGAATCATCAACCGGTGGCGGGCCTGAGCTGCGCGCCGATGTGGATCTGCCCTGGCGAAGCGATGACTACAAGCTGCGGTTTACCGGCATCTATGGCCACGTAAACGGCGGCGAGCAAAAATTCTCTAACATGACGATCACAGGGACCACGCCGAGTAAGGGAAGCACGCTCCTCGCCGGATTGACGTTTAGCTCAATTGGCAACTACGGCGGAGCGACGCTGGGGCTGTCGCGCCTTTCATGGGACTCGGCCGTCGGCGACAACGGTGGTACGCCATCGGCGCACCTCACGGCTACCGGGGCAGAGCTGCGTATCATGTTCGCGCTACCCAGCAGCGCCGTGCTTACATACGTGAAGATTTTGGAGCGGTTCAAGCCAACTCCAAGCTGGCGGTCGAACCCGCGACCCGCCGGTGTCGCCACTCCCAGCGACACATCGAGAGCGAAGAGCAGGTCCACGACTAAGACCAAGCGCCCACTGCAGTGCACGTTCAAGACCGTGTGTGGTAGCGGCCCTTCCGCGATCTGCAAGCAGGTGAAGACCTGTCGCTGACTTAGTTGTCCGCGTCCTGAGACCGAGCGTGGACTGAGGTGACGCTGTTGGCCCGGACCTTTACCGTTGACAGCTGGCAGTTGTCGTTGTATCTACAACTAAGTGGATCGGGAGACTCGAAAGAAGGTCACGAAGATGGCGCGGGAGTGCATGGCCATGCGAGCGCGCCGGCTCGATCGCATCGTCACTCGCTTGTACGACGACGCGTTGAGGCCGTTTGGCCTCAAGTCCACTCAACTGAGTGTGCTCATCGGCATCGGCGTTGCGGGCACGCTCCAGCCATCGCACCTCGGCCAGGCGCTGGCTATGGAGAAATCGACCGTGAGTCGCAATGTGGCCCGACTTGTCGAGCGGGGCTGGGTAACGTCGGAAGCCGCCGAAGACGGCCGGGGCCAGCTGTTGAGTTTGACCCGGAGCGGGGCGTCTCTCTTGGATGAGGCGCACAACGCGTGGAAGACGGCCCAGCGCAGCGTGCGCGCAATCATTGGCGACGAAGCCGGCGACGCCCTTACCAACATGAACGTGAGCTAGGAGTCTTTTTTTATGACTGAGGTTGCATATACAACTAAGGCGAAACCCGTCGCGGGATTGGCAGAAACGAAAGCCATGCCGTTGTCGGCGCAATGGCTACGCCAGACCGTGCTGGACGCTGGCGCGGCGGATGTTGGGTTCGTCAGCGTGTCGCGACCGGAAGTCGACGTCGATCGCGACGACATCGTCTCGGCGTTTCCGCGTGCGCGAACACTGGTCTCATTTGTCTGCGACATGAACCCGGACGCGATCCGCACGCCGGCTCGGTCGGTGGCCAATCTCGAATTTCATCACACCGGTGATCACGTCAACGACGTCGCGCGACACGTCGTCAAGGCGCTGCGCGGCCAGGGCTATCGCGGGATCAATCCAGCCATGGGCTTTCCGATGGAGATGGACCGGTTCCCTAGCGGCAAGCTCTGGGTCGTCAGCCACAAGAAGATCGCCGAGGCAGCCGGTCTGGGCAAGATGGGAATCCACCGCAACATCATTCATCCCAAGCTGGGCAACTTCGTGCTTCTCGGCACGATCATCACCGATGCCGAGGTCGCCGAAGAGAGCAAGCCGATCGACTACAACCCGTGTTTTGAATGCAAGCTGTGCGTAGCAGCATGTCCTGTGGGGGCGATCAAACCCGACGGTGCATTTGACTTCTCCGGTTGCTACACCCACAACTACCGCGAGTTCATGGGCGGGTTCACCGATTGGGTCGAACAGGTCGCCGATAGCAAGAGCGCGCGTGATTACCGGGGACGCGTTACCGACGCCGAGTCCGCATCCATGTGGCAGAGCCTATCGTTCGGTGCCAATTACAAAGCGGCCTACTGCATGGCCGTTTGCCCGGCGGGCGAGAACATCATCGGTAGCTACGAGCAGAGCAAGAAGCAGTTCAAGCAGGAAGTCTTGAAACCGTTGCAGCTAAAGGAAGAGCCGGTGTACGTCGTACCCAATAGCGACGGCGAAGCTCACGTGCGCAAGCGATTCAAGAACAAGACCGTGCGTCGCATTGGCAGCGGGCTGCGCGCGAATACCATCGCCGGTTTCCTGAGCGGGGTCTCTTTGTTGTTTCAGCGGGGCGTAGCCAAGAAACTCGGCCTGGACGCGACGTATCAGTTTACGTTCACCGGTGCCGAACCCACGAAGGCCACCATCGTGATCCGCAACGGCGCTTTGCTGGTTCGCCCCGGGCACGAAGGCGAAGCTACGGTGCGAATCACCGCGGACAGCAAGACGTGGTTGGACCTGCTGGCGAAGAACCGGGGCATGTTTGGTGCGGTGATCACAGGCAAGCTGCGAGTGAAGGGCCCGCTCAAGCTCATGCGCCAGTTCCAGCGGTGTTTTCCCAGCTGATTCGATGATACGATTTGCTTCGCATGAGTGAAGCGCTCTACACCTGTCCCAAGTGCAACGACGTACTGAAACGGTTCGACGTCGACCGCGTCGAAGTCGACAAATGCCCGAGCTGTGACGGCGTCTGGTTGGACGCCGGCGAACTCACCAAGTTGAAGCTCGCGCCGAGCAAGATGGGCCTGGCGGAGCTCGACCGCAAGGACGGTGCGCGCAAAGCACCGCCCTCCGCCGGGCACTTGCAACTCGGCTGTCCTGCTTGCGAAGGCAAGATGACGCCGCTACCGATTCAGCCGAAGGTGATCCTGGACCACTGCACCCACTGTGGCGGCCTTTGGCTCGACCACAAGGAGCTGCAGCCCGCGCTAAGTGCCATCAGCGGCGGCGGTGGTGGCCTGCCCGCCAGGATCATCGACGCGCTCCTCGGTATCACCAAGCGATAGCTGCGATACCTGCGGAGGCAGGGTAGCTTTGGAGGCGGCCGAGCGTATAATTGGAAACAGCTTCACCTGGAGTGCCATCGTGAGCGGCAAGAGCGGAAAAAAGACACCAGTTTCAGACGTATACGGCGATCTGGCGAAGCCAGCCAGCTCTGGCGTGGGCAAGTCCTCCCGGTCGGCTGGTCGCTACGGCGGCGCCTCGAAGACGGCAGATGTCCAGCTAAAGACCGCCGGAGAAGCCAGCACCGAGGGCGTGCACGCGGCCGCTGATCGCGGCGTCTCTGGGCCCGGCAGCTCCCTACCGTTCCTGGATAAGATCCAGAGCTCATTTGGCGACCACGACGTGTCTAGCGTCAGTGCCCATACGGGTGGCTCGGCAGCCCAGGCCAACAAGGACATGGGCGCCACGGCCTATGCGACTGGCAACAGCGTCGCCTTCGGGGGCGCTCCAGACCTCCACACCGCGGCCCACGAAGCAGCGCACGTCGTGCAGCAGCGAGCCGGTGTGCAACTGGCCGGCGGCGTTGGCGCCGCAGGTGATAAGTACGAACGCAACGCTGACGCCGTGGCCGATCGCGTCGTCGCGGGTGAGAGCGCCAGCGACTTGCTTGGCTCGACCAGCGGCAGCACCGGTAATTCCGTGCAGGCCAAGAGCACGCTGCAAAAACGAGCGTTGCAGTTCGACGGCAAGCCAAAGAAGAAAGTCAGCGGCAAAGCCATGGGCTGGATCGGCTACGCGGCCGCCGCTATCAAGCACACCAAAGAAGTGATGGCGTTCGGTGCGGGCAATCAGAAAGAAGCCCTCGAGGCGACCAACTTCAACTCGTACTACCGCATGAAAGTCATGCGCGACAACGGCTGCTTTGACATGACGCCTGAAGCGAGAAAGCTTGCCATGGCCAACCCGGATGCGTTCATCGCGGCGAAGGCGGACCTGGCTCAGGGCGGTAACTGCGGTGAGCATGCGATGGTCGCGTTCGATCACATCCGCGCCAATGCGCCGGGCGTCACGATTAACCGTGCAGACGTGGAAGGACTCGACCACGCCTTCGTCATCCTCGGTGACATCAAGGGGGAAAGCGATGCTGATCTGGCGGTGTCCGACCCGTGGCCGACAGCGCCGACCGCTTGCATATGGGAAGACCATTTCGCGTACACCCCCGAGCGGGCGAAGATCAACGCGCGCAACACGATGGTCGCCGACGGTCGGAACGTCAAGAAGGTCATTCTCGCGGGGCTCAAGCTCAACGCGCGCGGCCAGGCGATGATCAAACAAAAGATGAGCGACAAGGACACCAAGAAGCAGGTCAAGGACGGCCTTGGTGGTTGGATTTGGGAGCACGCCAACGCGGCCGATACCGAGTACGACTATCACTCCGACGATGGCGGCGGAGCGGCAGGGGCCGGTGCAGCCGCTGGCAGCGCAGCAGGTGGCGCCGCGAGCGGTGCAGCCAGTGGCGCGTCTAGCTCTACCGGTGGCGGCAACTAACCTTTCATCCCGAGAGACTGATCCATGCAACCGATGAAGCCCGTGAACTTCGCCTCGGGACCAGCAGTGACGCCCTCGGCGCCCCTGCTAGCCTGGCTGGAGAACGACGTCAAACCCGCGGACCCGCGCAAGCGAATCAAGCTGCCGGTGACGCTCAATTTCGATGCGCTTGGTTTCGGCGACTGCTTCGTCGGCGCTGGCGAAGACAAGCTGCTGATTCAAATCGACGACACGGCCATGGGCATCTCCCTGCTCGAGCAAGTTCGTGACGCCGACACCGGTTGCACGTTGTGGCTGGAAGGGTACTGGGGATCGCTGGTGCCCGACCCCATGGACATTCCGCTGCCCGGTGAGAAACGCTGGCCGTTCGCCGTGCTCAAGAAGCACGATGCGATCGACGATCCATCTCAGCCGCCGACCGCGTTCGTAGAAGCGTAGAGTCGTTTACCGGCGCACGTGGCGGAAGACGAAGTTGCGCAGGCGCGCCAGGGTGGGGTGCAGCGCTGCTCCGCACGGATGGCTGAATGAGAAGCGTTTTGACCGTGAGCTGATGGTGGTCGTCATGGACGGTATCGCTCTGCAGCGAATGCGCTGACGCGGGTCAGTGCGAAATTGGGCCGAGCGAAGAAGCCGGTGCATCTGGGTGATGTTCGCTCTGCTCAGGCAGCCGGTCTTTGCCTTGCCGTAGCCGGTGCTTCGCCACGCCCCGTTTGCGTACACGGTCAGCGTGCGCTGGGGGCGCACGGCGATCGGTTTGCGTGGCATGCGTCGCGGACGGGATGGTGCGCCGGCGCCGACACCCCCGCGAAAGCGGAACGATCGGGTTTGCTCCATGTAGATCACCCGACCCCAGGTGTGCATTGCCAGGCAACGTGGCGCAACCGGTCCGGGCGGCTTTGGTGGGTACGAAGGGGGCTTGACGGCGACCACTGGTGCCGCCGGTGACGGACCGACGTACTTGTGGATGAGCGCGCTGACTTTGTACACATCTGGGTTGGCGCGGCTGCCGCAGGGCGTCGACGAAAACGCTGAGCGAGTTCGGCGCCGCATGTCGAAGTAGCCGATGAAGCGCTCAGTCAGCGCGTCGCAGGTCGCGTGCTGGCGTGGTGGCGGCCTGAAGTTCGCGCCGTGTAGCGTACGGATGAAGTCACCGTACTGGTTGCGCAATACGCAACCGGTCTTGAGTAGCTTGTTGCCGACGGAGTAACTCCACGCGCCGCGCTGGCGCAGGACGAACTTGACCTGATTGGCGATGGGCTGATTCCGACGTCGCACTGTCTCGCTGTAAACCGGCGGTGCGTCCGGGTCGCACCATTTGAGCAGCGGCCCCGGGGGCGTGGGAGCCACAGTTGGTGGAGTGGGCGGCGGTGTTGGCTGCGCGACTGGTGGCTGCGTTGGTGGCGGCTGGGGTGGCGGCGCCGACGAGACGCAGGCCGCCGAGAGCAAGCTGGCTAAGATAAGGGCTGAAAACTGCTTCATGAGTTGTTCTAACGTCGGAGGTTGGATTCGGGTCTGCCGGCGACCGTTTCTGGTGGCGGCGTGAATATACCGTCAACGCCCCCGTCGAAGCCCGCTTTCACCCTGTTTCCAACTAGAACGACGTGCCGATGGAGAAGTGGAAGCGGATCTTCTCCTCCCCGGGAAGCCGGTCCAGGGGGATTCCCCACTCGAAACGCAGCGGGCCGATGGGCGAACGCCATCGCAATCCGAAGCCGACCGACTTGCGCAAGCCACCTACGATGTCGCTCATGGAACCGGGGCACAACGTACTGCTGTGACTCGATTTGCCCACGCTGCAGTAGCGGGACTCCAGATTGAACACGTTGCCGATATCGAAGAACACCAGGCCTTCGATGCCCAGCTTGCGGGACAGGTTGAACGCGACCTCGGTGTTGGACAGCAGGCGCAAGTTTCCGCCCAGCGCCAGAGAGCTGAGGCCAGCTGGGTCCGACGTTGAGAACGACAGACGAGGACCGATACCTCCAGGGGCGAAACCGCGGATGTCGGTGATGCCACCAAGTTGGAAGCGTTCGCCGAGAGGAGCGCCGAGGGGATCGCGGCTGGTGATCAATCCCGCCTCGGCGTTGAAGCGCAGGCGGAACGGGCCGGCGAGGGGGCGGTAGTGGCGGAACCATGCGTGCAGTTTGGTGAATTGGTTCTGCGAGCCCAGAGCCGGGGAGGCGACCTCGGCGTACGCGCCAATGTTGAGACCACGGGTAGGGAACAACCTGTCGTTGCGTGTGTCGTGGACCAACGTGACGCGTACTGCCGAGGTCAAACCGTCTCTGAACAGTGGCGCGACCGAGCTACCCAGGGCGTCGTAGCCACCGATTTGCGAAAGCGTCGTGTGCTCGAGCCGGTGAGATAGATACGCCGACGTGTGAGTACCGAGCTTCTTGCCCAGAGTTAACGACCCGCCCACTGCGCTGCGCGTGAAACCGGGCCAGGCACGTTTGCTGTTGTAGAGGCTGGTCGAAAAACTGTAGTCACTGCCGAACACGTATGGGTCGGAGAAGCGGATGTCGAACAGCTGGCGTTGGCCTGATAACTGCGCACTGAGCGAAAGGGTTTGCCCGCGGCCGAATAGGTTTTGCTGCACGATGCGACCGCTGGCGATGAATCCTTCGGCGCTGCTGAATCCGGCGCCAAGCTGGAAGTTTCCAGTCTTTCGTTCCTTGACGTTGATCTCCACGCCGACCAGGGCTGGATTGCTTCCGGGTACCGGGATGATGTCCACTCCCTCGAAGAAGCCGAGGGCACGAATGCGTCGCTGAGTGGTGATGAGCCCGGCGTCGCTGTAGTAGTCCCCAGGGCTGAACGTCAGCTGGCGCCGAATGATCCTGTCCCGCGTTTTTGCGTTGCCGCGGATCCTGATGAACTCAACGCGTGCTCGCCCGCCGAGGGCGACGGTGTACGTGATGTGCACCCGGCGGTGTTTTGGATCGGGGACGACACTCGGGGAAACTCGCGCGTAAATGTGACTCCGGTTGCGCAGTTCGCGAGTGAGCAAGAACCCGATGCCGTCCACGGTGCGAGGGCTGTACAAATTCTGTTTGCGGCGTACGCCGTTGGCGATGGCGGCGAGTTTGCTCCGGTACTTTCTTGGCGCACCGACGATGGTGATCTTGCCAAGCCGGAAACGCGGTCCTTCGGCGATCTTGAATCGAACGTGGCCAACGTTGCGGTCACTGGATTCGCTGAGCTCGTAGCTCACTGTGGCCGCCGCGTGTCCGCGCTCGCGGTAGTGCGCGCGAAGGTTCTCCGCTGCCCGGGCCATTGCGACCCCGGACAGCGGAGTGTCGAGCTTCAACTTCGCCTTCTTGAACACCTGGGCCTGAGACAGGCTGCGATTCCCGGAGACACCAATCGTGCGAAGCCTTGTTCTCGGTTGGACTACGAAGCGCAGAATTTGTTTGCCCGCACGATGGTCGATTTCCGCGCGAACATCCTTGAATAGTCCCAGTCGCCACAACCGCCGGACATCGGTCGCTACGACGTGTTTGTCGAGAACTCCCCCCCGCTTGGAGGCGAGCTTGATCAGCAACACCTTGCGAAGTTCGGGACGAATTCCTAATAGCTCCACCTCGTAGATCGACCGTTTCGCCGGCGCACCAAGGGTTGCCTGGGGCATGGCGATAAACGACATCAACAAGGCAGACGAAATGAGTGTCTGCTTGGTCATCGTATTGTTTCTGTGACTCGAGGGTGCGCTTCGGTGTTGCCTGGCAGACCTGCTAGACTCCGGCGGTCATGTTAGTTCGCCTGATTCTGATCGCTGTCTTCACCATGGTTGCCTGCGATAAGCGGCAAAACACCGAACAGCCCAGTTCGGAGTCCAAGCCGGATCCCACAAAGATGGCGAAGGCGGATCAGAAAACGGATCCGAAGCCAAAGTCCGAACCGAAACCAACGTCGGACGCCAGGCCAAAGTCCGAACCTAAATCGGCGACCAAGTCTCCGTCGAAGATCAACGCGCGCTACCTGTCCAAAGACCTGGACGTTGAAAGTTGGGTCAAACGCTTCGAGGGGGAATCGCGCGAGGTGTCGGTGCAGCGTAAGCAGATCCTGGCTGTGGTCGGTTTGCGCTCGGGCCAGTCGGTCGCGGACATCGGCGCGGGCACCGGACTGTTCATGCCCCTGTTTTCAAAAGCCGTTGGCGCCAGCGGAACGGTCCACGCGGTGGATATTTCACCGCGATTTCTCGAACACCTGCGCAAGCGGGTCAAGAAGGAGCGCCTTAGCAACGTAAAGGTGGTCACCGGTACGGCCACATCGATCGAGTTGGCCAAAGCATCCGTCGATGTTGTGTTCATCTGCGACACCTACCACCACTTCGAACAACCGGCGAAGTCACTAGCCAGCATTCACGCCGCTCTGCGCAAAGGTGGCTCGCTGGTCATCATCGACTTCAAACGGATTCCCGGTAAGACCCGCGAGTGGATCCTCAAACACGTGCGCGCCGGCGAGGCTGTCGTGCGCAAGGAAATCGAGACCGCCGGATTCGCCTTCTCGGATAGGCTCAAGCTTCCGGGCCTCAAAGAGAACTACGCAATTCGTTTTAGACGCAAGTAGGCCCAGCCTACCGGCGGCTGGGTAAGGTCCTGCGCAGGATCTTCACCGCCTTGACCAGCTCGTCTTCAGTGCAGGTGGCGAAACCGAATCGCGCGAACGGGCGGCGGCGGCGATCGAACGTGTACAGGTTTGCGGGCGAAAATGCTACGCCCGCGGCCAGTGCACGCTCGGCCCACGCGTTGACGTCGATGCCCCGGGCGACTTTCGCCCACAAAGCGAGCCCGCCGTTGGACGGCCGCGCCTCCACGACATCACCCAGGCGCGTGGTCAACTCGTGAACCAACGCCTCGCGACGGTCGCGGTAGATGCGCCGTGAGCGACCGACGTGCCGCTGCATCTCACCGTCCTCGAACAGCTCGGCGACCGCGGCTTCCACCGCCGCGTCACCCTGGGAGTCCACGTAGGAGCGGTAATTGACCATGCGTTCGATCACGGCGCGAGGAGCGACTGCGTAGCCGATGCGTAACCCGGGCGCGAGCACCTTGGACAACGTCCCCACGTAGACAACGGAGCCGCTGGTGTCTGCGCTGGCCAGTGGTTGAATTGGCCGGCCGTCGTAGTGGAATTCGTGGTCGTAGTCGTCTTCGAGGATGGCGAAGCGCCGGCGGCGTGCCAGCTCGAGTAAGCGTAGCCGGCGTCCGGGGGAAAGAGTGGCGGTCGTCGGGAACTGATGGTGCGGAGTCAGGTACACCGCGCGTGGTGGGGTCTTGTCTGCTGCCGCCACGAAGGCGTCGATGTTCATCCCAGCTTCATCCACCGGAATTGCGATGAGCTTGGCCCCACTCATCCGTAGGGCTTGCCAGGCCGGGCCGTAGCCGAAGGACTCGACGAACACGACGTCGCCGGGCTCGATGAGCACCCGCCCGGCCAGGTACAGGGCCATCTGGCTGCCCCTGGTCAGCAACAACTCGTCGGGCTCGGCGACGATGCCGCGTAGGTCACGCAGCATGTTCAAGATCGCTTCGCGCAGCGGCGGGTGTCCCTGGGGATCGGTGTAGTCGAGCAAAGCGCTGCCTCGATGACGTACTGCGCGCCGGTACGCCCGCGCCAATGCCGTCTCGGGAATCAGGCGCATATCGGGCAACCCACCCATTAGCGGGTATTTTATCGAGGCTGGCCGGGTGCCGCGGGCTGGCGCTTGCGCATCGCCCAGGTCGTAGCCCGGACGTTTGGCGCGCAGCACTTTGCCCACCGGTAGCTTGGCGAAACGGCGGGGCCGGGTCTCTGGCATATCCGCTGAAACGAACGTGCCGCGCGCGGGCCTGGTTTCCAACCAGCCTTCGGCGATCAGCTCGTTGTATGCGGCGAGGATCGTGTTTCGATGCACGCGTAGCACGTCGGCCAGGCCGCGCGAGCTGGGTAGGCGCTGGTCCGGCTTGAGTCGCCCACGCCGAATGTCGTCGGCGATAGCCCGGGCAAGCTGAAGGAAAACCGGCAGCTCGGCGGAATCGTCGAGGGCGATGGAGAGTTGCCAGTTGGGACGCGCCACTGGTCTAGTAGTTATCTTCAAACTGGATCTTTTGCAAGGACCAGTTTCGCGGCACGGTGGCAGGGTGAGAAAACGCATTTACCACTGGCAGCGAGAAGCTGCCTTACAGCTACTCGTGCGCGCGAACGTCGTGCACATCGCGACTACGAGCGCCGATGGCGCACCAATCTTGCGCGCGTTTAACGCCGTTGTGGTCGACGATGCAGTCGCAATTCACGCGGCACCCGCCGGCGAAAAAATGGCTGGCCTTGGTCGTCAGGCGGTCGTTAGCGCGGAGGAGGTTCTCGGCGAGATCCCAAGTTACTTCGTCGACCCCGAACGCGCGTGTCCGGCGACGACCTACTACGAGAGCGTGCAGGTACATGGACGACTAGAGCAAGTGCACGATTTGGATGCCAAGGCGAAGGTGCTGAGCGCTTTGATGGAGAAGTACCAGCCCGACGGTGGTTACGAGCCGATCACCGCCAGTCATCCTCACTACGCCAAGATGGTCAAGAGCCTGCTCATCGCGCAGGTACCGATCGACAAGGTCAGCGCCAAGCAGAAGCTCGGGCAGAACAGGACACCTGATGAACTCGCCACTATCGCCGTGCACCTGTGGAACCGTGGTGGGCCGGGGGACACCCTCACCATCGATCGGCTGCGCGAAGTCAACCTGGCGATGCCGACGCCCGATTTTTTGCGCACGGCCAAGGGGACCACCCTGGTGTGTGCGCCCGACGAGGCCGATTTGGCTGGGGTGGTCGAGCTGCTGTCGCCGCAATACTGGAACACGGCTGCGTCCGAGCAGGAGATCCGAACCGCACATCGAACATCCGCCGCCTGGGTGGTCGCCCGCGATGACCGGGGCAAGCTCATCGCGACGGCGCGCGCGGTGAGCGACGGTGCGAAGCTCGCCTGGATCGCGGATGTAGCCGTCGATAGCCTGTGGCAGGGAAAAGGCGTCGGCCGTGCGGTCATGCGCTTGCTCCTGGAGCACCCAGCGGTACGCGACGCTCGCCACGCTCGGCTGGCGACCCGCGACGCTCAGACCTTCTACGAGCGCTTCGGCTTCGAACTCGCCGGGCGCGCCACAAAGCTCACCCGATTCGACGAGATGGTGCTGGTGAGAACGCCGAACTGATGGTTACGATGCCGCCGTGGGGCTCACCCTATTACTGGTTGGTATCGGCGTCGGAGTCGCGCTCGGGGTGTCGTTCATCATGCGGCCGGCCCAGGCGCAGCCGCTCAAGTCGTTACGCGAGCTCAAGAGGCTTTCCGTCGGCAGTGTTCTCGAGGGGCGGGTGTGCAAGATCGAGGGCAAAGTACGGCTCGATAAGGACACCCTGGTTGCGCCGGTCAGCGGTCGGCCGTGTGTCTACTACGTGGTTCGCATCGAGACGCCGGGGCCCAGTGGCGCCGACGGCTGGGCCAACTTGTTGCGCGAAACCGAGGGCTGCGACTTCGTCATCGATGATGGCACCGGTCGCGTGCGCGTCGAAGTCGAAGGCGCTGATGTCACCCTGGTCAAGGATGTTGCGTCTTACGATCCTTCCACCCTGGAAGACGGCCCGGGCAAGGAGTTCATGGTCAAGCACCGCCGGTTCTTCGACGAAGTCCGTGTTCGCGTTCTAGAAGGGGTGATCGAGGAAGGCGAGGCGGTCGCTATCAGGGGCTTTGCGGCGACAGAGGCCGATCCATCAGGTCATCCGACTGACTATCGGGCCCCGGCCAAACGGGTGGTGATCCGAGACATGCCGGGGGTGCCCCTTTACATCTCCGACGTTCCGTCCGCCCTCGACAAGAAGTTAAAGTAGCCGTCTGTTATGCTCCGCCCAGCGAAATGAGCTGGGCACAGTGAAGAACCCGTTCAAGGCATTCTTGGACATCAAGCGCGAGGAGCTTCCCCTCGCTCTGCTGATGTTCAGCTACTTCTTTCTGGTCATCACCGTCTTCTGGATCCTCAAGCCGATTAAGAAGACGATGTTCCTCGCCTACTACGACGGGGGCAAACTCGACGTCTTCGGTTGGTTGCTCAAGGGCTCTCAGGCGGAGTTGCTCGCCAAGGTGTGCAACATGGGCGTCGCGTTTCTGGCGGTCATCGCGTTCACGATGCTGGCTCGACAGCTTCGCCGCCAGCAGCTGACATTTGCGTTCAGCGGGTTCTGCGCCGTCTGTTTCCTGGCGTTCCTGGGCTTCGCCACCGGCGGTGGCGGCGTTGCCGTGTGGTCCTTCTACCTGTTCGGTGACCTGTTCAATACGCTGATGGTCGCCACGTTCTTCGCATTCTTGAACGACAGCTTCGCGCCGGGGTCTGCCAAGCGCAACTACGGCGTGATCGTGCTGGGCGGAGTCTCCGGCGGCGCGTTCGGTTCCATGGTGGTCAAGGCCAAAATCAAGGACCTGAGCATCAACGAGTGGCTGTGGCTCTGCATCGGTGCCACGGCGCTGATCGTGTTGGTAGCGTGGCTCGCCGGTCGCCTGGTCGCGGCCAACCCGCCGCCAGAGAAGAAGGCTGTCGCACCCGCCGACATCGAAAAGAAGGGCAACGCCGCCCTGGACGGCGCGCGCCTGGTGGCGAAGTCACGCTATCTGATGTCGATCGTCGTGATGGTCGCCATCTACGAAATCATCTCGACTATTCTGGATTTTCAGTTCACTGCCGCGGTGGAGCACTACACGAGCGGGGCTGCACGGGGCGAGCACTTCGCGACCGTCTTCGCGGTCACCAATGTGTTCGCGCTCATATTCCAGCTGTTGTTCACAGGCTTTGTGCTCAAACGCTTTGGTGTTGGCGTAGCCCTGCTCATTATGCCGGTGGCCATCCTGGGAGCATCGGCAGGGTTCTTGATCGTGCCCATCCTTTTGGTGGGTAGCTCGCTCAATACCGTGGACAACGGACTCAACTATTCCATCAATCAGTCGGCGCGGGAGGCCTTGTACACCCCAACGACCCGAGACGAAAAGTACAAGGCCAAGGCGTTCATCGACATGTTCGTGCAGCGCACCGCTAAGGCGGTCGCCGTCGTTGTCGCACTTGGTATTACAACGGTATTCACCTCTTACTCCAGTACCCGCATCCTTTCGGTGTTCGTGCTGCTGCTCGGCGTTGGCTGGCTCTATGCCGCGCGCTACGCAGGACAGAGGTTCAAAGAGTTGGAGCAGGACGACTGATCTCGCGGTAGTCTTTTGATGTCGCTGTAGCCCTGTCCGTGCAAATGTTCGCAGTTCTTTCCAGCAAGCTTTCCTCCCTAGGTCAACTTGCCCTGGTCACGGTGGTCGCCGCTACATTGGGCTGCGGCGTGCCGAGTACTCGCTCGGCGTCGTGGACCGAGCCAACCGCTCATCCGTTCACCACTGGCCCGTACATCATTTTCGGCGGGCCCGACAAAGCCTTCATCGCGCTGAAGGCCGGACTGCCAGCTGCGCCGGTCGTGCACTGGTGGGTAACCGATTCGGAGACACCTGGCGCAGTTCCGTCGGACGCGAAAACGGCGACGGCGGTCAAGGAGAACGACCTGTGGGTGGCGACCCTCACCGGCCTGCCTCCGGTCAAGTACATCCACTATCGGGTGACATCTACGAAAGGCGCGACCAAGCCGCACACGTTTCGTGTCGGCGTTCCCAAGGGAGAGTCGTTCCGTTTCGCCGCCTTTGGCGATACACGCACGGGGCATTCTGTTCACCGCGCGGTGGTCGAGGCGGTGGCCAGGGAGCACATCGAGTTCTTCGTGCTGACCGGCGACATGGTGGAACGCGGCGGCAAGCAGCATCAATGGGACCGCTTTTTTCAGATCGAACGGCCGCTGCTAGAGTCCACGCCAGTCATCCCGGCCATTGGCAATCACGACATCGGTCGCGACTATTTTGGCCGCTATTTCTTGCTCGACAAGTGGACCAACGGCCGGCGCTACTACTATCACGACTGGGGCAACCTGCGCATCGTTGTGATCGATGGTGGCATCGAGTGCCGGCGAGGCTGCGAGCAATACGCGTTCGTACGCAAGGCGCTCAAAGAAGGCGCGGCCAAGGGCATGCTCATGATCATTGCGCTGCACTGGCCGCCGTACTCGTCGGGGGCTCATGGCTCGAACAAGTTGGTACAGAAGCCGGTCTCAGAGCTTGCGGACCTGTATGGCGTCGAAGTCGTGATCGCCGGTCACGATCACAACTACGAGCGCACAAAGCGAATCAAAGGCACGACCTACATCGTCTCTGGCTCTGCGGGCGCTCCGATCCGGCCGGTCAGACCTCGCTCGTTCAGCGCCGCCGCGCGCACTGAGCCTCACTATGTGTTGTTCGACGTGGAGAACGGGCGCATGATCATGCGCGCGATCAATCTGCGTGGCGATACCTTCGACACGTTCAGGATTGAACCCAACCCGCCCGCGGAGCAGCGCGAGGCGTCGGGCCGCAAGTAGCACCGGATGGCGTCGCTTTGTCGAACGGTCTGCGCCGGAGTCGTTGCCGCGGCGATGGCAACCAGCGGCATCGCGTTCGCCGAAGACAAGCCAGCAACAAAAAAGGATCCGCTAACCAGCGAGGTATGGCAGCCGCCGGATCCGCCAATGGACCTGCATTGGCACCTACTGGCGTTGCCGGAGTACCTCATCGAAATCGCCTTTTCGCCGTTGGCATTGCTGGTCACCCTGACCGAAAGGCATCGCCTCGACAGACGTTTGAAGGACGCGTTGCGCAATGACGCGGGCACCATCGGTGTGAACCCACGGGTCAAGCTTTCCACGGGGGACGGGTTCGGCGGCGGTGCTTCCCTGTGGTTCAAGAACCTGTTTGGAGACGAACAGCGGTTGAAGTTGGGCGGCCTCGCGCGCATCAACGGCGACTTCGAGGCGGACGTTCTATTCAGGAGTTCGTTTGCGAGCATGGAGGGGCGCGTAGTCTCCCTGCGCTTGCTGGCGGAGCGCGATAAGAACATGCCGTTCTTCGGCTTGGGGAACGACACGGTCAAAGCGGACCGTCGCGTACTGCAGAGTGATCGCGTCGAAGGTGGGGTGAGCGTCGACTTGTTCGGCGCCGGCCTCACCCGGGTATTCGGCACGGTCGACCTGAGCTTCTTTCGCCAGGAACTCAGCACCGGCGACGACCCAACCGTCATGGGCGTTGCACCTGGAGACACGGTTCCGCTGCCCGCGGGGTTCGGACGGGCGCTCAACTTCGCGCGTCTGGATGTCTCCTTCGGCGTTGACACCCGGGACACCATCGGTAGGCCGACCAAGGGCGTTCGCGCCGCAATCAGCGGTACCGCCGCCACAGATCTGGACGTCGAACTGGCGGCCATGGCGGCTACGCTGACCGTGACAGGTTATGTGCCGATCCTGCCGGAACACCGCGTGATCGCGCTTTCCGCGGGGGCACGCGCTTCCAAGCGTTTGCCCGACGCAGTCGACGTCCCGCTGGAACTGCTGACCACATTGGGAAGGCGCGACTTTCTGCGCGGCTATCTGAACGGGCGCTTTCGCGATCGCATGGGCTGGTGGGCCGGTGCTGAGTACAGCTATCCCATCTACGAATACATGGCGACGGGGGTACACCTACATGCGGTCGTGTTCGGCGATGTAGGTCGAGTTGCCGCTGACTTTACCCAGCTGATCGAAACACCGGTGCGTTTCTCCTGGGGCTTCGGCGTGCGCGGTGTGCACGACGCGGTCGAAGCGATATCGATTCTGATCGGGTTCTCACGCGAGGGCGTGCAGTTCGGCCTCGCGGCGGGGGCGGACCTGTGATGCGACTCGTCGCAGTCGGCGCGATGCTGGCCGCCCTCGGGTGCACGCCGAAATGGAAACAAACACCCCACGATCGCGTCTTTCAACGAGCGCCGGTCGCAAAGACTCATTTAATGCCGGCCAAGAACATGACCACGTCAGATTGGTGGGACTACGCTCTGCTCGCCGGCGTCGTGCCGTTGGGCAAGCTCGTGAGTCCGGCGCGGTACCTGAAGTACGCTCTGGGCGGACGCGTCGCCCTGGACATCAATCGCTTTGGCAACGTGCCCGATTCACCCTGGTTCGAGAATCGCATCGGTCGGCGACCACTCACGCCGGAACAAATGCGTCGGGGACAAAACCGCAATCCCGGGCCAGCCCCCGGGCCTCTGACCATCATCAGCGGAAAGCTGGAAGGCGCCACTCCGGGGCTGGTTCTGCGCGACAGCAAGAAGGTGGTCTGGTTCGTCAAGTTCGATCCGCCTGCACACCCCGAACTGTCCTCTGGGGCCGAGGTCATCGCGTCGCGCCTGCTGTGGGCGGCCGGATACCACGTCCCTGAGATCCACATCGTGCAACTGTCGCTCACCAGGCTGGCGCTTGCGCCAAACGCCAAGCGCCGCGATGACTACAACCGGCGGCGTCCGTTGCGCGAAGCTGACCTCAAGCTTCTGATCACCCAGCTGAACCCTAGCAGTCGCGGCGTCGTGCGCGCGCTGTTTAGTCGCTCGGTGCCAGGACGTGAACTTGGTCCGTTCTTCTATCGCGGGACGCGCAAGGACGACCCCAACGATCGCATTCCTCATCAGCGTCGGCGTAGCTTGCGCGGGTTGAAGGTGTTTTCTTCGTGGATCAACAATACCGACACCCGGGCAAAGAACACCCTGGATACGTTCGTCGCCCGGCCGGGCAAACGACTCGGCCACGTGCGTCACTATCTCATCGACTTCGGTGACGCGTTGGGCGCCGCTGGCAATCGCGAGAAATACGTAGGGGAGTCTCACAGCTATCGAGTCGACTGGGTCGAGATGGCCAAAGGCATGTTCGCGCTCGGCTTGTACTATCCGAAATGGCTGCGAGTCCGACGCAGTCCGTTCCGGTCCGTCGGTATGTTCAACTCGAAGCAGTTCACGCCTGGGCGCTGGCACCCCGGCTATCCCAACGTGGCGTTCGACGAATTGACCCCGCTCGATCGTTTTTGGGCAGCAGCCATCATCGCGAGGTTCACGCCCGCTGGGATTCGGGCGGCGGTGGCTACAGCACAGTATCGGGCAAAGGGGGCGGGGGAGTGGATCGAGCGGGTTCTGCTGGAGCGCCGGCGTAAGCTACTGGTTCACGCATTCGCCAAAATGGAGGCTCTCGATCGGCCGAAAATCGTCAACCGGTACGTTCTGGAGCTCGCGGACCTCAAGCAACTGGCGGGCATCACGACGGCTAAAGGCAAGTTCGCCTGGGCTGCCCGTTGGAATCGTACAGGGCGCCCAGACCATCCTATGGCCGAGGGGATCGCCGATGGGCCGAGGATCGACCTCCGCTTACCATTGCGCAAACTCATGCTGAAGGACAAGAATGCGTTTGTGGCGGATCCGTTCATCACAGTGAAGGTGTGGCGACTCGACCGGGGCAAGCGTGGCCCGCGGGTCGACGTGCACGTGCGCGCCGCGTACGACTATCTGATTCCAGTCGGCCTTCATCGAGAGGTCGTTCAGTGAGGGCCTACCTGATACTGACGCTGGCTGTCTTGTTCAGCCTGCCCGCGCTGCACGACGCGCATGCGCAAGGGGCAAAAGAAGCGTGGCCCACGTTGACCGACGACAAGATCGTGCCGCCGCCCGAGCGCCCAGGCGACCCGAGCGAGCCGATCCCTGAGCGTCCGCCAGAGATTCAACCGGTCGGTGCAAAGGACGTGGCTGGCGCGCCCAAAGCCGACAAGGCGAGTGGCGTCGTCGTAGCCAAGCAGACGAATGGCGCAACTGCGCTACTGATCATCCCACGCGTCTTACTATTCTTGCCGCGCTGGGCCTTCGAGGCGGCCATGTTGCCCGTGCGCGGCGGCCTCTGGGCATACGAGCGCTACCAAATTGGCGAGCGCACTAAGAACATCTTCTTCAACGACGATGGCACCTTCGGTATTTTTCCGGTGGCTTTCGTCGAGACTGGCTTCGGCCTGAACGCCGGGCTGCGGCTCGTTGATGGCAGCTTGTTTGGGGGCAATGAAGCGTTAGCTCTTCGCGTCAGCTACGGAGGTCGCTTTCAGCAGATTTACTCGGCGTCCCTTGACTCGGGCAACCGGCTTGGACCGGTCACGCTGGATGCTTCCCTGAGCTTCGCTATTGCGCCGCGGGATCAGTTCTTCGGTATCGGCAACAGCGATGAGATCGAAAACTACGTTCCGCCCGCTAACACCCTGATCGACGCGACGACCAACGATACGGCCGTGTACACCCGGTATCGCGAGGCCGGCACCCGCTTCTTGCTCGGCGCCGACGTCAGTCTCGGTGGTTCGTTCTTCGCCCGTGGATCGGCTGGCGTGCTCCAGCGCGAGTTCGACGATATCGACGAAGACGACGCGGAGGACCTGGACGAAAGCTTGCCGCTGCAACAAGTCTACGATCACAGCACCCTCGTCGGCTATGACACCGATTTGTTCACTGGGTACGCTGAGTTCGAACTGCGCTACGATTCACGACTCAACCGGTCGCGTTACGTTTCCCAGGCCGTGCCGTCCGAAGGTTGGTTGTTCGCCGGGTATACGGGATATGCCCAGGGCCTCGTCGATGACGACCCGACGGACTACTGGCGCTTCGGAGTTGATTTCCAGCGCAACCTCAACATCTACGACTTCTCGCGCATCCTTATCTTGCGTTTGCACGGTGAGGCCGTGGTCGGCGACAGCGACAAGATTCCGTTCATCGACCTGGCACGCTTGGGCGGTCGCACGTTGCTGCGTGGGTTCGCCATCGATCGCTTTCGGGGCAAGGCGGCCGTGGTCGCCAGCGCTGAGTATCAGTGGGAGCTGAGCACGCACTTGTCGGCGTTCATGTTCGCCGATACAGGCCGCGTGTCCCGGCGACTCAGCGACATGGAGCTGGCTGAGTTCAGGCTCGGCTTTGGCGGCGGCCTGCAGCTGCACTCGCAAAAGTCCTTTCTGGCGCGCTTTGACCTGTCCAGTTCGCTCGACGGCGGCCTGTTCTTCAATGTCTCTTTCGACCCGGTGTACGACACCCGAGCACGTATGGAGCGTGACTAATGGCTAGGCTCGGCCAAAAGCTCGTGGCTCTCGCCCCCGCGTTGGCGCTCGTGGTTGCCTGCGGCGCGCCCAGCGGTGTTGGAAAATTGCGCTTCGCGAACCAGGCTCCGGTCTGGCAGGTCAACGATCGCGTGCACACGCCCAAGCCGCCTGCGGAGCGGAAGTTTGCTCGACTGCTCTACTTCTTCGACGGTGCGTTTACCCGGTCGGTAACGAATTCCCTGGATGTTCGCGTTTCTAAGCCGGTAGCTGATGTGAACTCCCTGGGCGAGGTGCCGGACTCCACGTGGTTCACCAATCGGATTGGCGCGCGCAACCTGAGCGTGGCCGAGGTGCGTTACGGGCCTAACCGAAGTGGCAGCCCGGAGCTGTACAAGCCGTGGACGGTTCTGGGCACGAAGGTCGGCGGCGTCTCCGTTGGCTTCACCATTCAGGACTCACGCGGTCATCGCTATCTGCTCAAGTTCGACGCCAAGGGCTACCCGGAGATGGAGACGGCGGCCGACGTGATCGTGCAGCGGTTGCTTTGGGCATGCGGGTTCAATGCTCCCGAAGACACCATCGTCTACTTCAACAGGTCAGACTTGAAGCTGGGCGCCAAGGCGTCGGTCAAGGACACCCTGGGCAACAAGCGAGCGATGACCATGAAGGACCTGGACAGCGGGCTCGCTCGGGTCGAGATCGAGAGCGACGGTCGCATTCGCGGGCTGGTCAGCAAGTGGCTCTCGGGTAAGCCAGTGGGCGGGTTCAGCATTCGTGGTACCCGGCCAGACGACCCCAACGATCGGGTCGCACACGAGCGCCGCCGCAGTGTGCGCGGATCGGCTTCGGTCTTCGCCTGGCTGAACCACACGGACATCAAAGAGGACAACACCCTCGATATGTGGGTCAAGGATCCGAAGGATCCGAAGATTCGTTACCTCAAGCACTATCAGGTCGATTTCGGCAAAGCGCTCGGGGTGCTCGGCTACATGGACGGCCTCGCGTTCGAGGGCTTCTCAGAAGTGTTCGGCGTCTGGCGGGTGACCAAGTCGTTGCTGAGCCTCGGGCTTTGGAAACGTCCTTGGGACGCCATCAAGTCGCCCAAACTGCGCGGCATCGCTTTGTTCGAGAGTGAGCGCTACGAGCCGGAATCCTGGAACGCCCACGCGACCTACCTGCCTTTCACCGATCGCGATCGCTTCGACGAATTCTGGGGAGCGAAGATCCTCATTCGGCTGTCGCCGGCGCATATTCGTGCGGCGGTCGAGCAAGGGCGCTTCTCCGAGCCGGCGGCCACGGAGTACATGGTGAAAACCTTGATCGCTCGCCAGCGCAAGACGGCCCGGTACTGGTTCAACAAAGTGGCCCCACTGGACCGGTTCAAGGTGACTGCTAAGGGCCTATGCTTCGAGGACATGGCCGTGCGCTACAAGCTCGGCGCATCCGCCAAGGCGTCCGCGTACACGGCCGCGTTCTACGATCACAGCGGCAGACCGTTGCGGGGCGGGGGGACTGTCAGCCGGTCCGCGGCCGGGCGCGTTTGCATCAACGACATCAATCACGGCCGCAGCCACGCCGACTACACCATCGTGCGCATCGACACTCGCCGCAATGGAGCGAGTATGAACCTGCCCTTATACGTTCATCTCGCTCGGGACAAACGGTCCGAGCGACTGCGCGTTATTGGTCTCGATCGTCGATAGTCTTCAGTTCTGCTGATGCCCGCTGGCGTTTGGCCGCGTCAGTGTCGGCGATTTCGCTGTCAGCGGCACGATTGCGGAACACCATCTCAGACAGCGACGCGAGAATCTTACGCGCGAGATCAAAGTGCGCTTCCAGGATGGCGAGCATCACGTCGCGGTTGATGCGGAAGCCAATATAGTCTGTGAGTGCTTCGACCTTGTAGGACCGCACGCGTGCGCCCATGGCGTCCATCACGCCGAGGACGTAGTCAGCACCAATCACCACGCTACGCCCATCGGGGGTGCTGCAGCGCACGCGTCCGTAGTCGATGCCCACCCAGTAGTTGGACGACTCGCCGACTTCCCAAAGTACGTCACCGGCCGAGCCCCGAATTTCGTAGCCCTGACGAGCAAACTCCAGGACAGCGTCCAGGTTCGTGTCGGTGAACAGCGCGCCTCGGCGCACCTCGATGAGGCGCTCGACGAAGGTTCGCGGCCGGTCTCTCCACTCGCCCATATCGGCGTCTTCGCCCTGACCAATGGGAAGACTGTCTCTCGCGTCGAGGATCTGGTTGGAGATCACACGCAGGGAGTTGCGCACCAGCGCGAAGTTCGCCTCGTACAGATCCATCAGGATGTTCACCGGAAGTGACAGGGTGTGAGTGTCCACATCGGCTATTGCGCGCACGCCGAGGTTGTCCTCGGCCATCACCGCGTTGAGCCCCACTGCGCCTGACTGGTCGAACACGCGGACAGGACGGCCGCGCTGAGTCACGGTGACTTTTCCGCGCGTGATCAAGTAGATTCTGTCTACTGGCTCGTTGTCGCGAAGGAGCAGGTCGCCTTTGCGAAACCGCTGCGGCCGCGCGTGTTCCGCTACCAACGTCAGGGTTTCCTGGTCGAGATTTCCGCCCTGGTCCAGGGATTCCAACAGCAACACGCGGTCGCGGAGGCCGACCACGCTGTTGCCACCGATGTGTGTTGCCGAGACGTTGATGTCAGGAAGCATGAGGTTGAGCTCCTTCTGTGCTCGAGTTGCGGAGGATGCCCAGGGTGCGCTGGATATCGCGGCGTTGGGGGCCCACATCCTTGCCGAGGCGTTCGATTTCAGCTTCGAAGCTGACGAGCTCGAGTTCTCCGATGTGAAAGACGGTGATGTCCTGGACGTCGTTGCTCGAGCTACCGAGCATGGAGGACAGCAGCTCTTCGTAGGTCTGGCGCAATGGTTCGTGGTAGCCGCTACCGCTCTCGAGTCGGTCATCGTCATTGATGTCGTCGACGAGACCGACGACCGCGCGGCGAAGAGGTGGTTTGATCAGGTTTTCGATCAACTCCAGGCTGCCGGCGCGTGCTTCTTGCCGTGAACTACGCAGGCTGCGAAAAATCTTGCGGAACTCGTCCTTGGGGTGGGCCAGGTTGAGCAACCGAAACAGGCGATCGAAGGCGTGCGCCTCCTTGTCGGCCAACATCCTTAGCAGAATCTCGTAACCGTCTGTCTTGCGCGCGGGGTCGGCGGCTGCTCCGCGCTCCAGGCTCAGGCGCCGGTCTAGATAGCGATAGCAGCGGCCAACTGTGGCGTCGATGGACTGCCGTAGGGTGGCTCGGTCAAGGCGCAGCATCGGATGCTGCGCGATGATGCGCTCGAGGGTGCGAATGCTTCGGTAGCGGACCATGCCGTCGAATTCGTCCGGCAGGTTGCGTAGGAGGACATCGGCCGCTTTGTCTGCGTCGAACCTGCCGATCGATTTTGGCAGTTGCCAGCGGACGAGACGCAGTGCTTTTCGGTCCTTGAGCGCGTGGCCCAACGCCGCAAGGCCCTGGTCACCAAACGCCAGGATACTCTCCCGAGCGATCGGCCGCGTGTCTTCACTGGCGAGCAAGGTCACCAGGGTTGGCAGCGTCTCGGGATGCTTCATTCTGCCCATGGCGCGTGCGGCGGCTACGCGAACTTCGCGTTCATCGGCCCGAGCCAGGTCCGTGAGCACGTCGTCGAAGCCGGCCGCGTATCGCCGGCCGATGGCCTGGGCCAGTGAGATACGCGTATCGCTGGTGCCCGACGAGATGATTGCGTTCAGGGCGTCGCGGGCGTCACTACCGACGATCGCGCCACTGGCGATGAGGTTGACCATGATGACCGCTCGCACTTCGGCCGAGTCTTCGAGACTCAGGCGCATGCGCAGAAAGCGCTCGTCCGATGACAGAACCGATACGGTGGCCACAGCGGCGGCGCGGACTCGGGCGGAGTCATGCGTCTTGACCAGATGCTTCGCCACGCGCACGGCACGCTTGCGGCCGTTACTCGCGAAGATATCAAGGGCGTGCTCAACGACCGTTTCGGAGGGGTGATACAGAATCAGCGACGGGATGATTCTTACTTTGCCTTCGCGGGCGATCATGTCCAGGGACGCGATGACCTCACGCTCATTGGGGCTGTCCAGGGCTGCGACCAGGGTCTCGAGCGAACCCACGTCGAGTTCGGGAAAGTCGGCGACATTGGACACGCTGCGGTCGAGGCGCCGCCGGAACAGATCGATGTAGTACGGGCGCAGGCCGATGGCGACCATGATCCACGCACCAGCGCAGACTACCAGCGCTATGGCGTAGAACCGTTCGCCGAGGCCAAGCGCGACCGCCGACAGAATTACTACCGATGCCAGGGCCTGGCCGCCGCGTTGGCCGACGATGTCGATGAACGCTTTGACCCGGCGCCGTGCGGAATCCGACATGGGGACGAACAGCAGTTCAGTCGCCGTGCGATGTAGAGAGTAGCGGAGACTGCCGTCTGCGCCTTTGACGATTAGAGCCGCGGCGAGGCCGGCCGACGCGATGAAGGTGACGCCGCCGCCGAGTAGCAGTAGCGGTAGGCACGCCAGGGCTGCGCTGATATCGAATCGGCGCACGATCCAGGTCAACGCCGTGAGTTGGATGACCAGGGAGGCCACGTTGAGAATCAGGTAGACCGTGGCGAAGAAGCTGCCCAGCTCGTCAGCGGGCACGTTCGCTGCAACCGTAGCCTTGAACAAGTAGTCGCCAAACGTCACTGTGATTGCTGATACGACCATCAGCAGCGCTACCTGACGCGCGTACGGGCGCCTGGCAACGTACGATGCAGCTTCGACCAGCGTCGCCGCTTTTGCGTTGGCCGTCTGGGCATGTTGCTCCGGCTGCCGTAGCAGGCTCGGCAACATGGAGGTGAGCAATAGCCCGCCCGCGGCGACCAGCAACAGGAATGTCGGCGCGACGAACTGGGTGAGAGCGCCGGCCGTCGCGCTTCCAACGATGGCGCCGAGCACGCTGCCGGAACCAATCACCGCGTAGACGCGTTTGGCCTGACCCACACTGAATAGGTCGCCGAGCAACGTCCAAAAATGGACGAGTACGAGCATGGTCAGGACGCCAGACCAGATGTAGAGAGCGTATAGACCCGACGTGCCGAAGTGATCGCCGGCGGCCCAGAAGCCCAGGGTGATCAAGCCGGCGCCACCAATCCAGGTGGCCAACGCTGCGCGGCCCGTGAGTTTCTGCGCGATGGCCGACTGAGCGCGGGTAATCACCAGCGAGAAGATCGCAATGGCCAGGTATACCCAGGGCAGACGAGACGCCGGCAACTTCGCTAGGAACAGCGCATCGCGGGCCGTTTCCAACATGGAATGGCTCGCCAGCAGGCCGAACAACACCGCGAACGCAACCCAGGTATCCCGGCGCTCATCGGGTCGAACGTTGGCAAAGTTGCGCAGCATCGAGTGCCCGCAAGTGTAGCCCAATATGTGCGTTCAACCACGTAAGTGTGCGCTGCCTGAATGGCTAGCACGCTGGCCCAACCTGTAAGATCATGAAGACAAATTCAGGGGGATCTTATGCGCGCTCTTTCATTGGCGACGATGCTCGCCGCCTCATGTGTGCTGACCGGGTGTTTTGCCGAGGATGTGACTGATACGGAGTTCAGCGATGTCGGCAGCGACACGTTGGACATCTGCTGTGGCGGCAGTTGCTGCTTCATCGATGGCATGTGTCGATCCATGGGCCAGGTCAACCCGGCCAATACGTGCGAGTCGTGTGTGCCGTCTACCAGTCAGGGCGCGTGGACCACGCGCAGCTGCACCCAGAACGGCACATTCTGCGACGGCCCGGAAGAGTGTAATCCCGCCAACGGCATGTGTGAGTCGACTGGCGAACCCGTGGGGCTCGACGATGGCATCCCGTGCACGGTAGACGGCTGCGACGAAGTAGGGGACGTTGTGACTCATACCCCCGACGATGACGTGTGCGACGACAGCGTGTTCTGCACTGGAGTCGAAACGTGCCACGTTACGCTGGGCTGCCAGACGTCACCGCCCGTCGGTCTCGACGATGGCGTGGGTTGCACCGACGACGCGTGCATCGAGGCCAGCCAGAGCTTCACGCATACGGTCAACGACGCCAACTGCGACGATGGAGCGTTTTGCAACGGCGCCGAGACGTGTCACGCGACCCTGGATTGCCAGGGGGGCACACCGCCCACTCAGAGCGATGGCGTCGCGTGCACTGACGACAGTTGCGACGAGGTCAACGATGTCGTAGTCAATACGCCCAACGACGCCAACTGTGATGACGGCGCGTTTTGCAACGGTGCTGAGACGTGTGACGCGGCCTTGAACTGCCAGGCCGGGACACCGCCGACCCTGAGCGATGGCGTCGCGTGCACCGATGATAGTTGCGACGAGACCAACGATGTGGTGGTCAACACGCCCAATAATGCGAACTGCGACGACGGTGCGTTCTGCAACGGCGCCGAGACGTGTGACGCGACCCTTAATTGTCAGGCGGGAACCCCGCCTGTGCTGACCGACGGCGTGAGCTGCACCACTGATGCGTGCGATGAAACCAACGACGTCGTCACCCACACAACAGACGATTCGGCGTGTGACGACACCAATGTATGCACCACCGATACCTGCGATGCAGTGATGGATTGCCAGAACACGGTGATACCCATGTGTGGCCCGGATGCCGGCGTCGAGGACGCGGGGGTGCTTGATGCATCAGTTGACGACGCATCAGTTGACGATGCGGCAGTCGACGATGCGGCAGTTGACGACGCATCCATCGACGACGCGAGCGTGGTCAGTGACGCGTTCGTTCCCGGCCAGGATGCCGGTGCCCCCGAAGACCCCGAGGGCTGTGGATGTGCGTCGGGTGGCAACGGTTCCGCCGGCTCGCTGATCCTCGTGTTGCTGGTCGGATTGTTACTTCTCCGGCGTCGCGTCACAGTGCTCGCCGTCGCCGTATTGGCCCTCACGAGCGCTTGCTCGACCGACCCGGCCTCCGCGACCGTCGACGCCGGCGCGGTTCAAACGACTGCTCTGACCCTCACTTGCGACAAGGAGTACACCCAGACCATCTTCTACAACAGCGGCGCGAAGTTGGTGCAGACGCATTGGTACGCGGAGTTGGAAATCCCTGGCCTGGACCCCATGGACGTGCGCAACGTCAACACGTTGATGTGCGGTTACGAGCAACTCGGACCGGCACCCGGGCAGTGCCCCGCGGAGGCTGCGTGCACGGGCGACGTCCCGCCAGCCAACTACACATGCCAGATCTACAACCACGCGGAGCTGAGTATGGGCAAACTGCGTGTGTTCTGCGGGACCCGGCAGGAGCATACGCCGCCGGGAACAGCGAGCAACGACAACACAAGTACGTCGGGGTTTCGTTGGGGACAAGCCCACGTGCGAATCGAGCCGATTCGCTGAAGTATGGGCCTGAGGAGGTGGCGCTAGGGGAGCTTCGGCGTCGCTATCGTCTTGTTGCAATCCAGGGCGCCCAGGAATGCAACGATCGCTTTCAGCTCGTCGGCGCTTAGCTTGCGGTCGGCCATGAGCGGCGATCGGTTCTTGTTGGCGTAGCCTCCGCTCGCCATGATCTTGACCGCCTCGGCCAGGGTCTTGACGGAGCCGTCGTGGAAGTAGGGTCCGCTCTTGGACGCGTTGCGTAGCGATGGGATCTTGAACGCTGCCCAGTCCTCCTTCTTCTTGCTGATCTTCATCCGGCCGACATCGACTTTGTCTTCTGCCACACCCTTGGTGCCGATGCCGGTGTTGAAGTAGACGCCGTCGGCGTTGTTCATCGCATTGGAGAACAGGGGTGGTGCGTGGCACGACGTGCACTGGGCTTTGCCCAGGACCAGACCCAGGCCGATCTTCTGTTCGTCGGTCAGTGCTTTCTCGTCGCCGGCGGCGTATTTGTCGTACGCGGTATCTTTGCAGATCAATGTGCGTTCGTAGGAGGCGATAGCCATCGCGATGGTGTCGGGAGTTACGCCGCGCTTGGGGAACACCTTCGCGAACTGCTCTTTGTAGCCTTTGATTTTTGCGATCTCAGCGGCCTTCTTTGCCAGATTCGCTTTGCCCACGCCCATGTTGCCGCCGCCCCATGCGCCCTTTACCTGGCCTTCCATGGAGCCGGAGCGGCCATCCCAGTAAAACTTGCTGAAGTAAGCAATGTTCCAGATCACCGGGCTGTGTCGGGTGAGCTGTTTTTCTTTGGCGCCGATGGCCAGGGCGTCCGCGCCACCATTTCCGTTTTCGTTCTGGTGACACGAGTAACAAGAGCGTGAGCCGTCGACGCTCAGACGTTTGTCGAAGAACAGCTGATGGCCGAGTTTGATCTTCTCGGGGGTCTGCGGGTTGTCCGCTGGGACCTTCAGGTCGGGGAACTTGGGCAGGCTGCCGGGTTTTGGCCCGACAATCTTGCGTTTCGGCACCTTGGGAATCGCGGGCTTGGCCTTTCCCTTCTTCGGAGCCTTGTCGTCGTCCTTCTTCTTGCAACCTGAGATTGCTACGGCGACGCCGAGCGTCAGGGCGAACAGCGTAAGTCGCCGGGTACCGGTATTCTTCATGGCCGGGATAGTACCGGAACAGCGGTTGTGGGACCAGGAACGACAGGTTAGTGCTATCTTCCCGCGGATGTCGGACCCCACGGACAGCAAGACTCGGCGCGAGTTCCTGAAGGTTACCGCCGCCACTGCTGCCTCCGCTACGTTGGCAGCCTGCGGTAATTCGACGTCTCCCGTTGTCGACGGTTCGGTTGCGATCGTGGACGCTCAGCCCGTGGTCGATGCCGTCGCGATCGACGCCGAGTCCACGCCAGATGCAGCGCCGGACGCGGGTTCGCCCGACGCGGCCGTGGTCGAGCCGCCGGACGCGGTCCCGTTCACCACCAGTTTCGGTCTGGACGTGGCGAGTGGTGACGTTACCCATTCCAACGCGGTGTTATGGACGCGCTATGACGGCGTTGCCGCCTTGCGCCTGGGCGTCTGGGAAATGGCTGACGACACGTACGTTCGCACCGTTATGGACAATGTGGTCACACCTGCCGACGGCGGTTTTATCCACGTCGATGTGCCTGGCCTCGCGGCTGGCCGGCATCATCGTTACGCGTTCTTCGAAATGGACGGCGACACGCGGATGGCGCGCAGTGAGATCGGCCGGTTCCGCGCTGCCATTGCTGACGACGTCACCGAGCCGCTGATCTTTGCCGCGACATCCTGCGCTGACCAGGGCCGTGACTTCGAGGTGCTCGGTCCCGCTGCCGCGCGAGATGATATCGACCTATTCATGTTTCTCGGCGACACGGTCTACGCCGACGGGGCCGACTCGGTCGCAGAGTATCGGGCGAAGTGGAACGAGAATCTGAGCAAGGCTCCATTCCGTGCGCTGCGCAAGTCCACCAGCGTGCTCGCGACGTGGGACGACCATGAAGTGGACAACAACTGGGACGCCGAGAGCATCGGCGCCGCTCAGTTCGCCAATGCCACCCAAGCGTTCTTCGAGAACCAGCCCCTGCGACGCGATGGGACCAATCCGAACCGGGTGTGGAAGTCGATCCGCTGGGGCCTGACCGCCGAGGTCTTCGTGCTCGATTCCCGGGGAGAGCGCAAGCCTTCCACCGTCGGCGAGGCCAACGAGCAGTATCTGTCCACGGAGCAGATGGCCTGGCTGAAACAAGCTCTGCTCGATAGTCCGGCCGTGTTCAAGATCATCATGAACTCGGTCGCCATCACGAACTTTCCCGGTCTCTTCGATCTCGCCGCTAACGATCGCTGGGAAGGGTACCCGCAACAGCGCACGGAGATTTTGTCGCACATCGACACCAACAGCATCGGCGGAGTGCTCTGGTTATCGGGTGATTTTCACTTGTGTAGCGTGCAGCGCGTCGATACTTCGGGGGTGGGCTCCAGCCAAATCGAAGCGTTGGTCGGGCCGCTCGATCAAACGGGCAACCCGTTGGCGTTCGGCTTGCTACAGCCACAGTTCGATTTCGCTCGGGTTACCTTGAACTTCACGACCATAGAGCTGGACCCGGCCAATACACGGGTTACTCTGCGCTGGCACGGAAGCAAGGGCGCGGCGTTCGAGACACACACGTTTGATCTCTAAGCCGGTGCACGCTCTCTGAGCCGGTGCACGATCTCTGAACCGGTGCACACGCGGACCAACTATGCCAGGCCATCTACTCGATCATCCCATCATTAGCGAACGTTACTTCTTTCCCCGTCAGCAACCGATTGCGAACCCGTTCGTTGTCACAACTCCGGGGGGCGAACTGCACTGCTACCGCGAGGCACCGCACGCCGATGCCCCGACTCTGTTGCATTTTCACGGCAATGGAGAAGTCGTCGATGACTGGTTGGCTGACTTTTCGCCGTCTCTGATCGGGGCGGGTTTCAACGTGTTTTTTGCCGAGTACCGCGGCTACGGCGGCTCGACCGGGCGGCCGGCCCTCGCCGGGATGCTCGACGATGCGGTCGCCATCGCCGATGCCACCGGTGTCGACCCGAGCAAGTTGTTCGTCTATGGGCGCTCGGTCGGCTCGATCTACGCGTTACACGTCGCGTCTGAGCGCCCGGTTGCCGGGCTGATCATCGAGAGCGGCATTGCCGATGTGTTTCAGCGCCTGGCGATTCGCATGGAGCCCGCGGAGCTGGGTGTGGGCGAGGGCGAGCTCAATGAAGCGGTGGCCGGAGCCCTGGATCACGAGGCCAAGATGCGCGGATACGCCGGCCCGGTGCTGGTGCTGCACGCGCGTGGCGACCACCTGGTCCCCGTGGACCACGCCACCGACCTCTCCGCGTGGGCAGGTGAGCGGGGGCGTCTGGTTTTGTTCGACCAGGGCGACCACAACTCGATTCATTACTATAACGGTGGCGAAATCTTGGCCGCGGTCGCCAAGTTTGCCGGCGTAGGCGACTAAGATAGTCACTGCTGATGCTATCGGACTTCCAGAAACGCAAGCTCGCCCGTCGCTTCTACCTCTACGATCACAAGCGCACGGGTAAGTTGCGCTGGGACGACTTCGAGCGTGTCCTCGAGAGCGTGCTCGAGATCAGCGATTGGGCATCGGATGCGGAGCACCGGGACGCGTTCTTTCTTCAGGCGCGCACGGGCTGGCAGCTTCTTGTCGCCGCGGCGGACGTCAACTTCGACGGTGAAGTCGATCTCGACGAGTGGTTCGCGTTTTACGGCACGTTCATCATGCCGAATGCCGGCGAGCCCGGGCAGCTACCCGAGTGGCTCGCACAACTCAGCGACATGAGCTTCTCCGTGATGGACACCAACGGCGACGACTTGATCAGCCTGGAGGAGTATAAGGCGCTGTCGCTCGCTCACAACATGCCCGTCGAAGGGCTGGCGGACCAGTTCGGCCGCATCGACACCAACAGTGACGGCAATATTTCGCGCAACGAGTGGCGCCAACTAAACAACGACTACTACCTGGGTGACGACCCGCTCAGTGCCTCTGCGTGGCTTTGGGGCGACGTGTTCAGCACGCTGTTCAAGTAATGGGCCTACTGCGAATCCTCATACTCGAGCCCGTGGTCAACGGGGTCATCGTGCTCGGCACGATCGCCATGATCATGCTCGGCTTTGCCGAGGCCGGCAGCTCGCACTACACGTTCTGGGTTGGCGTCGACATCGCGTGTGTGTTGTTCTTCGCGGCGGAGGCGGCGATCAAGATCTGGCAACTGGGCTGGGCGGAGTACTGGGCGCAGCGCTGGAACCAGTTCGACTTCATCATTACTATTCTCTGCCTGCCCGTGCTGGCCGTACCGTTCACGGATGCTCGGTTCTTCACCGGTTTTCCGGTGCTCCGGTTGGCCCGGCTGTTCCGCTTGTTTCGACTGCTGCGCTTCATCCCAGAGCGCGACCGCCTGTCGGCGGGAGTCGTGCGTGCGCTCAAGGCATCGGTGGGGGTGTTCCTGGCGGTGATGTTGGTGAACTTCATCTTCGCCATGGGAGCGCATGTGCTGTTCGCCGATAAGGCGCCCCAGTACTTTCACGATCCGGCACGCTCCGTGTACTCGATGTTCCAGGTGTTTACCGTCGAGGGCTGGTACGAGATCCCTCGGGCGATCGCCCAGAACTCCAGTTCCAACTGGGCGACGTTGGCCCGGGTCTACTTTGGCGTTGCGGTCCTGGCTGGTGGCATCCTGGGCCTATCCCTCGTAAATGCTGTGTTCGTGGACCAGATGATGTTGGATAACACCGACGAGTTGGAGAGTCACGTCGATGAGTTGTCCCAGGAAATTTCCAGTCTACGCGAAGAAATCCGCGGACTGCGTTCCGACATAAAGAACCGTTAGCGCGTGCTACCATGGTCCCTGGGAGGGGATATGGAACGGGCTGTCAGCGCTTTTGAACGCGCGTTGTACGCATCGGACGCGGTAAGCGCCAACAACATCGTCACCATCGGTCGCGTCGAGGGGCCGCTGGCGGATGCAACGTTGCGCCGAGCGCTAAAGCGTTTGCAGCGGCGACACCCGCTGCTCAACGTGCACATCGAAACCGATAAGGACGGGGGCAATCCGCGATTCGTCAGCGAGGGCACCGCGCGCATCGGCTTCCGCACGTTGGACCAGGTGCGTCGCGGTCAGGTGGAGGCCGGCTGGCATAGCCAGGCCGAGTTCGAGCTCAATAGTCCATTCGAGAGCGACTCGGGGCTCGCCGCACCCGCGCGCATTGTCGCCTTGCGTTCGCCCGAAGTCGGTAACGGCAAGAGCGATGGCCAGGGCGAAGGCACCGACATCATGGTGACGTTGTCGAGCCACATCGGCGACGCCGCATCAGGCGTGTTCCTGCTTCAGGACTTGCTGCGCATCGCCGCGAGTGACGAGCGCAATACCGGCGCCATGGCCGAGCGCAGCCCCCTGGACCAGATGTTGCCCAAAGGAGGGCGGACTTCGTCTGGCGCTCTCGGCGGATGGTTCAAGAAGCCCAAGAAGCTCGAGCTCGACGCCCACGTCGAATACGGTGACCGACGCACTCGCTTCATCGCCAAACAGCTCAAGCCCTCCGAGACCAAGGCACTGATTGAACGTTGCCGGGCCGAGAAGACCACGGTAAACGGCGCGCTATGTGCGGCCGTGGCGAGCGCGTTGGCGGCGGATCTGGAAGAGCGCGGAACCAAGAAAGCCAACGTGGCCCTGTCTGCCACCACCAATCTCCGTGAACACATCGATCCGCCCCTGGGCGATGAGGTCGGACCATACGCGGCGAACGCGTACCTGAGTTTGCGCACGGGTAAGTCCGAGACGTTTTGGAAGATGGCCCGCGACGCTCAGGACCAGGTAGGCACCAACCTGGCGCGTGGCGAGGTGTTCGTCGATGTGCGCTCCAAAGCAGAGGTTGCCCCGCAACTGCTGGGCGCGGACTCTAAGTTCATCGAACAATCTCAGAAACGCGCGTCGACCAACGTTGGCGTCTACAACCTGGGCCGGCTGCCCATCGACGACAAAATCGGCCCATTCACCATTCGCAAGCTTCAGTTCGTCACCGCGCTGCCGTTTACGGAATATCTGCGCGCCTCGGTTGCAACCCATCGTGATTGGCTTGCGTTCAACCTGCAGTTCGTCGAGGACGCAGTTCACGCGGGACGAGCGGAGCACCTGGCCGAACAGTGCGTCGAAAGTCTGCTGGTCGCGGCTGGCGTGCGCACCTAGCGCGCCGTTCGGCTACATCTGCATCGAAAGCATACCGGCGCTGGACAGGACTGACAGGGTGCGCAGGCCCTGTTCTGCCAGCCAGTCTTCCACGCGCACTAGCGCGGTGATCGAAATCTCGTCCTGCTCGCTCGGCGGACGCACACTATGGATGAACGCGAGCACTCGAATTTCGTCGTTGAGCTGCATGAACGCGATGGCGTACGGGAACTCTTTGAGGAATACACGGCGAACGCGCATGGTCGGCGGCAGTGCTTCGATTAGACCGAAGCCATAGGGCTTGCGGCGCACGCGCTTGAGGGCAACGCGCACCTCCTCGAGCAGATGGCTGACCATGCCGGGCTGACCCTCGTAGCTCGTCGTCGCCGATTCCAGGTCCGCTTCTGCGTCGATGTCGAACGTGGTCTTAGACGCGCTCTTGGGAAACAGCGGTTCGGAGTGAATCACCGAGCCGACCGAACGCCGGGCGCGAGCATCGATCGTGCTTAGCCATGCGCCTTCGACATCGGCGAGGGCGTTTATGCTGTTGACCAGTTTTGCCGCGAGTTCGGCGCGTTCACGGCGGGGCAGGTCGAGCGCTTGCTGGAGAATGAGTTGGCCCTCATCGGTCATCTACTTAGTATGGCGGGTTTCGCCACGACTAGGTACGACTTCGTTTTGCCCAAGTTGTCACCGGGCCGGCCGGTCACTCCGCGGTCGCTTCGCCTTCTTCAGCTTCTTTGATCGCGTACGCGGCGACCTCGGCGAGCTCGTCGGTCAGCTCTTCGAGTTTTTTCGCCCGCTTGCGTGCGCTGCCCCTGTACATCTTGCGACACGCGGCGTACCAACCGCCCAGCCACAACGGAACGGTGATGGCGATCAGCCACGGCGCGAAGAATACTGGGGCGAGGGGAGCCATCAACCCACCTCCGCCGACTCCGCCGCCGACACCGCCATACAGCGCGCCGGCCAAGTTGCCCAGCTGCTGCTCGACGCGAATCACCGTCTTGCCGCGGCGGGAGCTGATGTACACGTTGGTGAACGCCAGGGTGTTCTTCTGGCTGCCCATGCTGTTCCAGGAGAACGAACCTTTGATCGTGGTGAACGTACCCGACTGTCCGAGCTGGAGATGAATGGCGTCGACGATCTCGCCATATGCTGAGTCCGGCAGCACGCCATCGATGCTTCGTTCGAACTTCAGGCTGAGCGGGGCGCCCAACCATTTGCGGCTGGCCGTGTCGGGCTCCGCTGCTCTGTCCAATGCGCTATCGCCCGCGGCGATCAGCGCCTGTGGGTCGTCCCGTTTGACCAGAGCTAGCTCTTGTTTCGCGTCCTTGAGCTGTTTTTCCAGTGCGTCTGCGCGGTTTTGCGCGGCATCCAGCTCGTCGCGGTAGCTCACAACGCCAGTATAGACGCGCCGGTCAAAACCGCTATAGTGCGCTCGATGAAAACAGCGCGCTGGATGAAAACGGTTGGCCTGTGCTTCGCGATGTCGTCGCTGGTCTTCGCGCTCGGTTGCGGCAAGACCGAGAAGGAAAAGCCGGCTAAGAACGCAGGCGTTGCGGGCAAAGGAAAGCAACTGCCCAAGGCAGCGGTGACCAAGCAGGTCGTCAAGCCCGGCACCGGTACCCCGGCCAAAGCAAAGGCCGTGCATCTGGCCAAGAGCAAGCCGTGGCATCAGGGCACGGTCGAAGCAGCGATGGCCCAGGCGAAGAAGGACAACAAACCTATCTTCCTGTACTGGGGGGCCGTTTGGTGTCCGCCGTGCAACATGCTCAAGGCGAGCGTGTTCAGTAAGCCCGAGTTCCCAAAGGTCATGGAGCGATTCGTTTCCGTTTACCTGGACGGCGACACCGAGCGCGCCCAAGCGTGGGGGGAGAAGCTCAAGGCGATGGGGTATCCCACAATGTTGTTTCTCGATCCGGCGGGCAATGAGCTGCTGCGCCTTTCGGCTGGTCTGACCTGGGCGGAATTCGTCGCCAGAACAGACAACGTGCTGGCGCGGATGAAGCCCCTCGAAGACATCGTTACGCTGGCGAAGGCCGGCAAAGCCAAGAAGGGCGACTGGCAGCTGCTCGCCAGTCTCGACGCCTACGGACTCAAGACTCGGGGCAAGAAGCCGATTCAAGTCATCGACACCTTGCATTGGCTCGCCAACGCGGTGCCCGCCAAACTGGTCGAAGAGCGCGCTGCCGTTACCGCCAACATGCTCACGGCAGTGGCAACGACGAAGGACAAGGAGGTCGCGGCGAAGATTGCCGGCGTGCGCAAGGACGCGACCAGGTATCTGGACGCGGTATTCGCGACGGTCAAGACCCGCAAGGCAGCGCGAGAGATGATTCTGTACGCGGCCGACGATGTGGTGACGTTCCTGTATGGGGCCGCCGACGCGAAGACCAAGAAGCCGGCTGTCGCGAACGAGCAGCGGGCAGCGCTAATCAAGCGCTGGCTCGAAGCTGCGCGGGAGCTGCGCGGCCACGAGGATCTGCCCGTGGTGGTGCGCATGGATACCCTTTGGCCCGAGGTCCTGTTGTTCCGGGTCACAACGCCCAAGGGCGATGTTCCAGCAGCGTTGCGCAAACGTGTTGTCGACACGGTCACCGCCGACGTCAAGAAGCTCACGTCGCCCTTCCTGCGTAAGTCGGGTATCTCGGACGCGACTCAGCTACTGCGCCGGGTGGGCGCCTTCGACGAAGCGCGTAAGCTCCTCGACGAAGAGCTGAAGACAACGACCACGCCCTGGTACTACATGTCTTCGTACGCCAGCTTGGAGAAGAACGCCGGCAACCATAAGGCGGCGCTAGCATGGGCGGGCAAAGCGCGCATGGCGGCGAAGGGTGGGGCGACCAAGTTGCAGTGGATCGCCAATGACCTGAGCATGACCAACGCGACCAAGGCGCTCAAGAGCGATGACAAGAACGCGCGCATGACCAAGCTCGTCAAGGGCTTCTACGATCTGCTACTGCAGTTGCCCGACGGCTTCTACGGTCGCAACCATCGCGTCGCCAAGAAGGTCGCACGCACCATCAAGGGCTGGAAGGACGGGCCCGCGGTCAAACCGTTGCTGTCGGGCTTCGCGGCGAGGTGTAAGAGTGTTGCCAAGGGGCACCAACCTCTGTGCGTGAAACACTTCACACAGCTGTTGGCGCCAGGCAAGTCGTAGGCGGGGAACTCGGCTGAGTAAGGCGGCGAGGCGCTACAGGGTTTCGCGGGCGATGGAAAGTCGCTCGAGAGTGTCAGCCAGGTCGTCGATGGCGAAGTCAGTCAGGTCGACTGTGCCCTCGAACGCGGTGACGGTCAGGTCCAGGCTGCCGCTCGGGCGCGGATCCGGATCCACCGTCGGCACCGTGAAAGCGGTGCGACCGTCCAGGAGCGCGAACTCCCATACCTGATTGTCGTTGCTGTCACGCAGGGCGACGATGTGATAGCTGGCGTCGTTGACCGGGGTGAACGAGTATTCGCCGTCGGTTAGCTTCAAGCTCGAGGGCTGGGCCAGCCACGGGCCAAACGTAATGCCGTTGCTGAGATCGGTGATGCCCGTCTTGAGTACAGCAGTGATTGGATTGTCGTCGTCTTCGTCGTCTTCGTTGGCGGCCAGGGCGGTGCCACGGTAGGTTCCGCTGGACAACATGCCGGTCAATTCAGGGACCAGTACGGGCGCGGGATTGGCCGAGTCGTAGTTGCCCAGTTGAAGGATTCCGTCAGTGCCAAGATCCAGGCCGACGAACGCGATGGAGCTATCGAATGCACTGGGGATGGCGGCCAGGTTCATGTCCACCGTGGTCAGGTCCACGTCGGCGATCATGGTGAGGCTCAGGCCACTCTGATTCTGATTGGCCACCACAGTCACACCGGTCTGCACCGCATAGCCCACGGTGGTCACGACGTCGTCGCTCTCATCCTTGGTGCCCTTGTTGTCGAAGTCGAGGATGGTCGCGCTAATCGCGACCTTACCGGTACGACTAACCAGCGACCAGGCGCACTCGCGGGTGTCGGCGACTGCAACGCACGCATTGGGCGGCAGTCCCTGGCCACCACCGGGCTGTTCGATGTTGTTTTCGTCTCCGCCAAGCTCGTCGGTCTGCGAGTAGGCGATGATCGCGATGACGAAGTGGTTGGCGGGCGGGTCCGGCAAGCTATCCCAGCCCGCGATGGTTCCGGTGAGCGTCGCTTTGGCAACAGTCGGAGTCGTACCCGCCGCTCTCACTTCGTTGAGCGGGATGGTCATGTTGGCTCCGTTGGCACCAAACCAGGTCGATGTCACGTAGCCGTCGGCGACCACTGTCACCGTCGTCGGGCCGGACAGGCTGCCATCGTCCAGGGTGAACAAACCGTCCGAATCGGTCTCGCCCTCCATCGCTGTTTCATCTGGTTCGCCAATCAGGATCGTCGCGCCGACGATGGCCTCATCGGTGTCGCCGTTGATCACATGGATGTTGACCCGGCCGTTGATAGCACCATCACCTACACCGCCGCCTTCGATCAGCCGCGGGTCGGGGGTGTTCTTCACATCGTCGTCGCCGCAGGCTCCGCTGAGCCCCAACGTGACAAGACCGAGTAAAACGCATAATTTCTGTAGTCGCATAGGTATCCTCTCCCTCTCTGCGGCTCATCTCTGCAACTGCCGTACCCGCGCCAAACCACCCAAAATCACACTCGTTGTTGTCGATACCCACAACACTTGTAGGGAAGCGCCACGGCTCAAAATAGGACGTGCACGCCAGTTCACGCCCGGAGAAGGCCTACGTGCGCGCGACGTCGATGCTGACCCGGGCTCCGTTTTCGCGATTTTCCGCCCACGCACGGCCACCGTGGGCTTCGGCGATCCTTCGCACCAGGGCCAGGCCGAGCCCCAGGGAGCCGTGGCGCGCCTTGGTTGGCCGCTCGCCCCGATAGAACGAATCGAAGACCCTGTCGATCTCCTTGGTGTCGAAGCCGGGGCCCTCGTCTTCAACGCTGAAGCGCAACATCGCACCGTGACTCGTTACATGCAGTCTAGTGACCTTGTCCGCGTGGCGCTGGGCGTTTTCGAGCAAGTTGCCGACGGCCCGCGATAGCAACATCGGGTCCCCTTGCAAGGTGGTGTCATCCACTTCGATATCGAGGATGGCGGCGTCGATGTTTGCGCGCTCCAGCGCGCGGGTGCACACGTCGACCGCGTCCAGGGGGCGCGGCTCGAAACTTCCGAACTCGATGCGCGAGCTGGCGAGTAGTTGGTCGACCAATGTATCCACGTCGGCGATCTCACGCTCCAGTTCTTCCAGTTTGGAAGTGTCGCCTTCACGTGCCAGCTCCGAGATAACCCGCATGTGTCCCAGGGGCGTGCGGATCTCGTGGGACACCGCAGCGAGCAGCTCTCGTTGGTCGGCCATCTGCTTTTCGATGCGGCCCGCCATGTGGTTGACCGCATCGGCAAGCTCACGGATCTCATCCGCTGGATGGTGGCCGATGTCGACCCGGCTGGACAGGTTGCCGTCGCCGATCTCTTTGGCTACCTGGGCAACGTTGGTTAGCGGCCGAACCAGGCGCCGGGCGATGAACCCGGCGGTTCCCCAGAGCACCAGCGCACCGATGACCAGGCCGAGGAATACTGGCGGCCGTTCCTTACGCAGGCCGGCGGAACAGACGCGCACCTGGCCGATGATGCGCCCGCTGCCTCGAATGTCTGCTTTGTGTTCCGGCGCGTCGCATGTCACCGACTCGTCGCCGCTGATCGTCGACCCGTTGGCGTTGCGCATGATCACGGGGGCGGTGAACGTGATGGAGAGCTCGCGGGCTGCGGCGTCGCGTTTGCTGTCGTCGCTCCATACCGGCGTGACGCGCTCGATCAACAGCTGGCTGATGGCTTTGCTGTCGAGCTCGCTGTGACCGTTGGTGTTGCCGTGCATCATGCCGCCCATCACCATGAACGTGACCAGGATCGACGCGCCGAACCAAAAGAACAGTCGCCGATGCAGCTTCTTGCTTCGGCGGTGCTGTTCCGCGCCTCCCTTGCAGTGACGCCGTTTGCGTTTGCGCTCTACCCAACGCTCGCGTTTGCTTCGTCTACTCATTCGAGGTTCCGGGCCAGGGTATAGCCGACGCCGCGCACCGTGCGGATGCGTTTGGGCGCGCGAGGATCATCGCCGATTTTCTTGCGTAGTTTCGAGATGTGCACGTCCACCGTGCGCTCGCCGACGGTGACGTCATTGCGTCCGGCGTAGGTGAGGAGCGCGTTGCGTGGAACCACGCGGCCTGCCCGGCGCATGAGCGCTAGCAGTATGTCGAACTCCAGCCCGGTCAACTCCACCGCCTTACCGTCCACGACGACTTCGCGCGTGCCGGCATCGACCACGATACCTCCAGCTCGTAACTGCTCGGTGTCGCCGCCCGGGGTTGCGCGGCGCAGTACTGCTCGCAAACGTGCGAGCAGCTCCCGAGGGTTGAACGGCTTTGGTACGTAGTCATCGGCGCCCAGCTCGAGGCCGACGATGCGATCCGTCTCATCACCTCGGGCGGTGAGCATCAGCACCGGGATCGTATTCGAGTTGCCGCGGATCTTGCGAAGTACATCCAGGCCATCGATGCCGGGCATCATGCCGTCCAGGAGGAGCGCGTCGTACGATCCGGCCGCCAACGCCTCGAGGCCAGCGCGACCGTCCGCCGCGTGGTCGAGTGCCACGCCGTTCTTGGTCATGTAGTCGTCGAGCAACTCGAACAAGCGTTCGTCGTCGTCGATCAGCAGCACGCGGACGGTCACCATACGAGCCTATCAGGGTTGCGGCGACTTTGGCGGCGTGGGGGCCGCCGGCTGGTTCACCGGCGGGCTGTTGCAGACCAGGTCCGGGCCGATGGACGGACGCTTGTTGCGCAGGTGATGAAATCCATGGCCGAAGCCAAGCACGACGCCCACGCTGAGCAAGATCATCTTTACTCGGTAACGCATCAGTGGGACCTCGCCCAGCGATACGGGTTCATGCCGAAGAACGTCGGCCCCGTGTCGATGATGGACGCGAGCTTGATGCGCTGGCGCGAGTCGAGCACGAAGTGGATCTGAGCCAGTACCTCGACAGTGTCCTTGCGTAACTCGCGCAGCACGTCATCGTGGCGCACGAACATCTCGCCCATCAGGTTTTCGTCGAAGGACTCCGAGCGCATCACTTCAGCGATGTCCTCGCGGGTCTTTTGGCGCTCTCCACGAAGTTTGCGTGCGCGTTTGAAGAATGCTCGCACGGAGTCCTTAATCTTGGCTTCTTGCTCTTCGTTTACGTCGAGCTCGTCGAACAGCTCTTCCATGTGATCTCGCTGGGCCGACAGGTGACGTCGGCGACCGCGGCGCCCGCCGCACGAGCGACCGTGCGAGCCACCGTGACGGTGACGCGCGACTTTGACCAAGCCGACCAGACAGACAGTACCGATGATGATTCCAACCATAGTGACCTCTCTTTCTGTCACTAAGGTAGGCAGCGTTTGTGAAGCCACCAGGCGTCTTACTGTTAAGAAGCGTTAAGCTACTTTCTCAGTTTCTTCCGTAGCTTGCGCAGGTGGGTGAGCTCTCGCTGATAGAGCGGCGCTAATCGACCCTGCTTGCGCAGCCGTTCGCCAATCGCCACCGCCTTATCGGCCAGGGCGACCGCTGCCGGCTTACCCCCCGGGCGCATTGCCATCCACTCCGCCAGGCTGCCGTAGTTGCTCATCAGGCTCACTTGCCATTCAGCGGCAGTTGGATTCGCGGCCACGACGGGCTCGATCAAACGCGCCGCCTTTTTCGTCTCGGCGATGGCCTTGTCGTACTGCTTGGCCTTGGCGCGAATCAACCCGACGTTCGAGTGCGTCGACGCGAGGAACAACTTCGCGCGCACGAACTTGGGCTCCGCCTTGAGTACCGCCACGAATCCCTCGCGAGCCGCCCGGTACTTGGCCACGGCCTGTGCATCGTCGCCCTTTCGGCCAAGGGCGACGGCGAGCTTGAAGTTGATGAAGGCCACGCCAAACCGCGCCAGGTGATTGCCCGGGGCGCGATCGAGGCCTCGTTGAGCGCGCTTGGCCGAACGCCGCAGCAGAGCGAGGGCCTTGTCGTGTTCACCGCGCTGTCGGTGAATGTCGGCGATGCGCGTTTCGGATTGACCTAGCAGTCGGCGCCATCGTCTCTTCTTTGGCTCCGCGGCGACGAGTTTGTGCGCGAGTTCGGCGCTGCGCCGATAAGCCACGAGTGCACCGTCCAGGTCCTTCTTGACGAACAGGGCTGCGCCCAGTTCGGCGAACCCGGCGGCCAGCCCGGCTTGAACATTCTTGTCCTTACTCGGCGGCAGCTTCTGCAGCACTTTCACCGCATCACGATAGTGACTCGCCGCCTGTTTGTGCTTGCCCAACTCGAACATGGTGCGACCCAGGCTGCGCCGCACATCGGCCGCGTCCAAAGCCAGGCGCGCCTCGGCCAGCGCATCTCGACGGTGGTTGCCGTGGCGGGCGTCGTGGCGGGCACTGTGGCGAAGGTCAGCGATCTTGAGCGCCTTGCGGAACTGAAGCTGAGCGGACTCAACATCCGCTTTGACAAGATCGATCTCGCCCAGGAGCATCAGCTTCTTGAAGCGACGCTTACTGTTGGCACGGCGCTTGTGTTTGCTGACCCGGTAATACGCCTTGACCTTACCGGCGACCCCGGCGAGTAGGTCGAGCTTGCCGTCCTTGCGCAGGCGGTCACCTAGATCGACCAACATGTAGTCCATTAGATTTTCCGCGCCCGAACGCTGAGTGTCGGCGGTGTTCTTGGCGCCTTCGGCCTTTCGAGTTGCGTTCTCGGCGGTGCGTCGTTCGCGTTGAGCGATGTCGCGCTCCTGCATGATCTGTCGCACGCTCCAGGTGGCCCCGGCTAAGAGCACGATCATGAGTACGGCAGCGACCGTAACGGCTGCGCGGTTGCGTGCGACCCATCGCTTGAGCAGCTCACTTCGCGAATAGCTGTGGGCGCCAACCAACTGGCCGGTCTGGAACCGTCGCAGCTCCTGGGCCAACTCGTTCGCGTCCGCGTAGCGGTCGTCTGGATCGCGGGCCATGGCTTTGTCGACCACGGCCCGTAAGTCGCTCGGGATGCCGGGGACTCGCTCGGCCAACGGGGTGGGCGGTTCGCTCAGGACCTGGGCCAGAACTTCGTCGGATGAGCGGCCTTTGTACGGCGGTGCGCCCGCGAGCAGTTGGTACAGGATGGCGCCCAACGCGTAGACATCGGACCGCGCGTCGGCGCCGCGCCCTTCGGCTTGTTCGGGCGGCATGAACGCCGGCGTTCCCATGACCGAACCAACTCGGGTGAGGCTGCCGTCGGTCCCACTCTTGCTCGCTGTCTCGTCGTCGACCGCCAACTCTTCGCTGCCGATCTCTTTGGCCAATCCCCAATCGATGACCACCGTCTCGCCGTACTCGCCGACGATGATGTTCGATGGTTTCAGATCCCGGTGGATGATGTTGCGGCTGTGGGCGTATGCGAGGGCCTCGGCGACCGCCAACAGCTCTGGCAGTAATGCGACGCGTTCCTCGAGCTCCCGACCGCTGATAAGTTGGTCCAGGGATTTACCCTCGACCAACTTCATGGCGTAGAAGGGCGAGCCGTCGGGCCACTGGCCGGCCTCGTAGACGGGCACGATGGACGGATGTTGCAGTCGCGCGGTGATCAGCGCTTCGCGTTCGAATCGCCGGAGCATGTCGGCACTGCCGCCGATCATCTCCTTGACCGCCACGACTCGGCCGTGTCGGGTGTCGGTGGCGCGCATGACCCGGCCCATGCCTCCGCGGCCGACCTCGGTTTCCAGCACATACTTATCCGGGGTCACCGTGGTCAGCTCCACCTGCATGGAGGAGGGCAGGGCGCCCGGATCCTTCGGAGCGGCCGTCAGGGTCTGATCAACTGATCCTGCGGCAGGCAGCGTTTCCGCGGTCCCTGATTCTTGTTCGGGCTGGTCCATTGATTCCGCCATGGTATCAGAGGGTTACCCGCCCGTAACCAACACCGAGCAGCGGCGTATAAACAGGGGGCATGGCTGCAACCTGTTAGAGGTAGTGACCTATTCCCTGGTGACGAACACCGGTGATTTTGTAGATTTGTGATGCTCTTACCTGGAATGGGACCTCAACCGATGAAACTCACGTTCGCACTGATTGCTGCAGCGTCGTTCACCCTTGGCGCCTGCGGCGACGACGACGGTCACAGCGGCCACGCCGATGCCGCCGCGGTGAACTGTGCCGTTGAGACTCGAGCCGATCCGTATGTCGCTGGCATGGAAGAGGCCGGCGCCAACGGCTACTCGGTCAAGCTGATGGCGTCCACGCCGGCACCACCAGCGAAGGGTGACAACGCGTGGGAGCTTCAAGTTCTGAGCGGCACCACCCCGTTAGACGGCGCGACGGTTACCGTCACTCCGTTCATGCCCGACCACGGCCACGGCACGCCCATCGGCGCCACGGTGACCGCCGGTGCGACGGCGGGTATGTACGACGCTGATCCGGTCAACCTGTGGATGCCCGGCTACTGGGAAGTGACCGTCGCCATCGATGATGGCGGCACCACCGACTCGGTCGTGTTCAAGACCTGCATCGACGGTTAGCCTCTCTCGCACAAGACGCCGCGCGACGCTACTCTTCTTGTTCAGCTGCCGGCGCGCCCTCGGCGAACCACGAATCCAGGATCGCGATCTCGAACCCCTCCAGTGCCGGCACTCCGCGGGGCGGCATGGGCTGTCCCGTGTCGTGAATGCGCAGCTGCATCAGCTCCCACACTTTGAGACTCGAGTTGGTGACCGCCGACGCCTGGGTGTCTTCCCAGGTGTGGAGGCGCATGGGCGCGCCGAACTCGAGCGTCTCCCCGTGGCACTGTTGGCACTTCTCGACCATGATCGTCTCTACGGGCGACGGTAGCGGCGTCTCGGACTCGCAAGCTATGAGCGCGCAAGCGCTTGTAAGAACGATCACAGCATTCTTCAACATGTGGTCACCGGTCCGATGGTATACATCAGTTTGGTAGCGCTACCAATGCGATCACTCTTGCTCATCCTGGCAGCCGTTGTGTCTGTCACATCCGTGAATTGCGGCAACGAACCGGACTACTTGAGCCGCGAAGAGATGCTCGATCCGGAGACGTGCAAGAGCTGCCATCCGACTCACTATCGCGAATGGTCGGGCAGTATGCACGCGTACGCCGCCGACGACCCCGTCTTCCTCGCCATGAACAAGCGCGGTCAGCGCGAACTCGCCGAACGCGGGGAGGACCTGGGTGACTTCTGCGTCAAGTGCCACGCGCCTATGGCGTTGATCGAAGGTGCGACTACCGACGGACTCAATCTAGAGGATCCGGACTTCCCCAAGCACCTCAAGGGAGTCACCTGCTTCTTCTGCCACACCGTCGACGCGATCACCGCCGACCACAACAACGGTCTGGTTCTTTCTGGCGATACTGTCATGCGCGGTGGCATCTCTGACCCGTTCCCTAACGACGGCCATCGCGCGACTTACTCGCCCCTGCACGATCGCAACTCGCAGGAGTCATCGCAACTGTGCGGCTCGTGCCATGACATCATGCTCAACGGCGTGCATCTGGAGCGCACGTTCGTCGAGTGGAAGAGCAGTCTGTTCGGTCAGTCGGATCCGCTCAAGCACCTGAGCTGTAGTCGCTGCCACATGGTCGGCGATCAGCCGGGCGTCGTCGCCGACTATCCCGGCGTGCCCAGCCGCAAGCCCAAGGAGCACACGTGGCCGGGCATCGACACGGCCCTCATCGACTGGCCGGAGAAGATCGCGCAACTCGAGCTCATTAAGCGCGATCTACGTGGCGCCATTTCACCCAAGCTCTGTGTCGGTCCGGCGGGTGGTGGCATCGAGATCACCTACAACCTGGACAATGTTTTCGGCGGGCACATGTTGCCGTCGGGGGCGACCCAGGATCGGCGCCAGTGGGCCGAGGTGATCGCTTACGACGACACCGACACCGTTGTATTCGAAAGTGGTGTCATCGCCGAGGGCGATGCGGTTGCCGACTCAACGGATCCCAACCTGTGGCAGATGCGCGACTACGCACTGAAGAGCAACGGCGAGGAAGCGCACATGTTCTGGGACGTGGCCTCAATCGCGCCGAGCAACTGCGCTGACCCGCGGACGCCAGCGAACTGTTTCTTACTTCCGCCGTCGGTCACGAACGTTCAATCGGACCCGCTGTTCAATCACTCGGTCACAAAGACATACACGGTGGTCGGAGTCACACCCGCGCGAGTGACCGCGAAGGTATATATCCGTTCAATCGGCCTGGAAGTTCTCCAAGACCTCGTCGATACCGGAGACTTGGACCCGATGTACCTGGCAAAAATCCCGACATTGCTCATCGACGGGACAGTGCTCGAGTGGACAACGGCCGACGGTTTCGGCTGTGTCAGGCCGTAGCACCTTCGTTCCACCTGTTACCGACCGACCCCCTCGACGAGGGGGATGCGGCTGAATTACGCATACGGCCCTTGATGGGGTAAGATCAAGGTGTGTCGATGGGGGGCCAGTTCGCTCGCTCGTTCACGGTGGTGCTGATCGCTTCCATCGTTGGCAGCTGCGGTTTTACTTCGCGCTCAGACGAGTTCAAATGCCAGACCACCGACGAGTGTAGCGACGGTCGCGTCTGCCACGACAACTGGTGTGTGGTGCCGGACTCGATTGGGGACGCCAACGTCAGCGGCCCCGACGCGGCGATGAATGTCGACGCACCGGTCGGTTCAGCAGACGCAATGATGTCCATCGACGCGACTCCCTGTCCCGCGGAATGCACATCGTGCTCCGGTGACCTGTGCACCATCGACTGCAATGCAGACGATTCTTGTGCCGGCGGCGTCACCTGTCCAGTCGGCTTGCGCTGCGAAGTGATCTGCTCTGGTGACTCCGCCTGCGCGGGCAACGTCGATTGCGAAGACGCGACCGAGTGCAGCATTACCTGCAGCAGCAACCAGTCGTGCCAGGGCCGGATCGACTGCGGCGACGGTCCGTGCACGGTCGTGTGTAGTGGCACCAACTCGTGTGCAGACCGAGTCGACTGCAATACGTCGTGCGCCTGTACTACCGATTGCGGCGGTACCAACGCATGCGCGGATGGCAATCCCAATTGCCCGGGACCCGGTGGGACCTGCCGGACGGCGGGCAACTGTGTGCTCGACCCAGCCGTCGACTGTAATACCTGTCCGTAGCCGCGAAGACCAAGAGATCACGCGCTAGTCGAGCCAGGCACCTGCCCGGGGTGCGGATGTGGCCGCGGCGGGCTAGACTCTGCGACATGCGCTTCCGCTTCGTGGTTACGGCTTTGGTCGCCGGCCTCGCCATGTGGTGGGTCTGGGGCCAGTGGAGCGACGACGGCTCTGGCGACGACGCGGCCAAACCAGCAAAGACAGCGAATCGGGATGCCACCCAGGGACGCAACGAGAAGGTCGCGTCCGTCCGCTCGGTACCACCCGCCGGAACCAAGCGCACACTTACGCTGATCACCACCAACGCCGCGGACTACATGGCGCCGGTGACCGAGACGGACGCAGACGAGGCCTACGCAAAGATCATTTCGTCACTGGACCAACGCGATGTAACTTACGACCGGCATTTGGCTCGCGCGGCGACGGAGTTCGCGGCCCAGAATGCGGTGCTCGGAGAGCCGCCACCCAGTGAGGCAATCCAGTTTCTGCTCCACGCCGCAGGCGCGCCCGAGTACAACGCGGCTCAGTATTACCTGAGCACTACCTCCGACGATGCCGCCGCTCTGGCTCAGGCCGTTAAAGGCGCGCTCAAGGACTTGCCCGGTGGTACTGGCTCCATCATCGTCGGCGTGGGCGAGGCCGTCGCTCCGGGTAGCAGTCATCAGCGCCGAGTGTGCGTGCTGGTCGCCAGGCGTGGTTATGCCCTGCATCAGACGGCGCGCACCGCGCAGCTGAACAGCAACTGGGTGGCTAAGGGGCGGTTGCCCGACGGTTATCGCAAGCCTCATGCAACGGTCCTCTACCCCGACGGCGATCTGCGCGAGGTGCGAGTGCAAACCAACGGGCGCGAGTTCAGTCTGACGGTGCCGACGCGCCGTAGCAAAGGCCGCATGTACGTCGGCATCGACGGCGTCGGCGCTGGTGGTCCAGGAAAGCTGCTCCAGCTAAGCGTGGATCTGGGCCAGCCCTTGCGCAAGAACGCCGAGTTCATCTCGGCTGGGCCGGAGCCGAGCTTCGATTCGCTGAAGCAAGCCGAGGCCTACGCGTTTCGACTACTCAATGCGGACCGCACGCGTTTGGGGTTGCCGGCGCTCGAATACGACGACCGGCTGGCGGCGATTGCCCGCGCACACAGCAAAGACATGAATGACGCCAGCTTCTTTGGCCATCGTTCACCCACGACCGGTCTCGCCGGGGACCGCGTACTCAAAGCCGAGTACCGGGCGTCAGCGCACGCTGAGAACCTGGCCGAGAACCAGACCCTCAACGGTGCGGAGGCGTCTTTGATGAATAGCGTCGGCCACCGGCGAAACATCCTGGGCAAGAGTTCGACTCACGTTGGTGTCGGTATCGCCCGCCGGCGCCGCAAGTCGGGGGAGGGCTGGATCGTCACCCAGATGTTTGCGCGCAAGGTCGTGGACATCGACGAAGCCACAGCCCGCGTCGAGCTGGTCAAACAGATCAACGCCGCCCGGCGAGCCGCTGGTGCCGGTGGTGTCACCGTCCGCCGCGATTTGTCAGTGGCAGCCAAGGACGGCGCGCAACGCGCGGCCAACGGTGAGCTCAAGGGGATCGCTCGCGACGTGTTGAGTCGAGTACGCGCGCTCGTGGACAAAGAAGCATCCGTATCCACCCACGTGATCTACGACCTGGCCCAGTTCAAAGTTCCCAAGAACGCCCGTGCAAGGAAGTGGACGGACATCGGACTCGCCGTGGTGCAGGCCCCCTCGGATCCACACGGTCGGACCGGTATCGTCATCATTTTCGCGCGCTGAACGCGATGCGGCGGGCACGCGCGTAGCGAAGCCTCGGCGACCCGGGCTACTATTCTCGCGTACGAGAGCGGGAGGCTCTATCTACGATGGCTGCTGGTGGTGAAGGCAATACTTGGATCAAGATGCTCGTGGGCGGCACGGTGCTCGTCGCCGGCGGCAACGTGCTGCACATGGCCCACATCGGGCCGGTCGCGGTAGCGGCAACCTTGCTAGCGGTGGGCGGATTGCTCGTGGTCTTCGGCTCGTGCGAGGCGATGATCAAGGCGGTCGAAGGTGTCGCCAAGCGCGTCAAATGGAATCAGTTCGTCGCTGGCACCATGGCGGGCCTGGCGAGCAACATCCCCGAAGTCGTGATGCTCGGCTTCGTCATTGCTAAAGAGCCCCGGGTGGGCTTCATCGTCGTGGCGCTCACCCTGCACGTGGGCGCGGCTACGTTCGGCATCTACAGCGCGTTGCTACCAAGAGACGAGACCGGTCACGCGCGCATGCCCCAACCGTTGGTCAAGATCAGCACCGATCTCTACGCATGTGCTGGGGCTATCCTGTTGTCCGTCGGACTGCTCATGGTGCTCATGTGGCAGTCGGGCAAGTCGGCGACCCCGTCACTTAGCGCCGCGGATCTCTACGTTCTCGGCGCCGCGTTCCTGTTCGTGGAAGTCGTCGCCGTATGGCGCCTGGTCGCGCGTTACTCCAAGGACGAGCCCGGCGCGGACACGGAGTCCGGGGCCGCAGAGCCGGACTCCGAAGAAGACGATGGGGACGTGCCCTCGGTGGGGGCAATCGTGGGCTACGGTCTGCTGGGTGTCGCCGCGTCCGTCGTCGGCGGCCACGCGGTCGGGGATTTCGCCGACATCCTGGTCAAGGGGCTCGCAAGTCGGGGATACCCGGAGATGATCGGCGCGTTGCTGCTGAGCGTGTTCGCATGCTCGGGCGTGTTCGCGATGATCTACGCGTCCCACTCCAAGGGCATGTACGACATCGCCATGGCCAACGTGTCCGGTGCCGTAACCCAGGTGCCGTTTGTGGTCATGCCCATCGCGTTGATCATGATCGCGGTGTTTACCCAGACTGGGGTTGTTCCCGGTTACCCGGGAGGCGGGGCGTTACCCATCGATCTCGAAACCACGTCCGTCTTGCTCCTTGGTTTCCCGCCCATGCTCATTCTGTTCAAGGCGATTCAGGACGACGGCATGGTCAACTGGGTCGAAACCGCGGTGATGATCTCCGTCTTCGGGATCACTATCTACTTTCTAGCGGTCCACGGTTAGGTTATTTCCTGGCCGTCCACTGCGGGGCCTCGTTTCGACAACGGCTACACGACGACGACGCAGAGCAACAGGGCCGCGATACATGCGAGGGCGAGAAAGTCTTCCATAAGCCACTCCTTGAGTAGGTTGCCGGCGATCATGTTCCGCTCACTTTGACGTTCGTGCTGCCGAGCGCCATGGCTCGCGGTGTTTGGCGAGCTGTATCGGCACTCCGACTGAACGCCTGCAACGCCTTGAGCACCGCGCTGTCTGCGACGTCACCCACGTATACGTTGGCCACGCCGGTGGTCACGCTCTGATGAGCTTCGATAGCGCAGACCGGATCCGCGAGGATGACGCGCCGCGTTTCGGGCAGGCGGGTGCGCGCGAAGTGGAACAGTTCGAGGGGATTGATCTGGCTACCGAAGCCATAGTTGCAGATCACGGCGGCCAGGTCGTGCTGTTGAATCGCCGCGACCGCTTCGCGGAAGTCGGCGACCTGAATCACCGCATAGTGCTGGCTGAGCTCAATGCTGAGTAGGCGGCGGGCGCTTGATTGGTCTACTGCGACCAGCACCTTCTGACGCTGCCATCCCCGACCCCGCGTTGTTTGGTTTTTTCGACAATCAGCCACATTTCCAAGCTACGGCATCGCTCGGGTAGTCCGACATGTCCTGCGGGGTAGCGCTGGGGTACACGCGGTGGGAGGCTACTTGGCGAGGCGCGGAACAGCCCGTAATCGATAGCCAAACCGATGCCGAGACTCGATCAAATCGTCGAAGCCGGCTTTGGCCAGCACCTTACGTACGCGCCGGACGAGCTGTTTTACGTGGTTGTCTTCCGGGTGCGGTGTGTCCCACGGTATCTCCGCGAGCAGGATCGTCGACGGGATGAAGCCACGAACCGCATCCGGTTGTTCGTCGTCTGAGACCATGCGCTCGGTCAGTAAGCGGAACAGGTCGAACTGAGTAGCGGTGAGCTGAATGCTCTTGTTGCGGATCTCCACCAAGCCTCCGCCACCGCCGGTGGGCTCGATGAGCCGCATGGGAACCCGGGGCAGGGCGTCCGGATGCGCCACGTTGCTGCGGCGCTGGGTCGCGCGGATGTTCGTATTGTCGTCTGAGTCCGAGGTCGCCTCCGTGGTTTCGACGAAGATGAAACCCACATCGCCGACGAAGACGGTCGCTGGCGAGGTCAGCGGTAGCAGAGTTTCGACCCTGGACAGATCCACCCAGGTACCGTTGGTGCTGCCTTTGTCACGCACGAGCCACAGCTTGGTCGTCTCGTCCTGCAAGATCTCGGCGTGCTGCCGGGATATCGAGTTCTGAAAGATCGACACCTGGCACTCTTCGACATCTCGGCCAATCAGTGTCTTCTTGTGTAGCCGGTGGGCGCGGCCCCACTGGTCGAGCAGCAGTCCATTGGTCGCCACTCCGCCCGAGGACAAGATCTGCTCGGGGCACAACTCGGAGTCCTTCACCAGCCTGCGGGCGCAACCCGCGCACAGGTTTCCGGTGTCTTGTTCCTTTTTGTCGCAGCCGACGCAAACGGCCATTGGCCAATCATAGACCAAATTGCCACCAAATGGCGCCACGGGCACAAACGCGGTATTCACAGGTGTGATTGCCAGTCGTACCGTCGCCATTGTCGCTGCCGTGCTGCTCACCGCCGGTTGCGGTTCGTCCGCGAAAAACTCGCAAACCGGGCTACCCAGCAGCTATAGCGGCGGCGGGTCCGCGTTCTCGTCCACCAAAGCGCTATCGTTCGTCCCTCGGTCCGCGCGCTGGGCAATCGTAGCGTCGAGCCTGAGCGAGCTGTCCAAACGGGTACCTCTGGTCGCTCTGGCCAAGGACCGAGCCGGGAAGTCGAGCATGGCCGCGTTGTTGAACCTGGACACCTTGCGCGGCGCGGGTATCGCGGTCGGCAAGGCTGCCGGGCTGGTTCACGTCGACACCAAGAGCGAGACCATGGTCTTGTTCGCCAGCGTTGCCGACGCCGCTAAGCTTGCCACGTTCATCGCCAAGCAGCTGCCCGGCGGTGTGAGCGACGAGACCTCGGGGGCCGCGCGTTTGCTTACGCCCAAGGCGCACAAGGAGGTGGGCATCGTACTCCGTGGCGGGGTCGCGTTCGTAATCGTCGCGCCGGCCAAAAGCGCACGAGATCGAGTGGCCGTGCTTCTGGCGAACATCAAAGCCGAGAACTCGTTGGCCCAGTCGCCGGAGTTTCAGCGCACGGCGGGCACCCTGACATTCGGCCAGGACCTGGCCATCTACGCGTCGCTGCCCGCGCTGTTCGCGGCTGATCCGTCGGGCATGACCCGGCTCGTCGACCGCGAAAAAGGTCTGAAAGTCGATCTGATCAAGAACGCGAAGAATCCGTTGAAGCTGATGCTGATCCGCCGCGAGCTGCGCATGCTTGCGGCGTCCAAGATCGAGTACGCACGCAATCGCAAGCGGGCCGAGTTGCTCGCTGGTTTGGGAACGATCGCGGCCAGTGCCCGAGTGGAGGCGTCGGCCGTACGCGCGGTCATGGCACTGGCACCAAGTGCGTCGTCGCCATTCGCCAAGTTGCTCGCGCCGCAGCCTGAGACGGTTCAGTTGATGCGCGCGATGAACGCGTTTCCTCTGCTGGCCGTGGCGGGGCACATGAAGGTGAAGCCACTGCTGTCCGTCATCGAAAAACTGACCGATGCGCAGGGCGTACCCTTCGCTCAGATAAAGGCGATCTTCGGCCAGCTGACGAAGCAGAGTTTTGACAAGGACTTCGTACCGATGCTGTCGGGCGAAATCGGTTTCGCGGTGACCGAAGGCAGCAAAGGTCGTTCCGGCGTCGATATCCTCCTTGGAGTGCGTTCGGCCGACAAAGCCAGGAACATGCTCAAGCGCCTCGCGGCCGACAAACGTATGGCCAACTTCGTCGTCAAGTCCTCGAGCGGTCCGCTATTTCGGATTCCATCGGACGGTCAGAGCGTGTTTCTCACCGTGGCCGGTACGGCCATCGTGGCTACCACTGACTTTGCACTGGTCGAGCGACTGCAAGGGGCGGGCGCGACCATGGCCAGGGCAGTCAGTCACCCGGGTCTCAAGAAGCTCGTCGACTCGTCCGTGCGCCATGCCGTCGTGCTCGTGTCCGGCAAACTGCTTGGCCAGATGCTCGCCCCCAAGCGACACAGTCGGGTGAAGTTGCGCCGCTGGCGCGAACGCATCCCCAACATCCCGCGTTCCGAAGACTACATGCGCGCGCTCACCGAGATGGTGAAACTCGACCGCACCATCGCCAAAGCCGAGAGCGATGTCGAAGCCGACGAGCAGCGCTACTACCGCAGGCTCGGCGCTGGCTTCGGCGACGCGTTGTTCATCGCCCAGCCCGGTTCCCGGGGGCTGGTCGCCTACGGTGGCCTGTTCCTCACCTCGGATTTGGCCAAGGCGATCGCGGCCGCACGTGTGCCCGCTCAGCGCGACGAGACCCACAAGAAGAAGATCAAGCAGCGCGCAGACCTGCTGACGAAGCGGGACAAGCTGTGGCGCCAGATCTCCGATCTGCGGAAGCGCGATATTGCCCGCTTCATGAACAAGAAATAACGCCAAGACTTACACCTCAAGATTCTGAGGGGGTATTTCTGCATGTCCATCCTCGCGGAAATGCTAGGTAAGGCCGCACAACGTTCTGTTATCAGAACTTATTTCGTCATTGCTCGTTACTAGGAGCACGCACAACAGCACCGCCCCACGCGCCAGGGGAGCTCGGTGACTGAAGGCGACAGGTTTGCAATGACACTAAGACGACAATTACTCATCCCCCTAGGTTGCGTTGGAATCGCCGCCTTGTTGGGAGCCGCCTGGGGGACTCACACTTCGGCGTCGACCGAGGCCTCGCTGCAGATCGCCAAGGCACCGGTCATCCGCGGAGCGACTCTCGAGATCGAAGCGCCCACGCCGCTGGGTACCAAGAAGGACTACGGCGACAAGGAGAACTGCACGACCGGTTGCTCCCTCGCCAAACACACCATCGCGCCGTTCACGGTAGAGCAGTTTCACGCTGCCGTTGCCGGCTACGCTAAAGCCGGCGTCGACGAGCCGATGCCAGACCTGGAGAAGCTGTTGTTCTACGGCCGCCGTACCAAGGCGCTCATCGATGAACACGGCCTGGGCAAACTGCCCGCGGAGCACACTGCGTTTCTCAAACGCGAGCTCGCTCGCCAACGCGCAGTAGTTTCGATTCGCATGGTCGACGCGTCCGGTCGCGTGCGCGTCAATCTGCCGCCGGTCACCGTACCCATCGGCATCAAACAACACCTCAAACCAACCGCCCTCCAAGGTCAGTCCATGGAGATCAATGGCACGGTGATGCGGACTGGTCTGTATCACCTCTGGAGCCGCTATTGAGTAGAGGGGCGACACTTCGTCGCCGGACCGTGGTTTACGGTCCAAAAGAGCGGAGCGGACTGGCACCAACTAGACACGATTGAGCTGAGCACAGGCTCGAAGAAGACCGAAACAGTGGCCGTAGAGATCAAGCTGCGCCTGGAGGAACCGAAGAATGAAATTTAAGTTGTTGGCTATCACCGCATTGGCGACCGTAGGTGCCGGTGCCCTAAACTTCGCACACGCGGATCCCTGCGGCATGGTGCCGCCGATGATCATGGTCGATGGCAACGTGCCCATCGAACGAGTGGGCGCACAGAAGACGTTCGTCTTTCACAAAGACGGCGTCGAGACCATGGTGCTCCGGCCCGGATTCAAGGGCAAGGTGGATCAATTCGGTATGTTGATCCCGTTCCCGAGCCCACCGGCCGTCCGTAAGGTCAACGACAACATCTTCCCGCACATTGCGGCAGCGATCGATCCGCCCGAAGTCATCGCGTGGGTCAACCGACGTCCGCGCCGGCGCTTCCGCGGCGGCATGGGCCGAATGGCTCCGAGTGCCAAGACGAGCGCAGACTCGTCCAGCAGCCGCGGCCTTCGCTTCAATCAGGTCAAGGTGGTCAACCAGGAAGCAGTGGGCATGTACGAAGTTGCCGTGCTCGCCGCTGGTAGCGCTCAGGCACTGAAGAAGTGGATGGACCGCCACGGTTACAAGTATCCAAAAGGCATGGACCGGGTCACCAACGACTACGTCCGCATCGGTTGGTACTTTGTCGCGGTCAAGACCCGCGTCGGTAACAAGGGCGGCGTCAATCCGCGCGCCGGCATGCGCAAGGTCAGCTCCAAGCTGCCCAGTGGCTCTACCTTCAACGGCTTCGTGCAAGCCATGGGTTTCCGCTTCAAGTCCAAGAAGCTGGTCGTGCCCATGCGCCTTTCGGCCTTCAACAAGGGCAAGCTTCGCAACATCGTCTACATCTTGTCGGACGGTCCGCGACGCATCCGCCACATCCCGCGTCGCTACGTAGTTCGCCAGATCACCGGCAAAGACATGTACCGCAACGTGACCAAGCCGCTTCCACTGCGCGTCATGGGCGGCACGTTCAATCAGCTCAGCTCCTGGCAGAAGCAGCAGCTCAAGACTCGTCGCAACCCGGCGCCGTACAACGCACTGGCCAAAGAGCTGTTCGCGTCGGACCTGATGGCTGTGCGCAAGAAGCGCCTGTCCAACCCGAGCGAAGAGATCGAGAAGAACCTGCTCAACATCGGCGAGCGCCTGAACATGCGCGGCGCCAAAGTCGATGCTTTGCACGCCAAGGTACTCAAGACGTCGCGCAACCGCGCGGTCAGTGTCGCGCTCAAGCAGCTCAAGAACATGAGCATGACCGTCGTGGACGGTGAGTTCTTGCGCAAGACCATCGCCAAAGAGAACCTGACCTTCGCCTGGTACCGCATGTCTCATCGCCGCAACAAGCGCAAGTTCTACGACTCGCGCATCCAAAAGCCAGCCGTTCGCCGGCAGGGCAAGGTCTATCACGGTTCCTTGCTCGACATCGAGAAGCAGCTCCGCGGCGCCCCGGGCCTGACCACGTCGCCGACGAAGGTTGCCAGCACCAGCGAGACCTGGAAGCGCAATCTGCCGAAGGGCCTCGGCCTTGGCTTCGGTGTGTTCCTGTTTGGCTTCCTGGTTCGCCGTAAGCTCAACCGCATCGGCGGTATGGCGCTCATCGTGGTCGTCGCCGTTGGCGCCACCATGTTCACCACCGGCTTCGCGTCGGCCGAACAAGCGCGCGTCACTGGACCGAGCGACTACATCAAGCTGCTCAAGAACAAGAAGCGGGCGAAGAGCGCAGTCAATACGCTGGTTCGTTTCTACGGCAAGCGCGCGGTCGATGATTTGCTCGACGAAGTCGTCGATGGCAATGACCTCGGTAGTCGCGGTTGGGCCATCGTAGCCCTGTCCGAGATTGGTGGAACCCGTGCGGACTCCGGCCTCGCCAAAGTGCACGCCAACACGGCGGAGTCCATGCTGGTTCGCAGCTGGGCCGCCTCGGCGCGCATCAACATGACCAAGAACATGTCCCAGCTGATGAAGTTCCATAATCAGTTTCGCTGGGCGTTCCCGGCGACGGCGCGGCCGTTGGGTAAGAGGATGGCAAAGTTGCTCGCGGGTAGTCGCGACGCGGACAAGATTCTGCTCGCTGTCGCTCGCATGCCGCAGCTGCGCAAGCAGTTGAACGCCACGGTCATCGGCCTGGGCTCACGCAGACTCATCCGCGCGATGATGACGTCCAAGAATAATCAAGTTCGCCGGTTCGCCGCCTCGTACCTGGGCGGCATGGCTCGCAAACCGAACAACCGGGTCGGTGAGCAGTTCATCCGGGCCGTGCGCTTCCGTCACTACGCCAAGAAGGCGCCGTGGCACGGTGGTGCGTTGTTCCTGCCTGGCGTGCAGTGGACCAAGGCTCAGGCGAGACGCCTCGCCGGTCGCCTCGTGCGCTGGCACCTGTGGGCGGAGATGCGTGGCAACAACACCGTCAAGAACGTGGCCCACAACAACCTTCGCCAGTGGCAGTTGGCCCGCAAAGCCGGCTACAAGATGCCCAACTGGCGGCAGCGTAGTTCCAGCGACTGGCTCCGCATCTGGGGCAAGGTCGTCGGCAAACGCCAGATCCGTTCCATACTGTGGCAGCAAGGTGCCATGGGCGTCGCCCGATATCGCGCCGTACTCAGTTCGCTATAACGCTCTATCCGTTATGCTCGCGTGGTGGTGCGCGCGAGCATAACAACTGTCATCGCCGTCGTCATCGGCGTTTCATTGGCGGGCCTCGCGTGCAAGAAGCGCGAGAGCCCGCCGTTTTCTTCTGACGACGCGCGTTGGGCGCGGGTCAAGGAAGCGGCTGCCCGCACGATGGCCGTGACGGAGATGTCCAAACTAACCGACCTTGCCTCGCTCATGGCGCTGGCTGACAAGAGGCGGGGCTTGGAGCTGAGCTGCGCTACGCCCGCGCTGCCAGGCACCAATAAGCTTGTCGGCGAGGCATTGGCCAAGGCAACCAGCGCGGACAGCCCCGAGCTCCATGCGGTGATCTACATGAGCCGGCTCATGCGGTCCAACGGAAGTGGGTTGGTCTCCATGATGCTCGGCTCGTATGTGGCGCGCCGGGTCGTCAACTGGGCGGCGACGCACGGTGTCACCAAGATCAAGACTCAGCCGCTGACTGCTGAGCAGGAGCGTCGGTCCGTGGCCGCCGACGTAAGGTGCGTCTGGCAGCGTTACCAGGCGGGCGCTCGGAAGAAGGGTGGGGCGGCGCTACGCGGGTACCTGGAGGCGATCGCGTTCACTCAGGATGAGGAAGCACTCCGCAAGCATCAACGTCGCGCGGCCGTGTACGCCCCCGAGTACCCGGCACTGAGCTTCGCCCCCAGAGGCTACGCCAAGTATCTGGCGAAGGCGCGCGGCCATCGTAAGGCGTTCAACGCCCTGGTGCAGTAGTTCTAGACGCGGATCTTGCGACGCACGGCGAGCACGTCCAGAGTGCTGCCGTCCGCCCTTCGAATTTTGATGCCGATCTTGGTATTGACCGGACCTCGGATGCGTTGAATTGCTCGACTCATCCCGGAGTCGCTGACCAGCTCGCCCTCGACGCCGATGATGATGTCGCCGACCACCAGACCTGCCTCCTTGCCGCCGCCGCCGTCGATGAGTTTCTGTACGAGCAAGCCGTCGCCCTGGGCGCGGAGCACGATGCCGAGACCCGCGAGCTCGAGCCGGGGTTTTTCGCCCGGCTTCGTCGGCGTCAGCGCGATGGTTATCGGCCCGACCTTCGCACCCTCGGTCACGACGAAGCCGCCGACGATCTTACGATGATGATTGTAGGCCGCCACGGTTACCGAAGACCGACCGAGAGGCAGACCGGCGAGGCTGAACTCACCCTTGTCATCCGTAACGACGGTGGCGCTCATGGCGGACGCTCCCCGACCAAAACTATTCTCAACTGAGATCTTCGCGTTCTCCAGAGGCTGCTTGGACTCGGCGTCGATCACCTTGCCGGTGAGTTGCCCGCCTTGAGGAAGTTTCAAGGTGACTCGCCTGCCTGGTGAGTTTGCGACGGTCACCTTCACAGGCGTGGACGGGGCATAGCCATGAGCGATCGCCCGGACCAGGTAGTCGCCGGGGGATAACCCGGTGACCCTGAACGCACCATCGGCGGAAACGAACGTAGTTTGCTGGATGATGCGCCGGGTGAGGCGCTGCTTTTTCAGGATGACTACCGCGAACGACACGACCGGGTCACCGTCGGAGTTGCGCACGGCGTTGCCGACGATCACACCTCCGGCCTTCATTGCGATGGTCACCTTGTTGCCCGTAGCGGCGGACACGATGCTGTCGGCATAGTCTCGGTGCTGGGCGCGCAAGCGGTAGCTGCCCTTGTCCAACCCGGTCGCGGTGAAGGTGCCGTCGGCCTTGGTCCGGGACTGGCGAACAGTGCCCTGGGGTAACCGCTGGCCGCCACTGGGAAAGGCGCGCACGACCGCATCGGCGATGGGGCTACCGTCCTTGTCCACGACCCTGCCTTCGATCACGCCGTCTGCCTGGTAGCTGACCAGTTTGGCGTCGAGCTGAATGGTCATACGCCGGCTGATTTGCACGCTTCCGTCGACCCGCGCGCGGCCGAGGCCGCCGGTGGCGTGGCGAGCTTCCAGGGTGGCGAAGTCCGGAGCCGTGAACGTGAACTCACCCTTTTCATCACTGGTAAATGTCTGGTCCATCGGTGCGAGCGCAAGTCGCCCTACCGCGCCGTTGAGCAAACGCACGCTCGCGCCTTTGACCGGTTGTTTGTCCGCGTCCACAACGACGCCCACGTATGGAATCGCCGGAGTGAGATACAAGACGATGTTGCTCACCCGTCGGCCGGGGCGGGCCACCATCTCGATCGGGCTATAGCCCCACTCGGGTGCGAAGGGTAGGTACCCTTTGGCGCTGACCATGGCGACCCGGTAGTGGCCGACTTTGGCCGCGGTGAACTCGAACTCCCCCGCGGCGTTGGTTCGCGCGCTCGACGCGCCGACGGCTCCGGCGAACACCACCTCGGCGCCTGCCACGCCTTTACCGGACCCCCAGTTGATGACCCGCCCGGTAAACGACCCGTGCTTTGCGTTCAGGTCTTCAGTGACCGTCGCTGGCGTCAGCCGCACCGGCCCCGTTGGTGGTAGCGCGCGCGTTCGCGCCTTTGCGATTGGCTTGGCTCGAGTCTGGCGCAGCTTGCGCGCTGTTTCCTTATCGACTTTTGGCCGCGAGGTCGCCGATTTTTCCGAGTCATCGGCGGCGCGGTAACGCCAGAGCAGTGCAGCGGCGACCGCGATGATCAGAACTAATCCGATGCCTAGACGATTTCGTGACTTGGACATGCCCCACTCCTTGCAGCCTGAACAATCCGATTCGCCGGCCTATGCCCGAGTTTACGGGCTTTTTTGCGGGTGAGCTGTATCATTGGCCCATGGCAGATCGCTTTCTGGAGGAGCACCGACGGCCTATTGCTGGCTACGACCGTATTCAGTTCGACGAGGCCGAGATCGCCAGGTTGCGGGCCAAACTGGATCTCGACACCGAGCTGCACGTGCACTGGAATTGGGACTACATCAGCGAGATCGAGTCTTTGCGCGCGCTCTACGAGAAGGGCAAGAAGGGCCAGTGGGACGTCGAGTCCGATCTCGATTGGAGCCTACCCGTTAGCCCCGATGAGTTGGTGATGCCAGTGGAGGAGTCGTCGATCGGTCAGGTCTTGCACTTGATGGGCGCGGATGAGGCCAAGGTTCGCGCTGCGGTGCACGAAGAGATGGAGTGGTCGCTTTCCCAGCTGCTCCACGGAGAGCAGGCTGCCCTGCAATTGACCGCTCAGTTGGTCAACTCCACGACGGATATGGACGCGAAACTGTACGCCGGTCAGCAAGTCGTCGACGAGGCTCGCCATGTCGAAGCGTTCGCCAAGTTGCTCGGCCGCAAGTTCGATAAGGTTCATCCCATCGGGGGCAATGTGAAGTTCCTGCTGGACGAAATGCTCGGCGCCAAGAACTGGCACTTCAAGCTGATCGGAATGCAGATCATCTTCGAAGGCGTCGCCATGGCGATCTTCACCGACATCGTCAAGCGCACGCACAACGAGATGATCCGCGAGACCGTGCGCATGGTGGCGCGAGACGAAGCGCGGCACGCTGCCTTCGGCGTGTTGGCCCTGCGCGAGGAACTCGGGCGGCTGAGCCAACAGGAGCGCGATGAGCTAGAGGACTGGACGTGGAAAGTGCTCGAGGTCGTCGCCAACGGCCTCATGACTTCTCTGTTCGAAGACGTCGCGCCCAAGTACGGCATTGCGCCCGAACCGATGGCTCAGATGATCTTCTCGTCGGAAGGCTTCTGGGACGCCCGCTATCACCTGTTCAATCACACGGTGCTGCCAAACCTGAAGAAGCTCGGCATCGTCACCAATCGCACCCAGCAGCACTACGACGATTTTCGCTTGTGGGAAAAGACCGCGCCCTACGGCACCGAACCAATCGGCCATCTAGTGTTCGCCGACTAAGTCGGCCCCGCAGGTGCGCGAGGTAGGCTCTACTGAGCGGACCGGCAGTACTGCGGCCAGCCGATAACGGCGTCGTCGATCAGCTGAAAGCTGATGGACAGCGTGTAGTTGTCCTGCGGCATCTCGAGTTCGTAGCCGCCCGGGTTCTCCTCGTCCTCGTCGAGTCCCCACGTGCCGTCGCTGTTGAACGTTTCATTGCCGTTGAACGGCACTTGAGTCATCGTGCCCGTGTTGTCGTCGCGCAGGACCATCGTGGACCGCGAGCCAATTACGTCCTCGCTGTCCTCCGCGCGCAGGTGGCTCTCCCAGGTGCCGACGACTCCGTCGTGCTCACCGACCGGGTAAGCGGCACCCACGACCATCTGTGTGTCATTGGCGTAAAAGCTGAATTCGATAGTTGCGGGCGAACCGTCAGCTTCAGTTCCTTCGATGTGCACCGTCGTGTCGTCGGTCGTGAAGGTGCCGGTGACGGTGTCGTTACCGCCTTCTCCACATCCTTCGCCGGTGCATGATTCGTCGGACCTGAAAGAACCGTCCTCACCGAACGTCCAGGTAGTGTCGCCTCCGCCGCACTCGACCCATTGGCCGACGAGCATAGTTTCGTTTTGCGTTTCGGTTTCGCAGGCGGCGGCCGACAAGCACAGGCAAAGGCTGGCAATTACAGCGTGGGTATTTGTCATGTCGCTGCCTACTGCAACCGACGCGCCATCGCGCAACTGCTCAATCAGCGGCAAGAACGCGTCAAGATCACGACACAGGTGTCACAGATTCGACGCTTCGTCCCGACAGTGTCGGCCGTACGTTGCCGCTAGTAAGACACCCCGGCGAAGAACCCTGGTGACAACCGCACCAGGACCCCGCCGGGGTGGTAGTTGCTCGTCTTCAGCAAGAACAGGTCATCGCCGGGGGTGTTATCGAAGTTGATGAGCGTGCTGAGTTGCGCGCCCGCAAACAACGACAAACCACTTGCGACTGGTATCCCGACCATTGCACGCAGTTGGGATAGCTGATCCCACGAGCCGCTACCAAAATCGTGTTCCAGAACAGCGTACGACGCTACGTCGAAGTCCATGTAGTACTGGTCCCGCGGCAGGTGAATGCCGAGACCAAGGCCGGCGAACATCAGGTCCTTGCTCGTGCCGACGGCCAGCATGCTGTACACGTTGCGCGAGCCGAACTTGAAGCCGACCGTCACCGGCACGATGTCCGATGACCACACTTCGCCAGCGCGGTGACCCGAGCGCATGGCGTTGAACAGACCGATGGGCGCGCCGTCGTTGCGCTCGGCGATATTGATCAGGCCGACCTGGGCGCCCTTTACTCGGCTGGCGACGTTGATCAGGCCGATCTGCGAGCCGTTGACGTCGCCGCCGATGTTGACCAGGCCAATTTGAGCGCCACGCACGTTGCCCGCGGCCACGTTCGCGATGCCGGCGATCTGCATGCCGCGCACATCACCGTCGGCTACGTTGGCGATGCCGCCGACCTGGGTTCCGCGCACCCGTCCTTCGGCCCAGTTGCCGATGCCGCCGATTTGCAGGCCGCGCATGTTGCCGCCCACCCAGTTGCCAATGCCGCCTATTTGGAGACCTCGGGCGTTGCCTCCGACCCGGTTGCCGATGCCGGCCACTTGCAGGGCGCGCATGTCGCCGCCGCTTAGATTGGCGATGCCCGCGACTTGCACGCCGATGACGTAGTCCTTGCGCAAGTTCAGCAGGCCACCGAGTTCGAATCCGTTGAGAGCCGCTCCGCCACCGGCGAGAATGTTGAACGAAAAGTGATGCTCCTGGCCGAATGACGCGACCCCGCCGCTGCTCAGGCCGGGGACGAAGCTCAGTTGGAACGCTTGCTTGGGATACTCAGCCTGGCGTCGCACATCGCCTCGGGTGACGGTCAGCTCGCCGCGAAACCGGCTGAAGTTCGACAGGGAGACGCTCTGTTTGCGCCCGCGGGCGAGCTTTACGCCCGTCTTGTACTTCTTCTTGCCGTTGTGCAAGACCAGTTCGTACTTGCCCGGGCCCAGGCCGACCACCATCGGGGCGCCCTTGCTCTTTTGCAATTCGACGACGAGGCGGAGCTTGTTGTCGTGGACGAAGACCCGGCCGCTGATATCCCGGGCGAGTACTAGCGACGCGCTGGTTGAGCGCAAATCTGTCATCACTACGTCGCCAGTGCCTGCGAGGTGCATGTCGTACGCTGGATGCTGGGCGCCGTGTTTCGTCGACCGCGTGCGAGTCACCGTCTCGCGATAAGCAAACTGATACGCTTCGCTCAATGTGACCACTTTGTCGCCGTTGGCGTCGGCGCCACCGCGTAGGCCGGACACAAGGTAGTGGGTGAAGAATGACGCGCGGATTCGGTCGGACTCCTGGGCGTCTTCGGTGGCGGAGCTCGACGAAAGGAACGCGTGGCCCCGTACCTTATTGGCCGCGTCCACGAGGAATGGTGGCCGGCGCTTGCCGCCTTTGGTGCGGGTAAACGCACCGGATGCGCAGGAGTCGAGAATGGCGATGTTCACGTCAGCGGGCATGGAGCGGACTTTCTTGCGCAGTCGTTCGTAGCCGTAACGTGCGCCTGCCAGCAGCAATCCTTGCTCGTCGGAGTGTCCCGAGTAGTAGACGATGAGCTCCACCCGCGTCTTGCCCGAGCGGGCCGAGGCCAGGCGAGACTTCAAGCGAGCAAAGCCCGCGTCGAGTTGCGTGCCCGTGGGTTCGATGAGCAGTGCAACGTCCTTGGAGGCCACACCGCCGAGCTGGGTGACGACCCGAGCGAAGGAGCGCGCGTCGGTGCCGGCATAGCGAAGCTTGACCCGCTTGGCACCGCCGTTGTTAGCGCCAACGACCAGGGCGAACCTGCGCAGGCGCTTGCTGCTGTTGTCTGCCTGGGCGGCTTGCTCGGTGCTGCCGAAGCCGATGGACAGGCCAAAGCCGAGGCTCGCAATGATGGCTGCGCGGAGGATGGCGGTAGGTTTCATGGTGCGGAGCCCTTTCGGAGCACGAAGGTCCACTGGCTCAACCCGGTCGGCAGGCTCAGTTTCTTGGTGCGAGCGGTACGTAGATCGCTCGCCAGCTTACGAACCCGGGATGTCACGACGGCCACGTCGATGGGACTGGGGGATGTGACGAAGAAGAAGCGCTCGAATCTCGGCGCGTCGTCCAACTCGTAGGAGTGCTGCAGCTTCACCTGGCCCGACTGCAAACGGGTTGGTTGCCCGTCGTCGGGGAAGTGAACGGTTACCTCGCCGCGTCCGTCCAGGGACGCGATCACCCCGTGGGTGGCTCCGGCGCCACGGTAGAACAACTGAATCCGGTCGCTGAGGTGGGCGATGCTGTTGTGATCGAGCTTCTCGGTTCGGTCGCCGACCTTGCGGTGCAATAGCAACCGAGCGTCGCCCTTGGGTCTGGTGACTTCGTGCCCATCGTCGATCGCCGGCGCCGTGTCGGACACCATGGAGCGGGGCAGCACGAACAACAGGGTGATCGCGGCGGCCGCGGCGACGACCCCGCCACCGATCCACATACGGCGGCGGCTTTGCTGGCGGTCAGCGGCGACCAGTGTGCGCCGCCGCATTTCGATCTCCGCGATGACATCCGTGGCGGGCAGTTGCTCGAGGATCTCTGCGTCGGATTCGCGGAGCACTTCCAGCCTGGCGTCGCCGTTTGGTTCGGCGCTGAGCTGAGCCTCTATGTCGGCGCGCAGGTGTGCTGGTAACTCGCCCAGTGCGAGTCGCTCTACCTGCCAATCAGGTACGCGTTGTGAGTCGCTCATCAGACTCCCTCCAATTCGACGAGCTGGGCGCGCATACTGCGCAGCCGTTTGCGCACACCTGAAACGGACATCCCTACCTCGCCGGCGACCTCTTCGAGAGTCATGCCGTCGTGCAGGTAGAGAGTCGCGATGGTGGCGCTCGATTCTGGTTGACCGCCGAACAAACGGCGAAGGGTCGACCGCGCGCCGACTCGGTTGCCGGCGTCAGTGGCCGACGCGATGCGTGCGATCAGATCCGCGTCGGCATCTTCAGGTCGCCGGCCACGGCCGCGTATCTTGTTGAGGCACACGTTGGTGGCAATGCGAAACAACAGGCTCGACGGCGCTGAGTGTTGCAGCCGATCCTGGTTGCGCAACACTTGCACGAACACATCGTGCATGGCGTCGCGGGCTCTGTCTTCGTCCTTCAACATAGTGCGGCAGCGCCGGAGCACCATCGGCCCGTACGTCCGATAGTAGGTCTCGATATCGATTCCCAATGTGCCTCGGCCTCGTCCTCGGTTGGTTCAACACCGGCCGGCGGTCAAACTGTTACCACCGAGCGACGTTTTCTTCGTCGATTGTGGGACGGCCACCAGCCGAGCGTACATCATCCGCCCAAGTCTCCAAAAGTACGCGAGATTATCGAGGTGACAGATTTGCGCCCATGCGGTGTTTCGACTGTATGAGCCTTCGAATGACTGTCACGTGCGTCGCGCTGTTGGGGCTGAGCGCCGACGCCCTGGGCCAAGCCCCACCCAAAACAGCACCCACGGATGCCGAGCTCATCAAGGCGGCCGAGGCCAACGGTGAGGTGATCGAGATCACCGCCGACACGCCCATCGACACGACCAAACCGAGCAGTGAAGAGGTGGAGCGGGAGGAGCTACGCGTCCTGCCTGGCTCCCAGGGCGATGCGCTGGCCGGGCTGCGCAATCTACCTGGCATCGCTGCGGCACCAGCGTTCGACGGTGTTGGCGACCTGGCGGTGCGCGGCACAGCGGGTGAGTCGTCCCTGTACCTGGTGGACGGAGTGCCGGTGCCTATCGCCATGCACTTTGGCAACCTGCAGTCGGTGCTGCCCACGGAGATGATCGAGCGCATCGATTTTTCCCCCGGTGGATTCGGTGTCGAACACGGTCGCGCAACCGGCGGAGTGATTTCGATCGTCACGCGCCAGAATCAGCCAGACGTTTGGTCCGGGTTCGCCGAGTTGTCGTTCATCAACGCGGCCGGGTTGTTCCGCGGACCCGTGTCGAAGAAGCACAACGTGAGCCTGGTTGCGGGCTTCCGTCGCTCGCTCATCGACGCAGTGTTGCCGGTATTCCTACCCGACGACGGCGCGCTAACGTTCCGGACACCGCCGCGTTACTACGACGCTCAGGCGAGAATCGATTGGGTTCCCAGCGACAAACACCAACTATCTGTGACCTTCCTCGGCAGCGACGACGTGACCGGGTTCACCGTGACTGCCGAGGACGCTCACGACCCGGACGTCACCGGCACGCTCACTGGTCGCGATGCCTTCGCCCGGGTGTTCGCACGCTGGCATTACAAAGACGAATCCTTGAGCAACCTGGCCACGGTTTCGGTCGGGACGAGTGTGCTCGAGCGCTATCTCAACGACACGCATTTCTACCGGGTCAAACCGCGGGTGGTTTACGCACGCGACGAGCTGGTGTGGAAAGCGCACTCGGCACTCAGCCTACGCGCGGGCGGTGACGCCGAGCTGATTAGCGGCGAGCTGGCGGCGAAGGTGCCGCTGCCCGGTGGGGAAGGGACGCTGGACTCCTCGTTCACCCTGGACCCGCACATCGACGTGGACACGGACGCCAACGACACCCGCGCAGCTGCCTGGTTGGCGACAGACATTCGGCCGGTCCGCGATGTGTCCGTCAGCATCGGCGCTCGCGTGGACCGGTTTACCCGCAACAAGGCCACGATCGTTCAGCCGCGTGTCTCGGCCACGTATCAGTTGAGCCGCAAGCTCGCCCTGCGCACCGCCTTTGGAAGCTACTCACGGCCACTGCGTCTCGCCGAGTCGATTCGCACGGATCTGAAACCAGAGCGCGGTCGCCACTTCGTTGGTGGCTTGGACGCGAGCGTTGTTCGCGGAGTGCGCGTGTCGGCGACTGGCTACTTCACCACATTGTCGGATCTGGTCTCGGTGGACACGCAGCTGATGGACGACCCTCTCCAGAGTTATCGCAATCAGGGGACTGGACGCTCTGTTGGTGCCGAATTGCTTGTGCGAGTGAAACGCAACCGTCTGTTCGGCTGGTTGTCGTACACCCTGTCGCGAAGCACACGCAACGACGGGGCCGGCCGGATGAAACGCCTGTTCGATTACGACCAGACCCACAACCTGACGGCGGTGGCGAGTTACCGCCTGGGCAAGTGGCGCTTCGGTGGCCGGTTTCGCCTCGCCAGTGGTCTGCCGTACACACCCGTCGTTGGCTCCACGTACCGCTCGGACCACGACATCTACACGCCCATCCACGCGGCTCACAATAGCGACCGTCTCGCTCTTTCGCACCGGCTGGACCTGCGGGTCGACCGACGGTTCACCGTCTCCGGCGTGGCCGTGGATGCCTACCTGGACGTCGCAAATGCTTACGCAAACGCGCAAGAGCTCGGCTACTCCTACAACTTCGACTACTCCGAACGCGAAGCTGAGACGGATGTTCCGTTTCTACCGTCGTTCGGCGTACGCGGTTCTTTCTGAGGTGCTCATGAAACATTTCGTCTATCTGTTTAGCGGAGTCACGGCGCTCAGTGCGTGCTCTGATTTCAAGACCGCTTCCCAACTGTCGAAGCCGCAAATCATCGCGCTGCGGACCGAGCCGGCTGGAGTGACGCCGGGAGAACGGGCCCGACTCATCGCGCTGACTGCGGGCCCCAACGGAATCATCGCCACTGACGCGTCCTGGTCCCTGTGGTCGGACGCCAACGCGTCGATCGAAACGGACGCAGACGAGAGTTGGTTGAACATCCCGGACGGCGCGGACGAACAGACCGTGCAACTGTTCGCCGAAGTGTCTCTACCTGAAAACGTGTTGTCGGGGACCAAGTCCGTGCCGGTGCTCGGTGCCACTCACGCCAATCCGGTCATCGTCGACGTGATCGTCGAAGGTGAACCCGTTCCTGTTGGCCAAGCGATCCGTCTGTCCGCGGACCAGGTGGCGGACCTGGACGTCGAAACCGTGCCACCAGCAGGCGATGGCGCGCGAGTCACCTGGTACGCGACCATCGGCGAAATCGAGCTCTACCGGCGCACGCCCACCGAGTTGCTCGCACCGGTCGAGGCGGAGACGGGCTGGCTTATCGTGGTCTTTCGCGACGGCAACGGCGGTATCACCTGGCGCAGCCATCCACTCATCATCGATTGAACCGGCTAAGCCGCTGAACCGAAAAAAATGACGCGCCCGGACCGAAGTGCGGGCGCGCCAACTCCTCTCTCGAAGGAGATAAACGATGAGACTAGCCGACTAGACTTCTTTCTGTAGTGCAGCGCGACTCGCGGCCGGGGCACCGGCGCCGATGACGCTGGGCTGGGGCGCGGGCTCGGACAGCTTGGTGTTGCGGTCCTGGCCTGTCGGGTAGGCTTCCATGCCCATCTCGGACAGGTCGAGGCCCAACATTTCTTCGTCTTCGGTCACGCGCATGCCCATGGTCTTCTTGATGACTGTCCAAACGATGAAGGACATGCCGCCAACGAAGACGCCGGTTGCGACGACGCCCTGGAACTGAACCCAGAGCTGGTCGAATCCACCACCAGCGAGCAGGCCGTCACGGCCGAGGCCCAGGGTCTTCTTGCCGAATACGCCAACCATCATGGTGCCGAAGGCGCCGCAAACCAGGTGGACCGAGATTGCGCCGACCGGGTCGTCGATCTTACGGCGGTCGAAGAACATCACCGACTCGATCACGATGACACCAGCGGCAACGCCGATGATCGCTGCGGCCCAGGGCTCGACGAATGCACAACCGGCGGTGATACCCACCAGGCCGCCGAGCATGCCGTTGATGATAAGCGTGAGGTCGGGTTTGCCGACGCGCACGGTTGCCCATGCGGTCGCCGCGACTGTGCCGAACGATGCCGCCAGAGCGGTGGTGAGAATGACGTGGGCCAGGCCGTCGCCGACCGAGAGCGTCGAGCCGCCATTGAAGCCGAACCAGCCGAGCCAGAGGATCATGCCGCCCAGAGTGACCAACGCGATGTTGTGTCCGGGGATGGGCCGGATGTTGCCGTCTTTGTCATATTTGCCCAGGCGAGGTCCGAGCATCATGGCGCCGACGAGGGCTGCCCAACCACCAACGCTGTGGACAACGGTGGAGCCGGCGAAGTCGCCGAAGCCTTTGTCCGTGAGCCAACCGGTCGGACTCCACGCCCAGTGTCCGACCACAGGGTAGATGACCGCGGTAAGAACCACGGCAAACATGATGAATGCCTGGATCTTGATTCGCTCGGCCACCGCGCCGGAGACGATGGTCGCCGCCGTGACTGCGAAGCAGAGTTGGAAGAAGAAGAACGCCGACGTTGGTACGCCGTTCATCATCTTAGGCAGGCCGCCGAGCAACCAGCCGTTGCTGCCGGCAAAGTCGCCAGTGGTACCGAACATCAGCGCGAAGCCGATGGTCCAGAATCCGATGACGGACAGGCCGAAAACGATGAAGTTCTTGGCCAGGATGTTGACCGTATTCTTTGCGCGGCATAGCCCAGACTCGAGCAATGCGAAGCCGGCGTTCATGAAGAACACCAGGAAAGCCGCCGATAACACCCAAAGGGTGTTCACCATAATTTCGGGTTTCATATCCTCTTCCTCACCTAGTTGGTTAACGGCTTTAGCGATACCAAGCGTATGTTTCGAGCAGATTACGTGGCGGTTAAAAGCACCCCTCGAAGCCGCTTCAGGGCATCTCCGGCGGGATCTGCAGCCCGATAACGCGCCTCATTCTGCCCGGCCATGGATTGGCGGCCGGGGATAGCGACATTCGCCGGAGCTCGAGCGTATAGTCGGAGCCAGCAGTAGCCGGAACGCGGTAGCCGCCTCTAAGTGCTGGCAGAGGGGAGCACGAGGCCGCAGTAGCTCACGGTGTTTTGGCTACGCTTTACAAGACCCGCTCGTCCTGATCTCGAATCGGGGCGAGCGGTTTTTCTTTGCCTGTCGGCGAAGGGCTCGCGAGGCAATGGGCGCGCGAGGCAATGGGCGCGCGAGGCAATGGGCGCGCGGCTACGACAGCTGGTCTTTGAACATGAACAGGACCTGGCCCACGCCAGCGGCCAAGCCCAGGACCGCGCCCGCGAGGATGAGTTTCCACTCGTCCTTTTGGAAGGCTGGACGCAACGTCGACTCAAAGCTCTCCGAGTCGAGCTCCGTCATGCGATCGAACAGCTCGCCGAAGACGTCGATGGCCTGACCGACGAACACATAGAGAAAGCCGCCCTCTTTAGGCAGCTCTTCGCGAATGCGCGCCGAGACCTCGGTACGGATGTTGTCCCATTCGCCCTCGGGGACCAGGCTCTTGGTGAACGGATTTTCCTGGTAGCGAACCAGCATCTCGTTCATGTGTTTCTCGACGATCCCGAACAGCTTGTCCCCAGCCTCGCCGGTGATCATCTTCTGCACCATGTTCTCGGTGTTGAGGATCTGCTTGGAGACCATGGTCGCGAACTCTTTGGCGACTGCTGCTTGGCGCTTATGAAACAGTCCGTGCACCGTGAACGGGCCGATCTTCTTCGGCTCCTGGGGCTCGAAGATCAGCTTCAGCGCCAGCCAGTTAGTCAGATAACCGACCATGAAGCCGAACAGCGGTAGCACCCAGAACGCCGGGTACGCCATCCAGGCGAAGAACTGAACGATGCCGAACAGGAAGCCGAAGTACAGACCCGAGATCTTGATGAACTTGAACTCTTCGACGCCGACGGTCTGAAACATATCACCGATCAGCTTCTTGTCTTTGGTCGCGGCCTCGATGACGATCGCCTTGAGATCGATGATGTCTTCGATGTTGTCGCCGACGTCGGCGAGGATTTTCACCGCGACCTGTTCGACCTCGGTGCGCATGAGGGTGCGTACCTGTTGCTTGGCCGCGTCGGGCATGTTGGCCCACATCTCGGGGGCGTACTTGGCGGCGGTCTCGGCGATGATCTGATCGGTCATCTCGTCCAGCGCCGAGTTCATGTTGCCCGAGGCGAACGACTTGGCGTCGAAGCTCTCGAACAGCATCTTCAAGTTGATCAACTTGGTGGTGATGATCTCGGTAGAGACCCGGGCAAGGGACACCGCATTGGCGGGCACGATGCCCTGCCAGCCGAGCTTGATCGGCTTGATGCCGATGAACTCCAGCGGGTGAAACATCATCTTGACCGCGATGAGGTTGGTCCCCCAGCCGACGATGGCGCTGATCAGCGGGATGAGAAGTACGAGTGGATTGTCGTTGATTACATCTATCAAGGGACTGCCTCGTGCGTGGAGCGTCAGCTTGCGACAGCTGACTGGCTGTCTCAACTCCCGCACGAACAAAAACGCGGCGCCGTAGGATTGCCGGTTTCCCCGGATTCTCGTGGATTCGGCCGGTTCGGTTTGTTGAACCCTACCTAGAACTACTGAACGATCTCGGGCATATTGACGTCGTGGAAGACCGGCTCGAGCTGTCCCGCGGTGTGGTCGCCCTGCTGGTAGGCGGCGTGGTGGTGCTGGGACTCATCGTGGTGATCGCGACCAGCAGCGGGGGTGGCGACAAGGAAGCGAAGCTCAGCGATGAAGAGCAGAGCGAGTTCGACCGGTTCATCGACCACACGATTGTCGATTTGACGTTCAGCCAGAGCCCGGTGCGCAAACCGCCCGCGAGTCTGCTCGAGGCACTGGTCACCGAGCTGATTCCCAACTACGCCATGCGGCTGGACGACGTGAAGGCCGGAACGAGCGAAGAAGACGCGAAACGCATGGTCGACGTCGAGCGACGAGCAGTGCTTTCGGACCGGCTGAAGCACGTGCTGGATCAAGGCACCGTGAGCACCCTCGCCGGCGTACTAAAGCGGGCCTTGCTGTTGCAGATCCACGGCGGCGGGAGCGAGTACGTGGATGCTCTCGACAGCGCGGTCATCGCGTTCAACAATAGGATGATCGGTGCTGGGCATCGCTTCGTGATCCACAGTTACGTCAACAGTCGCGGCACAGTCTGGCTGCTGGGGTACGCCGTGGATCAGGTCGCGACGTATTCTGCGGGAGCGCACGCGGTCAAAGCGATTCGCGCGCGTCGCTTGGACCGGCTGAACTTTCATGCAACCGCACAGGGGTTTGCTTCACCGACCCGCGAGTTAGCCTGGGTGCGGACGAGTACGGTCGAGGAGACTCTCGTGTCCACCGTGCTACCGCAGTTGGGCGCAGACAAACGGCCGTACTATGACATGGACGAGCGCTTCGATACGAAGAAGCCGTGGTTCAAGACGGCCAACGAGCGCGCGGCCAGGTTGTTTCGCCGTGACTACGCTGAGCTGATGGTCGACCCAGCGGCGGCCAAGCGCCTGGGCGAGTTGCTGGCGCTCCGCATCGAGGTTTTGTCCCGATGGCATGACCTGCGGGCCGGGTTCAAGCGCACGGCCGAGCGCATGGTGCGCACACTTTCGCTGTCGAGACGATTCAAGAACGTGCTGCGCGGGTTTCCCCGGGCCGATTTACTCGAGCTCATGAGTATCGAGAGCGAGCTTGCCGGTGAGCGCATGCGCAAAGCGTTCAAGGCGGCCATGGAGATTGCGATGCGTACGGTGGAGCACCACGAAGTACAGCACCGCCTGGACTACTTGCGCGGTGAGATCAAATACCCGGCCGAGCTCGTCCCGCTCGTAGGTGCACTCGAAGCGGAGGACGGGACAATTCGGCGTTTTCCGCGAAGCGTCAACATGGAGTTGTCGGCGATGCTATCGGAACTCGCACGTGCGGGGTCGCGAGCTGCCTCGGAGTTGTCGTTTCAAATGATGTACTTGATCAAGCCAGGCTTGTGGCGGTCCCAGTACTCCAAGGGAATCTCGGTGATCATCGACGCCCTGGCGACTGACCTGTCCGTGAAGGGTGGCCCGATTCGATTCAAAGGCGCTTTGCGCCGCGAGCGTGCGGTGAAGTTGTTCGTCGGTCTGACAAACAAGAAGGGCGACGAGCTGGCGGCCGCTGCCAAGCGGGTGTGGGAGCGCCTGTATGCCGCGCCGTTGCTGTCGTTGAAGCGGTCCGTTCAGTAGGTCCAGATGTGATCGTGTGATTGGTTGCTACTGGCCGTTGCCGGTACGCTGACTCTGGCCGGTGCGATGCCGCGGATGTGTTTCCGTAGCTGGCTACAGGTCCAATCAAGATGTGTGCCGGCTAGAGATAAGCCCTCGCCCACGTGAAGGCTTGCGCCGGCGCGGGTGCGTAGCCGAATGGAGCGCTCATCGCCATCGCTCAAGTGATCCGTCGCGGCGATGTCGTTTATCTTCAACTGTCGTCGCTGTCGCAGCAGTGTCGACTTCGTCCAGGTCAGGCTGTCGCCAGTGACCGACAGCTGCTCGGTCATGGTCAGGGTGCGGCTGAGCATCGCAAGCAAGTAGAGGCCGAACGGCGCCGTTAGAATCTGTAGGTCCATCGCGCGGAAGCCGCGGTCGAACACGTTGACCAGTGCCAGGCTAGTAAAAATCACGAGAGTCAGCGCGAGGCCTGCCATCGCGAGCCAGCCGACCGGCACCAGCCAACGGCGAAACTGGCATGCCTGGTGGAGCTGAAGGTGGAAGCTGCGCTTGCCGGTACGGCGGCAGGTAAGGTCAATCGTCCTCACCTCGTCTTGTTCACCGACGGTCTTGATGGCGATGTCGTAACTGTTGGTGCATTCACAGCAAATTCCACTTCCACGCCCGGTCTCGAGGCGAAAAGTGGAGATGCGTCCGGTGCAGCTGGGGCAGGTAAGCGAGGTTTCCGGCATGACAGCTCACATCTAAGCAAGCCGGATGCCACGTGTGCGAAGGGCAGGGGGCTAGCGGATCTCGAACGTGATGTCGATGATGGCGCGCTTCTCGTGGATCTTGGTCACGGGCACGATCTTGGGCGTGTCCACACCTTTGCTCTTGTGAAACGCGACCAGCCGTTTCATCGCTGTGACCACTTTGGCTCGGCTGAACATTGTGAACCGGCGAAGGCCGAGCTTGGCGCGATACGCGCGCGCGGAGCCTTTGAGCTTGCCCTTGACCGCCACTTTGCCGACGCGAAAGCGTTTGCCCTCTTTGATCTTCACCGAGACCGTCATTCTCTTCTTGTTCTTTGACAGGAACGAGACCTTGGGTGCCGCGATCGCGACGTTGATGAAGCCACGGTTGAAGTAGTAGTCGGTGACACGATTCAGCGAGCGGCGGAACTTGGCTGCGACATATGAGCCGCCTACCGCGTTGGCACCGTTCTTCTCTTTGATTAACGCGAGCAACGCTTTCTTTCGAGCGACGCTGATGCCAGTCAACTTGACGGCCGCAATCTGCACGCGCTCCCGTTCGACGATAGTGAACGCTACGTCGACTCGTCCGTTGGAGAGGGGGCGGACCTTGGCCTTGACCGTAGCGAACAGATGACCCTGCTCGGTGTACAAGTCGCCCACTCGGTCGCGCAACACGAACACCTTGACCATGTTGAGCAACTCGCCGTCCTTGAACTTGCCAAGAGCGTTGAGCGCGTCGGTGGAGATGGCCTTGTTACCCTGGTAGACGACCGTGCGCACGATGGAGCGCGGCTTGATCGTGTAGGTCAGCACAACTTTGCCAGGCCCGGTCAGCACGCCCTTCGCCTGCACGTCGTCAACTTTGCCGGTGGCCCAGATGGCGCGAATATCCCAGCCGACTCTGGCCGTGTTGTACGCATCACCTGGTTTGCTGCCGATCGCTTTGCGCACAGCCGTGTCGTGGGCGCCTGCGCCGAGGATGTTTACCGACACTAGCTGACCGCCGATAAGATCCTTGATGGACTTGGCGACGGGGACCGTTTGCTTTGGCTTGGGTTTTGGCCCGGCTTCATCCTTCATGGGGAACGAAGTCTTGTGGGTGCCTTCACCGCCACCGCAAGCCAACAAGGCGCCGCCAGCGAGTAGAGCAACGCAAGCGATTGGAAAGGCGGCTGTCACGCCAACGAACGAATTGAATTTGGTCATCGTCATCTTCATCGTGATCACAGGCGCACCGAAATGTAGGCCATGCCTCGTAGCTCACGTAGCCACATCTGCGTGTACTTCATGAGGTCGCGCTGGAACATGCGCTCGTGCAGTGTCTTGCGCAACTGCGGGAACGGCTTGACGGCCTTCTTGCCGAGAGTCTTTACCAGTTTCTTGTATTCGGCTCGGAGCTCCGCCTCGGTGATTTGAAGGCGCTGTTTGACAGCCACGTTGATCGTGCGAATGCGCAGCACCTGCAGGGCCAGCTCCTGGCGGTATCTGGCCATGGTGTAGCCCTGAGCTTGAAGCGCGTGGGCCAACTGAGTGTCGTTGATCTTGTTCGACTTCTTGAGCTGGGCGATGGCAGCGTCCACGTCTGCCTTGGTCGCCTTGATGCGCAGCTTGCGAGCGACATGAAGGATCAGCGAGTCGTTGATGAGGTCCGTGAGCGCTCGCTCGGCGATCTTCTTCGCCGTCATCTTACGCTTGCCGAGGGCGGCCTTCATGCGCCTGGCTCGGTGCTCGAAGTCGCGCAACAAGATGATGTCGTTGTTGACCACGGCAACGACCCGGTCGATCAGGACCGGCTTCACGGTCTTGGCGTCCTTAGCCTCTTTGGCTTGGGCGCTCGCAACCAGGCTGGCGCACAGCAAGCCCGCCAGCAAAAGGGTGTACTTTCTCATGAGCGTATTGTGCTCCGAGTCCGGCCTCACGGCCAGTGCTAGACACCCCTAGGTCGGGTAGAGAACTGCTGTTAGCGGTCGCCGCGGCCGCTGCCCTTGATGCGAGCGTCCTTCGTAAAGTCCTGCAATGCGTCCACACTGCCCTCAGGACTGGCGATCCCGGCGCCGCCGTCCGTATCGAGCACCGTCCCGGTGACGTAGCTCGAGGCTTCGGTGGCCAGGAACAGGGCGGTGTTGGAAACGTCCTCGTTGGTGCCCCAGCGGCGCAACGGCATAGCCTTGCGGATCTGCTCGACCATGGCGTCGGTCGTCGCGACCACGTTTTTCATGCCCCACGAGCCTTCGATGGGGCCGGGGGAGATGCCGTTGACGCGAATACCAGCGGGGCCCCACTCCAGCGCCAGGCACTTGAGCAGCATGTTCACGCCGGCCTTTGCGGCGCATACGTGGGCTTGGAAATTGAGCGGGCGTGTCGCCTCGGGCGCTGTGATCGCGATCAACGACGCACCGGGCTTGTTGAGATGCTCGAAGCTGGCGCGAAATACATTGAACGTTCCCAGGAGGTCGATGTCGATCACCGACTTGAACGCGTTAGCTGACATGCCGATAGCGGGCGCGTAGAAGTTGCCGGCTTGACCAGCGACCACGACGTCGAGCTTGCCGAACTCGTCGACCGTCTTGGCAAACGTTGCCGCGACCGCGTCGTAGTCCCGCGCGTCGCAGGGCATGCCGAGCGCCTCAGCTCCCAGATCGCGGAGCTGTTGTGCGGCGCTGGCGCAACGGTCTTCGTTGCGGCTCATCACTACGACTTTGGCGCCGTGTTCAGCGTAACGCTTTGCGATACCCAGGTTGAGTCCGCGTGTGCCGCCGGCGATGTAGGCGACTTTTCCTTCGAGAATTTTGTCGGCAAAAACAGGTCGCTTGGTCATAGAGCCTGCTTATCACGCCGATGATCAAAATACTAGAACGTGTTTCACTTTGTGTAGAACATGTTTCATTCCTCCGCATTAGGGAGGAGGGAGGCGATGGCCTTGAGCAGCGTCTTCTTGTTGATCGGCTTCTCCAAAACCACGTGGGCACCGACGCTCTCGGCGACGCTCAGGTAGGCTGCTACACCTGACACGGCGATGATCTTTACGGCCGGGAACTCTTTTCGGCAGGCGGTAATCCCGTCCATGCCGCGGCCGTGGGGCATGATCAGGTCCATGATGATGAGCTCCTGGGGCTGCTCTCGGATCGACTTCATCGCCTGGTGCGAGTCCCCGGCTTCGGACACTTCGTGACCACCGCGCTCCAGTACCCGGCGCATGTACGTCCTTGCGTACGGCTCGTCGTCGACCACGAGGATGCGGGCCATCTGCTTAGTGGCTTCTCACGGTGCGTATTCGTGCGTTGCTACCTGCCATCTCGGTCAGCTCGTCCCAATCGAATTTCGGCAGCTCGCGTGCCGGCCGGGCGATGTAATAACCCTGACCGAAGTGTGCGCCGGCGTCGACCACGGCGTTGAATTCCTGAGAGGTCTCAATGCCTTCGGCGATCACTTTGGCACCCATCTGATGACACATGTCGACGATGGAGGTCACGAGCGTATGCAAGCGGGTGCCGACGGTGAGGTTCGAGATCAAAGCCCGGTCGAGCTTGACGATTTCAGGGGCGAGATCCGCGATGTACTTGAGGTTCGAATAGCCGGCGCCTAGATCATCGACGGCGATGCGCATACCGCGGCTGCGGATCTCGGCGAGAATTGAGTGGCAATAGTGATAGTGGCTGAGTGGGACCGACTCTGTGATCTCAACGTGGATCTCGCCTTCGTGTCGGAACAATGGGTCGTCCGGACGAACCAGCCAACCTTCGCGAAACTCGTCCGGGTGGATGTTGAGGAACAGGTTTGCACCGTCACATGCGTCGACGGCCAACCTGCGCAGCTCGCGGCCAAGCTCTCCGCAATAGCCTTCGGCGATCGCGTGCTCGATCAACGCTGGCGGGGACTCGAACTCAGGATGGAAGCCGCGCAGCAACGCTTCGTACCCGAACACCACACCCGACGTGAGATCGACGATGGGCTGAAAGGCACAGAAGAGTTGCTTGCGCGCGAGCATCTCGCGGACCAACTGACTCACACGTTGATTCTACCCCGTTACCCGCATTTTTTTCATCCTACCGTGTCCTACACTAGCGAGGCCGGGGCGGTGCCAGGGCGCTGGTCTCGGCGAAACCGTGGGGCAGCGACGTGCCAAACGGCGCGGGAAGGGCGCTGTTATCGATCGAGAAAACCGCGCCGACCTGCACGACGACGCCGCCTGCGGACCGGTCAATAAAGTCCTCTGCCAGGCAGAAACGCGTGTCTGTTGTGCGTGCGCCTACGGCAGGGCTCAAACGCGAAACCCCGCCCTCGTCGAACAAGTTATAGAACGTCAGTTGATAGGAGGACGCGCTCCCGCTCACCGGGGCGGACCAGGAAACGCATAGGCCGCCGTTCCAATTTTGGGACACGTCAACAGGGGGACCGAGAACCGGGGACATATCCACAGCGCCACCAGCCCAACCGGCGCGATTCCACATCCCATCCCACAAGGTCACCCGGGACGCTCCGGGCAACGTATAGGTCACCGGATACCAGGCGACCGTGGTCGCAACTCTGGTCCACGCGCTCGGGAACGGGTCCGCGTACGACATGGATCCGAGCAGTCGTTCCCCCAGGTCTTGCGCTCGCATGCTGATCAGATCGGCGGACGCGCCGAAGTGACCATGGGAAGCCCCCTCTGGTATGGCGGCCAGATAGAAATCGTAGAACGCGGTGATTGCGATGGGCTGGACGTCCTGGCGCGCGTCGTCATACGCCGCGACCGGCCAATCGATGGCCAGGGTTTGTTGCGGCGGTGCCACAAGAGCTGTCGCTATGCTGGCGTCGGCAGTGGTCATGTCGACACTCACGGCCTGGGAGCGAAGCGCGGACTGGTAGCTGTGAGCGCCAATAGACTGCACGCGAAACTGGGTGACGTGAAGCGCGTCGCCGGCGCCGCTGTCGACCAAGGGCAACGACAAAGCATCGAAGTCGAGGGACAAAGCGCCTACGGTCGGATCGCCAGCCGGTTCGGGCATCGCAATGTACGGACTCCACAGACCGGCCCCCGCCGAATAGAGATGAACCGCGTCGCCGTCCTGCCACGCCGCCAGGTCAGACAGCTGCAAGTCGAGGGGCGTGGATTCCGAAGGCGCGGTTGCATCGACGCGGCCGAGCATGACTGTACCGACGTCAACGGTGCGCGCGTCGGTGGCTACGATTAACTGACCGCGCTGGATGTAGTAGATGCCGCCTGGTGCGTCAGCTACCTCGAGCCCCGCGCCGGTGTCGCGAACAGCGAGCTCGACCGACTCCCCATTGGCGTCGATGGTGAAGACGGATACGTCGCTCGGGTCAACGGCCACCTGTTGCTCACCGGTGTCGGTGATGTATCTGTCGGTTCCGGTCAGCAAGACCGGGCCGCTTGGCCCGTCGTCGTCAGCGCAGCCGGCGAGACTGCACATCAGCACGGCGGTGATGGCGAGCGTTTTCATCGTGCACTAGAGTTCACCCATGAAGTTGTCGATGATTCGTTGGGCGACTTGTGACGAGTCTACTGCGGCGGACAGCTTCGTGCCTACATCGATCTGTCGCTCGGGATGCTTGGCGGCACGGCTGCGGATTAGCGCGCTCGCTTCGGCGGGTTTGATCTCGGCGTGGAACTGCACGCCCCACAGGCGGCGGTCGGGCACGCGGAACGCTTGATTGTGGCAGTCGGGGGTCGACGCGAACACTCGTAGGTCCGCCGTGTTCGGCGTTACTTCCTCGCGGTGTGAAACGAACGTGCGGAACGACTGATCGATGCCGGCGAACAACGGATCACTCGCCGTGTGACGTACGTCAAACCAGCCGAGCTCTGCTGTGGTCGAAGTGCACACGGCGCTCGGCCCACACAGTGCACGCGCGATGACCTGGTGGCCGAAGCACACCCCGAGGGTGGGCGTGTCGGTCGCTGCGGCGTCCTGAACTAGTTGCTCCAGCGGGGCTTCCCATGGCGGCGGCGTCACGATCGATGCGGCGGAGCCCGAGATGATGATGGCGTCGAAGTCCTGCGCGCTCTCGCGCCAGCTCTCGTGAGCGGGCCGGACCACCGTCACGTCGGCGCCGCCCAGGAGCGGAACGAAGTTTGCGGCCGCGCCCGGTGTATCCAGGTAGCAATCGCACAACAAGACGCGCCTGGTCATTTGGCTGTCTCCGTCGGCTTCGCGGCCGTGGGCTTCGGATTCGACGACGTCCTGTTCGGCCGGTTCTGTTTATCCGCACGGCGTTGATCCCGAAACCGCCGCGCGAGCTGGATACGCGCTTCGGCCTTGCGCACATCTTCGTCTGTGATGGGACTGGCGGCGCCGATACTGGCCAGGTACGCGGCGATGGCGATGAGCTCGGTTTCGCGCAGACTGATCGGTGGCTCGTCCACTCGCTTCATGACACCGCGCACGTAGCCTTTTACGATGTATCCGTCAGGATCCACGATGGAGGTCACGATGTACTCCATAGCGCTGAGGTTGCCGATGCGCGACGCGGCACGCACGGCGATGGGCTGGGTCATGCCATCGCCAACGCCCATGTTGGGCCCCTTTATTTCTTTGCCGAGCTTGCCGACTTTGTGGCAGGCGGCGCAGCCCGCTCGTCCGTGGAACAGCGCCTTGCCGCGAAGACGGAGCAGGGCGTGCGGATCCTTTGGCGGGATCCTCGCGCCGGTGAGCACCGGCTCGCCGGTAGCCTCCAGCTTACGTCGTTCGGCTTGTGTGAGTTTTGTGTCGCAAGCGGCGACCGAGACGATCAGCGCGCCCGCGATGATGATGAGGGGGAAGGTGAATTGCCGCGGCTGATTCAACTACTTCTTGTCGGTGCCCTTGTCGCTGCTGCCGCCGCCGCCGCCTTTGCCGCCGCCACCGCCCATGCCCGAGCCATGCTTGTGCGCGTCGCCCGTTGGCTTCTGGCTGCCCATGTGATTGGGCGGAGGAGGTGGCGCCTTGAACTTGCTCGCCGGCACTTTGTGTTTGATGCCTTTGATCGACTTGATGAACTTGGCCACGGCCCGCGCGTCTTCGGCTGGCATCTTGGACCACGACATGCGGTACATGTTCATCGGTCCGAGGATCGGCTTGCCGTCCTTCTTCACGAACTTGGTGAACGACGCGAGAATCTGGTCTTCGGTCCAGTCACCGATACCGGTGGCCTTGTCCTGGGTGATGTTCGGAGCGATCAGGTAGCCGGTGCCCATGAGCTTCTCGAAGTTCTTTGGGATCTCCATCTTGAATCCACCGGCGAATGCCTTGGCCATATCCGGGCCCTTCTCGCTCATCGGCGTATGGCACATCACGCAGTGCATGGCCGTCGCCAGGTAGGCGCCTTTAGCCAGAGGATCCTTCATGTCCGGTGCGGTGCCCTTGGCCGGGATCGGCTTTGGCGGTTTGGGCAGCTTCAGGTCAGTGTTGCCGGCGACCTGGTGTTCCACACCTTTGACGGTGCGCAAAAACGCTACGATAGCCTTGGCGTCGTCGTTGGAGAGGGCGTTGTAGAGCATATACGGCATGATCGGGTACATCATCGAGCCGTCCTTGCGCTTGCCGGTGCGAATGGCGTCGATGATCTCTTGATCAGACCAGCTGCCGATACCGGTCTTCTTGCTCTGAGTGATATTCGGAGAGCGCCAGGTGCCGAACACCTCTTTGAACTCGAAGCCGCCCGCGAATGCCTTGGCCATATCCGGCATGCCGTCTTTGAACGGAGTGTGGCATTGGGCGCAACCTGACAGTCCTACGAGGTATGCGCCACGAGCGACGAGCTTGGGATCCACCTTCGGTTTGGGCGGATCCTTCTTCACTTTGGGGTCGGGCGTCTTGTTCTTGACGACCTTGTTCTTCTTGGGCTTCTTATTCTCGTCTTTTTTCTTACACGCGGGCAGCGCGAGCAGCGCTGCGACCATGCAAATCCCGAACGTTCGCATTCAGTCCCCCTCGACAGTAGTACGCCAAAACTAGCATATTTTTTCGGGTCGTTCGGGCTGCGTTCGCTCTGACATCCCGTACAATGCCGTTTTTCCGCAATGCGTAGTTTTCTCGAAACAGTTCGTGAGGCGTGTCCCCGTGGCGTATGGGCCCAGGGGGTCAAGCTCGCCCGTGCAGACGCCGTCCTTGGCCAGACGTCGACCGAGTCAGAGGTCGTGCTGCGCGTCGAAGCACCTGGGCTCGCGATTGCTCCGACGGTCGTGCTCTATCCGACTGACGAGGAGTGGGATTGCGATTGCGCGAGTAGGACCAAGGTGTGTGCACATGTCGCGGCGGCGACCATCGCGCTGACTGTCGCGCGCGAAGGCGGTCAGGATCTGCCGGTGCCCGCCAAGCCAGCGAAGAACTTGCGCTACGTGTTCGTCGCTGGCGACGGCCAGTTGGTTCTCGACCGCTACATTGTTAGCACCGATGGCAGCGCCAAGCGTCTCGAGGTCGCATTGATGTCGATCGTGAGCCGTCGTGGCGGCGGCGGTAGTGGTTTGACACCGACCCATGCCGACCTGGAGATCGATCGCTATCTCGCCACGGAAACGACGCCGCGCATCAGCGCAATTCGCGCAGCGAAGTTGTTGTCGATGATGGTCGGCTGCAGCGACGTCCGCTTGGGCGACGTGCCGGTGGGGGCGAACGACGAGCCAGTTCTTCCGGTCGGGAGAATTCACGACCACGCTGGTGGCGTGTTGTTCACAGTCGAACAGAACTCCGAGATCGACGAGGTCGTCGCGCCAGGCGTTGCCTTGTGTGGCACGTTGCTGCGTCCCCTCGGTGCTACGGCGGTGACCGGAACTTTGCTGGAGAACCTGCCCCTGGCGGAGGAATTTCCACCGGACCGGTTTGCCGAGCTTGTCACCGAGGTGCTGCCGCCGTTGCAGTCCCTGTTGCCTGTGGCCGTCGAGACCGAGCAACTTCCAGAGTCCACGAACAGGCTCAAGCCGCGAATTCAAATCGACGTCTACCACGCGGACCACACCACGTTGTCGGTGTTCCCAACGCTGGTCTACGGCGAGCCTGCCCACGCGCGCATCGATGCGGACAAACTCGTCTATCTGCGAGATTCCGCGCCGGTCCGAGATGCTCGCGCGGAGCAGTTGTTGCTTCGCGACTTGCGCAACGAACTGCATCTGGCGCCGGGACGAAAAGTCGACTTCGTCGGCCGCGACGCCATGGCCTTCGCTAAGAAGCTCGAACGCTGGGGCGGCTCTGTTCGCGATACCGATGACTCCGAGCTGTTCAATCCGAGCCCGCTCACCGCGCGCTTCGTGATCGAAGATGACGAGTTCGACGTCGTATTCGAGACCGGCGGAGGCGAGGGGAAAGGTCCGCCGCGGCGCGCTCAAGCCGCGTACGTGCTGCGCGCATGGCGCGACGGCCTGGATATGGTGCCCCTCGAAGGCGGTGGCTGGGCGCCGCTGCCAAACGATTGGCTCGATAAGTACGGCCATCGCGTCGCAGACCTGTTGGCTTCTCGCGACGACGACGGCTCGATTCCGACCCACGGCATCCCGGCGTTGGCCGAGCTGTGCGACGACCTTGATCAGCCGCGACCCACCCACGCCGACAAGCTGGCGCCGTTGATCGATGGATTCGAATCGATTCCCGACTTCAAGTTGCCCAAAGGTGTTACCGCCACACTGCGCAACTACCAGGCCGAAGGCGTCAACTGGCTCAGTTTCTTGCGCGACGCGGGATTGGGCGCACTGCTCGCCGACGATATGGGTTTGGGCAAGACGCTCCAGGCTCTGTGCGCGGTGGAGGGACGTTCCCTCGTGGTTTGTCCGCGCAGCGTTGTGCACAACTGGGCGGCTGAGATCGTCAAGTTCCGGCCGTCGTTGAGCGTCGCCATCTACCATGGTCCCAAGCGAGAACTGGATCCCGACGCCGACGTCACGCTGACCACCTACGCGCTGCTCCGTATCGACCGCGAAGAACTCCATGCAATCGAGTGGGACACGATCATTCTCGATGAGGCCCAGGCGATCAAGAATCCGACCAGCCAGGTGGCGCAAGCTGCGTACGGGCTGAACGGCGAGTTCCGCGTGGCCATGACTGGTACGCCGGTCGAGAACCGGTTGGACGAGCTGTGGAGCCTATTCCATTTTCTCAATCGCGGACTGCTCGGCGGACGCAGCGACTTCCGTCGTCGCTACGTGGTCGCCATCTCTCGCGGTAAGCCGGGGGCCTCGGAGACCCTGCGCAAGAAGATCCGCCCGTTCTTGCTGCGGCGCCTCAAGAAGGATGTTGCGCCCGAGCTGCCACCGCGTACCGACTCGGTGTTGCACTGTGTGCTCGACGAACGCGAGCGCAGTGTCTACGACGCGATTCGCGTGGCTACCCAGAAGCAAGTGGTCAGCAAGCTCAAGGAAGGCGGTAGCGTGTTCGCCGCTCTGGAGGCGCTGCTGCGATTGCGCCAGGCGTGCTGTCACGCCGCGTTGGTGCCAGGGCAGGAAGGCGCCACCTCATCCAAGGTGAGCCGCCTCATGGGCTCACTCGAAGAGGTCGTCGCCGACGGCCACAAGGCGTTGGTGTTCTCTCAGTGGACGTCGCTGTTGGATCTTGTCGAGCCACACCTGACCGCGGCGGGCATCGAGTTTACTCGGCTGGACGGCGCGACCCGCAATCGCGGCGACGTGGTCGAAGCGTTTCAGGACGAGAACGGGCCACCGGTCATGCTGGTGTCGCTCAAGGCCGGCGGTACAGGACTCAACCTCACTGCGGCGGACCACGTGTTCCTGCTCGATCCGTGGTGGAACCCGGCGGTCGAGGACCAGGCTGCCGATCGTACCCACCGCATTGGCCAGGACAAGCCCATCTTCGTCTATCGCATGGTCGCCAAGGACACCGTAGAAGAACGTATCCTCGCACTCCAAGAACGCAAGCGGGGCATCGCCGACGCGGCTCTTGGCGAAGGCGATCGCGCGGCTTCTCTGACCAGAGACGACCTGCTCGCGTTACTCGAGTAACGGGACGCTCGACGCGACGTCCGGACAAGCGAGGGTCGGGACGAGCGACGTCCGGACAAAACCTCCGGACGAAAAAAGGGTGGGGACCAGCCCCACCCTCGGTTGTTACTCGTTGAAGCGTTCTACTGAACGGCTTCGGTCTTCTTGCCTGCCTCTTTCCAACCCATGACGCCGACGGGAAGAACGCCGACGTTGGTGTAGCCGGCGAGCAGGGCGCGCTTGGCACCCTTCTTCGATGCGCCGCACTGGGTGTTGGAGCAGTAGAAGACGAGGCCCTTGCTCTTGTCCTTGGGCAGCTCGGCCATCTTGTAGTCAGCGTAGTGGCTGAGCAGAGTCGCGCTGGGGATCTTGCCGTGGGCCTTGCGAGTACGCTCGCCGTTGGCGTCGAGAATGGCGACGGTGCTGCCGGCTTTCTCGAGGTCGGCCACGCTGAGCCGCTTGATCTTGCTCATATCGACGGCGGGCTTCTTCTCAGGAGCCTTCTCCGTTTTGTTGGTGGAGGTGGTTTTCTTGTCGGTCTTCGTCGCTGTCGGCTTCTTCGCGTTCTTGTCGGACTTCTTATCGTCCTTCTTCGAGCACGCAACTGCGGTGACGAGAGCTAGTGCGGCGAGAATCGTGGTGATCTTGGTCATGAAATCGGGTCTCCTGAGAACAGAATTGGGGGGGACTGCGAACTCGTGTCCCTATCCCTACTACGACGTTTGTAGTTGATACAACGTTACTGCCCTGTCGCGCACTAACCTATTTGTTTAGGCCTCGGCTAATATGGAGGCGTGCTGCGCTGGCCGGGGAATTTCGTACGCGCGCTGATGATCGCCCTTGTTGGCTTCATCTGTCTGTTTTTGTACGTCTTTTTGCGCATCTACACCCTGTTTATCTTTAATAAGGAACGCAGGCGGTCAGCGGTCGCACGAATTCGCGGCAAGCTGTTGCGTTGGTCCATGGCGACCCTGGGCGCCACGTTCATCAAGCTCGGCCAGGTCTTGAGCTCGCGACCGGACCTGCTTCCGGCGGAGATGATCGAGGAACTGCGCAAGCTCCAGGACAACGTGCCGGCGTTCTCGTTTCGCCGCGCGCGCAAGATCATCGAAGCGGAGATGGGCGCGCCCATCGCAGATACGTTCGAGAGCTTCGATCGCAAGCCGGTTGCCGCTGCCAGCGTCGCCCAGGTTCATCGCGCCGTACTCAAGAACGGCACCGAGGTTGCGGTCAAAGTGCTGCGACCGAACGTGCGCCGGCAGGTCACCCGCGACGGTCGCCTGTTACTGCTGCTCGCCAAGATCATGACCATCTCTCGTAAGGCACGACTGTCGGATCCGGTCGGCCACCTGGAGCACTTCGTCGAAGGCATCGTGGAGCAGACCGATCTACGCAAAGAGGCACGCCACTACGAACTTTTCCACGAGAACTTCGCCAACCAGGACGACGTCCTGTTCCCGGAGATCTTCGTCGACTACTCCGGCGAACGCGTGCTCACGATGGCGTTCATTCGCGGTCGCAAGATCGACGAGATCGATCCGACGGAATTTCCGACCCTGGGCAAGACCACCCGGCGCGTGTTCTTTCAGATGTGCTACCAGGACGGCTTCGTCCACGCTGACCTGCATCCCGGCAACATGCTCATCACGCCAGATGGAAAGCTAGCGATCTTCGACGCCGGGCTGGTCAAACATCTGGTGGATGACCTGCTAATTCAGCTGGTCGACTTTTCGCGCTGCGTGGCCATGGGCGACACCAAGGACTTCGTCAACCATCTCAAGCGATTCCATCACTACATGGAAGGCACCGACTGGGACGAGATCGAGAAGGACTCCGAAGGCTTCGTTGCTCAGTTCCGCGACCAGAACACGGCGGACCTGGAGATGGGCAAGTTCATCAACGAGGTGTTCGCCATCGCTCGTAAACACCACATTCGCCCGCTGCCTGATATGACCCTGGTGCTGGTGGGAGTGGTGACGTCTGAAGGGATTTCCAAGCTGCTCGACCCGGACGTCAACACGTTCCACGAGATGGCCGTGTTCTTGATGCCGGTGATCGCGAAGCTCGGCTTGGACAAGGAGCCCTTCGAGCGCTGGCTGTCCCATGTAGACATCATCCTGGCGGATGAGCACAAGCGCTCGGAGGAAGCTGCGGCGGGCGGGCTGGTCTAACGTTACGGGGCTGCGGCCAACCGAAGGTAGGGTGGGGGCACCCCCTCCCGAAGCCGTTCGCCCCGGCACCGTGCCTAGTTCGAGAAACGAGTCGTCAGTTCACAAGTGTCGGGATGGAAGCGCGTTCCACTTGCCACGTTCTGGTCATCGACGGGCATGGATGCGGCGAACTCGAACACGTGTAGCTGGCGCGCTTCGTTGCGGGTGAGCGATACGACGCGCATGGCGTCGGTCAAGAACTCCCCGCTATCGCGGGCTTTGCAAGCGTCTACGAAGGCGCTGACCCGGCTGCTGTGGTCGCCAGAGTCGTCGGTGTTCTGTAGGTGCGACAGGAATACGCCTTTGATGGAACCGGCGCTGGGGCTCGTCGCCTCGAGGTTCGCGATGAATCCTTCGCGCAGCGACGTGGGGTTTGCGTCGGCGGCGTCCATGTCCGGGGCGAGCTCGAGCAGGTCGCAGCGGGTCGAGGAGAAGATCGGTCGCGTGAAATCGACCATCAGTACGTCTTTGATGAAGTCCTCGTCGATGACGCCGGCGTCCTTGAGCTTGTTGACGTAGTCCATGTCGGCTTCGGCGCGCTCGGGGAATACGAAGTCGAACACCGTATCCACCAGAGTCTCGCCGTCCTTGTTCTGCATGGCGCGACCGGAGAAGTCGGCGACTCGCTGGTTGTTCGCGGTGAGCAGATTCTGGTAGTCGCTGAACTCGACGGTGACGGAACCGAATCCGCCCAGGGCTGGGTCGAGGAGGAAGTCGCGCGGGATACGGCTCATCTCGGAGCCACCGGCTTCACCCGTGGGCGGGCTCTCGAAGTCCGCGCCGTTGTCTACGTTGATTTCGACGGTGCAGAACAGCGGTCGCAGCAGGTCTTTGACCGTGCCGGTCTCTTGCAGCATCGCGACGCGAGTGGTGTTCCATTTGCGGTTACCCGCTTTGACCAGGCTCTCCATGGTCGAACCGCTGCTTTTCGTACCGAGGTCCGGGTTGTTGGTGACCAGAGTCTGTGCCCCCGGCGTATCCATGTGACCTTCCCAGTGCAGCCACGGCGTATGCAGTTCTTTCATGACGAGGCCGCCACCGGTGTGGCAATTGGCGCAACGCTTGTCGCCGCCTTCGCCTGGACCGCTGAGCATATCGTGAGAGTCGCCGAAGTAGTTCCACTCCCCGCCCTCGAGAGTGTAGTAGTTGTAGATGCCCTTGCTCTCGTCGAACGCCATGACCTCGACGTCTTCGGGCAGCTGCTTGGCGTTTGCGCCCACGCCGAATAGCGAGAACATCAGGTCTTCGCGTTTGCGATTGTTACAAGCGCGGGTCGTGACCAGGCGGTAGCTGTCGGCCTCGCCCAGAATCTGGCTGGTCTCGGAAACGACCATAGTGCCGATGCCGGAGCGCTCGTCGGTGCAGCCTTCAGCGTCGGTCTCGCGCAGCTTCGCCATCACATCACTGAAGCTGGTCGGGCACGTGTCGCCAGCGCGCAACACCAGCATGGCCAGCGGGTCGCCGAAGCGTCCGGGGATGCTCCCCTGTAGGTTTCGGCCGCTGCGATCGTTGGTCAGTGCATCACAAGGCGAGACTTCGATGTCGTCGTTATCGTCGCACTTGGCGCCCTCGCAGTTGGCGTCATCGCCGCTGGCGGAGCAGTTGAGCTGTAGCGCCATGAGCGGCACAGCGAGAATCGAGAGTAATTTTGGAAGTCGTTTCATTGTCGTCTTATCCAGTTCTCTTATTCTGCGGTGACTACCCAGGGTTGATCGGAGCAAGTGCCCGCGTATTGGCCGTCTGTGGGCGGCGCACATACAACGGCGGCGGAAGGAATCGGTACATGCACGACAACGTTGTCGGCGTACTTGGCGCGGCAGCGGCCTTTGGGATCGCTCTGCGACTTGAGCAAGTCGTCGGCGGTGAGGTCACAGGTGACCAGGGTCTGGCTATCGTCGCCAACGTCGAAGTAGCGGCATCCGGCAGGAAGCTCGCTCTGGCCCGACCAGGTGCCAAGGGGGAAACCGCGAAGGGTAATGACGCTGTTGCCGTTTTCGTCCATCTGCGGCTGGGTCGGTACCAGGGCAGTGGGAACATCCACGTCGTCGGCGACACCGTCACCATCGACGTCTACTCCGCAGCCGCATTCTTTCAGGCGAAGCGCGGCGGCGCAGATGGTCGGGTCGGAGCGACGCCAGTGCGTGCCATAGAGATCGGAGGTGAGCATGCAGCCTCGGGTGTAGTCGTCGTGTAATGGATCTTTTGGGTCGCTCGGGTCACCAGCGAAATTGTCCCGTGTGAGGCAGTCGCGAACGAGTGCCGAGGCGGCGACGTTTGAGTTGAACGACACCTTCATGCGGAAGTTCTCTTCGTTGAGCTCGAACCCATAGATGCTGGGGCACTCAGCGTCGCCACTGCAGATGGGCAACGGACCAGGGACATCCGAGTGCCACGATGTGAAGATGCACTGGCCGACCACTGCTGTGGGGTCGTCCTCCAGTGCGAAGATTTGATCTTCGGTGAGGCGCAGCTCCAGGTCCGTGGTGCCGCCACCGGTCAGGTTGCGGCCCAGGTCGACCGGGTCGGGGAGCTCTCCGCCTTCGATGCGAGGCGGTGGCTGCACGATGGCGAAGTACTCGGTGTATTCCTGGCCACGGTCGTCACCGCCCACTGTATTGACGCCATCGACGTCCGAGGTCGCCCAGCGAATCGCGTCGGGCGTGAACGCGCGCTGCCCACTGTTGAGGGCATCGTTGCGTCGCATGTCGCACGACTCTTCGGGCGGGTCGTCCGGGGTATCGCATTTCGCGCTGCCACACTGGGCGGCGTCGATGCCTTCTTCTGTCGAGCAGCCTGCGATGGTGACAAGCAGTGCACTCAAGCCGATTCCGAGACCTCTCGTTATTCGTCGCATGCTCTTGATGTAGAGCAAGTCGCGGGCCAGAAATGTGAGACCGAGTTACGCTCAGTTAGCCGGCCGTTGTGGTCGGGTCAGTAGTCACCGGGTGGCTATTGTCGTGTCCGGTATTTTGGGGGGCAGTAGCCGCACCGTCCGGACGCGGGAACACGCAATCGCGCGCTGGCGCGAACACGTGTTCGTACTCGTTTCATTACTCTTTATGTGGTCGTGGTTCGTTTGCTTAGAGCACCCAGGGATCCTGTGTGCAGGTGTCTGAATACGGTGTGGCATCGCTCGGCGAGCACACGATGTCGTTTGCCGGAATGGGTACGTGCACGACGACGTTGTCGGCGTACTTCTCCGAGCAGCGTCCTTTGGGATCCATGGAGTAGTTCAGTAGGTCCGCCGCTGTCAGATCACACGAGACCACGGTCTGGCTGCCATCGCCGAGTTCAACATAGTGGCAGCTCGGCGGTAGGTCGCCTGTGCCCGCCCAGCTGCCCAGAGGAAAGCCGCGTCGATCATAGGGGGACAGCTCCACGGAGAGGTCGCCGCCATTGCTCAAGGAACAGCCGCATTCGGCCAAACGCACGGCGGCAACGCATGCGGTCGAGTCTGACTTGCGGAACGCCGTGTCGTTGAGTTCATCGTTCAACATGCAGCCGCGATAGTACGGATCGTGCAATGGATCGTCAGGGTTGCCCGCGTCGCCGCCGGGCGGAATGACTGCGCAGTCCTCGACAAGCAACTGAGCCGCCTCGGCGGAGTTCGCCTCGAACGTCATGCGGAATGTATCGGAGTCCACGGTCACTCCAAGCACGTCGCCGCAACCACCTTCGCAGCTGGGCTCAGTGTCGATGTCGCTGTTCCAGGACGTGAATATGCACTGGCCGACGACGGAGCTCTCGTCTTGTTCCAGGGTGTAGATCTGTTCGTTGGTCAGGGCGACCCGGTTCGGCGTCGTGCCGTCCCAGCTGTCGATGCCCAGGTTCTTGCCGACGATGCGAGCGTCTTCTTCGCCGGGGACAGATACGATCGCGAAGTACTCGCAGTATTCTTGGCCGCGATCATCTCCGGTTACCCCCGAGACGTCTGCGCAGGACCAGCGCAGTGCGTCGCGAGTAAGCGCGCGCTGATTATCGTTGAGTGCCTGGGTGCGCCCGCGTTCGCAGCTAATAGTTCCTGGGTCGTCGGGCAAATCGCACTTGGCCCCGTCACACATCGGTTCCGTATCGCCGGACTCGGAGCAACCGGCGACAGTCAACAATGCGGCGAGAAAGGCGCTGGTTAGTCGCACGCGACCTCGGGCAGGCCGGGCATGCTCTCAACTGTGTCCAGCACCCTGCACAGGGCGGCGTCACGCTTCGTCGTTAGTTCGGCTCGGCCGATGCTGCTTACGTGGCTGTCGATCATGTTGCCGAAGTCGTCCACGCTTAGTTTGCAGATGCCAGATTCGCAGGTGGTCGGCACCGTGTCGTCGCCGAGCAGGACGAACAAGTCCACCGTGGTGTCGCCGGTGGCCACGTCAACTGCGATGACCTGCTCCGGCGAATCGCCAGCCAGGGAGAACTCGTCTACCTTCATTATCTCGTCGAACAACACCTGCATCGCTTTGGAGGTGCGCCAGGTCTCGTCCAGGGCCGGTGGGTCTTTGGCGAAGCGCGTCATCGCGTCCTTCCACAAGTTGCAGCGGAAGTCCGAGAACACCGGGCGCTTCCAGTCGAGCGCACGAACACGCAGGATCTGGTAGGGCGTGAGCACGTTGACCGCCATGAGGCTGCCCTCGTAGTCGATGTCTGCATTGCCGCGTACCGGCACCATGAACAGTGGGGAGCCAGCGTCGTCCATGCGCAACTTGCCGTCGGCGAGCCAACTCCATGACCAGCTCGACGCTCCGAGCGCTTGGTACGCCTCGCGGATGCCGCCACTCATGGCGACGTTGGCGTTGATCAGCCCGGTACCAAAGTCCTCGCTCGCGTAGTTGAGTTGCTCATCGCAGAACACCGGGCGCAAGAGAGACATGGCCGCAGTCACCTCTGGCGGCCTGTTACGTCGTTCTCGCGCCCGGGCGCCCGCGACCAGCGAGTGACCCGCGCGCACGATCTCTTCGAGACGTGGCGCTGCACCCATTAGATTGTGTCCGTGTTGCATGAAGTTCGGCGACTCTTCAGTCGCGTCGGGGATGACGTAGGTATGGGATCGGAAGTCGGGTTCGGCGTTCCAGTGAACCCAGGGGGCGGACAACTCGTTCATGATCGGTTGCATGGGCATGGTGCCCCGCGACAGATCGGACGGTCCTAAATGACAGCCAGCACAGCGCTCGGGATCGATCGAGATCTTTACGACTTTGTCGTCTAGGACTTCGGTCTCGTAGAACCGGTAGATGCGCGCGTCTGCGTCCCATGCGAACATTTCGAGGGTTCGCACGTCCACGTCTTCGGAGTTTTCTTCCTGAAGCGACGCGGCCATGAAGAACTGAGGCGCCTTGGTGTTGTCGTCGGTGCACACGGTTGCGATCAGCCGAGGGAATGCGTCGGCTTCGCTGATCAGTGCGTCAGAGATGACGAAGCTGCGGATCGATGACGCGTCGCATCCTTGTTCTTTTGCGAGCCCGTCCAGCACGATGCCGAAGTCGAGTTCCGCCTCACCGTCGTCGCCGATGGCGTAGCCGCGGAGGAAGTTTGCGATCGGATCGGAGCGGCCATCCAGGTTTGTTTTCCAGCCACCGGAAGAGTCATCGCACTTACCAACACAATCGGGATTGCTTTCGCCGCCGCAGCCAATGAGTGCCGCCGTTAATGCGCAGGCGACGGTAGTGATCGCGCTCTGCCTCGTCAGCGTCCCATGCATGCCGGGTGACAAAGCAGGATCGAGGCCACGTTCAGTCGGTTGAAATTCCGTCTTATTACGCACTGCGAGGCGGCTGGAGTAGTCGGTGAACGCAACTCCAGTTGCCAGCAGGTGGGGACGACGAACCCCCAACGCAAACGGCCAAGCCAACGGAACTACGCGCACGCGGATCAACGGACGGAGCGATGAGTTGTGGTACGTCAATTGCTCAGCACCCGGGTATGGCTCCTGGAAAAGTTCTGGCAACTCTAGTTGGTCTGGCCGCGATCGCAGGCGCAGCGTGCGGCGGAGGTGGCGGACCAAAGATGTCGGCGCTCGACGACCAGGTAGTCGCGGTGGGCGGCGAGATCACCATCGTGCTCGCCGCCAGCGATGCCAGTGGCAGCAAGATCTTATATAGCTTCTCCAAGGAGGGGCCGAGCATCGATAGCCGATCCGAGCTGACGATTCGCCCGGACGGAGCAGGCGTATTCAAGTGGCGCCCGTTGGCGGAAGATGTTGGTAGCTGGGCGTTCGATTTCACGGCAACCGCCGGCGCACTCAGCGCTCGGCAGACCATTCAGATCGAAGTGCGCTCCGTTCTAGGCGACAGCGGGACGCCGTTGTTTCGTAAACCGCTGGGTAGCGGCACCATGCTGGACCTGAGCTCGTCGAACTGCGTAGAGATCGACGTGACCATCGACGACGCGGACACCAGCGACGTTGAGATCAAACAGGCCGAGCCAGTGATTGAAGGCGCCCGACTCGAGCGCGACAGCAACAACCGGGCGTTCTGGCACTGGTGCCCGACCGCGGCACAGATCAGCGCCGGTGATCGCTATCAGCTTCGCCTCGAGGCTGACGACGGCTCCAACCCGGCGTCGATCAAGGACTACACCATCGTGCTGCGCAAGAATCTGGGCTCGGATTGCCCAGGCGGCGCACCGACCATCGACCATACGCCGGAAAATGACTCAACCATGTTGGGCCTCACAGTGCCGGCCACCATCACCGACGACCAGGGCTTCAAGAACGCGCCGCTCTTCTACTACTCCCTCACGGAGCCGTCGGCGACGCCGAACCTGGGCGAGATGATCCAGCTGGACATGCTGCTTATCGAGGGTGACAACAGCGGTGGGCTGTGGGCGGCCGAGGTTCCCAACCCGGTGGCGGGCATGGGATCGGGCGCGAGTGCGACTGTCTATTACGTGATGGTCGCGACGGACAACGATGACCAGGCCGGCGACTGTGATCACCTGAGCCAGAGTCCGGTGTTCACCATGAATGTGACCAACCCGGGTGGCAACGGCGGCGTCGGCATGTGCGAGTCGTGCTCCGCGGATGCTCAGTGCGGTAGCGGCGCGGGCGATTTGTGCGTGCGCGTTGGCGTGGCAGGGCAGGGCTACTGCATGAAAGGCTGCGGTAGCGATTCCGACTGTGGCGCCGGCTACGAGTGTTCCGATGACGACGTCGAATCCGTCGATGGCACCAGCGCTCGACAGTGCGTGCCCGTCGCGGGAACGTGCGAGCCCGTTCAAGCGTCGTGCGCAGATGACGAGCTGGAGGGCAACGACACACGCATCGACGCGCTTAGCGCCGGCCCGTTGACCGTTGGCACCTACGGCAATCTGGTTAGCTGCCCGGCGACCTTCGGCGCCGACGATGATTGGTACCGGGTGGAAGTCGATGTTGCCAGCAAGCTCACCGCGTCGATCGTTGGTGAGTTGACCAGTGACCTGGATCTCAGCCTGCACACTGCCGACGGTACGCTAGTGACGGCGTCTACCGGGCCCATTGCCGAGGAAGGCATTACTCGTACGCTGGAGCCTGGCACCTACTATTTGCGGGTCAAAGCGTTCGTACGCATCGGTCTGGATTCGATCGGTCGCAATCAATACACCCTGGACTACGCTCTGGGCGCAGGTGGCGCCTGCGAAGATGACGGTGACGAGGACGACGACAACGCCGGCCAGGCGCGCATCGCCAACATCTATCCCGATCCGTTCACGTCGACGACCAACGCCATTTGCTCAGGCGACGACGACTGGTACGAAATCGAGCTGTACAACGACGAGACCGTGGCCGTTGACCTCACCTTCGACCAGGCCAACCCGACTGAGAACCTCGACCTGCACTTTATTGACGCCGGCGGAGTAGACCTCACACCGTGTTCTGAATCCAACCCGACGACCTGCTCGTCGTTCTCGGGCCAGAGCATCGACTCGAACGAGCACTACGAATTCACAGCGCCGTCATCTGGCGGTCCCTTCACCTACTACGTCGTCGTCCGCGGTTGGGCCGGCTCGGAGAATCTGTATGACATCTCGATCGCTCTTCAGTAAGGGGTTCGTCGGCGGATTGCTCGCGCTCGCCTTTGTCGTCGGTTGTGGCGCCGGTGAGGATGGCGAGCAGATCGATACGAGCCTGGACGGTCTGGAGATTACCCAGGTGAACCCGGGCACCGTGGTTCCCGGCAGCGCACTGGTCGTCGTGGGCAAGTCGTTCGTCGATGAGCCGTGGGGAACCGCGCAACTTAGACTGAAGGGTGATTTCTCCGGCGAATCCATCGACGTGGTCGTGCCCGCGCAGTTCTTCGACTATACGCACCTGCACGTGGACGTGTCCGCGGAGCTGCTCAAAGTGCTGCCAGCTGCCGACGGACAGTTTCGCGGCGACGTGACCGTACAGATTCTGAGCTCGGTGGACGACATGCTCCACGAGTCCCCGGCGTTCCCCGTCAACTTGACCGTGGCGAACGAACTGACTCCTGTACTGGATACCCTGCAGAGCACGGGCGTCATCTACATTAACGAGCCTATTACCGTTGTTGGTAACGGCTTACTGCTCGGTGGCAACGAAGGCAAGAGCTTCGCCGTCGTCAACGGTTGCTTTCAAGCGCAGGGGGAGAGTTCCTGCGCGCCGCTACCGAGCAGTGAGGTGTTACTCGTACCAGCATCGGAGTACGATCGCACCCAGGCAACGTTCGCGTTTGCCCCTGGCATCGCCGGCATTCAGCCGGGCACGTTCATCGGCACCATATCGTTACGCAACGATCATACGGCCGGTGGCGTGACCGACAGCGATAGCAAGGACGCCGACTATGAGCTGCTCAAGGTGCGCGTCACCCAGGTGACGCCCGATGCAGCAAGTCTCGGTCAGTACGTCGACATCACTGGCGGCGGATTCGTCGGTGGCGACGGCAGCGAGCAGACGCTACTGGAGTTGCGCGGTACGTTCACTCGCGACGGCCAGGCCGAGGGCAGCAGCATCGACATGATTCTGGTACCGGAGTTCGTGTCCGGGCCACTCGTGCGCTACGTGCTCAATGAAGACGATGCACTGGGCAACGCCATCAACCTGCGCAAGCACACCGGCACATTCACCGGGACCATCACGCCACTTGCGTCCTACGACGGCGAGCAAGTCACCGGCGACGCGACAGCGATCAGCTTCCGCATCGCGCCGGTCAAACAAGTCGTCTACCTGAACTTCCTGCCCTCGTATCGCGAGAGCTTGCGACGCTTCGGACTGCGTGCGCTGGACGCCCGCATTCGCGAGCGCATCCTGGAAGTAGCGCGCCGCGATTACGACAGCATCAACGTCGAGTTCCGACAAACAGTCCCTGCCGACTTCGCCTACTATACGCAGATCGACGTCGCTGGGCCCGACCCCAATGGCCAGGGCCTGCTCGGCTACGACAACACGCCGGGTAAAGACAACAACAACCAGCGCTTGTTCGACCGCATCGGCGGCGTGAACGCAACGACTCAAGAGGACGGCTATCCCGGCTACGGCGGAGTGTTCATCGAGTCCATGTTCTCGTTTTCCAAACACCCCAACGGACTGGCCAAAGCCATCGACAACAACGACGCGGCCTTCGATCGCATCTTCGATCACTTCCGACCCGACCAGGGCGGCGCCCCCGTAACTGCAGCCGACTTCGACCAGGGCATCCCAACCCTCACCGAAGGAGGCAACTGCCCCGCAACCGATCGCCCCACCCAAGCCGCCTGCGCAGTCTGGACCCTGGGCTCCCTCATCGGCACAACCCTCACCCACGAACTGGGCCACTCCCTCGGAATGGCCAACCCCGGCGGCGAAGGCTTCCACAACTTCGGCGACGAACCCAACCGCCTCATGGATCCAGGCGGCGCCCGCCCGTTCACCGAGCGAGCCGAACTAGACAACCAGGGCCCCGCCACGTTCTGCGACGAGGAATACACCTACCTCCGCCGCATCCTCCCCACCAACCAGCCCGAAACCCAAACCCCCCGCCCCATCTGCTTCTAACCCGGGGGTCAGGCTACTGTCAGTAAACCCGCGAGAATCACTGCACTTCTGGACTGTACCGCGAAAGTTCAAAGTCACGCCGCAACAGGGCGAGGCGACGACCGATACAGTTTGCATGAGAAAGCGACGAAAAGTCGTCCCCGACAGTCCTCATCACGTGGTTCACCGCGGTAACAACCGCCGGAGACTGTTTTCCTACCCCCGTGACTACCACCGGCTCCTATTCGATCTGCGGGTAGCGGTGCGCCAGACACGCTGCACTGTCCAGGCGTTGTGTTTGATGGCCAACCACGTGCACCTAATCGTCACGCCACCGGAACCGCACGCTCTGAGCGACTTCGTCAAGTTGTTCGCCCAACGCTACGCCCGGCACCGCAACGACCAACGGAACTCCAGTGGAAAGCTATTTGAGGGGCGCTTCTGGAGCGAGCCGATCAAGAGCACGTTTCACCTGGCGGTCGCAACGATGTACATCGATCGCAATCCTGTCGCTTCGGGCTTCAAGAACCCGGCCGAGGACTTTCGTTGGTCTACATGCGCATTGCACTGGACGGGCAATGCGAATGACAAAGCGATCTCCGACTTATGGACGCCAAGTTTCTGGTACCTATCACTTGGGCGCAGCGCGGAAGAGCGCGCGCTCGAGTACAAGAAGAGCTTCGCGCTGTACTCGCGGACTGCCCTCGCACGCGAGCAGCACGAATTCTTCGGCTCGTTTGACGTTGGGCGCACACGCTACAAGCGCCGGCTCGAACGTCCGAATCGGTCGTCCGCCTGCGAGGATAGTGAACTTTCGCGGTACGGTCTAGAAGGGTAGGGATTCCGCATGGTTTGGTGGGGGTAGCCTGACCCCCGTGTCTATTTTGGGCCGGGGGCGCCTGGGAACTTTAGGATTCCTAGCTGCATGCGGAACATGGCGCCGTCCCAGAAGACGGCGTGGTTGGCGATCTTGCCGTCCTTTAGGTGGAAGACGGAGGCGGCGGCCAGGTTGACGGTCTTGTTTGTGGCGGGGGCGCCGGGGACGTTGCCGCTGTTGTTGCCGTTGAATGTGTACGTGGTGACCACGTAGTCGCCGGCGGCCCAGGACTTGGCGTCCTTGAGGGCGGCGTCGGGGAACATGGCGAACAGTCCTTTGTACTCTTTGAGAATGTTGCCGTTGCCGCCGACTCGGGCCGGTGCGGACTGGTCGTCCAGCCATGCGTCGGCTGTGTACTGGGCGATGGCTTTCATGGCGTCGTGGGCATTGAAGTGTTTGAGCAACTCGTCGACGGTGGCCAGGTTCTTCTTTTCGGTGGCGTTGTCGGTGGACACGGCCGTGACCAGGGTTGGTTCGGCGCCTTCCCAGACGGGGCGTACCCGCGGGTCTTTGGCCATACCGAGCTGGACCATGAAGTTGTAGTTGTCGGCGTAGAGATCTTGGCGGACGATCTTTCCGTCCTTAATGCGCACGATATCCAGGCCGAGGAAGCTCACCTGTTTGTTCGTGGCGGGCATGCCCATCATCGGCTTGGTATGGGTGCCTTTCATCATGGCGATGGACGCGACCGTGTCACCTTTGACGAACGCATGGGTCGGCCACGCTTTCATGTCCGGGAACGAGGCGCGGAATGTCTTGAAGAACCTGGCCGCGGCGTCGGCGCCCTTGAATGTCTGCGGCATTCCGGCCGCCTGAATGACTGCGTCAGCCGCATAGAGCGACTTGAGCTTGTCCCAATCGCCTTTCTGATAGGCGTCTCCCCACGCATGCATCACGGCAAGCGGGTCGCTCTTTTTTGCAGGTGTGGTCGTGGTGGTGGTGGTCGTCGTGCCAGTACCACCGGTGGTTGTCGTGGTTGTGCTCGCGTCGTTTTTCGAGCCACACGCACCAAGCAACACAGCAAGTGAAAGAACAGTCAGGACTTTGCGCATGGGCGGGTCATACCAATGACCCGGGCTGCGATCTAGCGTTCGATGCGGTGGATCTTTCCCGCCGCGACCGCTTTCCGCGTGGTTACCTTCCCATCGGGCCAGCGCACTTCGACGTCGACGATCTTACTCCCGGCCAGGCCCACGTGTAGAACTTCGTCCTGCTGGCCCAGGTAGCCATTACCGCAGCTGAGTTGCCGCATCCACTTCTTGTCGCCGGCCTTCACTACGATTGTCGCGCCGATACCGCGGCTGTTCTTGCCCGGGCCTTTGAGCCCGATGCCGACCCAGTTGTGCTTGTTGCGCTTGCGGTTCTCGAGTACCACCGGAGCACGTCGGAAGTTGTTGACGATCAAGTCCAGGTCGCCATCGCGATCGATATCCACGGCGACCGCGCTACGCGAGTTGGCAGCAAACGCTTCGGCGGATGAGTCCGGGGCAACGAAGAACAGGTCACCGTCGCGCAGGAACATGATGTTCTTCTGGTCGGCCGCGGACGAACCGGGGATCCAGCCGTTCGTCATGTACATGTCTTCGTCGCCGTCGTTGTCGTAATCGAAGAAGCGGCCGTCCCAGCCCCAGCCGCGGTCACCGGGCTCGAAGCGCGTGTGCTCTTCTGACCGCAATCGTTTGCCGCCTGCCTTGTTCATGTAGAGTTTGTTGCCGTTGAGGTACTGGAACGCTTTGACCAACGACGCGTCGATGTCTATCTCCGATTGGTCCGTCGGAAATACGACTTTGATTCGTTTGGCGAACATGTCGATGTTGGTCACGTAGAAGTCCCAGTACCCGTTGCCGTCGATGTCCGCTACTGCCACGTTCATACCGCTGCCGCGATCGCCCGTGCCGGTGGCTTCCGTCGCGTCAGTGAACTTGCCGGCGCCGTCGTTGCGCAACATGACGTTGGGGCCGAAGTCGTTTGCCAGGTACAGATCCAGGTCGCCGTCCTTGTCGTAGTCGACGATGCTGGCCGCCAGAGTCCAGCCCGTGTCGGCGACTCCAGCCTCGGCACCGACCTCGACGTAGCGACCGTCGCTTTCCATGCGCCACATCTGGTTGGCCGTGCCGTTGCGTCCGTCCAGCGAAGGCAGATTCCGGCCCTTGGCCTGGCCGGCGTTGTGTTTGCCGTTGCCGTAGTAGCCGATGTAGATGTCCAGGTCGCCGTCTTTGTCGTAGTCGAACACCGTTGCAACGTGGGCGCCGCGGCCGGTCTTTAGCCCCATGTCCGCGGCGGCGAACTTCGTGCCGTCGTTGCGCAGCGTCAACGACTCCTGCTCGCTTCGAACGATCAGCAGGTCCAGGTCGCCGTCGCCGTCCATGTCGAAGAACAGGCAGCCGCGCGCGTCGTCCAGGTCGGCCGGAATTCCCCACGCTTTGGTTGCGTCGGTGAACTTGCCCGGTGCGCTCTTGCCGCGGTTGACCATCAAACGGCCGAGTTGTTCGCCGGCGATGAACAGGTCAGGGTAACCGTCGCCGTTGATGTCGCCGACAGCGATGCCAGCGCCCATGACCGTCTGAATGTCGAAGCTCGCTTTGGGCTTCCCTGTCGGCAGTTTCGTGGGAAAGCCGGCGGCTCCGCTAATGTCGACGAACAGTGGTGCCTTGTAGCCCGCCATCAATTTCGTTTTGGCCTGTTTGTTGGCGGCGCTCCAGTTCATGGCGTGTTGGCTCAGGGGCGGGACCATGACATAGCGCTTGTCGCGAACCCTGCGTGCGACAGATGCCGTGATTTCCTTGACCCCGTGCTGCTTGGCGATCGCCTCTGCTCGACGCAGATAGACGGCCATAGCCATGGACAGCACCTCGGACAGGTACTCGGCGGCGAACGGGTCCATAGCGAACGGCTTCTCTTTCCACACCCGCTGCATGGCGATCCAGTGAATCGCGCTGTCGCGCACCCCGTTCATCTCGTGATCCAGTAACCGAAGCTCGAATGGCTTTCGAGTTTTGGCGGCGATGGTTCCCGGATTGGGCGCGAAGCGCACCAGGATGTCGCCGTTGTTTTGCATTTCGTGGGGGAACAGTTGCGCGAGCACGTTCTGCACGTGGGCCGCGTCCAGGTAGCGCTTTCGCTGCAGCTTGCTCCGGGCGAAGCTGCCGTCCTGCAGATAGTTGTCGGCGCGCATGGGCTCGAAGCCGGCGCTTACGAAGTGGGCGAGGCTCTGCAGGTCCCGCAGTAACAGTCCAGCCGCGCCGCGCGTGAGCGGCAGCCGGCTCACTTTGTTCAAGTCAGCAAGTACCTTCGCTGCGCCTTTGTTGTAACTACGCAGCGCCGCGACCTTGCCGTCGATGAGCTTCTTCGTCAGCGGTGGCAATAAGCGCAAGGCAGCCGTGGCGCGGTTCGTATCGGGCGCGCGCTTTGGGTTGGCTAGTTTCAGTTCGGTGCTCAAGGAGCGGAAGGCGTCTTGCACGTCCTTGCCTTCGATCCGTCGGCGTTTGCCGGCAGTGGCCGCGGCGCCCGACCGTTTCAGCAACATCAGTGACAGCCGTGTGGCCAACTCCGCCATAGCGCGCAAGCCGTCATCGGACACGGTCGCCCCGCCGCCGCCGTGGCGGATCTCGTCCTGCAACACACCGATGACGACACGCCAATGTTCGGCGGTTTGTGAGTAATCGTTGTAGTCCTTCAATCCCACGTTCGCAGCGAGCTTGGTCAGGTCGGCGCGTCTGGCCTGGTCCAGGGTCGCCGCGGGAATGCTCACTCCTTTGAAGTCCTCGGCCGTGAGCTCTCGTCGTGCAGATGCAGTGCGGGCCTTGTGCAAGGCGCCGCGCAACAGGGCCTTCATCGCGGCGATCTTGGTCAGAGTCGCGAACTCGCTGTAGCTCTTCTCGGAGATGAACCAATCCAGCTGGCGAAAGCTGGTCCAGCAGGTCACGTCCTTCTTTGTTTCTAGGGCCGCCATCATGTCGAGAGCGCGCGACACGGAGCGGTGCAGCGGTGTCTCGCTGACTAGAGGCGGCTTTGTGACCGGGGGCTTCTTGCTTGGCTTGTCTCCGTCACCACCCTTGCAGCCCGTGAGCACCAGGCTCAGAAGCAGCAGCGAGCGGACGAAGGTCAAGGGCATTCGAAGTCGGGAAAGATTGGCGTGATCGGATACCGCGTGGCGATCTTGCACGATAGCTCGCGGTGCTTGGCTGCGAGTGTAGCGCGCATCCCTGGTACGAGCGCAGCTTGCACATGGCTATTTAGCTCCACCGCCCAATCAGTCAACGAAATCTGCTGTGTGCCCATCATCATGTCCGCGTAGAGTTCGCGCACCAAAGCGGCGTTCGTGTCCACGGTGATCGGCCTGGCTTTGGCTCGCTCGCTTCCGGCTCGATACAGCTCACAACGCACGGCGCTGTCCACCGGGTTGCGCCAGTCGACGGCGCGTACTGCGAGCACCTGCCGGGCTGTGAGTACGCCGCGGGTGACCAGGTTCAACTCGGCCTGCACTGTGGACTCTCCACGTACGGGGACGAGGGTGAGGTTCGGTTCGCCGGCGGACATGAACGACGTGGCATCCGTTAGCCACGACCAGGAGCCAGATACACCCGCTTCGGCAAACAACCGAGGAAGCGCTGGGTCAATGAATGCTGCGGTGCGAATTTCGCCGTCGCCGTGCACTTCAGAAACGAAGTTGACGGACTCGTCGCAGAACACAGGCCGCAACAACTCGAGGGCTTCATCGACACTGGCGGCGGAGTCGCGGCGCTTCCCTCGAGCGTTGGTTACCCGGTCGATGCCAGCGCGAATGATCGGCTCCAGGTCAGCTGCGCTGCGCAAGCGCGCACTGTCGGTGACGTCGCGATACACCGGTGATGCGGCGATGGTTGGGTCCAGGTAGTCGTCGAACAATTGAGATCGGAAGCCTGGCTCGGCGTTCCAGCCGGACCAGGGGCTGGTCATTTCATTCATGAGCGGGGACCACGTTGTGAGCTTCTCCGGGCCGCCGTGGCAACCCAGGCAGAATCGTGGCTCGACATTGACGGACAGGCCGCCTCCGTCCGCGGCTCGCGTGGAGTAACGTCGGTACAATCCGGCATCGGCGTCCCATGCTGCCATGTGAATGGACGTGGCATCCGTTCCGCCGTGGCCGTCGACGCCACCGAGAGCGACAAAGAACTGACTGGCCGCCGTCGCGTTGTCCGCGCAGTTCGACAAGATCAGTTTCGGCGTGTAGTCGTCGTTGGACAAGACGACGAAACTCGCGGCGTCGTCGGCGGCGCAGCCGAGGAGTTCACCGACTCCGTTCATGATGCCGCGATAATCCCCGGCGAGCGTGCCGGCAGAGCTAACACTCGCCCGCAGGTGAGTTGCAATTGGGTCGGCGAATCCGTCGAGCTGGGCCAGCAATTCCGCCCGAGTCTCGGCACCCTCACAGCGGTCGAGCTCGCATGGGTCGGCGGCGCTGTCGGTACAGCCCGCCGCGGCTACAACCAGCGCGATCCCGAGTATTTGCTGCAAACGCTGCACGTGGGTTTCCAGCCCCTAACAATGCAACGTTCAAACCAAGATCCGGCGTGTAATCTTCAGCGGTTACGGCGGCCGGTATGGCAACTCGACTAGCCGTTTTCACGCCTGCTGACGACTGTTGGGACCAGTGGCGTTTAGCCCGGTCTGTTCGAATGGCTCGGGACGACTAGAAGTGAATGCCGACGTCGGGCAGCAGCGCGCGGGCTTTCGATTTTTCGAGGTCGGCCTCGGCCTCGGAGCCCGCTTCGATGCACGGGGTAGTCGGATTCGGATCCGCGCATGGTTTTGCGGCGATGATCCCATTGAGCAGCTTCAGGAACATCGCTTTGTCTTTCTTGCGGACAGCGTAGTAGCGAGCCTTGACGTAATGCATCGACAGGTTGTTCGGCACCTTCTTGGCGAGGAACTCGTACTGCTCGGTCGCCTTGTTGATGTCGCCACCGATGAACGGCGGAGCCGCCCCGTAGAACGCCGCCAGAAAGCGGTCCGCCCCGTAGTGAAAGAACGGACGCTCTGTCTTGTGCACGTGTTGGATCATCTTTTCGATCCGACTCTTCAATTTGAGTCCGTCCACCATCCCGCTGGCGTAGGCATAGGCGCCCAGATTCGTGCCATACCAATAGGCAAGCGGAATGCCTTCGCGTTCGATGACCTCAACGGCATTTTCGATCTTGCTACCCTGGCTGCGTAGCTTGGCGAACCGCGGCGATTGTGCTTTGAGACCTTGCTCCGCCAGCTCGAAGCCGCGCTCGTGCAGCTTCATGCGCTTCTTCCAAAACACGTTGGACAGCCAGCCACCGGCGGCGAAGAAGTACGCCTTGGAGAGCTTGGCGCACGTGCGCCAATCGCCGGGCTGCACTTTGACCGCCTCTTCCCACTTACCGATGGCCGCCATCGCGTTGCCGCCTTGGCCGCGCTTGGCCCAAAGTGCGTCGCCTTCACTGATGTATTTAGCGTGAGCTGACGTTTGGGTGGCGTCGAGTTTTCTTGGTTCCGACGTCGACATGCCACTCGAGGCGGCACCGCAACCGACGGCGGTAACGACGACCGCGAGTGCGAGAACTTGGGGGAGGAACGGCTTCAACATCACTGGTAACCCATACATAGCGTTGGTCCAAATTGCAATGACCCGGTGCACCCTCGCGTAGATAGCGGTTTTCGTTGTACAGATCGAGCCTGTTTCGAGGAAACCATGTCAAAAATCTCAATACTGATCGTAGCGCTCCTCGCAGTTTTCGCCTCCTCTACCGGGTGCGGAAGCAGTGGCAATTCGCGGCAACTCGTCGCCCCCGCGCCCCTGGCGGACAAGTACGAGGCCCAGATCCGCTGGACTAGCTACGGAGTGCCGCACATTTTGGCCAAGGATCTGGCGAGCGCCACCTTTGGCCAGGGCTACGCATTCACGGTTCAATACCCGTGCGTATTGGCCAGACAGATCATCCGCGTTCGCGGCGAGTACGCCAAATACTTCGGTCCCGGCAAAGCCGACATCGACGTGTCCAAAGACCTGGGCTACAAGGCGCTCGGTTTGATGAAGCAGGCGGGGCTCGCGGTCAATGCCATGAGCACCGATGCTCGCAGGGTCATGGAGGGCTTCGTCGCCGGCTACAACCATCGGTTGACGACTGAGGACGCGGCGAAAGTGCCGGCCGAGTGTCGCGGCGCTAAGTGGCGTCGGCCCATCACGGTCACTGAACTAGTCGCTTATGGGATGCACATTTCGATGATCGGTTCGCTGGCGCCGAGTGTTCACATGATCGGCCAGGCGCAGCCACCTAAGCCGACGTCCAGTAAGGATGCCCGCAAACTGCCCGGCTTCGAGTTTCCACCAACCGAAGCCCTCGCGAGTAACGCGTGGGCAATCGGTGCCGAGCGCTCCGAGAATGGTCGCGGCCTACTCGTTGCCAATCCGCACTTTCCGTGGCGTGGTCCCCTCCGCTTTTACGAATCGCACCTGACAGTGCCGGGTAAGCTCAACGCATACGGCGCCAACCTCCTGGGGTTACCGCTGGTGAGCATCGCCTTCAACGAGCACCTTGGTTGGAGCCACACGTTCTCGGCGTCGCGCCGGTTCGCCATCTATCGTCTCGCCTTGGACAAAGACGATCCGACCAAGTATCGCTACGGCAAAGAGACCCGAGCGATGACCAGCAAACAGGTTTCGATCGAGGTCAAGCAGGCGGACGGCACTCTCAAGAGCGTGAATCGCACCGTTTACAACAGTCACTACGGTCCGGTGGTGTCCGGGGGCTTCCTGCCCTGGTCCAAGAAGCACGCCTACGCGATTCGCGACGCGGCCTCGCCCAACAATCGCAGCATCGATCAGTATCTGGGCATGCTGCGCGCCCACGACCTCACGGGGTTCAAGGCGGCGATGCGCAAGTATCACAGCACTCCGTTCGTCAACACGATCTACGCCGACAAACACGGCAATGCGTTCTACGTGGACGGCTCGCGCGTGCCGCGTCTGAGCGGTATGGCCACCAATCTGTGGAAGATGGCGCGCTCGAATATGGCTGCGGTGCGCATCGCCTGGGAGCGCGGCGTGATCGCTCTCGATGGCAGCATGAAGCTGTTCGAGTGGCGGGCTCACAAGGATGCACCCGCGCCGGGTGTCGTGCCATTTGACGACGCGCCTCAGCTAACTCGCCGCGATTTCGTGTTCAACGCCAACGATAGCTTTTGGATCGCCAACCCTGCTCAGCCCCTGAAGAACCCATCACCGTTCTACGGCGAGACCAACAAGACGTTGACTGCGCGTACGCGGATGAACCTCAAACTGTTGACCGAACGCGGCGACAAAGGCGCATCGGGATCAGATGGCAAGTTCACTGCCAAAGAGATCGAGGCCGCAGCACTCAGCAATCGGGCGTGGATGGCGGAGTCGTTTCGCGATCAGGTCGTCGAGCGCTGCAGAATCGCTGGCAAGAAGGAGTCCACGCTCGGGCCCCTGTGCGTCACCCTGGCCAACTGGGACTTACGCCTCGACCTCGATAGCGTGGGCGCCGTCCTTTGGCGTGAGTTCGCTGGCACGTTTACGCGCGCCGACTACTACAGCGGCAAGATGTTCGTCAGCAAGTTCGACGCGAAGCAACCAATGGTGACGCCACATACGTTCGTGGCCGCACCCAACAAAGGCAGCGACCCCATCGTCGACAAACTGCGCGCGGCCGCGGCCAGCCTTCGCAAGCTGGGCATCGACCCGACTAAGGCGACGTTGCGCCAGTTGCAGTACACCCAGAAAGGCAACCAGCGCATCCCGGTGCACGGCGGCTCGAACGCAGAAGGCGCCACCAACGTTGTCTTCTATCGAAAGAGCCTGCCAGGCGCCGACGGCAAGCTGATCAACAAGAGCACCGGCTTGTTCAAGAACGGCTACCCCATCAACTATGGCACCAGCTTTATGATGGTCCTGGGCTTTACGGACAAAGGGCCCAAGGCGCGCGCGATCATGACTTACTCCGGCTCGGGCAATTCGAGCTCGCCGAACTTCAAAGATCAGACCGAGCTGTTTGCCAAGAAGCAGCTGCGCGACGTTCGTTTTACCGAGGCCGAGATCAAAGCCGACCCGAATCTGCGAGTCGAAACGGTCAGCGCCGCCAGAGCGAAGTAGCAGCGCCCCCAGCGCGCGAACGGCGGTCAAAAACTTGTCGCCGCTGGTTCGCCTACATTATCCTACACCTGTCATTTCCGTAACATCCGAGGGGGATCCATGCAATCCGAAGCCACACCTGCGCGCTGTCGCCGCCGTAACCGCAGCTCGCTCCATCGCCTAGCCGTCGCTCATCAGCTGGCGCATGTCGCCGAGACTCTGTCTCTGGACGCCATCGTGCTCGCCGATGACCTGGGTCGTCCACTAGCTCACGCGGGTAACCCGGAGCTGTCGAGCCTGCTCGCCGAGATGGCCATGTGGTCGATGCCAAGCGAGGACGAGCTAGACGAGTCCACGCTGCGACGAGTGCGCGCGCTCTATCCGGATCTCGAAAGCCGTCATTTCGTCGCCAGGCGCATCTATCTCAATGGCGCCATTGGTACCCGGATTATCGCCGCGGGAAAATCCCTGGCCAGGCAGGTTGGCGTCGACCAGGCGGTGCGTGGCGTCGAACGCATCTGCGATGACGCCAAGGAGCATTTATTCGATCAGGCGCGCACGAACGCGCAAGCGTACACCGGGGTTCCCAGGCAACGTCGTCGCGAAAGCGGCGTGCGCTGGCTGTTGTTCAAGCACTAGCGAGCAGCCGAATTGGCGACGGCGGCTTCCATGCGGTCGTCCATGTCCCCGGCAACACGCTTCCACTGGTACCGCCGCATCGCGCGTCGTCCGCGCTGAGCATCCCCCCGCCACAATTCGCGCCTGTCATGGCGAGCACACAGGTCCGCCAATCGTTCCGCCAGCCGTGGGTCTTCGTAGAAGCAGTCGGGCTCGTCCAGCTCGGCGAGTAGCTCCGGGTACGCAAGTCGTCGCGGCACGAGTGGGAACGCGCCAGCGGCTACCGCTTCCGCGACCGCGATACCGAAGAACTCGTGGCGCGCGGTGCTTACCACTACGTCCGCGCTCGCCAGGGCCGCCTCGTACTCCGTCCGGGACTCGAGCCAGCCCCAATGCACGACCCGATCGCCGAGACGTTCACGTGCGCTCGCAAACAGCTCTGGTTCGTGACGACTGGCGCGGCCCAACACACTGACGCGGAACCGGGCATCAGTTTCGGCCAGCTGGTCCAGAGCGGCGAACCACGCGTCGGGCGCCTTGTCCGCTTCCCAGCGGGCGGCCCAGAGCAGGTGACAGGGTGGCGGCGGCTCTGCACTTGCCCAAGCATTGTCTGAAGCGCTTGCTGATGCGCTTACTGAAATGCCTGGATAACAAATCGCACTGGTCTCGGCTATTTGCGCCAGCATGTCCATCGGCGCGTGGTCAGGCATGCGCGCGAGCAGCTTTTGCCATGCGGCCAGCAGGCCCGTGCGATGGAACTCGCTGTTGAACCAGACAGCGCTCGCCGCCGCAGCGGTGAACAGATTGGTGAACGCGAAGTGATAGTCCCGATCGCCTTTGTGCGCGTCCGGGTACAGCAGCTGGTTCTCATGAAAGTAGACGACGGTGGGCAGGTCGCGCAGCTGGACCGGGGCGAAACTGCGCCAGCAGGGCAGGTCGAGCATGTCTGTTGTCACTACCGCGTCGAACTTCGTGCTCATCTCGCGCGCCTGCTTCGCCAGCGTGATCGCGCCGTGCCGCATACGCCACTTCCAGTGACGCGCGGGCAGACCGAGTACGGTGAGGTCGTGACGTGAGTGCTCGCGCCATCCCTGAGCGAACGCACGATGGCTGCCGCCGTCGTACGGGTTGAGGAACAAAATGTTCAAGGGCGCTGCTACCGGGACGTGTCGGCGGTCAACGCCGTCGGTACCGGGTCGCCAGTTAGCGTCTCCAGGAACGCGACGATGTCGGCGACCTCGGCGGTCGTTAGATTGAGCGGCACCAGAAGCTGGTCTTTGGTGCCGTCGAAGTCGGCGCTGCCGCCGCCCTGGTTGTAGAACTCGACCACGGCGGTCAGGTCCACGAGCTGTCCCGTGTGCATGTACGGCGCGGTCAACGCGATCTGGCGCAAGTGCTTCGTGCGGAACTGACCACGCATGTCTTCTGTTTGGCTTAGATTGTCCAGACGCGTGGACGCCACGTCGGCGTATGCCCCGGCGCTGTTGAACGTGCTCGCGAGCAATTTGGCGACGGCCCCGTAGCGGCCAGTGTCTTCCGACGAAACGTTGTCGCCAGTCTGTGGCACACCCAGGTTGTGGAACGAGTTGTCCGAGAACAGAGGGCTGCTGTGGCATTCCTGGCAGCCAGCTTTGCCAATGAACAGGCGCAGTCCGCGTTTCGCAGCCGCGCTAATGGCGTCGAAGCTTCCGGCTACGTATTGATCGAAGGGAGCGTTGCGGCTGACCAACAACCGTTGATACGCGGAGATCGCTTTGGCGAAGTTGGCGAGTATGCGATTGGTGCTGTCCTGATCGGTTTGGGTCATGCCCTCCCAGTCGCCATCTGGATCTGAGTCAGATGCTTTGGGTTTTCCGGTCAACGGAAACCGGCCGGTGTCCGACAGATCAGGCATCGTCTCGAACACCGCCTCGTACTCGGTTTTGTACTTGTCGTAGATCATGTGGGCGACCGCAAGCCTGGTGCTAGCATGAGACTTTCCGGACTCGGTGGTTCCTAGCGCCTGACTCCACATGGTGTCGGAGCCGCCGGCCCACTTGAACCAGGAGTAGAACGCGGCGTTGACCACGGTCGGTGTGTTGCGTCCACCCCAGTCCGCGGCCAGCGATGTACCGTTCGGATTCGAGCGTTCGTCGTGAAACCACACGCCGGGTTGGTGGCAACTTGCACACGACACTTTGCCTGTCTCGCCGACCGTGCCGAGTCCGCCATTGCTTCCGTCGTCGGCGGTGACGATCGCGCCGGCGTGAGATGTCTCGTGAAAAAACATCTGACCGAGGGTCGCCGCGCCGGCATCGTCGGCAACCGCGTTGGTTGGGTCGGCCGGCACGTCCGGTAGCGGCGACATGGTTTCGATCAGCGACCACTCCGCTTCGGTGAACGTGCCGTCTACGAGCGTCGCGTCGTCGCCACAGCCGGCGGCGATGAGCAAGCCGACGGCGCCGAGCACATTAGAAGCCTTCAAGATGCGCTGCATCAGTGTCCCACCCATGGGTAGTACGTTACCCGAAACAACCTTGTACGTCCTGTGATCCACAATGCTTCCCGACTGAATGCAGGAACTTGCGTCTTGTTCCAGTCCGCATGAAATCGTCCGCAGAATCGATCTTTTTCCGCGACAGTCGCGTAGATCTCAGTGTCCTTCCGCGTACCAAGGAGGACTGACATGACGGATAGAAGCACAGCAGGTGGGATGTTTAGACGAGAGGGCGAGTACTGGTCGATTCGTTACGATCAGGGCGCAAACAGTCACACGGTCAGGCTGAAGGACATGAAAGGACTGCAATATCTGTCACAACTGCTCGGTAACCCCGAGCGCGAGCATCACGTGCTCGAGTTGGTCGCGGCCACCCGGGGCGGGGCGGTCGTGATGGATGGAGCGTCCATGCCGGCGCTGGACGGCCAGGCGATCGCGGCATATCGCCAGCGCATGGTGGATCTCGAACTGGAGATAGAGGACGCCGAGGGCTGTTGCGATCTCGGGCGCAAGCAACGTGCCCAGGTCGAGCACGAGCTCCTTCGCGCCCAGCTGGTGTCGGCATGTGGGCTAAGCGGTCGCAGCCGACCACAGGGACACGCCGAACGCGCGCGTAAGGCGGTTCGGAACCGAATCAGCGGCGCGCTGACGAAGATCGAGAACGCGCATCGTGGTCTCGGCCGACATTTGCGCAACTCGGTGAGCACCGGGACGTTCTGTATGTATCGGCCCGAGCGGCCACTTGCCTGGGAGATTGACTGAGGTGATGGAGTGAACGTGGGCATCGGTGATGTGGGAGAAGAGGTTTTGGCACGGCTGGCGGACTGCGGCGTTCGCGCGCCGCGCTTGTTGGGTGAGTTCCACGGCAAGACCGCGGTATCGCTCTGGGTTCAACAGGCTGGCGACGGTCATCGTCGCGCGCGCTGCCACGAAGGCATCGCTCAGTTTTACGTGAGCGACGGCGAGGTCGCCCTGGAGCTTTTCGGAGACTCTTCGCAACAAGACTTCGACGACTCGCCCACTCCATTGGCTGAGGGGTCGAGCGCGGGTGTTCCACGCCCGCACGGCAGTCCCGAACGCAGTGGCGTGCTCGCCATGGTTCAGGAGCACCACGCGCAGCTACTCGACGACATTCGCGACAACGGCGTTCTTGTCGCCCAGTGCACTCACTTCGATCGACAAGGTACGCGCAAACTGCTGGTTCGTTTCTACGAACTTTCCCTGCCCGGGTAGGTAGGGCGTTGGTGATTGACGACGTGCCAACACAACGCTGCGAGACCGCGTCGCGCTTGGTGTAAGCTGGTCGACGCGTGACAGGTTCCCCCGAGCTCGCCAAGCTGTTCTGCCAGCACTACGCCCACGACGGATCGGCAACGCTAGAGCTGTCGGACGCGTTGGTCGCCTTGTGGCGACGTGCGATTGCAGGGTGGACCGATGCATGGCTCGGCCGCGATGAGTTCATCGAGCAACTCGCGTCGCGCATGAACGAGGGGCCCAAGCTTGCCGAGCGGCTCGCGTTGCTCCAGGCGCAGGAGCTTTACCTGGCCTATGCGTGCGCGGCGGGCCACACAGAGGCGGTCGCGATTTTCGAGTCGACGTACATGCCCGTCGTGGTCAGCACGGTGCGTGGCATGCGCGGCCAGGACGCGTCGGCTGACGAGGTCGCCCAACAGATTCGAGAGCGCTTGCTCGTCGGCACCGGGCAGCGCGGTCCACGAATAGCCGATTACTCTGGTCGTGGTGATCTACGACGCTGGCTGCGGGCGACCGCGACTCGCACTTACCTCAACGTGATGCGCAAGAACAAACGTGAGATTGCGTCGAGTGATTCGCCGGTGATGGGAGCGTTGGTCGACGGCGACGTCGGTCCTGAGTTGGCGCTGATGAAAGAAACGTACCGCAAGGAGTTCAAGGGCGCGTTCGAGGCGGCGCTAAGCAAACTGTCGGACCGCCAGAAGAACGTGCTGCGCTACCGACACGTCGACGGGGTTACAGTCGAAGGCATGGCCAAGATGTACAGCATCCACCGAGCGACCGCCCATCGCTGGATCAACGAGGCCCGCTCTGTTCTAGCCAAGGCCACTGAGCGCGAACTGCGCAAGCGCCTGGACATCGACGAGTCAGAGTTCGAGAGTATCCGGCGGATGATTCAGAGCCAGGTACAGCTCAGCTTGCCGCGAGTGTTGGCCGCCGACGACGACTAAGCCTGGGCGGGCGTAATGCGGCCTTACGGTTGCACGCCAATGGCGCCGACGATTGCCGCCAGGCCCGTGCCGGTCGACGTGGCGCCGAGATCGGTGATGGAACCGCTCTCGAATTGAACCTGGCGGATGCCTGTGTTCTCCGAAACCAAGACCCGGCCGCGCAACGTACCGCGATTGATCAGCACGGCGCCGCTCGGCAGTTGGGGCGCACCACCGGTATAGGTCATCTCGCCCACGAGGCTAAACGGAGTCGTCGCGTCGCCGGGGTCATAATCGAGCTCGAAGAACGCGTCGCCAAAGCCGCTGACGACTAGCACGGCGTCGTTGTCCGGGGAGGCGATGATCGAAACCGGGTCGTCGATGGGGCTGAGCACCGCCTTGGGCGTCAGGGCGCCGGTCGCGATCTCGCCGATGGCGATGCGGTTTTCGATCTTCGAGAACGAGTTGTTGTCACCCGCCAGTACGAACCGCCCGTCGGCGGTGATCGCCGTGCCGGCAACGATCGACTCATCGTCGCCAAAAATGTCGGCGCTGGCGACGAGGTTTGGCGCCCCAGACCAGTCGAGCAGATGGGCACCGTTGTTGGCCGCCGAGCCCATGATGTCTTCGGATATGACCACGGCCTGGTCGCTGCCGGGAACCAACTGCATACCGTAGGCGAGGCGGGCAGGGGCGACCATGCCTTCGTACGAGACGGTGTCGTCGCAGTGGATGCGCAGGGCGTAGATGCCGCCGCCATTTTCGCGCCACTGGCCGTTGAGTACGTAGGCCATGCCGCCGAGTCTGCTGATCACGATACCGGTCGCGTAGAAGCCCGCCACGCCGCCGGCGTCGTATGCAGCGTGCAGCACATCCACTGAGCCGTCGCCGTTTAGCCGGAAGATGCCGATGGTGCCGTCGTCTTGAACGGACAGGCCGATCTTGCCGTCGTGGGTGAACGAGATAGTGCCATCGAACGCGCGCTCCATTTCAAACGTGACGCCTGTCGTGGTGAGAGCGCCAGCGCTGGTGAGCTCGTAGACCTCATAGCCGCCAGCCTGCATGCCGGCGTCGTCGTAGGGGTGAGCGATGACGACCTTGCGGGTGTCGTCTGCCGGGCGCGGATCGCGAATGCACTCGGCGACGCCGGCGTCAGCATTGGCTGCGGCATCGTTGCCATTCCCCGCATCGGCTGAGGACGAGCCATCGTCTCCGCAACCGACGGAACCGAAACAACCGACCACGGCGAGCAGACACCCCACTGCAAACCTACGCTTCATGGCTCGCGTTTCGCCCGAGCGCCGCGCGATGTCAAGGACCGAATTACCAGCGGCCGCGCCGGGCGATCAGGTGTACGCACGCGAGCGCGAAGTAGACGGTGCAGTTCATCACGCCAAGGCCGAACGCCACCTGCGGGAAGGTGGCCACGCACGCAACGGCAAAGATGAACATGTACGTGTCTCTGCGGCCCAGCGATCGCAGCGCACCCAGCAACGTGAGCTTGTCGTCGTAGGCTTCTTCGGCGGAGGCGCCCTCGGTTTCGAACCACCAGCGGAACGCCATTGGGTCGCCGGGGTATCCGGCTGCAGCCGCGCCCATCTGGGTGACGAACGCGGAGAATGCTCGGCCAAGGGCGGCAGCAATCCCGATGTACATCCAGATGCCGCCGATGCCAATACCCATGCCGGCGACGAGTGCATTATCGATGATGTCGTCGCTCAGGCCGTCCAGCCACATGCCCAACTTGCTGCCCATGTGACGCACTCTGGACAGTTCACCGTCGATGGAGTCGAAGATGACGTTGGTGAACATCAGGCCACCCGCGATGGCCACGCCGGTCACGGTGCCCATGGCGAGCAACACGACCGCGGCCGCACCCATCAACATGGCGCAGAACGTGACCATGTTCGGGCTGATCGGAAACAGGGTGAGCACTCGCGTGATGCGCAGGGAGATGCTGCGCAAGATGTACTTGTCGGTCGGTCCGTCGTACGGGCGCCGGCAGGTTTGCAGCATCTGCCATTCGACAGTACGGCGGTTGGCTTTGGTGACCTTGGTATCGAGCAGCACGTCGCCTTCGACTCGTGTGGCAGCGTCGGGCAGGGCGGTGGCGTCCGCGGGGGCGATCACTTCTACGTCGAGCGCCAGCTTGGGCAGCGCTGGTAGATCCGCAGCGTTGCCAACCAGTACGGCTTTTGTCACATCCCGCCTCGCGGCCTCGCGCAGGATCCGCTCGAGCACGCTCATTCCCGCGACGCGCAATACCATTCCGGCATGGTCGGGGGAGCAGTCGACGACCAGGGGCGGCGCAGCTGTGGTTGACGGTTGCATCGATTGGGCGACGACCATACCCTATTCGTATGAGACGTTTCTTGCTCGCTGGCCTCGTGATGTTCAGCGCTTCCCTGATGGTGACCGGCTGTCTAAGCCGCTCTCATGTCATTCCAAAGCGCGACCTCATGGCTCTATCGACGACCCCGCCGGAGGCTCGTGGGCAGCGCGTTCGCGTCGTGCAGTCCTTTGCGCACGAAGCCGGCCCGCCCGAACGCGCCGACAATGGTGGTGCGGTCATCATCGGTGGCCCGGTCAGAACCCGCCGAGGTGGTATTCGCGGTGGCGGCGGCCGTGGCGGGAAGGGCTCAAAAATCGCCAAGATGAAAGCCGACGACGCCAAGGCGTGGTTCATCGCAGCCATCGTGGTCGCCGCGGCGTTGGCAGCCACCGAGGGGGCGCGTTTCGACGGATGGGTCAACCTCAATCCGGGGCATCCGGTCTACCTGTTCGGCTACGGCGGTCAGTACCAGATCGTTCGCCTGCGCGACATCACCCCCGAGCAGGCATCGTGGGCGCGCAAAGCGATGGTGCATCCGCGCGATGGTACGTGGCGTGAGCTCGAGCGCGCACCGCTCAATCGTCAGGGCTGGACCTATTCGGTGTTCGGCGGGGCGGCCCAGATTCCGGGCATCGACGGCGGACTTGGTCGCGGCTTCCTCGGCCATATCCAGTTCGGTTACTTTTTCAGCGAGTCCGTCGGGCTCAACATCGACTTTGGCATGGGCTGGCGCGACAACTCCCTCGATCAGACCATCTTCGAGTCGCGGAACTCCCTAGAGCTTCAGGTCTTGCCCCTCGCCGCAGGCATCGTTCACGCGGGTGGCTACGCGTCAGTGGGCTACGCGCTGCAAGTCGATGATCGTCTTGGCGGCGGCAGTCGGAGCAGCCAGGTATTTGCTGGTGGCGGTATGCTGCAGCTGGAGCTGACCACGCGGCTCGCGTTCACGGCGCGCGCCGGTTTCGCGAACCTGCAGGGACACACGGTCAACGAAGTCGCGTTCGGCGTTTCGATCTATTAGAAAACGCCGCGGGCGCTCTATTAGAAACCGCCGCCGGCTAGGGTTTGTTGCGCTTGAGGTAGCGCACGTGCCGTGACGGGGAGTCTTCGATGAAGGTGATCCGCCAGCCGTCGGACTTGCGGAACATGGTCAGGAGCAGATGTTCCTTGCGCTCCTTCTTGCCCATCTTCATCTCGATGATCATCAGGGCTATCGCGACCTTTGGGCCGATTCGCACGACTGCTTGCCCCATGCCGAGCTTCTTGAGCTCTGCGAGATTGTAGCCGGACTTTGCGATCTCCGACGCAGCTGAGCTCCATTTGCGGCGCCACTTGGCGGCACCCTTCGGATCGTTGATGTTGGCGACCAGCGCGGTGTTCGTGATTTGCACTTTGTGCAACATCGGCTGTATTTGTTTCCACTCTTTGAGCGCTTTGCCCATGAACACCTGCGGGCCAACGCACTGACTCGCCTGAGCACAGGCGAAGAAGCGATGCGCCGCGCCAGTAGGCGTTTTCGCCGGGGCGGCGCTGGCGATCGCGCTGGTACCGGCCACAACGGCTGCAACGATGAATAGCCTGAACATGGCGGGATTGTAGCGCACTCGTTCAGCCGCGCCAGCCATCAGCACTTGCGTCCCGGGCAACGGCTTGCGACCCTGCGTCCCCATGGCCGAACAGACCGATATCGCAGCCATTGAGCAGACCATAGCGCAACACTTTCAGTGCCAGCGCTGCCGTCACCTCGAGTGCAACGCCCGTCGAATTACCGCGTCGACCGACGACCGAACCCGCATGTATGCCGGACAGGAAGAGCAGTTCCTCGCCGTGTCATGTGGTCGCTGTGGCATGACCGACCTGTTCGATCTCACGGTGCTGCTGTCGGCGCCACACTCGGCGGCGTTCCTGTACCAGGCGTGAGCCCACGCTGAACTACGGCTAACGCCGTACGTTCGCGAAGCTTACAGTGTAACCACCACTGCTCCTCGAGCGTTCTCCCCTCGACTATGGGAGGTCTACGATGAGGATAATCGCATTATTCGCCGTGTCCATCACACTCGGTGCATGCGCCGGCGCTTCGAAACAGGTCGCGGTGCGGCCTAGCCAGGCAGGTCCAAACACTCCGGGCACCATGGGCGCTTCGGCCACTGGCACCACGCGAGTCGCAACCACGTCCAACACTCCACCGGCGCGTGCCGAGCTCAAGGAGCAGCTCGTGGTGGAAGGCTGGATTTCCATGGCCTCCGAGAACGTGCCGAAGACGGTGGATGCGATCCGTAAGCAAATCGGCGCGCTCAGCGGCCGCGTGGTCAGCGAGCAAGTCAGCGGAGGCAAGACCTCGTGGAACGCACATCTGCGCGTTCGGGTACCGCCGTCGGGGATGAACGGTTTTGTGAGCTGGCTGAACTCGCACGGCAGCATTACGTCCAAGCGGATCAAAGGGACAGACGTGTCTCGCAAGCTGTTCGACCAGGCGATCGCGCTCGCGAACCTTACGCAAACCATGAACCGTCTGCGCAAGCTCCTCGAGTCGCCTGGACTGAAGATGAAGGAAATCCTCAGCATCGAAAAGGAACTGACGCGTCTGCGCGGCCGAATCGAGTCCATCAAAGGCGAGCAACGCTTTCTCAAGGACCGGGTCCGCCACGCCACGTTGGATATCAACCTCACCCGCAAAGAGGGTGAGATTCTGGATCCGCAGGTGAAGTTCTATCCCGGCGGTCGGTTCACCACTCTGACGCTCTTCGACCGGAGCGAAGGCCAAAAACGTACGCGCTTTGGCGGCGGCGTGGCGATCTATACGTTCCCCGAGCCCAAGAACAAGAGCGCGCCGCGCGTGTCCATCGATCTGGATACGTTCCAGGACGCCGACGGCCGCGGTCGAGGATTCATGGCGTCCGTCGGATCGGCGATTTACTCGGACTTCCTGGGCAGCGGTAAGCGCAAGTTCCTCAACCCGTATCTGCAGATGCGCCTGGGCTACGGCTACATCAACGAATCGTCATTCGTCGCAGGCGCGGGCGCGGGTGTTGAGTTGTTCAAGCACAAGCGCGTCGTCATCGACGTGAACGTCAACAGCATCGGCTTCATTCGCGACAGCGTGAAGCTCGGCGTGGTGACAGGCGTCGGCGCGGTGTTGGCGTTCTAAACCGCACCGTCTTTATGAACATCTATGGAGCTAGCAGTTGGTGGAGAAGAATCAGCGCGGAGATATTATGTTGCACGTAGTCAATTCGCACCTCGAAGTTGGTAAGGCTGCGTGTGAAACCGCCAAGGCCGCGCCGCGGATCACGGAAATACATAGCCCGCTCACGCGTGATCTGCGTGTGGAGTTGAAACCCTACTCCCATCTCCACCGCGCGCCTGATTCTCTTCGCCAGCTGCTGGTCTCCAAACTCTCTGATCAACGAATGTGCCGCGAGCAGTCCCTCGGAGCGGGTCGCGGCGGGCGTCGACCGCGGCGGGGGTCGGTAACCTCCCACGTAATCCTCGGGTACGGACTTGGTTAGTTGGCTGTCTGTGATCGCCTGGGCTATGCGTGACGCGTGGGTCAAATAGAGCGGTTTCTTGCGCGCTCGATAAAGCTCGTTGAGTGCGTACAGTAGCCAGTGATCGTGGATCAGCTCGCTGGTCGCTTTGCCTTTGTCGCGCACCGTGATCAAGTAGCGGGCCGCGCGCTCCGCTGCATCTAGCCACTTTGGATTCTTGTCGACGCTGTGGGTTCGAAGCAGGCCAAGCATTGCTTCGCCTGGATAGTACTGCGAGCGGAAGTCGCGCTCCTCGCCACCGGGGAACTTACGACTGTGCACGAAGCTGCCGTCCTTGCGCTGGGCGGAAACCATATAGCTGCATAGCTGCTGCGCCACCTTCAGGTGCTGCTTGCTGCCGGTTGCGCGGACGTGCTCGATCAACGCCACGGCCACCAGGGCGACGCCACCCAGCTTGATCCGGTCCTTTGATTTGAGCACCATCGCACCGCGAAACGGTTTGACGAATCCCAGTAGGTAGTTGATCGACTCGTTCGCCGCCGCGAGCAGTTTTTCGTCCTTTTTTACCCGGTAGAGCTGCAGCATCGAGTAGATGGTTCCGGCGTGGCGGACCAGATTGTACGAGCCCCGATCGCGGTTTCGAGCTGCGTCGTAACTGTAGATGAACTTGCCGTTGTCATGGCGCATGCGCACCAGGTAGCGGCCGGCGCTGCGTGCCGCAGCAAGCAGAGCCGGGCGGGTTAGTTCACGGGAGCGCGCGTGGCCACGAAACATCGGCACGACGAGTGGGGCATCATAGAAGTGCTCGCTCGTGTGAAACGAGAATTTGGCGTCGCGCTCGAACGTTTTCCGCTTCGACCGGGAAGCGAGCATGACAACCCCGGGCACAATCGCGCTACGCGATTTTCTCGAGAACGCGACGCCGACAAGGCCATCGTGCGCTGGCGCATATTTGTAGCCCCTGGCTACCCTGGTCACGAAGTCGACCTTCAGCCAGCGCAGAGGCGCTGGTGTGTCGGCCTTCGCCAATGCGATGGCGGACTCGACCGCGCGCTTTAGCGTTCTTCCCACACCGAGCACGACCTGGCTGCGTTTGGCGTTGCTCGTCGACACGAACAGCATGGTCGGCCGGTTGGCATCGGGAATTGTGCGACTCCCTCCCGCGAGGTGGCTCCAAATGCTGCGCACCACGTCTGCGGCTGTTGTGGCGTCGACGCGATGCTCTTTGAGATCGCCGAACCAGATCTCGGGCGACGCCGGCGCCTCGGCTGTTTGCTTGCTCGCGCGTTGCTTGCAGCTCGCCCCGGCGAGAAATGCCGCCGCGACCAGTGCGATGCACCAGCGTATCATTGCCGAGTTGGGTCGCCCAATGTTCGGTTTAGTCGAACAGCGTTGCGAACCAGTTCTTTGAACGCGTCATCGCGCAAGTCCGCTGCCGACGACAAGGTGACGTGGCGCATCGTCGTTCCGGTACCGACCAGCAGTTTGTGTTTGTCCGCAAGATCCGCGCCGCGCCAGAAGCCGAAGTTCACGTGGCTGGTGAACGCACGCACGTATGCGAATGGTCCGTTCAATTCATAGACAGGCTGCGCCCACTTGATGGCCTCGGTTGCATCCGGTGCCGCCTCGCGGATCAACGCGCGGACCGCGGCGACGACTTCGCCGCGCCAGTCGCTCAGTCCGCCGATGTAAGCGTCGACGGTTTTCTGGTTGGCGCTGGCTGCCTTAGTGCTAGCCGTGCTCGGTCTGGCTTTCATCCCCATGGCTCTGCTCCGGTCTTGTCTCGTCTTGTTTCGTATCTTCGATTGGGTGCAGCAATGAGGCGATGATACCGATGCTGAGAATACCCGCAATCACGGAAAGCGATGCCCAGGGAGGAATATGAAACTGTTGTGCGAGCAGCATCTTGCCGCCGATGAACGCGAGCATGAAGGTCAAGCACGCCTGCACATAGCGAAATTTGTGCATGGTCGCCGATAGGGCGAAATACAGCGAGCGCAGCCCCATGATCGCGAAGATGTTCGATGTGAACACGATGAACGGGTCCAGGGTGATTGAGAAGATTGCGGGGATGGAGTCAATCGCGAACAACACATCCGCGCCTTCGACGGCGAGCAGGGCGACGAACAGCATCGTTGCCGTCTGCTTGCCGTTCTCCTTGATCCAGAACTCGCCGCCCTCGAACCGGTTGGTGATCGGAAAGAACTTACGCGCTACCCGAACCAGAATGCTCTTGTCGGGGTCGACGTCGTCGTGGCCGCCGAACATCATTTTGGCCGCGGTGTAGAGCAGCAGGACGCCGAACACATACATGGTCCAGCTGAACTGCTCGATCAGTGCGCCACCGGCACCAATCATCACGCCGCGTAGCACCAGGGCGCCGATGATTCCCCAGAACAGGACGCGGTGATGGAACTTCGCCGGCACCTTGAAGTGGCCGAGAATCAGCGCGATGACGAAGATGTTGTCGAGGCTCAGAGATTTTTCGATCACATAGCCGGTCAGGAATTGCACTGCCGCGGTGCGTCCGTCGGTGGCGTAGCGGGGATCTGTCCCGAGGTCGAGCCAGTGATTCTCGTAGGCGAAATAGATGAGGACGTTGAACAGCAGGGACAAGCCGATCCAGAAACAGGTCCAGATAATCGACTCCCGCATGCGCACGATGTGGGGATCCTTGTTGAAGACCCCCAAATCCAGGGCAAGCATGACCAGAATGAAGGCGATGAAGCCGAGCCAGGCGAACGTGATCATGGGGTGATCTGCTGTCTTACCTGAGGCTTACGCCCGCGCATTCGGACCGGTAAATGGTGATCATTGAGTGATCTGCTGTCTTACCTGGGGCTTACGCGCCGAGTGGTCGGATGGAGAATGATGGTCACGTGTAAAGCCGAGCGGCACAGCATTGCTTCTAACAAAAACTCGACCGCAGATGCTAGCACGACGGTCGCAGGACATCAGGGGTTTGTGTTACAAGGCGAGCGCTTCACATCTGAGTGACAGCGATGGCTATATACGCGCAACTTGCCGGTTATTTGCTCCTTGGTGTCGTCCTTGCGGCGATACCCCTCGTCATCCCGCTCATTATCAGTCCTCGGTATCGGGGCGCGGAGACGACGGACACCTATGAATGTGGTGTCGATACGATCGGCTCGGCTTGGATTCGTTTTAGTCCGTCCTACTACATCTTCGCGTTGATCTTCGTCGCGTTCGAAGTCGACATCCTCTACCTGTTTCCTGTCGCGTTGGTCTACGACAGTTTCGGTTGGCGCGGGTTCCTTGAGGTGTCGATTTTCCTCACCATACTGTCGCTCGCGATCCTGTACGCCTGGCGCAAGGGAGTCTTCCGATGGCAAAGCTAGGCCCGAAGCGCCCCATGGGGCTCATGACCGCGAGCGTGCAGCCGAGCCTGACCCGCGACGATGGCGTTCCCCTGGAAGCACAGCCCTATGTTCGCCTGGCTCCGCTGGACGATTTGCTCAACGCCGCGCGCGCCAACTCACTGTGGCCCCTGACCTTTGGCCTCGCGTGTTGCGCGATCGAAATGATGGCGGCGGGAGCCGCGAAGTACGACCTGGATCGATTTGGTGCCGGTGTGTTTCGGCCAAGCGCCCGCCAGGCGGACGTGATGATTTTCGCCGGCACGATCTCCAAGAAGATGGAGCCGGTGATCAAGCAGCTCTGGGACCAGATGCCATCGCCGAAGTGGGCGATTGCCATGGGTGGTTGCACCATCGACGGTGGTCCGTTCAAGTATCCCAACCAGTACGCAATCGTCGAAGGTGCCGATCACATCGTGCCCATCGATGTCTACATTCCGGGTTGTCCGCCCCGGCCCGAAGCGTTGATCAACGGCATCCTGCAGCTGCAGGAGAAGATCAAAGCCGGTCGTAAGTTCGACCCTGCGAGCCGCAGAGCCAACACGGACGGTGAGAAGAAATGAGCGACCTCCAGGAGGCGCTGACCGCGGTGGTCGACTCCACCGCACCATCAGACTACCCGGTGGACGGTTTTCACCATCGGCACAAGACCAGCGCTGACAAGTTACCGGAGCTGGCGGCGACGTTTCGGGAGAACGGTTACTTCCTCGAGATGATCACCTGTGAAGACCAGCGCGAAGCGGCGAACGCCCTGCGCCTGGTGTACACGTTCAATCGTTTCTCCGAAGTCGACCGCCACCTGGTCCAGTCCGACATCGAACCAGGGACCGAGGCGCCGACTCTCGTCGATACCTACCGCGCGGCGGATTGGATGGAGCGCGAGGTCTACGACATGTACGGCGTCGTGTTCGCGGGCCACCCGGAGCTCAAGCGCATTCTGCTGCCCGACGACTCGGACTTCTTCGCCCTGCTGAAAGACTTCGGCCGGATGGAAGATGCCGAGGCCGAAGAAGAGGAAGGGGAGGCGTCATGAAGATCGAAGACGTCCCCCGCGACGACGACCGCGATACGTACTACCTCAACATGGGGCCACAGCACCCGAGTATGCACGGCGTGCTGCGCATGGTGCTCAAGTTGCTCGGCGAGGAAATTCTCGAGGCGGAGGCGGTCATCGGCTACGCCCATCGCGCCCACGAGAAGATGGCGGAGAATCGCAATTACCTGATGTTTCTCCCCAACACGTCCCGGGTCGATTACCTGTCCGGGATGATCTACAACATCGGCTATTGCCAGGCGATCGAGAAGTGGCTCGGCATCGAGGTGCCCGACCGGGCTGAGCACATTCGCGTCATCGCATGCGAGCTCAATCGCGTTTCGAGCCACCTGCTGTGGTTCGGTACCTTCCTGCTCGACCTGGGTGGCATCACCCCGTTTCTGTACTGCTTCGACGACCGGGAAGAGATTCTCGACATTCTCGATCACGTCACCGGTTCGCGACTTACATATAGCTACGGTCGCTTCGGCGGCGTGACCATGGACGTGGACGATACGTTTCTGGCTCGTACGACGGATCTGCTCAAGCGCATGCGCGAGCGTTTGCCCAAGTACGAAGATCTGGTTCGCGGCAATGTCATCTTTCGCCAACGCTGCGAAGGCGTCGGCCTCATCGATGCCGACACCGCGTTCGAGTACGGCATGACCGGCCCCTGTCTGCGCGCTTGTGGCGTCGACTACGACGTGCGCAAGGCGGAGCCATACGGCATCTACCATCAGTTCGACTGGACTGTGCCCACCGCTACCGCCGGTGACTGTCTCGCGCGCTACGACGTTCGCGTTCGCGAGATGGAGCAGAGCATGAACATCATCGAGCAGGCCATCGCCAAGCTGCCCGACGGTCCCATCATGCCCAAGAAGCTCAAGAAGAAGGTTAAGCCGAAAGCCGGAGAGTACTACTTCGCCTGCGAATCGGCCCGTGGCCAGTTCGGCATCTACCTGGTCAGCGACGGCACCGACATTCCGTTCAAGATGAAGCTGCGCACGCCGTCCTTTTCGAACCTGTCGTCCATGCCCGAGGTGCTCAAGCACACGTCGGTTGCCGACACCATCGCTATCATCGGCAGCGTCGATGTGGTCATGCCGGAGATCGATCGGTAAGTCCCGTGCATGTAACCATCGTCGACTTTTTCGGGAACCACTGGATCGCCACGCTCATCGGTGTGGGCCTGATCATGGGTTACCTGACGGTCAACACCCTCATGCTCGTCTGGGGTGAGCGGAAAGTGTCCGCGTGGATCCAGCGCCGCATGGGGCCGACCGAGGTCGGTCCGTTTGGTCTGGTCCAGACCATGGCGGACATGCTCAAGCTGCTTTCCAAGCAGTTGATTACGCCCAAGCACGTGGACAAGTGGCTCTATCACCTGGCGCCCATCGTCGTGTTCGCCCCGGTCGTCGCTGCTGTGTCCTTGTTCCCGTACTCCTCAGATGCGGCGCTCATGGACACGGACCTTGGGCTCATCCTGATCTTCGCCCTCGCCGGGCTCGGCATCATCGCCATCTTCATGGCGGGCTGGGGCTCCAACAACAAGTACGCGTTGCTCGGCGCCATGCGTTCGGTCGCCCAGAACATCTCCTACGAGATTCCGCTGATTCTGTCGTCTTTGTCAGTGGTGCTGATGATCAACGGGTTCGGCGTGCAGCTCGAAGTCACCAATGTGATGACTGCCACCGCCGGGGCCAACGCAACCGTGCCCGCGCAGCCCATGAACTTCGCCCACATCGTGCTTGTGCAGCACCAGCTGGGTTACTGGTTCATCCTGCTCCAGCCGGTCGCCGCCATCATCTACTTCATCTCCGCCGTCGCCGAGACCAACCGCGCGCCGTTCGATATCCCTGAAGCGGAGAGCGAGCTCGTTGCGGGTTTCCACACCGAGTACTCGGGGATGCGCTTCGCGATGTTCATGTTCGCCGAGTACACCAACATGTTCATCGTCAGCATGGTCGCCGCCGTGCTGTTCTTGGGCGGTTGGACCGGGCCACTGCTTCCGGGGCCCATGTGGTTCTTCATGAAGGTCTACGGTCTGCTATTCGTGATGATGTGGGTGCGCTGGACGTTCCCCCGATTGCGCTTTGACCAGCTGATGACGTTCTGCTGGGTCGTGTTGATCCCGCTGTCCATTCTCAACCTGCTGGTGACGGCGTTCCTGGTGACGGCGCTCTGATGGTCCTGTTCGTGAGCAAAGTCTTCGGCGGGTTCTGGTCGCTGCTCGTCGGTATGTCCATCACGATTCGCGAGATGGGCAATACGCTGTTCCGTCGCAAGGCCGTGACGCTTCAGTATCCCCATGAAAAACCGAAGCTGTCGCCGGCCTATCGCAGCGCGATCAAACTGATCCGGTTCGACGAGACCAACAGCCACGACTGCGTTGCTTGCCTGGCTTGCCAGAATATTTGCCCGTCGTTCTGCATCAAGATCGAGGGCGGCAAGGTCGAGGGCATCAAGAAGAAGCGTGCGTCCAAGTTCGAAATGGACTTCGCGTTGTGCAGCTTGTGTGGCCTGTGTTTGGACGTGTGCCCGACGACGACTCTGGAGTACTCGAAGTTCTACGACGAAGCGGGGTACAACCGCGACTGGAACTTTGACCTGCTCGAGGAGTTCACCGAGTACGAGGAGCAGTTCATCACCGAGCAGCTCGACCGCGAGACCATCGCGGCCGAAGCCAAGAAGAAGAAGGCCGCTGCTGCCAAGGCGGCCAAAGAGGCAAAGAAGAAAGCCGCGGCGGAGAAGGCCGCGAAAGAGGCGGCTGCGGCTGAGAACGCGGAAGACGTGGCCCCGGAACCGGCTGGTGACAAAGCCGACGCGAAAGCCGACGCGAAAGCCGACGCGAAAGCCGACGCGAAAGATCCGGAAGCCAAACCAGAGCCCGAACCGAAAGACGGTGACGCCTAATGGCCATCGCTACTGGTTTGCTCATGGCGGTTACCCTCGCCGGTGCGTTGCTCGCGGTGCTCGTGCGCAACGTGCTGCATGCGGTGTTCGGCCTGGCTATCGCTCTGCTCGGTGTGGCGGGGTTGTTCTTCCTGCTCAACTCGCCTTTCGTCGCGACCATGGAAGTGCTGATCTACGTGGGCGGTATCTCCGTGGCGATGATCTTCGTCGTCATGTTGTCCAGCGTGGTTGGTCGCGAACCCGACGAGTCCAAGGCTCGGCGGGGGCTGGCGGCTCTGGTCGTCGCGCCGTTCTTCGTCGGCATCGGCATCATCATCTCCAATCACAGGTTTGCGGATCCGCCAGCCGGCGTACGAGATAACTCGCCTGAGGGCATTGGCGTCGCGCTGCTCAATCAGTACAACCTGGCCTTCGAGACCCTGTCCGTGATTTTGCTGATCGCCATCATCGGCGCCATCGTGATCGTGCGCAGGAATCCGGCGGAGCCCAAGCGTGGTTCCGAGCGGGCAAGCATCGCCAAGACCCAGTCCAACGCCGAACTCGATAGGGAGGAAGCATGACGGTCACGACCGACGGCTTGTACTCCCTGCAGCCGTACCTGATGTTCTCGTTGCTGCTGTTCTGTCTCGGGTTGTACGCCGTGCTGTCGCGGCGCAACTTGATCGCGATTCTCATCGGCGTCGAGCTGATGCTCAACGCGGCCAGCATCAACTTCCTGGCGTTCAACAACTTCATCGCCACCGAGGCCATTAGCGGTCAGGTTGTGGTGCTGTTCATTATTGGTCTGGCGGCTGCCGAAGTCGCCATTGCCCTGGCGATCGTGCTGTCTGTGTACAGGCAGCGCAGATCCATCGACGTCGACGAGCTGCGAGGACTAAAAGGATGACCCCGGGCGTCCTCGCCATAACGTGCCTGATGGCGCCGCTGGTCGCGTTCTTCTTCGCGCTGGTGTTCTTCCGCAATCGTCACATGGTTGCCGCCGGCATCGTCATCTTCGCCGGGCTCGTGTCCGCCGCATGCGCACTGATGCTGCTGGCCAAAGGCGCTCCGGCCCGAGCTGATGCGTTGATCGTTCAACGCTGGTTCGAGATCGACGGCGTGAGCATGAAATTCGGCGCGCTGCTCGACGGCCGCACGTTGCTCATGGGCGCCGTCGTCGGCGTGATCACCCTGTGCATTCAGATCTACTCCCTCAAGTACATGGAGCACGACCCGGGCAAAGGCCGATTCTTCGCCTTCTTGTCCCTGTTCGAGTGGGCCATGTTGTCCTTCGTCTACGCACCCAACCTGCTGCAGACCTTCATCTGCTGGGAGCTGGTCGGGCTCGCGTCGTTCTTGTTGATCGGCTTTTGGTATCGCAAGCCGACCGCGGTCGCCGCCGCCAAGAAAGCGTTCTTGATGACGCGCATAGGCGACGTCGGTCTGTTCATCGGCCTGATCCTGCTGTTTCAGCACAGCGGCAGCCTCGACATCCTCACCATCATCAACGGTGAGGGCTCGCTCATGTCCAGCGGACAGATCGAGATCGTGTGCGGGCTCATGCTCATGGGTATCGTGGGCAAGAGCGCTCAGTTCCCGCTGCACACCTGGCTGCCGGACGCCATGGAAGGTCCGACACCGGTCAGCGCGTTGCTTCACTCGGCCACCATGGTCGCAGCCGGCGTGTTCCTGTTCGCCCGCTTCCACGAGCTGTTCATGGCGGCGGACCAGGTGCTCACCATCACCCTGGCCATCGCTACGTTCACCGCGATTCTGGCTTCGACCATGGCCATGGTCGCCAAGGACATGAAGAAGGTGCTCGCCTATTCGTCGATCAGTCAGCTGGGCTTCATGCTCATCGGCCTGGCGGCGGGCGGTTTGTTCGCCGGCTTCTTCCACCTCACGACCCACGCTGCGTTCAAAGCGCTGCTGTTCTTGTGCGCCGGCGCGTTCATCCACGCATTTGCCACCAACGACATGGTGGCCATGGGTAGGGCAGGGGCGCGCAAGATGAAGATCACCACCATCGGCCTGTGCGTCGGTGGCGCTGCCCTGGCCGGACTGCCGCCCCTCGCTGGTTTCTTTTCAAAGGAAGCCATCATCGGCAAGCTCGGCGCTGGCAAAGAGGTGTTCCTCGTCGGTGCGCTGATGGCGAGCTTCATGACCGCCTACTACACGTTCCGCATGGTGTTCTTCATCATCCGGCCCAACGCCGACTCCGCTGCGTTGGAAGAAGAAGCAGCCGGCGCGCAAAGCCACAGCGACGATGATCACGACGACGATCATCACGATGACCACAACCACGAGCCCTGGCAGATGATGTTGCCCATCGCTCTGCTGACGGTTGGGGCGGCGTTGCTCGGTTGGTTTGGCGATCACATCGGCGACCTGCTCAAGCTCAAGGTTCATCACCCGGGCGTTGGCGAGATGGCTCCGGCCATCGCGGCCTCGTTCACCGGCGTGCTCGTTGCCTGGCTCGACTTCGGTCGTAAAGGCGCCAGCCAGGTGGGCTTCATCCACAAGCTGCCGTCCCTGGCTATGTTGTTCCGGCGCCGCTGGTACATCGATGACATCTACAAAAAGGCGGTCGTCAATCCCGTGGTCGGTCTGGCCCAGGGTTTGTTCATCGCAGAGACCAAGGGCTTCGACGGCGTCGCCGACAAGGTAGGCGAAACTGCCATCGACGCCGGCGATGGTTTGTCGCGGACCCAGTCCGGGCGTGTCCAGGTCTATGTCGGTAGCGCGGTGCTGCTGCTCGCGGCCGTGTCGCTCTACGTGGGGCTCAGGTAATGAGGGACTGGCCCATCCTCAGCATGATCATCTTCACGCCCCTGGTGGGCGTGTTCCTGACCTTGATCATCCCGGGTCGGTACGAGAAAGCGATCAAGGCGATCAACATCGTCTGCGGTCTGGTCACGGTCCTGCTCGCCGGTCTCATCTGGCATCTGTACGAGACGGGCAAGGGCGGCTTCCAGCTCAAGGAGTCCCACGTCTGGGTTTCCGACCTGAACATCTACTACTCGGTTGGCGTCGATGGCATCGGCGTCGCCATGACGCTGCTCAACGCCATCGTGTTCTTTACCGGGGCGCTGACCATGTGGACCCTGGATAAACGGGTCAAGGAGTACTACGCGTTCACCGGGCTGCTCGTGTTCGGGGTGTTCGGTGTATTCGTCGCCACCGATCTGTTCGCGTTCTTCTTCTTCTACGAAGTCGCCGTTCTGCCCATGTACTTGCTCATCGCCATTTGGGGCAGCACCAAAAAAGAATACGCGGCGATGAAACTGACCCTGTATCTGCTGGCGGGCAGTGCGCTGCTGTTCCCGTCGCTCATCGCTTTGTTCACCACCGGTGGTGGCACCTGGAACTTGAGCGAGTTGGCGGCGCTGGGCAAGTCCGGTGGTTTCAGCCGCGACTTCCAGATTTTCGTCTATCCGTTCCTGTACCTGGGCTTCGGCATTCTGGCTGGTATGTGGCCGTTCCACGGGTGGTCGCCCACCGGACACGTTGCGGCGCCGACCTCGGTATCCATGCTTCACGCGGGCGTGCTGATGAAGCTCGGCGCGTTCGGCATCCTGCGCGTGGCCATGCCGATTCTTCCCCAGGGCGCCGCTTACTGGGCGGAGCCTTTCGCCGTGTGCGCGACCATCGGTATCGTGTACGGGGCGTTTGTTGCGATGCGGCAAACGGATTTCAAGTTCGTCATCGGCTTCTCCAGTGTGTCCCACATGGGCATTGTGCTCTTGGGGCTCAATGTGTTCGCCATGGACTCGGCCAACGTCGATGGCATCAACGGCGCCGTGTTCCAGATGTTTGCCCACGGAGTCATGACGGCGTTGTTCTTCAGCGCGGTCGGCTTCATCTACGATCAGACCCACGACCGGGATATCCGAAACTTCGGCGGGCTCGTCAGTCAGGTCCCGGTCGCCGCTACGTTCTTCATCATCGCTGGCCTGTGCGGAATGGGTGTGCCGGGTTTCGCCAGCTTCTGGGCGGAACTCCTCGTGTTCATCGCGGCCATCAAGACATTCCCGGTTCTCGGTGTCGCCGCCATCGCTGGCCTGGTGTTCACCGCCGCGTACATGCTCCGCGTGCTTGGCAAAGCCATGTTCGGCCCGGTCAACGAAAAGTGGAACAAACTCGAGGACACCGACCTGTGGTTGTCCACCCCGCGCGTGTTGCTCATCGGCGTACTGATTCTGTTCGGCTTCTTGCCGAGCCTGATGCTCGACATGATCAGCGTTAGGTGGGGGTTCTAATGGGTGACCTACTATCCCCCCCCAGGGGCGCACTGACCTGTGACGGAGCGGATGTGTAATGGGTGACCTACGCCTATTCACCCCCGAGTTCGTCGTGCTCGCTGGCACGCTGATGGCGTTCGCTATGTCGGCCATCGAGGTCAGCAAACGTTGGGCGTGGCGCGTATCCATTCACATGGGCGCCATCGCTCTGGGCGCGTCGGCTATGTTCCTGCTCTCAGAGGGGCAGCCGTTCTTCAACGGCATCTACTCCGTCGATGTGTTCTCCCAGCTGCTCAAGTTTGGCATCGTCGCAGGCTTGTTCCTCACCCTGTTGTTGTGCGAACGAAGTGGCAGCTTGCGCGACGAGGCCTACGTCGACGTCCCGATCTTCCTGTTCATCTCGACCCTGGGCATGATGATGCTCGTGAGCGCCACCGAGCTGCTCACCCTGTATGTGGCCCTGGAGCTGTCGGCCTACGGCATGTACATCATGGCCGCGCTGCATCGACTGCGCAAAGACGGCAGTGAAGCTGCCGCCAAGTACATCTTGTTCGGAGGCGCGTCGTCGGCGGTCACCCTGTACGGCATCAGCCTGATCTACGGTGCGACCGGATCCACATATCTGTCGGCGATTCCGGCGGCCGGGATGTCGCCACTGCTCATCGTCGGCGGCCTGCTCGCCCTGGCCGGGCTCGCGTTCAAGCTGGCGCTATTCCCGTTCCACGCCTGGGCACCAGACACGTACGAAGGCGCGCCGCATCAGGTCGTCACCTTCATCGCCACCGCATCAAAGGTCGCCGCGGTCGGCGTATTGATCCGCATCCTTGTGCCGTTCGCCAAAGACCCGCAGCAGATCAAAATCGCTCTGCTGGTTCTGTGCGTCGCCTCGATGACGTTCGGTAACCTGGCGGCCATCGCCCAGCGGGACGTGAAGCGTTTGCTCGCCTATTCGACCGTCGCCCACGCGGGCTACATCGCTATCGGTCTGGCGTCGTTCACGGAGCTCGGCTTTGCCGCAGCCATCTTCTACGCCCTCATTTACGTACCGATTTCGTTCTGCGCATTCCTCGTGGTCACCGCGGTGGGCAGCGACGGCCGCAATCCAAAATTCGAGGACATGGCGGGGCTTTACCAGCGCTCACCACTACTGGCCGCAACCCTTCTGATTGGCCTTTTTGGCCTCGCTGGCATCCCGCCAACCGCAGGATTCATCGGTAAGTGGTTCTTATTCGTCGCGGCCTTAGACGGGGCCATGTTCTGGCTGGTGTTCGTCGCGGCGGTTAACGCGACGATCTCCCTGTATTACTACCTACGCTTGCTGAAGGAAGCGTATCTGACCCCGCCAGGGGATCGACCGGCGATTCGCCTGCCGGATGGTGTGGCTGTCGCCGCATGCATCGGCATGGTTCTCGTTCTGGTCGCGGGCGTGTATCCTGGACCTCTGTGGGATGTATCGGGCGAGGCCGCGCGAGCGGTGATGGGCATAGACTTGTTCCTCGAGTTCAAGCCCTAGACTCAGGAGGGTAGGACAATGGCCAAGCTGCCAGCGGTTCACGAGTACATGAGCACCGAGGCGCTCGTACTAGATCCGGACACGGACATTTATCGGGCGGTGGATGTTCTGCTCGCCGAGAAAGCATCCGGCGCACCAGTAGTAAACAGTGATGGTGTCCTGGTCGGTTTCATCTCCGAGCAGGATTGCTTGAAGTTGATCACCAAAGGCAACGTCGAAGCCGACGTACCGGTTGGCGTGGTCTCCGACTACATGACCGAAGAGGTCATCACCGTCACACCCGACACGGACATCTACTACGTCGCAGGTTTGTTTCTCGCCCACGGGCTCAATCTGATCCCCGTTGTGTTCGAGGGCGCAATCGCCGGGCACATCGTGCGCACCGACATCTTGCGCGCCATTCGCCGCATGACCGGCACCCCGTCCGGAACATTCAAACTGCCGTAAGGGCGCCGGTCCTCCAGCTGCCGGCTACATCCGGTGTCGGTCCTGGGTGCGGATGTACGTGATCGGTGGCGTGTGCTTCTTGAACCGCTTGCGCAGCTCCGGCGATAGCTTACGGAACGCCGCGGTGGACAGCGCGAACCCGGACGAGTCCATGCGGAACGTCTGGTTGATGGCGCTGCCGATGACATCGAACCGAGCGTGAGCCGCAGAGCCGAACGGCCCGGCGATCACTGTGCCGAAGTGAACCTTTAGGATCATCTTCGACTCCCAGCCAAGCCCGGACCAGTAGCGGTCGATGTCGTCCTTCATGGCCAGCAGCGCGTCGACGCCGACATCCACGGCGTCATCGCTGAACACGATCAACGCCGCGTCACCCATGAACTTGACGACAGTACCGCCGGCGTCGTCGATGGCCGCGGTCACTCGCTGGTAGAAGCCGTTGACGGTTTCCGCCAGCTCGGCATCCTCGGTTCGCCTGGCATAGGCCGTATAGCGAGTGAGATCCGCGATGGCTATCAGCAGGGAACGCTCGCTGCGCGTGGCCAGGGCTTTCAGCGCTTCTGGCTGAGAGAGAGACTTCTTCGTCTCGAGAGTCATATGTACCTCCGATTGCGTTGGTTGCGTCGTCGGCCAGGGTGTCCGACAGGAGGATGGGAGTCGATCGCGGACCCGTATGTTCCGCAGTTATTCGTAGGCTAGCACAATGCGGTAAGCTGACCAGTGATGGGGGAGGGCGAGCCAAAGGGCGGCGTGGGCGCCGGCGACGCGACGTTCATCCAGACTGACTACCAACCCAGCGGAAATAGCGGCGGCAAGAACGCAGCCAGTGACATTGCCCGCGGCTCGACCATTGGCCGCTACGTAGTCATCGATAAGATCGGCGCGGGGGGCATGGGCGAAGTATTCATGGCCTTCGATCCGGATCTGGATCGCAAGGTCGCGCTCAAGCTGGTCAAGCCGACGGGCTCAGACACGGCCAAGGCCGACAGCGCCCGGGTTCGCCTCGTTCGAGAAGGTCAGGCGATGGCCAAGCTGTCTCACCCCAACGTCATCCCTGTGTTCGACGTCGGTACCATTGGTCGCAACGTCTACATTGCGATGGAGTTCGTCGAAGGCCAGGACCTGCGTAGCTGGCTCGACGCGGAGGACCGCGACTGGCCGGCCATTCTTCAGCACTTTCTGGCGGCGGCCGCCGGCCTGCAAGCCGCCCACGAGGCCGGCCTGGTTCATCGTGACTTCAAGGCGGACAACGCACTCGTCGGCGCCGATGATCGGCTTCGTGTCATCGATTTTGGCGTTGCTCACAAAGCGACGGATTCGGTGCCAGAGTCATCGGCATCGCCTGCCGCGAGCTCTTCGGCGCTGGCCGCTGCGATCGGTGCGACGCCCAATGTGGCGACGAAGACCGGTGCGCTCATGGGCACGCCTCTGTACATGGCGCCGGAGCAGTTTCTCGGTGACGAGGTGGACGAGCGCACGGATCAATTCAACTTTTGCGCGTCTTTGTACGAGGCGTTGTTTCGCCAGCCGCCGTTCGACGGCGACACCATCACCAAACTGATGATCAACGTCACCGGTGGCGAATTGCGCGAGATGCCCGAGTCCTCCGATGTTCCCGGATGGCTTCGCGACGCGCTCAAGACGGGGCTGTCTCCTGAACGCAACGACCGATACACGACCATGGCTGAGCTGGTCGCAGCGATCACCCCGCCGGAGCCGCGCAAACTCGCGGTCCCCTTGTTGTTAGCCGGGCTGTTCGTGGCGTTCATCGTCGTCGCCGTACTGTTGATGAGTCAGAACAAGGCAAGCCGGGCCGATGCGTGTAACGGTTTGGACGAGCCCATGCAGAAGGTGTGGAGTAGCGAGCGTCAGGGCAAGGTTCGCGCGGCGCTGCTTGGCAGCAAGTTGTCTTACGCGGACGCGGCGTGGACTCGGGTAAAGAAGGCCATCGACGGCTACTCCGCCGAGTGGATTGCTGGACGCAAGCACGCGTGTCAGGCCACCGCGGTGGCCAAAGAGCAGACCAACGAGATGCTGGGCAGACGCATGGCTTGCTACGACCAACGTCTGCGTGAGTTGGATGCGGTAGTTACCGTGATCGCGTCGGTGGATGCGACCGTGGTGGAGTACGCGGCCCAGGCGGCGTCGAACCTGAGTCCTGTTGCCATGTGCGCCAATCAATCCAGGCTGCTCGCTCTGACCAGCGAAAACGTAGCGCCAGGCAAAGCCAGGGCGGTGAACGAGTTGCGCGACAAGCTGGCCACCATCAAGGCGCTTCAGTCTGCTGGCAAGTACGCCGATGGAGTGAAGCTGGCCAAAGACGTGTACGCCAGAGCGAAGGAGTTGGCCTGGCGACGCGGCATCGCCAGGGCGGCGTTTTGGATTGGCGACCTGGAGTCGCGCCTGGGCCATCACGTGGTGGCCGAGGAGCGCTTGTTCGAGGCCGTGCGAATCGCTAGCGAGCACGACGACTACGCTACGGAAGCGCTGGCATGGGTCGACTTGACCCACGTCGTTGCGATCAGTCGCGAGCGTCACAAGGTGGGCGGCCGCTGGGCCAAACACGCGGCGGTCGCGATCAAACGCGGTGGCGGTGACCGGGTGCTCCAGGGGCGGCTGCATTTCACTCAGGGACACATCGAGTCGCGCAGGTTGAACTACGCCCGCGCGTTGGCGGAGTACAAAACCGCGGCCGCGCTGCTCACTCGGGTGCTCGGGCCGGACCACTATCTGGTCGCTGGTGCGGTCGGCGCTCAAGGCAGCATGCTCAAGAAGCTCGGCAGGTATGCCGAAGCCGCGGAGAAGCAGCAGCGCGCGGCGGCGGCGACCGAGCGTGCCATGGGTAGCAAACATCCGCATCTGGCGATCATTCTGAACAACCTGGGCAATGCCCTGTCGCGTCTGGGCAAATATGACGCCGCAAGAAAGGCCTACCTCCAATCGATCGACATTCGCATGGAGGCGCTCGGCAAACAGCACCCAGGTGTCGCGTCACCATTGCTCAACTTGGGCCAACTCCACGAGCGTCTCGGTGACAATGGCAAGGCCGAGGCGTTTTACACACGCGCGTTAGCCATTCGTCGCAAGCACCTGCCGGAGAACCACCCTCGCGTGGCCAACACCATGTTGTATTTGGCGGGCCTGAGGTTCAAGCAAGGCCAGGTCGCTGCCGAAGTGGCACATCGCCGTCAGGTGCTCGCCATGTACACCGCGCACTACGGCTCGGACTCATGGCGCACGGCGACTGTTCGGAGTGGGCTATGTGAAGCGCTGCGGCGCGCGCGTCAGCTCGGCAAGGCCAAAACCCAGTGCTCCGCGGCTGTGGCCAAGCTACGCGCCAAGAAGTACGAGACCTACCTGGCAGTAGCCCTGACCAACGCCGGCCGCCTCGCTCTGGACATGGGGGTGAAGGGCGATTCGACCGCCGGACGCCAGGTCATCGTCGAGCTCGAGTTCGCCCTGGCGATTCGCCAGAAACGCAAGCAACCGGCTCAGAGCATCGCCTACAGCCAATTCGTCCTGGCTCTGGCCCTGTGGACCAGACCCGCGGACAGACCGGCGGCGCGCAAGCGGGCCCAGGCTGCCGTAGTCGGGATGGCCAAGCTTCCGCCAGGCGACCGGTTTCGAGGCCGAGAAATTCAGCGCTGGTTGAATGAGCATCCTCTGCCATAGTAGTTTCGCAGCTTCAGATGCCCAGCCTACGCGTAAAGAACAGCTACACCAATCAGCTCGAAACCTTCCAGCCTCTCGATGCGGCTGGCAAGCGCGTGACCATGTACGTCTGTGGACCGACCGTCTACTCGTTCGCGCACATCGGTAACTTCCGTAGCTTCTTGCTCGGCGACCTGTTGCGCCGGGTGCTCGAGCGTGAGGGCTACGAAGTACGGCAGGTCATGAACATCACCGATGTCGGTCACATGACCGAAGACCACATCGCCGATGCCGAAGGCGAAGACAAGTTGGCCAAGGCCGCGCGCGAGCTGGGCAGCGATCCATATTCGGTGGCAGGCCACTTCGAGAACGCGTTCATCGAGGACGCAAAGACGTTGCGGCTGCGCAACTACCAGCCCGACGAAGCCGAGCAGCGCGAGCTACACCCACAGGCGACGCGCCACGTGCCGCACATGCTCGCCATGGTGCAGCGTTTGCTCGAGCGCGACTTCGCGTATCTCGATGACGACGGCCAGGTGTACTTCGAAATTTCCAAGTTCCCCGAGTACGGTAAGCTCTCGGGCAAGGACATCGACGAGCTCCAGGACGGCGCTCGCGTGGCGGTGCGATCGGGTAAGCGCGACCCGCGGGACTTTGCCCTGTGGAAGGTCGACGGCAAGCACCTCATGCAATGGGATCCGCACAGCGCCGAAGGTTGGCCCGAGGGCGACTACGAGTTGTTCAAGGGTCTGTGCCCCGACGGCGTCGATGAGCGGATCAAAAAAGGGTTTCCCGGCTGGCACATCGAGTGCTCAGCCATGTCCCAGGCCCATCTGGGTGACGCCATCGACTTTCACACTGGCGGTGAGGACAACATCTTTCCCCACCACGAGTGCGAGATTGCCCAGTGCTATGGCGCTGAGGGTGGCACTGTCCCTGCGCCAGACGGTGCCGGCGATGCTGGAGAGCCGCGCAAGACGTTCGCTCGCTACTGGGTGCACGGTCGCCACTTGCTCGTCGACAATCGCAAGATGTCCAAACGCGACGGCACGTTCTTTACTGTGCGTGACCTGTTCGATCCTGTCGCGGCGGAGCGACCGGAGCTTGTGCCGCAGTTGAAGGAAGTCGGATTCGCCGACGGTAGTGTTCCGGCGAACGTGTTGCGTTACGCGCTGCTGTCCAACCAGTACACCCAGCCGATGAACTTCAGCTTCGACGTGCTCAACCAGTCGCGCTCAGGCGTGGAACGGTTGCAGTCTTTACACGATCGCTTGCGCGAGTTGGCGGGCGATGCTGATGCGGCTGGCGCGTCGGCGCAGGTCACCGAGCTGGTTGCCAAGTCGGACGCCGCGTTCGGCGAGGCTTTGTGCGACAACCTGAACATGCCCAACGCCCTGGCGGCGGTTTTTGGCTTCGTGCGCGAAACCAACGCAGCTGAATTCGACGGGGCCGACGCCGCGGCAGCGCTGGCGTTTCTGTATCGCATCGACGAGATCCTGGACGTTCTGGATCTTCGCGTGCGCACCGGCGTCATCGCCAGTGACCGCATCGCGGCGTTGATAGAGCAGGGCGGGCTGCCCACGGGTGACGAACTCGCCGGCGCTGACTCGGTGGACACGGACCGCATCGAACTGTTCGCGGCTCAGCGCCAGGCTTCGCGCAAGCAGAAGGACTACGCCCAGGCGGATCAGATCCGCGACGAGTTGAAACGTTTGGGTATCGCTATCGAAGACATTCCGGCCGGCGTGCGCTGGAAGCTGGTCTAGAGCGGCTCGCCGGAGGGCAGGGCTGAGTTCCTCAGCCCAGTTTGACCTGGACAGTCAGAGACTGTTCCTGACCGGTCTGTTCGTCCCGTGCCGACGCTTCGAGTACGCCGTCAGCGTCGATGGCGAACGTGACTTGAATGCGCACACTGCCACGCGGCCGAGGCGGTAGCTTGTCCAGGACCAGGGTGCCCAACGGCATGTTCTCGGCGAAGCGGCGCGAGTTCCCCTGGCAGATGTTGATGCGCACGGCGGGTTGATTGTCTTTCGCCGTAGAGAACACCCTGGAGTTGCTGGCGGGAAGGGGCTGACTCGGCGGAATGATCTCGCCGCAGAATCCCGCGACCGTGCTCAAACCCAACTGGATCGCCGTGGCCTCGATGAGGGTCGGCGTGCTCGGGGCCGCCGCCGGCGACGAGAAGGCCACGTCCTCGCTCACCGCCGGCATCGCCGCGGTGAACATCTTCTTGGTGATCACGCGGCCCACACGGGTTGCTCGTCGCACGACCGGCGGCGTCATCTCGGTGGCCGGCGGTGCGGACACCGCTCCGTACGGTGACGTGATGCGGTGATTTAGCACGTCTGTCTTCGCGGCGAACAAGGCGGCGCCCAGGGCGCTGGCAGCCTCCGGGTCCACGTCCATGCGTGGTTGGCGTTCGAACACTTTGCTCAGCGTGTGCTGTACCGCCGGCATGCGACACGCCCCGCCGACAAGCAGCAGCTGCGCGATCTGGCCGATCTGAACGCCAGCCTGCTGCAGAGCGTTGCGGCACACACCGACGCAGCGATCGATCACGTCGGACGTGTGCTCTTGCAAGATCTGCGAGGTCAGCAGCATCCGCAAGTCGAGGTGAGTGCCATCGGCGACTGGCGTCACAGCGGGGATGGAAACTTGTACGCCGTAGTCCGCCTGGGCGGCGATCTGTCGCTTGGCTTGCTCGGCCGCGTCGCGGAGCCGCCATATTGCCTGGGGGTCCTGACGCAGGTCGATGCGGTGTTGGCTCTGATGCGAGTCGGCGAGCCAGTCGACGATGCGTTCGCGGATGACGTCGCCGCCCAGGTTGCGGTCCCAAGCCGTGGCCACAACCCGCGGTTGCTTGTTCTCGATGGACAGGATGGAGCACTCGAACTTCTTGCCACCGAAGTCGCACACTGCGACCAGCTGTTGTGGCGCTTGCTCCAGGCCGTAGCCATACGCAACCGCGACGGGGCAGTCCAGCATGTGCTCTACGCGAAGCTTGGCGTTGTTGGCCACTTCGATGAGGGCGCGGCGCTGGGCCTCCTCGGTATTGGCCGGCACGGTTAGCACGGCGCTCTCGCAGTCGATCTGAAGCGCTGCGTCGGCAATGCGTCGCAGATGGTCGAGCAAGATGTGGGTCGCTGCGATGGGGCTCAGCAAGCCGGCCCGGGTCTTTCGCACGCCACCGGTGCCCGAGTTGGCCCGGGTCAGCGTGTTGGTCGGGTCCTCGGCCAGGCGGGCGACGGCTTCCTGGCCGACTAAGACGTTGCCGCTGGGATGGAACGAAATGACCGCCGGGATGATGCTGCGGCCCCAGGGATCGGCCAGCAGGCGCAATACGCCCGCTGAATCGACGGCGGCGACACAGCCTTTCGTACTGCCCAGATCCAGACCAAGAATCGGTGCCCCCGCCGCCATGAAAGTCACCATAGCACCGAGTTGCAGTTTTGCCCTGTCTGCTACGACAATGAGGGACTCTTGCGGACGCTCATTGCCATAACAGCTGTTTCCCTCGGCGTGTTGGTGCCAGCATCGGCCCAGGCCGAAGACCGGTGGAAGCTCAGTGGTTTCCTTGGCGTACGCACGACGTCGGAGGTCACGACTCTGGGCACACCGACGAACACCTCGATCGGTAACTCCATCGGGCTCGGTCCGCGGCTTCGCTTTCAGGTGTTCAAACGTTTCTCGCTCGAAACCGAGCTTGGGATTTTCCCCAGCAGCACACGTTTGAATCAGGTGAGTGTGATCGTGCTGAACCCACGCATGCATTTCCGGTTCGACCGGCCGCGGCGCAGCGGGTTTCAGCCGATGGTCTATTTCGGTGTCGGCGGGCCGGCGGCGCTGTCGGCGAACACCGAGGTGCTCAGCAATGACATCCAGGTCGAAGGTTACGCCGGTGCCGCGTTCAGCTATTCCCGGGGCGGCGGTCTGAGCATTCGCCTCGATGTTCGCGGCTACGGTGGCCGAGTGAGGGATGACTCCACGGTGGCCCTCGGCATGGAGGTGCTCGTGGGCCTCTCGTACCGGCGCAAGTCACGCAAGGAGAAAGGTCTGCCGACCCTGGCCCGAGACCGCGACTCTGATGGTGACGGCCTGACCGACGCGGTCGACAAGTGTCCGCGCCGCGCTGAGGACAAAGACGGCTACAAGGACGGCGACGGTTGCCCCGACATCGACGACGACCTGGACGAAGTGCTCGATGTCGCGGACAAGTGCCGGATGCAACCCGAGACGTACAACGGCTACAAGGATGGCGATGGTTGTCCCGACTCGCTGCCCGAGGATCTTGCCGCCATCGAAGGCGTGGTGGAGAACGTGATTTTCTATCCACGCAGCGTGCGTTTGCACAAACGAGCGAAACGGCCCGTGCGCAAACTGGTCGAGGTGTTGCAGAAGTACCAGGGCGTTCGCATTACGCTTATCGGTCACACCGACAACTCCGGTGACGCCGACGCGAACCTGATTTTGTCGAAGAAGCGGATGGACTCGCTGCGTGATCGGCTCGTGGCCGGTGGTGTTCGCGCTGACCGGATCAGCACCGCGGGACGCGGGGGCGAGTCTCCGTTGTATGACAACGAGACGCCAAAGAACCGGTTCAAGAACAACCGGGTCGAGCTGAAGATCTACCGGCGCCGAAAGAACTAAGCGCTCCCCTGGCAAAAGGTCGAGTACCGATCGCGGCGTGAGGCGACGGCTTCGACACCACGCAGCTCAGCCCTAGCGCGGGTGTTGTCGCGCTCAGGCTGGGTGTTGATGCGGAAGCGTGTTTGAGTTACGCGAGGATGAAGCCGCGGCCGCGTGGGCCACCTTCACATGGGTTGCGGGTGGCACACGGGTTCTTTGTGCCGTCGCATGGATTCTTGGTCTCGCACGGATTCTTCGTTTCCGGCTTGGTCTCGCACGGATTCTTCGTTTCCGTTTTGTTCTCGCACGGATTCTTGGTCTCGCACGGGTTCTTCTTCTCGACGTTGTTGTCGGGAGTCGTGTCGGGCTTGGTGGTCGAGCTGCCGCAAGCGGCCATGCCCAACATGGCTCCACCCACTACAACGGAACGGAAGATATCTTTTGTAACGATGCGTCCAGACATGGGCTAGAGCCTATCACAAGTCCCAGGACGCGCTAGCTTGGGGCGTCGGTCTGCTCGGGCTTGCGGGGGACGGCGATGAGTCCTCGGAGACGTCCCACGAGTTGCTCGATGATGCTCTGAGCGATGGCCGGCCGTGCCAGCAGTAGCGCCTTGAACTCGTCGCCCGGCAGGACCAACGTGCGGGTTTTACTCACGGCGCGTACGGTTGCCGATCTGGGTTCGTCCGAGAAAACAGCCATTTCGCCGATGCACGCGCCACCGCTGAGCTGGCTAAGCACGCGCTTGGGTCGGTCCCCGCCACCAGTAAATACCTCGAGATCACCGCTTACGACCAGGTAGACGTTGTCGCCGAGTTCGCCCTCGCGGCAGATATCGTGACCGGGAGCGAATCGACTCTCATGGGCTATCTCGATGATCTGTTCGAGATCGTCGGGCTCGAGCTGGCGCAACATGGGCACGTTGCGCACCAGCATCATCTTTTCGATGCCGGTCAGACTCTCGATGCGCGCGTTGGCGTCCAGGGTGGCGTAGACACCGTCGCCCACGTTGCCCACGCCCTGGGTCGTCTGGGCGAGCTTGCCCGGGTCCTGGGTGGGCATTTGGCTGCTCACCGAGCCGGTCACCGCGCGGACGGCGGCCTGGCGCACACGGTCGACGTCGTCGGCCAGCGCTTTCGACATGAGCACGCGGGTCAGGCGTCCGCGGGAGCCGAGAGACCGAAAGGCTGCCTCGCGAACGAGCCATGATTCGTCGTCGGTGGCGGTGATGACCGCGGCGCGTGACTCTTCGTCGTCGAAGCGCGACATGAGCAGCGCGACGACGGCTCGCAAGTAGTGTGACGAGTCGTCGGCGAGGCGAACGAACGAGCTGGGCTCGAAGCTGGTGGCTTCGCCGTCGATCAGTGTTGCCACCGATTCCAGGAGGGCGTTGGTGAGTTCGGCGGATGCGGAGGCACGGATGCGCAGCTGGGCGTGTTCCCTTTGTGCTTTGTCCTCCGACATCAGCTTGTCTCGGGCCTCTTCCACAAAGGACCGCTTACCGACGGTTGCGAGCAGCGATAGGGCGCGATCGACGTGTTGGCGCGCTCGCCACGCGCACACGTACTGCAGGAACCCCAGGCTCGTCGACACGTGTTCGTCGTCTGTGGGGGCTCGGGCTGCCGCTGACGCGGTCGCGAGTAAATCTATCTCCGCGATCTCCTGATGGTAGAGCTGAACGACCGGGCCGTCGTGGGCCAGCAGCTGTTTCATCGACTCACGGTGTTCGTCGGAGCTGACGCCGTGCTCCACGCGAATCGAATCGAGCACGCTGGGGTCCGCGGCGCGACCGAAGCGTGCGGCCGCGACCACGGCGCGCTGCAGGTCCCGGTCGTACTGCTGCCGCTGGAGGCGGAGCTCGACTGAGCCCTGGTACTCCGGGTCGAACAGCTGGCGCTCCTCATCGCTCAGCTCGGCGAGCATGCGCTCATGCTCCTTGTCTGAGATGCCGAGCTGCACGCGCAGGCTGTCCAGGATGACCAGCTCTCCCTTGGTCACGACACCATCGGCCACCAGATCGCGCACGGTTTCTTTGTACGCGGATAGGGCGTGGCTGCGCTGTTTGGTCCGCTCCGTGTGGAGCAGGTAGACATCCTGCAGGCTGGCGTCTTCGCCGACTTCTTCATCCCACTGCCAACGCTTGAGAATTCCACGCGCGAATTTCTCGCGGACGAAGTCGGACTCGGTGCGGTCCCAGCGCCGGAAGAAGATCGCCGCGGAGGCAAACACCACGACGATGCTGACTCCGTGCACTACCCACATCGGTGCCTGCCGCAAAGTGGGCTGGCCGCCGAATAAGTAGAAGATGTTGAATGCGATGAAGCCCGACAACACGAGGGCCTGGTGGCGAATGCGCTGCTTCTTCTGCTCGCGCGCTTCGTCTTTCATGGTCTCGCTGATGGTCAGCCGGCAGGCGATTCGCTCGCCCGCGCTGAATACAGCAAAGCTGGCCAGGCCGAACGCGATCAGCGTGAGCGGTGCTGCAGCGACGATTGGCACCGACTTCAGGAACGTGAATCCTGGGTCCAGCCAGCGGCCGGGCTGGCTGGTTTCGTAAGTCCAACTGCCGGAGAAGTAGTAGTCCCATCCGCCGGACACCAGGTAGTAGTAGAAATAGAACGCGAACACGACGCCAGGCCAGATGAAGTACGACACCCGTCGAGGTTCGCCGTCCATCTCTCGCCAGTAGCCCTGCTCCAGGTCGATGTCCGGACAGTTCTTCTTGCAAGCGGTGCACGGGCTGCACTGGGAGTTCGACTCGCCCATGAGCTGCGAAGGCTCGGTGTAGACCTTCTCGACGAAGCCGACGGGGCAGAAGTAGTTGCACCACGTCTTGCCGGTAAACACGAAACCGATGACGATCGCGCCGAGGGTCGCGACGACGACGAACCCGGTCAGCCACTCTGCCGAACCGTTGGTCACGACCAAACGCAGTGACAGGGCAACCACGAGGATGCCCAGTTGCAGGAACAAGTAGTTCTTCGCCAGCCACTTGCCGGGGCGTCGTGAACCGCTCAGGCCAACGAAGCGGCCGAGTTGAGCGAATACGGCGAGTGGGCAGATGCGTCGCCACAGGTGGTAGCCGCCGACGATCCAGAACAAGGGCAAGACCGCAATGGCGCAGGTCCAGAAGATACGGTTGCCGTGAGAGACGGCGAGCAGGGTAGGGATCGTCGCGGCGAACGCGAGGATCATCACGACGCGGGCGGCCGTGATGTACCCGGGGACCGTGCCGCCTTCAGTGAGCATCTGCAGCCCCTTGGGCTGGCGCTTCTTCTTCTTGCCGGCTTTCTTGGACTTGCCGGCCTTCTTGGACTTGCCGCCTTTGCCGCCGGCTGACTTCACGGCCATTTTTGCCGTGTTACTCCCGCGCACCGGCACTTTGCCTTTGCCGGACTGCTTTCCCACGGCAGCATCCGCAGTGGTTTTCGGCGCGTCAGGTTTCATCGCGATCTTGGTCGAACGTTGGTCGACGAGCGCAACGTCGTCGACGTTACGCACTCCCGGGACTTTACGCGAAAAGCGCCAGTCGTGGCGAGAGTTGGCGCTGGTGTTTGGCTGATTCTCAGCACGGGAAATGCACCCGGAATCGATCTCGCGCGGACAGCCCCTATGCCTGCGCAGCCAGCTGCGATATGACTTGGTCATCATGGGTTTTCCGATCGATCTGAGCGCCTTCAAACCGGTAGTTCTCCAACGTGACGTGGCAACCCTGTCGGCAGAACAAGCCAAACAGCTCGCCGACAACGTCGCACTGTGTCGCGACGCGCTCGTGTTCTTCACGGCCGTAGCGGATGCACAGGGCCTGGGCGGCCACACGGGCGGCGCCTACGACATCGTGCCCGAGGTGCTTATCGCCGACGGTTTTATGCGCGGCAGCGACGACATCGTCTCGATTTACTTCGACGAGGCCGGCCATCGGGTTGCGATGCAGTACTTGATGAGCGTGCTCAACGGCGAGCTAGACGCGGAACGTCTGCTTCACTATCGCGAGGCCGGATCCAAGCTGCCCGGTCATCCCGAGCGGGACTTCACCCCTGGCGTGAAGTTCTCCAGCGGTCGCCTGGGTCACATGTGGCCGTACGTCAACGGCGTGGCCCTCGCCAATCCGGGCAAGGCCGTGTTCATGTTCGGTTCTGACGGTTCCCAGCAAGAAGGCAACAACGCTGAGGCGGCTCGGCTTGCCGTGGCGCGCGGGCTCAACGTCAAACTCGTCATCGACGACAACGACGTGACCATCGCCGGACACCCCAGCGAATACATGAAGGGCTTCGATGTCGCAAAGACCCTGGAGGGACATGGCGTTCCCTCAAACGAGGGGGATGGCGAAGATCTCGTGGCTCTCCATGGGCGTATGCAACAAGCGCTGCAGAGCGACGGTCCCGTAGCCCTGGTCAACAAGCGCAAAATGGCCGTGGGCATCCCGGACATCGAGGGCCTCCCCAAAGGGCACGACGTAATTAAAGTACCGACGGCGCTCAAATACCTGGAGGCGCGCGGCGGGCTTGATGCGGCCATCGCATACCTCAAGGGCGTGCAGAAGCCGACTCCTCCGGGCCGACTGCGCGGTACCGGTGAGAGCGGAAAGAACCGCGACATGTTCGGCCGGGCGATCTGTCGCCAACTCGAGAAGCTCAGTCGCGAAGAGCGAATCAACTCAGTCGTGGCTCTTGATAGCGACCTCGAAGGCTCGTGTGGCATGAACCACATCCGCGCGAATTATCCCGAGGTGTTCATCTCCGGCGGGATCATGGAGCGCAGCAACTATTCGGCCGCGGCGGGCTTCGGCCGAGTGCCCGGGCGCCAGGGCATCTTCGCGACGTTCTCCGCGTTCCTGGAGATGGTCGTCAGCGAGATCACCATGGCGCGACTGAACGAGTCGAACGTGCTCGCCCACTTTTCTCACGCCGGCGTCGACTACATGGCGGACAACACCTGCCACTTCGGTCTCAACAACTTCTTCGCGGCTGGAGGCCTGTCGGACGCGAACGACCACACGCGGCTGTACTTCCCTGCCGACGTACACCAGATGAACGCGACCATCGATCGCATCTACGGCGACCCGGGATTGCGTTTCGTGTTCAGCACACGTTCGGCTACGGCGGAGATCCTCAAAGAGGATGGCTCCCCGTTCTACGGGGATGGCTACGCTTTCGAGCCGGACAAGGACGAGGTCATTCGCGAAGGCAGCGCGGGCTACGTCGTTAGCTATGGCGAGATGCTGTCCAGGTGTCTGGATGCAGTCGAACGCGCACGAGCGGCGGGGGTCGATGTGGGCCTGATCGCCAAACCCACCCTCAACGTGGTCGACGAAGCAATGCTTGCCAAGGCCGGTGCGTCACCGTTCGTCCTCGTAGTCGAGAGTCAGAACCGAGACACGGGGCTGGGCGTTCGCTACGGTAGCTGGCTGCTCGAGCGAGGCCATGGACCGCGGTATGCCCGGATGGGCACGACTAAGCTTGGTGACGGCGGCCTGTGGGAGCACCTCATCCACCAGGGGCTCGACTCAGACGCAATCCTTGCGCAGCTGCAGAGCCTTCACGGCTAAGTTGCGGTGCTCGACTCGGCGATGCCGATGAGCGCGTCATCGTTGACGATCGCCACGGGCACTCGTCGCTCAACGACCTGGCCATCGCTAAACCCGCGCAGCACCGTGTGACGTAGGACCAGGAATCCCTCGTGTTGCGCCAGGCCGTCGGAAAGTCGTACGCCCTTGCGTACCTTTAGCTCGCCCTGGATCACCACATCTTCGAGCATGCACTCGACGTGATGCGGGGCTTGCTCGCCGGCCTGCTTCTCCAGGTGGGTCTCGGACTCATCAGGCGCGATCAGGATGATCGCCTGTTTGTGGATCGCGAAGAACGGCAGCACGTCTTCCCGGCCGGGAAGTGTGACCCCCGTCATCTTGATGAAGCTGCTCTTCTGATTGAGGTGATCCACGAAGCTGTGGAGCTTCGATACGTGGATAACACCCTGGATCCAGCCCATTCGGGAGTAGACGAAGGCACTGACTGTGCGCTGCTCTGGTCGGTACGCCACGACCGAATGCTAACACCTGGCGCGCCGCGACGCCGGTGTGCACAGTGTCCTTGACGCCACCGGGACCCGGGCTGTACAAGGGCTGACTGTGTCAAAGTATCTGCTTGTAACCGTTTTTTCTGTCCTCGCCGCGTGCAGCCCGACCGTTTCGGGCCAGCTTGACGCCCAGCAAACGTCCGACGACGCTTCGTTCGTGGCCGACGCCAGGGTGAACGACGCCACGTTGCCGCCGCCAAATTCGGCGATCTACGCCCACAGCGCGACCGAGCTGTTCCGTATCGATCCCCAGACCCTGGGGCAGGTCAGCGTAGGCACGTTCAGCTTTGCGGGCGATGTCGAGAGCATCACCGATATCGCCATCGACAAGACCGGCGCGATGCTGGGTATCTCGCTCAACTCGATCTATTCCATCGACCGCGACACGGCGGCGGCGACACTTCTCTCAACATTTCCTCAGGATGAGGGCGGGCTCACCAGCTTGTCGTTCGTGCCTCTGAACATCAACGACGCTCAAAGCGCCGAGCGCCTCGTGGCCGCCGACTTCGAGGGCGCCGTCTGGGAAATCAATTCCGGCACAGGGCAGCGAACACTCCTGGGCAACTACGGCACGGGCATCGGTTCCAGTGGCGACATCGTGTCCATCGTCGGTTTCGGTACATTCGCTACGGTGACGGTCGAAGGTCAGAGCACCGACCACCTCGCACGCTTGAACTCCGTCGATTGGTCGGCTTCCGTAATCGGCGACATCGGCAAAGACAAGATCTTCGGTATTGGCTTTTGGGGCGGCGATATTTACGGCTTCACCGATGGCATGGAGTTCGTCACCATCGACCCGTTTAGCGGTCTCGTCACCGACACGCGTGTCAGCAGCGTGCAGTGGTGGGGCGCAGCAGTAACGACCCTCGCGCCGATCGTCGATTAGCGGTCAGCCCGAGCGCGTTACGGCTACAAGACCTACAGGTCTGGGGTGGCGCGGGGCGGCTTTTTCGCCGTCCGGCAGCCGGTGTACGCCGATGATGCGTTGCTGACCTTCCACGCCTTGACCAGTTTGCCACCCTGCTTGAGGTAGACCTGGCGTAGGCCGAGGGGGAAACACATCTTGTTGATCGGGCAGATCCAAAGCTTGGCCCGCCCCGACGACAACTGTGGCACGTATTTGCTCTGGATCTTGATCTCGACTTCAACGGCGTTGGTGTCGACCACGAACTTACCGTTCACCTCTTTGGCGTTCGAAGCGAAGCCCGGGAAGCAGTAACGCTTGCGCGGCGATTTCATGCGCTGCATTTGGTACTGCATGCTCGAGCGCCAGCCCCAACCCTTGTAGACGTTGCGGCGCCCAGCTTTCTTGAGCATGCTCTCGTGGCTCGCCAGTAGAACCAGCTGTTCGCCTACCTTCGGATTCTTGTGCATAGCGATGAGGGCGTAGACGTAGAGCGCGGCGGCCGTGAACGGATCTTTGGCCAGTCGCGCCCGAAGTGCTTTGAACTCGCGGTCCGTTCGCGGAACCTTGGCGGCGCTTACTTTGCAGCGGCCGGCCTGGCTGTAGTTACAGTTGTGACCAGCTTGGGCGGGTTGCGCGGTCGACAGCGCGAGCGCTCCCGCCACGACTGAAACGAGCACTAGTTTCGTCATGCAGCCAATCCTATCGCAGCGAGCTACTTGCCAACAGATCCGAGCCAGCTACTTGCCAGACAGATCCGCAGTTACTTGCCCAAACAGATTCGAGCCCGCTACTTAAAAGTCACGACCGTGGACGCGAGCAGGTGATCCTTGTTGCCGATGGTCGCAACGAGCTTGATCTTGTACGTCTTACCCGTCGTCACCCCGTCGTCCTCGGTGATTTCCGTATGGCCGCGCAGGATCGTGATGCCAGGATTGACCCCGGTCAGTCCTTTGGAGGCCGACATCCCGGATGCGAACTTCTTGCCCTCTTTCTTGTAGAACTCAAGGGACAAGGAGTTTGTGCGCGGCTTCTTGCGCAAGAACCCGGTCCAGTGGAATGCGTAGTAGCTAACTCCGCCTTCCTTCTTTACGGCCTTGAGCTCTTTCTTGTTGGCGGCCTTGATCGCGTTGAGGGCTGCCTTGTGTTTGAGACCGCCCGTCGACAGCACCGCATCGGTCAGGACGAGCTGACCACGCAGCTTCTTCTCGACGCTCGGCGCGATCATGCCGGCGGTCACACTGCCAGCCAGCATCGCGGCCAAACCAGCGACGACCGCTCCTCCAACAAACACCTTCCGTGGATTAGACATCAATCGTCCTTCCTTCCCCAGCGCACGCCGTAGGGTGGGGCGCGAACGCCCATTTCCGTACAGTTAGTTTACTCCCGTCGTGTGACCACGGCGAGTGGAGCCTGCTAGCTGTCTGTATTTAGGACACCTTCGCCGGCTAGCGGTTGCCGAAATCGTCATCTACGTCTGGGACTTGCGGAGAGACGTTTCCATTCACCTGAGGGGCCGGCGCAGCGACATTTCCGTTCACGCTCGCGGTGTCCGGCTGGACATTGCCGTCCACAGGGCCCTTCGGCCCGCGGGATCGCTTGCGCTTGCGCTTGGGCTGGCTGCCTGGAGCTCCAGGTGGTCTGGGCCGCCTGGTCTCCACGACAGGGATTCCAGCGGCGGCCATGGCCTGGGCCTGGAGCGGACTCGGTCCGGGCTTCTGCCCCGGCTGTCCGGCCGGTCGATTGGCGCCTGGCTTGCGGCCCGGTCCACCCGGCTTGCGGTTCGGTCCACCCGGCTTGCGATTGTCTTGCCGCGGCCGGTTCGGATTCGCGGCACCGCCACCACCACCGCCACCACGCCTGCCTCGAGAGCGGTTTCGCTGGTTGCGATTCGGACCGTCGCCGGGCTTCTTGGGGCCCTGGGTGCCATCGCCCTGTTTATTTTGCTGATTCTGGCCCGAGCGGTTCGCTCCGCCGCCCGGCTTTCCGCCCGCGCCAGTGCCGCCGCCTGGCTTGCCACCCGCTGCGCCGCCACGGTTTTGGTTGCCGCGTCCACCGGTGCGTCCCTTGCGGTCGTCGCGCCGGGGTCGGTCGCGCTTGGGACCGCCTCGTTTTGGTCGTCGGTCGTTGCGATCGCCGCCTTCACGGGGAGCGCGCTGCAGAGACCAACCTTCGCCGGAACTCGGCGTGGCGTTGTCGCCTTTGCCTTTGCCGGGGCCGCCTGTTCGTGGGCCGCGTTGACTCGCGTCGAATCCACCGCCGGGCCGTCCAGCGCCCCCCGGTCGACCACCGCCACCGGGACGACCACCGCCACCCGGCTTGTTTCCACCTGGGCCACCGGATCGACCGCCGGGACCGCCGGACCTTCCGCCCGGACCACCGCGTCCGCCGCGCTTGCCATCGCGACCTTTTCCGCCGCGCCCTCGCGCGTCGCGACCACCAGCGGGTTTCGCCCGTGGAATCAGGTCGGTGACGTAGTGAAACTCGCCGACGCTCTTGGCTCTCGGCGGGCCGGTCTCACCCTGGTAGACGCGAACCAGGCGGACCGCGTCGAGTTTTCCGCTGATGCTATTCAATGCTTCGAGGAGGCGATGACTGCGCTCTCCGTTGACGCCCACTTCGGCGCCGATCGCCTCTGCGAGGGCTTCACCTTCAAGGACCGGTGCAGCCGCTGCGTCGGCGTCTGGTGCAGCCGCTGCTTCGGCGTCTGGTGCGGCCGCTGCTTCGGCGTCTGGTGCGGCCGCTGCTTCGGCGTCTGGTGCGACCGCTGCAGCGGCTTCTGGTGCAGCCACTGCTTCCCCGGCAACCGCGTCGGCGGTCGGCGCGGTTGCGTCCACTGCCTCCGTGGCGTCGGCAGCCGGAGCTGCTACGTCCACTGCCTCCGTGGCATCGGCAGCCGGAGCTGCTACGTCCACTGCCTCCGTGGCATCGGCGGTGGGCGCTGCTGCGTCCACTGCCTCCGCGCCTTCGGCAGCACCGGCGGCAGCTTCCGCGGCCGGCACGGCTTCGCTAGCCGGTGCTTCCGGGGGTGCTTCCACAGGTGCGGCTTCGGCCGCTGGGGCTGGTGCGGTCTTCTTCGACTCTGCAATGAGCTTCGCACGCGCCTTGGCGGCCATGCGTAGGATCACTCCAGAGAACTCGGTGATGGTCTTCATCGTTGTCATGGGTGTGCTTCTTGGGAGGGAGTGTTGCAGCCGGCGCGTCCGTTAGGTGTTGGACGCGCCGGCATTAGCGAGTTTGCTAGCCGCCTGAGACGCTGCCCTGGGCTTCGACCGAGACGCTAACTTGCACTTCGATGGACATGTTGATGCGCGCGATCATCGCGACCGCGGCAGCCAGCTGACCACCGACGCAAGCGGCTTGCTTGCCAAGAGACGAGTACAGTTTACCGGATGCCTTGGCGAGCTCCCGGGCGGCGCGCGACCAGGTCATGAACGCGCGTTTGATCGGGCCTTCGACTTTGGCTTTGACCATGAGCAGGTTTGGGATACCGGCTTTGATCGATGCAACCGCCGCATCGACCTTGGACTTGTCGACGACGATGCCGGCGTCGAAGTTAACGTCCAGTTTGGGCTTCGTGCACTTGGCTTCAACGTTCGCTCGGACTTCGGCGTCGGCGCGGCAGCTAGCGCTACCCTGAACCTCGGCGTGGCCGTCGCAACCACCGCTGCAGCTACCCTCGCAGGTGCCTTTGCAAACGCCGTTGCACTGGCCGCCGGAGTTGCCGCCTTCGCACGTGCCGTTGCACTTTCCGCTGCAGGTACCACCGCAGGAGCCGGAGCAACGTACGGACGCGCTCGCGCTAGCCTGGGCTTCGCACTTGGCGCTGAATTTCGCGGCAGCATCGATGTTCACTTCACATTTCGCCGGCTGGTATTTCACGTCCAGGCGGGCGCCGGCTTTGACGCCGACCTGCATGTGGTTTTTGAGCGCCTTAATGGTGCTCTGGCAGACCGTTTTCGTGTCGCCGGTGGGGGCGATCCCCAGCGGGCGCGCCATGTCCAGGCACGCGTTCTTCACGTAGTTCTCCGTGTTCATCACGGCCTTCTCGAGCATCAAGGTCGCCTGGAGGAAACGCTTGAGCTTACGTCCGGCATCGGATGCGGCGTAGTTTCCGCAAGTGTTGGGATTCACGGATTTGGCGGCGCCGCCGCCTCCACCTGGAACACCACCGGGGATCGCGCCCTTGGGACATCCGCCCAGGGTCATCAGGCCAGCTGCGCAGAACAGCGTGACAAGTCCCATTTGCTTCGTGCGTCGCATCGATTCTCCTTTTGTTTCTCTTCGCTCAACGACCTCGCAAACGCGCGGCCTTCTTGGTGGTGCTTGTTGGGAGGTGACGGTTGGTCATGCCCCGTAACGCTTGACGTGGCTACCCCCAGAGTTTGACCATCTGCGGCATATCACACGCTGGCAGTGCAGGAAAGAGGGAGGGCGCGATGAGGTTACAGGATTGGGGTCCTAGCAGGTTTTTCCCGGTGATGATGTGCGCAATCTTCCTTGTGTGGGGAGCTTCTGGTCCCGGCACGGCCACAGCGCAAACCTCCACCACTGGCGCCATCGGCGGGAGCGTCAAAGGCAAGGACGGCAAGGCTCTCGAAGGTGTCACCGTTGTGGTGTCCTCCACCGTGCTCCAACAAGAGCAGGCGGAGATGACGGCCAAGAACGGTCGTTACCGTATTAGCAATCTTCCCCCGGGCACGTACCTGATCCGCTTCATCTACTTGAGCAAGATCGTCGAGCGCAAGGGGGTGGTCGTTCCTCTTGGTCAGTTGACCGTCGTCAACCAGCTCATGGATCCGGACCAGTCCGGCGAGAAGATCGTCATCACCGACAGAGGTTCCACGGTTGATCCGACGAGCACCAACCAGGGGACGAGCATCACCCAAACACAGATGCGCAACATTCCCATTCCCGGGCGCACGTTCGCCAGCACTCTGGGCCAGGCCGCGGGGGCGGCGGGCGATAGCCGGGGCGTTGCGTTCTCCGGGTCGACCTCCCTCGAGAACAGTTACGTAATCGACGGGGTCAACACCACCGGGCTCAACTATGGAACCATCGGTACGCCACTGATCAACGAGTTCATCAAAGAGATTCAGGTAATCACGGGCGGATATATGGCCGAGTACGGTCGCGCTACGGGCGCGGTGGTCAACGTGATTACCAAGCAGGGCTCGAACGAGTTCCACGGCGATGTGTTCACAACGGTGACGCCATACCAGGTGAGTCGAACCCCCGTGCGGCCGGTCAACTCGTCCATCGAAGGCGTGAGCGATCTGGATTACCTGTTCGACTTCGGTTTCGATCTCGGTGGTCCGATCATCAAGGACAAAGTCTGGTTCTACGTTGGCTTCGCACCCCAGATTAGCCGGCGAAACATCAGGCGCATCGTCAAGCGTCAAACGGACTGTCGCGAGATCATGCCCAGTGGTGAGCTCAGTAATTGCGACCCGGCGAGTTTTGGCGATGGCTCTATCGACGAAGACCCCGAAACTGGCGATCCCATTTACGAGACCGTGGATACGACCCAGTTCAAGACCGGGGCATCGACTCTGCAGTTCGTCACCAAGATCAACTTTGCCCCGTCCGCGGAGCATCAGGGACAGTTCTCGCTGTTGGGCTCTCCCACGTCGGGCCAGGGCATCTTCGGTGTGACCGGCGCGCCGTCGGCGACCCGCGCGAACTTCACCGGGTTGAACTCGGACCTGGCGTTCAAGTGGACGTCCAAGTTCAACAACAATAAGACCGAGGTCGAGTTCGTCGCCGGCTGGCATCGCGACAAGTACGACCAGGAAGCGATCGATCCCATCGGCAACGCCCTGGCGACGACCCGCGTGTATCTGTCGAACCTTGATCGGTTTGGTGACGCCGGCAAAGAGACGGGCAACGTGATGAATGGTTGCCGCGACTCGAGTTCCATGGCCATCGACCCGTATCCGCAGATCGAAAACTGCCCCGTGTTTCAATACTGGCTGGACTCCCCGGGGTTCATCATCAACAACCTCGAAGACCGGCGTTCGGCTCAGCTCAAAGTCACGCAACGCGTGAAGGCGCTGGGCACCCATGTGATCAAGAGCGGCGTGGATGTGGAAGCGAACAAGACCGTCGACGTTCGCCACTTCACCGGCGGTCGTTACAATCAGCTCATTCCAGACGCCCCCTTCGAGCAAGTTCGCGTCTATCGCTACGTGCGCCCGTACGACGGCGCGCCGGACGTGTGCGGTTTCGGCACCAATGACCTTGGCTCGACGGATTTTAACCAACCGCGCACTTGCGAGTATCTCGACACGTCCAAGGTGACGGGCCGAACGTTCAACTGGTCCGCGTACCTGCAGGACTCGTGGCAGCCGGTGCCGAACGTCACCCTCAACATGGGCGTTCGCTACGAGGAGCAGCGTCTGCGCTACGCCGAACAAGTGGCCAACACCATCGACCCGTTCACCAACGAGCGTCTGGGCAACAACGCGATCCGTTTGCGTAACATGTGGGCGCCGCGCTTCGGCGCCGTGTGGGATTGGACGAAGGAAGGCCGGGCCAAGGTCTACATCAGCGCGGGCCGTTTCTACGAATCGATTCCCATGGCGTTGAACGACTTCTCGTTCTCGGGGGACACTTTGTATGGCGCCTTCTTCGGCACGGACCAGTGCGAGAACGGCAATAACCCTTCCCAGGATCGAACCGGTAGCGCGCCGAACCCCGGCAATTGCCCAACTCAGATCACTCAGGGTACCAACCCGGACGACGGCGAGGTCTATCGCGGTGGTACTACCCTGGTCACCCCGGGCACCAAGGCTCAGTACATGGACGAGTTGGTGCTTGGCGTGCAGTACGAACTCATCGAAGACTTCAACGTAGGTGTGGCGTTCAAGACGCGACGCCTCGGGCGCGTGCTCGAAGACGTTTCCATCGATAACGCGGAGACCTACATCATCGGCAACCCGGGCCACTTCGACGCCGACGACGAACGCCGCCTGCAACGGGAACTCGACGGGCTCGATCCCATGACCGACGAGTACAAGCGGTTGGCGGCTCGCCTAGAGGGCTACCGCGCGTTGCGTCGCTTCGACAAACCGCGCCGGGACTACAACGCCATCGAGCTGACTGCGACCAAGCGATTCAGCAAGAGCTTCTACATCCAGGCGTCGTACACGTACTCGCGCACAGAGGGTAACTACCCCGGCTTGCTCAACGACGACACCGGCTCGGCGCTGCCCAACATCAGTACCCAGTACGACCTGGTCGAACTCCTCGCGAACCGCGACGGGCCGTTGCCTCAAGACCGTCCCCACTACTTCAAGTTCGACGGTTACTACACCCATCAGATGCAGCAGTGGGGCGCGCTGACCGCCGGCGTTCGCTTTCGCGCTCTGTCAGGAACTCCGGTGGACGCCCTGGGCTCCAACCTGCTTTATGGTTTCGGCGAGTCCTACTTGTTGCCGCGCGGCGCCACGGGCAGAACCGAGTTCGTTACCGGCACCGACTTTCACCTGGGCTACGCTCGCAAGCTGGCCAAAGGGTATGAGATGTCGGTGTTCTTCGATGTGATCAATGTGTTCAACCAGGAGCAGGTCGCGCGAGTCGACGAGCTGTATACCTTCGACAACGTGAACCCTGTGGTCGGCGGCGACGCGGAAGATCTCGTGTTCGCGAAGAGCATCGGTGCGACCGGAAGTGAGACTTCCACCCCGCTTACCCGAAATGTCGGTTACGGCACGCCGTTGGCCCGCTACACACCTCTGTACATTCGCTTCGGCGCGCGGCTCACGTTTTAGCCGCTTGAGCTGGCCCCGTCGCCAGAATCACGTATGATGTGACCGTGTTGCATTCACGGTTTCTGGTTGCAGCCTTTGCAGTCGCGGTTTTCGTGAGCGGCCTTCCGGCCACGGCTGACGCGGACGAGGGCAAGAAGAAAGCAGATGCGTTGCTCGCCGAGGCGGCCAAGCTGGGCCAGGCAGGCGATCTGAAAGGTGCGATCGTCAAATTCAAGGCGGCGGACGCCGTGTTTCCGCGTGCCCTCGTGGCATGCAACATCGGGCTGGCCTATTCGCGCATGAAGCAGTGGGCGCAGGCGCAGTTGTTCCTGGGCAGTTGTCGGGAGCGCTGGAACAAGGACGAGACCCGCGGACTTCCCGGGTGGGTGGATACGATGAGCCGCGACGCTCTGGCGAAGTTGAAAGCGGGCGGCTTTGTGGCCGTTCGTTTCGCTACCACCCCCGAGGGCGCCACCGTCTCCGTCTCGGCGTTCCCATCCGATGAGACGTTCACGACGCCGCGAGTTGTTTGGCTACCCGCCGGGGCCCACCAGGTCAAAGCGACGTTGGCTGGATATGAGGCGTTCGAACAGAAGCGTAACTTCGACAGCAGCGGCGCGTGGAAAGCCACGCTCAAGCCGTTGGCTAAGCCGGACAAGCCGGACGTGAAGCCCGACAAACCGGATGTGAAGCCTGAGGTCAAACCAACCCCGGACCCCATCGTCAAACAAACCAGGCCGCGGTCGCATAAACTGCCCTGGGCGATCACCGCTGCCGGCGTTGGCTTGCTGGCCGGAGGTGGCATCGCTCACTTCTTTGCGATGAGCGCCAAATCAGACGCGGAGAAGCTCCCCAGCGGAACAGCGTTCACGGCTGCCGAGAAGACCTTCAAAAGTCGTCGAGTCGTGGCCATCGGCATGTACGCGGTTGGCGCGATCAGCACCGTCGTGGGAGCGTTGCTCCTGCGCAGCTCCGGGAAACAGCCCGCCGAGTCGACCACTGCCATTGGCGCCACCACGTCCAATGGTGGCGGCCTCGTCTGGGTACGCTGGGAACACTGAGCTTGGCGGAGTCCAAAGACCCACTCGACGCGACGGTTAGTGCCAGCGACAACGGTGAGCTCGGCTTCACCGAGACGCTCCACGCTGGGCACGTAGAGCGGTACTGCCCCAGCTGCGATGCGTCGTTTGTCGACGATGTGGACCAGTGTCCGACCGACGGTACAGCGCTGGTCAAGCTCATGGGCCCCGAAGCCGACGTCATCGGCAAGGTCATCGACGGTAGATTTACCATCAAGGCAAAGGTCGGCGCCGGTGGCATGGGCACCGTCTACCGGGCGCTGCAGCACTCGGTAGGGCGCAACGTCGCCATCAAGCTGGTGCACCCCCGGTTGTCGCGGGACACCGTTGCGGCCAAGAGATTCCTGCGGGAAGCCAAGCTATGCAGCCGGCTAGCCCACTCCAACACTGTCATGGTCCTGGACTTCGGCCAGTGCGATACGGGCCAGTTGTTCATGGTCATGGAGTTGCTCAACGGCGACACTCTTTCGGACCTACTGGTGACGGAGGGCAAGCTGTCGCCTCGCAAGGTCGTCGAGATGACCCGGCCGATCTGCGCTGCGCTAGAAGCCGCGCATGGATTGCAGATCGTGCATCGCGATCTCAAGCCGTCGAATATCATGGTTGTCGACCAAGGAGACGGCACCCAGATCGTCAAGGTGCTCGATTTTGGTCTGGCCAAGTCCCTCGCTGGTGACGATAGCACCGTGACCCAGAGCGGCATGATGATGGGCACGCCCCAGTACGTCCCGCCCGAGATAGCACACGGTCAACGCGCTGACACCCGCGCCGACCTCTACTCCCTCGGCGTCATCATGTACGAGATGGTCTACGGCACGCCGCCGTTCCAGGGCGACACGGTCCAGAGCTTGCTGTTGAAGCACGCGTCTGCCGATCCGCCGCCGCTACCGACGAGCGTCCCACCAGCGTTGCGGGCCGTCATCATGAAGCTGCTGCGCAAAGAACCCGATGACCGCTATCAGAGCGCCGCGGAACTGAGCGCAGCGCTACCAGAGCTGAGCGAGCTCGATGAATCGTCGATGCTCGACGTCGCGCCGGTGGCTGTGGCAGCTCCATCGATCGTTGATCTGCCCACAAAGGCGGAGCTGGAGGCCAGCGAGAGGTCGAATCCATGGCCGAAGTTGGCGGCCATTGGTCTGCTCGCCGCCCTTGCCGCGGCAATCACCGCGTTCGTCATGATTGGCGGAGACAACAAGACGGATCCGGCCAAACGACCAGTGGCGGTCAATACGCCTGACGCCACGACCCAAACGAACATGGCAGGTGCGGTGGACGCCAGTGTGCGTGGGCCCGCACCGAGCCTCGCCGCCGACGCCGGCGCGAAGCCGACCAAGCCCGTGGAGCTGGTCACCATCTCGTTTCGCTCTTATCCGAAGAGAGCGCGCGTCATGCGCGACGGCACCGAGTTGTGTCGCACTCCATGCAAACAGCGGTTCCCCAAGAGCTCCACACCAGTGCAAGTACGAATCGAGAAGCGACGGTACGAGTCTCACGTGCTGACCTTCACGCCAGCGCGAAGCCACCTTCTGCGGCGTGTGCGGCTCGACCGAATTCGCCGGGCAACAACGAAGAAGCCAGACTCGACGAAGAAACCCGACACGACGAAGAAGCCCGACGCGACGAAGAAGCCCGACACGACGAAGAAACCGGAAGTACCCGGCTTCATCCAGCCCAACGATCAGAGCAAGAAGAAGAAGTCCAACTTCATTCGCGCCAAGTGATCTACCAGGCGCGCGGTGGTACCGGCGCCAGGAACTCGTTGATGCGCGGCGGCGCGATGCGCGGCGAGGCGAGCAGTTCTAGCCCGACGCATTGAGCGTCCGGGTCGAACACGTGGCCGGTAACAGCGAACCCGGGCGCAACGGTGTTCGTGGTAGACGCCATGCCGTCTACACCTCGGTCGACCCACACGTCGAGGGTTTCACCGCCGTCGCCGGTGAGCGTCACGGTGAACGCACAGCCGTGTAGCGGCTCTCCCACGTCGACTTCGTCTATGGTCAGGTCGACGTTGCCGCCGCCCTGATCCGTTACCGCGACGCTGAAGCGTGGACGCACCGGATCGCCTGTGCCGTATACCCACGCATTGAAGTAGTTGGCCAGGTCCGCGCCTGTGGCGGTTTCCAGCGCGAGTCTTAAGTCGTCTACGCTCGCCGCGCGGGTGCTGCCCAGGAAGTCCTGCAGCGCCGCGATGATCTTGTCGCGATCGAAGAGCGCCTCGAGCTGCCGGAACAGAATGAACGGGCCGGGCGAGTAGACGTCACCGTAGTAATCGATGAGCGGCGGCTCTTCGCCGGGGACCAGGTGGTAGTTGGAGCTCTGGGACCGGGTACGCCATCCCCGCGCCATGGCCAACGCGCTGGCGGAGTCGAGTTGTTCATCCAGGAACACGAACGGCAGGTAGTTGGCGATCGCTTCTTTCCACACGAAGTCGTACGTGTCCGCGAGCGTGGTCTTGTTGCCTGCCCACATGTGAACCAGCTCGTGGTGGAGCGTGTTGCGCTGACCGTCCGGCGATAGCGCGTCCGCCAGGACGATGTTGCCTGGATGTTCAAAGCCGCCCCAATAGGTGGGGGCGATGATGAAACGCAACTCGTCGCCGTACGGGTACGCGCCGAAGGTCGTCTCCATCCACTCGAAGAACTGCTTGTGGACCGGAGCGTTGAACCGACCCCGGGCGCCCGTCGACGGTGAGTCGTAGAAGCTGACAGCCACCGAGTCGCCCCAGGTGCCGATGTCCTCGATGGTCCACGTGCGCGACATGGCGACGCCAAAGGTGCTGTACGTCGGCCCGCCGGGGAAGTTGAATTCGCAGACGGTTTGGGTCGGCGTCGCCGTGATCGTGCCGGGGCAGGTCACCACGGTGTCGTCGGCGTGGTCGACCGTGAAGCGATAGGTCGCGAATTGATTGGACTGGTTGTCGCACGGACCAAAGCGGTCACAGCCGCCGATCCAGCTGACCAGATATGTGAATGGACTGTCTTCGGCGTCGAGCCAGGTCGAGTAGCCGACCTGGGAGTCCAACCAGGTTGTCTCGGGAATCACAACGGTCGCGCTGAGCTCGACTTCCGCGCCGACCTCCCAGCCGGCGCCGCATGCTGTGAGCACGCCCGCGTCCAGGCCGCCGGAGACAATCGGCTCGCCGTCCATACGCACGTCCGCAAGGCTCTCGGCGCGCAGCGGGATGGTCAGACAGTCGCCGGCCTCTACCACCTGGACGATGACGGCTGCGCCAGCCGCGCGGGTGTCCATGTCGAAGGCGTAGTCGTACGCCGACACGGTGTACGTAATCGGTCCGGTCGGCGGCGGGTCACCCTCGTCAGTGCCCCCGCAGGCGACCATGCCGACCGAAACAATGAGCGCGAGTACGCGGCTGACCATGCCGACATATATCACGTAGCTCAACTACGCGCGATTGGCTTCGAAGACACGTGCAAGAACCGCCAGATGAGCACGATTGCCACTGCGGTCAACCCGGACGATAAGCCCCACCATAGTCCGGTCGCGCCCATGTCATAACCGAATGCCAGCGTGATCGAAACAGGCAAGCCGATAGCGTAGTGGCCCGCAACGTTTGCGATTAGAGGCGACTTGGTATCGCCGGCCCCGCGCAGGGCGCCGGCTGCCACGGCTTGGATGCCGTCTGATAGCTGGAACACCGCAGCGACCAGCAATAGTGGAATGGCCGCCGTGACAACCGACACATCGTTGGTGAACATCTTGGCGAGGAACCCGGGCATTACGACGAAGCACACGCCCGCGATGCTCATGCATGCGCAACCAAACCACAGGCCGATCACGCCAGCTCGGCGTGCTGCCGGAGTATCGCCGGCGCCGACGGCCTGGCCAACTCGCACCGACGTTGCGGCGCCGATACCGACGACCAGGCTGAACGTGAAGCTCGCTAGCATGATGGCCACCTGGTGCGCCGCGGCGGGTGTCTTGCCCAGGCGACCGGCGAGCACCGCGGTCAGCGCAAAGATTCCGACTTCGGCGACCAGCTGAAGCCCAACCGGGAACCCCTTGTTGAAGATGGTGCGAGCTAGCCCGGTGACGCGTTCGCCCGGTTTGATGGACGTCGGCCCTTGTTCGCGGTGCAGGCCGCGCACCGATACCAGGAGCACGGCCGTGATCAGCACCGAAACGATGGACGTGGCAAGGGCGGCTCCAGTCACGCCCAGAGCGGGCAGACCGACGCGTGGCAGGTGCAGTGCGGCGAGACCGTCATCGCCGTAGATGAGCAACACATCCGCGATCACGTTCACGATATTGCCGACGACCATGGTGACGATGATCGGCCGGGTGACGTTGTACGCTTGTAAGTACGAGCGCATAGCCTGGTAGACCATGAACGGGATGAACGCCGGCAGCCGCCACATGACGTACTCGACGGCTTCATCGGTGAGCGCTGGGTCGACGCCGGCGAGTGGCAGCAGCAACGGACTGAGGCCGGCGACGACGGTAAGCGGCACGCCGATGAGCACACCCACGCGCATGCCGGCCCACAGGAGTTGGCGCGCGCGCGATTTTTCGTTCGCACCCACGGCCTGAGGGACGAGGGAGTCCATGCCCATGACGGTGCCCATGCCCAGCACCATCACGGTGAACAACAGGCTGTTGGCGATACCGGCGGCCGCCAGGGCGGAGTCGCTGTACCGACCCAGCATCGCCGTATCGACGAGCCCCATGAACTGCATGCCCACCTGTGCGATGGCAAGGGGGAACGCGAGCCGAGCGGTAGCGCTCAGCTCTTTGAACCGCGTGCTCACAGACTACTTGGCGTCGCTGGCCGGGTGCGTCTTGAGGACTTTGCCCTCCGGGTCCAGTTCGAGGGCGGAGCCGAGGCCGAGTTTGAGCAGACCAGGGAGGATTTTCTTGAGATCGCCGATCACTACGATGACGAGGTCTTTGCTATTCCACTCCGCCGTGGCGAAGGCGCGCGCCTGGTCGGCGGTCACGCCACCGATGCCGGCCGCGTATCCGTCGTACCAGTTCAATGGCAAGTTGTGATCGAGCAGGTTCGAGAAGACCGAGACCAGGCCCGAGTTGCGTTCGAACCGCTGCGGGAGTCCGCGCGACAGCAGATTCTTCGTGCGCGCGAGCTCCGCTGCGGGCAGGTTCGTGGCGCTCATACTGCCGATCAATTTGATGGCCTCGCGCAGGCCGTCGATGGTGTTGGCGGTCTTGATAGAGGTGTTGACGGTCCACATACCCGTCTTGTGTCCGTACCAAAACGACGAGCGCGCTCCGTAGGTGTAGCCCAGTTGCTCTCGCAGACGTTGCATGAGTCGGGCTGCAAAGCTGCCGCCGAGGGCCGCGTTGACCACTGTAGCGGCGAAATGGCGAGGGTCCTTGCGTTTGATGCTGACCCGGCCGATACGGACCACGCTTTGCGCTGCGTTCGCTTTGTTGGAGACAACGAGCCGTGGCGGGTTGCTCACCGGTTTTGGCATCTTGGCCAACCTGGGTTTGGCAATGCGTTTGCGCCATTGGCCCAGGGTCAGGTTCAGTTGGCTGCGCAGGCTGGTTGGGTTCACGTCGCCGGCGACAATGAGCGTCATCAGAGCTGGCGCGTAGTGAGTCCGGTAGAAGTTGCGCACGTTGCCCGCGCGCAGTTTCTTGAGCGACCTGGCCGTGCCACTGATCGGTTTGCCGTACGGGTGGTTACCCCACAGGATCTTCGAGTACAGCAGGCCTGCAACTCGTCGCGGACTGTCGCGCCGGCGGCGGATGGCGCTGAGCCGGTCCCCCCTCACTCGTTTGAAGTCGGCGAACTTGAAGCGTGGTTTAGACACGACCGAGCGCAACAACTGCAGACTCTTGGTCAAGGTTGCCGACAGAGTGCTGAGGCTGATGGTGACTTCTTCTTCGCCGGTGGAGATCGACATGCTGGCTCCGAGGCGCTCCAACTCCTTCGACACGCCGACCGTATCGAGCGTGCCGGCGCCTTCGTCCAGTAGGTCCGCGGTGAGCGCCGCCAGGCCGCCGAGTCTCCCGTCGTACTTGGAACCAGCGGAGGTGTTGACCAGGCGCATGCTGATCACTGGCAACTTCCGGCGCGGAATCACAACGACGCGCAGCTTGTTGTTCAACGCGAACGTCGTCGGCGTGGGTACCCGGAAACTCGGGGCGGGACCGGGCACGGGCGGCTTGGACCAATCGATGCCGCTCTTGTCCCACGGCACACTTCCGCTCGTTGGCGGGACAGGAGCCGGGTCTTTCGTTTGTTTTCCGTTGGAAGTGCCCGTCGTCGTAGTCGTTGTTGGCTCCGGCGCGGATTTGGTCCCAGGGCCACAGGCGACGGCAACTGAAGCAATCAGGATAAGCGAAATCGAGCGGATCATTTCGCACCGCCTTTCGCGCTCTTCTTGCTCTTCTTCTTGGGGAGAACGTACATGACAACCTTGGAGTCCTTGCGCAGCCACTTGGCGACCGCGCGTTGAATATCGTCCGCGGAGATGCTGCGCAGCATCGCCAGGTCCTTGCTGAAGTGATCTATGCGACCGAGATAGGCGCTGTACATGGCGAGTAGGCCGGCTCGAGCGCTGAGACTCTCCAGGCGCTTGAGCTTGTACGCCTCGAAGGTTCGCTTTGCCCGGAGCAGTTCGTCGTTGCTCACTTTGGTCTTGCCGAGTTTGACCACCTCTTCATCGATGGCCTTGAACAGGGCATCCGGTGTGGTCTTACCCCGGGCCAGGGAAGCTATCTGGAACTCGCCGCCGAGCATCTGCGCGTTCTGATACGCGTAGACGTTCGCGGCTTTGCGCTCTTTGATTACCAGGCGGCGGTGCAGTCTGCTGGTCTTGCCGCCGGCGAGGATGTGCGCCGCTAGCTCGAGGGTAGTGTCGCCGCGGGTGAATGGTGTCGGTGAACGCCACGCCAGCACGACCTTGGGTACCTGAACCTGGTCGTATTCGATCAGCTTCACTTGTCCGGCGCGGGGCGTCACGGGCTTGGTCAAAGTGACGTGGGGCGGGTTCGGCTTGCGCGGGATCCAACCGAAGTACTTTTGCACGAGCTTTTTTGTCGCGGCCACGTTCAAGTCACCGGCGATGACCAGGGTTGCGTTGTTGGGCACGTAGTTCGCCCGATAGAATTGTTCGACGTCTTTGAGGCTGGCCGCGCTCAGGTCGGCCATGGTCCCAATCGTGAGGTTGTAGTTGCCGTGCCCCTTCGGCCACAGCGATTGCTGAATCGCCAGTTCGGCTTTGCCGTACGGTGTGTTCTCGTAGCTCTGTCGGCGTTCGTTCTTGACCACGTCGCGCTGGTTATCCAGCACCTTTTGGTTCATCGCCGACCACAGTCCGGCCATGCGGTCTGCCTCGAGGTAGAGCGCCAGCCCCAGGAAGTTGGCGGGGACTTGCTCGAAGTAGTTGGTGCGGTCGGCGTTCGTCGTGCCGTTGTTCCAGCCGCCGGCAGCTTCGAGCAAGCGATCGAACTGGCCGTCCTTGACGTGCTTGGAGCCCTTGAACATCAGGTGCTCGAACAGGTGAGCAAACCCGGTCTTGCCCTGCTTCTCGTCCTTCGAGCCGATGTGGTACCAGACGTAAACCATGACCGTCGGCGACGAGTGGTCTTCGTGCAGGATGACCTTCAGCCCGTTGGTCAGGGTGAACGAGGTAGCCGATAGCCCAGGCTGCTTTGGCGGCTTCTTCAGCGCCTGCCTGGCAGGGGAGGGCGCGACGTACAGCGCCAGAACCGCGAACGCGAACAGTGCAGTGTAGAGCTTGCGCATCCGCAGGAAGCTAGCACGGAAAGCTCACTGCGCCGCCGGAGCGCTTCTCTTGTTAGAGACTTGTTAGCGGTGCGAGCGGCGCCGAAAGCTAGCGCGCTACGCGAACGTCGCCGCAGCTCGGACCGAAGTTGAGCGTCCGGCTGGTGCTGGGCGCATCGCCCACGTGACCGGTGATGCTGATGGAGCCGGCCACGGCGCAACCCGAGGAGTCGAGGGCGACGTCGGCAAAACGCACGCTTGCGTCCATGGTGTTATCGGTGCCGGACGCCGTCCACATGACATCTAGTTCCAGGGTGCCATCGAGCTGGGTTTGCTCGTCGGAGTTGTTCGTAGTGTCGGCGTTGATACTAGCTTTGATGGTCGCGGCGCCATGATTCTCGGGGCCGATAACGAACACATCCACAAGCTCGACTTTGAGCCGTTGGGCGAGACCAGACAAGCTGCCTTCGACAATGTGTTCGCCGATTTCGCAGTCGGTGTAAACCACGGTCTCCGAGGTTTGCGTGATGCACGGCCGCAGATCGCGGACGTGGTCTCGACCTGGCAGTGCGATGGACATACCGTCCGGTGCCAGCATGGACACTACGGAACTGAACGCCGATGCTGTGAGCAGGCGGGGCGCGTCAGCTGGCTCCGAGGTCAGCGTATCGATGGCGCGGGCCTGGCTGATCAAACTAGTCGCGACCGCGCGCTCTTTGGCCGTCGGCTCGTGGCCGGTTCGGTCATCTTCGGCGCATGCGGTTAACGCCAGTGCGGTGGCAAGCACTGTGATTGTACGGACGTTCATGGGGTACCCAATCCCGAGCACTGTAGCACATCAGGCGGATCCGCCCAGACCAAAGAAGCCCGCAAACATATATATTCTCAGGTAGTTTCGCCTGCGCGGCGCCATGATTCTGCAGACGTAGCTCTGTGCTCACCGTGCGGATCTGCTACCCTGTGGACGTATGTTCGACTGGATTGGAACACTCAAGTTGCGAGAGCGATCCCCGATGCGGGTCACCTTGTCGCTCAGTCGAGTGAGCCAGGTGGCGGGCATGGTGGTGTTCGCGTTCGGCGTCTTTGCCAGCTTCCAACTGTGGGACCTGAACCCGTGGCTGGGCGTGCTCGGGGCGATGACCGCGATTTCCGGCTTGGTTCTCGCGACGATGACCCGACGAATGGTGTTCGACAAAGAAGCCGGCGTGCTTCGGATCGAACAGCGCACTGCCGGCATTCCGACGACGTCAGTCGTGCCGCTGTTTCACCTGCGCGCCGTCGTGGTCAAACGTCAGTCCGACGTCAGCAATGCCCCATGGCAGACCAGCGGTTCGTCCGCCCGCTATGTCGCGTTCATCGAGCGTCGTGTTGGTGAGCTGATCTATCTGGACGAGTCCAAGCGCTGCGCGAACCTGTTGTCCATGGCCGAAGCCATCGCCGAAGTTGCCGGGCTCAGGTTGGAATACGATGCGATGTCTCAAGCCGGCCCGAGCTAAGGCGCCCGCTGTAGACCGGGCGCGCGGGTTGTCTTAGAGCTGGGTGTTGAACGGCGTCTGCGCCCACAGATTCGCGTCGTGGTTGGCGATCTTGGCGGTGACGTTTTCGCGGATTTCGGAAAGGCGCGCTTCGTCGTCTCCCTGCTTGGCCCGGTAGGCGAGTTGGCCGGCCAGGTAACCTCGGCCGTAGTCCGCCCAGGACGGGTAGTGTTGCTGTACCTGTCGGGCGGCGTCGAACGCCAGAGACCACGATTCTTCCTCGCCTAGCCAGCCGATACCATAGCCGGCCCGGGCCAGGAATGAGGCGAGGAACGAGTCATATGCCTGGTTGTCGGCGCCCGGTTGGCTGTACTCCTGAATGCGTGTAATCAACTCCTCGCGGGTGCCGAGTCCGTACCAGTCGCGTACCGCTTTGACGCTGTGTTCGGTGAGGTAGCCCGGGTCCACTTTGTAGCTGATGCCGAGAACGCCGAACACGAACCGCCGCCGCGCGTCGTGCTGATCCTGTTTCATGAGTTTCCTGGCCTTCGCCGTCGCCGGGTCGTCGCCGAGGCCGAGTAGATTCTTGAACCATCCCATGGCACGACCTTAGTGCAACGGCCGCGGCGTCTCCAAGCCGCGTCGTCTCCAAGTAGGAGGCTGTGACCAGGTGACCGAAACGGCGGAGTCAGCTCTTGGTGGGCTGGGGCGCCGGCTTCGGGGCTGGCAGTGCGGGCACCGGAGCTGCGCCGGACTTGGTGTTCGTTGCGTTCTCGGCGGACGCCTTGTTTCTACCGCCGCGTCCGCGACGCCTACGCCTACGCCGCTTCTTCTTGCCCGCGCCGCCTTCGCCACCACCACCACCGCCACCACCACCACCGCCACCACCGCCACCACCGCCGGCTTTCTTGCCTTTGGGCGTCGGTACCGAGAAGAAGCTGACCGGTCCTTCGGGCAGTGCGCCCGTCGTCGGTTGGGCGTTTGCCGCGGCTCCTTTGCCGCCGCGTTTGCGTCTGCGACGCCTGCGTCTGCGCTTCTTACCTTCCGTCGGGGCGTCCCCATCGCTGCTGCCGTTGGCTTTGGCTGCTGCCATGGCTGCGCCACCTGCCGGCGCGGCCTTCTTCGCTGCCGAGCGTCGCCTCGGTTTGGCCGCAGCCTGCGCGTCTCCACCAGCGGAGCCGCCAGAGCCTCGCTTGCGTCTGCGCTTCTTCGTGTTGCGTCCCTTCGGCGCGACATCGTTTGGCGTCGCCGATGCAACCGGTGTCATGTTGATGCGCATCGGGCCGCGGACGTACTCGACCAGCGGTCCCGCTGCCGCTGGCGCCGCGGACTTGCTGGCCGGCTTGGCCTCGGGGGAGCCGGACGCCATCACCGGACTTGTGAACGTCGACTTGTGCGGGATGACATTGCGCTTGCGTCGTCGTCGTCGCCGTCGTCGCTTCTTCGTCGGTGGTGCTTCGGCTGTCGCTTTGGACTTCTTCTTGCGCGGGGGTTTGGGCATGCGCTTGCGCGCGCGCACGGTGATCTCCGCGTCGCTCAGGTCCAGGCCCTCTTCGGCCAGGGCGGCCGCCGTTCGGTCGATCTCCTCGACCTCTTCGTACTCGTAGGTTTCGGGGTCGTAGCCCTCGGACTCGTCGAAGTCTTCGAACTCTTCCTCTGCCTCTTCGGCTGCTGCCGCCGCCGCCGCTTCGATTTGCTCCGGCGTAGGCTCGTCGATACGAACGACCCGGTGACGGGCGAACTTGCGCGGCTTCTGTTCCGCGTCGTCGTCGTCGTCGTCGAGCTGGCGTTTGACGCGTTCTTCCAGCGTCAGGGCCTCACGTGACGCCGCGAGTGCTGCCTCTTTCGAGCGCAAGCAGTTATCGCAGCGACCGCAGAGAGGAGGGTCTTCTTCGCCAAGGTAGGTGAGGACGAGCTGGTTGCGGCAGCCTGGGGCGCCGACATAGTCCAGCAGTGCATCCAGGCGCTGCCGATCGGCAATACGCCGACCTTCGTACTGGCGAGCCTTGTCGCGAAGCACCGTCGCCGGCGGCTGAGGATCCGCCAAATAGAACTTGGCCCCGCGCTTCTCGACCACGAACTTCTCGTCTTTGAGCAACGACAACACGGTGCGCGTGCGCGCCGAGCCGACTTTTGCGCCCAGAGCGATGTTGGCGATCGTCGGTGTCGCTTCGTCCTCGCTCGAGTCCCGGAACGCTTCCAGGGACTTGTAGACCGAGCGCACCTGGCGCCTGGTCGGATAAGTGCCTTTCAGGAAGAACTCCTGAATCGCGATGTCGTCGGGACTGAACAACAAGACACAGCGCGCGGGTTTGCCGTCACGACCGCCACGACCAGCTTCTTGAGCGTACGCTTCTAGAGAGCCCGGGACGTGATAGTGAAGCACGTTGCGGATGTTGGCTTTGTCGACACCGAGACCAAACGCGTTGGTCGCGATCATCACCATGCGCGACTTGGGATCCATGAACAGCTGTTGCTGCTCGTCGCGGTTCTTCTTGGTCAAGCGCCCGTGGTATTTGGCCACCGGGATGCGGTGACGTCCGATCTTCTCGTGGAGCTGCTCGACCATCTTGACGGTTGCACAGTAGACGATGCCCGGGCGTGGGAGCTTTTTGAGCAGAGTGATGAGCGTCTTGTGCTTCTCGTCGTCGCCATCAAGGGCGATTACTTCGTAGTGAAGGTTGGGCCGGTCGAAGGTGGTGCTGACCAGCTTGGCTTTGGGCATGCCCAGCTGGAACAGGATGTCGTCGCGTACGTGCGGCGGTGCGGTGGCGGTGGTCGCCAGTACCGGCGGCCGGCCGAGGTCCTCTAGCGCCTTGCGTATGGATAGATACGCGGGGCGGAAGTCATGGCCCCACTGGGACACGCAATGGGCTTCGTCGACCACGAACAGTGAGACGCCCTCGCCATCCGCTGCTTGCTTCAGTAGTTCGCGAAATTCGGGTTTGGCGATGCGCTCCGGCGTAGTGAACATCAGCTTGCCGCCAGGCTCCGATAGCACCTTCTCCATCTCGCGCTTCTGCTTGACGGTGAGGGTCGAGTCGGCGCGCAACACTGGCACGCCGAGGCGCTTCATCTTGTCGATTTGATCTTTGATCAGCGCGATCAACGGCGAGATGACGACGGTGACGCCGGGCATCGCCAGCGACGGCAGCTGGTAGAGCAGGGACTTGCCGCTGCCGGTGGGCATGACAGCAAGGGTGTCTTTGCGCTTGAGCACCCAGTCGAGCGCCTCGGGTTGGCCAAGGCGCAGGTCGTCGATACCCATGCGCTCGCGGCCGAGTTCGAACAGCTTCTGAAGGCGCTTGGTCGCCTTCTTGCCACGCACCATGATTTGCGGCGCGGGACCTTTGGGTTTTGCGGGCGCTGCCGGCTTAGCTGTGGCTGCTTCGCTTTTTGTTGGCGTCTTCGCGGCGGTCTTCTTTGTGGCGGTCTTTGTCTTTGCGACTGGTTTCTTCGCGGCGGTCTTCTTCTTTGCGGCAGGTTTCTTTGCCGCGGTCTTCTTCTTTGCGGCAGGTTTCTTTGCCGCGGTCTTCTTTTTTGCAGCCGGTTTCTTTGCAGCTGCCTTCTTCTTTGCAGTCGCTTTCTTCGCGACAGGTTTCTTTGCCGCGGTCTTCTTTTTTGCAGCCGCCTTCTTTGGCGCCGGCTTCTTCTTTGCGGCTGTCTTCTTTGGCGCGGCCTTCTTTGCAGCCGGCTTCTTCTTTGCGGCTGTCTTCTTCTTTGCGACAGGTTTCTTTGCGGCTGTCTTCTTCTTTGGCGCCGCCTTCTTTGCGGCCGTCTTCTTTGCCGCGGTCTTCTTCTTTGCTGCCGTCTTCTTTGCGGCCGGCTTCTTCTTCGCGGCCGTCTTCTTTGCGGCTGCCTTTTTCGTAGTCGTTTTCTTCGCTGCGGGCTTCTTTGCGGCCGGCTTCTTTGCGGCCGGCTTCTTTGCGGCTGGCTTCTTCTTCACAGCCGTCTTCTTCGCAGCGGCCTTCTTCGCAGCAGGCTTCTTTGCGGCCGGCTTCTTTGCGGCCGGCTTCTTCTTCGCCGGCTTCTTCTTCGCAGCAGGCTTCTTCTTTGCAGCCGTCTTCTTCACAGCTGGCTTCTTCTTTGACTTAGTCACGGATTTCTTGCTTTGGCAGAGCGCGCAGCGGTAGCCGTCCTCGGCTTCTTGGCCGATTTCGACGTAGATCCCCCAGAGGGGCGCTTTCCACCTGTCGCGCGTTTCGATGTGGACGCCATTGTCCCAGTCCTATTGCATGGCAAATGTGAGGTGAGGCGCTGTGGGGGCAAGAGTGCCGGACAGTTAGGCCAGCGCAGTGGCGCCACCCCGACTCCCGGGCCTTCGCGTCTGCCCTTACGAGCGCGGCGTCAGACCTCTTTTTTCACCATAGCACAACGATTCCAAACGATGTGATCGAACTTCAGCGGTTCCCGAGGAGATGCCCTTGGTGGCTAGTAGCGGAGAGATCTCCCCATCCTGACGGACTTAGCTAGCCATCACCAAACGCCGCTCGTGGAACCGCCAAGCGTTCAGCTCACGGGGAATCTAGGTTCGCCGCGACGCAAAAGCAAGCCCTTTGTGCCTCCGGATGATTGCGACAATCTCGGACCCGGGTGTTGGGGCCTGCACCCCCAAGATGGTAGAAACGTACGAGATGACGATCCCTCCGCGGCCGGTAGTCGAGGCGGAGAACAGACTCGAGCAGTTTAACGGCGATCGCGCGCGAATCGTTTCCGATGTCGAGCGTCGCATCGTCGATGACTATGTGCGCGCGGCTGCCGCGGGCGGCGACGCGTCCCTGGAGTACGTCATCAACGAAGTCGCGTTCAGCGAGATGCGGCGCTACGAGAAGACCAAGGGCCGCGCGAGCCAGAAGAAATTTCAGCGCTGGCGTGAGCTCGCGAATCGGCTGAACCGCATGTCGGAGCAGGAGAAGCGCGAACGGCTCAGCAAACTGGTGCATGAGTATGCGCTGGATATCGTGGGTAACTTCAATCCACGCGTCTACCGCTTCGCCACGGACCTGCTGCCGCCGGCACTGTCGTTCTTATTCTCGCCCATACATGGATTACGCGAGGGACTTGCCGCGCTTAGCGAGTTCGCCGGCCAGGTCGAGGTGGAAGGGCCACTCGACACCATCCGTGCCGTCTGTGAGCAGGGCACGATGGTTGTGACCCCGACCCACTCATCCAACATGGATTCCATCGCGATTGGCTTCGGCCTCAATCGTAGTCACCTGCCGCCGTGTACCTATGGCGCTGGCAAGAACCTGTTCTCGAATCCGCTCATCAGCTACTTCATGCACAACCTGGGCGCATATCGCGTAGACCGCCGGCTGCGATTTCCGCTCTACAAGAATGTATTGAAGGAGTACTCAACGGTGCTGCTCGAGGGCGGCTACCACTCCCTGTTTTTCCCCGGTGGCACACGTTGCCGCTCCAACCACGTCGAACAAAAACTCAAGCTCGGCCTGCTGGGGACGACCGTCAAGGCCTACGAAAACAACGTGCGCGCCGGGCAGCCGTACCGGCGGCTGTACGTTCTGCCGGTCACTATCAACTATCGTTTGGTGCTCGAGGCCGAGACACTCATCGATGACTACCTGGCCGACAAAGGCAAGTCCAGGTACATCATCGAAGACGACGAGTTCTCTCGCGTGGGACGCATCTTGGAATTCGCGCGCAAGATGTTCCGTCACGAGGGTGCGGTCGTACTGCGTTTTGGGACGCCGCTGGATCCGTTTGGCAACGAGGTGCGCGCCGACGGCCAATCGTATGACCGTCGCGGCCGCCTGGTCGATCCCGCGGGCTACGTACGGGACGGAGAAGGCAACGTGGTCGCCGACGACCAGCGCAATGCTCAATACACTCGGCGCCTCGGCACGGTGGTCGCGGCCGCGTTCCGCAGCAATACAGTATTTCTGACCACGTCGATTGTCGCCCGGGCTGCCTACGACGCCATCGCGGCCAAGGCCGGCAGCCGAGACATCTATCAGCTGCTGCGCGTGTCGCCTGCCAAGCTGCGTGTGTTGACCAGCGAGGTCGCACTTCGGGTGGATCGCTTGCGCCAACAGCTCGCCGAGCAGCCCAGCGCCGGTGTTCTGCATCACCGCGCCGTCGGCATGACGGCGGAAGAGATTATCGACGACGCGCTTCGCGCCCTGGGCATCTACCACACACGGCCGGTGGTCTCACGAGTCGGCGACGAACTAGAAGTAGGCTCGATGAAACTGCTGTACTACTACCAGAATCGAACAGCACATCTGGCGGATCAGGCGTGAGCCGCGGCGAGACAGTCGGCATGGTTGGCGCCGGCCGGTTTGGCACTGCGCTAGCCAATCTGGTCGCTCAGAGTGGTCGCGACGTCATTCTGTGGTCACGAACCGCCGAAGTGGTGGCGGAGATCAACGAGCAGCGAACAAACGAGCGCCTGCCCGGGATTGAGCTACCGCCATCTCTGTCGGCGACGGCAGATCCTGCCGAGCTTGCCGCGAAAGCGCGACTCCTGGTCATCGCGGTGCCATCGACGGACGTTTACAGTCGGGCGCGCCTTCTCGGGGACGTGGTCGATCCGAGTCACTTGATCGTGCATGCGGTGGGTGCTTTGTCGATTCCGCACGACCTGCCCGACGAGCACGCCGACGAGCTGTTCATCCACGAAATTTTCATGGCGGAGACCCCGGTGCTGCGTGTGGGGGTCTTAGCGGGGCCGGCGCTGCCGGGCGACCTGTGCGACGGCAACTACTCGTCGATGGTGGTGGCTTCGCCGTACGACGAAGTGACCGCCCACGCGCGACGTCTCCTTGGCGTGCCCCCGGCGCTGCGCGTGTATAGCGGGCGCGATATGATCGGCGTCGAGCTGTCAGCGGCCTTGTCTCAGGTCTACACCCTCGCCCTCGGTATGTCCGACGCACTCGGTATTGGTCCAGGCCCCCGGGCCGTGTTGATCACCCGCGCCGTCGCCGAAGCATCGCGCTTGTGCCTGGCAGCTGGTGGTGAAGAGAAGACGTTTTCCGGGCTCGCGGGTCTGGGTAACCTGCTGGTGCGAACTTCGGCCGAGTCGTGTGCCCATTCTCCGGACTACCAGTTGGGCCTGGCCCTTGGCGCCGGCAAGAAGCCGGACTTGACCGAGGGTGGTCGCGCGGCTCAAGCGGGTGCGCGATTGGCCGCCAAGCTCAAGGTGCGCATGCCCGTGCTCACCGCGGTCGAGGCCGTGGTGTCGGGCAAGGTCAGCGCCGTGGACGCCGCGCAGATGGCCGGCGAAACTGTCGCCCACCGCGAATAGCTAGTTGGCCGTCCTAGTTGGCCGTCCTAGTTGGCCGTCCTAGTTGGCCGTCCTAGTTGGCGGTCCTAGTTGGCCGTCCTAGTTGGCCGTCCTAGTTGGCCGTCAGAGTAACGTCGAGTTCGAACTGGCCGACGTGTTGCCCCGGGGACGAACCGTCCACGAACAGGAAATACGTGCCCGGCTGAAGGTCGGCGACGTTGATCGTGCTGTTCAGGTTTTGCATGGGCAGGTCCACGTCGTCGTGGCAGGCGGTCTCCGTACCGGCGCACGTGCCCTGGCGCAGGTACAGGTATGTGTCGAACTGCGTCCCCGGGCGATCGGTGGTGGCGACGAACGTAGACGCCGCGCCGACGGTGAACGTGTAGATTGCTTCGGGCGATGCCAGGGCAGGGTCGGCCGGGCAGGTGCCTTTGTAGAAGTCTCCCTGGAACTGATGGGTCGTGGCCGTCGTGGTGAACCCACCGCCGGTCAGGGCCGCTGTGATGTTCGTCGCTTCGGTGCACGCTAGCGCGGCCGAATCGGCCACACACACGCTCGCCACACAACGATTGCCACCGGCACAGCGCGAACTGACACTCGCCATGTCGCATGCCTCGCCCAGGGCGGAGATATCTCGCGACGACGAGGTGAGGGTGAACATGCCGTGGTTGTCGCCGCCGAACTGGGAGCTGCCATCGACGAAGACGTACACCGAGTCGCTTACGTCCAGAAACACGGCGCTTTCGCCCCAGCCGGAATCGGCGCAGGAGATCTCAGTGGACGTGGTGTTACACGCCGAGCGAGCGTAGAGGACCACGTCGAAGGGTGGGGTGGCGCCTTCGTCGACGCTGGCGGTGACGAGCAGGTCTTTGGCGGTCGTGCCGACATCGAAGTGGTAGACCGTGTCTCTGGCGCTGTTGCTGGTGATCGAGCAGCTGCCTCGGCCGGTTGGGTTCATCAGGTTGGTATCACCCGTGGCGCCATCTCCGGGGCTCATGGGGATGGCGGTCTGGCAGGTTGCCCCCGGCGGGATGGGGGTGCCATCGATTACCAGCACATCGGGCGGTGGAGACGCGTCGATTACCGGGGAGGAGTCCACGACCGCGTCAGCGGAGCCCGAGTCGGCCGAGCCGGCGTCACCAGCGGCTCCATCGTCGCCGCACGCCGCTACAGCGACGGGGGCCAACAGTGTGAATATCAAGCCAAGTAAGCGGCCACGGATTGACACGACCATGCGCACATCTTGCTACACTCTTACGCGCATGGCGACAAGGGTCGAACGCTTGCTCAAGAAAGCTCGGACGCAGCTGGAGCGAGGTAAAGAGCAGAAAGCGCTCGGGTATTACCGGGACGCGTGCAAACAAGCGCCATTCGATCCCGATGTCTGGGTCGAACGCGCCAAGCTGGCCAAGACCCACGGCGACGGCAACGAGGCAGTCGAGGCCATGTTCCACGCGGCGGATCTGTATGCCCGGGGTGGGTTGTCGCAAGAAGCGGCCGACCTCGCGTCCCAGGTGCTCGAGCTCGATCCCAAGCACGGTGGGGCCAAGCGGTTCGTCCGTTTGTTGAAGAAACGCAAGGCCAAGTCGGCGAAGCCCGAGGAGAAGGCCGAAGCGAAGAACGAAGACAAGGCGAAGGCCGACTCCGAAAAGGACGAGGCTAAGACGTCCGAAGCCAAGACCGAAAAGACCGAGCCCAAGAAGAAGAAGCGGAAGAAGGGCAAGTCGAAGAAGTCCAAGTCGGACCTGGCGAAGGTCGAGGCGAAGAAGGTCGTCGAAACGAAGAAGGTCGTCGAAACGAAGAAGCCTGACCCGTCGGTCGTCGATGATGACGACGACGACATGGACATGGGCCCAGTCATCGAGCTGGTCGCCATGCCTGGCGAGGACGACGAGCCTCCGCTGCCTGAGATCGAACTGGCTCGCGGATCGGAAGTGTCACGGCCCGAACCAGCGGAAGCGGAAGCGGAAGCGAAGGCGGCAGCGGAAGCGAAGGTGAAAGCCGAGGCGGAAGCGGAAGCGAAGGCGAAAGCGAAAGCGGAAGCGGAAGCGGAAGCGGAAGCAAAAGCGGAAGCGGAAGCGGAAGCGGAAGCGGAAGCGAAGGTGAAAGCCGCGGCGGAAGCCGAAGCAAAATCGAAAGCGGAAGCTAAGGCTAAGGCGGAAGCGGAAGCAAAGGCGGAAGCGGAAGCAAAGGCGGAAGCGGAAGCGGAAGCGGAAGCAAAGGCGGAAGCGGAAGCGGAAGCAAAGGCGGAAGCGGAAGCGGAAGCAAAGGCGGAAGCGGAAGCAAAGGCGGAAGCCGAAGCAGAAGCGGAAGTAGAAGCCGAAGCGGAGACGGAACCGGTCGAGGAAGATCCGCCCGAGCCCAAGGTTGCCGTGGTGGTCGACGAGCCCGCCGCGTCCCCGAGCCAACTCGTCGCCGATGGCAGCACCTGGTCTGCACCGGCCCCGGTTGAGCACGAAATCGGCCGTACGACCGGGGAACTGGCTCTGGCAGAGCTTTCGCTGACCGACGGGTCGAGCACCGGCGAGTTCGACCTGGACGACGAGGTCGATCTGCATGTGGTGCAAGCCGTGGCCGCCACCGTGTCAACGAGTCCTCTACTCAGCGAACTCGACAGTGACCTCGTCAAGTACTTGATCGAGGCTGGTTCTTTGAAGCGCTGCGTCGCCGGCCAGTCTGTATTCGAGCAAGGCCAGGCGGGCAGTAGCCTATTTCTAATCCTGGAAGGGGCCGTGGCCGTGGAGCGGTCGACCGCCGGCAAGGTCAAACGCCTCGCAACCTTGCGCCGCGGCGCGTTCTTCGGCGAGATGGCCTTGCTTACCGACGAGCCACGCTCCGCCACCGTGCGAGCTACGCGCGAAGTCACGCTGCTTCAGGTCTCACGCGCCGCGATTCGCAAACTGGTCAAGCGCGAGAACCGCGTGCTCAAACTGCTGATGCGTTTCTTCCGTGCGCGTTTGGTCGGCACGATGATGGCGACGTCGCCTTTGTTCAAACCGTTCAGCACTCAGGAGCGTCGCGCGCTGGTCACCCGATTCCGCCTGCGAGAGTTCCCCACGAATGAGGTAGTTATCGAAACCGGCGTCAAGAGCGACGGTTTGTACCTGGTCCTGGTTGGTCAGCTCACCGTGTTCGTGCCCGGAAAGTCGGGCAAGAAGAAGGGCAAAGGCGGGGAGAAGGTGCTTGGGACACTCGGCCCGGGCGACGTGTTCGGCGAGATGTCTCTGCTCGAAGGAAACACGCCGTCGGCGACAGTGCGCACAACGTCCCGGGCCTGGCTGCTCCGCCTTCCGCGTGACGTGTTCACCGAGCTCATCACCGCTCACCCCAACATGCTCGAGTTGCTGGTCGAGATCGCCGCAGAGCGCAAACAACAAAACCTCGAGACGCTGACCCAGGTCACGCCGATTTAGCGCTCCCGATGTCGCGCTGTTGCCGAGCTCCTCGTGAGTCTCGCTCGCTTCTCCTCGTCCGCTCTGTCGGAATGAGACTCAGCTCGGCCGGGCTCACAACGACCACTACCCCGAGCACGTTCGCGGATATACTCTAGCGGTACGCCCATGCCGACCCCCAACACCGACACGAAGCTCAGCTCCTGGCTCCGCGAAGCAGTCGAGCAAGGCCGCCAGGAAATGCTGGCCAAGCTCGCCAGCGGCGCGGGCGGGGTAGAAGTCTGCAACCTGCTATCGGATGTGTACGACGACGCCATTCGCGAACTGTGGCGGCGGACCGTCGAGGACATTCCGGCCGATCAGGTCGAGGGGTTCTCTGTTGTTGCAACAGGTGGCTGGGGACGGCGCGAGATGTGTCCCTACTCGGATATTGATTTTATTCTGCTCGCGCCCAAGGCGGGCACCGCGTTAGCCAAGGACCTCGCGTCCAAGATGCTTTACTCCCTCTGGGATGGCCGGATCGACGTTGGCCACGCTGTGCGCGATGTGAAAGCCACCGCGTCACTGGCCAAGGACGACCTGGCGACCGCCACCGCGCTGCTCGACGTGCGTCATATCGCCGGCGATCCGGCACCGGCGCTAGCGCTCAAAGCGGCGACCCGGAAGGTCATCGCGCCCGGCGGTAACGCAAACAAGTTCGTAACCAAGTTGGTCACCGAGCAACGCCAGCGGCACGAACGCTTCGGCGATTCGGTGTACTTACTGGAGCCGAACCTCAAGCAGGGCCACGGTGCTCTGCGCGACCTGGCTACCGCCGTGTGGACGGCGCGCGCTCGCTGGGATGTGAGCGATGTGTTCGCCCTGGTGCGCATGGGCCAGCTGTCGTCGCGCCAGGCGGCGGTCCTCACCGCGGCCCGCGATTTCCTGCTGAAGTTGCGGACGATTCTGCAGCTCAACGTGGGCCGTCGCACCGATCAACTCACGTTCGAGATTCAGGAGTCCATCGCGCCGCGGCTGTATCCGGACGCGAGTCTTCCCGAGGGCGACATTCGGCCCGCGGTCACACCGTCCGTGGAAGCGCTTATGCGCCGCTACTATCTGCACGCGCGTGGTGTGGTCGGGGTCACCGAGCGTTTGCTCGAGTTGACCATGGTACCGGCGCGCCGTAAGCCGCGCATCACCCGCGTCGACGGCACGTTCTTGACGTTCAACGGCAAACTGGCCGTGCACGACCCGAAGGACTTCAGGGCCCGGCCTGCTGAGATGGTGCGATCGTTTCGCGTCGCCCTCGAGCGCGGTAATCAAATCTATGGCCACACCAAAGAACTGATCGCCGATTTCGTGTCGACCGATGGCAATCAGCTCACCGGCGACCAGGTCGCGGCCCGGTACTTTCTGGACGCGCTCATCGATCCGAGCGACAACTGGCAGCCCTCATTGCTCGAGCAAATGCACCAGGTGGGCTTGCTCAACGTATTGATGCCGGAGTTCGCGCCGTGCACATGTCGCGTTCAGCACGACCTCTACCACGTGTACACAGTCGATCAGCACCAGCTGTACTCGGTGGCGATGCTCAAACAACTCTCGCGCGGAGATCTGGTCGCCGATCATCCGACCGCCACGGCGGCGATGGCGATGGTGGAGCGGCCCGAAGCGCTCTTCCTGGCGACGCTGCTGCACGATGTGGGGAAGCCTCTGGGCAAGGGACATGCGGAGAAGGGCGCTCGTCTGTCGGGAACTATCGCGCACCGTCTGGGCCTCAGCGAAGCAGACTGCACGCGCGTCGAGTTTCTGGTGCGCCAGCACCTGACCATGTCGCATCTGTCTCAGCGGCGCGACTTGTCGGATCCCCAGGTCATCGAACGCTTTGGCGAACGCATCGGCGATGAACAGACCCTGATCCAACTGTACCTACTCACCCTCGTCGATACCGCGATGACCGCGCCGGGCAACTTCAATGCGTGGAAGGCGCAGCTGTTGCGTGAGCTGTTCACCAGGACCAGGGATTTCTTGCGGGGTGGGGCGGCCGCCGTCGCCGCCGACGCCGATGATGAAGTCAAACGCGTACGCCAGCGGGCGGTGGAGTTGCTGATCAAGGGCGACGACGCAATGACCCAGGCGGAGGCCGAGCAGTTCTTCGGCGCTATCGACGAGCGGTTTTTCGTTTCGCTCAGCCCGCGTCAGGTAGCTCGCCATGTGCGGCTCGCGCGCACCCTCGTGCGCAGCGGTGCTTCTGTCGAGCTCGCCATCGGCCACTACCCGATGAAAGGCCACAGTGAGGTAGCCATCGTCGCGAGGGACAAACACGGCCTACTTGCAGCGTTCTCAGGTGCTCTTGCGGCAAACCGGGTCGACATCCTGGCGGCTGTGGTTGGTTCGCAGGTTTCGGCGCGGGAGAGCGGTGGCCTGGCGATCGCGATGGATCTGTTCTACGTGCGGGACCTCGTGGGCAACGCCATTCCCGCTGACGATCCTCGGTGGGAGCGGATTCGCGGCGACCTCAAGAAGATGCTCGACGGTGAGGTCGAAGGCCAAGAGATCGATGCGCTGTTGACTCGCCGGCGGCCCAAGTCGTCCTTCGATGAGCGGGTCACGCCGGGCGTACCTACAGAGATTAAGATCCACAACGACGCATCCGAGGCAGCGACTGTCGTCGAGGTGTTCGCCCGAGACCGGGTCGGCGTCCTGTCCGCCATCGCTCATACCCTGGCGGACCTGGGCCTCGATATTCATCTCGCTAAGGTCGTCACCGAAGGCGAGCGCGCGGCTGATATCTTCTACGTAACCCGCGACGGCGCGAAAATCGTGAAGGATGATGAGCTGGCCGAAATCAAGGTTCGCATGGTTGAGGCTCTGCAATCGGTGTCCGACGAGTGAGCGCTGTCGATGCACCGCCTGGGATTTCGTTCGCCGGTGAAGCCGCCGGAGAATTTGTTTCTCAGCCACGGTCTCGGCGGTTGGCGGCTCGCGTGTTCGGCTATGTCGCTGTCGTCGCGGTCGCGACGTTTGCGATGGCGACCCGGCGACTGCACGTACCGATGATCGAATTCTTGCTGGTGGCGCCGCTGTTCTTCATGAGCATCGCCGCGGTGGGCTATGCGGTTCGTCGAGCACGCATCCGCGTCGACCGCGACGGTGTGCGCTGGGGGTGGTCCTGGGCCGGCGTGCGTATGGAGCCCGACAGGATCGAGCAAGTGACGGCGTACAACGATGCCTACGCGTTCAAACCGAAACGCTCGGGAAAGTGGCGACCCGCGTCAACCTGGTACGTCTCCCGGCGTGATTGGGATCGGTTCGACAACGTCGCCAACGCTCTGCGCACCTCGGGCATCCCTTTCGATCGCCTTGATAAGCGCGCTCCGCTCAAAGCTCGCCTGCAGAGCTACGGCATCGTGCTCGATCTGCTGCTGGTCGGCACGGCACTCGCCGCGACGTTTTCGCTCGTGATGTCCGTACTGGTTTAGCTAGCGCGGTAGTTCGGCGCTTCTTTGGTGATAATCACATCGTGAACGTGACTCTCGCGCAGTCCCTGGGGCGTGACGCGAATGAACCGCGCATCCTGGCGCATGGCCTCGATGCTCGCGCAGCCTACGTAGCCCATGGATGAGCGCAGCCCACCGATGAGCTGGTAGAGCGAGTCCGATAGGGAGCCTTTGTACGGGACTCGGCCTTCGATGCCCTCGGGAACCAGCTTGTTGCTGCTCTCCTGGAAGTAGCGATCGCTGGAGCCAGCGCGCATGGCGGCGACAGAGCCCATGCCTCGGTAGGTTTTGTAGCTACGGCCCTGAAACAGCACCGTTTCACCTGGGGCTTCGTCGGTACCGGCGAACAATGAGCCGATCATGACCGTGTGTGCGCCGGCGGCGATTGCCTTCGCCACATCGCCTGAGTGCTTGATGCCACCGTCGGAGATGATGGGCACGTCGTGGGCGGCAGCTGCTCGCTGGCAGTCATCGACCGCGGTGAGTTGAGGTACGCCGACACCGGCGACGATGCGCGTGGTGCAAATAGAGCCGGGGCCAACGCCGCACTTCACCGCGTTTACGCCCGCCTCGATCAGCGCCGTTGTTGCGGAACCGGTGGCGACGTTACCGGCGATGAGCTGCAGGTTGGGGAAGTTGTTGCGGGTGATTCGAACTGCCTCGATCACACCCGCGGAGTGGCCGTGTGCCGTATCTATAACGATGGCGTCGGCGCCAGCATCGATCAATGCTTGCACCCGGGCTTCGCGATCGGGACCGACACCCACGGCCGCGCCGCAGCGCAGGCGTCCACGCTCGTCCTTGGCCGCGCGCGGATGCTGTTCGGCTTGCTCGATATCCTTGATCGTGATCAGCCCCTTGAGGCAACCGCTGTCGTCGATGACGAGCAGCTTCTCGATGCGGTTCTTGTGCAGGAGCTCTTTGGAGTCTTCGCGGGTCACGCCCTCGGCGACCGTGATGAGCTGCCGCGTCATAAGCTCTGACACCTTCTGCGACAGGTTGCGTTCGAAGCGCAGGTCGCGGTTGGTGAGGATTCCGACCGGGCGGTTGTCGCCATCGACCACGGGCAAGCCCGAGATGCGATGAGCGCGCATGAGCTGAAGCGCTTCCTCGACTCGCTGCTCCGGCCGAATGGTCACGGGATCGACGACGATCCCCGACTCGGCCTTCTTTACCCGAATGACTTCGCGGGCCTGAAGCTCGATGGACATGTTCTTGTGCACGATGCCCATGCCGCCTTCACGCGCCATCCGAATGGCGGTGTTGGACTCAGTGACTGTATCCATCGCTGCGCTGAGCAGCGGAATCTGCAACGTGATACCCGTGGTAACTCGGGTGTTTACGTCGACCTCTTTGGGCAGCACTGAGCTGGCTGCCGGTAGCAGCAGCACGTCGTCAAAAGTAAGCGCTTCGCGTAGTCGGTCGTCTCCGAGCATCAGTGACTCCTGTAGTTTGGCTGCGGAGGATACGCGCCTCGGGGATGTAGGGCAAGGTCCTCCATGATTCTCGAAATTTGGGGGGTCGTCATACCCCAGGTGGGGGACTCTTCCCCAGATGGCCGGAAAAATTTGCGTAATTTCCGCCAACTAAAAGTGGCACGCGATGTGGATACCTTGATCTACGGCAACGAAGCTCGCGCTTGGAAGGCGGAGGAACCTAACTAATGAGACGCTTACAAAGATCCCCAATCTGGCCCGCCCTCCTGGCAACGGCCGCATTGATAGTCGTGCCGGCCTGTGTCGGCGACGCCCCTGGTGGCGGAAACCCTGGAGCCGATGCTGGTGTTAACGGGGGGGCCGATGCTGGGCCCCAGGTTGACGGTGGTGGCAACCCAATCGCCCTGAACGTCACCGGCATGGTGATGGATTATCAGCTGGCGAACCTGGGCACGAATCAGCCCCTGGAGACAACGTTGGCGACGGCGGGCCTCAACCCGCCCATCACCGGCGGCAGCCTGGTCGACGGTAACTACATGTTGCCGAACGTTCCGCCGGGCAGCTTGTTCTATGTCCATGCCGAGCGCGCGAACTATCGTCCGACACGCAACGAGTCGGTTGAAGTCGTCGATGCGTCCGTGACCCAGAGCCTTTACGCGGTTTCGAGTCCGGACGTCCAGCGTTGGTACAGCTCGCTGGTCATCACCGAGACTCCCGACACGTCGTTCGTCGCGATCGACATGTATCGCAACAACGGCGAACCGCTCGTCGGCGTTACCCAGGCCGATGTCAAAATCATTGACGGTCTTGGCGCCGACGTCGCCCTCGCATACTTCTTCGGCCCCGCCGGCGACCCGCGCGATCCGGGGGTTCAGCCTGAGGCCACTCTGTACAACGGAAAGTCCCGCGCCGGTTTCTACAACGTTCCCCCGGGCGACTACCAGATTTCGATTACGTACCTGAATGGTCTGGGCGAGCCGCAGGTTCAGCTCATCCCCATCACCACGGTCGCTGGCGGCGTTACGCTGGCCAAGAGCGGTGGCGGTGGTGGCGGCGACCCGCCTCCTCCCCCCGTTGGCGCGTTGACCTTCACGGCTGACGTCTATCCAATCCTCCAGCGCGCCGCTCTCGGCGGTGACGCCTGCGCCAACTGCCACACCATCGGTGGCGCGGCCGCGCTGCTGCCCTTCGACGGTCCGGCCGCCGACGTGCACGCCGCGATTCTCGCGCGCATCAACGTGGTCAACCTGGACACCCCAGAGCTGTCACTGTTGATCACCAAGCCCATGTACGAAGATCCGCCCAACCATCCGAACGCGACCTACGCGGACATTCTCGCTCCGTCGCTTCAGATCTTCCTGGCGTGGATTACCCAGGGCGCGCCGCTCTAGAACCGGCTCGCTAATCCGAAACGTATTCGGGGCCCCGCTAACCGCGGGGCCCCGATTTTTTTTGCCGTGATGCGGAGCTGCCTAGTCGTCGACGCCCTTCGTCTCTTCCGTGTCGGCTTCGGTATCAACCTCCGCCGCTTCGAGGGCGACGCTGCCCTCACCAACAGCCGCGGCGGGGATTGGCGTTTCCGTTGCATAGAACTGGCTGGTCTCGTAGGCCTTGTAGGCACGGCGGACCAGAACAGCGATGCTGGCGGCCAGCGGGACAGCTAGCAGGATGCCGAAGAAGCCGAGCAAGGTGCCACCGGCGACGACCGCAAACAGCGCTCCGACTTCACTCAGACCGACGCGATGACCGACGATCTTGGGTGTCAGCACGGCTGCTTCGAGCAGGTGGAGCACCACGAATACGCCGCCGACCGCCCCCATCTGACTACCACTCTTGTAGTCGAGCAATAGAAGCAACATTGTCAACGCAGCACCGACGATGGTGCCCAGGAAGGGGATGATCGTCATAGCGCCGACCAGGAAGCCGATGGTCAGGCCCATGGGCACGCCCAGGATCTTGAATGCGATGGCGTACAGCACCGCCAGGATGGTCGTCACTGTGAGTTGGCCGCGAATCCAACCGGACACGACGCTATCGATTTCGGTCATGACGTCGACGACCTGCGTTTGATGGCGCGGCGGGATCATGTTCTTGACCCGGCCGACCATGTTGTCCCAGTCGACCAGGAAGTAGAACGCGAACACAGGAATCATCAACGCGTGGGCCAGGAACCCGAGCAGCGCGAACACGCCGCCGATGGCCACCGACGCCATGGTGGCCAGGGGGCCGGACGCCGTGCTGAACGCCGCCTTGATGTTCTCGGAGTTGAGGATGTTGTTCCACTCTTCGGGCGGTTTGTCGTGGCCGAGCTGCGTTGCCAGCCATTGCTTTCCATTGGCCAGCATGCGCGGCGCGCCCTCATTGACAAAGGTCGTGCCCTCGCTGATGACCAGCGGGATCAGCAGCACCATCGCGATGGTCACCGTGGCCAGAAAGATCACCAGCAGTAACGTCACCGCCATGGTGCGTGACATGCCTTTGGTTTCGAGCCAGTCGACGACCGGATCGAGCAGGTACGCTATACCCGCCGCCGCCAGCAACGGCGTGAGCAAGCCGGCGACCTCGCTCAAGATAGTGAAGCCGATGACCAGGAAAACCAGGTACAACAGCCACCGCACCATCGTGCGAATTTGATCATCAGCCCAACCGCCTGCGCGGTCTGGCCCCTGCACATCACCCTGGATGTCGCTCATGGACTCCCCCGAATTGTCTGTTTGCTACGGTAAAATCTCTGCGAGCTTAACGGGAATCGTGCGCCGTTCCCTCTTTTCGACAGTCAGCTCGAGATAGTACGTGTGGTAGCGGTCGTGTTTGACCTGGATCCGGTGGGCCCCGGGGGACAGGGCCATGCCGGTTTTGAGCTCGCGAATGCGCCGGACGAACACGCCATTGACCCAGACTTCGGCGTCCTGCACAGAACTATTGAAGTGGATAACGGCGTCGTTGCTTGGGGTCTTGGTATTGACTGTGAGGCCACCGCACGCAGTGGCGAGCAGCAGGCCGACGATGATCACCACCCGCCCAGCACTCCTGGAAAAACTCGAAGCGGTCATGGCGTGCCCTTCGTAGCAGCGATCGTGACCGCCAGGGTGTTTGTGCCTTCAGGTGCGGTTTTCACGGAGTACGCGCCGAGATTCGAGCTGTTGAGAATTGCCGCAGCTCGCTTTACTGCCGCCGTCTTGTCCAGGTTCGTGATCGCGCCGCGCACGACCAGAGCGATTTCGCCGGGTCGGAACCTGCGCAGTTCGGCCGTCTTGACGTCTGTCGCCGCCCGTAGGGTGCGTAGCAGACCGGCCACTGCCACCCAGTGGATTGCGCCCCGGACCAGGATGGCTACACCATCGGTGATGGCTGGTGTGGTTGGCCAATAGCGCTCTGCGGCGCCACCGATCTTGCCCACAGCCTTGCCGCCGACCGTGCTCGCAGCATTGGCGGCCGCCTTGCCGGCGTCAGGGCCGAAACCAGCGCCGCTGACGGTCGCTCGCGCCACCAGCTTGCCTTTGACTACGTCCAGCAGCCGGATAACTGCGCGGCCCGTGGCGCCTTTCAGCTTGGTCCCGCGGATGACTCCGCCGCTGGTTACTTCTATACCTACGATGGCGACGCCCCCGGCGGCTGCTTTCTTGGCCATGGCGGTCGCCGCGGTGTCGTCAAGGGGCAAGCCCGCGTCGGCGTTGCGGGACACCGGCGGCGGATCCTTCGTGATCAATACATCGAAGCCGCGCCGCTTGAGTTCGGCGATGAATGCCTTGCCTGCCGCGCCGCCGTCTCTGCCGGTGAGCGCGTTGCCGTAGGTCACGTGGGTCTTGCCGTGTACCGTGGAGTGAAGCAGCACCATGACTTTAGGACGCGTGGCGACGCTCGGGGTTGCGGTCGCGCGGGTGGAATCGATGCCCAGCTGTTTGAGCGCTCCGCGCAACTTGTCCCGGTCGATGAGCACGCCGACTTTGACTTGAAGCTTGCCCTCCACGACACGCTGTTTGTGTACCCGGTAGGAAACCACGTGCTTGCGCGCGCGGCGGACGATCTTGTCGCGCAACGTCGCAGCGTGTTTACTGCGCATGTCAGGCGTGAGGACTTTCTTGAGGGCCTGCTTCACCGCCTGGGCGAACGCGTGGTCCAGTGCTCGGGTGCGCGCGTTGCTATCGGACTGGCGCGCCTCGCCGGTGACCTCGTAGCCAGCCATGTCGCGGGCGCCAGCCGAGCCCGCAACGCCGCTGATCGCGACAACTGTCGCGACGCTGACGAGCAGACGGCTTGTACGGGCGGTGAGGCTCATCTCGATTGATCGGGTAGCACTATTGCGACTAAAGCGCCAGAATCTCGGGCGTTCTTGAGCAGCTCGGCGGTCATCGGCGGGCCGAGCAAGAGATTTCCGTTGCCGTCTACGCGAGTCACTTTCCCCGTGAGCACCTTATCACCCAGGATTGCCTTTCCCGGGCGTCGCCGATAATACACCGTCGGCCCGGCGTACAGCTCAGCGCCCGACCAAAGCGCGACACCGACACGTTGCGCCACGCGATGCTTACCCACGAGGACCACGATAGCGGTGATGCGCTTCTTGGCCCGCCGAGCCGCGATGGGGGAGCCGACGATAGCCAGACGCAGGGCCTCTAGCCCCACCGCCGCTTGCAACATCACGGAACCGTCAGACGCGTAGCGCACGTCTCGTGCGAGGGCGCGCTGAAGAACGCGTGCGAACCGTCGCTTTTGGTGCTCTAGCTTCAGTTGAGCGCCGAGGGTACCGCCATCTACCCACGGCAGGGCTTTGGCGCGTTTACTTAGCTCGGCGGTCGCGCGCTCGAACGCGACTCGCCGCGCTTTGAGTCGAGCAATGCCCGGCGAGGGGGCGCGAATGTCAGCGGCCGCCGCCCCAGGCGCGTAGAGCATTCCGCGCTGCCAGTCGACGGCCTTCTTGGGCGTCTGGGCGCGGGCGTGCACCATCGTAACGAGCAGGCCGATGATGATGATGCAAATCTGCGTTCTGAGCATTTACTCCCACTCGATGGTTCCGGGTGGCTTTGATGTAACGTCGTAGCAAACCCGGTTAATCCCACGCACTTCGTTGATGATGCGCGTCGACATGCGACCGAGTAGGTCGTACGGAAGCGGAACCCAGTCTGCCGTCATACCGTCTTTGGAGTAGACCGCGCGAATGGCGAGCACCTCTTCGTATGTGCGCTGGTCGCCCATGACGCCGACGGTCTTGACCGGCAGTAGCACGCCGAACGATTGCCAGATCGCCTCGTACAAACCGGCCGAGCGAACTTCTTCTTCGATGATGACGTCGGCGGCCCGCAGCGTATCCAGGCGCTCGCGGGTCTGGTCGCCCAAACAGCGCACGGCCAATCCGGGGCCAGGGAAGGGCTGGCGCATGAGGATGTGGCGGGGCAAGCCAAGTTCGGCACCGAGCTCGCGGACTTCGTCTTTGAACAACTCGCGCAACGGCTCGACGAGATCCATCTTCATGTGCTCGGGCAAGCCGCCCACGTTGTGGTGTGATTTGATCACCGCCGACGGTCCTTTGAAGCTAACCGACTCGATCACGTCCGGATACAGGGTGCCCTGAGCCAGGAAGTCCGCGTTGGGAATGGACTTGGCTTCTTCTTCGAACACCTTGATGAACTCGTAGCCGATCACTTTTCGCTTCTTTTCCGGATCTGTGACGCCTTCGAGGGCGTCCAGGAAACGGTCCACCGCATCGATGACTCGCAAGTCGATCTTGAAGTGGTCGCGAAACACGGTGGCGACGCCTTCGCGTTCGCCGGAACGTAGCAACCCGTTGTCGACGAAGATGCATGTGAGTCGATCGCCGATTGCTTTCTTTAGCAACGCAGCGACCACCGACGAGTCTACGCCGCCCGACAGTCCGCAAACGATGCGGCCTTCTTCACCCACCTGGGCGCGAACGTTTGCGATGGCTTCGTCCACGAACGACGCCATGGACCAGTCGCCTTTGCAGCCGCAAATGTGGAACAAGAAATTGCCGATGATCTCGGGGCCCCGGGGCGTGTGCGCGACTTCGGGGTGAAACTGCACACAGTGAATGTTTCGTTTGGCGTCGACGAACGCTGCCGCCGGGCAGTTGTTGCTCTCGCCGACCAATTCGAATCCGTCTGGCAGCGATTCGACACGATCGCCGTGGGACATCCACACTTGCAGGTCGTCGCCCGCGGCGAACCCGCTGAACAGCCCTTCGGTATCGCTCACGATCAGGTGCGCCCGGCCGTACTCGTGCTTCTCGGCGGCGACGACTTTGCCACCGAGGAGGCGTGCAGTGAGCTGGGCGCCGTAACAGATCCCGAGGACAGGAACGCCCATCTCGTACAATTCGGGAGAGATGGTGGGAGCCCCTTCTTCGTAGACCGAGTCCGGTCCGCCGGACAGGATGATGCCGACGGGGTTGATCGCCCGCATCTTCTCGAGGGAGATGTTGTACGGATGAATCTCGGAGTAAACGGCTTGCTCACGTACCCGCCGAGCGATGAGCTGGGTGTACTGGGAGCCAAAGTCGAGGATGAGGATCGTTTCCCGCTGCGCCTTCATTTGCGGACCATAGCACTCTGGTCTGAGTAAGAAAGGCCCCTAACGGGTGGTGCGCGCTAGTGAAATTCCCTATGGTTGGCGCGATGTCCTGGATGGTCACAGCGGCTCTCGCTCTGACGGCGGGCGCGCCGGCCCCTCAGCACAAGGTCGAGGTGTCTGCGGTGCGCGACTATCAAGTCGCGAGCCTGCCCTACAGCCTGAAGATCAGCGCTCAGCAGCTGGCGGCAAAGCAGGATCCGGCCGCCAAGAAACCCACGTACGAGCCGTACTGTGGCAAGGCGCAGGTCAGCGGCCTCGTGCGAGTCAACGCCGGCGTCGAGTCGCCGCTCACGGTCACCGATAGTTTCTGTGGAGAGATCACTCTCAACAGCGTACGCGTCAAAGGCGAGGCAGTAAAAGTCACCGTAGGCCAGGGCGATGCCGCGGCCCACGCGACGTGGAAATCCAAGCTGCGCAACGTGCCAGGAATCCTGTCACTCATCGCGCCCTTGTTCGCGATCCTGCTCGCCCTGGCTTTCCGCAACGCGTTGATCGCGTTGCTCGCCGGTGTGTGGATGGGGGCGCTATTCATCCACGGCTACAACCCGCTCACGGCCGCGATGCGCACCTTCGATACGTATTTGGCCGGAAGCCTCGGCGACAAGGATCACGCCGCCGTCATCATGTTCACCATGGCGCTGGGCGGCATGGTCGGCATCATTACGCGCAGCGGCGGCACCCGCGCCCTGGTGGACGCCATCGCCAAACGCGCCTCGACCCGACGCTCGGGCATGATGACTACATACGTGTCGGGCGTCGCCGTGTTCTTCGACGACTACGCGAACTGTCTGCTCGTCGGTAACAGCGTGCGGCCGTTCACCGACAAAATGCGCATCTCGCGCGAGAAGCTCAGCTACATCGTCGACTCGACGGCCGCTCCGGTGTCGACCATCGCGCTGATCTCGACCTGGGTCGGCTTCCAGGTCGACCTGCTCGACAAGTTGCCGTCCAACAAGTCTGGCTACGACATCTTCCTGGGGCTGTTGCCCTATAGCTTTTATAGCTTGTTCACCCTGGCGTTCGTGTTCTTCATCGCCTGGACCGTTCGCGACTTCGGACCGATGCTGCGCGCGGAACGTCGCGCGTTCAAGCTGGGCCAGGTGTTGCGCCCCGGCGCAAAGCCGCTCATGGATCCCGAGCTTTCCGAGATGCAAGCGGCGCAACCGACCGGCGGCCACTGGATTACCGCGGTGCTACCCATCGTTTCGATCGTAGTGCTCGTAATGGCGGGGCTGTACTACAGCGGTCGCCAGGCCCTCGGCGCCGATGCTTCCGGTGCCAGTCTGCGCGCAATCGTCGGTTCCGCCGACTCCTACGCGGTGCTCTTGTGGGCCAGCTTCGGCGGCAGCGTGATCGCAATGGCGATCGCCCTGTCGAAGAAGACCATGACCGCGAGTCAGTCGGTGGAGGCATGGCTTGCCGGTGCCAAGGCGATGGCCATGGCTATCTTCATCCTGGTTCTGGCATGGACTCTCGGCGACATCTGCAAGAACCACTTGCTCACCGGGCCGTGGCTGATCTCGCAGGTCGACCCGAGTCCCAAGCTGCTCCCGGTAATCACCTTCGTGCTCAGCGCTGTGATCGCTCTGGCCACGGGCAGCTCGTTCTCGACCATGGCCATCGTGATTCCCATCGCCGGGCCGTTGGTATGGGCCGCCACGGGCGGGGATATCACCGCCGCTACCGACGCTGAGTGGACCATTCGCTACGCCACGATGGCCGCCGTCCTGAGCGGCGCCGTCTTTGGAGACCACTGTTCGCCTATCTCCGACACGACAATCATGTCGTCGATGTCCGCCGCGTCCGACCACGTGGACCACGTGCGCACCCAGTCGCCCTACGCCTTCGTCTGCGCCGGTGTGGCCGCGGTGTTCGGCTTCATCCCCGCCGGCTTTGGCGTTTCGCCGCTGATTTCGTTGCCTCTGGGCCTCATCGCTCTGTTCCTGATCGTGCGCTTCTTCGGCAAACCCGTCGACGACGGTTCGGCTCCAGTCGAACAGGCGACGAGCGAAACTGATCCGAGCTAGTCGAGTTTGTCGCGGACCATCGTGATCAGAAGTTCCGGGTCGAACGGTTTGTGCAGGAAGCTGGCCTTGGGATCGGCATCGAGTACTTCCTGGTATTTTCGCTCGGTGTAACCGCTCGCCAGGATCGCAGGGATGTCGGCATCGATCTCCCGGATCTCACTGAGAACTTCCAGGCCGTCTTTCTGGGGCATGGTCAGATCCAGTATCAGTAGGTTTATCTCGTCGCTGTGTTTGCGGAACAAGCTCACGGCCTGGTTGCCGTCGGAGGCTAGCAAGACTTGGCAGCCGACGTTCTCCAACACTTCCTGCACGACCTGCGCGATAGCCGCTTCGTCGTCGGCGAGCAAGACTGTGCCGATGATGGTCGGGGTGGTGCTCGTCGCCGGCGTTCTGTTCTCTCGATCGTCTGCATGGCGGCCCCTGGCAGTCGGCAACAGCACGCGAAACGTCGTGCCTATTCCCAACGTGGTGTCGACCTTGATCGCGCCGCCGTGCGCGCGCACGATGCCCTGCACCGTTGCCAGGCCCAGGCCGCGGCCGTCGACTTTGGTCGTGTAGAACGGGTCGAATATGCGCCGTAGCGTAGCGGCGTCCATACCGGCGCCGTTGTCGGCGACAGCAGCGTAGACATAGGTGCCCGGCGCCATACCCTCGTCGGCGAAGCTACCCGCCAGGTACGCCACGTCAGCGTCGATGGTGCCGGTGGTTACGACGACGTCACCGGCGTGATCTTCGAGAGCATCTGACGCGTTGATGATCAGGTTCATGATGACCTGGCGCAGCTGTCCCGGGTCAGCCTCCACCACTGGCAGGTCCTCGGCGAGCTCGCAGCGAAGCGCCGCCTTCTTCGATACCGATACACGGAGCAGCTCCATCGCATCCTGCACCAGCAGGCTAAGACGCACGGGGGCCTTTTCTCTGGTACCACGGCCGGCGTAGACGAGCAGTTGATTGGTCAGGTCGCCGGCTCTGTGCACTGCTTCGTGGATCTGATCCAGATTGCGTTTCACCCTTTTGGGTTGGTTGAGCGTACGTGCCGCCATTCCCGCGTTCGCAATCACGATTGTCAGCAGATTGTTGAAGTCGTGGGCGATGCCTCCGGCCAGCACACCGAGGGTCTCCAGCTTTTGCGCGTGGCGAACTTGCTCTTCGCGGCGCTCCTGCTCTTCTTTTTGGCGCCGTTGCTCGGTGAGGTCGCGAAACCCGGTGAGCCGGGCGCGTTCTCCCCGATAGGTCGTGTTTCGCCCCAGTAGCTCGCACGGAAAGGTGCTGCCATCCTTGCGGAAGCACGTGACCTCATAGGGAGTCTCGATGCCCGCGCGGACGTTTTGTGCGATCAGCTCCTGCGACTCGCGTGTCGCCAAGCGCGCCGGGGACAGGCCGACCAGTTCGTCCATCCCATAGCCAAAGATGTCGGCGAAGGCCTGATTGCCGTAGACCAGGACTCGATCGACGGAGATGGCCAGGCCCTCGAATGACGCTTCGACGAGGGTTCGATACCGAGCTTCGGTTTCCTTCGCCTGGCGCTCGAGGTCTTCGACGCGCTCACGCAGCTGTTCTAGTTCGGCCTCTCGCTCGTGCATCGACTTCTAGAAAACAGGTTGGTTCCAGCCGAGTCAAGCCAGATGGCCGTTGTGTGATGCAGCTCGGCTGCCTCCTCGGCCCAACACGCGACTATTTCTTAGCCTGCGAGTAGTAGCCGTCGAACCGGCGTAACGGTCCATCCCTGCAATGGTCGACGAACAGGGGTATGCTTCGGCATGGCCGACGACGAACAGATGAGCTTGGGCGAACTCGTGAAGGCATTCGTCGACGATCCGGCGTACGCCTCGGGCGAGCGCGCGGTGCCGCGGGCGGTCAGCCCTGAGGAGGCACTACAGGTGCTCGACGGTATCTTCTCCGGTTGCAACGCGTCTGACGAACACGTTCCGGGCCTGGCGAAGAGCGCTGGCCACGAGATCGCGTGTGAACGTGCGTGTGCCAGCTACTGCTGTGAAGAACTCGTGCTGGTCAGCATGACCGAAGCCCTGGCAGTCGCCGCCGCCATAGCCAAGCTGGATGACGAGGTACGCGAGCGTTGCGTGGCGCGTCTGAAGTCATGGGTCGAAAAGTGGGGCCATCGCGCCCAGGCTGGGGCCGATGCCCTCGAGGCGGCCCAGCAAGACAACTTCGATCGCATCAGCCGCGGCCATGCTCTCGAACGCCAGATGTGCCCGCTCCGGGATCCGAGCGGATGCGTCGTGTACGAGTCGCGGCCGCTTTCATGTCGCAAGGTCTGGGTCGCCGATACCGCCGAGCACTGTCGGGCCACCACCAAACGGGATGCGCCACGAGCACTGCTGTTGACCCATCCCAACCTGGACTCTTTGTATGAGCGCGCTGAGTTGGCGACGCGCGGAGTGCAAGCTGCGCTCGGACTGGGGACCAAGCTCTATCCGCTGCCAGTCGCGGTGCTCGGGGCCCTCGACGCACCGGTCCCAGAGTCGGCCTAGCAGTCCGCGGCATCCGAAGATCGCGCATTCGGTAGAGATTTTCGTTGTTTCTATGTAACGGTAACGATACCGTTACACTCTAACAGGCAGACAATTGAGTTGGAGAATAGAGATGGCGAATAACAGTCTGAAATCACGAAGCTTGTTTGTGGGGCCGAGCCGGCTCGTACGCATGGCGCTACTGGGGAATGCTGCGTTTTCCCTCATGAGCGGCGTCCTGCTGCTCGTAGCTAGCGGTCATGTGGCCGGGCTCCTGGGCGTATCGTTCACCCTGCCTTTGCAGTTGATCGGCGGTGGCCTCGTTGTGTTCGCGGCCGACCTGGTACACCAGGCTACGCGGGAGGAGATCAGCACTTCGCGTGGCTTGCTGGCGAGCGCGGGGGACTTTGCCTGGGTAGCCGGGACCGCCGTGGTCATTCTCGGCTGGGGCGCGCACCTGTCAACCACAGGCATCCTGATGCTTGGCGCGGTGGCGCTGTTCGTTGCCGACTTTGGCGCGCTGCAGCTGTGGGGCCTGCGCAAGTTGACGCGTAGTCGCACCGGTAACGAGGACCGCGCTACAGTCAGCGCATGAGCAGCGAAACCCGCCGAGCTATCGTCGAAGCAGCGGTTGCAGAATTCTCCGAGCATGGCTTCGACGGCGCCCGCATGGACAACGTGGCAAAGCGCGCCGGTTGCAACAAGGCGCTGGTTTATCGTTACTACACGGACAAGGCCGGCCTGTTCGAGTCGGCGCTGAGAAGCAAGTTCGACGGGCGCAGTGAGCTGCTCGAATCCATCCCCGAGGACCTCTCGGAGATCCTTGCCTACTGGTTTTCAACAACGTCTGACGACCCGCACTTCATGCGGCTCATCCAGCGAGAAGCTCTCAACGACGACGGGGGTGAGGTTGTCGAACAACCCTTCCGGCGCAGCTACTACAAGCGACAGATCGAGTTTCTTGCGTCGCTGCAAGACAGTGGGGGCGTCGCGAGTGAGCTCGAGACCCGCTACCTCTTCCTGGCCTTGCTCAGCCTGGTCGTCTATCCCAGCAGCTTTCCGCAGATCACCCGGCTCGCCACCGGGCAGTCGCCAAACGGTCGCGCGTTTCGTAAAGGCTACGCCAAGTTCCTGCACGCCTTCGCCAATCAACTGGAGAAGTAAGACCTTCAGTTCGGGTAGCTGGAGTCGTAGGCGTTCAGTTCAGCGGGACTTTGCACACGCCCAGGTGGCAGGTGAGGTCGTCCGGGCAGCCGTCGCCACACGGCATTGCGCACAGTTTCGTACCTTCGTGCAGCGTCGCGCATTCGCCGATGCCGGGGCAGTCATTGTCGGTCTCGCAGTGTAGCGAGCATAGACCCAGGGCTGTCGTGGCCTCGCTACCGACCATTGGTGTCCTGATACAGGCTTCGGCCTCGCGCACGCATTCGAACGTACTGTGACACGAGAAGTACATCTCACCGGGCTCCGGCGCCTCCTGACCACCCGTGTGGAGCGAGGCGGTCGACGCTAGGACGGCGATCGCCAGCACTAGCAGTCGCGTCGTTGTCGACACTTTCGCTCTCTTTCTCGACGCTCGCGCTCGCGACGCTCTCGGGCCCTGTCGTTATGCCGGCCTTGATTTCGGTTGTGGCGCCGCATGTCGCGTTCGAGGCTGGAGCTGTTGCTGCGGCCGTGGCGGAACAGGTTGAAGATCTTCCAGTCGCCGATTCCAAGCGCCGGGGGCCTGATGAAGCCAAAGGTGAATCGGCCGCTTACGCCGTACGCTTTGAATGGGTCCTGCCCGGTAGATTTCGAACTGATGAAGATGGGAGCGACCGTGAACAGCAGATCGCCGTCGATTCCCTCGTCAAGGTGAAGAGATGGGCCCGCGTACATCGACCACACCGAACTCTTGATTGCCGGGTTGATGTGGCTCGTGACGACAGATGAGCCCTTTTCGTATTCGACCGCCGCTATGCCGCGGCCGAAGTTGCCGCCGACGGACAGGGTGCCCCAAAAGTCGCGGGAGAGTTTTGCGAGTCGGACGTCTGCTCGTGCGTTCCACCCGGCCAGGTGACCTACTTTGCCTTTGCCGGTTTCGTCTTCGTAGTCTGCCGCCACCACTTCGCCGCCAGCACCGAACTGTCCGCGCACGCGGCCGTACTTGAGGTTGATCCCGACCATGAGCGCGAAGCCGTAGCCGGTGTTCGCAACGCGCGGCCCTCCGTTGACCACCGGATAGTACGATCCGCTCGCCTCCATGTAACACCCGGACAGCATGACGACCAGCGCCACTGCGACCCCCAATCGCATGACTACGACTATACACGACGGCGCCGTTGAGGCTAAGAGTAGTTCACGCTGGCGTCAGGTGGCATAGTGGCGGCCAGATCCTCATGAGAAACCTGTGTCTGGTCATCGTCTGCGTTGCGTCATCACTGCTGTTCATCGACGTTGCCGACGCCAACTGTCGCGTTGCCGGCAAGGATGTGTCCCTGGGCAACGTAGACATCCGCGCTCGCGGTGGTTCGTTCAAGATCGAAGCGGCCAAGGTGACAGTGACGGTTCTGCCAATCACTGCGGGGGTAGCGACTGTGCAGGTGCGCTCGCCGCTGCGGTTCACTCTTCGGGGGTTCTCGATCGCCAAGATGCCGTTTCGCACGTCGCGGCGGACGGTCTTGCTCAACGGCAGACTTGTTCTGGCCGCTGGGATCGAGACCAAGTTGGTGAACGTCACCGGCGGTTTTGTGAACATGACGCCGACGCTCCAAGGACTGACGATTCGCACACCGGTGCGCGCTCCCTGTCGCTCACTCAAGGCTATTGATCATGGCAGCCGTTACTACTCGCCGATGACGAAGACACCCACCGGCGCCTTTCGCAATGCGTTGGTCAAGGCGGGGGGCGTCGTCGCGCTGTACCCGGCGCCGGGGCGGGGGACAGCCGTGTGGCTCAAGGTTACAGGTGCCTTCGAAGTGGTGGGCGAGCGCAAAGGTTGGGTGCACGTGAGGCGAACCTGGAGCGGCGGCTCGTCCCTGCGTGGCTGGGTATCGGCTAAGAGCGTTCTCGTTGCCACTAGCAAGGTACTGGGTCCGGGCGGCCGCGGCGGTGGCACTGGATCCGGTAGCCTCTGCGGTGGTGGTCACCGGCCGGCGAAAATCAAACTGACGATTCGGCGCAACGCGGCGATCGCGGCCAACGTCAAGGGCACGGTGTGGGCCCGCACCACCAAGCGGCTGGAGGTGAACGCCATCGCGACGCTACGCGCTGACGGTTGGGTACGAATTGCCGACTTACCCGGTTTCCCGGCGCCGGCGTGCTCTGATCACGATCGCGTCTGGGTGCACCGACGCGACGTGATCTGGAAGAAGTAGTGGTCGATGAACCTGGCGGTCGGTCAGTCGACGATTGGAATGTCGGGGACGCAGTCCAGGACGACGTCGGTGGAGCTCGGCGCCCACGCCAGGTTCAACGGGTCGAAGCGGATGCCCGCCTGGCTCGTGATCAGACTCATGTTCGTGAAGTCGGTGCTCTGAACCACTCCCTCGTAGTCCATGACCGCCAGGAAGCCTTTGCCGTGAGTGGCGACGAACGAAGCGATTTCGGCGGACCAGTCGTAGGCCCATGGGATACGGAAGCCGCAGAAGATCACGACGTCCCAATCCGCCGCAAGCGCCGATGGGTTGCCGCGGTATTGGGCGGGCAGGTCTTCGCCCTGGTACTGCACCCACGCCGGAACCGGGCTGCCGACCCAACCCTCGTAGGCGCAGATGGCGTCATCGCCGAATGATGCGACTCGAGGTGTGTCGGTTTGGCCCAGGTACTCGGCCAGATTGAACGATAGGAGCAAATCGCCCAGGGTCGTGCCGTCGCACCAGGCCACGATGTGGCCAGCTCCCCAACGGTCCATTGCCAGCACCCGGTGATCGGCGCCTTCGAGGGTGATAAATGACTCGGCGTCGACTTCGAAGCCGGGCAGGATAGTCATCGCGCAGGCCTGCTTGGTCTCCAGGCTGAAATTGAGCTCCGGGCAATCTACACAGGCTCCGGCTTCGCACAGCTGAACATCTTGCTGGCACGACGCCGTCGTTTCCCACGCCCCATCCACGCACGTCAGCACGTCGAGCTGGTCGCATGAAAGCTGGCCCTCGGTACAGATCGGGCCGGCGTCGACCGTTGGCGTAAGTTGCGCGTCGATCGAGCCAATGCCGGCGTCTGTATCGCTGCTACCGCTCGGGCCGCAAGCGATACTGGCACTCGTGATCAGTGCGATGACGAGGATCGTTCTACCGGCGCTCATAGGGGCAGCGTAACAGGGCAGCAACGCACCCCGGATTAGGAATCGATTAAACGTTCTACGCCCAGCGGCGGAGAAGGCCTGCCGGGTCGCTAACTAGGCGGGCTAGCTGGCTTCGCCTGGTCAGTTGAGCGCGTCGCAGAATTCGATGCGGCGCGGGACCTTGTACGGCGCCAGGTTGCGAGCGCAGTGGTCGATGATTTCTTCGGCGAGGCAGTTGGCGCCAGCCACGACTTTCGCCACGACCATCGCACCGGCCATCGGGTCAGTAACGACCATGGCCTGAGCCTCTTTGACCTTGGGAAACGACTCAAGACAGCCTTCGACTTCGCCGAGGGCGACGCGTTTTCCGTCGACCTTCACCACGTCGTCTTCGCGGCCCGTCAACGACACGCGGCCGTTGCGATCCATTTTGCCCAGGTCGCCGGTGCGGAACCAACCCTGTTTGTCGGTCTCGCCGATGGCGACCAGCTTGGAGTTTCGAGTCACCGATACTTCGGTGTCTTTGTACGGCCCGATGGACGTCGAGGACAATGACCCGGCTTTGAGCCAGATCAGGCCTTCCTTGTTCGCGGCCACCTTGCCACCCTTTTCGGTGGTCAACTTGAACTCCATGCCCTCGATGACTTTGCCGACTGACTTGGGCGATTTGGCGGTGCGGTCCAGGGCGACGACTCCGGCCTCGGTAGAGTGGTAGCAGCTGATGATCTTGACGCCGTACTTCTCGGTGAACACTGTCGCGATGTCCGGATCGAGCTTGGAACCCGCGGACAAGAAGCGTGCGCCTTTGACCTTGAGCGGTCGGGCGGTCGGCAATCGAGACAGCTCGCCGTACATGATCGGCGTGCCAGGCAAGACGTCGATGGTGTGGTCCCGGAGAAGCTTGGCAACCCGCCGCGCGGAGATTTCCTCTTCCAGGTACATCGTGGCGCCGGTCTTGAGGGTCGGCAGCAGACCAACATCCCATCCGTAGGCGTGAAACAAAGGCACCGCGGTCAGGATGCGCGACTGCTTGTCGATCTCGAGGGCGTTGATCACGCTGTCGGTGACCGCTTCCATGTTCTCGATGGTGCGCAGCACACCTTTGGGATCGCCCAGGGAGTCGGCGGTGAACATGACGACGACCGGGTCGACTTCGAAGTCTGGGTTCGGGCGCTTGAACACACTGCAGGTCAGCAGCGTGCCTTGCAGACGTCGGCGAATCTCGGGAACTTCTTCGCCAGTGATCGAGTTGTACTGCTCGGTGATGCGACTGCGGGCTCGCGCACCGCCCGGTGGGGTGGTGGTTCCACTCGCGGTTATGCTGCCTTCGCTGCCTCGGGGGCGGGTGACCAGGCCCCGCAATGGTGCCGCAGCGAGAATTAATTCCAACTCCCGGCTGCCGGTGGTGGGGTCTATCGGGACAACAGTCGCTTCGATTTTTGAAAGCGCCAGCGCCAGAATTACGAAATCCGGAACATTGCCCAGCATGAGCCCGACCCAGGCTCCGGGCTTGATGCCCATGCTCTTGAACTCTTGCGCGCGCCGGTCGACGCGATGGAGCAGGCCGCGCCAAGACAGGTAATTGTCTCGATAAACTAGCGCCTTAGCGTTGCCCTGGGCCTTCGCGCCCACTTTGAGCCAATCGTAGAGCTGTGACATGAAATAAGTGTATGCGTGGTTGAGTTTGAGGCAATCGCCTCGGGCCGCAGACAATACCAGGGCAGGATCATTGCAACAAGTACCAAGCCAGATACGTTGGCATCCTTTTCGCTAGGTCGAATGGCGCTCAGTACTTGTCTCGAAACGAGCTGATTCGGCGCTTGAGTGTCGGAGGCAACTTTGATATTCGAGTTTGTGGTGAACGACCGCGATTTCAATGAGCTACGTGGTGAGGTTAACGACCTGCGCACGCGCATGGACGAGAGCACAGCCACCGCCCGCAAGACGCAGGTCGCGGTCGCGGCCCTGGCCGAGTCTCTGGAGAAAGTCGTTGCCCAGGGACGGCGCGGCCATCGCATCCTCAACCTGAACTCGTTCGTCGCCTATTTTCTGTTCACGGTGCTCCTGGGGGGCGGCTTCTTCGTGCTCTACAACCAGCGCGCCGACAGCCTGGTGAAAGCGCGAGACATCGCTGTCCAGGACAAGGGCACCTTGCTCGCGGACATCGCGACTCTCAAGAAAGAGATCAGCGCGCGCGACAAGTCCACCAAGTCTGCATCGGACTTCTACAAGCTGCTGCGTGACAACCGGCGCAGCGAAGCCATCGCCCGCTACCCGGAAGTACAGAAGCTGAACCTGACGCCGACCGAGCGCGAGCTGTTCGCCGACGGCGTCAAGAAAGCGCGCGGCGCCATCGTCGATGCCGGTTACCTCACGGGCCTCGACTCGTTTCGCAAGAAGGACTACGACAAAGCTGTGACGGAAATGCGTCGCGGCCTTGCATACGAAGAAGAAGGGCCGCGCGCGGCACAGATGCGTTACTACCTGGGCGTCGCGTTGTTCAAGCGCGCCGAGTATCAGGACGCGTCTCGCCAGCTCGAGCTTGCGCTCGCCGGTCGCGTCGAGCAAGCCGGACGCGTGGATGCGCGCTTCTACCTTGCTTCCTGTTTCGAGCAGCTCGGTAAATTCTCCGACGCCCGCGCAGAGTACGACAAGTTCGTCAGCACCTACCCGAACAACGCACTAACCTGGGTAGCAAGACGCAAGTCAGCACAGCTGGCTCGCTCTTCCAAACCGAAGAACTAGCCAGGACGAAGTCGGATGATCGCGCCCCAGAGGGCGTGGCTGCCGAGTGAGATTGGCGCGCACCCCTGCAGCGACCGAGGGAGTGGGCTCATGCCCTCGACCGAGTGGAGTGAAGCGGTACGCGAAGCGCACGCGCGGCAAGCTCGCCGGCAGACGCGTCCTCTAACCGTAACTCTCTTTGTGGAGCTGTTGCTTGGTAACCCCCAGTTCGTCCATGGCTGATAGGACGGACTCTAGGAAGCGGGGGTTCATTGGTTCGCCGGTCTCTTTTGCGTGTTTCTTGTCCCACTTGGTTAGTGCGGGACCGCAGGTGAATACGCGCACTGCGCTCCAGTCGGGAACGACGTCCTTGAGTAGGTCGAGGGTGACTCGGCCCGATTTCACGTTTGGTCCACGCTTCTCCGCGTCGGGCTCTCGGCTCAGGGCGTGAATGATCTCGACTCTGTCGGAGTGCTTCGCTGCGAAGGCCGCCAGCTCGTCTCGATAGATGATGTCGTTCCACGTCTTGTTGCCGTAGACCACTGTGTGCTTCAGCTTCAGATCGCGGTGCAGGGCGCTCTTGATCATCGACCAGTTGGGCACGAAGCCCGAACCGGCACAGATGTGCACCACGTGATCGGTCTTGTCTTCGATGTCCTCGGGTAGGTAGTACGGGCCGGCGAAGCCGGTGATCTCCATGTGGGTACCGCGCGGTGTGCGGCGGACGAGCACCGGTGACAACAGGGGAGGGAACCGTGTGCGATCGGTGATGTATTCCTCTTCCTTGATCGTGATCGCCAGGTACTTCTCGTGTGGGGCGGACGCAAGCGAGTAGGCGCGGGGCGGCTCCTTCTTGCCTTTCACGTCTTCCAAGTACTGGGTCCAGCGCGCGAGTGCCTCGAACTGGTGCGGGTCGATGGTGAGAAAGTTACCCGCCCTATACTCGAGGTGATCGTTACCGGTGAACAGCACCAGCGTCGTCGTGTCATGGGTCTCGATGATCACATCGGCGACCATGACTTCCATCTTCTTGATGCGCTTCTTCTTGCGCGGTGCTTCGCCGTTTTCGTTGGTTTTCGTTGCCACACCCGACGGTAGCATATGAGGACGCCTCGTCCTCATACGGCATTCTCTGAGGCGTCTTTACTCTGCGGCCGCGTGTTGCTCGAGGGCCGCGTGTTACTCGAGGGTAAAGATGGATGTCGCGCCGAATGGAGTCGCGAATCGCATTTTGAAACCCAGCGCGAAGGCGAACGTCTGGCTGCCCTGGTTGAGCCCGTAAAACATCGGGTCGAGAGACGACGACTCGGAAATGGCCGACAGGTAGCGCGTGTACTCCAGGCTCGTAGTGAACATGTACTGCCCGCGCCTGCCGAACACGACCCCCGCCTGAAGCGCTGCCCTGAAACCGAGGGCGAACACCACGCTTCCGCTGGTTGTCGAGTCCGGTTGCATGACCGCCATGTGGGCGCCGACCAGAGGCGTTAGATGAACGTTACCCCTGGCGTGGAAGTGTTTGAACACCGCGCCGCCGGCATCAAAGATCTGCAGCCGGTCGGTCTGGATGTTCTCTTTGATTGAATTCACGTGAAGGTAGCCCTGGGCGCCGAGACCTCGCTTCTTGGATAGTAAGAAGTCGGCGTGAAAGCGCACGGCGGCCCCGCTGTCGCTGTAGTTTTCCGTCTCCTCGCCGCCCACGGTGCTGCTGAACAGCGTGCCGAGTTCGAATGCCAACGACCAGGAGTAGTCGTAGCGCAGCGCTTTGGCGGTCGTCGCCGGTGCAGGGTCTTCGATTCGCGTGTCGTGGCCGCTGGGATTCCCCGGGAAGCCGGTAGCGTTGGGGTCGCCTGTCTTTGGATCGCCCGTCTTTGGATCGCCCGTCTTTGGATCGCCCGTCTTTGGATCGCCTGTCTTTGGATCGCCCGTCTTTGGATCGCCCGTCTTTGGATCGCCCGTCTTGGGGTCGCCAGTTGGCTTCGGCTCGGCTCGTTTCTCAGAGCCGTCCGGGTTGATGTCCTTGTCTGTCGGCTTGACCCCTTTTGCTTTGAGCTCGGCGATCATCTTGCGCGACTTGACGATCACGCGATCCTTAGCGCCGTTTGGTTCGACAGCCATGCAAGAGGTCAGCGCAGCGCTCAAGCGGTTGAGCTGCACCCGGGTCAGGCACAGGTTCCAATACAGTCGACCCTCGGGGCTCAGGACCGTCGCCTGATAAAACTTCTCCGCGGCCGCGCGATACTGCTTCTGCACGAACATGCGCTTGCCGGCGATGTTGAGTTGCTCGGCTCGTTGCGCTGGCGTGTTCTGCGCATGGGCATCGCCGGCGAAGGCCAGCGCGACCAGCAGCGCGGCCGCCGTTCCCAGTGCGTAGCGGCGAGTCGACATCTTACGTAATCCTAGCAGAATAAGCCTTACGGGCGACTAGCGCGTCCGCAGCGCCTTCTGCAACAGCATCCGCGCGGCCGTATGAGCCTTCAGGTGCCATTGCCGACCGTTGCCAAGCAGCACGGCTACGGTCACTTTCGGTGCTCGCGCCGGCGCGTAGCCCACGAACCACGAGTACTGCATGTAGGTCGGTTTGCGCACGGACAAGGTGCCGGTCTTGCCCGCCACCTTCACACCCGGGAGGAACTTTCGACCTCGGCGATCCCGGAAGCCTTTGACCGCGGAGCCGAACTCCGTGGTGCCGGTGAGCATCTTGGTCAGCGTGCGTGCGGTGGCAGCTCGAAGTACACGCCGCGATGGCGCGGGCTGTACCAGATGGGTTCCCCCGTGGGCGTCCTCCACACGCGAGACGATTTGTGGCCGCACGGCCAGGCCGCCGCTGGCTACTGTATGCGCGATGAGCGCGCCCTGTAGGGGCGACAGTCTCGAGCTCCAGAAGCCGGCTGCCATCCTCGCCAGGGCGAGTGGTGCTGTCGGCACTTTGCATGTCGACTCGTTGAGTGCCAGGCCGAACTTGGGCGGCTTGGAGAAGCCAAAGCGTTCGGCGTAGTCGCGCACGACATCGGGGCGCAGGTGTCGGTGTACCAGTTTGGCGATGATAGCATTCTGCGACTTGGCCAGGGCGTAGCTGAGAGAGTCACACTGGCGGTCACGCTTGCTGTCCGTGAGGTTCGACTTGCGCACCGAACGTCGGCCGCCGTGATAGCAAACCTTGTTCTTGGGTTTCACCCCCGCGTCGATGAGCGCCGCGCCGGTGACGATCTTGAACACTGACGCCGCCGGTGCCCACACCTTGAGAGGCAACGTGAAGTCCCGGCTCTTGGCGGGGGCGATGTTTCGCCGGCCGGCCAGCGCCAGGATCTTACCGTCCATGTCCAGTACGACCGCCGCGGCCATGGGAGCCTTTGCTCTTCGCAGGATTGCCTCGGCTGCTTGCTGCAGACGAGGGTCCAGAGTCAATGTCACCGCGCGGCCACCGACGTCCACGGTGTATCGGCCGAAGCGCAGTGTCGCTCGGTCGAGATCGATGTGACCATGGAAGCGAGCGTCGCCGACCGGCGGTCGAATCTGCATGACCTCGATGTGGGATCGTGCGTTCGCCTGGCTGGCGACGGACGTTTCGGCGACCCGGCGGGGCTCGGCATCCGAGTGCACGGCGCTGGTGTGAACAAGCATCGCGATCACCGCCGCTACGCCACCGACTACATTCCTGGAAACACGTACCATTGCAACCCTTTAACGCCTCCTAACCGTGGTACAGGCATTTGGCGTGGCGGTCAAAAAAACGGCATAGTACCGGCCATGAGCCCCACCGCTTCCCAACTATCGATCGATCTCACCGGCTTCATGGCCTCGGCCATCGGCGCCGACGGCCTTTCGCCTGATGAACTCACGGCACTTTCTGGCCGCGCTGCTGCCGCGGTCGACAAGACCATCGGTCAACGAGCATCGGGTGAAGTGGGTTTTCTCGATCTGCCCGACGACCAGGCGTTGGCTCGCCGGGCCATGGACTTCGCTCGCGACTTGCCCGACCACATCGACAACATGGTCATCCTCGGCATCGGTGGCTCGAGCCTCGGGCCCCAGGCGGTGTATCGCGCGCTGGCTCGGCCGTACGGTGAATTGCGACCGCGTTCTCCAGGCATGCCCCGGCGGCTGTTCTTCCCTGACAACCCGGACCCGGTGACGTTTCGTGCGCTGCTCGACGCTTGTCCAATCGAGCGCACGTTGTTCGCTGTCGTGACCAAATCCGGCGGCACTGCCGAGACCGCGGCCCAGTTGCTCGTGGTCGCCAAACACATCGAGGACAAACTCGGCGGCGATGCGTTGACCGATCACCTGATCGCGATCACTGATCCGGATAACGGCTCCCTGCGTGCGTTGGTCAATGAGCTCGGATTGACCAGCTTCCCCATCCCTGCGTCGGTGGGTGGTCGTTTTTCCGTGCTGAGCGCCGTGGGTATCGTTCCGGCTGCAGTCGCCGGGCTCGATGTCACCGGCTTGCTGGACGGCGCACGCGCAATGCGCGACCGCGCCGTTACCGGCGATGGTTGCAAGAAACTGGAGCAAAACCCGGCGCTGATGTTGGCAGTCGCCCTGCATCTGCATCATGTCGAGCGCGGTCGCCCCATGGTGGTCGTCATGCCCTACGCCGATGGCCTGTACTCAGTGGCTGATTGGTTTCGCCAGCTGTGGGCTGAGAGCCTGGGTAAGCAGGACGATCTAGATGGGGCTCGTATCAATGTGGGGCCCACGCCCATCGCCGCTCGCGGTGCGACGGATCAACATTCAATGCTGCAGTTGTTCTCCGACGGCCCTGGGGACAAGTCATTCATCGTTCTCGGCGTGCGTGAGCGGGGCGTCGAAGTAAATATTCCGACCCTGGACCGCTTCGCCAAGCACTCGGCGTACGGTTATCTGGGCGGACACGGGATGGGCGAACTCCTCGACGCAGAGTTGCGCGGCACTGTCGCATCCTTGCTCGGTCGCGGACGTCCAACCGCGACCGTTACGCTTGAACGTCTCGATAGCCACGCGGTCGGCGAGCTGTTCATGTTGTTCGAAGCAGCGACGGCTTTCGCTGGGTCGTTGTACAACGTCAATCCTTACGACCAACCCGGGGTCGAAGAGGCGAAGGTACTCGCCTACGCTTCCCTGGGCCGCGCGGGGTACGAGGAGCACAAGGCCAAGTTGTCGACGGTCAGCGCCGACCCTCGCTATGTCTTCTAAGCTCATTCGTATGAGCGCGCTTGCGCTCATGGCGTCGCTGGTCGGCGCATGTGGTGGTCGCTCTGTGACCAAATCCACGAAGCTGCCTACGGCGCCAAACGCCAATGTCGGGGTGGGTGATTGTGGGGATCCCGGGCGAAATGGCGTCGTGAGTGTGCGGCCGAACATGAAGCGTGCTGACCTGGATCTCAACGACGACGGCCGGCCCGAGCCGGTGGTGGCAGATCGCTCGTTATGCACTAAAGAGGGCAATTGTCACTGGAACATCTTTGTCCGCGACGCGACAACTGGCTGTCATCGCTACGTCGGCACCGTCGCCGGCGCTGGCATGCAGCGCTCACACGAGCGCGGGGACGACGGCTTCTCAGACCTGCGTGGCTGGTGGGATTTCGGCCGTGGCGGGCGATTGCTGTTCCAGCACTACCGATTCAGGCGAGGCGCCTATCACATTATCGAGGCCCTGATCTGCCACCGGCAGGAGGGCGGACGAGTATTGTGCGCCGAGGGCCGAAAAGCCGACGCCATGTAGGGCAAGGCCCGCGCTGAACCTGGTAAGCTGGCGAAAGTAAACTGGTCGTAGGCGTTTCACTGTGAGCGATAGCGCCCGCAATAAGACGGTTGTCACCGTCATCAGCCGCATCTCTGATCGGCCTGCAGGCAAGGAAGCTTGTCTGGTGGTCATCTATGGCCTGGACCTGGGCAAGAAGTTCAACCTGGATCGGCCGTCGCTGATCATCGGTCGCTCGTCCAAGGCCGACATTCAGATCGATCAGGAGTCGGTGTCGCGCAACCACTGCAAGATCATCAACACCGGCAAGACGATCATGCTGCGCGATCTCGGTTCGACGAACGGGACCTATATCAACGACGAGCTCATCGACGAGTACGTGTTGCGCGACGGCGACTTCATCAAGATCGGGCGCTGCATTTTCAAGTTCCTCTCGGGCAGCAATATCGAGAACGCGTACCACGAAGAGATTTATCGGCTCACGACCATCGATGGTCTGACTCAGGTCTACAACAAGCGTTACTTCCTCGAGACGATCGAACGCGAGATGGGCCGCGCGCAACGCTACCGGCGCGAGTTGTCTCTGATCATGTTCGACATCGATCACTTCAAGAAGATCAACGATACCTACGGCCATTTGGCGGGGGACTACGTGCTCAAGCAGCTCGCCGCTGTCATCAAGTCTCGGATTCGCCGCGAGGACATCATGGCCCGCTACGGTGGTGAGGAGTTTTCGATCATCCTGCCCGAGATCGATAGTTACAACGCGCTGCAGTTCGCCGAGAAGATCCGCCGGCTCACGGAGAAATCGTTGTTCCGATTCGAGGACACGGAGATACCGGTGACGATCTCGATTGGTGTCACGGCGCTGGTCCCGGACATGACCGACCCGTCGGACTTCGTGAAGATGGCCGACGAGAAACTGTACGAAGCCAAAGAGAAGGGACGGAACAAAGTTGTCGGCTGATGCTGCGACCTCGGGGGAGGAACCCGATTCCATGCCGGAGGCGCTGCCACAGAGCAAGCGCACCTCCGGGCGAGTCCTGATCGTCGCGGACCAGCAGGTCCAGTCGGTGCTCGCCGAGTTCCTGGAAAACGAAGGCCACCGCTGCGCGACCGCGGGCAACGCCAAGGATGGTCTCGTCTATTTCGGCGAGCAAGGCGCGGACCTCGTCATCGTTTGCAACAAGATCCCAGACGATGGCGGCGCTTTCGTCGCGGAGCTCAAGTCCCGCGCGCCCAACGAGCTGTTGCTGCCGATCATTTTGTTGGTGGACGAGTTGGAGGATGCCCAGCGAGTTGAACTGCTGTCCGCGGGCGCTGAGCTACTGCCGAGCACGGTTTGTCATGCCGAGCTAGGTGTGCACGTGGATTCGTTGCTCTCTTATCGCAGCAACCAGTCCGAACTTGCCGCGGCGAACTCCAAACTCTACGAGCTCCACGAGAAGAAGCGCATCCTGGCCGCGCTGGTCGTTCACGACTTGCGCAACCCGTTGTCGGCGTTGCACGGCAACGTCGAGCTATTGTGCGAGGAACTCGACGACGCCGGGCCTGTGTCGGAGATGACCCAACAGATCCTCGACGATTGCCGCGACCTGTCTACCAAAGCATTGTCACTGGTCGCTGGCCTGCTCGACGTGGAAGAGCTCGAAGAGGGATTGCTCCAGGCGACGCCGACGCCGACGCCCGTCGAGGAACTGATTCGCCAGGCAGGTCGCCATCACATCACCACGGTGAAGGCGCGCAAGCTGTCACTGGAGTACGGCCCCGTGGGTGACATGCGAGCGTCAGTAGATTCAGACTTGGCGGCGCGCATGGTGGAGAACCTGCTCGACAACGCTGTCCGGTACGCGCCCTACAAGGGCAAAGTACTGGTCTCGGCGGAACGTGATGGCGATGATCTGCTGCTGCGCGTCGGTAACAACGGCCCCGCAGTCCCAGAGCAGGAGCGCGCTAACATCTTCGGCCGCTACTATCGCATCGAGGCTCGTCGTGCAGGTGCGCGGGCGAACCGAGGCCTCGGCCTCTACTTCTGCAAGCTCGTCGCCGAGGCGCATGGCGGAACGATCGCGGTGGAGGAAACAGAGACCTTTCCCGCCTGCTTCGTGGTGCGTTTTCCCGGCGCTGTGCTGTAGCGCTCGTGGTCGCCTAACGACCTTTGGGCCGTTTGCCCCAGATGGTCTTGTCCGAGCTACCGTAGCCGGTGAGCCGCCGGTCGATCACTTTGCCGGGCAACGCGGCGCTGAGCACTTGCTCCACCGTCAAGCCGAGCTTGGGTAGCTTGCGAGTAACGGTTGGCAGCGTCGCGCCCGTTGAGCGGCGTGTCTTGATCGTCAACACGACTGTCGTGTCCGCGACCTTGTCGACCCGCCAGAACACGTTGGCCGTGAGTGGTTTCGGCTTAGCTTCGTACTTGATCGCGAACGCACTCCACTCGCCCGCCTTGGCGGTCTTGAATAGCGCCAGGGCCGTGGTGTGGCCCGCCGGCGGACCGGCGTCGACGCTGATTTTGGGTGGTGTCGGGGGTGGTGGCGCTGCGTCCATTGTTGGCGCCGCGTCCACCGGAACCGCGACGACCGGATCGCTCTGAGCTCCGCGCTTCGCCTTGCGTTCCCACATCCAGCCGTAGATCAGCATCCCCACCATCAGCACGACGGAGGCGACGACGACGATGCGCTGAACCACGGATTACCCGAGCACGACGGAGTCGCGCCCTTGCAGAGCGTCGTCGAGCATTTCCTGGATCTGAACGCGCACGCTCTCGGCCAGCTTGTTTACGAGGATGCTGTCGTCGGCGGCTTCCGGACCGTACTCGGCGGTCAGGTCTATGACGTCGCCAAAGACCACATGCCATTTGGAGGGAAGCGGCACCAGACCCAACGGGCCCAGCCAGGGGAACGTCGGCGTGATCGGCACATACGGAATTCCGATGGACTTGGCGAACCACGTCACCTTGCTGAGCATCGGGTGAGTCTCTTCGGCGCCGACGATGGCGACGGGGACGATGGGGGAACGGGTGCGCAAGGCTAGCTTGATGAAGCCACCCCGGCCGAATCGCTGCAACTTGTAGCGGTCCTTGTAGAGCTTGCCCATGCCTTTGACGCCCTCGGGGAATACGGCGACGAGTTCGTCTTTTTCGAGCAGCCTGGTCGCGTTCTCCTGGCAGGCGCGAACACCGCCAATACGATTGACCAGGGTGCCCAGGTACGGGAAGTGGAACACGAAGTCTTCGACGAGCGGGCGCACTTCGCGCTGAGCCGAGTGCTCCTTGCGCATGGCGTGCATAACGATGGCGCCATCGTAGGGCAGGGTGCCCGAATGGTTGGCCACGATCAGCGCGCGGCCGTGATCGGGCACGTTTTCCAGGCCATCACAGCGAACACGGAAGTACTTGCTGTAGAGGAAATCCAGGAAGGGCTGAATCCGCGCCGAGTAGACCGGGTCCCGGCCAAACTCGTCGACGATATCGGAGCGGTCGCGCATGGCGAACTGTCGGTAGCGGTTCCACAAGAACTTGAGCGGTAAGCTGCGTCGTTGCTCGATGGGGAACGCCGGTGTGATGCGTGCGCGAACCCGGCGCTCGAGTTCGCGGATTTCGCTGCTGATCGAGTTGCGATCCGGCAGATGGGATTCGATGGGCGGTCCGTACTCATGTGGCGGTACGCTGGCTTCGCCGCCGAGAAAGATTTCGGCGTTGCTCTCGCCGTAGCTGGTATAGCCGTACCGATCTTCGGCGTCGCGCAGCTGGTTCGCGTCGTCGGGTACGACGGCGTCAGGGATGGCGTCATCGGCCGCCTCGGTCAGCTCGGCGTCGGCAACGTCTTCTGGTTTTTCGGTGGTGTGCTCAGCCATGCGTTGGTCTCGGGATCAGCCCTGAGCCCTGAATATGTCCGGGGCGCCGTCGTCGGTTCGGGCGACTCCCAGGAAGTCCAATATGGTGCGCTTGATCGTATACCGCGGCTCGAATCCGAGCACTTGTTTTGCTCGCCTGCCGTCGGCCACGCACAAGAAGCGCAAGAAATCGAGGAAGCTCGGCGGCGCATCCATTACCTGGGTGGCCCAAAGGGCTTTGGATAGCGGGCGCGCCAGGAAGTGGGGCAGAGGCAGCGGAATCTTGCCCATGAGTGCCAGCACCGTGGTGTACGGCAGCACCCCCTTGCTCACGATGTTGAGCGGGCCCGATACATCTTGATCCAGGGCGATCTTCAGGGCATCGACTGCGTCGCGCTCATGCACGAACTGTAGCAGCGGGTCGTAGCCCATCATCACCGGCGCCATCGGCCGTGAAAAGAAGCGTGTGAACAGGTTGGTGACCGTCGGTCCGAGCATCGGCGCGAACCGCAGCGAGCAAAGAGAGGTCTCGGGGTGCGATTTGGCGAACTCGAGTGCCTGGCGTTCGGCGCCCACCTTGTCGTTGATGAACCGGGAATCGGCGTGGCCCTTGAGCTCGTCGTCTTCGGTCAGGAAGTTCGGGTTCGTCGGCGACGCGCCGTAGACCATCGTCGTGGAGGTCATGAGCAGACGCGCCGGTTTCACGTTGGCGCATGCGTTGAGCACGTGCATCGTGCCGATGTCTTCCAGTTCGTGGGCCCACTCAGTGGCGTGGGTCGGATGACTGAGGAACGCTGCGTGCACGACGGTGTCGACATCCTCGTCGGCGAGGATCGCGGCGAGTTCCTCGTCAGCGGCGGTAGATGTCAGATCCAGCTCGAGAAATTGGGTCTTCTCGAGGGGGATCTCAGGTTTTCGGACATCCAGGGCGATCACCCGGGCATACCGCTGATCTTCCTCGAGCCGCTTGATCAGCTCGGTGCCGAGGAAGTTGCGCGCGCCGGTAATCGCGACAACTCTGGCGTCCTCATAGCCCATCGGGCACAGCCTATAGCCAGATGAGGGGCCTGGCAAGGCTGGGGAGTCAGACCTGGATGGTATCCATCCGTATGAACGCGGATTCTGTGTGTTCGACTGAACGAGTCATCCAGGTGCTGCCAGACGCTCTGGTCGATCAAATCGCGGCCGGCGAGGTCATTGATCGCCCTTCGTCGGTGGTCAAGGAGCTGGTCGAAAACGCCATTGACGCCGGCGCCACCCACATTTCGGTGGACGTGGAAAACGGTGGCAAGCGGCTCATTCGCGTTCTGGATAATGGTTGCGGCATGACCGCGGCCCAGGCGCAACTGGCCCTGCATCGCCACGCCACCTCCAAGCTACGCAGCTTCGACGACCTGTACAGCCTGGTGACCATGGGATTCCGTGGCGAGGCGTTACCGTCGATCGCATCGGTGTCGCGCATGACCCTCACCACCCGCACCCGGGATGAGGACGTGGGGACTCGCCTCATCATCGAAGCCGGCAATGTGCTGAAGACCGCCGAGGTCGGCGCACCCGTGGGCACGCTCATCGAGGTCGCCGACCTTCTGTACAACGTGCCCGCCCGGCTCAAGTTCCTCAAGGGCAACGCTACCGAGTCATCGCACATCACCGATGTGATCAATAAGCTCGCGCTGGCGCATCCGCGCATTCACTTTCGCTTGCGCCATAACTCGCGGACTACCGTGAGCGCGCCTTTGCACGGGAGTGCGTTTGAGCGGGCCCGGTCGCTGCTTGGTCCGCGTTTGGGTCGCCGGTTGCACCCGGTGGTCAATACCGAGTCCGGCATTCGGGTAGAGGCATTCTTGGCTGCGCCGGAGCTGTCGCAGACCACGTCGCGCGGTGTCCAGATGTTCGTCGGTCGCCGGCCGGTGCGTGATCGCGGACTGCTGCACGCCATCAACATGGGCTACGGCGAGTTGGTGCCACGCGGGCGCTACCCGGTGGCTGTGTTGTTCGTGGACATTCCCGACGGCAGCGTCGACGTAAACGTCCATCCGCAGAAAATGGAAGTGCGCTTCTCCGATGCTCAGGCGGTCTACGCGGCAGTTCGGCACACGGTGTCCCGAGGCGTAGGCCAGGCGCCGTGGTTGGCCGATGGCGCTAGCCAGGTGTCACCCGTGCGCATGCACGCATTTGCTTCTAGCGCGCCACCCGCACGGCCGAGGGTCTCGCCGATGGCGGCCCAGTACGCGGCCGAACGCAATCGCATGATGCTGCCCTGGCACTCACGGGCGCGCTCGGGCGGTGTCGCCTACAACAAGGTGGCGTTTCCAGTCGCGGCCCCAGCAGCCGGCTCGGCGCCGATCAGAACCCAGAGCCAGGTCGAGGGAGACACCCTCGCCGGGGACGAAGCTCGAGCGGCCAGATCCGCCAAGCGGGCTCGATCTGCCGCAGAAGGTGCCGAAGCTACGCCCATCGCCAGCGAGCAAGCAACGGTTCCGGTCAACGTGTTCTTCGAGGAGCTGCGCTATATCGGCCAGCTCGATCGCACCTACCTGATTTGCGAGGCCAATACCAACCGCGCCAACAACGAGATGGTGCTGATCGATCAGCACGCTGCTCACGAACGCGTTGAGTTCCAGCGTTTGCGCAGCCGCTATCAGGACAGCAAGGTGTCGGTGCAGCGCCTGTTGTTTCCGCGCAAGCTCGAGGTCACCGCGGAACAGGCTGCCGCGGCCAAAGACTCAGCCGATGAACTGGTCGCTCTCGGTTTCGAACTCGCGGTGGATGAAGACGACGTCGAGACCTCCGAGACCTCCGAGACCTCCGAGACCTCCGATGCGGGCGATGCCAGCGAGACCAGCGAGACTAGCAGTGTCACCATCGCCGCCGTGCCGGCGAGTCTGCGCCAGGGCTCTTCGCAGAACGACGCGGCGACCGTGTTGCGGGCGATCTTGGACGAGTTGGTCGAGCATGGCGGTTCCCGCGCCCTCGAGGAGCGGCTCGACCTGATGTTCGCCACCATGGCGTGCCATTCGGTGGTTCGCGCCGGCGATGCGCTTTCTCCCAGGGAGGCGCAGGCTCTGCTCAGCTCGCTTGACGATGTCGACTTCCGCGCTCACTGCCCCCACGGCCGACCGGTGCTGCTGCGCATCAGCATTGCGGAAATCGCCCGGCGTTTTGGTAGAACGTAGTGTGTCCGCGCGACCAAAACTGCTCGTAGTCGTCGGCCCGACCGGCGCAGGTAAGAGCAGCTTGGCCATCGACCTGGCCGAGCGCGCCGCCGCCGAGGTTCTGTCGGCAGACTCTCAGCAGGTGTACGTGGGCATGGATATCGGGACCGGCAAGGTCAGCGCGGCCGAGCGAGCTCGGGTGCCGCACCACCTGCTCGACATCATGGCCCCCGATGAGCACATGACCGCGGCGCGCTTTGTAGAGCTCGCGGATCCGATCATCGAAGACGCGACAGATCGGCAGGCGCCGATTATCGTCGCCGGCGGCACGGGCCTGTACGTGCGCGCACTGCTGCTTGGTTTGTTCCCCGGACCGCCCGCCAATGAGGAGTTGCGGCGGGAGCTCGAGGCCAGCGCGGACGAGCATGGCACCGAACATTTGCGCGCCCGCCTGGCCCAAGTGGACCCAGATTCGGCCGATCGCATCGAAAAAAACGACCGCAAGCGACTCATTCGCGCCATCGAGATCTACGAGGTCACCGGCACGACCATGACGGCTCATCATGCGCAGCACGATCATCGAAATGTGCCCCCGCGTTATGACGCGCGACTGATCGGTCTAGCGCCGAAGCGCGAAATACTTTACGCGCGCATCGACGCGCGCGTGGACGACATGATGCATTCCGGTTGGTTAGATGAAGTGCGACGCTTACGAGCCGACGGCTATGGTGCGCACTTAAGATCGCAGTCAGCGATCGGCTACTCAGAGCTCCACCAGCATCTTGACGGGACACTGGACCTCGGCGAAGCTGTCCGACTAATTAAGCGGAATTCCAGGCGTTATGCGCGCCGCCAATTGTCCTGGTATCGCGACGATGAGCGCGTGGAATGGTTCGATTCCCCTTCCGAAATCGACCCGGACTTGGTAGTCAGCGTTTTCGCAAACGGTGAATGATAGATGGCTAGCGAACAAATCAGCGAACGGCTGATTCTCGAATTCGAGCGTCCGATAATTGATCTCGAACGTAAGATCGAGGAGCTGCGCGGACTGAGCACCAACCAGGTCGACTTCTCGTCCGAGATCCGCAAGCTCAAGGGCAAAGCGCGAAAGCTGCAAGAAGAGATTTTTGCCGAGCTCACCGTCGCCCAGCAGGTGCAACTGTCTCGTCACCCGGCGCGACCGTACATGCTCGACTACGTGCGCCTGTTGATGGACGACTTCGTCGAGCTCCACGGTGACCGCTCCTTCCGCGACGACGCGGCGATCGTCGGTGGTCTGGCGAAGTTCGACGAGTGGGAAGTACTCATTCTCGGTCATCAAAAGGGCCGGAATACCAAAGAGAATCTGCACCGCAACTTCGGCATGGCGCGCCCTGAGGGTTACCGCAAATCGACGCGGCTCATGCGCCTGGCGTCGAGGTTTCGCCGGCCGATCATTACGTTCATCGATACGCCCGGAGCGTATCCAGGGCTTGGCGCCGAAGAGCGCGGTCAGGCCGAGGCGATTGCCAAGAGCCTTCAGGTCATGGCCAGTCTCCAGTCGCCCCTCATCGCTGTCGTCATTGGCGAGGGCGGTTCCGGTGGCGCGCTCGCCCTGGGCGTGGCAAACCGGGTGCTCATGTTGGAGTATTCGATCTACTCGGTCATTTCGCCCGAGGGCTGTGCGTCGATCCTGTGGCGGGATCAATCCAAGTTCGCCGAGGCCGCCTCTCAGCTGAAGCTCACCGCGCCGGATCTGAAACGGCTGGGCGTGTGCGACGAGATCGTTCCCGAATCTGCCGGCGGCGCGCATCGCGACCCGGCGGTGACCGCATCCAGTCTGCGCTCAGCTCTGAAGCGCCATCTCCGCGAGATCACGCAGCTCGATCCCCAGCAACTGGAAGAGCAGCGCTACCAAAAGTTCCGCCAGATTGGCGAGTACCTCGACACGTCGGAGAAATAGGGCCACAAACCCTTCAGGGGCCCGTCCCCAACCTGCCTGTTTCTGATGTTCCTGGAAATAATCCTACTCTCGGTGATCGTGGTCACCGCGTACCTGGGACCGATGGTTGTGCGTCGGTCGCCGCCGGGGTTCCGTCTTTACGGCTGGCTGCTGATCATGGATCTCGGCCTGGCTATCGTCGCGTTCTTCGCGCGTCGTGACGGCGGCGAAAGCGGCACCGCTGATCTGCTTGCGGTCGTAGCCATCGGCGGCGCCATCGCTTTGGTCGTCGTACCGCCGGTCTTGCGCGACTTGTCTCGGCGGGCGCTGCTCCGCGATCGCCTGCGGCTCGCGTTGTTCCTCATCGACTTCCGCGAACTGCTGCAACCCAACATGGGTGCCCAGCAAGAGCGCGAGTTGGTCGAGGCGATCGTCGCCGTGCGTTCGGGCCAGGTGGACGCGGCAGTGGATGTGCTCAAAGAAGCACGCGGGCAGATGAACGACCCGATCGCGCGCCGTCAAATCGACGAGCGCATCATCATGACGTATCTGTACGCCCGGCATTGGGAAGGCGCGGTCGGCCATTTCGAGTCGTCGTTCGACGGCAAACCCGGTCCCGAGTCACCACAGCTCATGGTCGAGCTAGTGCGCGCGTATTGTGAGATGGGCGACCTGGACAAGGCGGCCGAGCTCGTCGAGAACCTCGAGAACTCGCCCATCGCCGGCGAGCCGCTACTGGCGTTTCTGATCAATCGCAGTCGGCTGATGTTCCTGGCATTCGTCGGCCGCACGTCCGCGGTGGACGCGATCGTTGCGCCGACGGGACCGCTGGGCATGATGCCCGAAGCCGCTCGTCAGTTCTGGGCAGGCATCGCCCGGCTCAACGCTGGCGATCGCACTGGCGCCCGGTCTTCGCTCAAGCAGGCAGCCCGTTTGTCTGGACGGGACGTGCGGGCCAAAGAGCTCGCCGAACGCATGTTGCTGTCCGTGGACGAAATCACTGGACCGCGTCCGGTTGCGCCACCTATCGCTGAGTTGGCGGATCGACTGTCGACCCTGGCCGAGGACGCCGAGGTGCCCAAACCAGCGCCCGCCGCACCGCGGATGGTCGGTGTCGGCTGGCGCCAGATTCCGGTCACGTCCGTGCTCGTCATGGTCAACGTCGCTATCGCCGTGGTGATGGCGATGACGTTTCACTCTAACGGCGACCTGGGTGGTCTTGTACGCGCCGGGGCCAACGTCAAGTCCGCTGTCGCCGTCGGCGAGTGGTGGCGGTTGCCCGGCTCGATGTTCCTGCACGTTGGCATCTTGCACCTGGTGCTCAACATGTACGGCCTGTGGATCTTGGGCAAGCTCGTCGAGCAGATGCTCGGTTCGAAGCGCTTCTTCGGCATGTACATGGTGTCGGGGTTAGTCGGAGCGCTGGCCAGTTTCTATTTCGGCGGACCGGGAACGAGTGCCGGCGCATCGGGCGCCGTATTCGGCGTGCTCGGGGCGGCCACTGCTGAGCTTGGTCTGTATCGCGGCGAGTACCCGGAGCGCTGGCGCAAGGCGTTGTTCGGCAATCTTATCTTTCTGATCATTGCCAACGTCGGTATCGGTTTCTTGTATCCGGCCATCGATCAGTCGGCTCACTTTGGCGGTTTGGCCGCGGGCGCCCTCATCATGGCGTTGTTGTCCAAGAAGTCGCCGCGCACCGATTCGGGCGGAGTGCGTGTGGTCAGCACCTTGCTCGCGGCCGTCGGCGCCCTGTCATTGGCCTACGCCGCGTATGGCGTGGCGAGCACTGACTTCGAAGACACCCTGAACAAGTTCCCGCGTGTTGAGCGCACGATCACGACGGAGGTCGACGGCGTGCCCAGCCCGGTGTCGGTCACCGTGCCCAGCGCGTGGGTCAAGTACGACGAGCCGAGCGTAGGCGACGAGAACGCGCGCATCGAACTACTGCGTGACTACAGCACGGCGATCAGTTTCCGCATCTGGGCCCACGTGCCGACCAGAGGCGGGGTCGAGGCGGCGCTCAACAAGTGGCAGAACGATCAAGCTGGATCCGGAAAGTCGGTCGAGGTTCGGATCATGGGTGATCGACTGATACCGTTGAAAGAGCCGTGGGAGAGCCGGGAATTGCGCCTTACGGCGGATGATTTCGGCGGCGAACAACGCCTGCGCATGGTCCTCTTCGGTCGCAAATCAGCGGATGGGCGACGAATGTGGATGGGCGAGTTCGTGATTCCCGAGGCTCTGGCTCCCTCGGCCAAGCGGGTGCTCAACGAAGTTCTGTCGTCGGCTCGCCGGCGCTAATCGGCCAGGACTTCAGGGAAAGTTGCGCCTGCCCAGAGGCGCGATATCCTATAAGTTGTGCGCCTCGCCTGTTACATCTGCGTCTTCGCCATGCTCATCGCTGGCAAAGCGCACGCCGACCGGGTGAACCCAAAAGCCCCCGTGAGGAAGCCGGCCACTAAGAAGGCGGGCAAGAAGAAGCGCACGAGCTATCGAAAGCGCAGCAGCTGGCGCTCGAGCCCACGCGCACGAGCACGAGCACGAGCACGAGCACGCTCACGAGCACGAGCACGCTCACGAGCACGAGCACGCTCACGAGCACGAGCACGAGCACGAGCACGAGCACGAGCACGAGCACGTTCACGGCGCTCGGGCTCGCACGCACGGGCACGGGCGAGGGCACGTTCGCGAGCGCGGGCGCGTACCTCCGCACGGTCGCGAGCGACCTACCGGCGTCGCGCGCGAGACCGACGTTGGGCCCGGGTAGGCGCGCGTCCTCCCCGCCGAGTCCTCGCTCGCAGCATCAAGGCATGTCTGCGCGGGCTGGATCGCCTCGGCGTTCGCTACCGCCGCGTGAAGCGGCGCGGCATCTCCATCGGGGTCAAAGTCATCAGCAAGAAGATCGGCGGCGTCGAGTACTGGACCTGGGGGCGCAAACGTCTGGTCCTGGACTGCTCCCTCGTATATTCGCTCGCGTCATTCGGACCGACGCTCATGGCGCACGGCGTCGAGCGCATCATCTGGAGCTCGGGCTACCGGCGCACACGCATTCGAAACTCCGGGCGCCTGTCGCGGCATGCGGTCGGCCTCGCACTGGACATTCACGTCTATGCGGGCAAGGACATCGGCAAGCTGGACATCGCCAAAGACTACGAACAGGGGCTCGGCGACGACAGCAACTGCCTGGGCCGACCGCTAACCAAAGGTGGCGCCGTGCTTCGCGCCATCGTGTGCAAGATGCGCAGCTCGAATCTGTTTCGCAACACCCTCGATCCGGACTACGACGAGGCGCACTACCACCACTACCACGTGTCGTCGAACCCGTGGCACCGCCGCGCTCAGTAGGCGCCAACAGCGTTGTGGATTGAGCAATGCGATGGTGTTAGCGCTTGATGACCTTGAAGCCGACCCGGCGGTTCTTCGCGCGGGCCATTGCTGTCGCGCGGCGGTCGACGGGCCGCTTGCTGCCAAAGCTTCTTGCTCGGACGCGTGAGCGCGCTATTCCGGCGCGGACCAGGTACGTCTGCACGGCACCAGCTCGTTGGGCGGCAAGCATGCGTGGCCTGGTTTCGTTGGCCGCCGCATGCCCGTGCACCTGGAGCACACGGACCGATGGGTTCCTCTTGAGGGTGCTCACGATGGCTTTGAGAATCGGTATCGATTTGCGGGACACTCGGTAGCTGTTGCGGGAGAAGTAGACCTTGTCCATGATCTGGATGCGGACCGACTTGAGGACCACCCGTCCGCGATCCGGGCAACCGTCCTTGTCCTTAATCCCGTTGTAGGTCTCCGGATCGTTGGGGCACAGATCGTTGACGTCCAGAATGCGATCGCGATCGTTGTCCGGATCCGGGCAGCCGTCGGCGTCCTCGAACCCATCTCTGTCTTCCGGATCGTCCGGGCACAGGTCGTTCCTGTCCACCACACCGTCGCCGTCTCGATCGCGACGAGCGACCACAGGGCGACACGCGGACTTGACCCCGAGACGACATGCCTTGGCGTAATACCGTTTGACCACGCGCGGTCTGAGCACGCCCCTTCGTTCGAGTTGCTGCGCGGCCGCCTGGCAAGACAGCCCTTTGAATAGTCGCCCTCGGGGCTTTTGTAGACCGCGGTCGCAACCGCGCATGAACAGCCGCAGAGGTTTGCCCATCCGCCTGCCCTTGGTCAGGGCTATTCGGCCGGCTCGCCAACAGTGAACCGCGCGGGGCTTCGCTCGGTTGCACAGTGCGCGCATCGGGTTGACTCGTTTTAGCGGCTTCTTGTGTTGCGGCCGCTTGGCGGTTTTCTGGCTCGGGTCTGCGAGCGCGCCCCTGGGGCTGACGAACACGAGTCCCGCGGAGACCATGGACAGGAGCACGAAACGAGTCATGCCATGGTTGTGACGCGTAGGCCCGGCAGTTTCAACCCTTATCGAGACTAGCTGGCGGCGGCGCGTAGGTCTTGCTTGCGTTTGCCCACGCTGGCCACGTACTGGCGCTGATGTGCCAGGAGTAGGGCGACGTAGAACAGCACAAACGACCAGACTAGCCAGACGCACGCCCACATCCACGGCGTACCGAAACTGTGCGCCGCCATATTGTGGGCGTCTGACGCGCCCATGATTTCGCCGTTGACCACCAGGTTGCTGCGGAACAGCACGCGGATGTCTAGCACCGCGTTGATGCAGGCTTGCGACGCGATGAAGTTGACGGCGAAGGTCGCGACTCGTTCATTGGGAAAGGCCGCGATAGCCAGACACACGCCCCCACCGATCAGGGTGACCACGATGCCAAACGTGTTGGCGATGTACATGATCGCCGAGCCGGTCATGACTGCGCCAAGGACCAGCAGAACGCCTCGGGCGCGTTGTCGGGTTTGCGCGATCACCAGCATGATCGCGCCGAGCAGTGGCACTCCCATATAGCCGGCTGCCGCGATTGCGGCCGAGCCAGATCTTCCAGCCGCCGATTCGGCGTGGGCCATACCACTCGTGTCCCGATAAATCTCGATGTAGTCGAAGCCAGCGCCGCTCATCAGCATCACCACCCCGTGGGACATTTCGTGCATCCACGTGGCGAGGAGTTTGAACGGGTAGAGCAGGAGTCCGCCGAAGGGCAGGTTCCACAGGAACAGTGAAGCCAGCAGGGCGATGACCAACGCTTTCTGCTTCAGCAGTGCGTGTTCGTCCATCAACTCGAGCTTGGGCTTCAGGCGTTACTCCATCATCTAAACAGCGGTCTAGTTCAAGTGTACCGGTGATCCGACAACTAGCCCAGGTCGATCATCTCGCCAGCGATTGCCTGGCCCCGGTCGTTCTTGCTCAGGCGGGTGCCGTGGCGCCGATCGTGACCAAACAGACACAACCAATCCTCGGCGAACGCGCGCTCGTACAAGTTTTTCTTGGACTGGAGCGTGCCTTCTACGTCCAGGTCGTACCCCATGATGAATGGCAGGCGTACGTGCACGGATGTGGGCACGACGTCTCCGAAGAACAGGGCCTTGTCGCCTCCGCCGTCGACGAGCACGGATTGATGCCCACGCGAATGGCCGGGTGTGGGGATCACGGATATTCCTGGCAGGATCTCTTTGGCCCCGTCCACGGTCTCTAGTGCGCCGGCATCCACCAGTGGGGCGATGTTCTCTCGCAAATAGCTGGCGCGATTCCGCTCGTGAGGTGCTAACGCGGCATCGAGTTCGGCCTGCTGCACGTAGTGCTTGGCGCGAGGAAAAACCAGCTCGATCGCGTCGCCGACTCTGCGGGTGGCGCCCCCGGAGTGGTCGAAATGCAGATGAGTGAAGATGACCGCATCGATGGACTCGGCTTCGACCCCCAACTCCGCCAGCGCAGAGGAGATCGAGCCATCGTGATCGATGCCATAGATGTCCTTCTCTTTGGCCGAGAACTTGTCGCCGTTTCCCGTGTCGACCAGCACGCGCCGGTTGCCCCGCTCGATCAGCAGGCAGTTCGTGGAGTACGTGCAGCGGTTATGGTCATCGCAGGACACCAGGCGGCTCCAGATGGTCTTGGGCACGACACCGTGCATCGCGCCACCGTCCAGTCGGAAGTCTCCTCCGTTCACCATTGTGAGGTTGAGGTCGCCAAATTCGTGCGGCATGTCTCCTCCAGTCGTCCGGGCTTCTATGAAATCAGCTGGTTATGTGCGACGCTTCGATGGACAAAGCGTAAGGCTAGGGGAAGCATTTCTAAGCAGGCACCGTATCATGCATAGTTGCCACCTCGGCGACCGCTGGCGAACCGCTCGATCATCAAAGAATGACCAAAGCCACAGGCAAAGAACGCGCATACGGCGCATCCCATTTCGTGTTGGAGCTCGACGGGCAGAAGATCCCGCAGCTGATCCGCTCGATCGAAGGCGGTGGCGTGAAGTGCGATGTTCTGACCTATCGCAGCGGCCGCTCGCCGGAGCAGTTTCGGCAACTCAGCCGGCCCAAGTACGAAGATTTCAAGATTCAGATCAGCCCGTCGATGTCCGAGCCATTTTATAAATGGCTGTCCGGGTTCTTCACCGGCGAGGTCGTTCGCTACAGCGGCGCGGTCTGTGCGGGCGATTTCCACTATAGCGAGCGGGCACGTCGAGAATTCTTCGATGCGATGATTTCGTCGTTCGACTGGCCCTCGATGGATGCGAATAGCAAGGATTCGTGTTTCATCACCGTGACGGTCAAGCCCGAGCGGATTCGGTTCGAGAAGGGGTCTGGCAAAGCCATGCCCCAACTCACCGGTAAGGGCGCCACCCGACTGTGGTTGCCATCAAACTTCCAGTTCAGCCTCAAGGGCTTCGAGGAGGCGTGCAAACGCGTCGTCAAAGTTGATGGCTTCTCGATCAAGCTCAACAAGATCGCCGAATACCAGGCGGGCAATCAGATCGACCCAGTTCACATCCCCGGCTACCTCGAGTACCCGAACATCAGTTTTCATTTGCCCGAGGCCAACGCCCAGCCGTTCATCGATCACTTCACCAAGCATGTGATCAGCGGCAAGAAACAGTCGGCGACCCGGCTTACCGGTCACATCAACATGATCGATCACTCGAACACAGACCTGTGCGGGATCGATCTCGAAGGTGTCGACATCTCTAGCATCACCCCGGACAAGTCCGACTCGACCGCTGATGGAATGAAGCTGGTCAAAGTCGAGATCTCGGTCGAGAAGATGAAGTTCAAGTACGAGTCCAAGGCTCGGGACGTCGTTTGATCGCGGCGGTTTATCTTCCGCCAGAAACTTGCCCACAAAGATCTCGCAGGCCTACGTTGATGGCATGCGGAACATCTATTCCTCGGGCTACGAGCCAGACCCGCTCAATGCGCGCGACGTCTTAGCGTTTGTGTTGTGTCCATTGGGGGTCTTCGCGCCAGCCGGCAGCGTCACTGAGATCCAGGCGGTGGCGGAGCTGATTGGCCCGGCCAAAGCCGAAGCGGCCAAGCGCTGGCACGATGCGCACGTGGCCACGTTGATGAACTAGACCGCGCTCAGTTCGAGCCGGTCTACTATTTAGAATTTGAACCTTGGTGCGAACCGCGCCATGCCGCGCTTGGTTCGCTGAAAGCGTAGTTTCTTCGTCGCCCGTTCCGCGCATGACGCGATGGCTGCGGTGGGTGTCTTCACCACGTCAAACGTGCTGACGCGTCCCGATGGTGAGACGGCCATCCAGAACTTGAGCGTGCCCTTTGCGCTGGTATCCAGGTTCTTGCAGTTGCGCACGTCCGCCGTGAGCCGCCCGTACTGAATCTGGAACCTGTGGTTGTCCCAGGTGAGCTTCTCGGGAAGCGGGCTGGCCTTGGCGCGCTTGATCTTCTTGGGCGCTCTGATTGGTGTCTTGCTCACCACTGAAGGCGGTGTTGGCGCCGGAGGATTGGCCTTGTTCGTCGGCTCCACGCTCGCGTCGACGGCGGACTTGCTGCTGGGGACGGTGGCGGTCGGCTTCGTAGCTGCGTCGAGGATCGTGCTGGTTCGGGTATGACGCTCGTTGGGCTTGCTGTCGCCATCGCGCATCAGTAGCCAGCCGGCGGACACAACGCCCACGAGGGCGGCGCCAGCGGCCGCAAAGTACACGCCTCGCTTGGAGCCAGGGCGGTCCGGTGGACTGACCGGGACCACCGGCGCATCGGCTGCGTTCGATTCAGCGACCTGGGTTCTTCCGGTGGCGTCGACCTCTGTCTGTGCGGACGCCTGGGTTGCGGCAAAAGCGGTTTCCGACACGCTGGGGGCTGGAGAGCGAGACGTGGCGGTCGTCGATACCAGCGCGTCTTCGCCAAGTCGCTTGCTGGCGGCGGCGAACGCGTTGTAGGCCGCGGTCAGCGACGAGTAGCGGTCGGTCGGTTCCGATGCCAGGCACGGCATGATCGCGTCGTCGAGTTCGGCTGGCGCGCCATACACGGACGGTTTTTGCCGGGCATGCTTCAGATGTTTGGTCAGCAGCTCCATCGGGTGTTTGCCTTCGATGGGGAAGCGACCGGTGAGAGCATGGAACATGATGACGCCGAAGGAGTACACGTCGGCGTGAAGGTCTACTTCGTCACCGGCACATTGCTCCGGCGCCATGTACAACCACGTGCCCAGGGTCTCGCCCTTGCCAGTGAGTTGGGTGTTCATCGTTTGAAACTTCGCGACGCCGAAGTCGAGGACCTTGACCTCGGTGGTGCCGGCGCTGGTGTCGACGAAGATGTTGTCAGGCTTCAGGTCTCGGTGCACGATGCCTTTGGCGTGGGCGGCGTCCACAGCGCTCGCGACCGGCCCCATGAGCTCGACTACCTCCGCCGGGCTCAAACGTTTTCCGCTACCGACCAGGCCCGCCAAGCTGTTTCCTTGCAAGTACTCCATGACGAAGTACGGGGTGCCGGAGCCGGGCAGGGTGCCGAACGAAAAGATGTCGACGATGTTGGGGTGATTGATCTCATTCACCGCGCGTGCTTCGTTCTTGAATCGCTGAACGATGTCGTCGACCTTGGCCGCTTCGTCGCGTAGTACTTTGATGGCGACGCGCTTGCCGATATCCGGTTGCACCGCGGCGTAGACCACGCCGAAACCACCTTTGCCGAGGACGTTGATGACTCGGTATTCACCGATCATCGTTCCTTCAGTAAGCGTCTCGATAAGGCCTGGTTCCACGACAGGTTAAGCATAGCAAAACGCCGAAAAGTTGCCGGTCATCATCGGGTTGCTGATTCTGGAGAGGATGCGCCACGCAACACTCCTGGTAACCGCTCTTTGCCTGACAACCTGGCTTCTAGGGCCGAACAAGGCCGATGCGCAGCGACTGCGAGTCGTCCCGGGGGTCAACAAACTCACGTCGAGTTCGGTGTTCTTCGGCGGCGAGCGAGTCTGGCGGGCCAAAAGTCGAGGCGAGCGGGTCATCACCCGAGTGCTTCGTTCGCGAAAACGAGGCGCGATCGCGTTCGCTACCAGGTCGCGGGCGGGCGGTGTCAGGTTGGTCGTAGTGCTCGTGGCCAAGGCAGTGCGAGGGCACGTCATGACGTGGGAGATACCGAGGCGGGCTCAGAAGCGCGGCCGAGCCAACGTCATGTGGCTGGGAAGTCGCAAGGTAGGCTTCGGCTACTCGCCGGTGCGGCCCGTTGTGGTTGCGTCCTGGCGTCTACGTCGCTAGCCTTCGCGGCATAGTGGCTACTTTCACCCAACTCGACGACGCCGACATCCGCGCCATTGCTGCGCTGTTCGACCTGCCGGATGTGAATGGCTGGCGAATCATCGACGCCGGCACGATCAACAGCAACTACGCGGTGGAGACAGCGGGCGAGACCGTGTTCGTTCGAGTCAATGAAGGCAAGGACGAGGCCGACGTTCGCTACGAAGGTGAGCTGGTGGCGCAGTTGACGGCGAAGGGAGTGCCGGCGCCGAGCCCAGTGCAGGCGGCGACCGGTGAGCGCTTTGGTGTTTATCGAGACAAGTATATAAGCGTGTTTCCGTGGGTACGTGGCGGGCACATTGATGAGGCCGGCACCACCGACGCGCACACTCGCGCAGTTGGCGCGGCGTTGGCGCAACTGCACCTGGCCGGGCAGGGTGTCGATGTTCCCGAACGCCTGGGCATCTACACGTTTGACAAGATCGTCGACCGCTTCAACGGGTTTCGCGACAACACAGATGCGGCGCTGGCCCCGGCGCTGGCGGACATAGCCGAAGAGATTCGCTGGCTGCGGGCGCAGGCCGAGGTTCGGTCGGCGGCTTCGCGCGGCATCATCCACGGCGACTTGTTTCGCGACAACGTGATGTTCGACGACACAGAGCTCGTCGCGCTGATCGATTTCGAGCAGGCGTCGACTGGCTCGTTCGCCTATGACATCGCCGTATGCATCAACGCCTGGTGCTACCGAGACAACGACTTCGACATGACGCTCGTCGCGGGATTGGTGGCTGGCTATGCCGGCGTACGGCCGTTGTCAGCCGGGGATCGACAGGCGATTCACGTGGAAACGCGCCTCGCCGCGATGAGGTTCACTGTCACGCGCATCACCGATGTGTATCTGGCAGACACAGGGGCCACCGGAAAAGACTTTCGCGACTACCTGCGGCGGCTTCAGCGGCTACGCCAGTTGGATTCGGTTCTGCCAAAAAGTCACGATGATGCGTAGCCCCTATCTGCGGCTGCCAAATTGGCAATTGGAATTGCGTGCCCGCCGAGCCCGTTAGGCGGCCAATCCCATTGAAACTGGGCGGATTTTTCGCTACAGCTTGCCAGCTGCGTCATCTGTTCAGTCTCATGGCGCTTGGCACGGGACGTGAAGTAACCCCCAGCGACTACGCTATGCACAGATACTCACTCACCATTGCTCTCGCTTTCGCCCTGTCGATTTCAGCTGTCGCTTGCGGCTCTACCCCCCGGACCATTCCCGGAACGCGAGTAACCGACAATCAGGCCAACCGCGACATTATAGAAGTGATCGAGAAGTACCGACTCGCGGTTGAACGACGAGACGCGGCCGCCCTCTTCATGATGGCGTCCAAGAAGTACTTCGAAGACGGCGGAACCACCGATGGCAAGGACGACTACGGCCACGACCAGTTGCGCAACGTGCTCACCGGCCGTTTCCAGCACGGCAAAGACGTGCGCTATTCCCTGCGCTACATGAACGTCAACCGCCGCTGCCCGCGCGGGAAGAAGGGGCAGGGCAACGACGGCTGCCGCGCGTACGTGGACGTACTGATCGACGCCAGCTACACCATCAACAACGCCCACAAGCGCCCGGTCAGAAAAGACAAGCGCGACCAGAACCAGCTCGTCCTCCAGTGGGAGAACGACAGCTGGAAGTTCCTCTCCGGCATGTAGCCCCGCGCGGCGAAGCCGCTGCTCGTGCTCGTGCGTGTGCTCGTGCTCGTGCGTGTGCTCGTGCTCGTGCTCGTGCTCGTGCGTGTGCTCGTGCTCGTGCTCGTGCGTGTGCTCGTGCTCGTGCTCGTGCTCGTGCTCGGACGCCGCTACTGCGCGGGCAATTCGCCGTGCTTTTTCCAGTGGACGCGTTCTAGCCAGTCTTTGCCGTAGAGCTGCATGACTTTGTTGTCGGTCTTTAGCAGCAGGTTGGCGGCTCTGGTTACCTGGGCGTAGTCGCCGGCTCGATAGGCGCTGATGGCCAGCAGGCGCGCGCACTCGCGAATCATCAGTGGATCCTTCAGGCCCAGGTCCAGGGCTCGTTGTAGCGACAGGGCTGCGACGTCTGGTTTTGCTCGGCCCGAGGTTACGCGGCCCATCAGGTAGTGGCCGATGGGCAGCTCCGGCTCCGCGGCGATAATGGCGGCGGCGAGGCCGGCGCGCAGAATCGGATCACCCATGGCTTCATCGCCTGGCCAGAAGTAGGCGCGCAGTGCCGGGCCTGCTTTGCCTGCGTGACTGGTCGCCATTAGCTGCGCGTTGACGTTGCGCCGATGCCCGGGCGGCAGTGGCATGGCTTTGACTCGCTCCAGCAGCAACTTCACGTTGGCCCAGTCGTCTTTGTGAGCCGCAATTGTCGCCAACTCGAACAATGCCTCGGCGCGCAGGCTCGACGAGATGTTCTTGTCGTTGTCCGCGATCTTGTTGAGCAGTCGGCTCGCCTCGGCGATTTCGCCGTCCATGCGCAGTAGCTCGGCCAGGGTCATCTGAAAGCGCGGCTCTCTGGGTACATCGCTACACACGCTTCGCTGGAGCCTCACCGCGCTCTTGATGCGGCGGGTTGACGCAAGCTCGCCGACGCGTCGTCGCTTGGACGCTATCGCGTGGGCACACGGCCGCTTGAAGATACTCACGCGCCGGAACCGTTCGCGCACGATCTTCGCCGCGTCCTTGGGCAGTTTGATGGTGTCGATCATCGTCCGCCACTCTTTGATGAACGCAGCCTGGGGTTTGCCGTAACTCTCCTGGAACTTGCCGCCGCTGCGATAGAGCGCATGCAGCTTCTTGGCGCCGTAGCGATCCAGCATGAACTTCACGAATGACCCGGCCAGGGTATAGCTGCGTGCGGACGAAAACTGCATGAACCCGGTCGAGAAAATCTTGTGCACCGGCGGCGCCAGCTTCAACTCGATCATCGCCTTCACTGATTGGTGCGGCGTCAGGTAGTGAGTGAAGTGGTTGGGCCAGTCGGCGGCGACCGCGATGCCTTCGATCATGCCAACGTTGAAGAACACGGGCAGACCGAGAACCTTCTTGGCGCTGACGGCGAATATCGAATCGCCGAACTCACCAGCGACCACGTGTGCGATCTCGTGACGCACCACCTGGTGCGGGAAGCTGCTGTGGTTCATGTAGATTTCTTTGCGCCATGGCTTGGCCATGTAGACCCTGCGCGCGCCCATTAGCTTGAACTTCTGATCGGCGCTGGTGAAGTAGAACGACGTGATCTTGCTGTCCATGTCTACGCCCAGGTCGCGGACCAGCTGTGCGTAGCGAAACTCGTGGTCCTCGGCGATCAGTTCTATGTCGCGCTCGATGACGCCGCCAGGCTCGTAGTAAATGATGAAGTTGTCAGTCTCATGGCGGGCGCCGAGCGCCTTCTTGATGTCGTCGGCGTTCACCGAGAATCCGAGCGCACCTGACTTCGTCCATAAGATGAGGGTCAGCAAGCCGACGGCGAAGTGGCCGGCGAGTGGGAGCCAGCGGACTCGGGTCTTGTCCCGGATGTTGTTCGGGTCCAGACGGAGTTGTGTCGGCTCGACGAGCGCGACTACGAGAAAAAACAAGCTGGCCAGAAAGCACAACTGAAACACTCGGGACCAATAGAACGGTGACGAGAACGCCAGGTGTTCGTCGTACAGGTTCCCCGGAAAATAGCCGACGAACATGTTGTAGTTGAATACCGACGGCGTGGAGTAGAAGTGCCAGACTGCGTAGATCACCGCCGACAAAATGATCAGGTACGGCATCGCGTTGCTGAGCACTTTGCGCCGCCCGGCTACGATACCCGCGAGTACCCCCCACGTCGTGGCGACGACGCTCGACATGACTGGCATCAGCAAATACGCCTTGAAGCCAAAGCCAAAATCGCAGTTGCGCACTCGGAACGCGTTTAGCGTCATGATCAGCAGGGGGGCGAGTAACAGAGTCAGGTTGGCCACTGTCGCGTGCTGCCAGATCTCAATGACCACGTGCCCCGGCGACCGACCGTCATCGCTGGTCTCGGCGCGCTTGCGGCGGACGAATGCGGCGCCCAGGTCCAAACATGCGACGCTGTTGACCAGTGCGACGGCAAACGCGAACTCGAACCCGAGCAGGTTGAACAGCGGGCGCCCAGCCAGGACCAGGGACAGCACGACCATCACCCCGAGCCAGACCAGGTAACGAATGGATCTCAGGTGCGCTATCACTTGGACTTTCATCAGGTCCGCACAGGGTAGCATCCGATAATCCCTGCGCCCGGGCCGACTCGGCGCGAGCTTTAGGCTGCCAAAAGCTGACGGCCGCCGGCTCTAGCAGTTAAAGTAATTGCGCCGATGTCCGAAGTCGAAGAAACCGATGATGAGCGCCGCGGCGGTGACCGCCACCCCATCGAGCTCAAGGTCGAGTACCAGCGACTGAACACGTTCTTTTCGGACTACACCAAGAACATCTCCAAGGGTGGCACCTTCATCAAGACCGACAAGCCGCTACCCATCGGAACAGAGTTCATATTCAAGCTGTTCGTACCGAAGCTGGGAGAACCTCTGCGAATTCACGGCGCTGTGGAGTGGACGGTCAGCCAGGAGCAGATCGACGCTGGGGACAAGACCGGCGACAGCGGTATGGGAATCCAGTTCGTTTACAAGGCCGGAGACGAGCGGCAAGTCATTGAACGCAAAGTAGAAAAACTGATGGTCGACAGTCTCGGCCAACTCCTGTATTCGAAGTTAATGGAGCACAGCCAGCAGCAAGACGAAGAAGGCTGAGTTCTACCGAACTGCAAACGAATACGAGTTGATGAAGCTGTGAGATACAAGCGCGCGCTCCGATACCTGGCGCCCAATCTGCTGACGGGGATGAACTTCGTCTTCGGCATGTTGTCGCTGGTCGCCGCCCACGAGGGCCGCCACGTCGATGCCGGCTGGCTGATCATCTACGCGGTGCTTACGGATCGCCTCGACGGGTTCGTCGCACGTCTGGTTCGGGGCACGAGTGAGCTGGGCGTACAGCTGGACTCCTTTGCTGATTTCCTCAACTTCGGCGTTGCCCCGGCGGTGCTCGTTTACACTGCCGTCGGCACGAAGGTCGAGGTGTTCCACGGCGGTACGGCTCGCGTCATGCTGATGCTCGCGTGTTGTGCGTGGATTCTGGCCGCCGTGTTCCGTCTGGCTCGGTACAACATCACCACAGAGGACGACCCGGACAAGATCTTCTTCGGCGTTCCCACCACGTTGATCGCCGGCGTGTTCGTCATCTGGTTCCTGGCCCTGGTCAAGTACAGCGCCGAGGGCGCCGCCATGTACGACGGATCCTTCGGCGGTATGAAGCTGTTCGGCGACATCCACACCCCCGATCGAATCTGGCACTTCGTGCCGGTGGTTATGTTCGTGGGCGCGTTTCTCATGGCGTCGAACCTGCGCATGCCGAAGCTCGGCCTGACGAGCTCTCGCTTCGCAACCATCTTTGTGTTCACTAACGTGTTCTTCGGCTACGTGTGTGGCTTCGCCCGCGTGTTTCCCGAGTACATGATGTGGCCGCCGACCGCGTGGGTCGTGCTGTTCCTCGCCTGGGGAGCGTTGTCCCCCGCGGCCAGGGCCATGAAACCGGCACCGCTGTTTCCACCCGTTGATCCGGCTCCGGGCAAAGAGCCCAGACGCCCCGAAGACGATCTGTTGCCCGAGGGCACAGACACATCGCTGGATGGAGCCCCGCCCGCTTCGCCGCCCGCTTCGCCGCCCGAGTCGCCGGCCGAGTCGCCGGCTTCCGACCTCACTGAAGAGAAGGCGTAAACAGCTCGACCGTTGCGATTGGATCACCGGCGGCGTCGAGCCCGCCGACGATTATGATCTGACCATTCGGTAGTGCAGTCGCGGTGGCTCCGCGTCGAGGTACGACCATGGGCACGGTGCCCACCAGGGCGAGGGTGTTCGCGTCGTAGATCTCGGCATCGGTCACTAGCTCGTCCAGGTCGTCGACTCCGCCTGCCACTATAACGAACGATCCGGAGCTGGCGATGGCCGCCTCGGTACGCGCTGTTTGCAGAAGGTCCGGGAGGATCGTGAAGTCCTTCATGATCGCGTCGAAGCGCACCGCCGACGTGAGCGGGCCCGTGACCGCGTTCTCTCCACCGACGACCAGGAAATCGCCGTTACCCAGGATCACTACGGCGTGTCCGTCTCTCGCCATTTCTGCTGGGCTGTTGGCGATGTCGCTGACCACGTTGTCGGAGATCAATACCGAACCAGTCGACGACACATTTGTACCGGCGACCAGCGTGTGCAGTCGATTGCTGAACAGAATGCTCGCCGCCACTGCGCCGTCGAACGTGAGCTCACTAGCTGGCTCGTACTCTTCCATGCCGCCGCCGATGCCATCGATCGCCAGCACCGGATCCCCGGTCACGATGAACAGGTCAGTACCGACCTGGGCGGTCGTGGCGCCGCCTCTGGCGAACTCTTCCTTGCTCAGCATGTCGTAGTAAAAGCCGCTGGGGGCCACCGTCGTGTCGAAGCGCCACAGTTGGGACGACGCGGTATCGGTGGAGTCAAAGCCGCCGAACATGAACACCTGCCCATTGGCGCCCGTGGCGATCGCGGGGTTCGCTCGTGCGGCCGGTAGGTCTTCGCCGATCTGGAACGTGTGATCGTAGGCGTTGTAGATCACCACGTCGCTGGTCGCCGCACCGCTGCCGTCGCGGCCGCCCGCATACAGCACACCAAAGCCGAGCAACGTGACGCCGATGTCCGTGCGCGGAGCGCCGGCCAGTTCGACGGGGGCCTCGGCCAGGCTGCCGGGCGTGGCGACGTATATCTTGATCTCCGCATCGATGGCGGCGATAGGCAACAACGGCGTGACTCCGACCGCGACCAGGGCGCCAGCGTCGTCGAACCCCTCGAATCTGACGAACGCGTTCTGACCATCCGCAAGGACTTCGAGGTCCAACGTCAGGTTGCCGTCGCCATCCCGTTCGGCCTCGATGATCTTCAGTGGGTCGCTCAGGGTTAGTCGCGCTGTCTGCACCGACTCCATCACATCGCTGCCAGGAGCGGTGACGATGGTCAGGCCGATGGTGCCCACGTCGCCCTGGCACGCGGCGAGCCCCTGGCACGCGGCGAGCAATGTCACGACGAGCAAGGCGGCCATTGGACCGGAACGCCTTGCGGAAGCAGTTTGTAACTCGGCACGAGTCATCGGGTCGCTACGTTAACAGCTTATCGACATGACCGCGTGTGACTCCGCTCAAGCGCACGGTTTTGCGCCTCGAGCTGAGTCCCGCGACGACCGCCACGTCACTTTTAGCCACGTTGAACGCTTTTGCGAGCAACTTGCACACGGCTTTGTTGGCCGCGCCATCCACGGGCGGAGCAGTGACCGCCACCTTGATTCTTTCGTCGTGCACCGGGCCGAACCGCGCTTTGGACGCTCTCGGCTGGACCAGAATGTCGATGAGCAGGTTGTCGCCGTCGCTGCGGATCATCCGTCATCCGAATCGCTCTTGCCCAGCTCTGCGGAGCGCGCGCTGGCTGCCTGCACCGCTGCGACCACGGTTTCGCGCAGTCCGCCATCGGTCAGCGCCGCCAGGCCAGCGACAGTGGTGCCGCCAGGTGACGTGACCTTCTCGCGCAGCAGGGCGGGCGCCTCGCCGGTTTCGACCAGCAACTTGGCGGCGCCCAGGACGGTTTGTACCGCCAGGCTGGCCGCGTCCCGTTCGGAAAGGCCGACCGACACGCCGCCTTCGATGAGCGATTCGACGAGTAAGAATATGTACGCCGGGCCACTCCCAGACAGGCCGGTCACGGCGTCCAGTTGACTCTCGGGAACGACCACGGACAGGCCGACCGCGTCGAACATCTTCTTCGCCGTGGCCAGGTCGTCGTCGGTCGCATGGGCACCCGCGGCGATGGCGGTGGCTCCGGTCTGCACGAGGGCCGGTGTGTTCGGCATGGTGCGTACGACCCGCGTATTGTCGGCGAGTCCATCCTGGATGACCGTCGTGGTGATGCCCGCGGCGATGGAAATGATCAGGGCGTCCGGGCGGAGCTGGTCGCGGATTTCCTCCAGGACGACCGGCATTATCTGAGGCTTGACCGCCAGAACGACGATGTCCGAGTGGCCGACCAACTCCAGGTTGTCGCTGGATGTGCGGATGCCGTGCACCTCGTGCAGCTCGGCCATGCGGTCGCGCCGCGGGTCCGATACGCCAATATGATCGGCCGCGACTCCGGCTCCATGGATCAGTCCCCGGATCAGGGCTTCGGCCATGTTACCGCCGCCGATGAATCCAATCGTTGTGTCCAGGCTCACCCGCCTGGTTTACCACAATAGCTGGGCTCGTCAGCTGGTTTACCGCGGTCGTTGGGAGTGGTAGACACGGTTCATGGCCAAAGAGTTGCCCCCGTCCCCGTCGGCCAAAACCGAACAGCTGTCCACTATCCTGGACGCCGTGAAGGTCGATGCCGGCGCGGAGATGCCGCCGACCGTGCAACGTGCGATCGCCCTTGCGCGTCTGTTGCAAACCCGGGGCGCGGAGCTCCAGGCGCCAGAAGAAAAGCGGCAGCAACGCGAGTTCGAACGCATGATGTCGACGCCGCGGGACAAGGTCACGCTTACCCAGATGACCGACCAGGCGTTTCGCTCCAGCACGGCCAGGCGCGCTGCGGACCAACTCACGCATATTCTGGATGTGCAGGGAGTGCCGCGTTTCTTCAGCGTGCTCGACCGGGCGATGCTGCGCGGCTTTCAGTCGTTCGGCAACTACCTGCCAGGTGTGGCCATGCCACGGGTCAAAGAGAAGATGCGTGAGGAAACCGCCAACGTCATCTTGCCCGCGGAGAAAGAGCTGCTGGGTAAGTACCTGGCGAGTCGCAGCGAGAGCGGGCTGCGCATGAACGTGAACTTCCTTGGCGAAGCGTTGCTGGGCGAGGGCGACGCACGCAAGCGGCTCGAGCACTACCTGTCCGCGTTGCAGCTTCCCGAGATCGAAGTCATGTCGGTCAAGATCTCGACTATCTATTCGCAGATCTCGGCGATCTCACGGGATCGCGCCATCCGGGAACTGTGCGATCGCATGGAGCTGCTGTATCGCGCCGCGGCCAAGGCGCGGTTCGTCAAACCCGACGGTACCGAAGTGCCCAAGTTCGTCTACCTGGACATGGAGGAGTACCGGGACCTGAGCATTACCCTGGACGTGTTCATGCAGACCCTGGATCGGCCGGGGCTGGAGAACGCGAGCGCTGGTATCGCGTTGCAGGCATACCTGCCTGATTCCTACGGAGCGCAGAAGCAGATCAACGCATGGGCGCAGAAGCGCGTCGCGAGCGGCGGCGCTCCAGTGACGATTCGCATCGTCAAAGGCGCCAACATGGAGATGGAGCGGGTCGAGGCGTCCATCGAGGGCTGGCGGCCGGCACCGTTTCAGGTCAAGGCCGAGACTGACGCCAACTTCAAGCGCATGCTGCAGGAGGGAATGCAGCCCAAAGCGATCGAAGCCGTGCGTCTGGGCGTCGCGTCCCACAATCTGTTCGACGTCGCGTACGCGCTGGTCTTGTGCCACGAGACTGGGGCATCTCACCAGGTGCAGTTCGAGATGCTCGAGGGCATGGCCAACCACCAGCGGCGAGCGATCCACGAGCTCACCCACAATCTGCTGTTGTACGCGCCGGCCACCCGTCGCGAGGAGTTCGTCAACGCGATCGGTTATCTGGTTCGCCGGCTCGACGAGAATACGGGGGAAGACAACTTCCTGCGTCACGCGTTCAAGCTCGAGGTCGACTCCGAGGAGTGGTCGCTGCTCGAGCGAGGGTTCGTGCACAGTTTCTCGCTGATCGACGGCTTGCCCGATTCATCTCGTCGGGACCAGAATCGCAACGAACCGAGCGCTGCGCCGGCCGGCAAGCTGCTGACCACGGCCGAGTTCGTCAACGAGCCGGATACGGACTTTTCGCTGCCGGAGAACTTCGCCTGGGCCAAGCAGATTCTGACATCGTGGCGGGACCGGGTGGGCGAAGCCGCTGTCGAAATCCCATTGGTCGTCGGTGGCGCCGAGGTCTACGAGGACCGGTCCATCAGAGAGTGTCGGGATCCGTCCCGGCCGGGGCTGGTCTGCGGTCGGTATCGTCAGGCAAATAGCGCCGATATCGACGCCGCGGTCGCATGCGCCAAACAAGACCCATCGGGGTGGCGGAAGCTCAGCGATGACGAGCGCGGCAGCATCCTGGCCAACGTCGCTCACGACATGCGTGCGCACCGTGCCGATCTGATGGGCGCCGCTCTCATCGATGGTGGCAAGCTACTGACCCAGTCGGATCCCGAAGTCTCCGAGGCCATCGACTTCGTGGACTACTACGCGGCCACCGTGCGGGATTTTCGCGCCTTGTCGTCGGTGGAAGCGACCGCCAAAGGCGTGGTCGCAGTCGTGCCGCCATGGAACTTCCCCATCGCGATTCCATGCGGTGGTGTTGCGGCGGCGCTGGCGGCGGGCAATACGGTGATCCTCAAGCCGGCGTCCAACACGGTGCTGGTCGCGTACGAGTTGTGCAAGAGCTTCTGGCGTGGCGGTGTGCCCAAGCAGGCGCTGCAGTTCGCGCCGTGCTCTGGCGCCCGTGAAGGTGCCCGGTTGGTTGCCTCCGCTGACGTCGATGTGGTGATTCTCACCGGAGGCACCGACACCGCACTGCGAATGCTGGAGGCGCGGCCGACCATGAACTTGCTGGCCGAGACCGGCGGTAAGAACGCGACGATCGTTACCGCCATGTCCGATCGAGAACAGGCGATCGCGCACGCGTTGTATTCGGCGTTCGGCCATTCGGGGCAAAAGTGTTCCGCGACGTCACTGTTGATTCTCGAAGGCGAGGTGTTCGACGACCCGACGTTCAAGGCGACCCTCATCGATGCGGCGCGAAGCATGCGCATCGGTTCGGCGTGGGAGCTGGACACGAAAGTCGGCCCGATGATCAGCCCGCCCAGCGGCGACCTGGAGGTTGCGTTCAAGGAGCTGGAGAAAGGCGAGTCGTGGGCCCTGATACCCAAGCAGGTCGACGACAACCCGAACCTGTACACGCCTGGCATCAAGTGGGGCTCGAGCGCCGGTGGCTACACGCATATGACCGAGTTCTTCGGTCCCGTACTCGCCGTGATGCGCGCAAACGATCTGCACGAGGCCATCGAAATGGTCAATCAGACTGGCTACGGTCTGACCAGCGGGCTGGAGAGCCTGGACGACCGTGAGCACGAGGAATGGCTCGCGGGGATTCGCGCTGGCAACCTGTACATCAATCGCGGGACTACGGGCGCCATCGTGCTGAGGCAGCCGTTCGGAGGGATGGGCAAGTCGGCGTTCGGGCCAGGCATCAAGGCCGGCGGACCGAACTACGTCGCTCAGTTGATGGACTTCAAGGACGTGGACAGCAGTGCGGCGGTTGCACCGGAGACGAGTCCACAAGAGGCGGTCGTCGATCTGCGTCGCCGATTGGTCAAGCTGTGTGGCGACGGCACAGGTGAGGTGCGGGGCGTGCAAGCCAGCGAGCTCGCGCGGGTAGTCCGTGCCATCGACAGCTTCGCCGCTGCGTACGCTGATGAATTCGGCGTACGTCACGATCACGTAAAGCTCGTCGGCCAGGATAACTATCGACGTTACCTACCGGTGGCGGCATTTCGTGTGCGCTTGCATCCCGACGATTCGACCTTCGACATATTCGCTCGGGTGTGCGCGGCCAAAACGGTCGGCTGCGGCATCACAGTCAGCGCCCCCGTTGACTACTCCAGCCCCGCACTGGCACTGCTGGACGATCTGACCGAAAGCTGGGGAGCTGCGATCGAGTTCGTCCACGAGTCCGACGACGAGCTGGCCGGCGCGGTGGCGACGCAGCAAACGGATCGCGTGCGCTACGCTGGCGAGGATCGGGCCCCGGCATCCGTGGTCACCGCCGTGGGCGATAGCGGCGTGTTCATCGCGCGTGCGCCGGTGCTGCTGGAGGGCAGGGTAGAGCTGCTCTGGTACGTCAAGGAGCAGAGCATCAGCTGCAACTATCACCGCTACGGAAACCTGGGCAACCGGGCCGACGAAAAGCGTCGCCCGGTCGAATGACGGCCCTGGCTGCCAGCCGCGTTGCTGCCAGGCTGCCGTTGCGGAAATCAGGCGGCTCGGGATCGACGCTCTGGACGTGTGTACGTGGACGCCTCCCAGTGAACTCAGGGGATCGGCGGCTCTTGGACCCTCGGTCGAGAACCCGTAAGAGCTAGCAAAGCAATCATCTTCACACGTTGACCCGTCCCGGCCCCAGGCGATACCTTGTGGCAATGCGAGTCGGGGGGAGCGGTACCGGCTCAAAAACCGGGAGTGATCGATGACTAAGTCCTGTCCGTACTGCGCCACGCAACTCACCATGGAGGCGACGAATTGTTCGGCGTGCGGCCGGCCCGTGCCGGCTGTTTCGCATGGTGGACAACCCGCCGCCGCGCCGTCGGCTCCGGCCAAGACGATGTTCGGTATGCCGGCGCCCAAGCTGCCCGGTCGACCGGGTGGACCACCGGCGCCCGCACCGGCACCGGCCGCCGCGCCGCCTCCTTCGGCAACGGTACCTGTTCGCGGACCGAGCACGCGGCCGCCAGGCGTTCCGCAGCCATCGCCGGTCACACCCCAGGCTGGGTACCCGCAGCAGCCTCCGCAGCAGCAGGGCTACGGTCAACCGCAACCCCCGCAGGCCGCACCTGCCCCCGGTGGGTTTCCGCCACCGCAGGCGCCGCCGCAGCAACCCGCTTACGCGCCGCCGCCACAGGCCGCGCCGCCACCACAACAACCGGCGTACGCTCCGCCTCCGCAAGCAGCGCCACCACCGCAAGCGCCACCGCCGCAGCAGCAGTACGGTCAGCCGCCACCGCAGCAGGGCTACGGTCAGCCGCAGCCGCCGCCGCAGCAGGGTGGATTCCCGCCGCCGCAGCAGCCGCCCGGTCAGCCGCCGCAGCAACAGGGCTACGGTCAGCCTCCGCAGCAGCAAGGTTACGGTCAGCCGCCGCCGCAGCAGCAGGGCTACGGTCAGCCGCCGCCGCAGCAAGGTTACGCGCCTCCGCCGGGACAAAACATGCCACCGGCAGGGATGCCGGTCGGCGGACCTGGTCCAGGTATGCAGCAGCCAGCCGGCGTCGTCGGCCAGGCGCCAGCACCGGCCGGTCACTTCGGCAGCATCGACGAACGCGGCATGAAGAGCCTGTTCGGCATTCCGTTCTCGACGCTGCGTGACCAGGAATTCGAGCGCAAGGCACTCAAAGTGTGTGGCGTCGCCATGGTTGCCGGGATTCTGTTTCCGTACACGACAACGCCCAAGACGATGTTCTCCTGGGACATGCCCAGCACCTGGGCGGCGATGATCTGGCCGCTGATCGCCGGCCTCGTCTATGCGGGCATTGGCTTTTCGCCCAAGCAGATGATCGACAAGGTTCCGCCCATCGTTCTCAAATGGGCTCCATTCTTGGTCTCCGTGTTGTCCATCGGTTTCATCGGTTTCAGCATCTTCCACATGTTCAAGCTGATTGGCGGTTCGCTGCCGTGGAAGGCCACGCTGTATCTGTGGGGCTACCCGGTCCTTGTGTTCGGACTGATGTCCATGCTCATGAACCCACGAGACATGGCCGCTCGGCTTTTGATCGTTGTTGGCGCCGCGTTGTGTTTCTTCTTCGGCCTCGACTTCTTGATTGATAGCGCGTTCCGATTCAAAGGGTCTGGCATCTTCGGCATCGTGCACAACGTGCTGTGGACGGTCATCGTCGTCCTGTCCGTCGCATCCGTATTGTTCGTCATCAAACCCGAGCAGGTACCAGCGCTGAAAGCGTTCGACGAGTTCGCACCGTTCATCACCGCGCTGTTCCTGTTGTGGCTGCCCCTCGAGGTGGTGCTGTTGACGATGGAAGCGTTGGTCAAAGTCAAAGGCGGTGCCCTCGGTGACCTGTTAATGGGCGCGCACATGCTCGTCGTTGTGACCGCTTCATTCGGCATCTTGATGCTCACGGCACCCGAGGCCTACGACACGGCGAAGGCGGCCATCGAGGGCGGGCACGCTCGCGACTTCCCAGGCGGCCAGGTTCCACAGCAGGGAATGCAGCAGCCACCACCAGGTGCCTACCAGCCGCCGCAAGGTGGAGGCTATCCGCCCCAGGGTGGCGGCGCGCCGCCGCAGGGTGGGTTCCCACCGCAGCAACCGCCAGGCGGCGGCTACCCGCCGCAGCAGTAGTCGTACTGCAGGCTAGTCGTCTTCGCGTTTGATCGAAGCCACCGCCCTGGGCAAGTCAGCCCGGGGCGGTTCGTTTTCGGTGGCTTCGGCAACGCGTCGTTGCAGCTCATCCGCGAACTCTGCGAAATGCTCTTCGCTTTCGAAGAAGCGGCGGGGGATGACCGGGCCCATGACACGTTCGCCCAGGTAGACGAATAGGTATTCGTGGTCGTCGGCGTTCACCTTGTTGATCGCGCGCCACTTAGTGAGGGCGTCGCTGATTTCCGTGACGACACGTAGGCCGTCCTCTTCGATGGTGTAGCTGCGCTGACCCAGGACACCAGGTTGTTTGGCCAGGGCCCGCGGGCCCGCGTGGGTGATCCACACGGCCGCCACCATGATCATGGTCAGGACGCCGAACAGGACCAGCAATAGGACTGTCAGGCCGATGACCAGCGGGCCTGCGTCGTTGCTGTGAAGCCACCGGTACAAGAGCATGAGCGCCACATCCAGGCCAACGAGGACGAGCAAGGAGACACCAGGCTTCGCGCTGAGGTCAACTGTCCGGGGGCCCTTGGGCGTGTTGCGCCCGGCGACGTCCCTCATCATGCGCTGCAGGTCGCGCAGCTCCAGTTTTCCTTCGACGCGCATGTCGCTCACGGTGTTGGTGCCGTGCAAAAGCTATCCACGCACGCGCCGTCGGGGCCGCAGTCGCTCGGGCCGGTGCAACTCTTCGGCGCGCAGTACGTGGCGCCGCCGACAGTTTCGTCCACGGTGAAGCCTTTGCTGCCGGCGTTGCCGGGTGGTTCACACGCCAGCCAAGGATCGGTTTCGCAGACTGATGCCGTGTCGCATCGAGCGACACACCAGGAGCCTGCCGGGCTCGTGTTGAAGGTCGCGCACGCGCTGCCCTGGGGACAGGTGTTGGTCGCACACGATTCACTGCACACGCCTCGAGCGCCCTCGTTCAGGCAGGTGCCGCTGGTGCACAAGGTGTCGTCGGGCGTCCCTCCGGCGTTCTGACACGACGCGCCGATGTCGCCGAGCAAGCCGCCGGCAAAGCACGCCTTCGTCCACGAGCCTGTATCGTCGTGAAACTGGCGGCAGCGTAAGCTCGCCGGACAGTCGTCATCGTCGTTGCACGTCGCCAGGCACAGGCTCTGCTGCCACTCTTCGCCGCCGGTGCCGTTGCTTGGGTTCAGGTCGATGCACACGCCGTCGCTGCATGTGGGACCGCCAAGGCATGTCTGGCTGCAGATGCCGAAGGTGAGGCCCGCCGCGCAGGTGGTTTCGTTATCGCATATGCACTCACCGCTTGCGCACTGAGCATCCTGGCCGCAGCGGTTGCCGACCGAGGCTGGGACCGCCACCACGATGTTGAGCTTGGTGGTCATGGCCGTACCGCCGGGACCACCGACCGTCAGCGAAACGTCGTAGGTGCCGGGCAGGGCGAATGTGTGTACGGGGGTGGCGTCCGTGACCTCGAGGCCGGCGAAGTCCCAGCGATAGGTGACGATCGCGGACGGTGCTACGGCGGTGAACTGCAGCGTCAACGGTGCGGCGCCTGAACATGTTGGCGTCGCGACACCAGCGTCGGCGCTCGGTCCCTGTGCTTGCGCCATCTCGCCGGCGCAGCCAGTGATGGTGAAGTCGACCCACGCCAGGGAAGGCGTCGCGTCGTTGTTTTCGTTGGCGTCGACCACGATCGCGTCTCGGCTGGTGGCCGCGTCGACGGCTGCGCTGCTGCCATCGTCGCCGCACGCGGTGACAGCGCATAGGGCCAGGCAGCCGGCCAACGGTATGCTCCTGCGCGTCACGCACCAACATTACCATCCGCGAGGCCCTGCGCATCCTACGCGGATCACAAGGAGGCTGAACCGACGGCCGAAAACGGGTATAAGTCGGCCGATCTCGTGGCCAAACTACCCCTCATACTAGCGTCCGCATCGCCCCGTCGGCGTGAACTGCTCCAGCGCGTAGGCGTGCCTGTGGACGTGATGCCCGCTGACGTCGATGAGAGCGCGCGCTCTGGCGAAGGCGCCGTACCCTATGCGCAGCGCATCGCGAGGGACAAAGCCGACAAGATCGCCGATGGCGTTCCGGATCGCTGGCTATTGGCGGCCGATACGGTGGTTGAGATCGACGGCGACATTCTCGGCAAGCCCGCAGACGCTGGTGAGGCGCTGGCGATGCTCACCCGGTTGCTGGGGAAGGTGCATCGCGTCACCACGGCGTTCGTCATTCGCGGGCCGAACGGCGCGTTGGTAGAGCGAGCCATCACCACCGATGTCACCATGCGTGACGCGGGGGCAGACGAAGCTCAGGCCTACGTCGATGGCGGCGAATGGCGAGGCAAGGCCGGTGGTTACGCGGTACAGGGCATGGCGGCCGCGTTCGTGACCGGCGTGAGCGGTTCCATCACCAACGTGATTGGCCTGCCGTTGGCCGAAGCGCTCGCCGAATTGCAGGCTCTCGGCGCAGTTGCGGCGGATTACGTCGCGGGGGTGCCTGCGTGACGGACCAGCAGCAACTCGCCAAACGCCTCGCCGGCGTGAACGAAGCCATCGCCGCCGCAGCGACTCGTGTCGGCCGCGACCCGGCCAGCGTGGACCTGCTCGCGGTCAGCAAACGACATCCAGTCGAGGTCGTACGTGCGGCTATCGCTGTGGGGCTAACTCACTTCGGGGAGAACTTCGCCCAGGAGCTCAGCCAAAAACGCGAGTTGATCGACGATGATGTTCAGTGGCACTTCATCGGTAAGCTTCAGCGCAACAAAGTGAAGATGTTGGTCGGTGTGGTGGACTTGATCCATGCGGTCGACTCGGAGCGGCTAGCCAACGCGATCTCACGACGCGCTGAAGCCGTCGGCGTGCGACAACGTGTGCTGCTCTCGGTCAACGTGGCGGGTGAGGAATCAAAGTCCGGGGTCTCCATGGCCGCGGCGGCCGAGCTGCTGCAGCACATTAGAGGCCTCGAGTCGGTTGTCTGCGATGGCCTCATGGCGATGCCACCCCTGGCGGAAGATCCCGAGCAGAATCGGCGGCATTTTCGCGCGGTGACGGCCCTGCGCGATGAACTACGAACCAGCGAGAATCCGCTGCCTGTGCTATCCATGGGGACATCTGGTGATTTCGCGGTTGCCGTTGAGGAGGGCGCCACCCTGGTCAGAGTGGGGACCGCCATCTTCGGACCCAGATCGTATACTCAGCCCAAAGAGTAGCTCCACCAACCGAGACGATAGCCATGTCAGGTCACAGTAAATGGTCCACGATCAAGCGGAAGAAAGCGGTCGTTGACGCCAAGCGGTCCAAAGTCTGGACCAAAGTCGTCAAGGAGATCACGGTCTCCGTACGCACTGGCGGCTCGCCCGATCCGGACGCCAATCCGCGTCTGCGTCTGGCGTTGGTCAAAGCCAAGAGCGCGAACCTGCCCAAGGACGCGATCAAACGAGCCATCGACAAAGGCGCCGGCGCCCACGGTGGTGCGGACTGGGAAGATGTGACCTACGAAGGATACGGCCCGGGCGGGGTTGCGGTGGTCGTCGACTGCATGACCGACAACCGTAACCGTACGGTGGCAGAAGTGCGCCGGGCTTTCGACAAACACGGTGGCAAGATGGCTCAGACCGGCGCCGTCGGCTGGATGTTCAAGAAGCGCGGCCAGATTCACGTACTCAAGGCCGATGTAGGCGAAGAGCAGTTGATGGACGTTGCTCTGGAAGCCGGCGCCGAGGATGTTCAGGATGAGGGCGACGCCTGGCTGGTCGACACGGAATCAACCGCTTTTCTCGGAGTGCAAGACGCACTCAAACAAGCGGGCATCACTCTGGCCAACGCTGAGATCGACGCAATCCCAGACACTCGAGTCGAGCTAGACGACGACAAAGGCGAGTCGGTGTTGAAGATGATCGCGATGCTCGAGGATTGTGACGACGTGCAGGACGTGTACTCCAACCACGTGGTCTCCGAAGAACTGCTCGACCGGTTCGACGGCTGATGAGTTTGCCCGGCACGCGAATTCTCGGCGTGGATCCTGGAAGCCGGGTATGCGGGTACGCGATTATCGACGCCAACGGCCGAGCCGAATGCCGCTACGTGGAGTGCGGCGTACTGACCGCCAAGGGGCGCGATCCCATGGAAGACCGCCTGGGTGAGATCGCGCGGTCCCTTACTGATGTGGTGACTGAGCTTCGCCCCGTGGTGGTGGCCATCGAGGACGTGTTCAGCGGCGCAAACCCCCGATCTGCCTTGGCTTTAGCTCAGGCTCGGGGCATGGTCATGGCCGTGGCTGGTCTCGCCGGTCTCAGAGTGTTTTCGTATGCTCCAGCGGTGGTTAAGAAGACCGTCACCGGCCGCGGCGCGGCCAAGAAGGATCAGGTCGCGCGCATGGTGCAGGCCCTGGTCGGTTTGAACACTCCGCCGCGCGCGGACGCCGCGGACGCACTTGCCGTGGCGATCACTCACGCACACCGCAGTGACCTGGGGGAGCTGGCGTGATTATTGGTCATCTCCGCGGTGAGTTGCTCGAGCATTCGGGTGGCAAGGTCATTATCGATTGCGGCGGTGTGGGCTATCAGGCCCACGTGTCCAACTACACATCCGCGTCGTTGCCGACGGTTGGGGCACAGGTCGCTTTGCGCATCTTCACCCACGTTACCGAACACAGCATGCAGTTGTTTGGATTTGGCGCCGCGGCGGAGCGTGAGCTGTTCGACCTGCTGATCACGGTCAAGCGGGTGGGGCCAGGGTCAGCGATGGGCATCTTGTCTGCGGGCGCGCCGCCGCAAGAAATCGCCCAGATGATCGTCGCTGAGCAGACTTCTGCACTGACCAAGCTCAAAGGCGTCGGTAAGAAGACCGCCGAGATGTTAGTCGTTGAGTTACGCGAGAAGTGCGAGATGTTGCTCGCGACCTGGGGCGCGCGTGGCGATATCGACTACACCAGTGAGGTCGTGGCGCGTACGTCGAAACCGAAACACCGTCTGCCGGTTCTGGAAGACGTCGTCAGCGCGCTAGTTCAACTCGGCTGGCGTCAGGCCGAGGCCGATAAAGTCGTGGCCGAGTTCACAGTAGAGGAAGGCGCGGAGTTCGAGACCCTGCTCAAGCAGGCCTTACGCTCCATGCCGAGGTAACAGGCAACTGACAGGCAAATATGGCCCGCAAGAAACACGATGACACACCAGCGACGGATCGCGGTAGCGATGTCGCCCCGACCGAACGCCTGGGCGAGCAAGCGTTCCTGACGGCGTTGCGGCCGCAGAACTTCGACGAGTACGTCGGCCAGAGCGACGTGATCGAGAACCTGCGCGTGTCTGTGAAGGCGTCGCTTCAAGGTGGCTGGGCCCTCGATCACTTTCTGTTCGCCGGCCCACCCGGACTCGGTAAGACAACCCTGGCTCATGTCATCGCCAACGAACTCGGCGCCAAGATTCACGTGACCAGCGGACCGGCGATCGACCACAAGGGCATTCTGGCCAGTCTGCTCACGTCCCTGGGCGAAGGGGATGTGCTGTTCATCGATGAGATCCATCGCCTGGCGCCGGTCGTCGAAGAGAACCTCTACCCGGCCATGGAGGACTTTCGTTTCGACCTGTTCATTGGCGACGGCCCGCACGCGAAGGCCGTGACCATGAACCTGCCGAGGTTTACTCTGCTCGGCGCGACGACGCGCATGGGCCTGCTCAGTTCGCCCCTGTTGGACCGTTTCGGCTTTCATTGGCAGCTGGGCTACTACGAGCTCGACGAGATGCAGGCGATTGTGACGCGCTCTGCGAACCTGCTCGACCTGCCGATCGAGGATGCCGGCGCGATTGAGATCGCAGGCCGCGCCCGCGGAACGCCCCGCATTGCCAACCGTTTGCTGCGGCGCGTGCGCGACTTCGCGACCGTGAAGGGCGATGGGCGCGTGAGCAAGGAGATTGCGGCGTATGCGCTGGACCAGCTCAATGTGGATCATATGGGACTCGACACGCTCGATCGCTCGTATCTGAATATCATCGTCACGCGCTTCGGCGGTGGCCCCGTTGGTGTGGACGCAATCGCTGCGTCACTGAGTGAAGAACGGGGGACATTGGAAGATGTCGTCGAACCGTTCTTGTTGCAGGCCGGATTCATTACTCGCACGCCGCGCGGACGCATAGCGACGCCCATGGCCTTCAAGCATCTTGGGGTGACGAAGGTGAAGAAGAACCCCCGCGGCGGCGGCGGCGGCGGCGCGGACGACCAGGGCGAACTGTTCTAGGGGCGACGGGGGGGCGGTAGGGCACGCTCGTGCTCGTGCTCGTGCTCGTGCGTGTGCTCGTGCTCGTGCGTGTGCTCGTGCTCGTGCTCGTGCTCGTGCTCGTGCTCGTGCTCGTGCGTGTGCTCGTGCTCGTGCGTGTGCTCGTGCTCGTGCGTGTGCTCGTGCTCGTGCTTGTGCTCGTGCTTGTGCTCGTGCGTGTGCTTGTGCTTGTGCTTGTGCTCGTGCGATTGTCGTTTCGTCTTTGGGGCTGACGAACAGGTTTTCGCTTGTGAGTTTTAGGTTAGCGTCGTGCTCGGCCGGGTCAAGGGTGTAGCGCTTCGCGCCGCCTTCGGCGCCCTTGAC